>Ga0307486_1000008_pt1 | contig 225384 bp, 206 predicted proteins | sample CBIW02metaG_FD_203663 | JGI IMG/M metagenome (GOLD analysis project Ga0307486, IMG submission 203663) | Sea-ice brine microbial communities from Beaufort Sea near Barrow, Alaska, United States - CBIW 0.2 | ecosystem: Environmental > Aquatic > Marine > Coastal | place: USA: Alaska | collected...
GACACCGTCACAACAGCCGAGGAAGGCCTATGGACCCGCACCGGATGGGCAGGACGCTCACGCTAAACCACCACCCCAGGGCAGCCGCGACACACCGGGGCCAGACACACATTTCCGCCGCTAACCCAACATGGCTGGTCGCGCGACACGGCAAAGGGCCTCCCGCATTCGGTGAAACCGCGGCTCCGCGTGGGGCCGGCTCAGGGAACTCTTCACCTCGCTGGCGGCGTGGGCGCCACGAAACTCCCGCCGGTAGTCCGCCATCAGGCGCTCGAGCGTCCGTTCGAGGCCTGGTCCGTGGAGGTACACGAAGGTTGCTACTTTCGGGTTCAGACCCCAGCGCAGGTAGGCGCAGACCAACGCCGCTCCACGCAGCAATGACCCGGCTGACTCTCCCGCTTCGGGGGCGTGAAAGCAGTAGAGCACAGGAAAGCGCACTAAGTCCTGGTGCACCTCGATCAGATCGTGCTGAAGGCGCGCCATGTCTGCCTGGCCACCCTGGCAGGCGAAACTCGCGGGTAGACCGCGGTGACGTAGGCGATGGCGGCGGAGATGAGCGCGAGACCACCTGCGGCTTCAAGAACGGTGACGAGGCGCAGGAACAGGCCGCCTGCAATCACGTCGCCGAACCCGACGGTCGTGAGGCTCTCCCCTCTCAGAAGGAGCGCGGCGCCGAAGCCGTCAACTGCTTGCGATCACCCAAGCGACTATCACGGCGTCGAGACTCCCTCAGGCAAGAAAATCGCCCCGGATGCCGAGGGTCTCGTCGGTCAGGCGAATGGAGTCCGCGCCTGATGGAACTGTTCCGGCGAGGGCTCGAATCGCGTCCACGTTCTCCGGAATGACGACCGCCTGGTTGTCGACCGTATAGGTGTAGTAGAGCTCGTTGCCTTCGACCTTGAGGATGTCCTCCCACAGTGCGACTTCGTACATGTCGCCGCGGGGGCGGCCGAGATCCTTCATGAGCTCGATCGTGCTGTTCAGGGCGACGATGCCGTCGGACCTTCGGACGAGGGCGACCCGTGGTGCGGCGCGCATGGTGTCCAGCACTTCTTCCCGGTCGGAGGGCCGGGTCAGTTCGACAATCCAGTAGTGGCTGTGGTTCTGGGTGTGCGAGCCCTTGGCGGCAATCGTGACGACATCAAGCTCGGGGACCACGCTCTGGGCATCCGGCCCTTGATGGCTGGGGATACTTCCCTCGGGAACCACCGTGTTCATGATTCCGGAATGGTCGGACTCCCAAGGGTCGGTCGCCCGGCGAATGAGAACGCCGCGGGCTTTCGACAGCAGTCCTGCATCGTTCAGCGCCGTCAGGGTACGCACCGTTGACGTCGTGTTGCAGGACACCACCCGGGTCGTATCCCGGCCGACGGCAGTCGCGAAGTTGGCGTGGGCGACGAACGAATGACCGGTCAGCGCATGCTTTTCACCGCCCTGGAAGATCGCCTTGACACCGTGTTCGCGGTAGTGCGCGAGGTTGCTGGCGCCTATCCCGGCGGGCGTGCAGTCGACCACGACGTCCAGCCCTTTGAGGAACTGGTGCATGCCGCCGACGACAGGTATACCGGCATCGGACATCGCCGCTGACTTGTCATCCAATGAGGCGTATACCGGGATGCCGAGGGTGACCGCAGTCTTGATCCTGTAGTCGGACACCACGTCGCTGACGCCGATCAGTTCCATGTCCGGCTGCATTCTCACAGCATCGGCAATGCGCTTTCCGATGACGCCGTACCCATTAACTCCGACCCGCACTTTTGCAGACACTTTATTTCCCTTCGACAGACGGCCGACAATTCCCGCAAATGTCCCGAAGGTTCGGGCCGGAACGCCGAGCCGTGCACTAACGATCATTCCTCATAATAGCCTCGCACATTCTGCGAGAACGATTGTGGGGGCGAATGCCACCGCGTATTTCTTTGGCGGCTGTTTGGTGTTGGGTAAATCTTGATCGGTTCCTGATCTCGATCATGCGGAAACTTCATAAACGCCCGTTAGCGTGGAAATCTAGATACCGATGGACGCGCTGGCGCCCGGATTGGAGGGGCGGTGTCATATCGTCGTAGCAACGGAGGGTGGTTGCTGTGCGGACGATATTGTCGTTTCAGGATCGGGCGCAATTCGCGGTCGGGATCACGCAGGGGTTATCGGATCGTCAGATTGGTGCCTTGTTGGAGCGTGACCACTCGGTCATCTGGCGGGAGAGGCATCGCAACTCGCCCAAGTCGGGTGTCTACAAACCGGTGAGCGCGGACTTCAAAGCAGCGCACTCGAGGCGGCGTCCACAGACCCGTGCAGTTGAGATCGTGACCCGGTGCTGCGGGCACGGGTGTTGGCTGATCTGCGGTGTTCACGCACCCCCAGGCAGATCGCCGGCCGGTTGCGCCTGGGGGCGAATGACGCAACGGTGAGCACTATGACTCACTCTCCTGATGCCCAGGGCCGTACTGTCTCTCACGAATCGATCTACCGGTGGATTTATGCTCATCCCAAGGGTGAGCTCGTCAAGCACGGCATCTTGTTGCGTTCGAAACGGACCACTCGTAAACCCCGCCGTGACCTGGGCAGGCGCACCGGGAGCCGCATCGTGGGCATGGTGTCCATTGACGACCGTCCCGAAGACGCGGCCCTACGTGTTCCTGGTGCGTGGGAGGGTGATCTGATCATCGGTCAGGGCAACAAGTCCGCAGCGGCAACCCTCGTGGAACGCAACTCTCGATTCGTGATCATCCTAGGTTTGCCTGACGGCAAACACTCCGAAGGCCTCGCGGATGTCCTCATTGACCGGGTCAACGACCTGCCCCGCCATTTGCGCGGATCGTTGACGTGGGACCAGGGCACCGAGATGGCCAACCATGCCAAGGTCACGATCGCCACCGATTTGCCGGTCTACTTCGCTCACCCGCGGTCGCCGTGGGAGCGGCCCTCCAATGAGAACACCAATGGGCTGATCCGGGAGTACCTGCCCCAGGGCGTCGAGATCACCAGCCACCAGCCCTACCTCAACGCGATCGCCGACGAACTCAATGACCGACCCCGGCAAACCCTCGGATTCCACACACCCCGTGAAGTCTTCGAGAAACTACTCCTCAACAGGAAAGTTGCTTCCACGGGTTGACACCGCCCTGTTCAGTTTCCGACCGCAAATGGCCCCTTGCGAGTCGAGTGCGAAATGCGCTTGATCGACCGGACCGACCCCGACGTTGCATTTGAGTGCTCATGCGAGAGCTATCGCCGCGATGGATATGACGAGGAAGACTGGTGCGACTATCAGCATCGTCGTGCGCCCGTATCGTGTCGCTCTAGGCAACCCGCGCAACGGGAAAAGTACTTGCCGGACTATGAGGTACGCGGAAAGCCCCCCCAAAAAGAGGAAACCGGCGGGTTCCGGCTCGAAACGCCAGACGATCAGGCCGGTCGCCACAGCCAATAACGCAGCCGACGCCGACTCAAAGGCCTGGACTGGGATCCGCCTCGTGCCAATGCGGCGATCAGTGCCCCAGATTGACCAACGCGAGGTGGTGGGCAAGCCTGAACAGCACCCAGCGAATATGCACCCCAGTCGTCCGATAGCTTGTCCGACGAGGAGCGCCGGGATCGTCGCGTCTAGCAAGGAGCCAATCGGAATTCCGAGCGCCCAGCCTCCCAGCACGAGTACCGCCAACGCGGTGATGACGAACCCCTGCAAACTGAGACCAGCCAGTCCCGCCGCTCGCCCCTGCCCGCGATGCGTCAACCAGTAGTAGACCTTGGCCCCTCCGAGCCCCAGGGCACCCGCGACACCCGCCAGAGCGAGGACGGTACCAACTGGCATACCACTGTTGCGCGCGAGCAAGCTCAATACGACCAACCCAAGGATGAATCCCATGCCAACCAAGAGAGGCCAGGAACCCGGCACGACTCCAGGCGCACGCATTTTGGCCACCGGCGCCAACGTTGAACGCCCAATGCCTTCGGCTGATGGTAGACGAACGGCGTTTCGGTGATTGCCATCGCGTGGTGTTGCCATACCTTCCGCGGTGACGTTCCAGCGACCCGATGCTTTGTCGACGATTCGGTGGGTAAGGGCAATAGGCCCGCTGCCCGGCTGAACGTTGGCGTAACTCGCGGTCGCCACGAAGGCATCAGCATCCGTGCGGGCGCCCTCGACATCGAGGCGCTGCCCGGTGAAACGCACGGTCACATCGTGCGACTCGGACCCCGAGGGGGCGGTGAACCAGTAGGTGAGACCGATGGCATGCGGCTCGAGGTCCTCAAGGACCTTGAAAAGAGGTTTGGTGAACTCGAGCCCCGTTTCGGGATGACGCGACCCGCTGAGTCTCGCCAGCGCGGGTATGTGAATCGGCTGCCGCGCTGGAGCCGGAGCCGGAGCGGGGGCAGAAGCGGGAGCCGGAGTCGACGCGGGTGCGGGCGTGGGGTGACGTGCCGAGGACAGGCCGAACGACGCACCACGAGCAGCGGCCGGACGACCGGACACCGCCAACCGTGAATCCGGGGCGCGAGTCGGTCGATCAGCCTGCGGGGAAGCCGACATGGGCCGCGGCTTCGGCGTCGTTCGCCGACGCTTCTTCTTGGGTGACATCGAAAACTCCTAGGGTGTGTGGGGTGGCACGAATCGCAGTGCAGTATTTTCGCGGATCATTCCCGAGTTCCCTTCGATGGAGACTCGTTCGCTGGCCTGCAAATGTGTCTCGACAATGATGGCCGTTGAACCGTGACCGTAGCCCCTAATGCAGTGACCGCGGGCACCGGAACAGTGGTTACCGCATGGTCGCGAAGGCGCCTTGTCAAAATCGCCTCGTCATAAATGGCGAGAGTCCGGTCTCGGTGCTGGAGTACTGGCATGATGAGGTACCTCCCATCTGGTCGTGTCGTCGGCGTCAACCGCTGGACAGTATTCCCACCTCGCAACCTGGATAGGTTGCGTAACCGGTTAGGTTGCATAACCGGTTAAGCCGAGTCTATTCGTTCCAGTTGACTGGAAGGTCAAGGTGAATCTGGCTCGCCTTTACGGTTGCTCTTGGCACCGTCCGCGAACAGCTCACAAATGATCCAAGCAGGAGGGTGCCGCCTGTTCGGTATTGCGACTACATCGCCCGGCAACTCGGCATCGGCGGGACAAACACGTACCGCAAGCAACGGTAGGAGCCTTCGGTGAGTACACCCCGAACCGTGGCTTCTTCTGTCACTCGTGATGGGCGTCGTGGTCGGGGATACCTTGCTCGATGAGCGGACTGTCGGAACCGCTGATGAGCGGTCCGATGACCAATGAGGACACAAGGAACATCGCGGTAAACACCGCAAGCGCAATCCCGGGTGCCCACCAACTGCGGAACCGGCGGCGCAGCCGGAGGAGCATCGGCACGGACAGCACCAGGCCGAGGGCACCGAAAAGGGCGGTACCTCCTGCGCCGGCAACCAGCGCCGTCCCGACCAGCGGCCCGACGTGGTGCAGGACGTGCGGAGCAAGCCCACCGACCGCGCCCAAGACGCCGGAGACGACAGTCCACGCAGTCCGTCGCGGGCGGGTATACGCGACAGGAGTCTCATCAACCGTGAGGTCGTCGCCCTGTGCGGGATCTACAGTGATTGCCATGTGCACATCCTGGCAGAAGTTCGGGGACGGTTGACGGAGGATTGATGAAGAGTGGATCAAGACTTCACGCCGGCGTGAGGTGCCGTCCCAACGCCCGATCCACCGACGGTGGTCGATCCGTTGTCATAGAGCAGGTGCGCCCGAGTGTCCGATTCGCGTTCGGTCGCGCCGGTCGCAATGGTCCAGGGCAACTGCCATGCAATGCGTGCGTTCCACCCTCCCGGTTACCGAGCGCGCCAACTTAGCTGTCATGCAGCCCGCACCACGACGCCCGACGGTGCACAGTGACGTCGTGAGCGGTCGGCGACCCCGGCCCCGGCCCCGGGGAGCGCATCACCGCTCGATCGCGACCGGCACGGCTGTCGTCACTGAGGAGGGCTCACGTTGCTCGTTCGCGGGGGGAAGATTCAGCCGCTTGAGCAAGAGTGCATTCACCGCGACGATGACGGAGGATCCCGACATGGACAGCGCTGCGATCTCCGGACGGAGCACGAGGCCGAACGCCGGGGCGAAGACGCCCGCCGCGATCGGTAGAGCGAGGACGTTGTAGCCGATCGCCCAGCCCAGGTTCTGGCGAATCTTCCGCAATGTTCCGCGGCCGATGCGCAGAGCGACGGGGACGTCGAGAGGGTCTGAGCGCATCAGCACGATGTCTGCCGTCTCGATCGCAACGTCCGTACCGGCGCCGATCGCGATCCCGACATCGGCGGTGGCGAGAGCGGGTGCGTCATTGACACCGTCTCCGACCATCGCGACCCGCTTGCCTGCTCGCTGCAACTCGGCGACCTTCTCGGCCTTGTCGCCGGGACGAACCTCGGCGATCACGTTGTCGATGCCGAGCTCCGCGGCGATGCGTTGGGCAGTTGCCTCGTTGTCACCGGTCAGCATCACCACTTGGATGCCCGACTCATGCAGCGCCACCACCGCGCGGCCGGCGCTCGGTCGGACCGCATCGGCCAGTGCGATGACCCCAACCGCCATGCCGTCAACAGCCACCAGCACCGAGGTACGGCCAGCGGCCGCGAGCTCGTCGCGCTGGGCCTCCAGTGCGCCAAGCCCAACGCCTTCACGATCCATCAATCGCCCGTTGCCCACCAGAACCGTCCGGCCCTGCACAATAGCGACCGCGCCATGTCCCGGCACGTTGCGGAACTGTTCGACCGGGGGAACCTGCAGACCGAGACTGTCAGCGTAGTTGCCGATCGCTCGCGCGATCGGGTGCTCGGACTCGCGTTCGACTGCTGCCACCAGGGCGAGCATCTGATCGCGGTCCATCCCGTCGGTGACCACGTCGGTGACCTCCGGCTCGCCCTTCGTGAGAGTGCCGGTCTTGTCCATGACCACCGTGTCGATTCGTGCAGAGCCCTCCAACGCGGTGGCATTCTTGAAGAGGACACCGCGGCGCGCGCCGAGCCCTGTTCCGACCATGATCACTGTCGGAGTGGCCAGCCCGAGCGCATCGGGGCAGGTGATCACGACCACGGTGATCGCGAACAGCAGGGACGCTTGCACGCTCGCGCCGGAGGCGAACCAGATAAGGAACGTCACGGACCCACCTATCAGCGCGACCAGGACGAGCCAGAATGCGGCACGATCCGCAAGCCGCTGGCCCGGCGCCTTGGAGTTCTGAGCCCCCTGGACCATCGCGACGATCTGCGCGAGGGCGGTGTCTGCACCAACCTTGGTCGCTCGTGCGCGCAACGTCCCCGTGGTGTTAATCGACGCGCCAATCACCTCGTCTCCGGGGGCCTTGGCGACCGGCATCGACTCCCCCGTGACCATCGACTCGTCCACCTCGGACTCGCCTTCCTCGACGACGGCGTCAACAGGGACCCGGGCTCCGGGCCGAACCAGGAGCAGGTCGCCGACCGCGAGCTGAGACGTCCGCACCTCCACCGCTTCCCCGTTGCGCGGGACCAGCGCAGTCGCCGGCGTCAGCTCCAGGAGAGTGCGCACGGCGTCGTTGGCGCCGCCGCGTGCCCGCATCTCGAACCAGTGGCCAAGCAGCACGAAGGAGGTCAGGACGGTCGCCGCCTCATAGAACACGTCGCCGCCGCCGGTGAGCGTCACGACCAGGCTGTACAGCCACCCGGCACCGACACCCACCGCGACCAGCACCATCATGTCCAGGGTTCGCGCCCGCAGGGCTCGCCATGCTCCGTCGAAGAAGATCCATGCCGAGAAGGAGATCACCGGCAGCGAGAGGAGCAGAGCGAACACGTCGTCGCGAAGACCGAAGGGAGCCGGCACGGTAAAGCTAAGCAAGTCGCGCCCGATCGGCGACCAGAGCAAGATCGGAACTGAGAGCACCGCGGCAATGAGGAACCGCCGCCGCATGTCGGCAACCATGTCCGCCATGGACATGGAGCCTTTGCCGTGACCCATCGTCTCGTGCGCGGACATCCCGACAGGCGCCGCTGCTTCCGCGTTACCGTGGCCCTCGCCCCCGTGACCTGAACCGCCGTGCATGTCATGGTCGTGCGCGTCCTCGTGGTGCTCGGGGGCGGAGCGCCCGGTCCCGGGAAGCCGTACCTCTGCGAGCGGGCCGGACTCGTGCCCGGGATCGCACAGGTGCTCGGGCACAGAGCGTCCACTGCAGTGCAGACCGCAGTCACGGATCCACCTGGCCAAAGTGGCCTCATCTGTCTTCTCAGGGTCATAGGTGACCGTGGCGGTCTGACCCACCGCGTTGGCGTCGACCGAGATGATCCCGGGCCGTCGGGTGAGGGTCGCCTCGAGTACCGCTGCCGAACTGGCCCAGTTGATTCCTCTGACGTCCATGACCGTCGTCTTGTTGCTCATGCGAACTCCTCTTCAGACCACTCTCGAGGCGTCGCACTGACCCACGTCCACCCTGGTGCCTTCCTCAACTCCGGACGAGTCGCCCGATCTCGGATACCTTCCGGTCATATGGACGGACAGCGACAAGTGAGTGTTGGTTTGCCGTCACTTCCATGAAGATCCGGCGAAGGATGCAGGTCGTCGTCTCCCCCTTGTTGCGCGCTGAACTCAGGCGGGTGAGAGGAAGCGCTTCTTGGGTCGCAGAACATCCGTGGTGTCCGCACAGTCAAGACTTTCCTCGAGCACACGAGGGATGGTGCTCAGCCACGCCTGGGCGCACGACAAGCGCCGGACGGTCCTCACGATATGTGTCTAGGCGCTCACACCGTCGGTGACGATTCCAGACGTCGAAGAGTAGCGCTGAGCCGCGAGGCTGCGTCGTCAGCGACGGCTTCAAGCCCGTCGTTGCCCGTCAGGGTAACCATCACGTGCGGGTCGAGGGCCTCGACCCGGGTGCGACCCTCGTCGACGGCGCGCACCACCACGTTGCACGGCAACAGCATTCCGATCGACTCCTCCAATTGCAGGGCACGATGAGCAAGCGGCGGGTTGCACGCACCAAGGATCACCTGCGGGGCCATATCAACGTCAAGCTTCGTCTTCATCGTGGCCGACATGTCAATCTCAGTCAGGATCCCAAATCCCTCGTCAGCCAAAGCGGCACGTACTGCCGCGAGACACGAGACCATCCAGATTGAAGGCTGCGGCCGTCTTCAGCGAGCGAGTGCGCACGCCTCTCTTCAGTCTCGAACCGCCCATCGTGGCCCACTGTCTCGCCTTGCCGGGACCGTGCGCGCCGTGGTGAGGTTACCGGCCTTTGCGGTCCGGGGCTCACGCCGGGAGAGTGATAATGAAGCTGGCACCCTTCCTGACCCCGGCGCTCTCCGCTCGGATGTGGCCACCGTGGGCCTCGGTGAGTGCACGAGCGATCGCGAGCCCGATCCCGCTGCCACCGGCGCCACGAGAGCGACCGTCGTCGACGCGGTAGAAGCGTTCGAAAACACGCGGGAGGTACTCGGCAGCGATTCCGTCTCCGGAGTCCTTAACGGTGATCGCGACTCCCTGAGCAACCGATCGTGCAGACAGCTCGACCTGCCCTCCTGCAGGCGTGTGGCGTAGGGCGTTCTCCAAGAGGTTGGCGAGAACCTCCTGCATGCGGTCCGTGTCTACGGTGACGGATCGGGTGCTGGCGTCAGGTCCGAGGGTGAGGCGCACACCCTTAGCTTCGAAGGCCAGCGCCTCGGCGCGTGCGGCGACCCTCAGCAGGTCGCCTACCACGACATCACTGATGTGAAGATCGAGCCCACGCTCCTCAGCGCTGGACACGCGACCGACATCGTCGACCAGCCGTTCGATCCTGGAGATCTCGGCGTCGATGCGCTCAAAGGTGGCCCTGTCGGCGGGCAGGATCCCGTCTGCGATCGCCTCGTGATATCCGCGCACGGTACTTAGCGGGGTACGAAGTTCGTGAGACAAGTCGCGCAGAACCTCGGCCCGCGATTTCTCGGTTCGGGCGATGCTGCTTGCCATCTGCCCGAAGGCGTCGGCGAGGGAGTCGAGCTCGGCGCCATAGCCCGAGCGACGCACACGCACCGTATAGTCACCGGAAGCGACCGTGCCCGCCGCCTCTGCCAACTCCCGCAACGGACGGACGGCCCGGCGGGACACGAACCATCCGACTGCGAGGGCGGTGAGGGTGGCCACGGCGATCGCCACAGCGAGGGAGAGCAGAATCGCCCGAGAGAACGCCATGTCCAAGTGGGTGGCCATCTCGGAGGTCATCGGTCCGACCGTGTTCTCGACGTGCCTGCGGAACATCCCAGGGGCCAGTCCCAGCGCGACGACGAGCAACGTGATCCCGCCGGAGAGAATGACCAGGCCCTGGGCAAGGAGCAGGCGTGCGCCGAATCCTGTCCACCGTCCGGCGGCCCTCAACTGGCCCCACCCATCCTGTAGCCCACACCACGGACCGTCCGCACGTACCGGGACTCGGCCGGATCGTCCCCGAGCTTGCGACGCAGATTGCCGACGTGCACGTCGATCACGTGGTCGTCACCGAACCACTCCTCACCCCACACGGCCTCCAGCAGCGCGCGGCGCGCGTGCACAGCCCGCGGTCGGCTCGACAGAGTGTCCAGGATGTCGAACTCCGTCCTGGTCAACTCGATCCGATCCCCCGCCACGGAGACCTCACGGCCAGCCACGTCGATCACCAGGTCCCCGAAGACCCGGCTGGGGGCGCCCGTGTCGGGGCTGCGCGGACGCCGCAGCATGGCGCGCACTCGGGCCGCGAGCTCGCGCGGGGAGAAGGGTTTGGCAAGATAGTCGTCCGCGCCCACGGACAGCCCGATCACCCGGTCCAGCTCGTCGGCCCGCGCGGTCAACATGATGACGTAAGCATCGGAGAAGCCGCGCACCTGGCGACACACTTCGATCCCGTCGATACCCGGGAGCATCAGGTCTAGAACGAGCACATCCGGCTCCCACGCACGCGCCCTGGCGACACCCAACTCACCGTTTGGGGCCACGTCCACATCAAACCCTTCGGCTCCGAGGTACTCAGAAATCAGGAGCGCGATCGGCTCGTCGTCCTCGACGACGAGCACGCGCCAGCGACGCCCGGCCGGTGCGCGAGCATCGACCGGGGCCACCGAACCCGATCCAGGAGGAGTCACGGTGCCTCGGACATCTCAACGAATGCTCCGTGCCACGAGTGGTACCAGACTTCACCGGACGTCGCATTCACAGAGAGCATGCCGTCGAGCTCGTCGCCGCGCAGCGTGTGGAGCGTGTAGTAGCCGGGAAAGGCATCACCGGTGGCCGCCGTGAGCCCGACCCCGTCGGCCTGGTCGGTGAGCCATTCGTTGGCGATTTGCTGAGCCTCGGTCCCGCTGATCCGCAGGTCCGAGCCGCCGCGTGCCATCATTCCGTAGCGCGTGTTCCACATCCGCGCTGGCCCCAGTTCGAGCTGCACGTTGCCTGAGAGGGGATCGATAAGGACCTCCGTGGCAAGCGAGCCATCTGCCTCGACCAGTTCGGCGTAGTACTGCCTGTCGAACTGCATCACCTCACCGACTGTCAGACCCGGCCGGAGTTCCGTCGCGAACACCTGAGCCTGTTCGCGCGCACCGACAAGGTCGATGACCGGCTCGCGAGCCCCGCTCGAATCGACGCCCCCGAAGTCGCCACCGCCCATCATTCCGTACGATGCGCCGCCAGTCATTCCGGTGCCCCAACCGGCAACACCCTGCCCCTGGACCAGCATCCACGCGCCCGAACCCAGGATCGCTGCGACCGCGACTATTGGAACGACCAGCGTCCGCAGCCGCCGACTGATCGTGGACATCATTTCCCGCTTCGGTTCGAGCGCAAGGTCGCCCGCATCGAGTCGTACGTCGCGCCGTCGACCTCACCGGCAGCGAATCGACGATCCAAGAGTTGCTCCGGGGTCTCGCCCTGCGCAATGCTCGTCTGGCCACTACCTACAGCGTCATCGCGTCGACTACCAGGGAAGGCCCGGACAATCAGCCAGACAACCAGGCCGATCACTCCGATCCAGAACAGCGCCATCGCGATCCATCCCCCGGCACCCATGCCGTATCCATATCCCATCATGTTGACAACCTCCTTATGAGTTTTGTTTTGTGAACATCTCCCATTGTGGTGTGGCCATGTCAAGATGCCCCGCGACGTTTCCTCAAGATCTCCTCAAGACTCGCGTACAACCACTATCAGTCGCGCATAGGGCCCTGGCAGCAGGCGGCCGCGCGCGCCACAGACGCGCCGCGCCGCGCCGCGCCGAAAAGGCGACCACGTGCCCGTGGTGGACCTCGGACATCGAGGGCAGCTCCCCCTTGTTGCGCGCTGAACTCAGGCGGGTGAGAGGAAGCGCTTCTTGGGTCGCAGAACATCCGTGGTGTCCGCACAGTCAAGACTTTCCTCGAGCACACGAGGGATGGTGCTCAGCCACGCCTGGGCGCACGACAAGCGCCGGACGGTCCTCACGATATGTGTCTAGGCGCTCACACCGTCGGTGACGATTCCAGACGTCGAAGAGTAGCGCTGAGCCGCGAGGCTGCGTCGTCAGCGACGGCTTCAAGCCCGTCGTTGCCCGTCAGGGTAACCATCACGTGCGGGTCGAGGGCCTCGACCCGGGTGCGACCCTCGTCGACGGCGCGCACCACCACGTTGCACGGCAACAGCATTCCGATCGACTCCTCCAATTGCAGGGCACGATGAGCAAGCGGCGGGTTGCACGCACCAAGGATCACCTGCGGGGCCATATCAACGTCAAGCTTCGTCTTCATCGTGGCCGACATGTCAATCTCAGTCAGGATCCCAAATCCCTCGTCAGCCAAAGCGGCACGCACTGCCGCGACAGCCGGCTCAAAGGGTTGATCGAGGGTGAGGGTGAGGCCATAACTCATGATGTGTTCCTTTCAATCAAATGGGAGGTTGGAGCCAGCCCCTCGCGCCACACCTGGCGCCACGACAGGTGACTCGTCAATGTGAGCCTACCTCAATGGCCGCCGGTCGGGCCCTGGCCTCGAGGCCCTCCCCCATAGCGGCAAGCTACTCGAAGCTCGCGTCCAGCGAGGCGGCCATGATCCAGTTCAGGTCGGGCAATTTCAATCCAACACGGACGTCCCCAGTATCAGGTGCCGGTGTACGGCTACGTCCGTGTCTGGGCGGTCCCTAGTGGCAGCCGGACTTCGGCTTGGGGGGATCGGTCCTGTCTGTGGCTGGTTGCTGGGACGCTTTCAGGGTCCCGCCACCGCGGACCCCATGCTCAACATGAGGGGTTCCTTGCTCGGGGCCGCCGTCCGGTGTCGAACCACCATGGCCACCATGCCCGCCCGCATGCATGGTGAACATGAATGCGATGAGGACCACCGTCAGGATGGTTCCTCCCGAGACACCAAACATCCACAAAACTAGGCCCAAGGCTGCGATAGCGAGGTACAACTTACTCTTACGGCTCTTGAGGGACACCAGGGCCCTCCAATCCGGGCGCCAGCGCGTCCATCGGTATCTAAATTTCCACGCTAACGGGCGTTCATGAAGTTTCCGCATGATCGAGATCAGGAACCGATCAAGATTTACCCCACACCAAACAGCCGCCAAAGAAATACGCGGTGGAATTCGCCCCTGCGTTTCACGGAGCCGAGTGTCTCGCTATCCGGCCCGGTTCGATCAAGGCAGGTCGCGCCCCGCCAGGCTTCACATCGGGTGAAGGAGGCGATGGACGAACTGGCGGGTGCGCTCGTGCTCAGGCTGGCGGAGGAGCTGGGCCGGCGGTCCATGCTCGACGATCTCACCCTCGTCGATGAAGGCGACGTGTTGGGCGACTTCGCGGGCGAATTGCAGTTCGTGCGTCACCACGACCATTGTCCATCCGTCCTGAGCCAGATCGCGCATCAGTCCCAGGATTTCCCCGACCAACTCTGGGTCGAGGGCCGAGGTCGGCTCATCGAAGAGCAATAGCTCGGGTCGCAGTGCGAGGGCGCGGACGATCCCGACACGTTGTTGCTGCCCGCCGGATAGTGAGGCCGGGTGGCTGGACTCCTTGGCTCCGAGGCCGACCCTGTCGAGCAGTGCGCGGGCCTCCGCGATAGCGACCACCCGCGAGCGTCGTTGGACCACAACGGGACCCTCGATGACGTTTTCCAGGACAGTCTTATGCGGGAACAGGTTGTAGTGCTGGAACACCATCGCGCTCCGATCCCGCAGCCTGTTCAGCTCGGTGCGACTGGGGCGCGCGGCGAAGTCGAAAAGCTCCCCATCGGCCGCCTCTATCCGGCCGGAGTCTGCGATCTCCAGCCCGTTCAGGCAGCGAAGCAGGGTGGTCTTGCCCGAACCCGAGGCTCCGATGATGGCCAGCACCTGCCCGCGCTCGATGCTCAGATCGACGCCCCGGAGCACCGGGAGACTGCCGAAGCTCTTGTGTAGGGAGTCAACCGACAGCACAGGTCGTCCGCTGGTCGTTGGTGGCAGTGGCGGATCAGTGGATCGCATATCTGTCCAATCGCTTCTCGAGTGCCCCCTGGCCGGCGGACAGGGTCAGGCAGATCAACCAGTAAACAACGGCCGCCTCGACGTAGAGGAGCATGAACTGCTGACTGAACGCCGCGATCTGCTGGGCCTGCCGGAAGAGCTCGGAAACCAGAATTAGCGACGCGAGTGAGGTGTCCTTGACCAGGCTGATGAAGGTGTTCGACAACGGTGGGACTGAGACCCGGGCCGCCTGCGGGAGGATGATCCGCGTCAGGGTTCTGCCGTGTGACATCCCGATGACGTACGCCGCTTCCCACTGCCCGCGAGGAACGGACAGGATCGCGGCGCGAACCACTTCGGCGCCATAGCCCCCGACGTTCAGCGAGAACGCGATGATGGCGCTGGGCCACGGGTCGATGACAATCCCCATCGAGGGGAGCCCATAGAAGACGACGAAGAGTTGGACTAGCAGTGGCGTCCCCCTGACGACGGAGACGAAGCCTCCGCCGAGGCGGGACAGGACGGCCCGCCGGGAGAGTCGCATGAGCGCGACGGCGATTGCGATCGGCATCCCAACCGCGAACGACGACAGGGCGAGCGGGACGGTACCGCGCAGCGCGCCTGAGATGATCGGCCACAGCGAGGAGAGCGCCAGGTCCCAGTTATCGGGTGACATTGTCTTTCGCGGCGGCGCGCCTCACTTCGAAACGTCTTCCCCGAAGTACTCCTGGGAAATCTCCGCGAGAGTGCCATCCTCGGTGAGCGCGGCCAGAGCCGTGTCGACCGCCGTCGCGAGGGTGATGTTGCCGCGGCGAAAGGCGAACGCGGTTCGCGAAACATCGTCGGTAGTTGCAGCTACCTTCAAGCTAGTGTCTCCGGTCGCCTGCTTGTAGTCAAGGAAAGTGAGCTCGTCGTTGATAGTAGCGGCGACTCGACCCTGGTCGACCAGGGCGACGGCCTGCGCCCAGCCCTCGACGGGCTCGATCGTGGCACCACTGTCTTGGGCCAGCGTGTACCAATTGCTGGTCAGTGACTGCGCCGTCTTTTTTCCGGATAGGTCCGCAAAGGAGGTGATAGAAGTGTCGGCGACCGGAACCACGATCACGCCGGCGGAGTACGTGTAGGGGATCGAGAACGTGTACGAGGCGTCACGTTCGGGCGTGATGGAGACCTGGTTGGCGATCATGTCGAACCTGCCGGCGTCCAGCCCCGCGAAGATCGCGTCCCATTGGGTCTCCTGGAACTGAGCTTCGAGCCCAAGCCGATCAGCTACCGCTAGAGCGACGTCTACGTCGTATCCGGTGAGGTCGCCACTCCCGTCCACGTGGTAGGAGAAGGGTCGGTAAGTCCCCTCGGTCCCGACCACGAGCACCCCTGTCTTCTGCACCTCGGTGAGAGACACATCGTCGGTTGACGTACTGACAGAAGGGGGCTCCGCGCTTCCCGAGCACGCCGACGCGATGATCGCAAAAATGAGGGTGAGGGCGACAGGGAGGGCCCGCAGAGTGGGGCTGACGCGTGGAGTTGTCATGGAGGTCCTTTTACTTTTTGGGGCGTGCGATGAGGTGTCGGCTCGAGCCAGCGAAGGGCGAAGGGCGACCGGTAGCCGGGCAAACGGGGGCGCGCCGGTGGAACCGGGGGCCAGGAGCGGGCTGCGCCTAAGTCAGCAACAGCACATGCAGTCACGACACACCGCAGCGCCCATCGGGCGCGTGGCAGGTGTGGAGTTCGTGACGTCGCTCATAGGAGCATCAAACCAGATGGCCATATGGCTACGCAAACCTGGCCGCAAATCTTGATCGAACCTTCATCGAAGTCGCTGGGCGCTGCTCACATCGTGCTGAGCAGTTGGGACATCTCGGTGATCTCCGCCATCTGAGCGTCGATGATTCGCCCGGCCAGCGCGAGGGCCTCGGCGTTGGAGCCCTCGGCCACCTCGGTTTCAGCCATGGCGATGGCACCGCTGTGATGCTCGGTCATCACCTGAAGGAAGCTCCGGTCGAAGTCGTCACCGGTGAGCGTCGCGAGTTCGGCCATGACGGCGGCTTGGTCTTGTCCGCCCATCTGCATGCCCTCATGCTCCATCGCGTTCATCTCTGCCGACGCGGGCTGATCTTCGCCCCATGCGTCAAGCCAGCCCGTCATGGTGTCGATCTCCGGGCCCTGCGCCGCCGAGATTTGGACGGCGAGTGACCGCACTTCCTCAGACGATGCCTGTGTGATGGCGAGCGTAGCCATTTCGAGTGCACCCTGGTGGTGGATGATCATCATCTGCGCGAACTCGGTGTCGGCGGCGTTGTGGACTGCCGATTCTGCCGCGGCCGGCGACGGGCTGGTCGATGTGGCCGTGCCTGTTAGCGAAGCAGGAGTTGTGCCACATGCCGCCACGAGCACGGCGAGTGTAGCAAGGGTCGCGATGCGGGAAATGGTGCGGGCAACGGTCATCTGGGGGGTCTCCAGTTCGGCTTCAAAGGTCCGTCGTCAGGACTGACAACATCGGTAAAACTGCAGATCCGCCGGTTGCTGTGGATCGATGCTCGGTAACGATGCGGTGGCTTAGAGTACCTTCTTTTCAGGTCAACGACGCCAGTGATGGCAATGGAACGCCGTGTCGTGAGTGTGGGTGCGGGGCGTGACACAGTGCTTGCCGTGCATCAACCCGGCCCGCTGTCCATTTCGGTTCCCTCCCGCGTTCGGGCCACGAGTGTCATTTGGATGACCATCACCGGCGTCGACTGAGAGTCACCCGGTCTCTGAGTTGCGTCTGCGCGGCCATAGGCTTAGCGCGTGAATGCCGTCCCCGAACTCCTCGAAATTCCGTTGTCAATCAACTTGATTGCAGTATTCGTTGGCGCGCTCGTAGGAACCCTGCGCGCTGGCGAGGAGGAACATGTTGACCTCGTGGGCGTCTTTACCCTCGCCGCAGTCATGGGCTTCGGTGGCGGGCTCGTGCGCGACCTCCTCTTGGGAAATCTTCCACCTGCGGCATTCCGAGACCCCCAATACCTGATAGCGGCCGCTGCCGCGACCACGATCGGCGGGGTCGCACTGGTGTACCTGCGGCGCGTCGAGCGAATCCTATGGGCACTGGACTCCATCGCGATCGGACTCTTCGCGTGCGTGGGCGCCAGCGCCGCGCTCATCGCCGGTTTGCAACTCCTGCCTGCGATTTTGATAGGTACGTGCGCCTCCGTAGGCGGCGTCATCCTCGCCGACATGTTGCAGGGACGTCCATCATCGATTATGTATGTCGGCCCACCCAATGCGATAGCTGGATTTAGCGGCGCGCTTGTTTACGCGTTGCTCTACACGGCATCGCTGCCCACGCTGGCTCTCATCATGGCTATTGTGGTAACTCTTTTGGCGCGCGTATCTGGCCGGTTCTTTCACGTCACCGTGCCGCAGCCGCGCAGGCGTGCCTATGAACTCAAATTACGAAGATCGCGCCGAGACATTGACCACTCCCCTTCGGCTCCCGCCACCGCAAACCGGCGTTGGCGGCGGTTGACGCGTCGCCACGGCCCTTCCGAAACGTCCGATGCGTAGTCGATCCGGCACGACGGCCCCAGCGCGAAAGACTGCGCCAGTGGTCGAAAAAGAGGTCCGATTACAAATCTAGTCGCGCTGACACATAATTTGTTGTGACTCCCATCTTTTACCGTGGGAGCTTTCCGTTTCGTTGCAGAATCCGTCGAGTTATGCGTCCAAATACGCTAACATAGGACGATGATCGACATAAGCCCGGCAGAGAAGGCCGGCGACGCCATCGGCACCGATCTCTTCCAGATTTTGCGTGACGGGCAACCGCGCACTCGCAGCGAACTTTCCAAAATGACCGGCTTGGCGCGATCTACGGTCGCGATGCGTGTGGACTCCCTGGTGAAGCTCGGCCTCATTAGCCCGATTGGCGACGCCGCCTCCACAGGTGGGCGACCATCGACCCAATTTGCACTCAACGCGTCTCAGCGCGTTGTGCTCGGAGTTGACATCGGCGCATCGCACGCTCGCGTCGCCCTCTCCGATCTCAATGGCAAACTCCTTGCGATTGACAGCGAGGACATCGAGGTTTCACGCGGCCCTGAAGAAGTGCTGGGATGGGTGGTCGAGGCGACGCGCGGCCTACTGGAACGGCAGTCCGGGGGACGTCACGAACTTCTCGCGATCGGCGTGGGACTGCCCGGACCGGTGCAGCATGACACCGGCCTTCCGATCGACCCGCCGATTATGCCTGGCTGGGACCGATACGATGTGCCTGCAATGCTGGGCGGCGCGTTCGGCGTACCGGTGCTCGTCGACAACGACGTCAATATCATGGCGCTTGGTGAGCGCGAAATTAATTGGCCAGACGTTGACGACCTCATCTTCGTGAAGGTTGCGACCGGGATCGGTGCCGGCGTGATCTCGAGCGGCCAGCTCCAGCGCGGCGCCCAGGGCATCGCGGGGGACATTGGGCACGTCTACGTGCCCAATGGGGCTGACATCGCGTGCCGCTGTGGCAACTACGGTTGCCTCGAGGCAGTCGCCGCCGGGCCCGCAATTGCCCGCCAGCTCAGCGAAGCGGGCCTCGAGGCGCGGACGAGCGCCGACGTGATGGCCCTTGTGCGGTCGGGCAACACGCAGGCGGTCCAAGCAGTGCGCGAGGCCGGTCGGGTGTTGGGCGAGGTGCTCACGACGTGCATCAGCCTCATGAACCCTGCCGTCATCGTACTTGGGGGGCCCATCGGCCAATCCGGCGAACACCTCCTCGCGGGTGCTCGTGAAGTCGTCTACAAGCGCACCATGCCACTGGCATCAGGACACCTGCAAATCACCCGATCGCTTGCGGGAGCCAATGCCGCCTTGATTGGTGCAAGCATGCTTGCCATCCATCACGCGCTGTCTCCCGAGCGCGTCGAGGCAATGCTCACGCTCCCCGCCTAACCCACCAGCAGCATCGGGCGCCATGAGGCGAAACCCTCCGCACCAAGACACGTCGAAGCCCGCCCCCCAACCTCAGTGGAGACGGGCTTTGCCGGTGCCGCTAGTCCTTACTTGCGAATGCCGCGTCGAACGCGCCCTCAGGTGCGTCGAACGCCAGGCGGCGAGCGAATTCAAGGCCCTCCGGGGCGCCCACCAGACGGTCCATACCTGCGTCTTCCCACTCGATCGAGATAGGGCCTTGGTACCCGATGTGGTTGAGCATCCGGAACGAGTCCTCCCACGGGACGTCGCCATGACCGGTGGAGATAAAGTCCCAACCGCGGCGAGCATCGGCCCACTGCAGGTGCGACCCGAGCCTGCCGTTGCGACCGTTGTTCATGCGCTTGCGGGTGTCCTTGCAGTCCACGTGATAAATGCGGTCCTTGAAGTCGAGCAGGAAGCCCACAGGGTCGATGTCCTGCCACACCATGTGACTGGGGTCCCAGTTCAAACCGAACGCCGCGCGGTGTCCGATCGCCTCGAGGGTGCGCACGGTGGTCCAGTAGTCGTACGCAATTTCGCTCGGGTGAACCTCGTGCGCAAACTTCACTCCGACCTCGTCGTAAACGTCGAGAATGGGGTTCCAGCGGTCGGCGAAGTCCTGATAGCCAGCGTCGATCGCCTGCTGCGAGACGGGCGGGAACATCGCCACATACTTCCATATCGAGGATCCGGTAAAGCCGACAACGACCTTGACGCCCAGCGCAGCGGCGAGGCGAGCCGTGTTCTTCATTTCCTCGGCGGCGCGCTGACGTACGCCCTCGGGATCTCCGTCTCCCCAGACCTTGGCACCCACAATGTCCTGGTGGCGCTGGTCGATGGGGTCATCGCACACCGCCTGCCCCTTGAGGTGATTAGAGATCGCCCAAACCTTAAGGTCGTACTTCTCTAGAAGGGCGAGCTTGCCCTCGACGTAGCCCGGCTCGTCCCAGCGCCAGGGGTCGAGGTGGTCGCCCCAGCAGGCGAGTTCAAGGCCGTCGTAGCCCCACTGTGAGGCAAGCTTTGCCACCTCTTCGAGCGGAAGGTCGGCCCACTGGCCGGTAAACAAAGTGATTGGTCGCGCCATTGCATTTCCCTTTCTTGTCTACTTCTTGTGTCCTGGCCGCTGCGCTCTACGCTGCGGTCGACGTCCATGCGCTGCCGTTGTCTGAACTGCGCTCCACCGAGTCAAGCACCCGCTGGACCTGGTAACCGTCCTCGAATGACGGCGTGGGCTGCTCGTCAGCGACGATCGCCTCAACGAGGTCCTTCGCCTGGTGAACGAATCCGTGCTCATAGCCGAGCATGTGGCCGGCGGGCCACCACGCGCCCACATAGGGGTGGTCGGCATCGGTCACGAAGATGCGCTTGAAGCCCCGCTCCGTCGACGGTGCGGTCGCATCGTAATACTGGAGGGAGTTCATGTCCTCCATGTCAAACAGAATCGATCCCTTGTCGCCAGCAACCTCCACACGAAGTGCGTTCTTCCGGCCAGTGGCAAATCGTGTGGCCTCAAATGTTCCAAGCGCGCCACCATCGAACCGACCCGTGAATGCCGCGAAGTCGTCGACCGTGACCTCGCCGCGACCCGATCCGGCGGTGCCGGACAAACCCTGACCCTCACCCAGAATCGGACGCTCCTTGACGAATGTCTCTAGAATTCCGGAGACAGAGCCCACGCGTTGCCCGGTGATGAACTGAGCCATGTCGATGGCATGCGCGCCGATGTCTCCGAGCGCGCCTGATCCCGCCTGGTCCTTCTTCAGGCGCCACGTCAGCGGAGCCTCTGCGTCGATGAGCCAATCCTGAAGATACTGCGCGCGCACCTGGCGAATGTCGCCCAGCGCGCCACGCGCCACTAGGTCGCGAGCAAAAGTAGCAGCGGGGACGCGTCGGTACGTAAAGCCAACCATGGCGAGCACACCGTTCGCCTTTGCGGCGGCTGCGGCTTCAGCCATGCGTCGAGCTTCATCAACTGTGTTGGCCAAGGGCTTCTCGCACAATACGTGCTTGCCCGCCTCGAGGGCCGCGATGGCGATCTCAGCGTGAGTGTCGCCGGGAGTGACGATATCGACGACGTCAATGTCGTCGCGCTCAAGAACCTCGCGATAGTCCGTCGCGGTGTCTTCCCAGCCCCACTTCGCGGCCAGGTCCGCGTTTTTCTTTGCGTCGCGGCCCACCATCACCGCCATCTGCGGGTTGGCAGGGAGTTCAAAGAACCGCGGCGCAACGCGCCATCCTTGCGAATGGGCTGCGCCCATGAATCCATTGCCGATCATTCCTACACGTAGCTGCGCTGACATGCGGGGCCTACTTTCCAAAATTCAGTGTTGTACCAATACGAGCGGAAGGCGCCCACCCCACCAGGGACGGGCGCCTTCGCACGTGCTAGGAAGCGAAGCCGATAGGCAGGTACTGGTCCACGTTGTCCGCGGTCACCACAGGGGCATCCAGGACGATACGAACCGGAATACCGGCAGAGGCCAAGTCGGACATGTTGCCACCCTGTGCTACGAGGCGAGCAAGCGAGATACCGTCGGCTGCCTGCGTCGAGGGGTAGATGACCGTCGCCTGGAGTACGGAGTCTCCAGCCTTAATGGCATCCATGGCATTCTTCGAGCCGGCACCGCCGACCATGAAGAAGTCGTCGCGTCCAGCCTCATCGATTGCGGCGAGGACACCAATGCCCTGGTCGTCATCGTGGTTCCAGATCGCGTCAATCTTCGGGTTAGCGGAGAGCAACTGAGCGGTGACTTCCTGTCCACCAGCAATGGTGAAGTCGGCTGCCACGCGAGCGTCAACGCTCAGGCCGCACTCAGCGAGTGCGTCCGCGAAACCAGCCGAACGATCCTGCGTCAGCGGGAGCGAGTCGATACCAGCAATTTCCGCAACGATGGCGTCCGGGGTGTCCTCCAACTGACCACAGATGTAGGTACCTGCACTCACGCCCATGCCGTAGTTGTCGCCAAGGATGGTGACGCGCGAAGCGTCAGTCGATGAGAACTCACGGTCCACGTTGATGACCGGAATCCCAGCCTGCATAGCCTTCAACGCCGCTTCAGTAAGCGCAGCACCGTCAGTCGGGAGCAGGACGATGGCGTCGACCTCATCGTTGATGAAAGTCTCGATCTGGCTGATCTGAAGGTTAGCGTCGTTCGTTCCCTCAGCAACCCTCAGCTCTACGTCGTCATAGCCCTCAGCCTGTGCAATAGCGGCGGAGTTAATGGCGCCCAGCCAACCGTGATCTGCCGCGGGACCGGAGAAGCCGATGACAACAGTCTCACCCGAGCCGCTGCCTGCTTCCGTGGTGCCGCTTGCCTCGGGCGCTGCCGAGGTCTCATCGTCGGTCGAGTCCGAACTGCAACCGGCCACAAGAACCAGCGCCGCGATTGATGCACCGCTTGCAGCCAAGATGCGCATGCGCTTTGTGCGTGATGCGTTCATGTTTTCCTCCTAGGATTTTTCACTGTCGTCGTTGCCAGAGAACTGGAGCATGTTGCGCACGTCCACGATCCCTCGCTTCCATGTGCGGTGTCCACACTGACAAGGTCACGCTAGCAGAAGCGTCAAAAGATTGCGCAACTTTTGACCGATCATCATCATAACTATTTGGCAACGGTGATTGCAGGCCCGCTGAGTTGCGAAGGCGTCCTTCGCCCGCACAAATCGACCACAGCAAAACTCCATAACTTTCCCGTCACTTCTATATGGCGAGGCTTCACGCACCTAACTCGCCTGTGTTATGTTTCTCGCGTGATCAAAGACGACCGCCAAATGTCATTACTCGAAGTCACCGGCCTCACCAAGAGCTTCGGTAGCGCTCGAGCCCTCAAGGGTGTCGATTTCGATGTCCGCGCGGGCGAGGTGCACTGTGTACTTGGTCAGAACGGTGCCGGGAAGTCCACTCTCATTAAGACGCTCGCAGGAGCCCACCAGCCAGACAGCGGAGAGATCCGCTGGAACGGCGAAGTGGTCACTCTCGCCGACCCCGTCGCCGCCATCGAACTTGGCATTGCCACGATGTACCAGGAACTCGACGTGGTCGACGGTCTCACCATCGCGGAGAACATTTTCCTTGGCCATGAGAAGGCCCGCGCCGGGTTCGTGAGCCGCCGCGATACCAGCCGAGCTACCCGCGAGCTCATGGCGAGGCTCGGACACTCCCAACTTTCTCCCGCGCGCGAGGTAGGGACGCTGTCTGCCGCCAACAAGCAGATCGTCGCGATGGCCCGTGCGCTGTCTCATGACATCAAGTTGATGATCATGGATGAGCCGAGTGCGGTGTTGGACTCCGAAGAGGTCAACAACCTGTTCCGAGTCGTCGCTGAACTCAAGAGCCAAGGCATCGCGATCGTCTACATCTCGCATCGACTGGAGGAAATCCAGCGCATCGGCGATCGCATCAGCGTGATCAAGGACGGCGCGAGCACTGCATCCGGCTTGCCCGTCGAGGGCACGTCGACTAAGAAGCTCATCTCGCTCATGACCGGTACCGACATCGACCACGTCTTTCCCCCTGCCGCCCCCTTACCGGACGATGCTGGCGTGGTGCTCGAGGTCAAGGACCTGGCATTTCCCGGCAAGTTCTCCGACGTGAGCTTCTCCCTGCGCGCCGGCGAGGTCATCGGGATCGCCGGTCTCGTAGGTTCCGGACGCTCAGAGATCCTCGAAACCATTTACGGCGAGCGCAAGTCTTCCGCAGGTAGCGTCACTCTCAATGGCAAGGTCCTCAAGCCCGGCTCGATTGGCGATGCCGTAGGCGCCGACATGGGCCTTTCCCCCGAGGAACGTAAGAGCCAGGGCCTCATGCTTGAGGAGCCGATCTACCGCAACGCGACGTTGTCAACTTTCACCCGTTTCGCCAAGGGGCCGATGCTCGACGAGCACGCCGAGCGCGTAGCGACCAAGGAGCAGATGACCGCACTAGAGTTGCGGCCCGCGGAACCCAATAGGATCACGCGCACTCTCTCCGGCGGCAATCAGCAAAAAATCATGCTTGCCCGATGGCTTATCCACGGTACGAAAGTGTTGCTGCTCGACGAGCCCACCCGCGGAGTCGACGTCGGCGCGCGCATGGAAATCTACGGATTGATCCGCAAGCTCGCGTCTGAGGGCACCGCCATCGTGGTGGTGTCGAGCGAGATTGAAGAAGTACTCGGCCTGTCTGATCGCGTCCTTGTGGTCGCGGACGGACGCGTGCTTGCCGAGAAGAAAGCCACTGAAATCGACGAGCACGGCGTGCTCGACCTGGTCATGAAGGGAAGTGCCGCGTGAGCGAGCCGACCACCACACCCCCCGCTCTAGGCAACGAAGCTGAGGGCGCACCATCCACTCTTCTTGACGAATCGCCAATGCGCCAAAGCGCAAGCAAGCGTTTCTTCTCAAGTGCCGCAGGTCGCAGCATCGGGCTGATCATCGCCCTCATTTTGCTCGTCATTGTCGGTGCAGTCACTGCAGGCGACAACTTCATGAACGTGAACAACCTGCTGGTCATTTTGCGCTTCGCGTCGGTGATTGGAGTGGTTTCCATCGGCATGACTTTCGTCATCACCGGGGGTGGCATCGACCTGTCGGTCGGTTCCGTCTTGGGCCTCGCGTCAGTGGTCGCCAGCCTTGGTGCCATCCAGACCGCAGCATCGGGTTTCTGGCCCCTCATGGTCTTCGTCGCGATCGCCGTCGGCGTGATCGCCGGGCTCGTCAACGGCCTGATCATTGCGTATGGAAAGGTGGTCGCCTTCATGGCCACCCTCGCCATGCTCGTCGCGGCGCGCGGAGCCGCCGAGCTCATCTCGCAGCGTCAGACACAGGTCGTCAACAACAACGGATTCCTGGACTTCTTCCGCGGTGACCTACTGGGGATCTCGTGGGTGGTGTGGATCTTCGCGATTGTCGCCGTGCTCGGGTGGTTGCTCCTCAACCGCACCACCTTTGGCCGCCGCACCGTCGCGATTGGTGGCAACGCCACTGCGGCACGCCTGGCGGGCGTGAATGTGCGTCGGCACACCGTGTACCTGTACATGCTGGCGGGTGCGGCGTCCGGCATAGCCGCGACGATGCTGCTGTCGCGCACGACTGCTGGAACGTCGACACATGGGCAGCTCTACGAACTTGATGCCATCGCGGCCGTGGTCGTAGGTGGAACGCTGCTGATCGGTGGGCGTGGCACCATCGGTGGCACCGTGCTCGGTGTGCTGCTGTTCGCCGTCCTCACGAACGTTTTCACACAGAACAACCTGACCACGTCCGTCCAGCTCGTGGCCAAGGGAGTGATCATCGTGGTGGCGGTGCTGCTCCAGCAGCGGTTCGCCAACCGCGAGACCAGCAGTTCCGCTTAGTCCTGACTCCAGACCCTCGGTTCGATCTTCACAACAATGGCCGTCACCTCACCGGTGGCGGCCATTGTTGTGTGCGGGCAGCAGCGTGACGCTGTTGCGAACTACTCGCTCTGCCCACCATGCGGCGGCAAAACCGGGCGCGGCGTACCCGCTTGCTCGAACGCCACCGGGGTCTCCATTGCGGGCGGGTCGACGTCGTCGATAGGGGCGTCCACCGTGTCGATGGGAGCCGCGAACTGAGCTTCGTACAAACGCGAGTACGCACCTTGCACCTTGAGCAGTTCGCCGTGGGTGCCCTGCTCCATGATGCGGCCGTTCTCCATGACCAGAATCAGGTCCGCGTCCCTGATGGTGGACAGCCGGTGGGCGATCACAAAACTCGTGCGGTCCTTGCGCAATTCGCTCATTGCGTGCTGCACAAGAAGTTCGGTGCGCGTGTCGACTGAACTGGTGGCTTCATCCAAAATCAGCACCGATGGGCGCGCCAGGAAGGCGCGTGCGATCGTCAGCAACTGCTTTTGGCCTGCGCTGATGTTGCCTGCCTCGTCGTCCAAGATGGTGTCATAGCCGTCGGGCAGAGAGTGCACAAACCGGTCAACGTAGCTCGCCGCAGCTGCGGCCATGATGTCCTCTTCTGAAGCATCGGGACGGCCATAGGCGATGTTCTGGCGAATCGTGCCTTCGAATGTCCAGGCATCCTGAAGAACCATCCCAGTGCGCGAGCGCAGGTCGTCGCGGGTCATGTGTGCAATGTCCACGCCGTCGAGCGTGATCCGCCCTCCATCGAGTTCGTAAAACCGCATGATGAGGTTGACAAGCGTCGTCTTGCCTGCGCCCGTGGGCCCCACGATCGCTACCGTCTTACCGGGCTCCGCAATGAGAGACAGGCCCTCAATGAGCGGTATCTCCTCGCTATAGGAGAAGGCAACATCCTCGAACACCAGCCTTCCGTTCAGTGCGCCAGGGGTTTGGGCCGGGTCCTCATCTCCGGACTGCTCCTCGGCATCCAATAACTCGAATACCCGCTCAGCGCTGGCGATGCCCGACTGTAAAAGGTTGGCCATCGACCCCAACTGCGAGAGCGGCTGCGAAAATTGCCGTGAGTACTGAATGAATGCCTGGATGTCCCCCAGGGGAAGCGCACCGTTTGCGACCATCACACCGCCAACGACGGCGACCGCGACGTAGACGAGGTTTCCCACAAATTGCGTGGCAGGCATGATGATGCCGCTCACGAACTGCGCGCCAAAACTCGCCTTGTACAGTTCCTCATTCTTGTCGTCGAACCGCTCCTCGACCTCACGGCCACGCCCAAACACCTTCACCAAAGCATGACCCGTGTAGGTCTCTTCGATCTGGCCGTTGAGCTCACCAGTGTGCTTCCACTGGTCCACGAACATCCTCTGCGAGCGCTTTGCGACGACAGCCACGATGACCAGGGTCAGCGGGATTGACACCAGCGCGATGACCGCGAGCTGCGGCGAGATCACGAACATCATGATGACCACGCCGATGATGGTGAGGACTGACGTGAACACCTGGCTCAGCGTCTGCTGGAGAGTCTGGGAAATATTGTCGATGTCGTTCGTCACACGGCTCAGCAGGTCACCTCGCTGGTGGCGGTCAAAGTAACTCAGTGGCAGGTCATGAATCTTCGCCTCGACCTCTTCCCGCAGCCTAAATACCGTGCGTTGGGTCACCCCATTGAGGAGGTAACCCTGCGCGAGCGCGAGCAGCGAGGACACGGCATAGATCGTGACGACCCATAGCAAGATAGTGTGCAAGCGCCCAAAGTCGATCGAAGTCTGGTCAATGAAGGCTTCGAAGATCACTGTGGTGGCCTCACCCAGAATCTTGGGTCCTATCACCGAAAGAGTGACAGACACCGACCCCAGCAAAACGACTGCGACAACCAGCGCGCGTTCGGGGCGCAACCTTCGGGTCAGGCGCTTAGCCGACCGCCTAAAGTTCATCGCTTTCTCAGTGGGCAACTGCGGTCCTCCGAAGGGCCCGCCGCCGCCGTGGCCTGAGCGCGGCGGCGGCTGCTCTACGGGTTGATCTTCCGGTTCAGGCTGCTCGCCCGTGGCCGCGAGGGGACGCATCGGCGCACTCATGCCACGTCCTCCGCTCGAAGCTGCGTACTGACAATCTCCTGGTACGTCTGGGAAGTCTTGAGCAGATCGGCGTGAGTGCCGATGTCGACAATCACACCATCCTCGATCACAACAATCTGATCCGCCTGAACGATGCTGGAGACGCGCTGCGCCACGACGATCACCGTCGCGTCACTCACCGACTCATCAAGCGCCGTGCGTAGCCGTGCGTCGGTGGCGGTATCAAGCGCGGAGAATGAGTCATCAAACAGGAAAATATCGGGCTTGCGCACCAACGCGCGGGCGATCGACAGACGCTGACGCTGACCACCTGAAACCGTGGTGCCACCCTGCGCGATGTGGGCCTCGAGCTGCTTGGGCATGGCCTCGACGAACTCCCGTGCCTGAGCGATCCGCAGCGCCTCCCACAAATCCTGGTCCGTGGCATCGGGATTGCCATAACGCAAGTTCGACGCGACAGTTCCGCTGAACAGGTATGGCCGCTGCGGGACCAACCCGATGCGCGACCACAGAGTGTCGAGGTCGAGCGTTACGACGTCAACGCCGCCCACTAAAATCTGGCCCTCAGTAGCATCGTAGAGGCGCGGGAGCAGGTTAAGCATCGTTGTCTTGCCAGCGCCGGTCGAGCCAACAATCGCCGTCGTGGTGCCCTTGGCGACTGAGAAGGTGAGGTGAGAGAGAACAGGTTGCTCGGCTCCGGGATATTGGAAGGACACGTCCTTGAACTCGACGACTCCCGGCGCGTGAATTAAGGTAACGGGCGCGAGTGGTTGAGCCACACTCGTCTGTGTCGCAAGCACCTCGCCAATGCGATCCGCAGACACTGTTGCGCGCGGAACCAAAACAAACAGGAAGGTCGCCATCATGACGGCCACCAGGATCTGGATCAGGTAGGTGAGGAACGCGGTGAGCGCACCTACCTGCATCTGCCCTGAATCGACCCGGTCCGCGCCAAACCACAGCACCGCAACGGAGGAGACGTTGAGCACCAGCGTGACAATGGGGAACATGGCGGCCATGAGTCGGCCAGCACGTAGAGCTGAGTCCGTGACATCCTCGTTTGCCTTTTCAAAGCGCGCGCGCTCTTCGGGCTCGCGCACAAACGCGCGGATAACGCGGATGCCAGTCAGTTGCTCACGCATCACCCGGTTAATTGAGTCGATGCGCTTCTGCATACGGCGGAAGTGAGGCACCATCTTCATAATGATGAGGGTCACGGCAATGAGGAGCACGGGGATCGCCACCACGAAGATCCAGGACAGCACGACGTCCTGTTGGAGCGCCATGATGACTCCGCCGATCGCCATGAACGGGGCCGCAATGAGCAACGTTGAGCTCATCAGCACCAGCATCTGAACCTGCTGAACGTCGTTGGTTGAGCGGGTAATCAGTGAAGGAGCCCCAAAGTGCTGCACCTCGTTCTCAGAGAACGAGCCCACCTTCGCGAAAATGTTGCTTCGCAAGTCGCGCCCTACCCGCATCGCCAGCTTGGCACCAAAGTAGACGGCGACAATGGCACACAACACCTGGACAAAGGACAGCCCAAGCATGATGGCGCCGACGTTCCAGATATAGTCCGTGTCCCCTACTGCCACACCGTTGTCAATGATGTCGGCGTTCAGACTCGGCAGATACAGATTGGCAATTGACTGTGCGAGTTGGAAGAACACCACCCCCGCCAAGAGCGGCCAATACGGCCTGACGGACGTGACAAGTAATTTCCAGAGCATGCGACTCCCTTAGCGTGCGAGGTACTCACTATAAGCCCGTTGCAGAGTCTGCACTGAAGCCGTAATAACTGGGGCAAGCCCGAACCCCAGTCCTCAAGCCAGCTTGCGCACGAAGGCCCCAACTCCGTCGTCGCCGCGTAGCGCTTGCGTTGCGAAACCGACCCGAGGGTAGAACGCCAGCGCTCCCGCATTTTTAGGATCGACCTCGAGGTGTACTCCCGTTGCCAACCGCGCTGAGAGCAGTGCACAGGCCGCCTCAATGAGCGCGCGCCCCGCTCCCTTTCCCTGCGCCTGGGGAAGCAAATCAATATGCAGATGCGCTGGGTACTCGGCGAGCACATCGACCAACATGCGGTTGGGGTTTGTTGCGGACTCCCTTAGCGCGCCGTCGGCCGACGATTCGCCGCGATGAGTATCGGCTACCGACGGCCACCAAGTCCGTGTGAACCATTCTTGGAACGCAGCGGTGTCACTGGCGCCAAGCACGTAGCCCACCGCCCCGTCGCCGTCATCCCAGACCAGTGCGAAGCCACCGGGCCCCTCGAGGTACGGCGTCGCGTAAACGTCCGACAGCATCGTCGCGTCACTGTGATGGCCCGTCGCATCCTCGCCCGCTGCGCCTGTGAGAAGGCAAATTTTGGCGATGGCGGATCGGTCGGTTTGACGCGCGGGTCGGATACTCACACCACGAACGTATCGCACCCTGACGCTCCCCTCGGGATCCGTCCCAGTCTTACGTCTCTATCAGGTCGCAGACAAGCGTGAATCGTCAGTTTGACGCAACTTCGCCTCGCTGAGTTCGTGGAATTGTCGATTTGGATGAACGCCTTTGTCCACAGTTCGCGTCGCAGCGGCCGCACCTCTGCGTACGAAGCAGTACCCATGTGCGATGGGATCAACCGATCACTCGCGGGCTCTCGCCACATTCATGTCATCCGAGGTTCGCTCATACTCCCTCGGTGAACTCGAGTTGGCGTGTAGTGCACGCGCAGTGCGTACCGCACTGCGTACCGGCACCCTGGTGCGCCTTATGCGAGGGGTGTATGTCGCTGGAGAGCATCAGGACTCCTTCGCTGCTCGCGCCCACGCGGCGCTCCGCTGGGCCGGATCTCAAAGCGCTCTGACCGGCGAGGCCGCGTTGTTCATTTGGGGTGCGGTCGACCAGGCGCCACCATTGATCGATGTCACGTTCAGATCGGGCACTGGGCGCCAAACGCCGCCATGGATTCGCGTCATCTACACGAGAGCGCGCTTTCCCACGGCCGAGTGGCAGTCACGAGCCTTGGCCCTGCCAGAGGTGGCATTGATTCACGCGTTCGGGCGGATCGCCCCCAACGCTCGGGAGTCGCTCATCTTCACCGCGATAGGGCGCGGGCACATCCGGGTCGAAGCGCTACGCGAGGAACTTTCACGCACCCCCCGCGTGCGTGGCCGCGAAAAGCTATTGCGGATTATCGAGGCGATCGCCGCCGGGAGTGAGAGCCACCTTGAACGGATCGGCTCCGCCACAGTCTTCAACACCGCTCAACTAAGAAGTCTCTTGCGTCAACACACGGTTCGCGCCGAAGGCCGCCGTCATCGCTTGGACTTTTACGATCCCAAGACTCGTACCGCGATAGAGCTGGACGGGGCCGCGTTCCATGGCGCCCTGCACCAACGCGAACGTGACCTCCGCCGAGACGCCGTGCTTGCCACGCAAGGGATCCTGACGCTGCGGTTCGGGTATCACGACGTGGTTGAGCGGGCCGATTGGTGCCGGAAGATCGTGATCGACACCCTGAGGTCACGCCGGTAGCGCCAAGCTATTAGCCGAAGCGACGAAGCGACGAACACAGCATCGGGGCACGACGCAGAAGTGACAAATCCACGAAGTTTGGGGGATGATCTGTCGCGCGGACGCGTCCACCAGGGTGTGAAGATTAGAGCCGGAGCGCAGTGGCACCGGGAACCCGCTCGACCGTGTGAACCACGCGCCAATTCTCGCCACCCATACCTTTTGCCCACACGGCGTCACCGGTGGTCAGGAACGAGTCAGCGAGCGATTCGCCCATCACCAAAACAGAAGGGCCAGCTCCCGAAATCACGGCAGCCAGCCCCTGGTCACGCAGGTAGCGCATCATCGCGATGGCGGGCGCCATGATGTCCGCCCGGTAGTGCTGGTGCAACTTGTCTTCGGTCGCGGCAAACAGGTCCTCGGGGCGTCCCGCAAGCGCGTTGACAAGCATGGCAGCGCGCGCCACATTGAACGCGGCATGGGTATGCGGAACCTGCGCTGGCAATACGGAGCGCGCCTGCTTGGTCAGCAGAACTGAATCGGGAATGAGTACCGCCGTCTCAATCTCAGGAGCAATCGCCAGCGGCGACGCGTGAGCGCCCGCCGAGTCGAGCCACGCAACGGTTGCACCGCCATATATCGCGGGTGCAGCGTTGTCTGGGTGGCCCTCAAACTTAGTTGCCAAATCCAACGCGATCTCCGCCGACAGCGCTTCCGGCTCAGCGATAAGTCCGCGCGCGGCGGAAATTCCCGCCACCACCGCGGCGGCTGACGATCCGAGTCCGCGCCCATGAGGAATCCGGTTTGTCGCTCTGATGTGCAAGCCCATCTGTGGGGCATTGACATGATCGATCGCGGCACGTAGCGCCTGAACCATGAGGTGGGACTCGTCACGAGGCAGCGTCTGTGCCCCTTCCCCGGTGACCTCAATCGTGATCTCGGAGCTACCGAGCGCGCGGATCTCGACTTCATCGACAATGCCGAGCGCCATGCCGAGCGTGTCGAAGCCCGGGCCCAAATTACCGGCGGTCGCCGGAACAGTTACCCGAACGTGGTCAGCACCCAATCTCATCGCTACAGCCCCAGCGCCTCGGCCGCGGCGGCCACGTCAACGGGGATGACCTCAGGGTTCACTTCGCGCCCCTGCAAGGCCGTCGCCGTGTCCTTCAACCCGTTACCTGTCACAGTGCAGGTAATCGTGGCACCCCTGGGGACTTCCCCCGCGGCTGCGGCCGCCAGCAAACCCGCGATCGGCGCAGCCGAGGCAGGCTCAACGAAGACGCCGACGTCAGCGGCCAGAAGTGCTTGAGCACGCAAGATGGCGCTGTCTGTGACGGCTCGGATCCATCCACCCGACTCGTCGCGCGCAGCGATCGCGAGGTCCCAGGACGCGGGCTTTCCAATTCGGATAGCCGTGGCAACCGTCTCGGGGTCCTTGATGGGGTGCCCCGCCACAAATGGCGCGGCGCCCTCGGCCTGCACTCCCCATATCTTGGGGCGCTTGCTCGCAATGCCCGCATCGGCGTACTCGTTGAAGCCCATCCAGTACGCGGAAATATTTCCTGCGTTGCCGACGGGAAGCATGTGGATATCGGGGGCATCACCCAACTGATCGACGATCTCAAACGCCGCGGTCTTTTGACCCTGTAAGCGGTAGGGATTGACCGAGTTCACCAGCGCGACCGGGTATTCCTCGCTCAGGCTCCGCACGATGTCGAGGCATTCGTCAAAGTTGCCGTCCACCTGCACGAGTTTGGCGCCGTGCACGATGGCCTGCGCCATTTTGCCAGCAGCGATTTTGCCCTCGGGGATCATGACCACGCATTTCAGGCCAGCGTGTGCCGCATAGGCCGCCGCCGATGCGCTCGTGTTGCCAGTGGAAGCGCACACCACAGTGTGGTCACCGTCCTTCACCACCTGCGTCATTGCCGATGTCATACCGCGGTCCTTAAAAGACCCGGTGGGGTTCATTCCCTCGTACTTAATGAACACTTCTGCGCCCACGTCGCGCGACAGGCCGGCGGCGTAGATGAGCGGCGTGCCTCCCTCGCCTAGCGAGATAACGCGGTCCTTGGCATCGAACGGCATGCGGTCGATGTACTCACGAACAATTCCGTTCCACACGTGCGCCATTACTCCCCCTCAATTCGCAGCACGGACAAGACGGCATTGACGGCCTCCGCCGCCCGCAGGTCCGCAACAGTTTGCTCCAAGTCACGTTCTGGAGCGCGGTGTGTCGAGATCACGAGTTCCGCGGTCCCGTCAGTGCCGCGGTTCTGCCGAACAGTCTCGATGGAAATGCCCTTTGCTGCCAGAACCGTCGCAACCGCCGCAAGCACGCCGGGTCGGTCTGCCACATTCAGGCGAATCTGGAATCGGGTCAGTGCAGCGAAGATTGGCAGCACCGGGCGCTGTGCGTAGTTCGACTCACGGGGGCCCTTACCGCCGCCGGCGATGTGCCGCGCGACGGAGACAATGTCACCCATGACCGCCGATGCTGTGGGGGCGCCGCCGGCTCCCTGTCCATAGAACATCAACTCTCCGGCGGCCTCGGCCTCGACAAATACCGCGTTGTAAGCGCCGCGCACTCCCGCAAGCGGGTGGCTCAAAGGAACTAGAGCCGGGTGCACGCGCACAGTCACCCCAGCGTCAGTGCTCTCCGCAATCGCGAGGAGCTTGATGACGTGCCCGGACTCGGTCGCCGCGGCAACGTCCGCGGCGGTCACCTTGCTGATGCCCTCGCAGAACACATCGTCGAGCGACACTCGCTGGTGGAATGCAAGGGAGGCAAGAATCGCGGCCTTGGCCGCGGCGTCATGTCCCTCGACGTCGGCCGTCGGATCTGCCTCGGCGTAGCCAAGGCGCTGCGCCTCGGCAACCACCTCGTCATAAGGCAGGCCCTTGGTCGTCATCTCGTCAAGCACGTAGTTGGTCGTGCCGTTCACAATTCCTAGGATGCGCTGGATGCGGTCCCCTGCGAGCGACTCGCGCACGGGACGCACGAGTGGGATCGCGCCAGCAACGGCAGCCTCAAAGTAAAGGTCCGCGTTCGTCGCGTCGGCCGCCTCGAAGAGCTCGGCGCCCTTGACCGCAAGCAGCGCCTTGTTCGCCGTGACGACAGACTTACCTGCTGCTAGCGCATCGGCAATAGCGGTGCGGGCTGGCTCGATTCCGCCCATGAGTTCCACGACGATGTCAGAGGCCTCGATCAGACCCTGCAGGTCAGCAGTGAGCAAGCCACGAGGCACAACCGCGTCACGCTCGACCGCGGGATCTCTCACGTAGACACCGGTGATGATGACCGGAGCCCCTACTCGAGAGGCGAGCTCGTCCGCCTGCTGTGTTAGCAGACGCACCACCTGAGTCCCTACGGTTCCGCAACCGAGGATCGCGATTTTGACTGGGTTTGCTATCTGTTGAGGCACGGCTAACACTTTAGCGGTTATGAGTGGGCCCGATGCCGTCGCGCGCGCCCCGAGTCCGAAGCGAGGGTGACAGGATGCCGGGGAAAGCCCACGACCCCGGCGTGCTGAGGGATACACCGGGGCCGTGGGGGTTATGCGTGAGGGGCGGTCATCATTGGCCGACGCTCACAAATCGAACTAGCTTCCGCCTGGACGAACCGGGGGAATAGCCTCGACATCACCGGCGAGAGTCGCTTCATCGTCACCCTCAGAGTCCGCGGGCGAGTTATCGACGATGTTCTCACCGTCAAGGTCGGAGTGACCACGCTGCTGCCGCTCCTCCTCCACCTCCTCCGCAATGTCGTGAAGAGCCGCGGTCTTCTCTTCCTCGGTAAGGTTCCGCTGTGATTCGGTCATGGGAAACGCTCCTTTTCCGCCGGACACCATGGTTCAGTTTGCACCCTATCGGCAGTAACACCATGCTATCGCTCAAGTATTCCGGGCGCACCGCATGGTGGCGCCAGGGTCGACCACTCGACTCGCCATAGGCTGAAAGTCATGAGCGATCACCCAGCACGAGTCATCATGGTCTGCACCGGCAATATCTGCCGCTCACCCGCCATGCATTACCTGGCCCAGCGAGAATGGGGGGAGGCAGCCGAGGTATCGTCAGCTGGTATCTACGCCGAGAACGGCATGGACGTCCCATCGCCGATGCGGTTGGCAGCATCCCATCACGACCTCACCATTCCACCGCACAGCCCCACTCAGCTTGATCGCGTGCTGCTCGCGCAGGCAAACCTGGTGCTGGTCGCCACGTCGCAACACGCACGATGGATTGAAAATGAATGGGGCGAGCCTTTGTCCCATTCATTTGGCATCAAGGAAGCTGCGGAACTCGCCCATCGGACCCCGCCGCCGGCCGGAGCAACACCACAGGAACGACTGATCAATATGGCCAGTACGCTCGACACCGCGCGGCGCCTGGACTCAGCACCGCTACGTAGCCTCGACGATCCGTGGTCCCGCGACCAGGACACGTATGACCGGGTGATGAATGAGATCGCCGACGACATCGCGGTCCTCACGGGGTGGGCGAGGCTCGGGGTGCATCCATGAACTTCAGCGGTAACTGGCCAGTCAACAAGCAGTTCTTGCTGGACTAGACAGTCGCGTCGTAGTGCTCTCGGGCCGAGGTGACGTGAGGTACTGCGGCCTCAAGCACATCCGCTAGTTCACGCATAGTGCGTGAAACCTCGGCACCGAGCTCGGTCAGTGCGTAGTCCACGCGCGGTGGCACCGTGCCGTGAGAAGTACGGGTCACCATGCCGTCGCGCTCAAGCGCCCGGAGCGATTGCGACAACATTTTCTCGCTCACTCCTTGTACTTTGCGGCGCAACTCACCAAACCTGCGCGGCCGCTCCCCTAATGCGATGAGCAAGAGTGACGCCCACTTGCCGGTGACGTCCTCGAATGTCGCGCGCGACGGGCACGTCCGCGCGAACACATCGACGACGAATTCTTGTGGCGGCGGTTGCTCTTTACTCATAGTTGTCAGAATACTCTCCAAACTGAGGAATAGATAGCGCTAACTCATAGTTAGCATGAGGGTAAGAGCGAACTCCATCCCTCCGAAAGGCACTCACATGACAACCATCGCAGTCACCGGAACCAGCGGCCAGCTAGGCCGCCTCATCGTCGACGAGCTCATCGAACGTTCGGTGGCCCCGAGCGACATTATTGCAATCGCACGAAACACGGCCAAGATCACCGATCTCGCAGACCGCGGAGTCGTCACCCGCCAGGGCGACTACACAGATCCCGCCTCAATCGCAGCAGCGCTCGCAGGCGTCGACCGCTTAGTCCTCGTTTCGAGTTCCGAGATCGGGCAGCGCGCTTCACAGCACGCGAATGTGATCGCGGCAGCTGAAGCAGCCGACGTCCGCCGCATCGTGTATACGTCGCTGTTGCGAGCCGACACAACGACAATTGGCCTCGGTCCAGAGCACAAGAGAACAGAGGAGGCACTTACCGCCTCGCCGATCGCGGCCACCGTCCTGCGCAACTCCTGGTACCTCGAGAACTACACGGGCCAGATTGCTCAGTACGTCGCGACCGGCACCGTGCTCGGAGCAACTGATGGGGCGCGCATCACTGCCGGTGCACGGGCCGACTACGCCGCAGCCGCAGCCGTAGCCGCAATCCAGGAAACCGAAGGCGTGACCTACGAACTCGGGGGCTCGACCTTTACCCTTGATGATCTAGCCGCCGCCGTCACGACCGCCACGGGTAATGCAGTGGAACACCGCAACGTCTCGGTGACGGACTTAGCGGCGGCCCTTGAAGGAGCAGGACTCGACGCTGGCACCGCCAGCTTCTTCGCCTCGATCGACTCCGACATTTCTCGCGGCGAGCTCTTCACGGAATCGACGGACCTCGCAGACCTCATCGGGCGCGCGCCGGTCACGTTGGCTGACGCCGTGCGTGCCGCGCTTTAGGCTACGACCTCCACCACGCGACGAAGCCCGCCACACCCCGTGGGGTCGGCGGGCTTCGTCATCTCCGGATTAGGCTGGTGGCACATCCAAGTTCAGCAGGTCTGCAATCGTGTCGCGCCGCACCATTAACCGTGAAGCACCGTCACGCACCGCCACCACCGCAGGCCGCAGCGCCGAGTTGTAGTTACTTGACATGACGCGCCCATAAGCACCAGTAGCAGGCACGGCCAACAGGTCGCCACGAGCCACGTCGGATGGAAGGTCGACGTCACGCACCACAACGTCCCCGCTCTCACAGTGCTTGCCGACCACACGACTCAACGCGGACTTGGCATCCGAGACCCGTGCCGCCAAAGTCGCGGTGTAGTCCGCCTGGTAAGTAATGGTGCGCATGTTGTCGCTCATGCCGCCGTCGACGGCCACGTACTGACGCTCGCCGCCCTCATCGAGGGACACGTGCTTGACGACGCCAACGGTGTATAGCGTCATCCCCGCTGGGCCGGCAATGGCGCGGCCAGGCTCAATACCAAACACGGGCCACGACCCTCCGGCGGCTTCAAGCGCCGATGCCACGGCATCGGCGATTTCAATAGCGGCCCTGGCTGGGTCCAGCGCCTCCGCATCCGGCGTGTACGCGATCGCGTAGCCACCACCGAGGTCCACCACGGGCACCTCGAACTCGGACTCGGCTGCAAAGTCGGCACGCAACCGCAACATGCGCTCGGCACTCTCGCGGAAGGCCTCGATCGACAGGATCTGCGAACCAATATGGGTGTGAATGCCGCGCAAGTCGAGGCCGGGCGCGGCGTGCGCCGCTACCAGAGCGTCGCGAGCGGCGCCGGTGGCGAGAGACAGCCCAAACTTCTGGTCTTCGTGGCTGGTTGCGATGTACTCGTGGCCTCCGGCGTGCACACCGGTGGTCACTCGTACCAGGACGGGTGCCGTCGTACCCAACTCCTGCGCGAGCGCGCTGAGCACGTTAATCTCAGTGAACGAGTCGACCACGATGTGTCCCACACCCACTTCGAGTGCACGACGCAGCTCATCGTCGGCCTTGTTGTTTCCGTGCAGAGTGATGCGGTCGGCGGGCATGCCTCCACGCAGTGCAATCTCTAGCTCGCCCAGTGAAGCGACATCAATGTTGACATGCTCGTCGAGCATCCAGCGGGTCACTTGCGAGGTCAACAGCGCCTTTGACGCGTAGTACACGTGACAGGTCGTGCCGTGGCGGCCAAATGCAGCCGCGAAATTATCGCGAAATGATGCGGCGCGCGCGCGAAAGTCGACCTCGTCCACCACGTACAGCGGCGTGCCGTACTCGGAGGCCAACTCGCGCACATCGATGCCACCGACTCGCAAAGCGCCATCGTCAGCGCGCGCCACAGTCTGCGACCACACTGAAGCCACCACTACATCCTCTCGGGGGCGCTGACGCCCAACAACCCAAGACCGTTGCGCAAGACCTGACCGGTGGCGTCATTGAGCCACAGCCGAGTGTGGTGCAGGTCCGTGACCTGCTCGTCGCCCTGCGGGGTAACGCGCGTGCGGTCGTACCAACCGTGGAAGGCAGAGGCGACCTCTTCGAGGTAGCGCGCAACGCGGTGCTGCTCGCGCAATTCAACAGCCTGGGTCACGACGCGCGGGAACTCTCCTAGGAGGCCAAGCAATTTGGCTTCTAAGTCGTGGGTCAACAGGCTGGGATCGAATGCCTTGTCACGGGAGATGCCGTATTCCGCAGCATTGCGCGCTACCCCCGCCGTGCGGGCATGCGCGTACTGCACGTAGAAAACTGGATTCGCATTGGACTTGGAGGACAGTAGGTCCAGATCAATGTCAATGGTGGAGTCGGCACTCGAGCGTGCCAGGGCGTAACGGGCTGCGTCGACGCCGACAACATCGACCAAGTCCTCCATCGTGACGACCGTGCCCGCGCGCTTGGACATACGCACCGGGGCGCCGTCCTTCACCAGGTTGACCATCTGACCGATGATGACCTCGACGGTCTCAGCATCGTCACCAAAGGCCGCTGCTGCCGCCTTCAGGCGTGCGATGTAGCCGTGGTGGTCCGCTCCGAGCAGGTAGATGCAGAGGTCTGCACCCCGGTGACGCTTATCGCTGAAATACGCCAGGTCGCCCGCGATGTACGCGGGGTTGCCGTCGGACTTGATGACGACGCGGTCCTTGTCGTCGCCATAGTCGGTCGAGCGCAGCCACCACGCGCCATCGGCTTCATAGAGCGAGCCAGTGGTCTTGAGGTAGTCGAGTGCCTTGGTCACCGCGCCGGATTTGTGGAGCGAGTCCTCATGGAAGTAGACATCGAAGTCCACACCAAAGTCATGCAGCGACTGCTTGATTTGTTCGAACATCAACGTCACGCCGCGGTCGCGGAAGAACTCCTGCGCCTCCTCGCGGGGGCGCTCGATCGGATCGTCCTCTCCCGTTGCCGCGGCTTCCAACATGATCTCGTTGGCGATGTCCTGGATGTACTGCCCGGCGTAGCCGTTTTCCGGCGTCTCTTCACCCAATACGACGGCAAGCAGGGAGCGTGCGAAGTTGTCGATCTGGTTACCGTGATCGTTGAAGTAGTATTCACGCACTACATCGGCGCCGTGAAATTCCAAGAGGCGCGCGAGTGAGTCGCCGACTGCGGCCCAGCGCGTACCACCCAGGTGGATCGGGCCGGTGGGGTTAGCGGAGACAAACTCGATGTTGACCGTCTTGCCGGTCAAAGACTCCCCGCGTCCGTAGCCATCGCCGTAATCGACAATTCCCTTGGCGAGCTCGCCAGCGGCTGCGGCGGCAAGGCGAATATTGATGAATCCGGGCCCAGCAACCTCTGCAGACTCAATGCCCTCAGCGTCCGCCAGACGCTCAGCGAGAGTCGCCGCGAATTCGCGCGGGTTGGTGCCTGCCTTCTTAGCCAACTGCATGGCGACATTAGTGGCCCAGTCGCCGTGCTCGCGCTGGCGGGGGCGCTCGACACTCACCTCCGGCACATCAAATGGCGAAATTTGAAAGTCGCTGTCGTCGATTCCGGACAGGAGTGCGGCGCGAATGGTCTGGGAAAGTTCTTCAGGAGTCACTCTCCGAGTGTATCGGGGCAGGCGCGCTCGCCGCTAAACCTGGATGATCATTGCCCCGCCACCGCGTCGCCGACCGTGCGCGGCTCGCCCCTCTCGAGCACGACCATCCGCGTTGCTGCCTCCGAAGCGCCAAATCGCTCCAAAAACACTTCACGCGGCTCGCTGAAGTGGGCCCAGTCGTCGATGTGCACGGGGACGATCACAGCGTCCGGCCACAGCGCTGCGATACGCCCAGCCCTTTGGGCGTCGATGGTCAGCAGTACGTCGCCCAGCCGCTCAACCTTGGCGGCCCCAGCGAACAGCACGGCGATATCCACGTCGGTGAACCGGTCAGCGACGCGCGCCGCCTTTCCCACCGATGAGTTGTCTCCGGAAATGTAGACCGTTGGCCACCCCTGTGCTTGTAATACGAACCCCGTGACCTGGCCAATTTTCTGCTTGACGATGCTGGGGCCGTGGCGTGCAGGCACCGCAGTAACGGTGACATCCGCATCGGGTCCGGGAATGATCGCCGCATCCCATCTGGACATGCCCTGTGCGACGTCCACGCGTTCGCCGCCCTGCGGTGTAGTCAAAACGTGACGCGCCGTCCTGAGCATTGCCCGCCCGGCATCGTCCAGGTTGTCGTCATGTTCGTCGTGTGACAGCAATACGACATCTACCGAGCCGATGCTGGCAAGCGAAACGGCGGGCCCGGCCAATTTGGTGAGGTTCCCGTACGTTCCCGGAGGATCGAACGTTGGATCGGTGAGGAAGTGCAGGCCCGCATACCGAAAGGACACTGTGGGGCCACCCACGAGCGTGAAAGTGATTGCAGCGGTCATGGTCCCATTGTGGCGGGTGAAGGGCTGTACCGAATGCTCGCGCTACTGCTCCAGTCGCGCGAGTGGTTCGGAGCACTGGACGGGGAACGACTCCGCGCATACGTCCGTCCAGACCTCGATCCGATCCCCCACCGCGAGCATGTTGGGATCCATCGCTGTGCCGTCCGCGGCCTCCAAGCCGCCGGCCGCGGCGAACTCGAAGGTCGTGCCCTCAAAATACTCGTAGCCCTGATCGGGGGTGAACCCGACGGCGACTACCGACGAGTCCTTCGTCACCGTCGCGACTGTGCCTACCGCATCGGCCTGCCGGGAATCCCGCGGGTCACTGTCATTACCTGAGCCGCATCCAGCGAGCGTCAACGTCAGCACGCTGAGCACCGCGATGACAGCCGATGTGGTGAGAATTTGCCGCTTTATTGCCATAGCACCTAAGGTACGACGCCGTGGCCGGGTTACGCACGATTGCCGCGTCAATCGTTAGAGAGTGTCCCCGCCCCCGCGACCCTGGTATTCTCGACTGCCGCGGGTTCGCTCGCGTCACGCCCTCGTAGCTCAGCGGATAGAGCACCGGTTTCCGGTACCGAAGGTCGCAGGTTCGACTCCTGTCGAGGGCACCAGCATTTACCAGGCTAAACAGTGTCAAACATGGCACCGCGTGCAATCCATGTGCAATACGCGAAACTGACAACCTCCAGGTAGCACGGGGACCTCCCTCGTGCATCGAACGGAGGAATCATGACTATTTCAGCCGACCAGATGAAGGATGCCCCGGAGTGGGCGACTCGCTACGAAACGAACGACGACGATAGCGCGGGCTGGTACGTGCGCGACTTGACCGAGCGCGTTGACGTAATGACGATGGATGGCGCTGTCGGCGGTAGCGCGCAACTGGTCCTCGATGACGGCAAGCGGTTCGTGGTCGATGGACCCACGGGCGAGTCTTGGGGTGACCATAGCGAACTTCGCAAGCTCGCCGCCCATTTGCTCAACGCAGCGGATGAGTGGGACAAGATTCGCAACGCCGAGATGCGCCGCGAAATGGCGGGCAACCTCGCGCGACTAATGGACCAGCGCGGCGTGGACGTCGCCGGACTCGCGGACAGAATGGAGATCGACGCGGAACGCGTAGAGGCATGGCTCGACATGTCGAAGGAACTCAATATCACCGAGGTCGCGATCGTCTGTCGCATATTCGACGTATACCCTAGCGAGATGCTTCCCGCGCGCTTCTCGTCCTGACGCGCAAAAACGCCCCGCTCGCGGCCTAGCGAAATAGAAGGACTGCACTACAGGAGACACACCAAATAGAAACCCCCGGCGACCGACCACGCCGGGGGTTTCGTCATGTGTGTGTGGCATCCTGGGACCTACAGGTAAGGACCCCAAGCGTTAAGCTGGGCATCGAGTTGGCGGTAGAGCCCGTAAAGGCTTCCCACAGCAGCCGTGCATTCTTCGGTGTCGTTGGGAAAACTCTCAGTGCCGCAAACGTCCGGGAGGTCGATTGCAGCGATTGCATCAAGAACAACGCTCGTTCGCTCGACGAGATTAGTCATGGACTCGGGCGGGAGTATTTCAGCGAGTTCGGCGCTCAATAGCGAGGCATTGATTGCAGCGGTCTGTTCGCTCGTGTAGCAAATGTACGCATCGGCGCCCACCAAGGGATCGCTGCGGTCACCTAGCACCCAGACACTGCGACAGGACCCTGCCGCTTCCACGACTTCGCGCATTTGCGGTTCATAACGCGCAACAATGCTGGCGACCTGATTCTCCGAAGCGACGCTCGGTGTCGCAGCCGCCGCCGTCGAGGATTCGGCCGAAACTCGTTCCGAGGAGTTGGAAGACTCTGCCGAGCAACCGGAAACAAGCAATATGCCGATCGCGAGTACAACGAGCGTCCGTCTGACTCCCATGAATTCCCCCTAATGCAAAAGTCTGACCTGTGGCGAGCCTACCGCAACGCAACGCTGCACCTTGGTCGCAGAGGTTTCCCCGGCACCTGCTCATCTGCTGGTCGCACTTGCTCCACCGTGCTGGTCGGCTATGAACGCGATGAGTGTCGCTTTCCGGAGAGACGCGCCACTAGAGCCCCCCGGCGATCCGACACGCCGGGGGTTTCGTTATGTCTAGGGTCCGTCGCGCTGCGTGCGCGCCGGGAGATAGGTTGGGAGGCGTCTAGAGATTCGGGGGACGACATGGGATTCCTTAGCAAACCAGTCACGGTCGCAGCGCCACACCGCTTCGCGCTAGCAGGCACGACTCAGTATCAGAAGGAGTTGGGTCGAACTGTGGCACGCCCAAAGTGGGTTGAAGATCCATACTGGGGTAATCCAGTTGCGCCGATTCACGTCCAGTTGGTGGCCGAGCCTAAGAACAAGTTCGATCCGTGGACAACGAACAAAGGAGTACTCCCATGATTCGCACCACTATTGCCGCAACGTTAGCGGCACTCGCCCTCACCAGTTGCGCGGCATCGTCGCCGTCGCCATCTGTCACAGTGACAGCCGACCCCACGCCAATTGTCGCCGGTGACCCCATCGTCACGCAAGATGCGGTGCTTACTCCCGAGCCTGAGCCGGAGCCCGCTACACCCGCCGAGCCTGATGCTCCGAGTCTGACCGTTTCGCAAGAGCAATCAGTTAGGACAGCCACCCAATATCTCGACTACTCGGCCTTCTCACACAGCGGCCTCATCGATCAACTGGAGTTTGAGGGCTTCACGAATGCGGACGCCACGTTTGCGGTGGACAGCCTCGATGCCGACTGGAACGAGCAGGCGGCGCTCGCGGCACAGGACTATCTCGACTACTCGGGATTCTCGCGTATTGGCCTCATCGATCAGTTGGAATACGAGGGCTTCACTCGCGAACAGGCTGAATATGGCGTCAATTCGGCAGGACTGTAGTACGGGCTCACGACAACCACACGAAGCCAGTGGCGGCAACTCTGGCGCGAGATGCCCGAGATGATCGGCGAGGGTCGTGCCAGACTTTGCGGCCTCAGAAACGGCACCTTGTGACATGACCAATCCTTTGCCCTCGCTTTGGAAAAAACCCTGGGGAGAGACCCCTCAGTACCTCTGGGTGAGAGCGCAGGTAAAGGGGGGGTAAAGTCCCCCTCCCAACGTAAAGGGCCAACCAAGCGGCTCCCAATCTGCGGTGGTTAGCAAGTTGGGAGCACGCTCAGTTGTTGGGTGGCACTGAGCCTGACTAGCGAATCCTCTGCATGGACAGGTTGTGGAAGTTGTGGCTCTGGTCCCGGCGTGCTTGCTCCTGGTTCCTCGCTACCTGGGCGCGGTATTCGGTAATGGCCGCCCGCCGTTGTGTGTACTCGGGCAACGTGGGCAGGCTGAGCGGGAGACCAAGGCGCACGGCCTCATAAGGTGCGAGCGACTTCCGCTCGAGCTCGAGCTCGTCGAACTTGCCCGCCTGTGGGTTGGTGATTCGCAATGCCACCCAGCGCGGATCTACTTGCGAGGTGCCCGCGAGATTGTCTAGCATCGACCAAGCTAGGGTTACGGCATTGATGGCCTCGCTCGCTTCGACTGCGCCCGTGTACGCGCTGGCGATGCCCCCGCCCTTCTTCAGGATGGCCTCGGAGTCGGCCTTGAGGTCGAGGTCTCCGATCTGCTCATGCGCGGCAACCAACACTTCGGCGGCCTTGTCGAACGGCTTCCGCATCGCGTCCACCATCTCGTCCGAGTGCTCGTTAACGGCCTCCCACAGTCGCATGAGCGCGGAGGTTTCAACACCGTCGAGCGTGCTCGGTTGGGTGATTGCGGCGTGCTGGATTGCACGTGCGACGCCGGGGTCGGTGAGCGGGTCGGCCCCTTCGATCAGGGCGTCTGCCACGGCCCTCGCGACGCCTTCGCGGTCGTGCGGTGGGATGTTCTCTACTGCCAGTCGCACGGCATCCAACTGCCCTCGTGCTGCCTCGACTTGCTTAGGTAGCCTGAGGTCGAGGGTCTGCACTGCTGCAAATAGTTGCCGTGCAGCGGTTTGTGTCTGTCGATCCATGATGGTTTTCTCCTTCTAGTTTTCGTCTGAGTTGTCGAACAATGCCCTAATGAACGAGCGCTCGGGGTCGTCTGGATTGTCTGGCCTGACTTCCTCGACGCTGGCCCGCTCAAGGGGTTGCCAATTACCTGTCTGTATATCGTCTGGGTCTTGGGTAAATAAATTGCGCGCGATTTCGCGCATTTGTTCATCCTCCACGCTTTCACTGGATTCCATGTCCTTTACCTTCCTATTGATTCCAACCGGGCAACGGCGCTGCCCGCGAATTGTTGGTCTAATGGGCTATTTCGTAATGAACCAATAGCCATTGAGCCGATCCTCCTGCGATCTGAACATTCCGCAGAGGGGAGCCATTCGCTGGTAACCGTGGGGAACCGTCAGGGAGTGCGTGTGCCGATTTCCGCACAGGGGGCACAGGACGGTTACCTTGGAGCCCGAACGTTTGACCACTTCGGCCTCGGGTGCGTTGTGAGTTGTGTTCATGGTTTCCTCCGGGGACTGAGGTCGAGGCGTCCGGTTTCTGGGTCGATTTGTGGTGGGGGTGGGGGTGGCAGAATCGCTTCGCCCCGGTGGGCAACGATCTGCCGTAGGGCCTCGACGAGTTGGTGCTGCGCGCGCACTTCGGCGGGGTGCGGTGGCTTCCCGATGTGAAGGTGCCGAGAGCGTCGGCGCTGGCGTTGCTTGTGGCGACCCTTGGGCCAGGCTTGATATGAATCTCTGACGCGGCTCATGCTTGGGCCTCTCTCTTGGTCTTGGCTCGTGCTTCCTTACTGCGCCGACGGTCTGTGACCCCGCCATAGCAGCCCACTTCTGCGGGGTGTGCTCGCCCATGGGCATCGCATTGATCCAATGCAGGACACTTCAGGCATTCGAGCGCGGCCTGCTCTTGCTCGCGGTCGCTACCAGTCCAGAGCTCGGGCTTGCGAGACGCGCGACAAGGGATAGCGGTATGCCCGTAGGTGTCGAGCAATGCGCACAGGCTCGCAAAGTCCGGGGCTAGCGACTCGGGCATAACCATCGCCGGGAAGCCGCTCATGCCTTTCTCCTGCCCGAGATGGTGCGCCATTGCGGCCTGGGTGCTGCATCTGTCGCGGCTAGCTTGAGTTGGATGGCGTGAATGTCGGCGGTGTTCCGATCAACGTCGTGGCGTAATTCGGTGGCCTCGATGAGTGAGGACAAGCTGCGCCAGTCAGCGACCAAGCCGGGGGGCATGGCTCCGATCTGTTTGCTCATGTTTGGGTGTCCGCATCTGCGTCATGTTCGCCATGCTCGCCAGCGCTCGTGTCCTGGCGTACATGGCGAGCATGTGGCGAGGATGGGTTGCCGGGGTCGTATTCCCAGACATAGCTCGCACCCTTGCCAAAGCCTTGACGGGCGCTAACTACGCCTGCGCGCTTGCGTGCCCGCTCGACGGTGCGAACCGCAAAGCCTGCCTTCGTGGCATCCCGTTTTACGTCGGCTGCCGGTGCCCCTCCGCCTGCGTCGGTGAGGTAATCGATGAGCCATTGCGCGGCTTCGTCGCGTTCGGTGCGATCCTCGTCGCCGCCGGTGAGCATGTCGTGCAGGCGTTGCGATGCTGCGCCCGTGATGTGGAATCGGCCGACCTCTGCGGGGCCGTCGTCTGTCTCGATTGTTGCGGGCTCGAGGCGATAGGACATGTCGGGAACGTCGCCGTTGCTTAGGTTTGATTTGATGAGCGACATGACTTTCTCGCCGCTGTCATCATCGGCTGCGAACGCGAGTACGGCGCGAGCTACTGCACCGAACGCGAGTGACCCTGACACCATCGAGAGCACGTCGCCCGCTGCGGCCTTGCGTAGGTGGGCGTTGCCGATGATGGCCGCGCCTGTGGCGTTCGCAATCCGTGTCAGAGGCGTGAGGGCCTGTCTGACGTCCTGGTCGCGGTGTGCGTCGAGTTGGCCGTGTAGTGCCGATAGCAACGGGTCGAGAATGACTGCCCCTAGCCGGTACTCCCTTATGGCGGCCTCGAGGCGTGCATCGTCCGCGGGAAGTGACAGCGTGTAGCCGCCTATTTCTGCCTCGGTCACGTCCATGCGATAGACACGCTCAAGGTCCGCACCCGCCGCCATGAGCCGCGGGACGATGGTGTATTCCCACGAGTCCTCGGTGGCAATAATGGCGACACCTGCAGGCTTCGCTAAGTCGCCCTCGAGAGTGCCGCGTGTCACGCCCGCCGCTACGTGCGCCAGGAACGTCGACTTGCCGATGCCCGCGCGTCCTACGGTGAGCGATACCTCACCGAGCGGGATTCGCCCTGGCATGAGAAACCGCACACGACGGGGTCGAAACTTGGATGCGGGGGTGAGTCGTATCGTCCGCGCCCCTGTGTCGTCGTATTCATTCACTTTGATCCTTCTGGGCCGCTCCGCATGTGGGGCATGGCGTGGGCTTCGCTATTGGGGGATGGGGTAAGGGCTGTCCGACGCGGATCATCGTGGAGATGGTCAACGCGCCCTGCGCCGGGTCGAGCGGGACGGAGTAGTCATGCACGGCGCGCCTCATCTCGAGCGCAGAGGTCGGTCAGCTCAACCATGAGCCGTCGACGCTGGTCGCGGTTGAGGCGACGGAACCGTGCGGCAATGGCTGCGGACTCACGTTCTGCGGCGGTCGTCGGTGCCGGTGGGCGACCATCGTCGCGCGGACCACGGATGCGTTGTATCTTGGGAAGTGCAGACGCCTCGAGATTGTTCTGCTTGGCCGGTTGCGGGTTGCCCCCCGCTGCCGGTCGTTTTATTTCTCCGGGGTCAATTGGCCGCAATTCGATCAGCGCCCCTCGCGTCGATGCGCGCGCGTTCTCGCGTGACGTGCTCGAGCAGCGCGTTCCACGTGGCTGTCTCGCCGGTGGGATCGCGATATGTGAGGGGATTACCAAACTCATAGTTCGCGAGCGAGTCGAGCGCGGCGGCGGCAAGGTTGGCACTCATGTCTGAGGCGAGCGCGAAGGCGCGCGAATCTGCGACGAGAACAGTGATGTTCACGGTCGGGGAGTTCGTGCGGGTCGCGTCGCTGCCGCTAGGCGTGGACACGAGAAATCACTGCGCCGTTAGGAACGGGGACCAGTGCGGCCTCGAGTTCGTCTAAACGTATGCGAATGATTGTTGACCGGCCTGGCATGCGATAGGCGGGTATTGATCCGTCGGCTATGCGGCGTCGGATCGTCTTGTCTGAGCAGCTCAGCAGCTCTGCAGCATCTCGGATGCCACCGTATTTCGGAGTTTTGGACATACTCGCGTCCCCTTAACAGGAATCGCGTGTTGCCCACTCACGTGTTGATTCGACGCTGCGCATCGGGCTATGTGAACAGTATACACGTGACCGCAAGGGGCCAGAGGTGACCCACAGTGGGTCAGTCTTCGATCCAGACCCCGAGGTCGAGGCCCATATCAAGGTAGACGCTCCAGATTGCCTGCATTCGGGAGTTGATCTTCTCAAGTTCTGCGCGAGACGTCGGCCCGCCTTCGAGCTGCACGAGTAGATGGCCGAGCTCTTCATACTCGGCCCCACCCTTGAACTGAGCCGCGCGAGGGCCGACGTCGGCGACACTATCTGCCCAAGCGGTTCTAGCTCTTTCGACACGGCTACGCAGGTCGCGGTGCGCCGCCCACAATTGATCGCCAGGGACGTACGCGTAATCGCTGTCCAAAATGAATTCGCGCTCACCCTGCTTCCAGGCGTCGTATATGTAGCCAAGCGGAGTAATCCAACCCCTGCAATGGCACCGAACCTCATCCCAGTCGTCATCCGTAAGTCCGGGCCGCCCTAGGTCCCAAGACCGTGGATGGCGTGGACGGCCGTGGAGGCCAGTCAGCGAGTCCTTCAGCATGGTCGTCTGCCCAATCACGAGATACGCCGTGTCGGCAACCGAGTACACGCGCGCTAGCGCGTGCCGCTCGGGACAGCGGACAACCACGGCGGGCTCGCGCTCTGAGTCCCAAAGCGCACGCACACCTTCAGGTGTGTCGAGAATCGCACGCACCTGCTCGTCGGACAGATCGAACGGATCCATTACGCGCCCCCCGCCATCGCTGACAGCGCATCGGCAATCACTCGATCTCGGTCGGCGGCTGCGTGCTGGTAGCGAATCGCCATTTGTGGGGTCTTGTGCCCCAGTCGCGCCATCTGCTCCGTGAGCGTCGCGCCGGCACGAGCTGCAAGAGTCGCCCCGGTATGACGTAGCCCGTGGAAGGTGAGATCCGGGCGTCCTGCGGCCTCTCGCGCCTTGCGGAACATGTTCGCAAGCGTCGTGTGCATCATGTGCCCACCGCGCTCTGCGGGGAACAGGAGCGAGTCGGCACCCTTGCCGACGTACTGGTCGAGGTGCGCTTGCACTTTGCCGACGATGTGCGGCGGGAGCGCAATCGTGCGGTCGCTCTCGGCCTTCGGCACGCCGACGATGGGCTTGCCGCCGACCCACGAAACGGCGCGGTCAATATCGACAGTGGCGACGGTGCCGTCGATGTGAATGTCGCGCCGTCGAAGCTCGGTGATCTCACCGAACCGTAACGCGCACCATGCGGCCATCGGGATCATTGCGGCGCACCGCGGCGGCATTGCCGCTTCCATCACGTCGAGTTCGGCTAGCGTCGCGGGGACAACCTTGCGTTTGGTGGTCGCACTTGCTGCGCCCTCGATCTGGCAGGGATTCTCTGTGCCCTTGGGGAGTGCATGAGACAACACACTAGTCAGGAGCGCGTAAGCATGGGCGCGTGCCGTCTGGTGCTTGGTGTCCATCGCGTAGAACCACGCCTCGACGTCCTCGGAGTGGATCGCACCGACGCCTAGCGCGCCGAACGCCGGCTCGATACGCGCGCCGAACACTTGGCGGTAATGGGCGACTGTGCGCGGCGTGAGTGCCCGCTTACGGGGCTTGTGGAGGTACGTCTCGAATGCCTCGGTCACGGTGACGAGTCGCTTCGCTTTAGCCTTCGCGGATCGAGCGGTGCCCCAGGTTTCATCTTCGATCTCGAGGCGCACTTTTGAGAGCCATGCCTCGGCCTGCATTCTTCCCTCGAAGGTCACGGGAGCGAGGTGGCGCGCGAGATCCGGCCCGGTGTAGCTCGCTTGATAACGGCCACTCGGCAACTTCCGGATGGCTCCCCAGCCGCGTCTCCCCATGCCAACTCCCCTGATTCGTGCAACTTGCGTGCAACAACAGGTTACACGAGTGTCCTGTTGCGTCCACCCGTGTCTAGGGTTACAGTAGTGCCTAATGGGGGTTGTTCCAGGGGTTTCACCTGGTGAATCCTGTTGTTCTCGTCAGTAGTGAAACAGGTTCGACTCCTGTCGAGGGCACCTAATTTGCGATATACGAAACTGCGACACGGTGTACCGTGTCGCAGTTTCGTTCTCACCCTCCACAGCGCCTTGGCGCTCGGTCCAAGAGCTCGCCTCGCGTTGCACTTCGGGATCGAGGATGACGTTGAAAGGCTTGGCTGGTGCCGCGTCGAGGTCGCGATGTTCACCGATGCGGATTTCGGTGAAGAATTGCTGGTTGGCAAGGCGACGGTTCTGGTCTGAGCAAGTGGCGTAGATGCGACCGATGCCACTGGCCAGGATTAGACAATCATCAATGTGATTGCGCGCTTCGGCGTAGTCGTTGTGATGCTCGGCGAGCCGTTCATTGACGGCATCGAGTTCAGCTCGGAGCTTGTCCTAAAACTTCGAAAACTGCTCTAGTGACAGTGTGTCCTTGAGACGGACTTCGAGAAGCCGGTCTTGTTCGTCGATGATCTGGGTACGACGTTTGGTGAGATCGGCCGCTTGGGTGCAGTCGTTTCGCATCTGATGCCGACCGAGGCACACGAAGTACGGATAGATGGTGCCGTTGCGTGCTTTCGCTTTGCTGATCATGAGCCGCGAACCGCATTTCCGGCAGTGCACCGGGGCTTTCAGATAGTGGTCATGCTTCTGGGCGCGTTCCCCCGAGGTGTTGTGTGCTTTAAGGACGGATTGAACCTGGTACCAGACCTCGGGAGCAACGAGGGGTTCGTGTGCTCCGTCGTAGCGCACTCCCCGGTAGACGACGTCGCCTTTGTTCAGACGGAGGTCGCCTGACTTACGTCTTGAATGCTATTATCTACGCATGAATGCGGATAAGCAGGTTTACGAGAAGGATTTGTCGTCGGGGTACGTTGAATTGGCTGCGGAGGTGCTGGGCATCCTCTCCGACCCAACACGTATCAAGATCGTGCTCGCTCTGAGGGAAGCGGACGAGCTCCCGGTGAACGTCCTGGCCGAGCTCGTGGGCAAAAAACCCTCAGGGGTGTCACAGCATTTGGCGCGGCTACGAATGGCGCGCATGGTGACCACCCGACAGGAGGGCACGAGCGTGCTCTACCAACTCACCGACGAGCATGCCCTCACTCTCGTTGTCGAGGCAATCAAGCAAGCCGAGCACGCCGTCGCGAACGGTCAGATCCCGCCGCACCACACGGCCCCGCAACAATAGCCCTGAACAGTTCTATGACTTCGACTTGTTAGGCCACGACACATGATTGCCGTTCTCCGAAATCCAACCTATGCGAAGCTCTTCAGCGCGCAGATCATCGCCCTGCTCGGCACGGGCCTGCTTACAATCGCGCTCGGCCTGCTCGCTTTCGAGATCGCTGGCGGTGACGCCGGAATCGTGATGGGCGTGGCGATGACGATCAAGATGGTCGCCTACGTCGTTGTCTCGCCGATCATGACCGCGCTCGTCTCGCACCTGCCGCGCAAGCCAGTCCTCATCGGTGCAGACCTGATTCGGGCCGCTGTCGCGGTCTCGCTGCCGTTCGTCACTGAGGCATGGCAAATCTACGTACTGATCTTCCTGCTCCAGTCTGCCTCCGCGACGTTCACGCCCACGTTTCAAGCTGTAATCCCCTCGGTCCTCCCGAATGAACGCGACTATACCCGGGCGCTATCGCTGTCACGCCTCGCGTACGATCTCGAGTCGCTCGTGAGTCCCATGCTCGCCGTCGCGCTGCTGACGGTGATGAGCTTCCACAACCTCTTCGTTGGCACCGTAATCGGGTTCCTTGCATCCGCCGCACTGGTGATCGCGTCGCGGTTCCCGCACATCAACGCACCGTTGCCTGCCCGGTTCGTCGACCGCCTCACCCGCGGGGCGCGGAAATTCTGGGCGAACTCGGAACTGCGTGGCCTCATGGGCCTGAACGTCGTCGTCGCGACGAGCACTGCCATGGTTATTGTTAACACCGTCGTCCTCGTGCAGAGCGACCTCGGACGCCCCCAACCAGATGTGGCATTGCTCCTCGGTGCCTACGGGGGTGGGTCGATGCTCGTCGCGCTTGGCATACCAAAGCTCCTCGACACACTGCCGGACCTGCGGGTTATGCTCACCGGTGGCATCGCCCTGCCGGTCCTGCTGCTGTCCACAACCGGGATCATCGCCTGGATGGAGGGCGCGTCGCAATGGGTCGCGCTGCTCGTCGTCTGGGCACTGCTCGGGGCGGCCACCTCCACGATCCTCACTCCGTCAGCGCGGCTGCTGCGCCGCAACAGCACGGAACAGGACCGCCCCGCGGTCTTCGCTGCTCAGTTCTCCCTCTCTCACGCCAGTTTCTTGGTCACCTATCCGCTGGCCGGTGTCCTCGGCGCGGCCATCGGGCTCCCCGCGGTTGCCCTCGTGTTGGTCGCTCTCGGTGTCCTCGGCGCGATCTTCGCCGCATTGACCTGGCGAGGCACGCACTTGGCTGCACACCCGACCCAGACAACTGAACTCGCCGCGCGCAATTGACCACAGGTACTCGAAACTGCCTGCCTAAAAAAGGTGGGCATGCAAGTTCATCGAACAGGCACACCCACCACCCGTAAAAGGGGTTTGGCACCGCATCTTCATGCGAATTAGGCTTCAGGATTCTTGAACTTGTGGGAAACTCCGGTCATTGGTTGGGTCATGTCAAAGGCGTGCAGTTTCTCCGGATGGAGTTGATGCTGGACCACGACACTTGATTCCTTGACCCGCGAATCCTTGGTCGCCGACATTGTCGAGGTCAGTGAGTTTATGGAAAATCAAGAGATTCGCAATGCCGTAGTGGCGGGCGTGTCAACGGACGCCGCAGAGGAGATCAAGCGCCTCACCCGTGAGAACACCGAGCGCGTCACAGAACTTGGGGCGAAACCCTCGACAGGCACCGTCGGCGACAGCAAGTTGACAGATATAGGAGCGTCAACGCCCTCACCGAGGCCACAAACAACCTCTACAAGACCGAACTGATCCGCCAGTGCGGCCCGTGAAGGACTGTCGAGCAAGTCGAGCTCGCCACCCTCGAGTGGGTGTGGTGGTGGAACAACCAGCGCCAGCACTTGAATCGGTCGCCGCTTCGGCGGGGCCTTCCTGGAGCGGCGCCTCCACCGAAGCGGGTCACACTGACGCAGTCGCCCGCGCGTCGAAGTCGCGAGCGTGCGCCAGCACGGCATCACTCAACAATTCGTCGCCTGCAAGATCCGCGTCGAGGAACGCGAGCGTCGCGGCGACCGCGTCGTCAAGGCTGCCGGCAACGAGGGCGGTGATCTCGGCCGCACGTGCGTCCTTCACCGGGGCACCCAGACCCCGCAAGTGGCACACCCAGGCCCCAATCACGCGCGCGGCGCCCAGCGGGAGCCGCCCGGCGGCGCGCTCGGCGCGCAGGATGGGCACGATCCTGACAGGCAACTTCTGCGAGCCGTCCGCGGCGATTTGGGCGAGCACATGGCGGATCGCAGGGTTTTCGTACCGGTCGATGAGGGCGAGGCGGTAGTCAGCAATCTCCGACTCGGGCAGTGTCAAGTGCCGACATGCCTCGTCCCACCACTCCTCGACCCAGCTGCGGAGAACGGGGTCCGCGATCGCGTCCGCTACGGTCTCGTGGCCCAGGATTGGTCCGGCGTAGGCGAGCAGCGAGTGCGAGCCGTTGAGCAGCCAGAGCTTGCGCTGCTCGAACGGCACCACGTCCGCGACGATGCGAGCCCCCGCGGCGTCCCAGGCCGGGCGCCCGCGCGGGAAGTCCCCTTGGATCACCCACTCGCTGAACGGCTCGGTGGGAACCGGCGAGGCGTCCGCCCGTCCGGTCGTAGCGAGGACCAGGGCACGGTGCTCGTCGGTGGTCGCAGGAGTGATCCGGTCGACCATGGTGGTCCCGAAGGCGATGTTCTGCTCCGCCCAGTCCGTCAGGCTCGGGTCAACGGCATCGATCATGTCGGCCAGGACCGCGCGCAGGGCGGGTCCGTTGTCGGGAAGGTTGTCGCACGGCAAGACAGCAAGCTGCCCGGCGCGGGCCTCGCGACGGGCCAGGTACCCCGAGACGATCTTGCCTGGCGCCGTGAAGACCGGCGCACAGAGGTCCGCACGGAGGGCTGCAATATCCGCCTGCACGTCGTCGCGCGTGACGTCTAGGCTGCCGTCGGCGGCACGGAGGTAACCCGCTTCGGTGATGGTCAGCGTGACGAGCGCGACCGCCGGGTCACGCCAGTAGGCAAGCCAGGCTGCGTGGTCGCTCGCCGCGTGGACGGCGGAGACGCTAGAGATGACGTCGAAGCTGTCAACTTCGGCGGCTCGGGTGATCAAGGTGTACAGCCCGTCCTGCGGGTCGAGGGCCTGGGCCATGGTGGCCGAGCGACCAGTGAAGGCAGCGATGCCCCACTCGTCAGCATCGGGCGCTCGGTCCGTGTACCAGGCCTGGTGTGCCCGGAAGAAGTTGCCGAGGCCGACGTGAACTATCCGCACGGGGGCCGCCGGCCGTCCTGCACCCGAGGCGCGGTTGAGCTGGGAAGGTTCGGGGGGCATCACAGTTTGAACGCGTTCCGGGGGCAGGCCACGACCAGGTCGTGGGCTGTCTCGATCGCCTCGTCCATGGTCAGACGGTGGTCTGCCACAAGCTTGGCGAGGAAGCCGGAGTCCATCCGGCGGTTGGTGTCGTGCCGTGCGGGGATAGTCAGTAAGGCCCGCGTGTCGTCGATGAAGCCGGAAGTCCGGGAGAAGCCGGCCGTCTCGGTCACCGCGCTGCGATAGCGACCCATCGCCTCGGGAGCGTCGATAAACCACCAGGGGGCGCCGACCAGCACCGAGGGGTAGAAGCCCGCCATCGGCGCGAGCTCGCGGGAATATACCGTCTCGTCAATCGTGAACAGCACTACCTGGAAATTCTCGGCAGTGCCGAACGCATCGAGCATCGGCTGGACGGCCCTGGTGAACTCCACTGCCATCGGGATGTCCGCGCCGATGTCCGCGCCGTAGCGTTGCTGGCTGGGGGTGTGGTGGTTGCGGAACACGGCCGGGTGCATCGTCATGACCAGGCCGTCGTCCGCCGCCATCCGTGCCATCTGGAACATGAATTCGCGCCGCAGCGTGTCGCCCTGCTCCGCCGTGATCCGGCCCGCCCGGGCCAGGGCGTAGAGCCGCTCCGCCTCAACGACGGCAACAGGTTCGACGCGAGCGTCGCGGTGCGAGTGGTCCGTCGAGGTCGCGCCGTTGGCCTTGAAGAACGCCCGGCGGTCCTCCATTGCGGACACCCAGCCAGCGTAGGTACCGGTGTCGATCCCGGTGACCGACCCGAGGGTGTCGATCAAGCCGTTCCATGCGGCCGTGGCCGCCTCTAGGTACTTGTCGGGCCGGAAGCACGGGGCCACCCTGCCCTTCCACGTGGGATCGGTCGCAAGCTTCTGGTGGTGGCGCAGATCGTCGCATGGGTCGTCGGTGGTAGCAATGAATTCGATGTTGAACCGCTCGTAAAGGGCACGCGGTCGAAACTCCGGGGTGGCGATCTTGTCTGCGATCGCGTCGTAGATGAGGTCGGCCGTCTGCGCCGATGGCTCCAGGTCGATGCCGAAGATCTCGCCGAGCTCGGCCTCCAGCCAGAACTTCACCGGGGTGCCGCGGTAGGCCTTCCAGTGCGTGCACAAGAGCCGGAACGCGTGCCGACTCTGCTCCGCGCTAAAGTCCTGCTGCCCGACGCCTAGGTCGGCAAGTTGCACGCCCTGCGCGTGCAGCATTCGCGTCACGTAGTGGTCGGGTGTGATGAGCAAGGACGTGGGGTCCTCAAACGGCACGTCATCGGCCCACCACTGCGCCGGCACGTGCCCGTGCGGGGAGATAATCGGCAGGTCACGGACGACCCCGTACAGCTCGCGGGCGATGCTGCGCGTAGCGGGGTCGGCGGGCAGGAGTCGGTCCGGGTGCAGGGTTAGTGGGGCCATGTGTGCCATGTTCCAGGTGCGCCTTGCCGTCGGCAAGCGGTTGCCGCGAGTTGCCACCGCCCGGTGCGACGCCGTCGATCTCGTTGGCAACCCCTTGTCGCGCGAGAGGCGAGCAACTGACTGCAACCGATTGCCCTTAGTGGCTCCCCATGAATGACTGTCCACGGAGATCGACCACCAGACTAAAGAGGCCACGATGAGTACCGCAACCACCACCCCTACCTCCAACGCGCATACCTACCTGCGGGTCGACAAGCCCGGAGCCTTGCATGTCCAGTGGACCGACGACCGTGCAGAAATCTAGGCCTGACATGTCCGACACCGTGGTCACGCCTGCGCCGGGCGTCTCCGTCACGACGAGTCAGGGGCGCGGCGAACTGCCCCGGTTGATGGTCGTCACTCCCGCGGCGGTGGCGGAAATCTATCTCTCAGGTGCTCACGTCACCTCCTGGGCACCGGAAGGCCATCACCCGGTCTTGTGGATGAGCAAGAAGAGCATCTTCTCGCTCGGTGTCCCACTACGCGGCGGTATCCCGGTGTGCTTCCCATGGTTCGGGCCGCACCCTTCGGGAACAGCGCCACTGCACGGATTCGCGCGGATCAGCGAGTGGACACTGCTCGACGTCGTCGACCACGGCACGAGCGCCGAGATGGTCTTCGGCCTTGAGGACTCCGAGGAAACACGGAGATCGGTGTGGCCCCACCAGTTCCGTGCACGCTACTCGGTGACGGTCGGTGCAGAGCTCACTGTGAGCCTGGAGGTCACGAACACCGGTCAGGCCCCGATGACGTACAGCGAGTCCTTCCATACCTACCTTGCGGTCAGCGACATCCGCGTCGCTCGGCTGCACGGCTTGGAGACCTCGTCCTTCGTTGACCGGCTCGCCGGCACTGACAGGGTGGCGGCGACCGGCGAGGCGCTCAGACTCGATGCGGAAACCGAACGCTTGTACGCCGAGCCCGGGACCATCACCGTGCACGACCCGGTGGCCGAGCGTCGCATCCATGTCTCATCGCAGGGCTCTGCGCAGACGCTTGTGTGGAACCCCTGGGTCAACAAGGCGGCGGCTATGGGCGACTTCGGCGACGATGAGTGGGTCGGCATGGTCTGCGTCGAGACCGCCAACGTGCTCGACGCGGCCGTCCATCTCGACCCGGGCCAGTCGCACACCATGGCGGTGACGATCACGGTGGACGCCACAAGCTGACGTTGTTGGCCAGATGGCGTTGGCCGGCTAACCCGGTAGCAGCAGCAGTTCTTGACCGAGGAAACCGCCCGGGACACCGTGGCGGTTTCGCTGCCGATGGCCCACAGCGGACCGGTGCCCGCACCCAAGAGGTGACCAGAGTGACCATGACCGGCGCCGGTGTGGGTGACCCGGGCGGACCGCCACCAGTCCCCTCGCGCTTGCTCTGCCCACGCACCTCGTTGACGTCGAGACCCGGATGGCCGCCGCGATCGGAGCGCAGGATCGCCTCGGTGTGGCGTTCTCCGATAGGGTCGACTCGTCCGTCGTGCGGCCCCTCGCGCCGAAGGGCGTACACAAGGCCGATATCCCCGCCCTTGCCGGGTGCTTGAGCTGCCGTGTGCCAAGAAGCCCGCAGCACCGAGCTGGTCATGGACGTCGGTGTCGCCGGGCTACACCGGGTCCTGGGACAGCTTGATCTCCTTCGCGAGGCCAGCGCCGTCGTGGTCTTAGCCAGGATGGACGGCGCGCTGCCAGGCGCGGTCGCAGGACGGATCTCGGCGCCCGTCGTCCCGACTTCCGTGGGGTACGGAGCGGCGTTCGAGGGCCTAGCCGCACTGCTGACGATGCTCAACGCCTTCGGACCCTGTGTCGCGGTCGTGAACATCGACAATGGGTACGGAACCGGCCACCTCGCCGCGCAGATCACGACTCCGCACGGGGCCGCGTCAGGGGTCGCCAGTGGACACTCGGGGGCCTAGTGTCGTGCACCGGAAATTGTCTACATAGGTCGTAGACCGGGGCATGCCTCACCTCACGTTGCCATGTTCGCGGTAGTTGCGCCAGACGTTCTCGAAGAAGTCGTCGTCCTCAGGAATCGGCCGCACGTCGCGCCACCGGAACCTTGCCGCCCGCTGGCCGGCCGGTGGTGTTCCGCCAGTCCAGGCGTCGCCTTCCGTACCGTCGGACGCGCTCTCAGGTAATCCCATAAGTGCAGACTCTTGGACCTGTCCGTCCAGCCGGCCCTTGTCCAAGCGGAACCGGAAGATCTCTGGAAGGTCGAGTTCGTGCGCGGACGATGCGCTGACGCCCGCTCCCGGGAGGTCTCCCTGTGGGTCCGTGTACAGGACCGAGCCCCGAGATCGGCCGCCGTGCTCAACGTAGTCGGCCATGGCGCCAAGGTAGACGTACGACGTGGTGAGGATGTCGCGCACCAGGAACACGCGATCGATCGAGCGGCGCGAGGACCGGTCGGCAACGACTGACGTCTCGTACAGTGCCAGCCATTCGCGGACCTGCGCGAGCGCCTCTCGGATCGAGCCCTGCGACCGGACCGGGCCCGCTTTGGCACTCATCAGTTCTCCGACCTCACGCAGAAGGTCCCCCGTTGTCTCCTCTGCCCCCTGGGCATGGCGGGCGGTGGCACCCTTGACCAGCCGCGTCGCGTCCTCGACGACGGGAGCGGCGCAGGCGGCAAAGGTCTCGAGGTCGACCGGGTCACCACGCCGGCTGGTGGCGATCATCCGAGCCGCGCGCGTCGCCCCGACCTGACCACTGTTGAGTGCCGCACCGCCGGGCCGATAGACGCCGTGGGCGCCGCCAGCCTCGCCGACCGGGAAGAATCCGGCAACATTGGACTGCCACCAACGGTCGACCACGAGCCCCCCATTGTTATGTTGAGCGCAGACGTCGATCTCGAGCAGGTCCCGTTCGAGATCGACCCCAGGGTTCTTGTTCAGATAGAACTCGTATGCGGGTTCGTTCATCCGACGCAGGCGCTCGATAGGTGTTCCAAACAGCACATCGGCCCGCTCGAGATACTCGTGCGCCTCTGGCTCCAGCAGCGCCGGGTCGAAGGGCCCATCCCCCGGGTTCCGGCGGTAGTCGAGGTAGACGCGCCGGCCACGCAGCACGGTCTCGCGGTAGACCAGTAGGTCGATGAGCGACGACCCGTCGTGAGCTTTGCGGACGTCGAAGGGCCACTGATAGCCCTTGAGGAAGATCAGGCTCATGAGGCGCCCAAGGTCCGGAATCGCGTCGGAGAGGAATTCGTGCTCGTCGGTGCCATCGGCTCGTGTCGACACGAAACGGGGAATCACCTGCATGTAGGTGCCCGAGACGTTCCAGCGCGGGTGAGTCGAGGCGAGCCCAAACTGCCACTCAGTGACGTTTTTGCCGTGCACTCCGGCACGGTAGGCGGCGCCAGATGCCCCCCATTGGCCGTGTGGGAAGACACGTACGGCGTAAAGGCCGGCGGGTCCCCCGGTCGCATAGATGATGTTAGTGCAGCGCACCAGGACGAATGGGCTCTCCGGGCCGTCGTAAGGCAGGTTGGTGCGTAGGACCAGGAGCCCGACGACGACGCCCGCGTGGACGAGAATGTCAACGACGCGACAGTTGTCCAGGACCGGCGTGCCGTTGCGTGCGACTTTCCGCTCGAGATGTTCGACCATGCTGCGTGAGGTGTAAGGCCCGACGGACGTGGCTCGCCGTCGCGGGTCGTGGTCGGTCTTGTACCCGATGAACTCCCCGAATCGGTTTTGCGGGAACGGGACTCCGAGGTCGCACAGGCGTAGGAAGGCGCGGGTAGACAGTGCTGCCTCGACAAGCGCGGTGTCGCCGTCCATCGCCCCACCGGCGAACAGGGTCTGCGCCATGTCACGCACCGAGTCGGGGTCACCACCGGAGAGCGTGAGCTTGTAGTAGGTCTGTTTGTCGGACCCGGCGTTGCGGCTGGCGCCCGCACCTATCTTGTCGGCGAGCATGACGATGTCCGTCTGGCCAAACTCCCAGAGCCTGTCAGCTGCCGAGAAGCCCGCAGATCCAGTACCGACTACCACGGTGTTCGCTGTGACGACGGGCATCGAGCGCCCCCCGATATCGAGATGCTGGGAAGTGAATTGCTGTTCTTCGGCCATGAATTTGCTCCTTCTGTCAGTCTCGTCGACGGGCGTCATCCAGATGCTGCGGACCTTGGCGCCGGTCAGTTCACAGAACGGGGATGTGCATCCCACCGTCGACGTGGAACACCTCTCCGGTCGAGTACGGCGTATTGCCGGAGGCGAGAATTGACACCGCGCCGGCAACATCCTCGGGGCGCCCCCATCGCGCCATCGGGGCTAGACCGTCGGCGAACAGCGCGTCATACCGCTCGCGCACCCCTGCGGTCATATCAGTCGCGATCACCCCGGGACGTACTTCGTACACGACCAGCCCGTCGGGGGCGAGCCGGACCGCGAAGAGTTGCGTCGCCATGGCGACTCCAGCTTTGGATACGCAGTACTCACCGCGGCTAGTCGACACCGCGGTGGCGGAGATGGACGAGACGTTCACCACGGTCGCGCGCAGCGCGTCTCCTGTCCAGTCGGGGGTAAGGGCGAGGACGCGGTTGGCAAAGGCCTGGGTGAGGAAGTACGGCCCCTTGAGGTTGATCCCAAGCACACGGTCGAAGCTCTCGGGGGTCGCTTGGAGCAGGTCAGACCGCACGGAAGGAGCGACGCCAGCATTGTTGACCAAAAGGTCGAGGCGGCCCCATGCCTCAACTGTGTCGTCGAGGTACCGCTCATGGGTCCTCGGGTCGGCGACGTCACCCTGGACGTAGCGCACGCGGCTGGGGTCATCCAGCCCCGCTCGCAGATCGTCGAAGAGCTCCGATGTTGCTGGTCGGGTCGCTAGTACGGACACCGCATACCCGTCCGCGAGCAAGCGTTTGGTGATTCCGAGCCCAATGCCACGGCTTCCCCCAGTGACAAGTGCGACCTTCATCGAATCTCCATCCCATGTAACGGTCCACGAAGACGACCAACTTCCCGGACCGGGTATCGTCTCCGATGGTGGCATAATCGCTCCCCTCAGGCAAGCGCTTTCCAGTTTAGACTGGACGATCTTCATAGAGAGACTCCAGGGCTCGGGCGCGGAGACCGTTCAACCCTGGCGACTCAACGCGTTGCCGTTGATGTATTCCTCCCGTGTGAGCATGAGCGGCCGGGACCCGCAAGGAAAATCAGACGACACGTGCCGCCGCGCGGCGTGGATGAGGTGGCACGGGTCCTGGGATGGCGTATCGGTATCGGCCACACTAGCCCCGGAGTGCGGTCCGCTCGGCCCTAGTGGCCATCTCCGTAATTTCGTAGTGGGTGCAGGCCTCGAGTTGCGTCTTATGGTCGTTCCGACACTGTGGGAAGAACCATAAAGCGCAAGTCACGAAGTTCCGTGCGGCTGGCACGCTCCACCGCCCCATCGACGACGTCCCTGTCGCCCGGACCTCGACCCCCGCACCAATCACCCGACGGCGACCGCTGAGCTAGACCCTTCGACAGGCTCAGGGGCTGAGTGCGCCGTCGACGCGAAAAACGGCTAGTCGGGACGAGGTGCCCCGGTGGAATCGCGGATCTTGAGAGCGTGGCCGGTGTGGCGTCGGCGGAGAGAGTGCGCTTCCTTCGCCATGGTCAACTCGACCGCGAGGGCGCCCATTTGGACCATGAAAATTTCGACAGTGGTGAGACTTGGTGCGAGATCAGCGGCGACCGCGATGTCGTCGAAGCCAGCGACTGACATCTTCCCTGGCACCTGTACTCCCCACTCCCGCAAAGTGGCCAGGGCGCCGATCGCCATTTGGTCGCTCAAGGCGATAACGACAGTTGTCTCCGGATAGCGAGCGAGTACTTCCTCAGTCGCCGAAGCGCCACCCTCGCGGGTGAATTCTTCGTGAATTATATTCACATCCTCGAGCACCATTCCGGCCTCCGAGAGAGCTACCGAAATTCCCGCGAGTCGATCCTGGATAGTGTTCAGCCCCGCCGAGCCGGCGACCAGCGCAATCCGGCGATGTCCAAGCCCGAGCACATGTCGACCTAGTGTCAGACCCGCCGCCTCATTGTCTGGAAGTACCGCATCCGCCGGCAGATGATATCTCCCGATGACAGCCACGCGACCTCCAGAAGACTGGAAGGAGACAAGTTCGGCCTCGGTTTCTTTTTCTAGGGACACGTCTGTGTAGCCGGATCCGGCGATGATCATCGCCCCGACTCGATTGGCGCGGAGCGCTCTGATCTGTGCCGACTCGCTCTCCGGGGTGCGCTCTGCATGAACGATCTGCACTATCCGCGACTGCCGACTAGCCGCTCGGAGGGCTCCGCTCGCGATTTCAGAAAAGTATGGATCACCGATTTCGTGCACGATTAGCCCGATGGTAGAAGAGGCTCCTCCGGCCAAGGAGCGCGCGTGCACATTGGCAATGTAGCCCATCTGGTCGGCTACGGCGCGCACGTGACCGGCCACTTCCGTGCTGACGCCGCTACTTGCGGACATGGCGCGCGAGGCAGTGGCCAGGGATACTCCTGCACGAGCGGCTACGTCACTCAGACGCGGCAGATGGTTCCATGTCGCCATCAACCCCTCCACCCCTCTAGGAAGTCCATTCTCGCGGAGGACCACCGGAATACGTGCACCGCCGGACCCCGAAAATTTGCCTTCTCTCCTGAATGCATATTAGAGTACGGCAAAGGCATACGAAAGCGCTTCCACTACAGTGTCGTAGGAGGACAACCATGGCTACAACGAAGCAACTTCAGAAGCAGATTAAGAAAGGCCTGGCGGGCGCGACCATCGCAGCCTTCGCCCTCGTCGGGTGCGCCGGAGGTGACGGAGACACAAACGGGGACAGCAACGTCGATGAAGGAAACGGGGATCCCATCGTCATCGGGGTTTCCCTACCGCTCACCGGCGACTTCTCGGAACCCGGGAAGGGTGTGCAGCAAGGCTATGAAGTTTGGGCACAGGTCGTCAACGAATCTGGCGGCCTTCTCGGTCGCCAGGTCGAACTGAAGATCCTCGACGACCAGTCGAGCGCTGATCGCGTAGTGACCGATTACGAGTCGCTTATCGCACAGGACCAAGTGGACCTTGTCTTTGGGCCATTCTCGACTCGGCTCGTCGTTCCGTCGGCTCGTGTCGCCGACGAATACGGAATGCTGTTTGTGGAGCCCGCTGGCGCCGCGACCGAGGTATTCGAGCAGGGTCTCGATAACCTGTTCTACGCCGCTCCTGCGATAGCGGTCGACCATTACAACTATTTGGCCGAGTACCTCTTAGCCCTCCCGGAGGACCAGCGACCGCAGACTGCAGCCTACGCTTCGATGGATGATCCGTTCGCTCAAGGCACCGCCTATGGACTGAAGGCCAAACTTGAAGCCGGTGGAGTCGAAACGGTTGCCGATGAGGTCTACCCGCCCAATACGACCGACTTCAGTGGTATCGCCTCGAAGATCGCTGCAACAAATGCCGACATCATCGTTGGGGGCACCCAGTACCAGGATGCTGTGAACCTTATCATTTCGTTGCAGCAGCTGGGCTACCAGCCCGACTTCGCGGCCTTCTCGACGGCACCCACGAACCCTGAGTTCGAGAGCGCCATCGGCGACCCTACCGGCATCCTTTCGCCAACCGGATACTCGGTCACGGCACCGTACCCGAGCAACATAGAGTTCGTCGAGAAGTACAACGAGGTCTTCGGCAACGATCCCTCGGAAGACCAGGCGAACGCCTACACGACGGGCCAGGTCGTCGCGGCAGCGGTCGAAGCCGTCGGGTGTGCCGAGCAGGGCGAGTGTCAGCAGGAGTTGATCGACTGGCTGCACAGCAACTCCGTCAACACGGTAGTCGGTGAGTTGAGCTGGGATGAGACGGGCAAGCCCACCGGCGCCCACCTGATCCAGCAGTGGATTGACGGTGAGATCGAGATCGTGCTGCCAGAAGAGGCGGCAGGAGTCGAACTGGTGCACCCGAAGCCTGAGTGGTAGGCCTAGCCCAGTGTCTGGTGCTCTCTTATTCCAGAGCCTAATACTGGGCGTGCTGCTGGGAGGGCTTTATGCCCTCCTGGCCGCAGGGCTCACTCTTTACTTCGGCGTCATGCGGGTGGTGATGATCGCCCACTCGGCGTTCCTCATCCTTGCCGCATACCTAGCCTGGTACTTCCACGAGAGAACCGGAATTGATCCGCTTGTGTCGCTCGTCTTCACGATTCCTCTCTTCTTCGTCGTGGGCGTCCTCGTACAGCGGCTACTCATTTCGCGTCTGAAGCCGTTGACGCTCACCATGATGTCGGTGCTCCTCACGTTCTCGATCGCACTGGTCATCGAAGGGACTCTCGGCTTCTTTTTCTCAGGAACCCAACGACGGATTTCGCTCCCGTATTCGACCGCGAGCATCGAGATCCTCGAAGCGAACATTCCGATCGTGAAACTCATCGCGTTCGGTTTAGCGGCCCTTTCACTGCTCGGCTTATTCTTACTGATGAAGTTGAGCCGCTTCGGACAGGCACTCCGCGCCACCATGCAGAATCGCGAGGCGGCGCAGCTCATCGGCATCCAGACCGACACAGTCACCGACTACGGATTTGGCCTCGGCCTCGTCACCGCTGCCATAGGAGGCACCGCACTGTCGCTCGATGCGACGATTTACCCGTCGCTACACTGGCACTGGATCGGCCCGCTCATGGCAATCATCGTCGTTGGTGGCCTCGGGAGTATCCCGGGTGCAGCCATTGCCGCGATGCTGCTGGGCATTACCCAAGCACTCTTGCAACTGCCATTGGGTCAAACTTGGGCGCAAACCATATTCTACGTCGCCCTCTTCGCAACGCTGGCGTTCCGGCCGCAAGGATTCTTTGGAGGTCGACTTGCCCAACGTTTCTGACCTGCGCACGACCCCCTCGCCTGCTCGTTCGAGGCGTCCACGTCGCGCGAACGTGATTCGGCTCATCACAGTCGTCGGCGGCGCAGCCCTCGTACTTTCGTTCCCGCTGGTATCGCCGAACCCCTACATCCTGTCGGTCGGCGTAATGGTGCTTAACTATGCGGTGCTCTCGACCAGTTGGAACATGATCAGCGGATTCACCGGGTACATCTCCCTAGGCCACGCCGCATACTTCGGTCTAGGTGCTTACGGGACCGGACTGACAATTAAGTACCTTGGACTACCGAGTTTTGTGGCGTTCTTCGTTGCCGGTTTGATCGTTCTCGTGCTCTCGATCCCAGTCGGGTTCGCAGCGTTGCGGGTGCGCGGGGCATCGTTCGTCATCGTGTCCCTGTCGCTCGTGCTCGTGCTCTTGCTCGTGTTCCAGGGGTGGCGCGGCTTTACCGGTGGATCAGAGGGCTTGTTCGTCCCCCGACCGTTCCCCGACCTGTCGCGCAGTGAACACCACCTCACGTTCTTTTTCCTTTTCGCCGCTTTGCTCGCCGTAAGCCTGCTGTGCTGGTGGATCATCGACCGGTCACGTTTCGGAACCGCGTTGAAGGCCATCCGCGAAGATGAAGACAAGGCACAATCACTTGGTGTGCCGACGATGCAGTACAAGCTGGTAGCCCACGTTATTTCGGCCACGTTCACCGCACTCGGTGGCGGCATGTATGCGCTGTGGTTTGGCGACCTGGACCCGATCTTCCAGTTCTCGATCCTTATCAGCTCGTACATGGTGCTGATGGCGCTGCTGGGCGGCGTGCGTCATCTCTTCGGCCCACTGCTCGGTGCAATCGTTCTGGGAGTGGCCATCGAGTTCTTTAAACTCAAGTTCGGTGATACCCAACTCCACTTGATCGCCACCGGGTTGTTGTTGGGCATCGTGGTGCTCTTCATGCCCGACGGCATCATCCCGTCAGTGCAGTCACTTCTCGCGCGCTTCCGCCCGCAAGAGAGTTCGATCAGTGAACTCTCGGCGGCCGAGCGGCTCGAAGAAGACGCGAAGCGAGAAGCGGAGATGACTCGATGAGTGTGCGAAGCCTCGAGACTATTGAACTCACCAAGGTATTCGGCGGAGTGACAGCAGTCGACCACGCCACCGTCACCTTCCACCACGGCAAGGTGAACGGCCTCATCGGTCCAAACGGCTCTGGTAAGACCACTTTTTTTAACTGCGTCACTGGAATGATCAAGCCTGACTCCGGAACGACGAGCTACCGGGGCAAAGACATCACAGCCCAGCAGTCGCACACGATCGCGCACGCGGGCATCGGCCGCAGTTTCCAACTCTGTCGTATTTTTCCGCGCATGACGGTGCTTGAGAACATGCTCGTCGCCGTGCACAAGACGACTATTCGCGGCTTACTTGCGAATTCACACAGCAAAATTGAGGTCGAGCGCGCGCGAGGTTGGCTGCGTCGGGTAGGCATTGACCACCTAGAGAAGATCGAGGCGCGCAACCTCAGCTATGGGCAACAGAAGTTGCTCGAGTTGGCTGGGGTACTGATGGGTGATCCTGACACGATCATGCTAGATGAGCCCGCTGGCGGTGTGAATCCCGCGCTGATCGGCCGAATCGCCCAACTCGTGAGGGAACTCAACGCCGAAGGCAAAACCTTTCTCATCGTGGAACACAACATGGAACTGGTGATGAGCCTTTGCGACCATGTGATCGTCTTCGACCGCGGTCGACCGATCGCCGAGGGAATACCAAGCGATATCCAGCAGAATGAGAAGGTACTGGAGGCCTACCTTGGCGTCTGACTATCCCCAGCAGAGATATTTGCTCGAGTTGAACGACATCGAAGCGGGCTATGGCCGTGCTGCGCTGGTGTTGCGCGGCTTGTCCGTGCAGGTTTCGGCCGGCGCCGTGGTTTGCCTGGTCGGCCCCAATGGTGCCGGTAAGTCAACTGTGCTCAAGGTTGCTAGCGGTATGTTAAAACCGCGTTCGGGCTCGATCGTCGTCGACGGGACAGATGTCACCGGTCATGGCCCCCAGGCGATGCTTGCTAGTGGTCTTGCGCATGTGCTGCAGGGACACAGCGTCTTTCGAGAGATGACTGTCGCCGAGAACGTGCTTCTTGGCGCGTATACGATCAAGGACCAGAATCTTATCGCCGAGCGGGTGGAATTCGTGCAGAATCTCTTTCCCATCGTGGGCGAGCGATGGAAGCAACTGTCCGGGCTGCTCTCAGGCGGGCAACAGAAGCAAGTGGAGTTTGCCCGGTCGCTCATGGTCAGCCCTAAGGTGGTGCTGCTCGACGAGCCGTCGATGGGTCTGGATCCAAAGACGACCGCGACGGTGTTCGAGCAGGTTGCGAGAATGCGCGACGCTGGCACCGCGGTTCTACTCGTCGAACAGAATGCGCGTCGAGCACTTCAATCAGCGGACATCGGCCTCGTTCTCGACCTTGGGCGCGTACATATTTCGGGCCCGGCGCCAGAATTACTGGCCGATCCGCAAATGAGCGAACTTTACCTCGGCGGACGGCCCGGAGGGACGAATAAAGCGTAGCGAGTCCGCGCCCATCAGTGAAGAGAGATGTCGACGAATGAGGCGATCGCACGGGTGACAGTTTGCGCGGTGCACTGGCCTCCGATGCCCTTCCACGGGCTTGGCCCGGTAGTTCAGATCGTAAGAGACGACGGTACCGTGGCGCTTGGCCGCGGTGAGCAACCTGCGGGCGGACGTCTCGCTGAACGCAGCGTAGATGCCGCAGGTGCGCAGCCACCGAACACCCAGGTCGCCGACGAGATAGTCTCAGTCGACGTCCTCAGGGCCGAGCCACGACGCAGCCCTGTGTCCTCAGTCGGACACTCCCACAGCACCGCGAACCCCGAAGCCACGCTCGGTGAAGTTCGGCCCGTTGCGCACGGACCGACCGATACCGTCGTAGTCCAGCCATTCGATGAACGTCGTGTCGAGCCCGCCGACCAGGGTGAAGTCCTCCACGAGCCGGCCGACCTCGTTGTCCGCCAAGGCCGTTACGATTGCGCAGCGCTGATCGAATGCGCGGCGCAGCTCTCACGCGACGTTGTACTCCCCTCCGCCCTCCCACGCGCGGAATGACCGCGCCGTGCGAAAATTCGCCCCTCCCCCAGGTCGAATCTGAGCATGATCTCACCGAGAGTGGCGGCGTCGAAGCCGCACGTGTGGATCGGTCGAAGGTGGAGCGCGGCCATGGGGACCCTCGGCGTGTCAGTCGGGCCCATCGGTGGCGGTCAGTTTTACGATCATCGCGAATTCGCGCGCCCGGATCGCGCTGCACGGAACCATCCATGAACCTCCCACGGCCATGAGCCGTAGGCCCTCTAAGGCCGCACTGGTCCTCAGAGTGACTCCTGCGATCAGAAGGCCTCCGGACACCAGAGCGTCCGCGAGCGGCAGTGCGTCCGCAACGTCGTCGGAAACGACCACTGGCAGATGACGAGCTCGCCCGAGGGATTCAAGAGTACCGCTTGACGTCATGGACTGTCCGTCTCGTCGGCGGGACTGCATGCACGTGTTCCAGTGTCGTGGGTCGTGAATTGCGGAAAGCGTTCCCCGCCGTAGTCAGCGTCTGCAAGTCGTCAAGACCCGCATGTCGATAGCGGCGCGGTTCCCGTGTGTGGGTGGTTCGGGTGCACGGCCCGCGTGGGCATGTTCCTGACGGACTCGCAAGCGCATACCCTGTCGGCATGGAACATCGTGTGACCTTGGCCGACGTGGCAAGAACTGCGGGTGTGTCCCTGGCGACAGCATCTCGTGCAATCAACGGCAGCACCAAGCGCACGGTTGGCGCAGCGCTTCGCGAGAGAGTGTTGGCGGCTGCCGCGGACCTCAACTATGCCCCGGACGGCATCGCGCAGGCGATGGCGCGAGGTCACACGGCATCGCTCGGACTCGTGGTACACGACATCACCGACCCGTACTTCTCCGCGATTGCCGCCGGCGTCACTGCCGCGGCACGTCGAGCTCGGTTGGCAGTGACTCTCGCGACGACGGACTTCGACCCGGCGCGGGAGGCTGCTCTCGTCGACCTGCTTCAGGGGCAGCGCGTCCGGGCTATCGTCCTCGCCGGTGGTCGGCTAACCGATGAGGACGGCAACGCCGAGCTACGAGGCGCTCTCGCCCACTACGTCGCACTCGGCGGTCAGGTTGCCGCGATCGGTCAGCCCACCCTCGGGGTCAACACCGTCGTGGTCGCCAACCATGACGCGGCGTCGGACCTGGCCCGTGCCCTGCATGGCTACGGGTACCGACGCTTCGCCGTGCTGGCGGGCTTACAGGGCCAGCTCACCGCGAATGATCGTCGCGATGGATTCCTCTCGGGCCTGCGATCATGCGGCGTGATGGTCGACCCGGGCGCCATCATCACCTGCGCGTTCACGCGAGACGGTGGCTACGACGGTGTGAATCGCCTCATCGAGGCCGGAACCGATGCCGAGGTGGTCTTCGCGGTCAACGACGTCATGGCAGTCGGAGCAATGGCCGGTATACGCGATCTGGGGATGGTCGTGCCACGCGACATGGCTGTGGCCGGATTCGACGACATCGCGACACTGCGCGACGTCACTCCGGGCTTGAGCACCATCCACATTCCGCTGGTTGCGATGGGGTCGACAGCGACCGATCTCGCGCTCTCCGCCCCTGGGGCTTCCCCACGCCTGGTCACCATCAAAGGCACGGTAATCCTCCGTGGCTCAACGCCTCGCTTGCCGATAGGTTCCTGATCTCCCCGCGGGGCACTACCACTGCGTTGGTTGACTCGTCCCTGTCGGCTCGATAGGCTGGAAAGCGCATTCCAGAGTGGCGGACAGTGTCCGCTTCACCCAACCGGAGGAGAGTCAAAGATGCCGTCCCGCACACTGCGTGTCGCCATGAACGGGGTCACTGGGCGGATGGGATACCGCCAGCACCTTCTCCGCTCGATCCTGCCGATCCGAGATGCTGGAGGCGTCCTCCTGGACAGCGGTGAGCGTGTGCGCGTCGAGCCTATCCTTGTCGGCCGCAATCCCGAGCGGCTCAAGGAGATGGCCGAGCGCCACAATGTCAGCAGCTGGTCGACCGACCTCGACGCGGTGCTCGGTGATCCGACGGTGGATATCTACTTTGATGCCCAGACCACGTCCGCGCGACCGGCCGCATTGCGGTCCGCGATTGCGGCTGGAAAGCACATTTACACCGAAAAACCCACTGCGGAGACGCTCGTCGATGCCATCGACCTCGCGCGGGTGGGCGCAACCACAGATCTCACGATCGGCGTCGTGCACGACAAGTTGTACCTGCCAGGTCTTGTCAAGCTCCGACGACTCGTCGACGAGGGGTTCTTCGGCCGGATCCTCTCGTTGCGGGGCGAGTTTGGCTACTGGGTTTTCGAGGGTGACGTCCAGGCTGCGCAGCGACCGAGCTGGAACTACCGTAAGGAGGACGGCGGCGGCATCGTCGTCGACATGTTCTGCCACTGGAACTATGTTCTGGAGGAGATCCTAGGGGCGGTCACGTCGGTGACCGCGCATGCAGTAACCCACATCCCCGAACGGCGGGACGAGCAGGGAGTCGCCTACGCCGCGACGGCTGACGACGCCGCCTATGGCATCTTCGAGGTTGAGACCCCCGATGGTGACCCGGTGGTCGCCCAAATCAACTCATCGTGGGCGGTGCGAGTACACCGTGATGAGCTGGTCGAGTTTCAGGTCGATGGCACCCACGGCTCCGCGGTCGCGGGACTATTCTCCTGCGTCGCACAGCAGCGCGCGCACACGCCCCGGCCAACCTGGAATCCGGATCTGCCGGAGACTGAGGCTTTCCGTACCCAGTGGCTCGACGTTCCGTCCAACGGAGAACTCGACAATGGTTTCAAGGCCCAGTGGGAGGACTTCCTGCGTGACGTCGCGGCAAGGCGTCCGCACCGGTACGGACTGCTCTCAGCCGCCCGGGGTGTGCAGCTCGCCGAGCTCGGCATTCAGTCCTCGGACGAGGGACGCCGCCTCAACGTTCCGGGAATCGTTCTGTGACCACTGGCGCAATTTCTCTGGCCCGGCTGTCTCTCAACACTGCGACTACCAAGAGTTGGAACTTGCAGCAATCGGTGGAAGGTGCGGCCCGCGCCGGACTCTCTGCGATCGGCGTGTGGCGTGACCGTATCCAGGAGGTCGGCGTAGCGCGCGCGGCCCAAATGGTCGCCGACAACGGAATGAGAGTCTCCTCGTTGTGCCGCGGGGGCTTTCTCACGGCCACGACGCCTACGGACATCCGGCAGACGCTGGACGACAACAAGAGGGCCATCGAAGAGGCGGCCATCCTGGGGACTGGTGAACTGGTGATGGTGGTGGGAGGCCTCCCCGCAGCGACGTCACCCGGCGGCCCCGCCCACCCTAACGGCGACCGAGACCTCGTCGGCGCGCGCGAGCGAGTACGCGAACGGATCGGCGATCTCGTGCCAGTCGCCTTCGAGCACCAGGTGCGCCTCGCCCTTGAACCGTTGCACCCCATATTTGCCGCTGATCGGGCCGTGATCTCGACCCTTGGTCAGGCGCTCGATATCGCCGAGGTCTTCCCTGCCGCGGCCGTCGGTGTGGTTGTCGATACTTATCACGTCTGGTGGGACCCCGACCTGCGGGCCCAGGTGGCTCGCGCAGGTGCGGCGGGTCGAATCTCCAGTTACCAGGTGTGTGACTGGGTGTTGCCCCTAGCGGCCGACCCGTTGCTGTCCCGAGGCCACGTCGGCGACGGTTACATCGACTTTGGCGCGATCACGCAATGGATTGCCGACTCTGGATACACCGGCGATGTCGAGGTCGAGATCTTCAACCAGGCGATCTGGGACACCCCGGGCGACGAGACGATAGCGACGATGTGCCGTCGCTATGAGGAGAGGGTCCTGCCGTTCCTGTGACCATTGGTCGTTCCCGGGTCGAAATACCGCGAAGGGTCCCCGTCGGCTCTCGCGCTCACCTCACGTTGCCGTGTTCGCGGTAGTCGCGGTAGTCGCGCCAGACGTTCTCAAAGAAGTCGTCGTCCTCAGGAATCGGCCGCCGTGCTCAACGTAGTCGGCCATGGCGCCAAGGTAGACGTAGGACGTGGTGAGGATGTCGCGCACCAGGAACACGCGATCGATCGAGCGGCGCGAGGACCGGTCGGCAACGACTGACGTCTCGTACAGTGCCAGCCATTCGCGGACCTGCGCGAGCGCCTCTCGGATCGAGCCCTGCGACCGGCTTTCCACTGGAGATCGACATCTTCGAGCGCAACAAAGCCAAGACCAAGACACTCCTGCCCGCACTGGACGGCTTCGCGAAGCGGCACGGCGTCAGCACGCTGATCGTGATGGCCGAGAAAATCGGAGACCCGGCGTACGAAGATTGGTGCGAAGAGTTTTGGCGCCTCACGTCCGCCGCGTTGCTCAGCCAGCGGTAAGCACGTCACCGACCGGTGAATGCCGCCACACGCTTTTCCCGGAAGCTGGAAGTACCTTCGGAAAAGTCCTCGGTGCCCGCGGTGAATCCGCTCGCGAGTGCCTCAAGAATCGCCGTCGGCGCGCCGTCGGCCGCTGCACGGACGAGCTGCTTGCTTGTGCCGCCACTGCAATTGGCGCGCCGCCGAGCAAGCCTGCGACAAGGTCGTCCGTGGCCGTATCGAGATCGGCTGCGGAAGCCACCTCTGACACCAATCCCCAGTCGAAAGCTGTCTGAGCACTGATCCTCCTACGGGCCAGAATGAGCTCCTTGGCCCGAGCCGCCCCCACCATCGCGGTCAGGCGGCCGGTGCCTCCCCAACCCGGGATGGTGCCGATGCCCGTTTCGGGCCGACCGAACGGCGCCGTTTCGGCAACCACCCGGAAATCACAGGCCATGGCCAGTTCGAGCCCGCCGCCCAAGGCCATGCCATTGGCGACCAGGTGACTCTTGCGGGTCGGGCCGCCGCGGGAGCGGCCAATCGCGTGATCGTGTGATTCAGCCCACGGATTCTTGTGATTCGCCGGATCCCCCCTGTGTCCCGCATCAGGCTCTCACAGTGATCGCTGAGGCGACGTTCGCCCGGGCCCAGCCCTCGCCCCCTTCACCGAACCCGCCAGTTCGAGGCTCCGGCGTGACGGTCGTCGCGATCAACCGGGACACTTGCGCCCAACCGCACCCAACAGTCGACAAGAGCCCCAAGTTGACGCCCTGGTGATCCGAAGTTAGTTGCTTTCCCGCTTCGAAGACAACTGATGGCAACCGATTGCAGAAGGATCGGCGCCCTGAGAATAATGAACGAACACGGTATCCGGTAACCCTGGGTTCGCCGTCAACCACCGCTCAGAGCTGAGTCAAACAGGAAGTATTCCGTCGCTCAGAGTTGAGCAGAACAGGAAAGTCATCACTCATGCGTAGACCAACCATCATTCTCGCGGCCCTCGCTGGCAGCGCCACCCTCGCCCTTGCGGCATGCAGTGGTGCTACTGAGAGCGATCCCGCAGATTCTGCCTCGGGCGAATCCTCGGGCGAATCCCAAACCCTTCGACTGGCGATCAACCAGACCGAGGACTATCCGTCAACGATTGCACTCACCGCTTTCGGTGAGCGGCTCGCCGCTGCGACCGATGGCCGCTGGTCCATCGACGTCTTCCCCAACGAGCAGCTCGGCGCACAGGCCGAAGCCCTGCAGCTCGTCTCCGATGGCGCGGTCGATCTCGCCATCGTGGCAGGACCGCAGCTCGAAAACCTCAATAAGGACTTCGTCGTCTTCAACCTCCCAGGCGTCTTCAAGGACGACGCTCACGAGATGGCCGTCGTTAACGACCCTGCCATCACCGGGGACCTCTACAAGTCGCTGGAGGACCAGCAAATCACCGTCTACGGCGGCTTCACCGCCGGCATGCGCGGGGTTTACACGGCGGAGGGCCCCATCATGGTCCCCGCTGACCTGGACGGGATGAAGATTCGCGTCCAGGAGACCGACACCATGGTCCGGATGATCGAGCTCATGGGCGGCAAGGCGACCCCGATGGCGTTCGGCGAGGTCTACACGGCGCTGCAGTCGGGCGTGATCGACGGGGCCGAGAACGCCGAGCCGTCGTATACGACTCAGAAGCACAACGAGGTCGCGAAGTATTACTCCTACACCAACCACCTCATCAACACCGACTATCTCGTCATCAACACAGAACTGATGGCGTCGATGTCGGCTGAAGACCAGGAGATCTTCCGCGCAGAGTGGGAAACCACACTGGAGGAGTACATGGCGATGTGGGGACAGTCGATCGATGATGCGATCGCCGAAGCCGAGGCGACAGGTACGATTTTCACCATCCCTGACCAGGCTGCGTTCGCCGAGGCGCTCGCACCGTTGGCTGCGGAGACCATTACCAACGACGTACAGCAGAAGCTCTACGACGACGCAATAGCAGCCGGCAAGTGAGCACAGGCCCCGAGAAGCCCGAGCGCGGCTGGTTCGGACTTCTCGGGGCCAACATCGTTGGCCCCGAGAAGTCCAAGCCCACCTGGCTTCGACCGGCGCGAGAAATAAGCCGGACTTTGTACAGGGTGATCGCAATTGCCTGCATGTTCTTGTTCACCGTCCTCGTGCTCGCCGTCGTCTGGCAGGTAGTGGCCCGTGAGGTGATTCAGAACCCGAGTGTGTGGTCGGAAGAGTTCGCTCGATACGTGTTCGTTTGGCTCGGGTTTTTCGGGGCCACCCTGCTGTTCGCCGAGCGCGGACACATTGCCATGGACTTCCTCGTCCGCAAGTTGCCGACCCCGCTGCTGCGTGCCGCATTGATCCTCGTGCAGTTCGCCATCATTGGATTCATCGCGGTCGTGTTCATCTGGGGTGGGCTGCGGTACGCCGAGCAGTCGTGGAGCCAGTCGCTCTCCGCACTGCCGGTGACCGTCGGTCCGATGTTCCTGGTGATGCCGTTCACCGGGGTCCTCATCATTTGGTTCTCCGTGCTGCACCTCGTGGAAGCGCTCACCAGCGCCGCACCGATCGAACTTCTCGCCGTCGACAGCGACGTCGACCCCGCCCCTGTCAGCATCCCCAGTGCTGACGACATGCGACCAGACCGTCCGTCGCCCGAAACCAGCCAGGAGCCATAGACCATGGATGTTGCCAACCTCGTCGGGCTGATCTTGCTTGTCGGTATCTTCGCAGGCATCGCGCTCGGCTTCCCGATTGCCGTCTCGATCGGCCTGCCCTCGCTCGTCGCAATGGTCGTTCTCGTCGGTTTCGACAGCGCCCTCATCGCCTCACCACAGCGCGTGTTCACGGCCGTCAACAACTTCACGTTGCTCGCGATCCCGTTCTTTGTTCTCGCTGGTGTCCTCATGAACTCCGGCGGGATAGCCGGCCGGCTCGTCGACGCCGCCAAGGTCATGGTCGGCAGAATGCCAAGTTCCTTGGCACAGACGAACGTCGTCGCGAACGCCATGTTTGGGGCCGTCTCCGGTGCAGCGGTAGCGGCAGCGGCAGCAGTAGGGTCCGTGATGACGCCGCGAATGGTCAAGGAGGGCTACGACAGGCCGTTCGCCGCCGCAGTCAATGTCGCGTCAGCACCCGCGGGGATGCTCATCCCGCCATCGAACACCCTCATCGTGTACTCGTTGGCGTCGAGCACGTCGATTGCCGCGCTGTTTATAGCGGGAGTCGGCCCCGGCCTGCTGTGGGCGCTCGCCGTCATGATCGTGGCCTTCATCGGCTCGCGACGGTTCGGTGGGGGCGCGACGACCAGTCGGATCACGGTGCGCCAGGGGTTACGCGTGCTGTGGCGTGCGGTCCCCTCATTGCTGATGATCGTCATCGTGATCGGCGGGATCCTCACGGGCGAGTTTACCGCCACGGAGTCCTCCGCGATCGCGGTCGTCTACACTCTCGTGCTGGGTTTCGCCTACCGCACCGTCCGGGTCGCAGACCTCCCGGGGGTTCTCCTTAAGGCCACGCAGACGACGGCGATGGTCATGCTTCTGGTGGGCGTGTCGGGCCTGCTCTCCTGGGTGCTGTCGTTCGCTCGGATCCCGCAGCTCGTCGCCGATGCTCTCCTGGGCGTCTCGGACAACGAGCTGGTGATCACTCTGCTGATGCTCGCGATCCTGCTGGTCGTGGGTATGTTTATGGACCCCGTCCCGGCGATCCTCATCTTTACGCCGATCTTTCTCCCGTTGTGGGTCACCTTTGGGCTGTCTCCGATCCACTTCGGCGTTGTGATCACCTTCGCCTTCGGCCTGGGAGTAATCACCCCGCCCGTCGGCAACGTCCTCTTCGTCGGGTCCAGGATCGCCGGACTGCGCGTAGAGCCCGTCATCCGACGGCTAGTGCCGTTCCTCGTCGGTTTGGTGATCGCGCTCCTCATCACGGTATTCCTGCCAGCACTCAGCACGTGGCTGCCCATCCAGATGGGCCTCATGACCTGACACATCACAATCCGAAGTCCGCGGCTGCGCACCTCGGCGGTTTCGCTGGTTTTCATCGCCAGACGACGATGTCGGCGCTGCCGTATCCACTCCTGCACGGCCTATTTTGCCCACGCTCAAAGTTCACGATTGCGAGATCAGATGTCTGAAATGCTGTCGCCCAGCCACACCGCGTGGCTCGAGGCGGAGTCCCTGCGCCTGCTTGACTTTGGGCGCTCCGCCGCTGTTCCCGACGGCGGATTCGGATGGCTCGACGCGCGCGGCAAGATCACCCCGGGTGAGCCCCAGTATCTGTACGTCGTCGGCCGCATGACGCATGTCTACGCGCTGGGGACGCTGCTCGGGGTTCCTGGCGCCGATGCCCTCGCGGACCACGGGCTGACCGCCCTCAGTGATCGCTTCGCCGACCCCGAGTATGGGGGCTGGTTCACATCCCTCGACGAGCAATCGAGGCCGCTCGATGACCGCAAGGCCGCCTACCCGCACAGTTTCGTGGTACTGGCCGCCGCCTCGGCCGCGATTGCCGGTAGGCCCGGCGCAACCGAGCTCCTCGAGAATGGGCTTGAGTCCATCGATCAACACTTTTGGGACGAGCACTTCGGTGCGGTGAGCGAGCAGTGGGACCGCACGTACTCCCAGCCGCTGGACTACCGCGGACTCAATGCCAACATGCACATGCTCGAGGCCTACCTCGCTGCCTTTTCCGTCACCGGCGACTCAGTCCTGCTGGCCCGCTGTCTGCGCGTCGCGAGCCGTGCCGTACAGGCGGCCCGCGCCCAGGCCTGGCGGCTACCGGAGCACTTTGATGAGAAGTGGGCGCCGATCCTTGACTTCAACAGCGAGCGTCGTGACGACCCGTTCAAGCCCTACGGGTCAACCGTGGGGCACTGGTTCGAGTGGGCACGGCTACTCATTTTGGTGGAAACCGCTCAGGTGGAGGCCAGGCAGCAGCCTGCGCCGTGGCTGCGGGAGGCCGCGGTTTGCCTGTTCGACCTGGGGGTGCGTGAGGGATGGAACGTCGACGGTCGGGACGGTTTCATCTACACCGTCGACTGGGAGGGACGACCAGCGGTGCGCAACCGGCTGCACTGGGTAGTGGCCGAGGCCATCGCCGCAGCAGCGACGATGCACGCGGTCACCGGGAAGGATCGCTACGCCGCTGCCTACGGCTCGTGGTGGGCCTACGCCCAGGCACACCTTGTCGACGTGGTCGACGGATCCTGGCACCATGAGCTCGACCTAGAGAACCGGCCCTCCAGCTTGATCAAGAAGGGCAAGGCAGACATCTACCATGCACTCCAGGCCACCCTCATCCCCCGAATCCCGGTGGACCCGGGGTTGGCACGCGCCGTGCGCACGCGCACCACGGGCGGGCGCTGAGCAAATCAGCAGGTGTCCTCTGCGCCCACTGTGCGACTCATCGGTGTTCACCTGACGGATCACATACCCAGCCGCAGCGACCGCGGCCTCGAAGTCGCGAATGATCTCGAAGAAGAACGGGTTGGCGACGAGTCAGCATCGGCTGCTGTACCGAGCGCTGCGAAGAGATTGCTTCCGCGGTGTCGTTTTCGTCCAGCCGGCGGTTGACCCCTCAGCGCTACCGTGCAGATGGACCCGCGGGCCCGAGGTCTCATGTGGCCGCGCCAAACCCCATCCGAACCCAAGCGTAGCAACTGCTGATTCGCGAGGTAGGCGAAGCGATATCGCTACCCTCGAGGCTCACATACGGATGGTCGCGCTGTACGCCATGCCCGGCGATCAGGCGGCAGGCAACCTAATGTGACGTCACCAGTCGTGGACGGTTCCGTCGGCCAGCCTGTTGTAGGGGAGGTAGGCCTGCTCGTAGGGGTACTTACCTGCCTCGTCGACGTCCAGTTCGACGCCCAGTCCAGGATTGTCGCCGGGGTGCAGCAGACCGTCGGTGAACGTGAAGGACTGCTGGAACACCTCGTTGGTCCGCGAGCCGTGCTGCATGTACTCCTGGATGCCGAAGTTATGGATCGCAAGGCCCAGGTGCATCGCCGCGGCCATGCCGACGGGTGAAATATCGGTGGGCCCGTGCATTCCGGACTTGATCTGGTATTGCGCCGCGTACTCGAGCACCTTTTTCAGGTGGGAGATGCCGCCAGTGTGGGTTACGGCGGAGCGCACGTAGTCGATGAGCTGCTCACGGATGATCGTCTGGTAGTCCCACACCGTGTTGAAGATCTCGCCGATGGCGAGCGGAGTGGTGCTGTGCTGGCGTACCAGGCGCAGGGCCTCCTGATTCTCCGCCGGGGTGACATCCTCCAACCAGAACAGATCGTAGGGCTCCAGGGACTTCGCGAGCTTAGCCGCCTGGATGGGCGTCATCCGGTGGTGCCCGTCGTGGAGCAGGGGAAGTTCAGGGCCGAACTCGTTGCGTACCGCCTCGAAAACAGTGGGCACATGGCGCAGGTACGAGCGGGTGTCCCAGTCCTCCTCGGCGGGCCGCGCGCCCCGTTGGGCGGGCTCGTGGTCGTAGCGCGCGCCGGCGTTGGCCTCGGACGTCGCGTTGGAAGCGATGCCGTAGATGGACTTCAGGCCGGGGACGCCTGTCTGCACCCGGATGGCCTTGTACCCCTGCTCCTGGTGCTCCCGAATCGAGTCGAAGAGCTCGTCGGTTGTCTTTCCGGAGGCGTGGCCGTACGCGAGCAGGCCCGTCCGGGATGCGCCGCCGAGCAGCTGATAGAGGGGCATGCCTGCGGCCTTAGCCTTGATGTCCCACAGGGCAACGTCAACGGCCGCGATGGCCGCCATGGTCACGGGGCCGCGGCGCCAGTAGGCGCTTCGGTAAAGGAACTGCCAAGTGTCTTCGATGCGATGGGCATCCATGCCGATCAGCAGTGGCACCACGTGGTCGCGCAGGTAACTCACGACGGCGAGCTCACGGCCGTTGAGAGTCGCGTCACCCAACCCGGTAAGACCGTCGTCAGTCGTGATCTTGAGCGTGACGAAGTTACGGTTCGGGCTCGTGACGATCACGTCAGCGGCAACAATATTCATGGCTCTGCGCTCCCGGAAGATGGTTAAGGGTTGTTAGGAACCATTCATCCGCAGAAACGTCGTCGTGACAAGCGGTTGCCATCGGTTGCCGTCCACCGCCTCCGCCATCCCACGCGATGTGACCGACGCTCGCAGCGGGCGCCACTGGGCGGCGCGACCCGTCGAACCGACCTCCGTCATCTCGTGCGATGTGCTCGCGGGGAACCCGCCGTCTTTCCTGTCGGGGCTATCGATGGCAATCGGTTGTCAAGGCGCCGAGGCTGGACATACGATATGGCCATGGATGAGACACCAGTCCCACGTCAGCTGGCCAGCCCGACCATCTACGACGTCGCCAAAGCGTGCGGAGTCGCGCCGTCCACGGTGTCCCGCGCGTTCTCACGGCCCGGGCGGGTCCACATCGAGACGGCCGATCGGATTCGCATGGTCGCCGCTGAGATGGGGTACCGCGTCAACCCGCTGGCCCGGGCCCTCCCCACCGGGAAGACGTCCTTGCTAGCCCTGATTGTGGCGGACGTTACCAACCCATTTTTCTTCGAAATCATCCGTGGCGCCGAGGAGGCCGCTCGAACTGCCGGCTACACCTTGCTACTTGCGGACGCCCAGGAGTCCGTCGAGGCGGAGAAGGAGACCCTCGACCGGGTCATTCCGCTCGTCGAGGGCATCGTGCTGGCCACTTCTCGGCTCTCCGACTCCTCGATCCGCGTCACCGCCAAGCAACGGCCCACCGTGGTGCTCAACCGGGTCTTGACAGACATCCCCAGCGTGGTCACGGACAACGCGAGAGGGATGCGCCGCGCGGTGGAGCACCTGGCCGAACTCGGCCACACGACGATCACCTACGTCGCCGGGCCGGAGGCGTCCTGGGCAGACGGCATGCGCTGGCGGTCGCTGCGGGAGGCCGCTTTCGAGCTCGACCTCAAGGCCCGACGCCTCGGCCCTTTTGCTCCTACCCTGGATGGTGGTCTCGCCGCCGCGCGCGCTTTCGGGGAGAAGCCCGGGACGGCCGTCGTCACCTACAACGACCTGATCGCGATCGGGTTGATGCGGGGCTTGACCCGGATGGGCGCGCGGATCCCGGCGGACGTGAGCGTGATCGGCTTCGACAACATCTTCGGCTCGGATTTCTGTTCGCCACCTTTGACGACAGTTGCGGCTCCGCTGAGCACCCTGGGGTCATTCGCCATCAAAACCCTGCTCGGACAGCTCGCGACAAACGCCCCACGCGGCTTCGCCCCAGCGTTGCTCCCGGCTCAGCTCATAGTGCGAGGATCGACCGCTCGCAAGAGGCGCAGACGGGGAGCCTGGGCGGTCGGCACGCCCACCCACGAAGTGGTGAGTAAACCTCCGCTGAACTCGCGACGAGACATCCCTGCTAGGTCGCAAAGCGGGAGGTAGTGCGCCAGTACATATCGCTGGCTGCCCTTGTAAACACTCTTCGAGCGCCCTCTTGAAGGGGGTGACCGGGTTGGCATTCTTGGTATCTGCAAGCGCCGAGCAAGGCCTCGAGGCGAGCGATGCTCACAACCCATAAATCACACGCGGTGCAGTGGCGGGACCATTCGCGAAACGAGTGAGAATTACTTCACAACTGGCAATGTCCTGGTCACGCCAGGGGGCCGGTCGCCTGCATTCCTAGGCACTCAAAACCGCGCTTAGCTCCTTGATTTCATCCGCTGACAGATCGATCTCGACGGCCTTCGCCGAATCTTGAATCGACTGGGGGCGCGATGCACCTGGAATTGGGATAACAACTGGCGACAGTGCGAGTTCCCAGGCAAGCGTCAACTGCTGAGGGCTCACACCGTGCGCCTTACCGATGCGCGCGAAGTCAGCGTGGCGTTGGCCCACCTGGGCGGCGTTGCGGATGCCACCGAGTGGACTCCACGGTAGGAAGGCGATTCCCATGTCTGAGCACAACTCGAGCTCGGAATAGCTCGATGTGAACGCGGGCGAGAATTGGTTTTGGACCGATACCAGCCGGCCGCCCAATACCTTATTGGCACTACGGATCTGGTCAACGTTGGCGTTGGAGATTCCGGCCATCCGGATTACGCCTTCGTCAAGCAATTCCGCGAGCGCGCCCACAGAGTCTTCGTACGGCACCGACGGGTCAGGGCGGTGGAACTGATGCAAGCCGATAGCGTCAACGCCCAGCCGGGCTGCGGATGCCTTCGCTGCGTGCTTGATGTAGTCGGGCCGACCGTTGAGTGTCCAGGAGCCGTCCCCTGGACGCAGGTGCCCTGATTTGGTAGCCACGAGCACGCTGGACTTGTCGCCGTCCCATTGCCGCAGCGCTTTGGCGATCAGCGCCTCGTTGTGCCCCACCTCGGTGGTGTCGCGGTGATACGCGTCGGCCGTATCGATGAGCGTCACGCCCACATCGAGCGCCGCGCGAATCGTGGCGATTGCCTGGTCTGCATCTGGTCTGCCCTCGATGGACAGGGGCATTGCGCCCAGTCCCACAGCACTCACGTACCTGTCGCCGATCGCGCGCTGTTCCATTATTTCCCCCTTGCGTGAAGTTTTCATCAGGTCAATTCAGTCCCTTCGACAGACTACGTCGCAGGTGCGACACACGCGAGTGCACGTCTTACCACCTGACATACCTCGCATTTCAGACCACATCTGCCTACGATGTGACACATGATCAGGCATGATGACCTCCGCTACGAGCCCCACTTGGCCCTCGCCCTGGGCGGAGGCGGTGCGCTGGGCGCCGCACACGTCGGCGTGCTGCAAGTGCTTCACGAACGCGCTATTGCGCCATCCACCGTAGTCGGAACGTCTATCGGCGCTGTCGTGGGCGCCGCGTACGCGGCCGAGATCGACCCATACGAACTCGAGGAACTGGTACTGAAGGCCGAGTGGGGCGACTTTGGCACACTTTCAATCACACCCGGGTTGGGGATCCTCAACACTGACGGCCTCCGAAAGACCATCGAGTCAGTCACGAAATCGCTCAAAATAGAAGATCTCCCCATCCGCTTCGGCGCGGTTGCCTCGGACATCGCTCAGGGCGGCTCGGTGCTATTGGACAGTGGAGATCTTTACCCCGCTGTAGCCGCCTCCATCTCGGTACCTGGAATTTTCCGTCCCACTACCCTGAACGGACATCGTCTGATTGACGGCGGCGTTTACCAGAACCTGCCCTTGGATGCAGCATTCGAGATGGGTGCCAAGCACGTGATCGGCGTCCGGCTGGTGCCCGAGTGGGACTCGTTTGCGATGGGGTTTTCCTCGGTCAAGGTTCACGAGCTCGAGATTCGCTCGGACGTCACCCTCATCTCGCCAAAACTCGGACATCGCTCGCAGTGGGTCAAAGGCGACATTCCGTGGCTCATCGACGCCGGGCGTGAGGCCGCCGAGCTCGCACTCGCCGAGTATGACGTACTCACTGCGCGTCCGGCCCCCGTGGCTGCCGCGCCGGTTGTTCTGGGGGGAGCGATCGCTCAGGCTGCGTCAACCGTCGAAGACAATCCGGCCGACCCACCCGTCGCAGCTACGCATCAACACGTTCTTGGAGCCTTCTTCCGCCGGCGCTGACATTGACGCTGAAGTAAAACCTCACTCAACGCCGCGACGGATTACGCCAAGTCAGGAAATGCCTCAGCGACGACGGGGTGCCGCACCACACCACCAGATACGTTGAGACCACCCGCGAGCGCCGGGTCAGCCGCAATGGCCGCTTCTACTCCACCCGCCAGTGCCTCGACATAGGCGAGCGTGGCGTGCGTCAGCGCGGCGGTGGACGTCGCCCCCACTGCGCCCGGCATGTTAGCGACACAATAGAATATCGATCTCTCTACCCGGTACACGGGATCATCATGGGTAGTAGGCCGTGAGTCCTCAAAACAACCACCCTGGTCGATCGCGATATCCACCAGCACCGAACCCGGCTTCATCCGCGATACCTGCTCGTGGCTGACAACTTTTGGCGCCCGATGCGCGGGAACGAGTACCGCTCCGATCACGAGATCCGCCTCGACAATCACCGCATCGAGCGCTTCCGGGGTAGACAGCACCGTATGGATACCTGGCGACCCGGCTGCATCGATTGCGCGCAACCGGTCCTGAGATAGATCCAAGACCGTCACCTGGGCACCCACAGCCGCGAGCTGATGGGTGGCGTGCGACCCGGCGATGCCGGCGCCGATCACCACCACGTTTGCGCCCGGAACCCCTGGGGCTCCTCCGACTAGCACTCCTCTGCCGCCCAGCGAGCTCTGAAGGTGATAACCGCCCGCGATCGCCGCGAGCCTTCCTGCCACTGCGCTCATCGGCGCGAGTAGAGGTAGTGAACCGTCGGGCAACTGAACTGTGTCGTAGGACACCGCGGTGGTCCCCGCTGCAGTCAGCGCCTCGGCAAGCGGACGATTTGCAGCGAGGTGCAAGAACGTGAAGAGAGTCTGCCTTCCCAAGCGCGAATATTCCTCGGGGACCGGTTCCTTCACTTTGACTACTAGCTCGGCTCCCCAAGCCTCGTCGACGGTGCCGATTCGGCCTCCAGCAACTTCGTACTCGGCGTCTGGGATGGCTGAGCCCTCGCCTGCTCCCGCTTGAATCACGACGTCATGGCCAGCGTTGACGAGTCTGCGCACGCCGTCCGGCGTCAGCGCTACCCGAGTCTCACGGTTCTTGACCTCTTTCGGAACTCCCAGCAACATGGCGCCTCGCCCTCGTAGCCCTCGCGTCTGCGGCTGGTATACCGTAGCGTCGACTTGGGGATCGCCTGGGTAAGGCCTGTCCCCTGCTACTAGAGTGTCGTGGCGCGAGGGCGCGCGCAAGACTTAGCGCGCGTGTTGGGTTAGGAGCCGCCGTCGGAGAAGTCAGTTCCCCAGGTGTCGTTGTAGTACTTCGTGGAGCCGTCCCTGTACTCCCAGTGCCAGGGCTCGTACTTGCTGGTTTTTGCCCATAGTGGGTTCCACCACCCATAGATATCCGCGTTCTCATCCAGCCAGTTGCCCATCTCCCCGACGAGCTGGCCGCGGCACAAATCGACGGCGAGGCCCCAACCGTGCATCGACGTGCCGGGCGTAGCCGCAAGGTAGCCTTTGGAACGCTTGATTGCGTACTGCTGGCTGAGACTGCGATATGAGTCAGAAAGGCATAGTTCTACGCCAAACTCCGACTCAAAGTGATCACTCATAGCCGCGAGTGCGATGGCTGCGTCTCCGCGAAGCTTTTCTCCGGGCTCCCAAAGGTCACACAAGTCAACTGCGGCGAGGCGTCCGTTGCTACCCGATGCGTTCGACGAACCGGAGCAGTCCTCGAGTGATGTACCAGCTGGAATCTCGAGTGACGTGACAATCGCCAATGCTTGGTCGTCGACGCTAGGCAGCGGCAGGTCGGATGAGAGCAACTTAGGTCCGCCACCGAGGATGGCGCGCGCCGTCGAGGGCGCCTCGCCTAACACCACTCCGGGAACGGCCTCTGCCGAGTTGGCGAACGGAGTGATCGTGCCCATCACGGGGTAGACCACCATCGCCACCACAAAGCCTGCCAGGACTCCGGCACGAGTGAGGTACTTGCGGCGGCGGTGGGTGCTGCGTACCTGGTGCTCTTGAGTGGTCTGAATTCGCGCCGCTTTGCGCGTGGGCCGTGGGTTGGAGGCGTCGGAGTGACGCGCACGCGTACTCACATTTGCCTCCCAAAACCGATTTGCCTCAAGTGCCCCCAGAACGGGGGGCATCGCCAATAGTAACCAATTGGTAACGGTCATGGCTAGGCCGCTCCAACAATGAGTTCATTATGCCTGGTAACGAGAGGGTTATTCCCTCCGTGCCATTGAGTCTCGTACTTCTCCTACGAGTTCCTCAATGATGTCTTCCAAAAATACGATGCCCACAGCCACACCGTCGTGACGTACGGACGCCACGTGGGCGCCCGACCCGAGCATCAACGCCATCACCGTTTCTATCTCGTCGCCAATGTCAACGGCCGGCAGATCTCTCACCCTCCAACGCAGAATAGGTTCCTCGCGTTCCCCCGGCCGCGCGTACAACGTGTCCTTAATGTGCAGATAGCCCACAAACGTCCCACTATCCGTGACGGGAATGCGAGAGAAACCACTGTCGATGACCAACTGTTCGAGCGCGTCGACAGTCACGCCGATCTGGGCGGATCGGACATCTGCGACGTCGACCATCACGTCACGCGCGGTGTTGTCAGAGAACTCGATAGCGCCAGTCAACAGGCCCGCGGAATCAGACAAGGTGCCCTCGTCACTGGAACGCCGCACAATCGAATGGACTTCGTCTGCGGTGAAAGCGGACGTCACCTCGTCCCGCGGCTCAAAGCCCATGGCTCGAACCAAGTGGTTGGCGATCCAATTCAACGCGCCGATGATGGGGCGCACGATGCGCGCAATCGCCACCAAAGGCGGGCCAAGGATCATGGCGGCGCGATAGGGATTCGCCACAGCAGCGTTTTTGGGGACCATTTCCCCAATCACGACGTGGAGCGCGACAATCACGGTGAGCGCGATCACGACTGCGACGCCGTGCGCGGATGGCTCCGGCAGGCCCACCGAGTACATGAGTGGCTCCAGTGCCCGCGCGAGCGCTGGCTCGGCCACCACGCCCAGTGACACTGAGGCAACAGTGATGCCCAGTTGCGCGCACGCAAGCATCAGCGAAACGTTCTCCATCGCCCACAGCACCGTCTGAGCGGACTTGGAACCGGCCTCGGCGCGCGGCTCGATCGAGCTACGGCGCGCGGAGATCACTGCGAACTCGGCGCCCACAAAGAAGGCGTTGGTCAATAGCAGAGCCACGACGAGTAAGACCATGGGAAGGCTCATGACGGGTCCCCGTCAATCGTCGCGGACTGGGGGTCGACGACAGCGAGGCGCACCCGGTCGATACGTCGTCCCTCCATGCGCTCTACCCTGACGTGCACCTCACCTGCAACCACCTGGTCACCCACCTGAGCAACGCGACCCAGGCTGGCCATGATGAAGCCACCCACCGTCTCGTACGCTGGTGAGTGAGGAATTGTCAGTTCAGTACGTTCCTGCACTTCGTCCGGACGTAGCTCGCCTGGAATGATCCACGCACCGCCGGCAGTGCGGTGAATGGGAGCCCTCCTGCGGTCGTGCTCGTCAGCTACCTCGCCTACAAGTTCCTCGACCACGTCTTCTAGCGTGACCAGGCCTGCAGTGCCGCCGTACTCGTCGACGACGACCGCACACTGGTGCCCCAATCCGCGCAATTCCACCAGCAATGGCCGCATGCGCATGGTCTCCGGTATGCGCGGTGCGTTGACCATCATGGATCCCACGCGCACGTCGTCGCGGTCGCAAGCGGAAATGGCGATTGCCTGGCGCAAGTGGACCATGCCGACAATGTCATCGAGGCCATCCCCCACTACGGGAAACCGCGAATGTCCTGTCGCGCGAGCAAGGTTCAACACGTCAGCGGCCACGGCATCGGCTGGGACGGTTTGCAGGCGCGTGCGGTCAGTCATGACGTCGATCGCAGTCAGGTCGTCGAGTTCGATTGTGTTCTTGAGCAGCAGCGCCGTCGACGGGGCAAGCGTGCCCGCTTCCGCCGAACGCCGTACCAGCGCGGCGAGTTCCTGGCGCGAGCGGCCGCCGGCCAACTCCTCCTTGGGCTCGATTCCCATGGCACGCAAAATGCCGTTGGCTGCCGTGTTGAGCACAGCAATCAGGGGTCGCAAGGCGGCAGTAAACGCCATGTTGAGCGGCGCCACCACCTGGGCGGCACGCATAGGTGCGGACAGTGCGGCGTTCTTGGGAACCAGCTCGCCGACAATCATCGAGAACGCATTGACTAAAATCAGCGACAACGTGCCCGCCACTGCGGCGACGGCCCCTCGGGCCAGCGGCGTCGCTTCAAGCGGAACGCCAAGCAACTCAACGAGCGCGGGTTGCGCCGTATAGCCCAACAGGATGGTCGTGAGGGTAATCCCCACCTGAGCCCCGGATAATTGCGTCGAGAGGTGCTTGAGGGCACGCTTCACGCGACTGTTCTTGGGATCATCGCTGACATGCGATGGATCCAGCGCGACAAGCGAAAACTCAGCTGCGACAAAAATGGCGGTACCAAACGTGAGCAGCATTCCTAGACCGAGCAGGATCCACGCGGTCATGAATGCCTATGTCTTTCCCCGTCAACCATTGGTTCAGCATACCGACGCGGCCGCTGCTTCGTCTTCGCCCCAAGAGCATGCCAAGGTCTCCCCCCAGGCGCCCAACGCGCCAGCAATCTTGCGTAACGTTTTGCCAAAAACCGGTGACGCGTCACCCTCCCCGAACGTCTAGGCTGGATGATAGGAAAAACCCGTGAGTCAGACGCATTAGCGCCAAGAAAGTGAGCGGCCTCAGTGTCCATCGACACCAGCGCGCCAGACCCCGAACGAACGACCGTCGCGCGCGCCGAAGACGCCCCGTCCGTCGCGTCCTTGCTCTTGGGGCCTCCAGCTGGCCAATCGACACCCCACACCTCCGCTCAAGAGTCCACACCCGCAAAGGAAACCGTGCCAACGGTGAACACGTCAGCCATCAAGTCCGCCCCCGGCACCACGGCTCCCCCTGTCGCATCACCGTCCACGCCGGATCTGTCGGAGCCAGTCCTTGGCGCAGTCGCATCGGCCGCAAAAGAGCCGCGAGATACTGCGCCTACGACGGAAGCCGCCCAGGAATCACCCTCCGGATCGCGTGCACCCGAGGCCCTGCCCGTTGCGGCTCCACTGTCGGCAGGCAAGCATCCCGCCATCACCCAACCCGAGACCATCGAAGCGCCTACCATCGCCGCAGATTCGGTCCGCAGTGAGGAGTCCGTTGACCTGGCGGTCACGCAGCCCATTGCCACAGCGCAAGCACCCACGGCCGCCTACCTGCAGCGCCCAGAACACGAAGAGCGCACCACCAAGGATGTTCACCAGGGCGTGACGCGCCTGCGTGGCCCCGCCGCACGGGTAGTCGCGAACATGGAAGCCAGCCTCGAAGTGCCGACCGCCACATCGGTCCGCACGATCCCGGCCAAGCTCATCATGGACAACCGCGTGGTGCTCAACAACCACATGGCGCGTACTCGTGGCGGCAAGGTTAGCTTCACTCACCTAATTGGCTTCGCAATTGTCGAGGCGCTTGCCGAATTCCCGTCCATGAATGTCGCGTACGTCCTCCAAGACGGCAAGCCAGCGATGGCAACGCCGGCACACGTGAACTTTGGGCTCGCGATCGACCTCGCTAAGGGCGATGGCTCACGCCAACTCCTGGTGCCGAGTATCAAGGGCGCCGATGAGATGGACTTCGCACAGTTCTGGGAGGCGTACGACGCCATCGTCAAGAAGGCTCGCACCGGGACGCTACAGGCGACGGACTTCCAGGGCACCACGATTACGCTGACCAACCCGGGCACACTTGGCACAGTTCACTCCGTGCCGCGCCTGATGGCCGGGCAGGGCACCATCGTCGGGGTGGGAGCAATGGACTACCCCGCCGAATACCAGGGGGCCTCTGAAGAGGTCATCTCCCGGCTAGGTATCTCCAAAGTCATGACGCTGACGTCGACCTACGATCACCGTGTGATTCAGGGCGCGCAGTCCGGCGAATTCCTGGCGCTGGTGCACAAGAAACTGCTTGGCCTGGACGGGTTCTATGACCGCGTCTTCATCGCCCTGCGCATCCCGTACGAGCCCGTGCGCTGGATCCAGGACGCGGCCACCACCGAGGAGGCTGAGGCCGCCAAGCCCGCCTCGATTGCGGAACTCATTCACGCGTACCGCTCTCGCGGGCACCTGATGGCGGATGTCGACCCGCTGAGCTCGCGTCCGCGCAAGCACTCCGACCTCGATGTGCAGACTCATGGCCTGACCTTATGGGACCTTGACCGCGTGTACTCGACTGGCAACTTTGGTGGTCGTCAGCGTTGGAAGATGCGCGAGGTGCTTGGACGCCTTCGCGATGCGTACTGCCGCACCATTGGCCTCGAGTACATGCACATCTCCGACCGCAAACAACGCACCTGGTTCCAGGATCGCCTCGAGCAGGGCTACACCAAGCCGCCGCGTGAAGAGCACCTGCGAGTGCTCAATCGCCTGAACGCCGCAGAGGCCTTTGAAGCCTTCTTGCAGACCAAGTACGTGGGCCAAAAGCGGTTCTCCCTTGAAGGTGGCGAATCGCTGATTCCGCTGCTCGACGCAGTGATGTCCTCCGCCGCCGTGGCAGGCATCCAGGAAGTCTGCATCGGGATGGCACACCGCGGACGCCTCAATGTTCTTGCCAACCTCGCTGGCAAGAAGTACAGCCAGATTTTCTCCGAATTCGACGGCACAGCCGTTCCCGGCTCCGTCCAGGGTTCAGGCGACGTGAAATACCACCTCGGTACTGAAGGCACCTTCACTGCTGAGTCGGGCGCGACGACCAAGGTCTACCTCGCCGCGAACCCTTCGCACCTTGAGGCCGCCAACCCCGTCCTCGAGGGCATCGTGCGCGCCAAGCTGGATGCGCTGGGCGCCGACCCCACGACAGACGGCTACCCCGTACTGCCTATCCTCGTTCACGGCGATGCGGCCTTCGCGGGCCAGGGCGTTGTGATGGAGACGCTGAACCTTTCCGCGCTCAAGGGATACAAGACCGGAGGCACGGTCCACGTCATCATCAACAACCAGGTGGGGTTCACGACCGGTCCGGAGAACTCACGTTCCACGCGTTACTCCACCGACATCGCCAAGGGTTACCAGATCCCGATTTTTCACGTGAATGGCGACGACCCGGAGGCCTGTGTCCGCGCCGCTCGCCTGGCCTTCGAATACCGCGAGACATTCGGCCGCGACGTCATTGTCGACATGGTGTGTTATCGCCGACGCGGACACAACGAGGGCGATGACCCCTCGATGACGCAGCCGCGCATGTATGACCTCATCGAGGCGAAGCGCTCAGTACGTCACCTTTACACCGAGGCACTGATACGTCGCGGTGACATCACCAACGAAGAGGCCGAGTCCGTCTCCAAGGATTATCTTTCGCAGCTTGAGCGCGTATTCCTCGAGACCCGTGAAGGCTTCAAGCCCGGACCGGACACCGAGTCCATTTCCGGTCTTGAGTTGCCTGCATCCCAGTCGTCAGATGCTGGCGTGATGGTCGGCTGGCGCACTGCCGTCAGCGCAGGTCAAATCGAACGCATCGGGCGCGCCCACGTGCGGCCACCAGAGGGATTCACTGTCCACTCCAAACTCGAGAAGCTACTTCAGCGCCGCGAAGTCATGAGCCATCAGGGCGGCATCGACTGGGGCTACGGCGAGATCCTCGCGTTCGGCACCCTATTGCAGGAGAGCGTGCCAGTACGCATGGCAGGTCAGGACACTCGGCGCGGCACATTCGTGCAGCGTCACGCCGTGTATCACGACCGCAAGACGGGCGCCGAGTGGACTCCCCTGTTGTACTTGTCAGCGGACCAGGCGCGGCTCAATATCTACGACTCCTCCCTGAGCGAATACGCGTGTCTCGGCTTTGAGTACGGCTACTCCGTCGAGCGTCCCGACGCCCTAGTGCTGTGGGAGGCGCAGTTCGGCGACTTCATCAACGGCGCCCAGACGATTATCGACGAATTTATCAGTTCCGCCGAACAGAAGTGGGGTCAGTCCTCCTCCGTGGTGCTACTTCTACCGCATGGTTACGAGGGCCAGGGCCCCGACCACTCGTCGGCACGTCCTGAGCGATTCCTCCAGATGTGCGCCGAGGACAACATGATTGTCGCGATGCCCTCGACGCCAGCGAGCTACTTCCACCTGCTGCGCCGCCAGGCGTACGACCGTCCGCGCAAGCCGCTGATCGTCTTCACTCCCAAGTCGATGCTGCGCCTGAAGGCCGCTCAGTCGGCCGTCGAGGACTTCACGGAGGGCACCTTCCTTGAGGTGGTCCCGGACAAACTTGATCCTGCGGGCGTCAGCCGAGTCCTCATGTGCGCGGGCAAGGTTTATTACGACCTCCTCGCCGCGCGAGACAAAGCAGGCGACACGTCAACCGCCATTGTTCGCTTCGAACAGCTCTACCCGCTGGTTCCCGAAGCCATCGAAAGCGCGCTGGCACGATACGGCGACACCGAACTCATGTGGGTTCAGGAAGAGCCAAGAAATCAGGGTTCGTGGAGTCACATGTCAATGGCGCTTCCGCAGATCGTTCACCGAGCCATCAAGGTGACCTCTCGCACTGCGTCCGCGTCCCCCGCCTCAGGGCTCAGCTCGCGCCACGCGACCGAGCAAGCGGACCTGGTAGAACGGGCGTTTAGACGATGAGAAACGTATTCTTCGTTGGCGACGAGTTAGTCGCAGGCCACGGGGATCCCAAGGCACTCGGTTGGACGGGCCGGGTTGCGGCCCGCACCCTTCCCCACGCTACGGACCTCGCCTTTCATACGCTGGCCGTACCAGGCGAGACCACGGGCGAGATGACAAGCCGGTGGGACGACGAGGCGCTGCGGCGCATCGCTCACCCGTCGGCCGTCGATGCTCCGCGTTTCGCGCTCTTCGCCGTTGGACGCGGTGACGTCAAGCGCGGAGTCTCTGCGACCATGACTCGGCTAAACATTGCCAACTCGCTTGACCGTGCGTCCGCACTAGGGTTCTCCACTTTGATGGTCGGCCCTCCACCCGGCCGTGCCGACGAAAACCAGAAGATCGCGGAACTGGCAGCGGTGTGCGAGGAGTCGGCTGCACGCCGGGCAGTGCCGTACGTTGATATGTACGGCCCGCTCGTGCGCCACGAGCAGTGGGCGGCCGATATGGACACCGGGCGCGAGTCGCTGCCTCTACAGGCCGGCTACGGCCTCATGGCATGGCTAGTGCTGCATTCGCGTTGGCACGCATGGCTTGGAATCGACGACGCGGAAGCGCTCAACTCCTAGTTTGCTCTCGCACGTGCCCAGCCATTAGACGACTACACCCGCGTTGCGGAGCGTGACCGTGAGGTCGTGTGGACGCGAAGCAATAGCCACTGCGTCGTCAAAGCTTACGTTGCCGTCGCGCACCAGCATGAACAGGTGCTGGTCAAACGTCTGCATCTTGTAGTACTCGCCCTCGGCGATCAGGTCCACAATCGGCGGCTGGCTGGGAGGGTCTACGATCGCCTCTGCCGTGCGGCCAGTGTTGACCATGACCTCCGCCACCAGGGTCCGCCCCTTGCCGTCACCCTTGCGTACTAGGCGCTGGGACACGATGCCCTTGAGGGTCTGCGCCAACGTCGCCCGGACCTGGCCCTGCTCGTGAGGGGTGAAGAAGTCAACAATGCGGTTAATTGTGTCCTGAGCGTCGACCGTGTGCAGCGTCGCAAGCACGAGGTGCCCGGTTTCCGCTGCGGATAGCGCCGCACGCACTGTCTCGATATCGCGCATCTCACCGACCATGATGACGTCGGGATCCTGGCGCATCGCGCCGCGCAGTGCGTTAGTGAAGTCGAGCGTGTCAGAGCGGACCTCGCGCTGCGAGATCAGCGCCTTCTTGTCGTGGTGCAGGACCTCGATCGGGTCCTCGATCGTGATGATGTTGACCTCGCGGTAGGTGTTGATCAAGTCGATCATCGACGCCAGGGTCGTGGTCTTACCGGAACCCGTTGGGCCAGTGACCAACACGAGGCCACGCGGTTCGAGCGCGAAATCACCGACGACCGGAGGCAGCCCCAATTCGTCGAAGCTTTGCGCGCCGATCGCGACGCGCCGAAACACCAGGCAGTCAGTACCGCGGGCGACGTACGCGTTCACACGGAACCGTCCGACGCCTGACAGCGAGAACGCGAAGTCCGCCTCGTGAGTGTCGCGGAACTGTGCGACGAGATCCTCAGGCAGCACTTGGGCCACCATATTACGGGTGTCCTCAGGGCGCAGCGTCGGTACCTGTAGTTTTCGAAGGCGACCGTCAACGCGTATCCGCGGTGCGGAACCCACCTTGCAGTGCAGGTCGGAACCGCCCGTGCTCGCTAATGCGTGCAGGAAGGGAATGACAGAAACTGGCTGGTCGCTCACGGGTACTCCATCGGCAGTAATGGTGCTTGCCTTGAGAGGCTAGCGGTTGCGGCGCGCCATGCATACACAGTGTGGGAAGATAGGTAGTCGACTTTGACCTACCCGTGCGAAGAAAGGGGGACCCATGAGCAAGCGAAGCCGCAAGCGCAAGGCGCGTGCCAAGGGCGGAGCCAACCATGGCAAGCGCCCCAACGCATAAGTAATCCGGGGCCAACCCCGGACACAGAAAGGCCGCATCGGACATTGACCGATGCGGCCTTTTGCTTGGGTTTCTACGTCGCCGGGCGAGGCCCGGACCGGAATTTCCCCTCTACCGCTCCACACGCGCCGACTTGATCGTCGCTAACACACGGGCGCGGAGGTCATCCGGCGCCACCTCGTCACCAGCAGTACCCACGAGATTTTTGATTTTCTCGTTGATACGGTGCTCCGCCTCGCAAGGCGGGCAGTCTTTGAGGTGGTCGCCGATGTGGCGGAGTTCCTCGTCAGGCAGCTCATGATCGATGTACTCGAAGATCTGGTCGAGCGCCTGCTGACAATCCGTATTAGCCATCGCAGATCTCTCCTGAATCCTGTTGCGCCTTCTTGGTGACGGGACGCTTGTCGTAAAAGCCGCGTTCCGCGCCATAATCACGCAGATTCTCACGGAGCAGTTTGCGCCCGCGGTGGAGCCGTGACATCACGGTCCCTACTGGCGTATCCATAATCTCCGCAATTTCCTTGTAGGCGAACCCTTCGACATCACTGAGGTAAACCGCCATGCGGAAGTCCTCGGGGAGGTCGGCGAGCGCCTTTTTGATTTGGTTGTCACCCAACTGGTCAAGGGCGGCATCTTCAGCCGAAGCAAGGCCGGAGGAGGTGTGTTCCGCCGCTGCGGACAGCTGCCAATCCTCGATCGTGTCCGCGTCCGAGCGCTTGGGTTGGCGCTGCTTCTTGCGGTACGTATTGATAAACGCATTCGTTTGGATGCGGTAGAGCCACGCCTTGAGATTGGTGCCGGGGGTGAACTTGTCCTGGGCGGCGAACGCCTTGGCGAACGTCTCCTGGACCAGATCCTCCGCATCGGCTCCGTTACGCGTCATGCGCAGCGCGGCGGCGTAGAGCTGGTCCATGTAGGACAGAGCTTCTACTTCAAATGTCATTTCCTGTGTATCACTCATCACTCGTGAGCCTACCCTTGCGCCGACCCGCCGTGGCGCGCCAGTTCCGAGGTGCGCAGTCGGACGAGTGAGTGTGGCTGTCATAGGTATGGCAACGGCGAGGGCTTCCGGTTCATTCCCCAGGTTGCGGCTCCACCCGGGTGACAATTGCGACTTACGCGTCACGCACAACATTGGTAGCGTAGGAGCATGTTCTTTCGCGCGATCGCCCGCCCATTGCTCGCCTCCTGGTTTGTGTACGGAGCCATCGAGTCCATCATCGAGCCTGAGCGGCGCGCACTGCGGTCCGCGCCGGTGATAGAGCCTGTCCTCGCTGAGGCCGGACTCGAGGACGTCAAGGTGACGGATCTCGTCAAGGCTCACGGTGCAGTGACTATCGCGGCAGCATCCGTCATGGCACTTTCCCGCGCCCCCAAGACCGCGTCCCTCGCGCTTGCTGGCCTTGCCGCGGTCACCGCCGTTGCCGGTCGCCCCTTCTGGCGTGAGGAAGATGTCGAGGTACGACTGCGTGAACGCGAGCGCTTCGTCATCAACGTTTCTTTCCTTGGTGCCGCGCTGCTGGCTGCCACGGCCGGACACAGTGCCCACCACAAGGCGCGCGCTAAGTCCAAGAAGGTCAAGGCACACAACAAGGCCGCCGCCGCGAAGGCCTCGAATAAGGCACAGAAGGTTGCAAAATCTTCCAAGTTCAAGAAGTCTCTGAGCAAGACGCGGGGCAAGTGAGCGCCATTGCTCCCGCTGGCGTAGGGGTCGGCGAGGTCTGGGACGCCCCAGCCGCCGATGCCCCGCTCGATGCCACGGTCGAGGTGCCAGGTTCGAAGTCACTCACCAATCGCTTCCTAGTGCTGGCCGCCCTTGCCGATGCACCGGTGAAACTCAGCGGTGGTCTACGTTCCTCGGATTCAGATCACATGATCGGCGCACTGCGCGCCCTAGGCATTGACGTCGATGACACCGGCGAGGTGTGGACTGTCACGCCATCGTCAGTGCGTGGTGGCGCCAAGGTGAACTGCGGACTCGCCGGGACCGTGATGCGCTTTGTGCCACCAATGGTGCTGTTGGCGGATCCCGCCGATGGCCCCGTCACCTTCGATGCTGCCGCCAGCGCCAAAAGTCGACCCATGGCACCACTGCTCGATGGCCTCCGTGCGCTCGGCGCCACTGTCACCAGCATCGGCGATGAAACGTTCCCCTTCACTGTGGTGCCGCCTACGAGCGTGCCAGTGGAGGTAGAGGTCGACGCGAGCGACTCATCACAGTTCGTGACCGGGCTTTTGCTGACAGCGCCGCGTTTGCCCGGGGGCCTGACCGTTCGCCACGTCGGCGCCACCTTGCCCAGCCTGCCGCACATCGACATGACGTGCGAGACGCTGCGGGACGCCGGCATCCAGGTCGACCAGCCCGACGACCGAACGTGGGTGGTACACCCCGGCCCGATCTCGCTTGGTGATATTCGCGTAGAGCCAGACCTGTCCAATGCTGGCCCCTTCATGGCAGCAGCGGCCGTGGCGGGTGGCACGGTGCGCATTCCGGGGTGGCCAAGCCACACCACCCAGCCGGGTGCCTACTACCCGCACATCCTTGAGCAGATGGGTGCTACATGCACGCTTGAGGGGGACGTCATGTCGGTGACAGGCCCCGAGGGAAACCTTTATGGTGTCGAAGCCGACCTCGGCCCTGCTGGCGAGATCACGCCGACGATCGCCGCGATGTGCGCGCTCGCCGTGACACCGTCTCGGCTCACCGGCATCGGTCACCTGCGTGGTCACGAGACGGACCGCCTGGCCGCCATCGCGACAGAGATCACACGCCTGGGTGGAACCTGCGTCGCCACGGATGACGCCTTGGAAATCACGCCCAACCCCCATGGCCTCACCGGCGCCGTCATGGACAGTTATCACGACCATCGGATGGCGACCTTTGCGGCGATCATCGGCCTGGCCGTGCCCGGCATCCAAATCCTGAATGTGGGAACGACCTCGAAGACGATGCCTGGCTTTCCCCAGATGTGGCGCGCCATGGTCAGCCAGACGGCCTAGGCCTGCGATGCGCGAATACGACGAGTCCGACGCGAAGGTGCGACCGCCCAAGCGGGGTTCGCGGCCGCGCTCTAAGATTCGCCCGTCACACAACGACGCCGTGCCTGGCACCGTGGTGGGCGTTGACCGTGGACGCTTCACCATTTGGATGTCCAAAACCGGCACTCGAGTCATCGCAGTGAAAGCTAGGGAACTCGGCCGCCGCGGCCTCGTGATCGGCGACGCGGTCGGAATGGTCGGTGATTCCTCTGGCGCCGATGGGACACTCGCCCGTGTCGTCAAACGAGAGCCGCGCGTCACCGAGCTACGGCGCACTGCCGACGACACCGACATCACCGAGCGGGTGATCGTGGCGAACGCCAACCAACTCGCAATCGTGACCGCACTTGCCGACCCAGAACCCAACGCGCGGATGATCGATCGGTGCCTGGTCGCCGCCTTCGATGCCGGCATGGACGTGCTGCTGGTGCTCACTAAGTCGGATCTGGGGTCAGGAGACGCACTGCGCACTATCTACGAGCCACTCGGAGTCACGGTGCTGGAGACTACAGTGCGCCACGACGCCGACGTCTACAAGTCCCACGACGGCGTGGCCGCTCAGATCGCGGGAGTCGACCAGTTGCGCGCCTTTCTTGACGACGTCTCAACGGTGTTTGTGGGGTACTCCGGCGTCGGAAAATCCACCCTAGTCAACGCGCTGGTACCCAACGCTCAGCGAGTCACCGGCATCGTCAATGACGTGACTGGCCGTGGGCGCCACACCTCTACCTCGGCAGTCGCGCTCGAATTACCTCAAGGCGGCTGGATCATTGATACACCCGGTATCCGTAGTTTTGGCTTGGCGCACGTCGACGTCGACCGTTTTATTTCAGTCTTTCCCGACATCGCCGATGCGGCCGCAGAACATTGTCCGCGCGGATGCACCCACTCCTCTGCGGAGGATGGCTGTGCGCTCGACGCGTGGGCGAGCACGGAAGATCAGAAAGTACGCCTCGACTCCATCCGCCGGCTGCTCGCGAGCCGTGCCGAGGCCGACAGCTACTAGTGAGGCGCTAGTACGCTGGGCGACATGAATCCCACGGGAACCTACGCGGACGATCTCCGCCTTGCGCTTAACATCGCCGATGCCGTCGACACCTTGACGATGCGCCACAGCGACCCAGCCGACCTCACCGTCGAACTCAAGCCGGACCACACTCCCGTCACTGCCGTTGATAAAGCCGCCGAGATCCTGATCCGAGAACTTTTGGAGCAGCATGCTCCTGCTGACTCGATCTACGGCGAGGAGTACGGCGCTACCGGCGCGGCTGCGCGCCAGTGGATCATCGATCCGATCGACGGCACCAAAAACTTCATCCGCGGAGTACCCGTGTGGGCGACGCTTATCTCGCTGTACGACGGACGCAAGCCCGCGGTCGGGGTAGTGAGCGCTCCCGCACTTGGCCGCCGCTGGTTCGCCGCGACTGGAGACGGTGCTTGGGAGGGGCTCGACGCCTCATCGGCGCGTCCCCTACACGTGTCAAAAGTGGCAGATATCGCCGATGCGAGTATCTCCTACTCGTCTCTCACTGGTTGGGAGCAGTGCGGCAAGATGGACAACTTCCTCGACCTTTCGCGTGCCGCGTGGCGCACCCGCGCTTTTGGTGACTTTTGGAGCTACATGATGGTGGCCGAGGGCGCGGTCGATGTCGCGGCGGAACCAGAACTCGATCTCTACGACATGGGCGCACTGGTGCCGATTGTGCTGGAGGCGGGGGGCCGCTTCACGTCGCTCGACGGCACCGATGGGCCGTGGGGGGGCAACGCCATCGCGACGAACGCGCACCTTCACGACGACATTGTGGCCGTACTCGGGAGGTAGCGCTCAAGCACAGCAACCCGGGCCTTACGACGGGCGCGGAACGCGTCCCAGCTCGGACACGTCATACCACAGCAGATCGTGCTCTTCGAGGCGCTCTAGCGCATCTGGACCGCCTGCAAGTGCCTGCTTGGCGTCTTCGTAGGCTGCTAGGTCATCGACAAAGGCGCAGGCAACGTCGCCAGCGAGAACCCTGCCCTCCAAAGCGACTGCGGCGGGATGAACATCGGGCAGGGGGGTGACATCTGCGCGCGGGTAGTCGACAACGATCACGACCCGCAGCGGCGATCCAGACTCCACGACAGATTCAAGCGCGGCGACGTCTCGCGCCTGCTCCGCGAGTTCGTCGCCGTCGTCGGAGGCGGAAATCTCACGGAGCCTTTCAGTGACCGCGTAGCCGCTGGCGGGCGCCCAGTGGCCGGAGGTGCAAGAGTCGAGTTGGGCGACCGTGGCCGCAATATACACGCGCATGACCTTAGTCTCGCAGTCCCACTGTGCCAGCGCGCGCCGACGCACGCGCGGGATCGCTTCCCGGGTGAACCCGCTTGGCCTCGTCGAGCGCGGCACCGGCGATAGCAGCAATCGCACGCCGCGCTAGCGAGCGTGGTGCGCGTTCGCTCAGCGTCTTCCCTGCGAGCGTCGCCGCGTCACAGGCCCGATCGTCAAATGGCACGATCCACACTCGATCGACGCCGCTGTAGCGCACTAACGCGTCCGCGATCGCCTCCTCAGGGTGACGGCCCGCCACCGCGGAACGCACTCGATTCGCCACTACGATCTGCGAACCGCCGGCAATGGTCGATTCGGACAACTCAGTCAGTGCCTGCACTAGTCGCTGGATGCCGACAGGTTCGGACGTGCCCACCACCACGATGACGTCGGCGGCCGCGAGCGCACTGAGGGTTGCGCCGTTGCGCTGTGGGGCACGCGTGTCGTAGACGATGTCCTCATCCTGCTCAAGCGAGAATCCGCAGTCGATTACCGTCACCTGTGCGTGGCGGCGCAACGTCGACCAGATGTCCTCCAACGCCGATCGCGACAATTCGGGCCAGCGACTTGCGCGTGACATTCCCGAAAGCACTTTGAGCCTCTTGCCCGCGGTGAGCGTGTGCCGCCAAATAACGTCGTCCGTGAGGGCGCCATGGAGCGACGCGCGGGCAAGGGCGGCAATTCCTGGCGCCTCGTCGAGCAGACCCAGCGCCTGTGCGACAGCGCCGCCGTACGTATCAACATCGACGACCAGCGCCTCGTGTCCCGCTTGCGCGCACTCAGCCGCGATATTCACCGCGAGCGTGGTGCGTCCTGGCGCACCGGTGGGGCCCCACACTGCCAGGATGACGCCGTCGCCGCCTGCGGCGGGCAAAGGTTCCGCAACTGTTCGCGGGGTGGACGCAACAACCTGAGCCACCGTCACGATCCGATCCGCCAGAGCCTGCGAGATAGCGTCGATCGCCACCACCTCGTCGATTCCGATGCCATTGAGGTCCTGGCTATCGCCCGGAACAGCCTGCACCCCGATGACCGCGACACCCGCAGACCTAAACTCGGCAACTACTGCGCGATTGAGATGCGGCTGGTCCGATACCACGACGACGTTGACCAAACCCGCGTGGGCAACAGCCAGCGCCTCAGTGAGGTCGGCGCACCGTCGGGCCAGGGTAAGACGCGGATCCGCTTCGACGCGCGAAGAGGCCAGTCCCTCCCCCGTGCCTGCCATCGCGATCGCGACCGCTACTGTCATGATGCGCCCGCCTGGCCCACAATAGAAACGTCACCATCGGTGGCTATCGCGCCAAGGAATTGACTCATCGCATCGACCGGGACCAGGACGTACACGGTCTCAGTCGAGCCCACGGCGAACGCGCCTTCGTCGCGCTCGACCTGATCGACCACGAGTCCGCTCGCCACCTGGGTGGAGGCGGGGCCTGCCAGTGCCTCGGCGGTCAGCCACACATCGACGATGCTGCCGGTTTCGATCCCTCGCGCCAACGGGGTTGACGTGACCACCGCGACCGCCCGGACTTCGACATCTGCCACGCTTGATACGGCGTCTGCGGGGACGAGCTCACCCGCCCCCACGATGCGCGTGACCACTGACCCCCAGGGTGGTTCCACGTCGGCCTTCGCGTACACCCCCTCAGCCACGCGAACATGTGCGATGAGCAGGTCCGATTCCTTCAGGACGGTGCCGGGAGTGAGGACGTCGTTCGCCGTATAGTAAGGCGCCGTCTGGTCCGCACTGCGCACGAGAGAAGTCACGGCGATGACCGAAATTGCGATGAGCAGCAGCCCAATAAGAAGCCTTGGATCGCGCCACGAAGGCCGTTTTAGCCGGCCAGCGACTGGCCCATGGGTGGCGGTCATCCGAGACTCCTTCGTGTCGTTGTCTGGCCCCATCTTGCCGGTTTTGTGCGATGTCGCCAACCGCTTGTGGAAATCATTATGCGCTGTCCCCGCCGTGCCACAATGAATCTATGACGCTACGCTTCCTCACCCTTGCGGACGTTCAGGAGGTCCTGAACATCTCCTCACCGCAGGCATATTCGCTGGTCCGATCAGGAGACTTGCCTGCGATTCAGGTGGGCGGTCGCGGCCAGTGGCGCATTGAGGCCACGGAACTAGAGAGTTACATTCAGCGTCAATACCAGGCAACTCGTGACCGGGTGGCCCCTAGCACTGACCCCTCCGTCGAGCTATAGTTCCACTGCGCGAGCGCGGTTCGCCGCATGGTCAACTGCTCGCGCTGGTGCGGGACTTTGTCAATGCGCCGACCCTGCTGAGGACACGCTCACGACCGCATCGAACGGAACGTCCGTCATCAAATGCGAGTCCGCTTCGCGCAGTTCCAAATAGTCAGCACCCACCTGCTGAATAACGCCGGTCCAACGCCCCGCGACGGTAGCGACGGCGACGTGGGCGCGATCGCGCGATAGTGCCCGGAGCGCGTGAGCGACCGAGAGTCGCCTCTCGACAGCAGTTACCTTGGCGGCGTGCGCCGGAACACCTGTCACGGCGGCGATGCTGCGCACTGGAATCCACCACTGACGCGCGTCAGCAGTGACCAAGACCCAAGTCGCCGCCGCGTCCGTGATCACACCAGCGACACGCTCGCGGTCAGCGAGCACGAGCCCAATCCATCGCCCCTGCGCGGCGACCAGCCTGGCGGCAAGCACAACGCGCGCCCGCTCGCTCCGCGTGCGGTCGGCCACGTCAGCCGCGAATTGCGCGTCAGCAGCCGCATCCAGCTGCCCCTCGAAGTCAGCAAACAAGTCGTTCCACCGCATCACCACACGCTACGGCAAGCTCGCTTTCCACACGCGGTGAACCTTCCGGTCGACAAACTAACGAGATTGGACTACATCTAGTGGTATCAAACATCATCAAACGGTAGTTAAGGACACTGACATGCAGATAGCGACACACAGCCTCATGGCGTCGGCAACGACGACGATAGCCCGCATATCTGTCGCGGCGGTCTGGCCGTTGGCATGGTGGCTCGCACGCGCGTCCTACATTGCCTGGGGGGACATCGGGGACTCGCCGTGGGACGTTGCCGCGGCGCTGACGTTGGCTTGCGGTGTTGCTGGTTTTCTAGTTTCTCTCTACCTAGGCGTCACAAGCTTGTCGCTCATCGTCGCGGCGGTTCTCGCTCCGCATCGCGCGGTCAACATCGACCGTAGGATCCCGGGCGCTTGGCGGCGAATCGTGGTTACCGCGATTGGCGGAGCAGTCGCAGCGTCAATCGCCACGGGTGCCATGGCAGTGCCCTCGCCTGCGCCTGCGCCTGCGCCGGAGTCGGACTTTACCGTTTCTTCCGCTGGGTGGATCGCGTTGCCAACCTCTCTCGTCAACAGCGGGAGCACCGGGAGCACCGGGAGCACCAATTCAACCCAGAGCCCCGTAGCGCCAATACCTACTCGCGCCCCAGCGTCGAACGATGCCTCGCCGGACTCAGCTCGGATGATCACCGTGCGGCGCGGGGACTCGCTTTGGGTAATTTGCGCAAACTTGTTGCCACAATCCGCGACGGAGGCAGACATCGCGCGCGCTTGGCCAATGCTCTACCGAGCCAATAAGTCCGTCATCGGCGACAACCCGGGATTGATTTATGCCGGGCAGACTCTATCCGTACCTACGGAACTACTGGCATGAGCGCACTTGCCACGGCGATACCGGTCGCACCCTCAGCCCACGCACCAGCTGCGAGGGTCAATGATGAGCCCGCACCGGGCACTCGCGCGGCGCTGTATCAGCGCCGCCATAAGCCGCTCGGTGACCCCGCCCCGCTCGCGTGCACCGTAGCCAAAGCAGCACTTGAGTCCGTGCTCGGCGGCGACACCCTCGAATCACTCACTCGCTGGCTGTCGCCGGAGGTTCGCACTTCGCTCGCCAAGCAACACTCATTGGCCCGCAGGGCAGGCCACAACGCCGCGCCCGCGGTCTCGATTGCCCGTGCGCGGGTATGCCGGGTCACTGCAGTTGCCGCCGAAGTAAGCATCGTCGCGAGTTGTAAGGGGCGAGCACGAGCCATCGCTATGCGCCTCGAGGACGCATCTGGACGATGGCTCGTCACCGTATTAGAAGTGGGTTAATCCTCGTTTTTGCCGTGGCACATCTTGTACTTCTTGCCAGACCCGCAGGGGCAGGTCGCGTTCTTGGGTGTGCCCGGAAAGGTTCCGCCGTCGTCGTTGGGCTTGCCAGCTGTCGGAACCGCTTTACGCTTGGAGACTGTCGCAGTGCCATCCTCAGATGGCGCCGAGTACGTCAGCGCACCCATATTCGCCTGCATCACGCCGCCGGTTCCGGTGCTCGTCGATGCACCCGCCGGCATACGGCGCTGGGCTGCCGGTGCGGGACCACCCGCACGGCCTGCGCCGGATACCGAGGTCACTTCACCATTCGGCGCGGTCGCCCGCATGCTCGGGCCCACTCCCGTGGGCGGCTGATTTGCCTGATCGGTAGGCTGAGATTCGCGCTTCTCCACGCGATACAAAATCTGAAGCGAGTGTTCGCGGATCGCATCCGTCATGGCCTCAAAGAGCTGGAATCCCTCGCGCTGATACTCGATCAGGGGGTCACGCTGACCCATCGCACGCAGGCCGATGCCCTCCTTGAGGTAGTCCATTTCGTAGAGATGCTCGCGCCACTTCAGATCCAGGACCTGCATGACAACCTGGCGCTCAACGGTGCGCATCATGTTCTCGCCCAAGCGCTCTTCGACGGAGTCGTACTGGACGCGCGCATCGGCCGTGAGCTCACGCTTAAGGAAAGGCATACTCAACGCTCCATCCCCACCGGCTTCGTCGACGACCTCCTCGATGGTGAGCGATACCGGGTAGATGGTGCGCAAGTCCTTCCACAGCGCCTCCAGGTCCCAGTCATCGGGGTTGCCGACGGCGGTGGTGGACTGCACATACGCACCCACGACTTCGTCGACAAAGTCAAGCATCTGGTCGCGGAAGTTCTCGCCATCTAATACCCGGCGACGCTCCCCAAAGATGACCTTGCGCTGGTCACTCATGACGTCGTCATACTTGAGGACGTTTTTACGGGCCTCGTGGTTACGGCCCTCGATCTGCGTTTGTGCGCTTAGCACTCCGCGCGTGAGCACCTTCGACTCGATCGGCATGTCATCGGGAAGTGCACTGGAGTTCATTACCTGCGCCGCTAGACCCGACTGGAACATACGCATCAGGTCGTCGTCGAGAGACAGATAGAAACGCGACTCACCAGGGTCACCCTGGCGGCCGGAGCGTCCACGCAACTGGTTGTCGATACGACGCGATTCGTGGCGTTCAGTACCGAGGACGTAGAGACCACCAGCGGCCAAAACTTCCCCATGCTCTGTCTCTACAGCTCGCTGTTCGGCCTCGAAAACCTCATCCCACACCTTTTCGTATTCCTGTGGTTGCTCGGCCGCGTCGATGCCACGCTCGTGCATCTCAGCGACGGCGCGGAACTCGGGGTTTCCACCCAGCATGATGTCCGTACCGCGGCCAGCCATGTTGGTGGCAACAGTCACGGCGCCCTTGCGTCCTGCCTCTGCCACCACTGTTGCCTCACGCTCATGCTGCTTCGCATTCAAAACGTTGTGCGCGATCCCGCGCTTGCGTAGCACTGCGGACAATCGCTCGGACTTCTCGACGGATACGGTACCCACCAGAACAGGCTGGCCGTTCGCATTGCGCTCGATGATGTCCTCGATCAATGCCTCAAACTTGGCCTTCTCGCTCTTATAGAGAAGGTCCGGCTGGTCCTTGCGGATCATCGGCATATTCGTGGGGATAGAGATAACACCCATGCCGTAAGTCGAATGCAGCTCGGCTGCCTCAGTCTGCGCAGTACCGGTCATGCCAGCCAGCTTGTTGTACTGACGGAAGTAATTCTGCAAAGTGATGGATGCGTAGGTCTGGTTCTCGGCCTTGATTTCGACGCCCTCTTTGGCCTCGATCGCCTGATGCAGACCCTCGGAGTAGCGACGCCCCTTGAGTAGTCGACCGGTGTGCTCGTCGACGATGTCTACTTCGCCACCCTGAACTACGTAGTCCTTGTCCCGCTTGAAGAGTTCCTTCGCTTTAATAGCGTTATTCAGATACCCGATCAGCGGCGTGTTCTCCGGGGAGTACAAGTTAGCGACTCCAAGTGCCTGCTCGACCTTGTCGATGCCCTGTTCAAGGATGCCGACCGTGCGCTTGGACTCTTCAACCTCGTAGTCCTCGTCGAGTTCCATGGACCCCACCAGACGTGCGAACTCGATATACCACTTGCCGTTGTCTCCCTGCGCGGGCCCGGAGATGATCAGTGGCGTCCGCGCCTCGTCGATCAGAATCGAGTCGACCTCATCGACAACGGCGTAGTGGTACCCACGGTGTACGAGCTGCGACGGGTCCATGACCATGTTGTCTCGGAGGTGGTCAAAGCCGAACTCATTGTTGGTGCCGTACGTGATGTCGCACGCATACTGGACCTTGCGCTCAGCGGGCGTCTGACCCGACAGGATGACGCCGGTCTCCATACCAAGGAAACGGAATACGCGTCCCATCAGTTCGGACTGATAGCCAGCGAGGTAGTCGTTGACGGTCACGATGTGAACGCCCTTGCCGTCTAACGCGTTGAGGTAAGCCGGAAGAGTGGCAACGAGGGTCTTACCCTCACCAGTCTTCATCTCCGCAATGTTGCCGTGATGCAGCGCTGCACCACCTTGAATCTGGACATCAAAGTGACGTAAACCGAGCGTCCGGCTCGAGGCCTCACGAACGGCGGCAAAAGCCTCGGGCATGAGCGAGTCCAGGCTCTCCCCCTCAGCACGGCGTTCCTTGAAGGACGCGGTGAGGTCTTTAAGCTCCTCGTCGGTCATCTCCTCATAGAGATGCTCGAGCGAGTTAGTAAGGGTCACGGCCTTTTCCAGGCGACGCAACTCGCGCCCCTCGCCGATGCGGATGATGCGATCAATAACAGCCACGAAAACTCCAGTCAGGGCGTACGGTTTCGTCAACCATCGTAAGCGCTCGCAACGAGGAGGTACGTCGCGTCTCGCTGAGGGCGCAACAGTGCGCCGCCAGTGCGCGGGCTACAGGAAAACCAGGAGCGATGGCCACGGCTGGATCGTGCCGCACCAGAGCCCCTTCCGGCGGACGCACGTGGGCCGTGAGAGCGGCTGCCCCCACGGCCCACCGTGCCTTAGGCGCTCTCGCGCTCCGACTCCTCGGCGTCCCCATCCTCGCCGTTCAAGGATGCGTGCTTGGGAGCGGTGGGCTCAAGATGAATCACGCCGTACGTCCAGCCACGGCGACGGTAGACAGCCGAGGCAAGCCCGGAGTCAAGATCGTGGAACAAGAAAAAGTCGTGGCCGACAAGTTCCATCTGATCGATAGCGTCGGGCACCGACATCGGAGCCCCCTCGTGCGTCTTGGAGCGGATCACGATGGGTGTTCCGTCAATCGCCACCTCGCGGGTCGACCCCTCGGGGGCGCCCTCCCACGGCTCGACATTGGTGACCTTCTCGTCATCGTTCGTCTGGGGCAAGTCGAGCGTAGCCCCGGGGTCCGCAACCGGTACAGAGTGCAATGGCGGCTTGTTCTGACGGCGGTGCGTCTTGCGTTCGTGCTCACGGCGTAGGCGCTCTGTCAGGCGTATCGCGGCCGCGTCCAAAGCGGCAACGCGGTCAACTGCAGCGGCCTCGACACGGATGACGTTGTGGTCGTACAGGGTGATTTCTATCCGCTCACTGTCACTCGCCAATCGTGGGTTGCGTTCGTGCACCACATGAACCTCAGCGCGGGTTGCCTTGGGCGCAAACGCCTCGACCTTTTCGATCTTGTCGACAATCTTCTGGCGAAGCTCTTCGGAAACCTTTGTGTGACGTCCAACGATCGCGATGTCCATGGGGATACTCCTTCAGTTACATGAGCTGATGTGCTCAGGGCATGGGGGGCGGCGGCGCCAATAGCGCCTGCTCAATCACCCCCTTCTGCTATCGAAGGTGTCCGACAATTCGTCGTCCTCTTCTTCCCACCCTATCCCCCCGTCACCGCGCGCGCTACGCATCGGCGCGGCGGCGAGTGTGAGTGCTGCAGCCACGTACATGTTGTGCAAGGTGAGCGCATCCATCGCGGTGGCAAGCGTGGCCCCGGTGGTCATCACATCGTCGATCAGCAAGATTGCGCGGGTACGTTCCAGGCGCCCCGCCACTCGCATCGTGCCTTGCGCACCGCGCCAGCGCGCACGTGCGGAGAGCCCGCGCGACTCCGCGCGCCGCATGGTCAACACGGGAGTCGCGACTGCGTCAATCCCCATTGTTCGAAGCTCCTGAGCACAGCGCCGAGCGAGTAGCGCTGGGAGGTCAATGCCACGGCGTCTGGTGGACGCCGTGCGAGCGGGAACCGGCACGACCGCGAGCTCTCCAAGCGCCTTCAACTCAGGGGAAACCGCGAGTGCCGCGCGCGCCGCGGCATCGGCGAAGAAAGGATCAAGGTCTCGGCGACCCGAGTCCTTCCATGCCTCAATCATGAGCTCCGCTGTGCCTTCGAGATCAACAATTGACCACACTGGCGGTGCCACTGCGCCCAGTCGGTGCAAACGCGGCGCGCCCACCTCGCTACGTACTGGTTCGTCCCACCACGGGGCAGCGCACTCCTGACACCAGCGCACGTCGTCGTGCCCGCACCCAGGGCAACACACTGGAACGAGCGCGCGGGCGATGTCCCGGGCCGCGCGCGCCACATGACCATCGAACCGTTCCTCATTCGCCATACGGAAGGGTCCCCCTAGCGCGCTGGTAAAGGGAGTCGTGCTACCTACGTTGCGCGAATCGGTGACTGATCGCGCCGACTGTGGGCATCAGCCCGCGTACGCCAAGTCGTCCACGCCTGTAACAACCTCTTCCCACCCGTTGCCGACCCGCGAGCGCACGGCGCCATCGGTCCCCACTGTGGTGAGTGAGCTCTGCCCCAAGCGCGCGGTAACTGACACCGCGCCTGCAGTTGCGGATTCGAGAGTGGTCTCCCCACCCACCCCGGTGACCCACAGCGACGAGGGCACTTCGTCTTGAGCCTCTCCCAAAATCGCGAAGCTGAGGTTATCCACCCAGTGCGCGTCGATCGCAGTCGTAATGTCTGTACCGACCGCCACGGGCGCACCCAATGTCAGCGGAGCACCCTGCTCTGTGCGAACAACTGACGCGACCTCTGTCATTTGCTGACCCCCTTCACGCGACAGGATCGCGACTCGAGCGCCGTCGCGCGATACTGTCACCGACTGCACGGTGCGCCCATCGAGCCAGGGCGCGTCGATGTCCACCGCGTCGGCGCCTGGTTGCACAGCGACGAAGGACCCGGCGTTCACGGCCTCTGCCGTCCAAATCCAGCCCTCGCGGTCAAACGACGGGCCGACAAGTCTGCGTCCGGTGTACATGACTTCGTAATCCATCACCGCCTCGAGGGCCGTCAGGTCGTCACTGAAGGGAATCAGTCCACCCGCGCCTTCGCGCAGCGCGCTGGACACCGCGAGGGTGGTGTGGTCCACAAGAAAGGCCACGTCGGGTCCCTCAAACGACCGTGCAATCTCCGTCGAGCCCCTCGGCAACGCGCCGACGTCGTCTGTAACGACGAACAGGTCCGTTCCGTCCCACCATCCCAATCGGCCACCCACGATGGCCACCGCGTTGCCATCAGGAACTGGCGCCGGGTCAAGCGTCACCGTGCCGTCTCCACCAAGCGCGACTCCGCCTACCGTTACTGTGACCGCGACCACGCCGGGTAGCGTCTCAAGAGTCTGAGAAAGCTGTTCCTGAACTAGCGAACGGTCTGCGGGTGTTCCGGCGGATTCGGGATTTAGCTGCACAGCAGCTATGCCGTCGGTCACTACGACCGAGTCCACCTCAAGCGCGGCGCCTGCTGGGAATCCGGTCACTACGGCGTTGGCAAGCCAGGGAGAGGGGCCTTCTATCAACTCACGAGCAGCCCATGTCGCCCCATTATTTAGCGGAAGCCAACGCAGTTCCGGGACCACCGTGGTGCGATCCACACTGGAGAACGCGAGTGCGACAGGCAAAAAGAGCCTGTCGAAGTTTGCCTGCGCAATCAAGGCGCCGTCATCTAACTCGGCGATGCGGTACTCACCGTCCGCGTCGAGCACGAGCCGGAAGTTCAGCGGTTCGCGAGTGCCATCGGGTGCCTCCACAAGAATCCCGGAATCATCCACCTCCGCCGCGACGGGGACGGTGTATTGGATCGTGCTGGTCGATTCGTCCCACTCGGGCGTCAGCGCCCCGGAGTCAAAGACCACAACCCGGGCGGCCGGGTTCCACTTGGCACTCGCCTCGGTGGTGAGATATTCGCGAGCCACTGAGAAGTCGGAGGCAAATCCCGCGGCCGATGCAGTGAGGAAACCGCTGACTATCGACGTCGGGCCGTCTCCCGTTTTGGGCCCCTCAGCGAAGGGCAGGATCGGGTTGGATTCGGGAACCTCCCCGTTGCCCTCTTGCACGGGCCCGGAGTTAGGGATAGAGATGCAGCCGGATAGCACCAAGGCGGCTGAAACAGTGAGCGCCCCCATGCGGCGCCAAGGTGAACGCCGCCGAATGCGACCTCGCTCGCCATTCGAGCCGATCGGGGTCATCGTCATGGAGTTTCCCCCTTGTCAGGATCCGTGCTCAACGGTACGCGCTCGCCGACGCTCGGGAACTCGAATTCGCTGAGCACTAGCGGCAGGACTGGCTGCTGGCCAAGCCCGCGCGAGGTGCGAGGGAGCATCAATCGGAAGCTTGCCCCCTTGCCCTGTGATCCCCATGCTTCGAGCTTGCCATCGTGCAAAGTCGCGTCCTCACGGGCGATCGACATGCCCAGCCCCGTGCCGCCCATGGTGCGAGCCCGTGCCGCGTCCGCGCGCCAGAACCTATCGAATACTCGTTCCGCCTGCTGCGGGCTGAACCCCACTCCATAGTCCCGCACCACGACGGCAACGCCGCGCTTGTCTGCACTCACGGCAATATCGACGGGCTGGCCCTGGGCGTGCTCGACCGCGTTAGAGAGCAGATTGCGAACGATGCGACTCACGCGGGGGCGGTCCATCGAGGCGACGTGAGAGCCGGCCGAGAACCACAGCCGGAATTCGACGCCGTGACCCTCGCTAGCAGGAATGATCGCCTCTACCTCTTCACGAACCACGTCGCCTAGGTCAATACGGTCAAACTCTAATCGCGCCGCTCCCGCATCGATTCGCGAGATTTCCAGCAGGTCCGCCAGTAGCGTCTCGAACCGATCGAGTTGATTGTTGAGGAGCTCCGCGGACCGCGCGACGTGCTGGGGAAAGTCTTCACGCGCGTCGTAAAGCACGTCCGATGCCATACGCACGGTGGTGAGAGGAGTGCGGAGCTCGTGCGACACGTCCGAAACGAAGCGCCGCTGAAGGCGCGACAACCCCTCCATGCGGGTGATTTGTCGCTGCAAGGACTCGGCCATTTCATTAAATGTGCGCGCAAGCGTGGCCATCTCGTCGTTTCCGCGAACCGGCATGCGTTCGCTCAGACGACCTTCGGCAAGTCGTGAGGCGACGCGGGCCGCACTTCGGATAGGGCGCACCGCCTGCAAGGTCACCATGAACGTCATCAACACCACGAGCAGGACCAATGCACCGGCTCCGGCACCTAGCACGCTTTGGATGAGGGCAAGAGTCTGTTCCTCGTCTGCCAGGGAGTACACAAAATACAGTTCGTATCCCCCCGCTGAGCGGATCTCGAGAGGCGCTCCGACTACCACACCGGGTACGCCGCTGAGCGACAAGTCCACAAATTGCCAAGGCTGCGCCGACCCGCTCTCCACGGCCTCGCGCATTGCGGGGCTCACCTCATTGGCCGGACTCGAGAGGCCTGTGTTGAGGATCGTCTCTGACGAGTTATTTGGGTTCTGGAGGAGGACTAGACCCCGGCTCTCCCCGCCCAGAACTCTCAGCGCATCGAGGGTGTCATAGACGAGTTGCTGAAGCTCGCCGGGGGTCTCTGCGGTGGACGCGTTCATCTGTGTCTGCGCGGCCGCTGAGTCTCGCGCGCTCTCTGCAAGAATTCGCTCGACGCGGGTTTCGACTAGGCCGTCGCGGATCTGGGCCATCACGAACGCGCCAAGCAAACCCACGGCACCCAAGCCGACGACCAGGGTGGTGACGACCAGCCGCAGCATCATCGAGCGACTCCATCGGCGCAGCGCACGGCGCAGAGGTCCGACCAATTTAGCTCGTAACGAGCGCGCAGTGACCCTCACGGCCCACTTACTTTCAAGAGCTGGTGCCGCCCGCTTTGTATCCCACACCCCGAATGGTCAGCACGATTTGGGGGTTTTCCGGGTCGCGCTCGACCTTGGCGCGCAGTCGCTGGACATGAACGTTGACAAGGCGCGTGTCGGCAGCGTGGCGATAACCCCACACGTCCTCGAGCAAAACCTCGCGAGTAAAAACCTGACCCGGCGAACGCGCCAGAGTGACCAACACATCGAATTCCAGCGGAGTAAGTGGAATCATTTCGCCGTCGCGCGTGACGCGGTGACCCGTGACATCGATCTCGAGGTCGCCGATCTTCACGATTCCTGGCGCAACGTTGTCGTTACGGCGTAGGCGAGCGCGAACACGCGCGATCAATTCTCGCGGCTTGAAGGGCTTTGGCACGTAGTCATCGGCGCCGGATTCAAGCCCCAAGACGACGTCCACGGTGTCGGACTTCGCCGTCAGCATGATGATCGGCACCCCCGATTCGGCACGAATTTCTCGACAGATGTCGATGCCGCTCTTCCCCGGCAACATCAGGTCGAGCAAGATGACGTCCGGATTCTCCGCATGGAAAATATCTAGCGCCCGGTCGCCGTGGTCACAAAAGATCGGTTCGAACCCGTCGGCGCGCAGCACGATACCGATCATTTCCGCGACGGCGGGGTCATCATCGACCACCAAAATGCGTGAAGTCATACATCTATTATGCCGGGACATGCCGCAACCCTCTTCGCGCCCCACCTTTCGACGCGGCGCGCGTGGCAGGATAGGCGAAGTCAGGGAGGAATTTCGAGTGCAAGAACAAGACCAAGAACGAGCCGATGCGCCACTGGACGCCCAATCGTGGGCCCCTCCAGGAGCGCCGGCGTGGGACGCTCCGTCGTCCCCGATGCAGTCCGTGCCAGAGGCGCCACCGGAGGTGCCTGCCGCTGCTGAGTACGCACCGCCCCGGGTCCAGCCGCCGCAAACCGCCCAAACGGGTGTCACGAGCCCGGCGCCAACATTCCGCTCATGGCAGCCGGGCATCATCCCGCTGCGACCCCTATCTTTTGGCGACTTCCTGTCCGTGCCCTTCAAAGCGATGCGCTTTAACCGCGCTGTCGTCATAGGCGGCCCGCTGCTATTCACGTTGGCCTCGACCGCGCTGGCCGTGACTTCGCTATGGCTGCTCTTTAACGATCCCCAGCTCGGACTGCTTAGTCCCTCGCTCGCAACCTCTGGGATTAGCCCCGAAACCGTGATCGTAGGCGTTCTCGCACTTATTGCGGTGCTCCTTGCAGACGTCCTGTCCAGCACGATCATCGCGCCCGGAGTGGCGCGAGCGGTGCTCGGCGAACGCATCACACTGCGCTTCGCGTGGGATCAGGTTCGCGCAAAGTTTTGGAGCATTGTGCTCTTATACCTCGTGACCACGATCGCGATCACGGTAGTCATTGTGATTGCCGCAATTCCGCTCATCGCCGCCGTCGTTGCGGAGAACACCGCTGCAATCGTCCTCAGTGCACTGCTAGTGGCCGCGATTTTGGTACCCGCCGGCTTCGTCGTCACTCTCATCACGGGCCTGGCGCGGCCCATCATCGTGCTGGAGAAGATCGGAATTTTCGCGGCGCTCGCGCGTTCGTGGCGCCTGATCAAGGGTCGCTTTTGGTGGTCCGTGCTGATCGTCTTTGTGACTGTAATACTCATCAACATCGTCACCTCGGTGCTACAGACTGGCGGCCAAATCGTAGCCACCATGACGGGCCTGATCGCGCCTGAGAATACCGTGGTGCTGATGATTGCGTTCTTCGTGCTGTACGGCCTGGCCATGGTTGTAGCTTTCGTCGTGACGTACTCCTACATGGGATCTGTCTTTACGCTGATGTACATCGACATGCGCATGCGCCATGAGGGTTTCGACCTCGACCTGGCTCGCGCTGCCGAGGCGAGGAACCACCGCTAGCGCATGTGGACCAAAATCCCGGTCGACCCGGATGCTGATACCGCGCGTGAGTGGGCGGTTCAAGAGCTGTCTCAACGCGAATACACCGATGACGGCGAAAACTGGCTCGACGCGCTCTGGCGCTGGTTCAGCGAACTCTTTAATGGCATCGGCAACGCTGGAAATGGGCTTGGTATCGCCGGAGTCGTGGTGCTGGTCATCCTTGGCGTCGGGCTTGTCGCCTTGCTGGTGTGGCTCGTCGTGGGGCCGATGCTGAGGTCACGACGTGCAGACGCCGACGAAGGGCTATTCGCGGGAGACTCACGCGGCTCCAAAGAGATGCTCGCCGACGCCGACGCAGCCGCTGGTGCGCTTGACTGGCATGCGGCGCTGCTGAACATGTACCGCGCGACGATCCGCTCCCTAGGCGAGCGCGGGGTGATTCGCACTGATGCGGGGATTACCGCGCACGAGGCTGCTGTCACCGCAGGGGCAACGTTCCCGTCGGTCGCCCTCCAGATCGCGGCTGATGCGGACGCCTTCGATGGCGCGCGCTACGGCAACCTGGTGGCCACCCGCGAACACTTTGAACATGCGCGACAGACGCACCGCATCCTCGCTTCCGCCACCGTTGCCATCCGGAGCAGCACGTGAGCGCGCCCGTGACGACCGGGTACGTCAGTGCCCAGGTACGCCCTTCCATCGCGACGCAGGCACGCCGCTCCCCACTGCTGTTCGTTGGCGTGGCGCTGTTCATCATCATCCTGACGGTGCTGATCACCCAATCACGGCCCAGTGACTTTCGCCCCTATTCGATCGATAATTCGGCGCCAGAGGGCACCCGGGCAGTCGCACAAATTCTGCGCAAGCAGGGCATCAGCGTGAGCCAGATCGGCCTGCTGAGCAGCGCGCACATCGCGGATCCTGCGAACACGACGTTAGTGATTGCAGATCCTCATTACCTGCTCGAATCTCAGGTCGCTTCGATCGCGGCGTACCCGGGCGACATCGTCTATTTGGGGATTTCTCAAGAGGCCTTGACGTCGGCCGATGCCGCACTGTGGCAGGCAAATACGCCGAGTGGCCCAACGCTTTCTGCCCGATGCGACGATGCCGATGCGTTGGCGGCCCAACAGATCACGGGAGGGGGCGACGGCATCGGCTCCGGGCCGGATGCTGACGCCGAATTGTGCTTTGCCGACACCCAGGGAAATGCTTCATTCGCGCGCGTGGAGACAGACCTGGGCACTCGCACCTTTATCGCTCAACCTGCAATCGCCACCAACGGTGAGTTGGACGAGCTCGGAAATGCCGCACTCACACTGAGGTCGATGGGACAGCGCTCGACACTCACCTGGTACTTGGGCGATTTCACCGACTCGTCAGTGCTGACGTGGGGAACCGGCGGCGACGGAGCTCCCAAGGTCGACGCGAATCCGGACTTCCTGCCACCGGGCACCACCGATGCGCTCTTCGCGCTCGCGCTGGCGGCGCTCGTTGCGGCGTTGTGGCGCGCCCGCAGGTTCGGCCCGCTGGTCACAGAACCCCTCCCCGTCGTCGTGCGCTCCTCCGAAGCCACGCGCGGGAGGGCGCGCTTGTACCGACGAGCACGCGCCACGGGACGCTCCTCCGCAGCACTGCGCGCTCTTGCGGCAGTACGGATGGGTCGACGCCTTGGCGTACCCCGCGCTGCCCACCGCGCGGCGTTGGTCACTGCGATCGAACGCGCCACCGGGCGCCCGGGCGCCGACGTTGACGCGCTTGTCTACGGCCCGCCCCCCGCCAACGAGGCGGAAATGATGCACTTAGTCCACCAACTCGACCAACTCGAAAGTGAGGTTCACCGACCGTGACCGAGACTTCTCCCACCCTTGAAAATCATGGCGCCGCGCCGGCCAGCGAGGCACGCGAAGCGCTCTCACGCTTGCGCACGGAGGTCGGCAAGTCCGTCGTGGGCCAAGACCAGGTCGTGACCGGGCTGGTCATTGCGTTGCTGTGCAAGGGCCACGTGCTGATGGAGGGCGTCCCCGGCGTCGCCAAGACCTTGCTAGTGCGCACACTTGCCCAGACTCTTGGCATGGATTTCAAGCGTGTCCAATTTACTCCGGACCTGATGCCCGGAGACGTCACCGGCTCGCTCATTTACGATGCTCGCACCGCGGCGTTCTCTTTCCGGAAGGGCCCTGTGTTCACGAACCTGATGCTCGCAGATGAGATCAACCGCACGCCACCCAAGACGCAGTCTGCGCTCCTGGAGGCCATGGAGGATCGCCAGGTGACCGTCGACGGCACTTCGATGCCATTGCCCGACCCCTTCCTCGTGATCGCAACCCAGAACCCTGTCGAGTACGAGGGCACCTACCCTCTGCCTGAGGCGCAGTTGGACCGGTTCATGCTGAAACTCACCGTTCCGCTCCCTGATCGGGATTCAGAGAAGTCAGTGGTCGCGCGGCATGCTGCGGGCTTCAACCCACGTGACCTCGCCGCCGCGGGCGTTGAAAAGGTCGCGACGATCGAGAACCTGGATCAGGGCCGCGCGGAGGTCGCGCGCGTCGAGATCTCAGACGACATCGTGGGATACATCGTCGACATCTGCCGCGCCACGCGCGAAGCACCTTCCGTGTCACTTGGTGTCTCACCCCGCGGAGCAACTGCGTTGATGGCCACTTCGCGCGCGTGGGCATGGATGCGCGGGCGCACGTTTGTGTCGCCAGACGATGTCAAGGCCTTGGCCGGCTGGACCCTGAGCCACCGTATGCAAATGCGGGCCGAGGCGGAGCTCGAAGGAGTCACCACTGCGGCTGTCCTTGCGTCCGTGCTGGCCTCAGTGCCGGTACCGCGCTAGGAGTTCCGATGTACATCACGGGTTGGACGGCGCTGCTGGCGGTACTCGGAGTGGTTCCTGCGATCGTTCTTCAGGATCGCGCCGCAACCTGGCTATGGCTGTTCGCGGTGGCAGCATTGGCGCTGCTCGACGTCGCGCTCGCTCCTCAGCCCACGAACCTCGGCGTGCGCCGCTCGGTCCCCGGGTCGGTTCGACTGACCGAGAGCACTACCGGCACGGTGAGCGTCGCAAACAATGGGCGTAGGCAGGTTCATGGTGCGGTGCGAGACGCGTGGCAGCCCTCTGCAGGCGCGTCAAGCACGCGGCACGGCTTTGACCTGCGCCCTGGTCAGGCGCGTGACTTCACCACCGTGTTCCGTCCCACACGACGCGGCGACCGCCATGCGGACCGCATTACGGTGCGTGTGCATGGTCCGTTGCGGTTGGCCGGCCGCCAACGCTCGATCGAGGTCGCGGACACTTTGCGGGTACTTCCCGAGTTCGCCTCCCGGCGCCACCTGCCCTCGCGACTGGCACGCCTGCGCGAGATCGACGGACAGACGGCGGTACCCCTCAAGGGAGCTGGTTCCGAATTCGACTCACTTCGCGAATATGTGATCGGCGATGACGTCCGTTCTATCGACTGGCGCGCAACGGCGCGTCGCGCCGACGTCGTGGTGCGCACGTATCGCCCGGAACGCGACCGCAGGGTGTTCATCGTCGTGGACACGTCGCGACTTTCCGCAGCGCGCGTCGGTGACGCACCGCGCCTTGACGCATCGATCGAGGCCACCCTGCTCTTGACCGCACTCGCGTCTAAGGCCGGTGACCGGGTGCAGGTCACCGCGTACGATCGACAGGAACGCGCGCGAGCCATGGGCACCACGGGAGCCGGCGTCATGCCCAAGCTCGCACAAGCCCTGGCTGGGGTCGAACCCGAACTCTTGGAACCCGACTGGCCCGCCATCGTCCGACTCACGCAAGACAGACTCTCTCAACGCGCACTCGTCGTACTGCTGACCACGATCGACACCTCGACGGTGGAAAGCGGACTCCTTGAGGCCGTCGCAGCGCTCGCACATTCTCACGTCGTGATGGTGGCGTCAGTAGACGACCCTGAGGCGGACACCATGCTGAGCGGCCGCGAGGACAGCGACGAGGTCTACGCTGCCGCCGCCGCCGCGCGCGGAGTGCTCGAACGAGATACCGTGACGACCCGCCTGCGTCAATTGCGCGCAGAAGTGGTGACCGCGCTGCCAGAGAACCTCGCTCCCGCCGTAGCGGACCGCTACCTGGCGCTCAAGGCGTCCGGGCGCCTCTAACGAAGCGCCCGCGACTAGCCGACGGTCGCTGCGCTGTCGACGCTAAAGTCCCCTGTGGTATCGCCGGTGATGCCATGCGAGACCGCGATGCGCCCCACCACAAATATGTAAATCCAGAACGCGAGGAAAGCCACCGTACCGATCACGATCTTGGCGGCCCACGGCAAAGCAGATCCGGTGATGTAGCCCTCAATAAGGCCAGAAACAAACAGCGTCACAACCAAGCCGATGCCCACCGCAAATGCAATCCGACCCTCCTGGGCAAGAGCCCTGGCGCGGGTTCGGGCCCCGGGCACCAGCATCGCCCAGAACAACCGCAGTCCCGTCGCGGCCGCGACGAACACTGCACTCAGTTCAAGCATGCCGTGCGGGATGATGAGCTGGAAAAACACGCCTAGCAAGTCCGCTTCTGCCATCACCGCCGCCGCGACCCCCAGCTGAATAACGGTGTTGTACATCAGGATGAGCGGGTAAATTCCCGTCAATCCAAATGCGATGCTCTGTAAAGCGATCAATCCATTATTGGTCCACACGGTCGCTGCGAAGGACGTCGAATCGTATTCCGTGTAGTAACTCTGGAACTCAAATTCAGCGATTTGCGCGCGCTGGTCCGCAGTCCCAATGAGCGCGAGAGCGTCCGGGTTGGTCACCGTCCACCAGGCGGACAGCGCTCCAAGCACGACCACGGAAGCGAATACCACCACGGCCCACCACCGCACGCGGTAGAACGCTGCCGCAATTCCGTAGGTGAGGAACCGTCGAGCTTCGTGAGTCGACACCTGGTGCGCGCCGGTGAGCCAGACGCGAGAACTGGCCAGCAGCAGCGACAACCTCGTCACTAGGGTGGGCTCCGGCGCGGCCGAACGAATAGCGGACAGGTCGCCGGCGGTCGATTGGTACAGGCGCGTCAACTCATCGGCCTCGGCACCCGTGAGCCGACGCGAACCGCTGAGCTCTTTAAGCCGCTGCCAGCGCGGCTCACGTACTGCACTGAAAGAATCGATGTCCACCCGGCTACGATGCCATATAAGCCAAGGGAAAGGTGCGACAGACGTGACGGTGCTCGACGACGAACTGCTGATCGGCGAAGGAGTAGTGCTCGAATCCGGGGCAGCGCCCGTGACTCTGCGTATCCTGTCCGGCGCGATCGACGTCCTCGCGTATGGCCTGACGTACGCGGCCACAGTGGCGGTACTTTCGGATGCAGTCGGCTCTGTCAACGACGCCGCTTTTCGCGCAATCATCATCGCTTGGACGCTCACGTGGCTCGTGCTGCTGCCCGCAGGATTCGAGACCCTCACCCGCGGTCGATCGCCGGGACGCTTTGCGGTGGGCTTGCGCATCGTCCGTGACGACGGCGGGCCGATATCGTTCCGCTTTGCCCTGGCTCGCTCCATGACGGCGCTGCTCGAGGAGTACTTAACGCTCGGCCTGATCGCCGTGATGACCTCAATGTTCAGCCGACGCGGCAAGCGCATGGGCGACTACCTGGCGGGCACTTACGCCATGCGTACCCGTGGCGCAACCCGCGCGCTGCCCCCGATGTCGATGCCAATCGGCATGCAAGCATGGGCAACCGCCGCCGACATCCGCCGGCTTCCAGACGGTTTCGCGCTGACCGCACGCATGTTCCTAGGCCGGGCGACGGCGATGCATCAAGAATCGCGAATGCGCTTGGGCCAGCAACTCGCTGACCAATTGCATGAATACGTCGCTCCCACTGCCCCGGTCGGCACCCACCCAGAGACGTTCATCGCTGCAGTGCTCGTAGAACGCCGGAATCGGGAGTACGCCATCGACTCGCTACGTACTCGCCGACGCGACCAGGAATCCGCGCTCATACGTGCGCTGCCCTACGGCATCCCCGACGTGGAGAACTAAACCGCCAGAAAGCCTTTGGCTCAGCACTCGCCTAGTAGCGGTAGTGCTCCGACTTGAATGGTCCGGCAGCATCGATACCAAGGTAATTCGCCTGATCCGTTGTCATCTCGGTTAGGCGAACGCCCAGCGCATCAAGGTGCAAGCGCGCGACCAACTCATCGAGCACCTTTGGCAAGCGGTGAACTCCGAGCGGGTAAGCCTCGAGATTGGTCCACAGTTCAATCTGCGCCATGACCTGGTTCGCGAACGACGCGCTCATCACGAAGCTCGGATGCCCAGTGGCGTTGCCCAGGTTCAGCAAGCGACCTTCCGACAGCACGATAATGCTGTGGCCGTCGGGGAACACCCACTCGTCAACCTGAGGTTTGATGGGCGTGTGCTTGGCGCCACAACGGCCCAGACCCGCCATGTCGATCTCGTTGTCAAAGTGACCAACGTTGCCAACGATCGCCTTGTCCTTCATGGCGGCCATGTGCTCGACGCGGACAATGTCCTTGTTGCCTGTGGTCGTAATGAAGAAGTCTGCACGGTCGACGTAGTCTTCGACGCGTGCGACCTCGTAACCGTCCATCGCGGCTTGTAGAGCGCAGATCGGGTCGACCTCACTCACTACGACGCGAGCACCCTGTCCGCGCAGCGCCTCAGCCGCACCCTTGCCCACGTCCCCGTAGCCGCACACGAAAGCGACCTTGCCTCCTATGAGGACATCGGTGGCGCGGTTGAGGCCGTCGGGCAGCGAGTGTCGAATTCCGTACTTGTTGTCGAACTTAGACTTAGTTACCGAGTCATTCACGTTGATAACAGGGAACAGCAGCTCGCCTCGCGTGGACATCTGCTCCATGCGGTGAACGCCCGTGGTGGTCTCTTCGCTGACGCCCACGATGCCTGCGGCCATGCGCGTGAACCGCGTCGGGTTCGTCGCTAGCGAGCGTCGTAGCACAGCGCGCATGCCTTCAACCTCGGCGTTGTATGCGGGGTCTTCGTCGTCAAGTGGGGCGGGGACGCTTCCTGCCCTCTCCGCCTTCACTCCTTCGTGCACAAGCAGCGTGGCGTCGCCACCGTCGTCCAGGATGATCGTGGGGCCGTCGTGGCCCTCCCACGTCAGGATTTGATCGGTGTACTCCCAGTACTCGCCGATGGTCTCGCCCTTGATGGCGAACACTGGCACGCCATCCGGCGAGGAGTACGTTCCGCGACCCACGACCATAGCCGCCGCAGCATCGTCCTGGGTGGAAAAAATATTGCACGAAGCCCAGCGGACGGCGCCGCCTAGTCCCGTCAGGGTCTCGATGAGCACCGCGGTCTGGGTCGTCATGTGGAGTGAGCCTGCGATGCGCGCGCCGGCAAGCGGCTGAGCGTCCCCAAATTCCTCGCGCAGACTCATCAGAGCGGGCATCTCCTGCTGGGCCAGACGAATCTGGTGGCGACCGGCCTCGGCGAGGCTCAGGTCGGCGATGACGTAGTCAGGCATGGTGCCCCCTAGGGAAGTAGCGAGTAAGGCATATTAGGCGGTCGGCCAAGGTGGTACGGCGCCGCCCGATGACGCGGTATCCGGGACTGCGCGTCTCAAGTCGGGCTCAATAAAGATCAAGCGTGCGGCTGGAACTGCCTCACGAATGCGCCGCTCCGCGTCGTTGATCTGGTCGGCGATCTGCTCGATTGTCGCCCCGGGGCGCACCCCCACCTTGCACGCGACCAATATGTCTTCCGGTCCAAGGTGCATCGTGCGCATGTGGATCATGTCAGCCAGGTCGGATTCCGCGAAGACGGTGCGAATCTTGTGAAGGTCCTCGGGCGTGGCTGACTCCCCCATCAGCATCGACTTAGTCTCCCGCGCCAGCACGATCGCGATGATGACCAGTAGCACGCCAATCATCGCGGTGCCGGTAGCGTCCCATAACCCGTTGCCTGTGACGAGCGTCATGGATATCCCGAACAGTGCAAATACCAGGCCCAGTAGCGCCCCAAAGTCCTCGAGCAGGATCACTGGGAGTTCGGGCGAGCGGGACTTGCGGATGAACGCAGCCCAACTGGCTTTGCCGCGCACCTTATTGGATTCCTGTATTGCGGTGCGGAATGAGAGCCCCTCAAGGCCGATCGCGATCAACAATACGACGATGGGTACCCACTGCCACGATTCAATCGGCTCGGGGTGTTGGAACTTGCGCCAGGCCTCGTACAGGGCGAAGAGCCCGCCAAGCGAGAACAACACGACCGCGACCAGGAACGCGTAGTAGTACCTGTTGCGCGAGTAGCCGAACGGATGCTCCTCATCGGCCTCCTTGAGCGCCTTCTTATTGCCCACCAGTAGCAGGATCTGATTGCCCGAGTCAGCCACGGAGTGAATGGCCTCGGCGAGCATTGAGGATGCGCCGGTCAGCCCGAAGGCGATGAACTTGGTGACGCCGATGCCGAGGTTGGCGCTCAGAGCCGCAACGATTGCCTTAGTTCCGCCTTCTGTAGACACTTACTCTCCCCTGATAGTCGCTAGCACGGCGTCACGCAATCGTTCCATTGCTGCGGGCGTCGCCGCCTCCGCATTAAGGCGCAGTAGCGGCTCCGTATTCGACGCGCGCACATTGAACCACCAGCGCTCATCTGCGGGCGCGTCGTCGTCCCAATGCGAAACGGTCAGGCCGTCCATCTCGTCAATAGTGGTTGTCTCATCGACGTGCGCCGCGCGCACTCGAGACAATGCTTCGGGCGTCGAGTCAACGCGCGAATTGATCTCGCCCGATGCCGAATACGGCGAGTATTCGCCGAGCAGTTCGGTAAGGGTCGCGTCGGATTCCCCGAGCGCGCCGAGCACGTGCATGGCTGCCAGCATGCCGGAGTCTGCGTAAAAAAAGTCGCGAAAGTAGAAGTGGGCACTGTGCTCGCCCCCGAACACGGCGTTGTGACTCGCCATATCCGCCTTGATATTGCTATGCCCTACGCGCGAGCGCACCGTCGTGGCACCCGCTTCTTTGAGTTGTTCACTCGTGGCGCGCGAGGAGATCAAGTTGTAGATGACGGTGGGCTGGTTACCCGCCGCGAGTTCGCGTGCCGCCTCGCGCAGCCCCACCAGCGTGGTGATCGCCGATGCGGGAACGATGGCGCCGGTTTGGTCGACTGCGAAGCAGCGGTCGGCATCGCCATCAAAGGCGAGTCCGATATCGGCACCGTGCTCGAGCACTGCTGCCTGTAGGTCGCGCAGGTTCGCGGGGTCCAGAGGGTTCGCTTCGTGGTTGGGAAAGGTGCCGTCGAGCTCAAAGTACAGCGGCACAATTTCCAGCGGTAGTTTGCTCAGTCCTGCGGCAGTGTCAAGTACCGCCGGTACGGTATACCCGCCCATTGCGTTCGCGGCATCCACCACAACCTTCAGCGGCCGAATGCCAGACAGATCGACGAGAGAGCGCAAAAAACGGGCGTACTCAGGCAGCATGTCGCGATGCTGCGTGGTTCCGAGTTCAGCCGCGACCGGAACACCCTGCGCCAGGTACTTCGCAGCCAGGCCACGCACGGCGCCGAGCCCGGTGTCCTCCCCGACCGCGCGAGCAAGCGCACGACACATCTTCATGCCGTTGTATTCCGCCGGATTATGGCTGGCCGTGATCATCACTCCAGGCACCTTGAGCACTCCGGACGCGTGATACAGCCCATCCGTCGAACACATACCGATGTCGATGGTCTCCACGCCGCGGTCATGCAACCCGTGCATCACAGCGCCCGCGAGGGCAGGGCTGGACGCCCGCATATCGTGCCCGACCGCCACCCGGGTGGCCGCGTCGGTAAGAACCACCGCGTCTGCGAAGGCCGCCCCGATGGCGCGCGCGACGCCCTCGGTCAGGTTGTCCCCGACTACTCCGCGGACGTCATAAGACTTGATGAGCCCCGAAAGGTCGGGGTAATCGGTCGCTTCAGCGTATTTACTCACGGTTCAAGGGTACGTGCGGCAAGGCGAAGCGTCGCTACGCGTTGCCGCCAACAACCCGCAAGTGCCCCCTACGGGGCTGGGAAGCCACCGGCGCTGGAGGCAGTACGGGCTCGGCTTGACGAGGCCTGCCTGCCTCGCGCACTGCGTCTGCGAGCGCCTCGAGGTCGTCTTGTGAGGGGCCATTGTCCACGAATTCCTGATGAATATGCACGACATCCCAGCCGCGCGGTGCGGTGAAGCGGTCGGCATGCTCGACGCATAGGTCATAACTGTGGGGCTCCGCGTTCGCAGCGAGCTGGCCCACCACAACGGTCGAGTCCGCGTAGACATAGGTCAGAGTCGCCACGGCGGGGCGGGCGCACGACGATCGCGAACATTGGCGGGTAGCTCTCACGTGAGGAGACGTTACCCGCGACGCGGCGGTGCGGGCGACTGCCACGCCGACGAGCGCGATAGCCTCACCGTATGGCACGACGAGACCGACACGGGCGAGGACTTCGCCAGCCCCTGTTACCCGCCAGCGCGCCAGGTCGGATGTCGCCCACTGAGCTGTTCGATCAACACGTGAGCGACGCGGCGGAGGTCCTTGAGCATGCTTGGGGAGCACGATGGGGCCGAATCGAATTCGGCACCGAGGACGTGCCACCATCTGGCCCCACACCGTGGGAGCGCGGCGTGCCCTTAGGCAGGCTCTTCCCGTCTGATCTTGGCCAGCCGGCGCGCATCATTATCTATCGCAGGCCCATCGAGCAACGGGCCGAACCCGAAGATGTGCCCGCTCTAGTGCGCGACGTATTGGTAGAGAACGTCGCTCACCTGGTCGGTAAACGCCCTGAAGACATCGACCCTCACTACGGAACGGGTACGTAACCGCCCACCGTCACTGCGACCTCAAGGTCCCTCACCTCAGTGTCGGTTGGCCCGACTGCGCTCACGTAGCCGTCGTCGTCGCTCACGACTTGCGCCCACGCGAAACCTGCTGGCACCGTGAGTTCGTCGCCAGAGGCCGCGTCCACTGTCAAAACAGCGATGGTCCGCGCTGCGATGTCTTGCTTGGCGACCACGTCGCCGTCTTGGTTCGTGACGGTGACGCTTTGGTGGGTGGCGGAGTACACCGACAGGGTCGGATCGTCGGTGAGCGCTATGACAGTTCGGCTGGCATCGGGATCGCTTTGGCCCGCGACCCACATCAGGTCTGACGCAAGGACCCCCTCGCGCCCTGCCTGAGAATCACGACTCACACGGCTGACCGCAGCCGCCACGACCGGCGCATCGGCGCGGACCTCAATGGCACCCGCCACGACGGCGGGAACGGGAATCTCGGTCACGACGCCTGGATCAAGCACCAGACCGGAGGTACCGGGCCAATCGACGATGCCGTCCTCAGTCACGAGGACGAGCGTTGCGGTCGCGCCGTCGGGGGCCATCAAAGTGACCACTGCGGTCGAGGCATCCGCCGTGGGGTCCGATGGACCCACCGCAGGAATGACGGTGATATTTGCGGGAGCATCACCCGCACCCACCCAGTCGGTGCCAGCGGGCTCGAATCCGTCGAGCCGCGAATCCTGCAAGTGAGCGGTGATGCCGGTACCCGTCGACTCCAAACGCAAAACCAGCGCGGGGCTTTCCGCAATGGTGCCTTCAAGAAGCAACGACTCCTGCGACAGCGGGCCCACCACCACCGTCATTGGGTCCTCGGATTTCCCCAACAGGCCATACGACGTCACGCTCACTTCGACTGGCGCATCAGATGGGTTCGACAACACCAGACGCGCGCTCGCACCAAGGGTCGTGGCTCCGCCCACGAGCCACTGGTCAAGCTGAGGCAGCGCGCACGATGCCGCGGCGAGTCCCGCGATGTCGCCTCCCCCGACTCGCTCGAAGGTTGCGGCAGCGAGAGCATCCGACGACAGCCCTTCGCGCAATTCGACGCGACTACCGGCGGTGAATACTTCGCGCTTCACATCGTCAGATCCTGAGTCAAGGTCCGCGTCGCCCGAACTAATCGAACCCACTGGAATTTTGAGCGGGTCGGGACACGCGACATCCTGACGCGCGGGGCTGACGGTTGACCGAAAGACCTCCGCGCTGCCCGGGGTGTGGACCGGAACGTCGTTCGCCCAAACGAGGGATGCGGCAAGTGTCCCCACCGCCACAAGTCCTGTCACGATCTTTAAGATCATCCCCGCACCACCCTGTATTTGCGCTCGTGAAGCGGAATAGCGCCCAGCAGCGACCATGCGACAACGATTGCAGCGGCCCACCACCAGCGCTTGTAGTTCTGATCGGAGTAGTCCACCACGACACGGGCCGACGAGTCCGCCGTTGCCTCAATCGCGAAGGCAAGCCGCCCCCGATCGTCCGCTACTTGAGTCAAGGGCTCTCCGTCAAGGGAGGCAAACCAGCGTGCATCGGCCGGCACTGCAACGACCACACGGCCTGCGGTCGAAGAGTCGATATCCCCTGTGCTGAGCGTCGAATCAGTGTCCAGAAGGTCGACATGTCCGTCTGAAGACTCGAACCAGGCGCGCGAAACCGCGACGTCGGATTCAGGTCTGTCGACACGATACGACGTGCCGTTCGTGCTCGCGCCCATAAGTTTGAGGTCCGTAATTTGCGCGAGCGCGCCCTCAATACGCGACGAGTCGGGGGCGACCGTGATGACCCCGATGCCCCAGGCTGCGAGTTCTACGTCAGCTCCATCGCCAGCACCCACGAGGGTGGCGACGGCGTCGGCTAAGACAGTGGGGGTTACAAGCGTGCGACCGTCAGCGGCAACTAACTCGCCCGCCGTATCGCGTTCCGCACGGCCGGTCATCCATATCGTGCCATCCTCCTCGAGGACGGAGTACGTGACGGCGCCAGCGTCGTCAGTCGTGAGCGTGAGCACGCGCTGAGCGGTCGGCGCATTCTGTTCAAGGGATGCCACCAGGGGCAGGACGTCGGCCCGCGTGGCGATCACGGCGCTTTGCGGCGCCCGATCTGGCCAAGCCATGACGCCCACGTGCGCCACGACGATCACTCCAGTCGCCACGAGCGCACCTACCGACACCGTACGGCGCCAAGCGCGCGTCGTGCCCGCACCGGCTCGCCACAGTCCGTGGGACGCTGCGGCCGCTGCCATAAGCAGGCCCAATAGCGCGACAGAAGAACCAGCGCCGGCCCAGCCGTTTGCGGCAGCCTGGCCTCCACCATCGGCGAGCGTCACTACCGTGCGTTGAGCCGCTACCGCTATCGTCAATCCCACTGCGGCGACGATGAATCCGATTCTCACTGCCAGCGTTGCACGCCTTGATAACAATGCGAGCACTGCTGCGCCCAGGATGACCGCACCGAGCATCATCGCGACCGCCCGGTTGCCGCTGGCGTCAAGTCCCGGAATGACGGTGAAGTTGCCGCCGTAGCCGAGGAGCAGTTCCCACGGCGAGGATAACGCGGACTCAAGGCTTGGCCCAGGTTCCCGCGCGAGCAAATTCCACGCCGCTGGGCTGATCGGGCCAGCCTGCCAGGCCGCTACAAGCGCAGGACCGGACAGGACGAGCGCAGGTATCAGAGCGGACCACACGCGCCAACGAGAGCGGCCCGCAAAGGCACCCGCGAAAACGACAAGGAGCGTCAGCGGCGCGAGCAGCACCGGAGTCGCAACCACAACCACCGCCATCGCCACTGCGGCCGCGACAGCCGCGCTCGGGGAGCCAGCGCGGCGTGGCGGGAATTCAGCGCCGTCACCGACCAATTCGCCTCGCTGCCAGCCCACTCCGCGCACCAGTGTCAGCGCGAGCATTGGCAATGCGATGTGTGTGATGACTGCACCGACCCTGCCGTCGCCGATCGCCTGCAGGTACAGCGGCCACACTGCGTACGCGGTCGCGATCATGACCCGTACCGTGACGGAACGGGTTGCGGCGCCGGTGGCGAACCATGCGGCAAGAGCCGCGAACAACACCGCGAAGCTCAGCAGCAATCCGAACCCAATGCGGGGACCGCCGGGGAACAGCGCGAAGGGCGCGAGCAGCGCCGCAAATGCGCCATCCAACGCCGGCGCTCCGAAGCCGTGCTGGCTCCAGCCGGTCCAGGTCCGCTGCCACAGGTCCATCACGCTGAAGTCGGTCACTCCAAGAGCACCCGAACTAAGCTGGCTCCCGGTAGCGAGCGAAGGTATCCACGTGCCAAACAAGATAATCGAGCTCGCCAAGCCGAGCGCAACGACCGCCGCGAGCCCAATGCGCCGCCGCGTGCGCGCACTGTCAAGGTCCGCGAACATGATGTCCGTCGGCGCCGCCGCCGCGCGGGCGCGCTCATAGGCGCCCATTTCCCGAGCACGCAGCACCGCAAATATCGCGAATGGACTAGCAAGGAGCGGGCGCACTACGGAGCGCTTAACGGTCCAGGTGTGTGCTACTTTCTGCCGCGTCGTAGCCAATTGCGAGAGGCGCACCATGACCCGCCACGGCACGTATAGCTCAGCACCCACCAATCGCAGCTGATTTTGCGCGACACGGACAGCTGCTCGCGCAAGCGAGGAGGCGAACACCCACAGCAGGAGCAAAGGTAAAGCCCACGAGCGTGCCCAGGCCAAGGCATGGAACCATTCGGAGGCGCGGCGACGTGCATAGCTGGAGTGGCGCCCTCGGCTTGATCCGATTCTGCGCCCGTAGAGGGATTCCTGCGAGTGGCGAACCTTCGCGGTGGGCACGATCACGACGTCGTAGCCAGCACTCCATGCGCGCCGGCAGAAGTGCGTGCTGTCGCCAAAGCCGTCAAAGCCAGGATCAAGACCCTCGAAGTCCACCCACACGTCACGGTGCACTAACGCTCCAGCCAGGCTGACTGCGAGGACGTCATCCCGCGCGTTGTACTGCCCCTGGTTGATATCGTCCACCTCAACCATCGTCACCCGACGCCCGCCGAACCTCGACACGGTGGTGCCCAAGTTCACGAGTTTGCTGACGTCGTCCCACCGCACATGCGCTGCGCCGACGACAGCTGCCTTGCTGCGCTTGCGTGCGGTCGCTGACAACGCACTCAGTGCATCAGGAAGGGGCGCAGTATCGTCGTGAAGCAACCACAAATATTCGCGGGAATGCGATGGGTACTGCGCGAGCACATCGTCCACTGCATCGGAGTAAGTTTTTGCCTGCGACTCAGTGACAACGACCGACAACTCGGTCGGGATAATTGGCGCGATTGCGCCGTCAACAAGGACAACGTGAACGATGTCTGGGCCGACGTCTTGCGTCACAAGCGACGCGAGGACAGCAGGCAGTTGTCCGGCACGACCATCTGTGACGACGATCGCGCGGACCGTGAGGCGTGCAGCACTCATGACACGCCCCCGCAGGCGAGCAGGCTAGACCGCGCGGCGCTTGAGCTTGCGCCGCTCGCGCTCCGATAGCCCACCCCAAATACCAAAACGCTCGTCGTTGGCCAATGCGTATTCGAGACATTCGCCGCGCACGTCACAGGACGTGCACACCTTTTTTGCCTCACGCGTGGAGCCACCCTTTTCAGGGAAGAACGCTTCTGGGTCGGTTTGGGCACATAACGCGCGCTCTTGCCAAGCCAGCGGACCGTCATCCTGAGATCCGCCAAAAATGTCCACCACCGACGCCAATGTCGAGGCGGGCTTGCCTGCGTCCGAGGGCACTGAACCTTCGTAGATATTCCACATGAGGTCGTCCTCCGATCGCGGCGGGAAGGAATCCCGCATGTACGAATTACACCGTTGTAATCCCTATCAGTCAAGTCGAACCTAGCGCACCCCACGAATGAATCCCAAGCCCCACGCGACGTGCATGGTCGCTAGCACCCACGGAAGCCTCGCCGCCGCGGTCATTCCGGCCTGTTCACGCAGGGAAATTGCCGCGACCAACACCCCTGCTAAGTAGACCGCAGGTGCCGAGAATCCGATCAGCATCCATTCAATTCCAAAGGCAGCACCGACGATTCCAAGCACTGCTCCAAATACCAGCGCGGCGACGACAACGGGAGGCGCAAGATATCGCGCCGATGCCGTGGTCGGGTGGGTCTTGACAACCTCGCGTCGCCACGCGCCCGAGTGGAAAAACTGGCGGGCGAGGCCCCGCCATGACGAGCGTGGGTGGTATGGCACCTGCATCGCGGGCACGAAGTAGACAGTGAAACCCGCGTCGCGCAGACGGAAATTAAGTTCCCAATCCTGGGCCCGGCGAAAGTGAGCGTCGTAACCGCCTACCTCCTCCAGTGCCGCCCTACGGAAGTTACCGAGGAACACCGATTCCGTTGGACCTTCCTTGCCGCCAACACGGTGTCCCGCGCCTCCGAGGCCGAACCGGGACCCCATTGCGACGGCTACCGCTCGCGCGAAGGGCTCATCGGCTTGGGGGACCATGCGCCCGCCGACGTTTGCGGCGCCGGTGCCTGCCAGCGACTCAACGGCGAGCTCGATGTACCCGCGTGGCAAGACGATGTGGCCATCGATCCGGATCACGATGTCGTCACCGGAGGCCGCAAGCGCCAGATTGAGGCCCACGGGTGTTGCCGCAGCGGGGTTGTCGACCACCGTGATGTTTGGGTGACGTTCGGCCAGGTTTTTTGCGATTCGCGCCGTCGCGTCCGTCGAGGGGCCTACGGCAATCACAACGTTCACACCTGGCGTAAAGCCGTTGTCAAGCACCGAGTCCACCGCCGCTTCAAGGTGCGCCTCTTCGTTGAGGACGGTCAGGATGATGCTGACGGGCGCATGAACGTCGACGGGCTCTAGGTGTGGCACGGATCGAGCGTAACCCAGCCATCGCTAGTGGCCGGGTGCGCCCCGCCCGTACAATGGCGTACATGCCTGCCTGTGCCGTCGCTCTGTCCGCATGACCGCGCCTGTCGCGAAGCGCCGCCAGCACGGATCACGGGCCACTGCGTATCCGTGGCTGCGCTACGTGGTGCTCGGTGCCTCCGCGGCGTTGGGATTCACGATCGTCTACGGACAGACCCTGGTGAGCCAAGTTGATCGGTCGTTCAGCACCCCGGACGTCGAAGCCATCATCACCAACCGCCCGCAGAAGCCTATCGACGGCGACGCGGGAGAAGCGCTCAACATCTTGCTGTTGGCCTCCGATGCTCGCGACGGCGAAAACGGCGACATCGGCGGCGATTTTGAGGGCATGCGCAACGACACCACGATCATCATGCACATTTCCGGGGATCGTGAACGCGTCGAGATGCTGTCGATCCCGCGGGACACCCAGGTTCCAATCTCGGATTGCACGCTATTGGACGGGCGACTTCAACATTGCGTTTGCTAACGGTGGCAGTCACGGCAACGCAGCTGAGGCCGCCGCCTGCGTCATCAATACCGTCGAAGCCATCACCGGCATCTATATCGACCATTTCGCCGTAGTTGACTTCACTGGCTTCGTAGACATGATCGACGCGCTAGGCGGGGTGCCGATGTGTATTCCTACCGCAATCTCCTCGACCAAGGCCAAGCTTGAGATCGAGGCCGGTCCCCAGGTGATGGATGGTGAGACCGCGCTGGCGTTCGCCCGCCTGCGCACCGCGGAAACGGGCGGCATATCGGGCTCGGACCTCCAGCGCATCACTCGCCAGCAGGAGCTACTGAGTCAGACAGCACACACCGCACTATCCAAGAATCTGCTCACCGAGGTCGGCGAACTCACACAGTTCATCCGCGCCGCCGCACAGGCCATGACTATGGATCCGCCACTGGCCGACACCAAATACCTGGTGGCACTCGCATACAGCCTCAAGGACTTCGACAAAGACTCGCTCGTGTTCGCAACAGTTCCGTGGGAGTACACGGAGAATCGTGTCAATGTGACCTTGCTTCCCGAGGCCGAACTGACCTGGGAACAGTTGCGTACTGATACGCCCCTGACTGCGGTCGCCGGCCAGAATGAGTCGTCAGCGTGGGAGGACGGCAAATCGGATGGCGATTCCGCTGACTCCCCTGTTGAGGACTCCGACGCGGCTTCGCTCAGCGCGATCGACTCGCAGCTTGCCGAATGCTCGCAATAGGCCCTGAGATTCAGCGTGAGGAAGCGGATGGATCCGCCTAGGCTCAAGTGACATCTGTATTGAGTGGGAACTCAATCCTGCCGATATCCGTTATGTGCACAGCGGGCGCACCCTCCTCTAGCTCGCTCGACGAGCCTTCGCAACGCGCGGCTCGAATCTGCAACGTTTACCGAAGGTACGTGAATTGAAGTCTTCTCCTCTCACGAGCGAACACGCACATGGCTAGCCGCATCAAGAGCGCACGCCACGGCTCAAGTGCTCCTCACCACCGAGTTCTCACCGGGCTCATGTGGGCGACCGCTGCTGTCGTAGGTTTCGCAGCGGTCTACGCGGGGACCAATCTTTACCTGTTGCAAAGCTCGCTAACGACACGCGACATCAGTGCGCTTATCCAATCCGACAACGACTCTCAGGTCGCCCTGGCTAGTGACGGCACCCCGCTCGACGGTTCTGCTGGCAACGACGTCAATGTTCTGCTGATGGGTTCGGACATCCGCGATGGCGAGAATGGAGAGATTGGCGGCGTCGTGGAAGGAATGCGTTCCGACACCACGATCATCATGCATATTTCCGAAGATCGTTCGCGCGTCGAATTCATCTCTATCCCCCGCGACTCGCGCGTCGCTATCTCGGACTGCACCCTGTTCGACGGCTCCACGGTGCGCGGTTGGACCACCAAGTTCAACACCGCGTTCTCCAATGGTGGCTCGCAAGGAGACGCCGCAGAGGCCGCCGCATGCACTATTAAGACCGTGCAGGACCTCACGGGAATATCGATTGACAACTATGCGGTCGTCGACTTCTCGGGCTTTGAGAGCATGATCGACGCGCTCGGCGGCGTCCCGATGTGTATTTCCAACGACATATCCTCCAAGAAGGCGAACCTATACCTCGACGAGGGTGCGCAGGTGCTCGACGGTGAAACTGCACTCGCCTATGCTCGTGCTCGCACCGGGACCGGACTTCCCGAGGGCACCGACCTTCGCCGGATCGACCGGCAACAAGAACTGCTCATGAACATATTGCGCAAGGCATTAGGACAGGACGTCCTCACCGACGTCCCTACGCTCACGAAGTTCGCGCGAGCGGGCGCTGAGTCCCTCACCATGGACCCGGTACTGGGTAACCTCAGTTACTTGGCGGGCCTGGGCTACAGCCTGCGCAACCTGGACACCGACAACATCGCGTTCATCACGGTGCCGTGGGAATACCCCTCCGACCGCAACGGGGACGTGGTGTGGTCCGCGGAGGCGGATGACCTGTTCGCGAAGATCATCGCGGACCAGCCAGCGGCTGACCCTGAGATCGACGCTTCCCCTAGCGCGTCGCCGTCCGCGGATGGCACCATTGCGGTCAGCGACTCCGACGCGATTGGCGGGGCGACGTCATCTGAGGCTCCTTCAGCCATTGTCACGCCTTCGTCCGAACCATCCACCTCAGCGACGCCCCTGCGCGAGACAGAAAGCGACATTCTTGCCTCCTGCAACTAAGTCCGCCCTCACCGTTCACCCATGGGCAAGGTACCTACGCGTCGCGTAGCGCCTTGCCCTTGGCATATGCGGCGTCGCGTAGCGACGCCTGAAAATGCTCCATCTTGGTGCGCAGTTCCACGGCCAGTTGCCCCTGCCCCGCACTGAGCACGCGCACGGCAAGCAAACCTGCGTTTCGCGCCCCGCCGATCGACACGGTCGCGACGGGCACCCCGGCGGGCATTTGGACGATGCTCAGCAATGAGTCCATCCCGTCCAGGTACTTCAGTGGCACGGGCACTCCAACCACCGGCAGGGTCGTCACTGCGGCGAGCATCCCCGGCAGGTGTGCCGCTCCCCCGGCGCCTGCGATGATCACGCGCAGGCCGCGTTCGGCCGCTTCCCGACCGTAAGCGATCATCTGCTCCGGCATGCGGTGCGCGGACACAACGTCCTTCTCGAACGGGACGTCAAACTCCTTGAGAACCGTCGCGGCCGCTTCCATCACGGGCCAATCGGAGTCTGAACCCATCACGATTCCTACTAACGGTTGTGCAGCCATCACTTCACTCCTTCACGAACGATTGCCGCTGCGGCCACCGCTCTGTCGTATATCGATGTGGCGTCGTCCCCCGACACGTTCACGTGGCCGACCTTACGGCCGGGCCTGACGTCTTTGCCGTACAGGTGAATCTTGGCGCCGGCGTCCGTGACATCCGCGAGTGCCGACGGCAGGTCAGCGCGTGCGCCCCCTAGGACATTGGCCATGACGGTCCATGCAGCGCGCGGAGCAGTGTCACCCAGTGGCAAGTCCGCGACGGCGCGCAGGTGCTGTTCGAACTGCCCGGTGACGGCGCCATCCATGGTCCAGTGTCCCGAGTTATGGGGCCGCATCGCGAGTTCGTTGATCACCAGTTCGCCATCCGCCTCGAACATTTCTACGGCCAGCACCCCGACGACACCTAATTCTGTGGCCACCCTCTCACCGATGCCGAGCGCGCGGGCGGCTAGTGCTTCGTCTAGGTGCGGCGCAGGCGCTATGACCTCGGAGCACACCCCCTCGCGCTGGATGGATTCCACGACCGGCCATGTGCGCACCTCACCAGATGGGCGCCGAGCCACCAGCACTGCAAGTTCGCGCGTGAACGCCACCTTCTGTTCGATCAACACGTCGGGGCCGCCCCCATCGCGGCGGGCGAGCCAATCCGCAGCTTGGCTCGCATCAGAGATGATGCGCACGCCTTTGCCGTCATAGCCGCCGCGGGCCGTCTTTAACACTCCCTCACCACCATGCACCTCGAGGAACCTCGAGATCGTGTCAGCGTTATCTGCACGCGCCCAATCGGGGTTAGGCAACCCCAACTCGTTCATACGGACACGCATCGCAATCTTGTCCTGCGCAAACACCAACGCGGCGAGTCCGGGACGAGCTGGAACACCGGCGTCGCGGGCCGCAGCAAAAACTGCCTCGGGGATGTGCTCGTGTTCCCAAGTCAGCGCAATGGGACGCGGATCGGCCAAGAGTGCAGCCACCGCATCGGCGTCGCCGGGAAGCCCCACGACCACCTGATGTGCGGCCAGCGCCGCCGCCGCATCGGGCGATTCGACTAGGACACGCAAGGTGAGGCCAAGTTCCGTCGCTACCGGCGCCATCATGCGGGCAAGTTGTCCGCCGCCAACGACGGCCACAATCGGGGAAGTCATGGGTACAACCTACCGGCGGCTAGGCTCTGACTCCGTGAGCATCGTGAGCTGGTTGCGTGAACGCGCAGGAGAATTGGCGAAGTTCGGCACCGTAGGCGTGGCGGGCATCTTTGTTGATGCCGGCATCTTCAACCTGCTCCGGCTGGGCCCTCTCGAGGCCGCGGACAAGGTGATCACTGCCAAGTTGATCGCATCAATCGTCGCCACGCTGTTTGCGTGGGTAGCACACCGCTGGTGGACGTTCCGCGGGCGCCAGACTCGCCGGCCGGGCAGAGAGATCGTCATCTTCGCGCTGATCAATGGGTCCGCGCTAGCAATCCAGGCGATTGTGCTGGCCATCAGCCACCACTGGCTGGGATACACGAGTGCGCTCGCCGATAATTTCTATGCATACGGAATCGGTCTTCCGTTGGGCACCGTCGTAAGATATGTCGGATACCGCTCGTTTGTCTTTACGGACGCTTCCGACGCGACGACCGAGTCGCCCGAGCGTGAGGAATGACTTCATCCAGATTGACCATGTGTGGCACGCCCTGAAGGAAGACGGCGAAAGCGGCAGGCTTACGTTGTGAAAGCTCGAGACGTCCGCCATCGGCAGTAACCAGGTCACGCGCGAGGGCTAGACCCAGACCCGTACCGCGTCCCCCGGTCACCTCTCGTTCGAAGATTCGCGGGGCAAGGTCCTCTGGTACACCTTCACCCTGATCACGCACTTCGATGACGATGGCGTGATTGGCTCCACTTTGTCGAGCAGAGACCGTCGTAGTCCCCGCACCGTGGTGCAGCGAATTCTCAATCAAGGTAGCGAGCACTTGAGCGAGGCCACCAGGAGTGGCGAACACCGTGGCATTGGTGCCCTCGATGCTGAGCTCGCGACCGCTCTTACGGAACGCGTTTTCCCATTCGGCTTGCTGCTGGTCAAACACGTCAGACAGCAACACCAGTTCAGTGCCGGAACCAAGAGTGCGGCGCGTGCGTCCAAGCAACTCGTCAACCACGCCGACTAGCCGCTCCACCTGCTCAAGCGACTTCTCGGCCTCTTCACGCACCTCGGCCTGGGTGGAGGTCACCGTAATTTCTTCAAGCCGCATGGAAAGTGCCGTCAGCGGGGTGCGCAACTGATGCGAAGCATCGGCCGCGAATTGTCTTTCACTCGCAAGCCTGGCGCCCATGCGCTCGGCGCTGCGATTAAGCTCCTCGGCTACCAAGTCGATCTCCTCGACCCCGGTCTTTGTGAGATTCAGGCGGACCTGACCCGAGCCCAAGTGTTCAGCGCTTGCCGCGAGGTAGACCAGGGGCTTGGAGAGGCGATTCGCCTGCCACATCCCCATCGCGATGCCGGCGATCACGGCAATAATGCCCACCATCAGCACAAGGCCGACTGCCCGCGCCGATTGCCAGAAGACGTCCCACCACGACATGTACATGAGTGCAACCAGGCCACTATCCGTGACGTAGGAAGACGAGAATGAACGGGTGGGTTCCTGACCGGCAGACAGTTCCGTGCCGTCGGGGAGCGTCACGTTGATGTAGGACGGCGATCCCACTGCGTCGCTGACGTACGCCTCAAGGTTTTCGTCAGTAACGTTCTCACCCGCGGCGTCACGCACTTCGAGCGTGCGTGCGGCGGTAGTAGTGCGTTGGTCGAGGTTAGCAAGTGAGGCATCGCGCACGAGCGTGGCCGCCGCAATCGCGAGCGGTATACCAAGCAACACGACCGCGACGGCAAGCGCCGAGATCGTGGCTTGTAGAACGCGCCGGCGCACCCGCCGACCTAGAGGTTGCTCTCGAAGCGGAAGCCCATTCCGCGCACGGTCGTGATGAAGTGCGGCTGAGCGGCATCGTCGCCGAGTTTGCGACGCAACCAGGACACGTGCATGTCCAGAGTCTTTGACGGTGCGCCGCTATCCGCGGCCCAGACCTCACGCATGAGGGTGTCTCGAGAGACAACTGAACCCGCGTTGGCGACCAACAGGTGGAGCAGATCGAACTCCTTACCGCTGAGTTGCAATTCCTTGCCACCCAGGAAGGCCCGGTGACCCGCGACGTCGATACGCACGCCAGCCACATCGAGATCGGACGCCGCATCGGCGCCGGTGCGGCGTCGCAACAACGCGCGCACGCGTGCCAACAATTCAGCGAGCCGAAAGGGCTTGGTGACGTAGTCGTCGGCTCCTGCATCCAGGCCCACGACGAGGTCGACCTCGTCTGCGCGCGCTGTCAGCATCAGAATCGGCACAGCCAGGCCTTTGTCACGGATTCGACGCGCTACGTCGACTCCGTCGATATCGGGCAGGCCAAGGTCGAGGATGACGAGGTCGGCATCATCTGCCGCGTCTACACCCCCGAGTCCGGTCCCGTGCCATTCAACGTCATAGCCTTCTCTTCCCAAAGCGCGGGTCAAAGGTTCTGAAATGGTCGGGTCATCTTCGACCAAGACAATTCGAGTCATGGTGCCACGATACCCGTGTCGACCTACTTTGCAACGCCTCGCGCGCGCTAACCCCACTGTGAGGCGAGATCGGTCCACGACTGCCCCTTGCGCATGGTCCCGGTAGGCTGAGCGATCGTGATCACTGCTCCGCCGCCGCGCGCCAACGCGGCGCCCCCTCGCCTTCACACAGCCCTCGTAGCCGCGCCCGAGCGAATTGTGCAGATTACTGTTGCGCTTGCGCTTGCAGCAGGGGCTACCGTGAGCCTTGGGATCCACTATTGGTGGACTGTACTGCCCGCGGCGACACTATTGGTCGCCGTCACATGGAACCCGCTACGGCCCTGCATCGAGGTGACGATCGCGAGCTTGCGCGCCGCACTCATCGTCCTGGGCGGGGTGGCCGTATGGACCGTGGCGAACATCGCGATGGCCTCCGAGTACCTCATTGTTGTCCGCGACCCTGGGTTCCTCACCCTGTCAGGCAAGTGGCTCGTGAACCACCCCAGCACAGACATCCCATCGCTCGGCGCAGTACAGGCAGCCAGCGCTCAACTCAACCTCGTCGCCGATGCCTCCCAAGCCTGGAATTTGCACGGCGACGTCATCCAGCCACAAGGAGCAAAAATGCTCCCTGCAACCCTGTCTATCGGCGGCTGGCTCGCGGGCGACACAGGCGTTCTTGCTGCGAATGTTGTCATCGGCGCGGTGGGAATCCTCGCGGTGTACGCCCTCGCACGACGATTCATGGGGCCCTACGGCGCGCTCGCGCCCGCAGGCGCCCTGGCGCTCACTGTGTCCCACATCGCGCTGTCTCGCGCGGCATATTCGGAGCCGCTCACCCTAGTTCTCGTTGTCGCAGGTGTGCTGTGGGCGTGGCGCGGAGTGGTGGAGCGCAGCACTTCCCTGCTGGTCGCCGCGGCGCTGACGTCGGGGGCGACTACCTTCATTAGGATCGACGGTGCGTCGTTCGCTGTCGGGGCACTCACGGGCGCCGTCATTGCGCTAGCCCTATCCGATGCCCCACGGAAGTGGCGAATGCGTACCGCGATCGCGTTCATCACCGCACAAGCCATCACGCTCGGGCTGGGATACGTGTCGCTGTGGCGCTGGGCGCAGGAATACCTGGAGCGCCTTGAAGACCAGGCAATCGCGTTGGTGTCGGTCTACCTTGTCGCTACGGCCCTATGTGCACTGTGGGCTGCGACCTGGGGTCCGCAACTGCGCACGGATCGCCTTGTCACGTCCCTACGTAGCGCACTGGGTAGCACGGGTGCGCGCATGGTCGCCATCACCGTCGGCGGCCTGCTGGTGGTACTAGCCTCACGGCCGCTGTGGATGATCGCACGGCGTGGCACGGAGAAGGCCAATGAGGTGTTTGCTAACGGAGTCGTGGAATCCTTCCAACAAGGTGCGGGACTCGAGATTGACGGCACTCGGACGTACGCAGAATCGACCATGACGTGGATGAGCTACTACCTCACATGGGTGCTGGTGGCATTCGCGATTGTCGGTTTCGCGGTCGCTGCACACCGGATGCTTCGTCGTGACGGCGTGTGGGCGGTGTTCCTCGGAGCGATTCTCGCGCCCACATTGCTGTATTTGTGGAATCCGTCGATCATCCCGGACCAGATCTGGGCAATTCGCCGATTCGAACCAGCCACGATGCCCGGCTTCGTCCTTGCGGCTGCGGTGGGTCTTTGGTGGATGGTCAGTGCGGTGCGCAGTGAGTCCGCGCGCCTTACTGGAACGCGAGTAGCCGCGACCGTCTTGGTCCTGGCCCCGCTCACCTCATGGGTGTCAATCATGCCGAACTCAGAGCTACCCCTCAGCAGTGCCACCAACGTGACGACGCGAGAGATGATCGGTGCGCGTGATCAGCTCGACGATCTTTGTGCAGTCGTCGGCGATCGACCCATTGTGCTGGCAGGAACCTCGTCTCACTTCGGGTCGCTACGCGTGATGTGCGACCAGCCTGTCGTGCTCGCTCTTGTCGAGCCAACTCCCGAGGCGTTACGTCAGATCACGGCGACATGGGGGCAGGCTCCTGTGGTGCTCACCCGAAACACTGACTGGTTCGAGTGGAGCGGAGGAGATCCTGCACCCGTCGTCGATTCCACCGTACGCACGTCGTCGTACGCGCTCCAGCACATCCCGCGCACCTACACGGACAGGAAGTACACCTGGTACGCGGGCATCGTCACGGATGACGGCACTCTCGATCCGTTGCCCGCAGCCCCCGCACGGGATTAACTCATCCACAGATCCGGCGGTGCGGTAGCAACGCGAGGTGCATAGCGCTCATCGTGGGGTCATGCGAGTCACGTGGGCCGGACACCTAGACCTAGACCTCACATCACAAGCCACCTGCGCAGACATCTGCGACTTTCTTGCCGAGCACAGCGAGCGACCAGCGAATCTTTGGTGCGGCAACGTCCGACTGGACCCTGACCACCGTGCTGGCGTCCCTCCCTTGACCCACGGCGCCACTCTGACCGGCGCACCAGGCTTGCCGCTGGTGTCTCTCGAAGACCCACATATCGCGATCATCGCGGGGCCAGATGCCGGGTGGATGCTGCCACTGACTCGCATCGGTAGTGCGCTTGGCCGCTCTGTGGGCGCAGACCTCACTCTGCGCGACGGTTCAATGTCTCACTCACATGTCTCCCTCGGCATGGACAAGACCCCCTGGGCGCGCGACCTAAATTCACGCAACGGGTCACTGCTGGTGCGCACAAACGGCCGCAGGCGTCGTGGCCGCACCGTGCATCCGGGATTCGGGGATCTCGTGGTGGCTGGCGAGTCCGTGATGGAATTTCGGCCAATACCAAGGTCTGACGAAGCACGCGTGAACTCCTCGCCAAATGCATTGTCGGGCCAACAATGGGCAGCCATCGCAGGCGGAGCGGCGAGCGGAATCGTCCTGGCCAGCATCACTGGCCGGTGGTACTTCGCACTGATTGCGCTTGTCTACCCCGTAGCGATGCTCGCGCCGTGGATCGCCGCTCGGTTTCGGGCCGTCATGGGACCAAGTGACGAGTACCGCGGGGCGTTTGACCCTTGTCCCCACGCCGATGCTGACAACGCGGGCACTGCCCGTCCCGACTGCTCCGGCTCTGTCAAATCGGCGCCTTCTGGGTCCGTGGCTGTGACCGGACCCGCGACGATCGCCACTGCCACCGCCCGTGCAATCTTGTTGGCCCGAGGAACGCGTCCCGCCGCTACCGATTGGGACGAGCCGTGGATGCGTTGGTTGCCGCGCGCAGAACCAGGTGAGGCCATCTTGATCGTCCCCGACGGACAAAGCGCACCGTCTTGGGCGCGCTGCGTCGTCGACGCACGGACTCACTCCACTCAGGTGCGCGTCGGTACCGTCGTCGTCGATTATCACCCCTGCTGGGTGAGCGCCCACGCTGCCGAATCGGTGGCGCGAACCATCGCCTCGAGGACTCAGTCGCGAGCACTTCCGCGAGAGGTCGGCTGGGCTGACCTGGCAATGACGAACACTCACCAGATTGGCCGAGCACCCGTGTTCGCCACCGCCATGGGCGTTGGTGCTGACGGCGTCGTGTCCGTTGACCTCGACATTCACGGACCGCACCTGCTGATCGCTGGCACAACCGGCGCGGGTAAGTCCGCGCTGCTTGAAACGTTCGTGCTGGGCCTCGCGCACCGCGTTCCGCCGACCAAACTCAACATTGCCCTCATCGACTTCAAGGGTGGCGCGGGCTTGCGCCACTGTATGGAGCTACCGCATGTCGTGGGTGCCCTGACGGATCTCGACGGGCATCTTGCGCAACGCGCCCTGGTAGCGCTGAGCGCGGAGCTCGAAGATCGCAAGCGGTCTCTCGCCGCCGCCGGGTATGGCTCGTTCGCAGAATGGGAACGGGCCACAGGAGCGCCACCCCGCCTTTTGGTCGTTGCCGACGAATACCAGGAGATCGCGCAACATCACCGCGAGTTCCTTCCGGACCTCGCGCGCCTCGCCGCGCAAGGACGGTCTCTGGGGCTTCACCTCGTCCTCGCGACGCAGCGGCCCGCGGGCGCCGTCACGCCGGAGATTCGCGCTAACGTCTCGACCACTATCGCGCTGCGAGTGACGTCGGCCTCTGAGTCGCAAGACCTGATCGGCAATGGCGACGCAGCTTTACTCCCTCCGTCGATCCCAGGGCGAGCAATCATGTCGCACGGCACAGCGCGCCACACCATTCAGGTCGCACGCCCGAGCGTGGTGGCGACCCCAGCGGTCAGACTTGCGGGCACACCAGTGGTGGGCAGTGCGTCCGAACTCGCGTCGGCCGTGGCCCGCAGGTGGCATGACGCTGCGCTTCCGCTCGCACTTTGGTGCGATCCCCTGCCACCGCAGCAGAGCCTGCCACTTGCCGCCTCCAGCAACCCTCGAGGCGGCCTCGTGGTGGGGCGAGCGGATTGGCCCTCTCAACGCAAGCAGGACTATGTTGCCTGGGAGCCCAGCGAGGGGCCGCTCGCCGTAGTGGGACCCCACGGCTCGGGACGCACGACACTCCTGCGCACGCTGGCCGCTCAGGCCCACTTGCTCGGGTTGGCTCCGGTGTGGCTATCGCGTGATCCCCGCGAGGCGGCCCGAACAATCGTGCTGGCCGACTCACGCCATGACGTTCTGCTCCTCATCGATGACGCGGCGGTTTTAATGCCGATGCTCGCCGAGTGCGACCTAGGGGCCGCGGCAGATGCGCTCACCCGGCGGCTCGCGCGCGCAGAGCCCACTGTCCTTGCGCTTGCTCCCCACGATTCTGCGCGGCTCGCGGGCAACGCAAGTCAGCGCATTGTTTTCACCGGCACCGACGGTGCAGATGATTCGCTATGGGGAGTACCGAGGTCGTTGTCCGGCATTTCACCACGGCCGGGCCTGGCACGCTGGGTGCGCAGGGGTGCTTGGTGCGAACTTCAGGCGTGCGTACCGCCCGCCGACTCTTCTCACCCCTGCGTCCTCGTCACGCCGCTACCCACCGCGGCATCGGTTGCGCAACGCTGCGCGAGCGATCCGCAGTTGCTGGGGGTCGGCGGTGACGACGCCATGCCGATTCATCTGGGTAGCGGCGACATCACGATCGCGGGGCCCGCCTCTCGCGAGCGCGAAGCGGTCGCCGCTCACGTTCGCCGGGTCGCCAACGCCGCGGGGCTCACGGTCGCCGTGACTGTGCGCGACAACCTATTGCCACTGCCCGGAGTCGCGCGTCCGCGCGGCACCATCATCGTGTCCGAGCCGGGGCCGCGGAGTATTCGCGACGCCGCCGGGACGCCGCACCTCGGAATCGCAGACCCCTGCTCCACGCCGGGGCGTGTCGCGGTTATCACCGAATCAGCGGTTCTGGCGGCACAATTGCCCTGGGCGTAATTCCCCGCGAACGCTACTCCTCAGTCGCAGGGGCGTCGTCCCGGCCCGCCCGCGCGAACACGGCGGCTGCAACTGCGAGCGCGACAACAATGAGTACGGCTCCCACGAGCGGCTGCGTCGCGAGGATGGCTAGACCTAGGCCAGCTTGGAATACTTGCCACGTCAAAGCGATCGACCGGGACCATCGGCGGGAGTGCCACATCCCCCACGCGCCTGCGCCAACTCCGATTGCCAAGAGCGCGCAAAACGCCGCCACACCCACGATCATCCCAGCATCGGCGGTGTCCCCCAAGACGGCGTAGATGGCGTAAGCGACGGCGACCACGGCGAGCACAACGGCCTCAAAACCGAGCCCGAAAGCCGCCGATATCTCTAGCGAACGTGCCCTACGTTCCGTACGGTTGGTCATGCTCTCTAAACTCCTGCCTGGGATTGTGAGCGGAAACATTGCGTCTTGCTCTTGTCACCTGTTCGTAACCATGAGAACCTTAAAGAAGTCAAACCGCACCGGCCGCGGCGATATCTCACACTTTTGTGTCAACTTCGTTGCGCCATACTGCCACAAGGAGACCCCATGGACTGGCGCGACCGCGCTGCTTGCCTCGATGTTGATGACCCGGAACTCTTTTTCCCCGTCGGCAACACCGGCCCTGCCCTAGTGCAGATCGAGAAGGCCAAGACCGTGTGCAACAGTTGCACGGTACGCGAAACCTGCCTGCAGTGGGCAATGGAGCACAACCAGGATTCTGGCGTATGGGGCGGACTGTCGGAAGACGAACGCCGTTCCCTCAAGCGCCGCGCAGCTCGTGCGCGCCGCGCAGCCAAGTAACCACTAGACAGCACCTGCCACACATTTTTTGTGTGGACCACGATGCTATACGGCGGTCACCGACGATGACGCGTATGCCCTGAGGCACACGCGTCATTGTCAGGTCTAGGAAAAGTGCCCGCTGGTGCCCGCGTGTGAGGTGCCGACCCGCAACCGGAAAGTACCAGGGCTAGCGCTCGCCAACCTTGACGTGCACGGCAACTTCGCTGCCGCCCTCGATACGCTTCCAGGTCAAAGACCCACCTAATTCGTTCTCAACGAGCGTCGTGACAATCTGGGAACCGAGACCGGTCGGCTTCGATGACAGCCCTACGCCGTCATCGACAATCAACACGTTGAGATCGTCGTCATCACGCCGCGCAGTGATGGTGATGGTGCCATGTTCGCGTCCAACAAACCCGTGCTCGACGGCATTCGTGACCAGTTCGGTAATGACGAGTGCAAGCGACGATGCGTCTTGCGCTGGAATCAATCCAAAGTCGCCTTCACGCACAATCTTGACCTGGACACCAGGCGAGGCCACGTCCGCTGCCATCCGCATTGAGCGGCCCGCAAGGTCGTCGAAGTTCACGAGCTCGTCTAGCGTGCCGGACAGCGTCTCGTGTACTAGCGCGATTGTCGATACGCGGCGCATTGCCTCCGCGAGCGCCTCCTTGGCCTCTGGGGCCTCGACACGCCGACTTTGGAGCCTCAGCAACGCAGCTACGGTCTGCAAGTTGTTCTTGACGCGGTGGTGAATCTCCCTAATGGTCGCGTCCTTGGTGATGAGCTCGCGCTCACGGCGCCGCAATTCGCTCACGTCGCGGCACAACAACACCGCACCGGTACGCTCACCGCCGTCCATAATTGGGATAGCGCGAAGCGACAGGCACGCGCCGTGCACCTCGAGATCAGTACGCCAGGCGGCGCGACCCATCACTACCATCGCAAGCGTCTCGTCGATCAAGCCGCGGTCGGTCACAAGTTCGCTGGTGACGCGTGGCAGGGATTTGTTCATGAGTGGCCCGTGCACTCCCAGGCGGTGGAAGCATGACAGCGCATTAGGCGACGCGTAGGTCACGTGACCCACCCCATCGAGCCTCACGACCCCATCTCCCACTCGAGGAGCTCCGCGTCTGGGGCCAGTGACGGAGGTATGTACTGGGAACCCACCCTGCGTGATCATGCGCAAAAGGTCGTCCGCGGCTCCCTTGTAGTTAAGTTCAAGGCGACTCGAGGACCGCGAAACTACCTGTGATACTTCGCGCGTCAGCACGGCGATGGCGGAGCCGTTCATTACGATCGGCAGCGCATCCTCGCGCACCGCGTAAGTCTCGTCCCAGCGTGGCTCTCGCGAGGCCACGATCGTGCCCTCGTTAAGCGCCCGGCGCAGGTGTGCCACCCGTGTGGGGCCAGCCATCGTGCCCACGACATCATCTTGATGCACGGTTGGGCCCGTTGACGGGCGGCATTGCGCGACGGCAACGAACCCGTCAGGAACCTCGCGCCACATCACCAAATCGGCGAACGCAAGGTCCGCGATAATCTGCCAGTCCGCAGCGAGAAGGGCTAGCCAGTCTGCCTCAGCATCGGTGAGGGATCCGAACCGCTCGGCGGTTTCGCGCAAAGTTGCCACGTAACTAGCCTAAGGGTCGCGCGCAGGCGCGGTAGCCTGGGAGGACCTTGGAGGGCGCCCCATGAAGATCATTCACCAGCACACATTTAACGCGAGCCTAGATCGCGTGATCGCGATGCTTGCCGACGAAGAGTTTGCCGCCCACCGCGCGAACTCATCGGGCGCGACGGACCAGGACGTGCTGATCGACGGCACACCCGACGCTGCATTCACCGTTCTGATCCGCCGCGTAGTGCCGTCATCGACCATCCCTGCCGAGTTCCGCAGCTTTGTTGGCAAAGAGCTCAACGTCAAATACACCGAGGCATGGGAGCCGCCAGACGAACACGAGGCCGATCGGGTCGCCACCTTTGCGATGGAAATCGCTGGCGCGCCAGGCCACGTGGCAGGCGCAATAGGGCTGACGCCCCAGGGCGACACGGTCGAGTTCTTGGCCACAGGTACGGTCAAGGTGACCGTACCGCTATTCGGAGCGCTCATCGAAAAGGCCGTGGCGAGCACGGTCGAACATGGTTTCGCTTCCGAACTCGCAGCAGCCGATGCTTGGCTGGCTTCACACTGACGATGCTTCCCGCGCCTATTCAGGTTTTTATCGGCGGAGCCATCGGTGGAGCCATTCGGCTCGGCCTTGATGGAGCGTTTTCTGCTGACGCCCGCTCCATCCCTTGGGACGTCGTGCTGATCAACGTGATCGGATCCTTCGCGCTTGGCTTCATCGCCGCACGAATCAAGCCAAGACGCGGACACCCCTGGTTCCCGTTCGTGGGGCCCGGCCTGTTAGGCGGCTTCACTACCTTTTCTGCGCTCGCTGCCCTGCAGTGGACTGCGTCGACTGGCACCGAGATCGCAGTCGGTGTGCTGACACTGACGCTGGCCGCAGCGATCGCGTCCGCCGCGTGGGGCTGGAAACTTGGAAAACAGGCCACTACTGAGGACGATCTGGAAGAAAACATCGCTAATCGCAGCCGGGCAGAGGGCCCATGAGTCTCTGGGCCTACGTGGCAGCAGCGCTCGCATGCGGGATTGGCGCGACAATCCGATACTCGCTGTCGCGGTTGCGCTCAATTTGGGTACTCCCCTGGCCCACGTTGATCGCCAACGTCGCGGGCAGCGTCCTACTTGGCGCGATCGCGCAGGAGGCGCTCACCGCAGCCAACCCGGACATGCTCATGCTGGTCGTAGGCGGCGGATTCGCCGGCGGCCTCACGACCTTCTCCTCGCTCGCGGTCGATGCTGTCGTGCTGTGGCACGAGGACAAGCGTCCCGCAGCAACGGCGTACGTGTTGACAACTTTCGGGGCGGGACTCGCGAGCGCGAGCGCCGGATGGGCGCTCGCGTCGCTCGTCTAGCGATCCTTTAGTCCTCGAACGTGACGCCGCGCCAAAACGCGACGTGTTCACGGATGTTCTCCGCGCGGACCTTGGGCTGGTCGTAGTGCCAAGCCGCGTCCTTGTTGGTCTCGCCGTCCACGATCACGTCGTAATACGTGGCGGAACCCTTCCACGGGCAAGCGCTTTCCATGGAGGAGTCCTGGAAGTACTCGGCCTTGATGGACTCCTTGGGGAAGTAGTGATTACCTTCGACCACCTCGGTGTGGTCGGATTCCGCAATAACGGTGTTGTTCCACATCACCTTCATCATTCCTCCATCGGTGTTCGGTCGCGACGCCGTTGGTCGGCGCGCGATCCCTCAACCAGGCCAACAGCACACCCCGCCGCTTAATTCCTAGGGAAGAGACGCGAACAGACCGAGCGGGCCGTCAAGACACCCGCGCACCGTGCCGCTTACGTACTGCCCAGGCCACGAGGGGCCACCCGAGAACTAACGCCACGACCACCACCGCTGGCACCACTGCTCCAGAGCCCGCCGGTAACGCGACCGCGGCCAGGGTAAGCGAAGTGACCAGGCCAAAGAGCGACACCGCGACGGGGACGCGCAGCCCGGCCGTATGCCCTGCGCGGCGCTGGCTTATCGCAGCAAGGTTGGCCACCGCGTAGTACGTGAGCACGGTCGCTACGGATACCAACAGCAGGTTGGCTCCGCTGGTCCACACTAGCCCAGCAGCAAGTACAGCCACCACGAGTTCCGCGCGCCACGGCGCGCCGGCGGCTCCCTGTGCGGCCAACGCTGCAGGAAGGTCGCGCTCACGCGCCATCGCCATCGCGGTGCGACCAGCGCCCGCCATCACCGCGAGCATCGCCCCGAAGGTCGCGAGCACGGCAGCTACGGTCACGACCACAACCGGTACATGACCCACCGCGGCCAGCTGCTCTATGGGCCCGGCGAGCACGCCGGACTGTTCGGAGTTCGTCTTCCCCCTGTCGGCCAAGCCGCCCAGGGCATCGGCGCCCACGAAGGTGGCGAGCGCCCACGCTATGGCCAAGTACAGCGCGACAACCACGCCTAGCGCGACCACGATGGCGCGCGGGATGGTGCGTTCGGGCCTTCGGACTTCCTCGCCGAGCGTCGCGATTCGCGCGTACCCCGCGAACGCGAAGAACGCGGAAGACACCGCAAGTAGAAAGGCCATGGCGGGCCCGGTCTCGTAGTACACCCGAAGCCCTGGCCGGACGTCGCCGCCGCCCACAGCTCCCGCGACCACAATCCCGATGAGCGCGAGCGTGACCACGATCGCAATGACGGTCGCGCCTGTCGCGGTCTTGGTGATGCCGCGGGCATTGAGCGCCCACGCGAGCACCACAGCGGCAGTCGCAATCCCTTGCGCGTGACCCGGCAACACGTACATGCCCAGCACCAGTGCGCCGACGGCCACCGACACCGTCTTGCCCACCAAAAACGCTGCACCTGCCACGTGACCCGCGAGTGGCCCGAGTTCTGCACGGCCGTACGCATACGCGCCGCCGGCAACGGGATACTTGCTGGCCAACTGCGCGGTCGACAGGGCGTTTGCCAGCGCGACGGTGGCGGCCACGGCAATTGCCGCCAAGTACCAGTCGCCGGCGTCGAGCACTGTGCCCCACATGTCCGAGAAGACACCCGCGCCGAGCATCGATCCGACACCAATACCAGTGGCGGCCACTACGCCGATGCGGCGTGAAGTAGCCATCATCGCTCAAACTTTTGATGAGTCACAGCATGAGCGTACTGGCAACAGGACACCCGTCAGCGGTGCGCGCATTGGCCGGTGCGAGTGGCATCTAGACCAGTTGAATCGCGACCGTCACGCCCGCGATGACGATCGCCTCCATGCTCATGAGCTTGACCAGGATATTGAGGCTCGGCCCCGACGTGTCCTTGAACGGGTCGCCGACAGTGTCGCCGATAACAGCCGCCATATGAGCCTCGGAGCCCTTGCCGCCGTGGTGGCCCTCCTCGATGTACTTCTTGGCATTGTCCCAGGCACCACCGGCATTTGCCATGAACATCGACAGGGAGAAACCAGCGACCGCGCCACCTGCGAGCAGCCCCAGCACACCGGGCACACCGAAGATGAGGCCCATCACAATGGGTGCCGAGATCGCGAGGATCGACGGCAGCATCATCTCCCGCTGAGCAGCACGGGTGGAAATTTCGACGCAACGTGCATAGTCGGGATCCGTCGTTCCCTCCATAATCCCGGGGATTTCGCGGAACTGGCGGCGCACTTCGTCTACCATCAGGCCTGCTGCACGGCCAACCGCCTTCATGGTGAGGCCGGAGAACACGAAGGCGAGCATCGCGCCCACGAACATCCCTGCGATCACCTTGGGGTTGACGAGAACTACCTCGAAGCGGGTCATCATGTCCATGAGGCTGAGAGACTGCACGGTATCGCCTGCGCCAGGCGCAATAAGAGAGCCGTCCGGGAACAGGTATTCCTTTCCGCTGTCGGCCACACGCGCAATCGCGACCTTGACTTCCTCCATGTAGGAGGCGAGCAGGGCGATGCCCGTCAGGGCCGCCGAGCCGATGGCGAAGCCCTTGCCGGTCGCCGCCGTGGTGTTGCCGAGCGAGTCGAGCGCGTCGGTGCGTTGGCGCACCTCCGGGGGCAGGCCGGCCATCTCCGCGTTGCCGCCCGCGTTGTCCGCGATGGGCCCGTAAGCGTCCGTCGCGAGGGTGATGCCCAGCGTGCTGAGCATGCCAACCGCGGCCATGCCGATGCCGTAGAGCCCAAGCCCCATGCTGTCCGTGGTGAACGAGTATCCCGAGGCAAAGTAGTAGGCCAGCGAAGCGCCGGTCACGACGGCCAGCACTGGCACCGCCACCGACAGCATTCCCGCGCCGATGCCCTCGATGATCACCGTGGCCGGACCAGTCTTGGTGCTTGCGGCAATTTGCTTGGTGGGCGAATAAGCCTGCGAGGTGAAGTACTCGGCCGCACGGCCGATGGCAATTCCCGTCAGGAGACCCACGATCAAGGCGAGCCAGATGCCCCAAAAGTTCGGGACTCCCATCAGGCGCAAGACCCCGAGGGATGTCACGGCAATCAGCACCGCGGAGCCGTTCACACCACGGCCAAGGGCGGCGAGGAGCTGCTTGGGGGTGGCGTTCTCCTTTGTCCGAACCAGGAACACGCCGATGATCGAAAGCAGGGCTCCCAGCGCACCGATCACCATCGGAGCGATGACGGCACGCATTTGCATGTCGGCGCCGCTGTCAAAGTAGGCGGCCGCACCGAGGGCTGCGCTCGCGAGGATCACGCCCACATATGACTCGTAGAGGTCAGCCCCCATACCTGCGACGTCGCCCACGTTGTCGCCCACGTTGTCAGCGATAGTGGCCGGGTTGCGCGCGTCGTCCTCCGGAATACCAGCCTCGATCTTGCCCACGAGGTCCGCCCCCACGTCGGCCGCCTTAGTGAAGATGCCACCGCCCACGCGAGCGAAGAGTGACTGGACGGCTGCGCCCATGCCGAATGTCAGCATCGTCGTCGTGATGATTACGACCGAGCGAGCGTCGTCGGTCGGATAAAACTGGGTGAGCACGAAGAACCACACTGCGATGTCGAACAAGCCCAACCCAACAACCACAAGGCCCATGACCGCCCCTGAGCGGAAGGCGACGCGTAGGCCGTGGTTCAGTGAGTCGCGGGCAGCGTTCGCAGTGCGCGCCGACGCGAAGGTCGCGGTGCGCATTCCGATGAACCCTGCGAGACCGGAGAACAGTCCCCCGGTGAGGAATGCGAACGGCACCCACGGGTTTTGGATATGCAGGACGTACGCGAGGACGCTGAACAGCGCGGTGAGGGACACCAGCACGATTCCCACGACTTTGTACTGCTGCTTGAGGTAGGCGAGTGCGCCGGCGCGGACGTGCGCCGCGATGCGCGCCATCTCCGGCGTGCCCTCCGACTCCTTCATCATCTGCTTGAAGAAGTAATAGGCCGCCCCGAGCGCCATGATGGACGAGATGGGAACGAGCCAGAACCACTGAGGCATAAAGTTTTCCTTAGTAACCGAACGACGATTGGGCGGAGCGCCACCACGCGAAGTGCTCGCGCTCGAGTTCGTCTTGAGAGGGCATGGTGAAAGCGACGATGCCACCAGCGTCGCCGGCGAAGAAGCCGTTGCGAACGGTACGGAACAGCACCTCTTGGGTCATTTGTCGCAGCACAGTCTTGGTGGGCTTGGAGGGGTCGACCGCGAGCTCTCGCAGGCAGTCCCGCAAGTGTCCGATGTTCGGGTAAGGCAGGTTGTCGATCTCGAGTGCGTCAACGTCGTTCTTGAGGTTGCCGAGCGTCAACTCGGCGAACACGATGCGCGGCACGTGCACCGGTTGGGAGCTGTCCGTGATGAAGTGGGTGAACTCGCTCGGGTCAAGTCGGCTCACCACCCGCGGCTGCACGGGGCAAAACTCCTGGTACAGGTGAGCGCGGTCCTCGCCATCCGGAGCGAAGGGGCCGGGAGCCAAGGTCAGCACGCGCCCGTCGTCAGTGACAAGGTGCAGAGCGCTGAGCGCCGTCAGCGGCACTTTCTCGAGCACGCGGTAGATGCTGAGATACAGGGAGCGCTTGGGACCGCCGTCGGGATGTGCTGTGCAGCGCTCGTCGAGGTCGTCGAGCGAAAAATCAGCGCCGTCCAACTGGTCGCGGTCTACGGAGAAGAAGATCGCTTGACCGCGTGAGCGTTTGGCGCTGCCGACGGAGTAGTACATGCCAAAGTCTTCTGGGGGCAGCATCGACGCAATGAGCGCCTGAGGAATCAAGGAAAGGTACAGATATGTGGTCACGGCAGACTTCCGTAGTCATTGGCGTGGAGGAAACGGGCACCACTGACGCTAGAGGCGTACACGGCCCTCTACAGGGGACTTTCGTCCCGCGGATAGCCTGACCCGAGCGAGCACGGGTTCTCTACCAGTTATCCCGCACACGCTCGCGCGCACAACGCTAGACCAGCGCCAACGGCTGGCACGTACGAGCACCTTCCGCGCTAGATCCTGGGGGGTCCAGACTCATGGCATGTGGATCGTGGACCTCGAGCTGATCGAGGAATGGCTCGTCTCGCTTGATGCCGAGTCACATGACCGGGTGGTCGCGGCTATCGAGTTGCTGCAGGAACGCGGCCCGCAACTGGGTAGGCCAATCGTAGACACTATGACTTAAGTCTCGCCACAAGAATATGGAAGAACATTCCTGTGGCCGACGACCTGCTCGACAACCATCTAAAAGTACTGAAAGGACAGTGATCGCTATGGCTAGGTCTCTGCAGCAGCACCTCGCTGAGCACCCCGTTGATCGCTCAAACCTCGACGCGCACAAGGAACGCATGCTCGGCGAAGTCCGCGCGCACCGCCTTCGTGAACTCCGCGAGCGAGCGGGGCTTACTCAAGCGCAGTTGGCCGAGCGCATCGGTGTAGGTCAGCGTCAGTTCTCGAAGATAGAGCACGGCGACCTCGACAACGCGAAGATCAGGGTTAGCGGACAAAATGTGTGTCTGCTGGGAGGGTATTTTCCCTGGTTGCTAGGCGTTTTCGGGCCTGTGTTATGCCATTGGAGGCATGACTGGTCAAGGTAGTGGACATTCAGCGTGTTGCGTGCTTTGCGGGGCGAGGCTGAAACGCAACGGTCGCACCAGTGCCGGGCGCACGAGGTGGCGTTGCACTGGCTGTGGATCCTCGAGCCTGTGGCAACGTGCCGACGTGGCCCGCGTCGCGGACCTCGACAGGTTCCTGTCCTGGCTGATGGGACGGGCAACCCAACGAGACCTTAGAGGTGGCACCAGCCGCACGTTTCACCGTCGCCACGCGTGGTGTTGGAACATTGCTCCCACCATTGCGGTCACTGGAGAGATCTACGACGAGATCCAACTCGACGGGACGTATCTCAGTGACGGCTGGTGCCTGGTGGTCGCCATCGACGGCGCCACCGGGCAGGTGATCGCTTGGCAGTGGTGCGACACTGAGAAAACAGCAGCCTGGTGCGCGTTACTGGAACGTATCCCACCGCCGCGAGTCGTCGTTGTTGATGGCGGATCGGGGCTAGCTTCCGCTTTGAAAGCGTGCTGGCCGAACACCAGGATTCAACGCTGCCTCGTCCACGTCCAACGAGGTGTCCGCACCTATGTGACGACACGACCACGCACCGACGCCGGCAGGTCACTTAGGGTCTTGTCCCTGGCATTGACACGGATCCGCACCATCGAGGAAGCAGGCCGTTGGCAAGTCAACCTGAACGCTTGGCATCAGGCCTACGGTCCGCTGATCAACACCCGGACCTACCTCACACAGGTCGATATTCGTCCCGCCTGGGCCCGACCCCACGCCACCTGGTGGTGGACTCACGACCGGTTACGCAAGGCCTACCAACTCCTCGCCCGCTTGACCCGTCAAGGAGTGCTCTTCACCTACCTGAACCCCGACCTGGACGACCTGACGATCAGCTCGACAACGAACCGAATTGAGGGTGGCACCAACCACCCCATCAAGGACCTGCTGCGTCGCCACCGCGGCATGACCAGCGACCACCAACGCCGCGCAGTCGAGTGGTGGTGCTACCTACACTCACCCGACCCTCGACCACCGCGGAACCTCATCAAACCAGAGCACTGGGCCCCCGCGCCAAGCCCTCAGCCTCGAGACACCGAGCCGAAGGACGTCAGGCTCTACGACACCAACGCGACACCCGAAGAAGGCCTCTGGTCCCGCAAAGGCTGGGCCGGACGCTCAACATGACACCCCGACACGCCGAAATCAGACACACATTTTGTCCGCTAACCCACATTTTCCGCCGCTAGCCCGTAGTTCTGCCCACCAGGCAAAGAAAAAAGACCTCTTACCAAGGTAAATCCCCTGGTAAGTGGTCTTTCTGTAGTAGCGGGGACAGGATTTGAACCTGCGACCTCCGGGTTATGAGCCCGGCGAGCTACCGAGCTGCTCCACCCCGCGTCGGTATGCCAAACTCTACCCCGCCCAGGCACACACACCTAATCGCGTTTTAAACCTGCCATCCGGCCGACTTGTCGGTAGTCTCGGTCGCATGACAACACCCACCCCACAAGACCCGTTTGCCCACCGCCCCGATGTTGAGGCGCAGTCGCCACCCTTGGGTTCCACCCCCGCAGTGCCGTCCAATCAGGACGCTCCGCCGCCTCCGCCGCCGCTACCCGGCGTGATACCGCCGCCCGGTGGCTTCTCAACGGCAGGATGGGAGCCTCAGGCGCCCAAGGCGCTTGCGATGGCGACGATCGCTGCCACGGGCTTGTACACACTTCTGTCGGTCGTGAGCGCCCTCGGAGCCTCGGGAGCAGTCAATGACGCCAAGGCCGCACTTGAGTCCGGTGATATGTCGACAAGTCCTGTCAGCGGAGTAGTCGAGGGGCTCAGTGTGCTTATCGGGATCGCTAGCTTCGTGCTATTGGCGCTGTGGATGACTAAAATCCGTGGAAACCTCGCACAAAAGAATGTCCGCGCTGGCGGTCCCCCCGCAGTGGAGTGGTGGGGCTGGTTCGTCCCGCTCGCCAACTTCGTATTGCCCTACCTTGGCATGCGCGCCATTGCACGGGACAAGGCGAGCACCGGCCTGCTGCTGGGCTGGTGGATACCGTGGTGCCTCGTGTGGGTCCTTTCCTTCGCGAACGCCGCGGTATCCTTCGCGGCGATCGACTTCACCACCGGCGAGGTCAACAACATTGACGCACTCGACGCTTCAATCCCGCTGGCGTACCTCGGCGCAGTCTTCGTGATCGTGTCGTGGGCATTCCTCGCCACGATTATCCGTCGTGTGACCGCTCGCCACCTGGACGTCTAACTGCTCCCATCACAAAGTCAATACGCATGACGAAGGGGCCGCGGAATTACCCGCGGCCCCTTCGTCATGCGTTGCGTAGTTGAGCAGCGATCCGCTAGTTAGGCGAAGCCTCACCCGTCACGGGATCTACCGAAACGGACGGGTCGGGCGATGACGACGCCGCCGGCGTCGGGGCGACCTCGGTCGTCGTTCCGCCTGCATCTGCCTGCGTGCCACTATCGGCTGCAATCGCGTCGTTGAGGGCACTGGCAAGTGCGTCCTGAGCCACACCGTACGCCGCGAAGTCACCCTCCTGAAGAGCGATCTGGCTATCCTCGATCGCCTGCTTCGCCCTAGCAAGCGCACTACGCAGTTCCGCTGATTGCGCAGGAGTTTCGGCGCCAACTTCGGGATCAGGCGTCTCCACTTCCGGGTCCGTGACGTCTGGAGTCTCGCCAGTTTCCGGATCAGGCGCTGCGCCCTTACCGAACACCTGGTCAAGTGCTCCCTGCAGGGTGTCGGCAAAGCCGACCTCCTCACCGAACGACACGAATACCTTGCGCAACAGTGGCAACTGCGTGCCTTCCTGCGACTGCACATAGACAGGTTGCACGTACAACAGTCCACCGCCTACGGGCAGGGTCAACAGGTTCGCGTTGACGACATCCGTCTCTCCCTGGCGCAGCAGGTTAAGCGTGGTTTGCGCATCAGAATTCGAGTTGAAGTTGTTCTGGACCTGGCCCGGACCGGGGATCGTAGTATCACGTGGCAACTCAAGCAGCCTGAGCTTGCCGTAATCTTCGTCCACTACGCCAGCCGTGTTCCCCGTCTCCGAGTTCACGGACAGGTAGCCCGTGAGCACGTTGCGGTCGGAGTTACCTCCGGGGATGAACGAACTTGTGAGCGAGAACGACGGGTCTTCCTGACCCGGCATTTGCAACGTCAGGTAGTACGGCGGCTGAAGGCCCTCGCTACCCGGCGTCGGGTCTGAGGGGCTACGCCAGAAGTCCTGACCCGAGTAAAAGGACGATGCATCGTCGACGTGGTAACTCGTCAGTTGGTAACGCTGCACAGTGAACAACTCTTCGGGGTAGCGCAGGTGGCTCATGAGGTCGGATGAGATATCCGACATCGGCTTAAGGGTGTTGGGGAACACCTTCGACCACGTCTGAATAATCGGGTCCTCGGTGTCCCACGCATATAACGTGACCGAACCGTCATACGCATCCACGGTCGCCTTGACCGAGTTGCGAATGTAGTTCAAGCGCATCTTTGACAACCGCGATTCCGAGCCAGCGAACAGGGTGTCCGACTCCACGGCGCCCGAGTACGGGTACTGGGTGGTCGTCGTGTAGCCGTCAACGACCCACACCACGCGCTCGTCGACAACTGCCGGGTACGCCGTGGAGTCAAGCTCGAGGTAAGGCGCCACGCGCGCAACGCGCTCGATCGGCTCGCGGTAATACAGGATCTGCGATTCTTCCGTAACGCGGTCGGAGAAGACGATCTGCTCCTCGCCAAACTTGATGGCGTACATCAACTTGGAGAACACGCTGCCGATGCTTGGCCCGCCGTCGCCCGCGTAAGTGTTGTTGACCTGCGAGGTCTCGTCGCCATCGGCCGGGTAGTCGAGCTCCCACGGGGTGGTGCCTTCGGGGGCGCCAACGATTGAATATGCAGGCGTCGTTTCACCGAAGTAGATGCGCGGCTCGTAGTCGCCCAGCTCACCCTGCGACGGAATGCCGCCCTCATAAAACTCAGGCTGGCCGTTCAAAAGAGTGCGGTTACCATATGCGGCAACGACACCGAATCCGTGCGTGTAGACAGTCGTGTCATTGACCCAGTTGCGGTTTTCGTTGCCGAGCCCGTCCAGGTTCAACTCGCGCACCGCGATCACGGTGTCGCGCTTCTCGCCGTTGATCTCGTAGCGGTCAACATTGAGTTCGCTCGCGAAGTCATAGTACTGCTTGTTCTGCTCGAGCTGCTGGAACGCAGGGGACACGACGCTCGGGTCGAGCAAGCGGATCTGCGCAGTGGTCTCTGCGTCAGCACGCAGTGCATCGGCTTCCGCCTCAGTCGTCGCGTCGTAGTTCGTGACTTCTATGTCGTCTAGACCGTAGGCATAGCGTGTCGCATCGATATTTCGCTGGATGAACTCATCTTCAAGTTCCTGCGCGTTGGGCTCCACTTGGAAGCGCTGCACGATCGCAGGGTAGGCCCAGCCCACCACGATGGCGCTTAACACCATCAACGCGACGCCCATCGCTGGGATGCGCCAGTCGCCGCGCCAGATAACGACGAGGAAGGACAGTCCTACCAGGATCGCGATTCCCACCAAGATCCCACGGGACGGCAGGATCGCATTGACGTCCGTGTAGGACGCGCCGTAGAAGCGCTCACCCTGCTTGTTGAGAAGCCCAAAGCGGTCAAACCAATAGTTCGCCGCGATGCCAATCATCACCAGCAGGCCCATGACGGCAAGCTGAATTCGGGCCCCGCTCGAGGCGATAAAACGACGTCCACCGCCGCTGATACCGCCATAGAGCAGGTGAACAAAGGCAGCCAGAATGATGCTCAGGATCGTAATGGCGAGGTAGAAGCCCAGCAACGACCGCACCACAGGCAACGTAAACACGTAGAACGAAGCGTCAAGTCCGAATTGGGGGTCTTCAATGCCGAACGAGGAGCGGTTCAACCACGCCAGGGCGCTCTCCCAGTTCGCAGACATCGCCGCGCCTGCAATCAGCCCAACGAATATCGGCAACACAATCATGATGACGCGCTCGAGCGGTTCCACCTGTTCGCGGTACTGGTCAAGGGTGGACCGCTCCGTGGACGCCGCAGGGCGCACTCGCTTAGCAATCCACAGCGAAAGCCACACTGCTAGGCCTGCGATCGCACCGAAGATCAGGAACAACGCACCACGCGTGATCCACTCGGACTTCAGTACCTCGATGTAACCAATCTGCTGGTACCACACCACCTCGGTCCAAATATTGGCTGTTGCGATCACGAGCACAAAAAGCGCTGCCAGGACCATCAGGGTGATGAGCATGGGAGAGCGTCGCTTAGGTGGCGTCGTGATCGGTCTCGGGCTGAATGGTCGGTCTTGCTCGGAGGTCACTTAGTGTTCCTTTACCTAAATACGCATGTCTGGGGCGTGTCGCTTGTAGCCAAGCGTGCCATAGGGGTCAGCAGGTGGGAAGTTGGGACGTGTCGCCAGAGCCGATGCTCTCTACCGCGGCGTAAGCATCGTCTAGCGTGTTCACCTTGAAAACGCTCAGGCCGTCGGGAACGTGCCCGATGACATCGGGGCAATTTTCGACAGGAGCGAGGAAGAAGTCAGCGCCCGCGTCATAAGCGCCCTTCATCTTGAACTGGATACCGCCGATTGGCCCGACATCACCACTGGCGTCGATGGTGCCCGTGCCTGCCACATGTTCGCCGTCAAGCTCATCCTGCTCGGTGAGCTTGTCCATGATGCCTAGCGAAAACATCAATCCTGCGCTCGGGCCGCCGACGGAATCGATCTGTACGGTGACGTCGATCGGAAGATTGAACGTGGGGTCAATCCAGATACCCAGAATTGCCGCGCCGTCAGCTGCATCGAGCATCGTGATCGATTCGGTCACTTCTTGCCCCTGGCGCAGCACCGTCACGGCGACAGTGTCTCCCGGAGCATGAACGGAAAAAGCATCACTCATTTGCTTGTACGTCGCGATGTCAGTGCCGTCGATGGCGACAATCACGTCGTCCTCCTCGAGCAGACCGAGCGCGTTCGAGTCATCCTGAACGCCAGCAACCCGAATCGAGGCGGGTACCGCCATGCCAAGTTCCTCGAGAGCGGACACCGTAGCGCTCTCCTGCGACGTGATCCAGTCCTGTGCCGCTCGCTCCTCGACCGCGTTTTCCTCGTCAGAGGTGCCGAACACATACTCTTCCGGCCTCACATATTTGGTCGGCGAGAAGTACCCGGCAAGCACGCTGCCCATCGTAAACAACTGGGATCCGCCGCGACTCACTGACACTGTAGTCAGGCGTAATTCCCCTGACGCTTCAAACGTTGGTGCACCCGAGATTTCCACCAACTGCACGCCGTCGAGCTCTGCCAGAGTGTCAAAAGTCGGACCGGGCCCGCCAATGGCGAACTGTGCAGGAAAGACTGTAAGGATGGCAATGAGCACCGACACCGCGAGACCGGCCGCGGACAACACGGCCGCGCGGCGGCTGGGCGGGGTGGGCTCCTCGATGTCGAAAACCTGCGCTTCGAACGACGGAGTGGTCGGGACGGTCACGCCCTCCATCATTGCTTATAGCGAACGATGCGCCCAATCACCGTTCCCAAACGTTACTTTGGAACAAGCGGGCGCCAACTTGGGCGGCCGATGCGCATAGGAGGACCCGTGAACGACGACGACACGCCATGGATGAAGCTTCTGCGCGAATTATTTGGCGATGACGCCGACGATGCACTCGAAGAACTCAAGCGGATGGGCATGGATCCGAAGGCTCTCGCGGCCGCGTCCGGCATCGACGCATCGCCGGGAATGATGGACCACGTTCTATCGCAAATCCGCACCCTCATGCTGCAGAGCGAGGGCGAGGACGTGAACTGGACGCTCGCTCACGACGTCGCGCGCGGCGTGGCCGCTCAGGGCGGTGACCCCACCGTCACCGCTGCAGTCGCCGCAACTCACCGCGCCGCTGTGTCCCGTGCAGAACTATGGCTGGACGCTGTCACCGACTTCGACCCGTCGAGCCTCGAGCCGCGGGTATGGAGTCGCGCAGAATGGGTTGAAGCCACCTTGCCGACGTGGCGCGTACTCGCCGGGCCCGTCGCCGTAAGCGTGTCCCACGCGCTCGGTGGCGTCCTCCACGGAGAAGACCCGTCGGAAGAGGACGACGCCCTCGCGGCTATTGGCCTGGGTCCCGGTCAGGCATCGGGCTTCATGAAGTCCGTTAGCCCCACCGTGTGCGGCATGCACATGGGACAAGCGGCCGGCGAAATGGCCCGCGAGGCCTTCGGCGGCACAGATTTGGGCATCCCCTTGCTTCCCGACTCCCGGGTGGCGTTAGTGCCTTACGCAATTGCGGACTTTGCTGCCGGGCTGGACATCGACGACGACGAGGTGCGCAGTTTTGTTGCGCTCCGCGAGGCGGCACACGTGCGCCTGTTCGCAGCAGCACCTTGGCTTCCCGGTCAACTGCACGCAGCGATCGAACGCTATGCGAGCGCCATCACCATCGACCCCCAGGCGCTGGATGCGGCTGTCCGTGACGCCGGGGCGGGAGACCCCGCCAAACTCCAGCAGGCGCTCAGCCGCGGAATCTTCGCCCCCGAGCACTCCGATGCGCAGGCCGCGACTCTCGAATCCATTGAGACGATGCTGGCACTCATTGAGGGCTGGGTAGACGACGTCACGATGCGTGCGGCCGCTCCCCACCTCCCTAGCATCGGTCCCCTGCGGGAGATGATGAGGCGCCGCCGCGCATCGGGCGGTCCCGCAGAGGACGTGTTCGCGTCCCTCCTCGGACTCGAACTGCGACCGCGACGTTTGCGCGATGCCTCGGCCCTGTGGGCGGCACTATCGCTGCGCGTTGGTCCAGACGGGCGCGACCGTTTCTGGTCGCACCCGGATCTCCTGCCCGATGCCGAAGGCTTAGGAGATTGGAAGGCGTGGGTCGAACGCGTAGTCAGCGGCGACGACGACACAGAAAACATGGACCGCGAGCTTGAGAAACTTTTGAGCGGCGGGTTTAACGACCCGGCTCCCGAGGGCGTTCTTGGCGACTCGACAGATTCTCCACTCAGCGGCGATGAGCGCCCCGACGATGCCCCCGAATCGGACAAGCCAGAAGATTCTTAGCGACACGAGCGACACGTCACGCACGAATTGAACCTTTTTGTGCGTGAATCCGTCTACGATTATCGGGAACGGGCCCGCGTGGCCACGGATGTGTGGCCTCAAAGCTGCGCCATTAGTTAAGGAGACCCTCATGGGCGAAAAGTATTCCGGCGAGTTCTACTGCGTGAAGTGCAAGGAAAAGCGCACCACCGAGGGTGACGTTGTCATCTCCGAGAACGGCCGCCGTATGGCCAAGGGCGTCTGCCCCGAGTGCGGCACCAAGTTGAACCGCATCCTCGGCAAGGCGTAGCGCTAGACGCTCACCGACGCTTCACAAACGGGCTGACCCTTGAGGGTCGGCCCGTTTTGTGTGAGCGGCACCGATGCGGCTCGCTCGTCGCCAAGCCTGCCGCGGCCCAGTTCCGCCTGTGGATATCGCCCATGACTGCGCGCTCAGTGCCAGTGTGTTCGCATGAGCACACCCGCACCCCGCCTGCGCGACGGCCTCGCAGTGTTTTCCCTCGACCACAACCGGGTGCAGATCGGGCTCGCCGCTCCCGTAATTCTTGATGACCTGACTGCGTCACAGGCCGCATACGTCGCGTCTCTCGAGCGGTACGCGTCGCACCTCGGTGCCACCTCGCCACGCGACAGCACTGCGGGTGCACTCCTTGAGCGGCTTGGTGCCCTCGGTGTCTTGGCCGAAGCCGACGCAGACGCTTTACAGCGCCCGCCTCGAGTTGTCACCGTGCACGGCGCCGATGCGCTCGGGACCGCCATCGGCACGTGCCTGGCCCAGGCGGGTATAGATCGAGTGATATTCGACGACGACAGGCCGGTCGCTCGTGGCAACGCTCAGCACGTACGCAACGTATCGGTCGCTGCTACTCGTGCACAGGACGCCGCACGGGTGGTCAATGACACGACTGCGGGTGGCGCCATCAGCGCCCGTCACGCGGCTAGCGACGTCGAGGTTATCGTGGCTTTCGGGGTGCCCCCTGTCACGCTCACACACGACTTGATGGCTCGCGATCAACCTCACCTTCCGGTCGTCACCGATGAACTCGGCATCACGGTAGGACCGCTCGTCATCCCAGGTCAGACCGCGTGCCTCACGTGCATCGGGATTGAGCGCACGGATCGTGACCCCGCCTGGCCCTATGTGGCATTGCAGTGCAACGGCGAGCGGGCTCCGCGAGCGTCCGCTGCCATCCGTGCAATCGCTACCGGCCTGGCTGTCGATGCCGTGCTTGGCTATCTTGACGGCTCATCAGCATCGCACTCGCGATGGAGGATCGAAGAGCGTGTGTCAACGGGCACCGGGCCGGAACTCGGCATCCGTATCGCCAAGGATCGAACATTTGTGCACCCCGGATGCGGGTGCCATGACCCGCTAGTGGTCGGCGACGACCTCAAGAATTTGCAGGCCATACTTTTCTAGCTTGGACGCGCCGATGCCGTTCACGCGGGCCAATTCCGCGAGCGTGCCGGGACGCTCAGTCGCGATCTGCACCAGACTCGAGTCGATCAGCACGGTAAAGGCGGGCTTGCTCACTTCCTGCGCGACGGCATACCGCCAAGCCTTGAGGGACTCAAAGAGGCGAAGGGCCTCCACGTCAAGGTCAACGAGCTTGGACGAGGTTGAAGGGCGCCTTTGCGCGGGCTGGCGGACCTCCGGCCACCAAGGGTCGAGGAACCGAGTGCGCTTGCGATGCTTGCGTCCGCCTTCTTTGCGCGACATGGCGTAACTCATGGTGAGGTGCTCGCGAGCACGAGTAATCGCTACATATAGCAGGCGGCGCTCCTCGCTCACGGCCTCTTCCGTCTCCGCCATTGAGATCGGCACCAGGCCCTCGGAGAGTCCAACGATGAACACCGCATCCCACTCGAGGCCCTTGGCCGCGTGCATCGTGGTGAGGGTCACGCCTTCCACGGCCGGGGCGTGTTGGGCTGAAGCCCGCTCCACCAGGTGTTCCACAAATTCGCGCATCGTGGCTCCTTGGTGCTCATCTGCCTCAGACAGTTCACTGGCCGCGTCACCAGCGGCAATACTGCCGCCCCCGGCCTCAGCATCAAAGTCGTCAGCAAGTTGAACGAGCGCCTGCAGAGAATCCCATCGATCGCGAACCGCGCCTCTTGCCGCTGGTGGTTCCTCCGCCCAGCCCACGTCCAACAACGTCTCGCGCACCCGTTGCCCTAAAGGGTCATCAGCGGGGGCAACCGCCGCACCGCGCAACAAGACCATGCCCTTACGTACCTCTTCACGATCAAAGAACCGCTGGCCGCCACGGACCAGATAACCCACGCCGCGCTTGCTCAGCGCGTCTTCGAGGTCTTCGGACTGGCTATTGATGCGGTAGAGCACCGCGATTTCGCGGGCTGAAACGCCGGCTTCAATGAGCGCAGCGATGGCGTCCGCGGTGCGTGCGGCTTCCGCGGAATCATCCGCATGAGTGACGTACGCGACCTCGGGCCCCGAGGGGCGCTGAGCCACCAGTTCAACACCGGACTGCGCCGCGCCGCGCTGTTTCATCAATCCGTTCGCCAGGTTGACCACCTGCGGAGTGGACCGATAGTCGCGTACCAGGCGCACCAATGCGGCGTCCGGATACGTTTGCCCAAAGTTGAGCAGGTGATGCGGGGAGGCTCCCGCAAACGAATAGATCGTCTGCGCTGGGTCCCCCACCACGCACAGCTCTTCGCGGCCGCCTAGCCACTGGTCGAGGAGAAATTGTTGCAATGCAGAGACGTCCTGGTACTCATCGACCACAAAATGCTTGTACTGACGGCGGATTTGGTCGCCCACCTCGGGATGGCGTCCGATGATGTCCGACAGCAGCAACAGGATGTCCTCGAAGTCCAGGACCACGGCCTCGGTTTTGACGTCCTCATACGCGCGCATCACGTCAACGATCTGTGCGGGGGTGAATCCGGCCGGCGCCGGGCGCCCTAGGTCCGCCGTGACAGTGGCGTAGTCACTGGGGTCGATCATGGACACCTTTGCCCATTCGATCTCACTAGCGAGATCTCGCACAGCGAGGCGGTCGACGCTGAGCCGCACCTGACGCGCCGCGCGTCCCACGAGCGGCGCCTTCTGGCTCACTAACTGCGGCATCTGTCCGCCGACGACCTGAGGCCAGAAGTAGCTCAATTGGCGCAGTGCGGCCGCGTGGAACGTGCGGGCCTGCACCCCGTTCGCGCCCAAGGCGCGAAGGCGTTGGCGCATCTCCCCCGCCGCTCGCGCCGTGAACGTCACGGCGAGCACCGTCTGGGGGTTGTAAGCGCTCACCCGTACGCCATATGCGATGCGGTGCGTGATCGCGCGCGTCTTGCCAGTTCCGGCGCCCGCAAGCACGCGTACGGGACCGTGCAGCGTGGAAGCGACCTCACGCTGTTCGGGGTCTAGGGCATCAAGAATCTCGTCGGCAGACATCACAGGCATTGTGTCAGGCCTGCCTGACAGTCGATGCCCTTTCCACAGCACTCGTAGGATGAAAGACGACCGTCTACCACTACCCGAGGAGCCCGCATATGACCCACATCGCCGTAACCGGAAGCTCAGGCAAACTGGGGCGAGCCGTGGTCAGACGTCTTGAGGAAGAGGGGTACAATGTGTCCCGCCTGGACACTGTGGTTCCGCCTGAACCGCGCGGCAACTTCACTCGTGTCGATCTCGCTGACTATGGCCAGACAGTGGACGCACTCATGGGCGTGAACGACCGCTACGACTCGCTCGACGCTGTCGTTCACTTGGCCGCCATCCCCGCTCCCGGCCAGTACTCCGATGTGGCCACCTTCCATAACAACATCGCCGTGACCTTCAATGTCTTCCAGGCCGCCAAGCGAGCCGGCATCAAGAATGTCGTCTACGCCTCCAGCGAGACAGTGCTGGGCCTGCCCTTCAACACCAACCCGCCATACGTGCCCGTCGACGAGGAGTATCACGCACGTCCCGAATCCAATTACTCGCTGGTCAAGCACCTCGAGGAGACGATGGCCGCGCAGTTCACGCGGTGGGACCCCGACCTCAAGATTGTCGGCCTGCGCTTTTCCAACGTGATGGATGTCGATGACTACGCAGAGTTCCCGTCGTTTGACGCAGACCCCACGCTGCGCAGTTGGAATCTATGGGGCTACATTGACGCCCGCGACGGGGCCCAAGCTGTGGTGCGCGCGCTTCAATATCCCGGCACCGGGTTCGAGACCTACGTCATCGCCTCCCCTGACACCGTGATGTCACGTTCGAGCGCGGAATTGGTTGCCGAATACTTCCCGGGGGTACCGGTCACGAAGGAACTAGGAGAGCACGAGACACTGCTCGGCATCGACAAAGCCAGGCGGCTCCTCGGCTACTCCCCCGAGTTCACGTGGCGCGACGAGATCTAGCCGCCGGTTGGCAGTGCGTCGCCGTACCAGTCCTCTATCATGCGACGGGCGATTGAACCGTGCGGGGCGATCACAATCGTGCCCTCGGCGACCAGCGCGGCCATTTCCTCACGCGAAACGAACCTAGCCTCGGTAATCTCATCGCCGTCGACCTGGACTCGTGGATCATCAACCCGCGCCGTAAACCCCACCATGACTGAGGCCGGAAATGGCCACGGCTGGGAACCGACGTAAGCGAGGTCGCGTACCTGAATCGAGGCCTCTTCCATCACCTCACGGTGGACCGCCTGCTCAAGCGATTCGCCTGGCTCTACGTAGCCGGCGAGGTGAGAGAAGCGGCGCGGCGACCAATAGGAGGCGTGCGCGAGCAGCAATCGGTCATCCGGGTCGGTAATCGCCACGATCACGGCCGGGTCCGTGCGCGGGTAGTGGTCCTTGTCGTCACGATCGCAGTGGCGAACCCATCCACCGCTCGTCACACGAGTCACGTCGCCACACACTGCGCATCGCGGGTGGTTGGCATGCCACATGGTGATCGCCACCGCCGTAGAGGCGAGCTCGCGCTCCCCATCGCCTTGGGCGCCGCGGTCAGCAGCCGAATGCAGTACCTCCCGCAACCCCGTCATCGCTACTTCCGGATCACCCAGCCCGGGGTCATCCAGCTCAGCATCGGGAACCAGCGCCACAAGGTCACGATCGCCGTCCCTACCCAGGTAAACCGCGAGAGAGAAGTCCGGATGGGTGCCCGGCTCGAGCTCGACGATGCGGCCCTGCCTGGTCAGGATGCGTCCGTCGCGTACGACAATCGCGTGGCACGCGGCGGGGTCAACGCCGTCGCGACGATCGCCAGCACGGTCGATGATCAAGGGGTCGATGAGGGGGCGTCGAGTCAGCACGTGTTCACCGTACGCCCTCGTGCGGCGTGGAATGTGGCATTGTTCGCCAAATGGTTCTACCGTGAGTCTGTGCCCCGTTCACCGCTCGCGCTCGCCGCCTTGGCGTCTGTTGCCGTACCCGGACTCGACGTCTACGACGTGTTGCGTAGCCCCCACTCGGACAGCGATTTCGACGTCGTCATAGTGAAGGACGCCACAGGTCGACGCTGGACAGTCCGCGCTCCCAAGCGCGCGACCGCCGGTGCCGCACTCGAAGCGGAAAAGGGTCTACTCATTGCTCTCGCGCGGGCGAAGGACGCAGGGCTCATTGACTTTGATGTCCCCCACCCCTCTGGAGCAGCCCCGCTTACCGAGGGCGGGCGGGCCGTCGTGTACACAGAGGTGCCCGGTGCGCCACTCGTGCTCGCCCGGCTGCAGCCTGGCCCAGGCCTCACCGCAGCACTCGGCCGCACGCTTGCGCAAATTCACGAATTGCCTCCGTCGCTCGTCGAGGACCAGGGCCTAGCGACGTACAACGCGGAGGAATACCGTGCGCGTCGTATGAGCGAGTTGGACGCGGGCGTCCAGACAGGCAAAGTACCGCCGCGCTTAGCCGATCGCTGGGAGCGTCAACTTGAGAATGTTTCATGGTGGCGATTTGAAGCCACAGTGGTTCACGGAGACCTTGGCGAGCACCAATTCCTGGTATCCGATGGCCACATCACCGGAGTAGTCGACTGGATGGACGCTCGAGTCGCAGACCCCGCTGACGACCTCGCTTGGCTGGTGGCATCTGCCCCCTCCGACGTGCTTGATACCGTGACCGAGGCTTACACGGCAGCTCGGCGCGAGGTGCGCGACCCCCATCTTCTGGATCGCGCTCGACTCGCCTCCGAGATGGCTCTGCTGCGCTGGCTCATGTATGGCGTGCGTACAGAAAATGCGGACGTTGTCAGCGACGGCGAAGGCATGCTGCTCGACCTTGAAGCATTGTTGTTCGAGGACAACGCCTCTTAGTCTCGCGCCGCGCCGCGCGTGATGAGCGAGGCAATCTGCTCAGAATCGAGTAAGTGCTCAGGACGCACCGTCACATCCGCGCCCACGTAGTAGAACGCCGCGTCGACATCGACAAGGTCCAGTCCCTTCCAGTGAGCCCATGCGAGACGGTAAACCGCCAACTGAATCTCCCGGGCAGCCCGTTCTTGCGCGTCGCGCGGGGGTCGGCCCGACTTCCAATCGACCACGGTGACCTTGTCAAGGCCCTCGCCGGGTGGGAAGATCGCGTCGATGCGGGAGCGCACGGTGATACCTCCGATCGGAATCTCGACATCAACCTCGATCTCGCTTGGCACGCGCTTGCTCCACGGCGAGGCGAGGAAGGTCTGCTTGAGATCCTCAAGGTCGTCTGTCACTTCCGCCTCGCCACCAAAGTCGTCCGCCTCAAACAATGGAACAAAGCCATATTGCGACTCGATCCAGGCGTGGAGCGCACTACCTCGTTGGGCCGCATCCGTGGGTGGGGTCGGGATGGGGCGACGGAGCGCGATCGTGAACGCTTCTGGATCGCGCCGTAGCGCCACTAGTGCGGACGTTGACAGGTGGGCGGGCATGGGCACCGTGGCCACTCGTGAGTGGCGCGCGTCGCGTTCGGCCAGCATCGCTGCGACTTCCTGCGCCAGGGGCAGCTCAGGATCCCAAGGATCGGCGTCCGCACTGACCCGCGCCAACACCTCGTTGGCGAGATCGCGTCGTGTCTGTTGGGCTGTGCTTACGGTAGTTGGCCACGCAGCGACGATTGGCAGCACGTCCTCAACGGGATCGTCGGGGTCCGGCGCGATCGCCCATTCATCGTCGCTCACTAGCCCCGCCTCAAGGAGTTCACGTACAAACAGAGAAGGCTCACGAACTGTGACACCACCAGTGCGCCATGATCCACTCAGGAACACGTGGGATCGCGCCCTCGTCAACGCGACGTAAAAGAGGCGGCGTTCCTCGTCGAGCCGGTGTTCGCCGGCATCGCGCTTGAACTCCTGGATAGCGGTGTTGAGGGTGGCGTGGTCTACGGAGTCGGCCCAGAACCACTCGGGCAGATTGTCCTTATCCATGCGCAGTTCCCACGGCAGTTCTCCAGTGCCCGACAACCATGCTGAGTCGCTGTAGTACGGGGTCGCTTTGGACGGCGCATTCACACTCGGGAACTGACCGTCATTCAACCCCGGCACCGCCACGACGTCCCACTCGAGCCCCTTAGAGGCGTGCACGGTGAGAATCTGAACCGTGCCAGGCTCCGGCGGCTTGACCGGTGCGGCGAGTCCGCTTTCTTCGCTACGCGCGGCTTCAAGCCAGGCCAGGAAAGCTCCCAAGGTCGCACGTTCAGCTCCGATCACGAACGACCTGGCAGCATCCACGAATGCGTCCATGTTGCGCTGCGCACGGCCGTCGGGCCTAGCCACCGCAGCCTCGATGTCCAGCCCCCACGCGCGTTCCGCGAACAGGATAAGTTCGGTGAGCGGCATGTAGGTGTGAGTGCGAATCGAATCGACAACTCGTCGCAGCGACTCGAGGCGCGTGCGAGCCTCTTCGCTGAGAGTCCGGTCCTCGTAAGACGCCCAGCCCGGAGCAGGGAGTTGTGCCAGCGCATCGATAATCGACGGATCACCTTCGCGCACAGCGCGTGAGCCTGCGAGTTGCTTGGCCCAGTCGTTGAGCGCCGCGAGATCACCGGGGCCAAGGTTTACACGCTCAGACGTCAGCAAGCGCATGAGCGAGTCACCCCGCGATGGGTCATGCGCGACCTCGAGTAGCGCGACGACGTCCGCGACCTCCGGAGTGTCGAGCAACCCCCCAAGTCCCACCACCTCATACGCGAGCCCTGCCACCTCGCACGCGTCGACCATCGCAGCGAATTGCGCCTTGCGGCGGCACAGGATCGCTGCCGTGATCTGAGAGGTATCGACACCAGAAAGTTCTCCACACTCCCGGGTGCGCTCCAAGAGGAACCTCGCAACTCCCGCAGCCTCTCCCAGCGCATCGGGGTACCAGACCGCGCCCACGCCGGGGGACAGACGCGCAACATCTGGCTTGTTGAGGTACTCGGAGCGCGATATCAAGGGGGCCACGGTCACCGCTGACTCAGCGCGGAGCGGATCCGCGACGGCGTTGGCCGCCCCCAGAATTTGGGATTCGTTGCGCCAAGACACCGACAGCGTCTGCTGGTGAACCCGTTCAGCTCCCCCGAACTTCGCAACGAAGTCCTTGAGCGCCGCGGCGGACGCGCCGCGGAAGCCGTAGATCGCCTGATTAGGGTCTCCCACTGCCATCACCGAGTGCTGCGGACCAAACATTGTCGCGAAGAGTTCAAGTTGCGCGGGCGACGTGTCCTGGAACTCGTCGAGCAGCACCACTCGGTACCGACTGCGTTCAATCGACTGCACAGCCTCCAAGCGCGCCAGCGCCACTGCGGTTGCCACTTGATCCGAATAGTCCAGATACGCCCCTTCGCGCTTACGCCGCTGGAACTCTTCCACGAGGTCAGCGAGGGCGATCAGCGAGCGCAGCTTGCCGATCTGCCCACCGAGCGACTTGGTGAAGGTGCCTGGCATATCGTCGCCGAGCTTCTTAGGCAGCATTTCCATGTCGTGTAGTGCTTGCGATGCCCACCGACGTAGTTCTGCGGGTGCGACCTGGTGGTCGCGCATTTGGCCGCTCAGCCGTGGCACCGCGCTCACCACTGAGCTCACGGCGGCGTCAATCTCAAGCGTCGCGGTCCAGTCCTCAACAATGGACACTGCCAGTTGCCACAGAGCAGCGTCGGTGAGCACAGTGGATTCAGGGTCTACGCCGATGCGCAAGCCATGCTCCGCCGCGAGCCTCGCCGCATAACCGTTGTACGTCGCGACCGTCGGGGCGGGCCTGGCAGCGTCCACGCCAAAGATCTTTTCGAGGTGATTTTCCGCGCGGTCTGCAATCTCCGCGGCAGCCTTGCGTGTGAACGTCAGACATAGGATCTCGTCGGGCGCGATGTCACGCCCCAACAGCCTTTTTCCATGATCAACCAAGTAGGCAATTCGTAGCGACAGCGTCTCAGTTTTACCCGATCCGGCGCCGGCGACGACGAGCATCGGCGCGAGTGGCGAACCAATGATCGCGGCCTGCTCTGGCGTAGGTGGCTTGGCCTTGTCGATGAGCGCGACCAGCTCCGCAACGTCGCGCTCGGACCCGGCCACAGTTCCGGTCGCAGTGGGGTCGTTAAGGTCGGTCACAGTTCACTCACCTGTCTACCGGTTGGACGGGCCGGACAGGATCGCCTCACCGGGCAATGCTCGCATTGGGAGTTGGTCGTGGCGTAGAAGGTTTGCCCCGTCATCACACCCACCACGGCATCGAGTCTGGCGCGCGTCCGCGCGTCGTCAATGGGGGGCTGGACCATCTCGTTGACGGACACGCGCTCAGGTTGGCCGAGGTAGACCAGCGATGCATCGCTTGCTCGCGTGACACCGTCAAAGCCACCATTGTTGGCCGCGAGTTGATACATCGCGAGCTGGCCGTTGTCCGGGACGTCTTTGGGGGACATCGGCGCCCCAGTCTTGAAGTCGACGATCCGCGCCACGCCATCGTTGACCTCTACTCTGTCCGCCTGCCCCGTGAGACGCGCTTGCCCCAGCGTGACGGCGAAGTCTTCTTCAACGGCGAGCTGTGCCGGACGCGACGCCCCTAGATACTTCGCGAGTTTGAGGATCATGGAGCGCGCCTTTTGGTACTCGATGCGCTGAGCCCATGTCTCCATTGATCCGACCTCAGCCCACCGGAGGTCGAATTCCGCGAGCAAATGGGACTCTGTGCCCTGGGGAAGTGCCGCAGCGATCTCATGTACCAACGTGCCAACGTCCTGCGCACGACTGCTCTCGCGCTGCCCTCCCGCACTCTCCAGTGCCCACTTCAGTGCGCACCGCTCCACCGCGTCGACACGCGACGGCGACACCCGCACGGTCGCGTCCTGCCCCCAATACGCGAGCGAGGTCGAGGGCTCGGCCACACCGTGCCATCGCGCGGGGTGCGCGCCGGCGGCGTCGATCCGTGCCAAGTGAGCGAGCATACGCACGTAGCCTGTGCGCGCAGGCTCATCGGCTGCGCCACCCTCGACGCGCAGTGTCGCGACGGCTGAACGGAGGTCTGCGACTCCCCCGTGAGCTCCTGCGTCGACTCGCGTCACGCCCGCAGCCTTTTCGATCAAGTTCACAAACCGGGACGGTCGCGATTGATCCGCATTCAGGCACGTGACGATGAGGCGTTTGCGTGCTCGAGTCACCGCTACAAGCAGAGCCCGAGTCTCATCGTTCAGAATCGCCTCGCGACTACTGCGCGCAGCCACCACCCGGGCCTCAGCTGTCAGCGGATGCGGCGCCTCTCCGGTCGCAAGCAGGTCCGCGAGATGCGCGGCCCCCAGCACTGAATCGCGCAGACGCAGGTTCGGCCACACACCCTCGTCAAGTCCTGCTACGACCACGACGTCCCACTCACGGCCCGCGGCTGACGCGGGCGTAGCGAAAGTCACGACGTCGGTATTACTCGCGGTCGCACCCAAGGAGTCTGCGGCAAAGTCCTGCGCTTCAAGGTACTGGAGGAACTGTGTGATGGGTGCCTCTGGCATGCGTTCTGTGAAAGTCTGTGCGGCTCTCAGCAGTGCGATCACTGCGTCAAGGTCTGCGTCATCACGTGCAGAGCCCGCAAGCGCAGCCTCGCGCCAAGCCGGCGCAACTGACAAGGCCTCCCATACCGCCCAAAGAACCGCGCCGGGAGTGGCATGTGTGGCTTGCGCAGCGACTCGTCCCGCCTCTACGGCAGCTGGCGCACGTGAGGCAACGCGCCCGTGAGCCTCGCCGAGCGCATCGAGCACTGCCGGCTCGCGCATCGCTACCACCAAAAGATCAGCGCTCGCAGTAAGGCCACCGGCCTCACGGTCCCGCCGAACGAGCGCGCGCCTGAGCCGCCGCACGCCTACGGAGTCGAGGCCAATGAGCCGCGACTGCAACAACTCCACAGCCGTGTCCTGTGACCACTGTTCGCCAAGCGCGAGGCGCACCATGGTGAGCAATGGTGCGACCGCCGGCTCGCGATGCAGGGCCAGACCGTCCCCGAGCGTCTCGCACGGGACGTCCGCAGCGAGCAGGTCAGATCGCACTTCGCGCAGTTGGGCTCCCGAGCGCGCCACCACGACCATCTGGCCCCAGGCAATGGGGTCGCCCTCCAGGCCGTGACGGGCACGACGCAGATGCGCTGCGATGGCCCGAGACTGCGAGTAACGATGGGGAGCGACCAATACATCGACCGGAGCCGGTGTATCACCGTGTTCGCGCGGCGCTCGGATCTGCGCGCCAGCACGCGTGCCGATGTGCTCCGCGATGGCGCTGCCAACATCGGCCAACAACGGATGCTGACGATACTGCTGGGTGAGTCGCACCACCCGGGCACCAAAGCCGCCATTGCCTATCGGTTGCGACGCAGTTCCGATTCCACCCGCGACCGCGCCTCGGTATCCCTGCACGGATTCATCGGCATTTCCTACCACCACAATGCGCGAGCCCAGGCGCGCGAGCACCGAAAGGAAGTTCGCGGTGGCTGCCGTCGCATCATGGTAATCATCAACAATGACGAGGTCCCAGCCCGGCCGTGGCCCATCGGCCGCCACATCCCATTGGTCCAACTCGTAGGCGGCAACGGCGACAACTGAGGCAGGATCGTAACGGCCCCCCTGGTCCCCGGGCATCGACCGCAGGGCCATCGTGTCTTCATATTCTTGGTAAACCTGGGCGGCGGCCAGCCATTCGTTGCGACCGGTCCTGCGGCCAAGGTCAGCGAGGTCAGCTGGCGCGAGATCTGCTTCTGCTGCTCGCATCAGGAGGTTGCGCAACTCTTCCCGAAAGCCCGCGAGCGCTGTTGCCTCGGGCGGCACGACGCCTGCCCAGTCCACCGTGGTGCCCTCTCCCGCAAGATGTCCCGCCAACAATTCACGCAGGATCACGTCCTGCTCCGCGCCGGTGACCAAGTTGGGTTGTGGCAGCCCGTCGACCCGCGCGCGCTCTGCCAACACGGCGTAAGCCGCGGACGCTGCCGTCCTCACCACAGGAGAGCCCGTCGGACGGCCCATCGCGGCGGAAAGGCGGTCGCGTAGGTGAGCCGCCGCGATTCGAGTCGGCGCGATGACCAGCACCTTCTCGGGCCGCAAACCGGACTCCATTGCTCGCACCGCGCCTGCGATCGCGACGGCAGTTTTGCCCGCACCCGGCACTCCCAGAATTGCGAGGTTACCGTGATCCCCAGCCACCGCATCGGCTGCGGCGCTTTGGGCTTGGTCTAAAACGGGTTCTGTGGTGCGTGCGACCGGCGGGACAAGCTCAAGTGCTGGCATGGGTCTATCTCACCACTCACGCCTGACATGCGCGTCAGACACTACGACGACGCCGATGCCTCGGAGGACGGGCTTGCTGAGGGAAGCTCGGCATCCGGGAAGGGCCACGGATTTACGTCGCAGTCTTCTACCGGGTCGCGCTGGTCAACCATCACCACGGCAGTGCCACCCGCACACGTGACCTCGGCTTCCCCCAGTACGTGGCCAGCCCCGTGAGAGATGAGGTATTGGCGGGCCCCGACGAAGTCCTCGCCATAGCCCGGTAGCCCCGCAATCCAGTCATATTGACTGATGGCAACCGCCCCGCGGTCGGCGCACGTAGACAATGCTTGGGACGCGGAAGCGCTTGGGCTGGCGTCGGCCTCCGCGCTGGGCTCCACTGCGGCCGCGACGCCTCGGCCCACCGCGTGCGGAGTCGGGCAAGACAGTGCGGCGGTGTACGGGCTTGCGAGCACTACCCGTAGGTCCGGCACGCCCTGTGTCTGTACAAACTGGAGCCGACCCTCACTTCCCCAGCCACGCGGGTCATTGAGAGTGCTCATGACGTATTCGGCGAAGGATCCGGAATCGACGCCAATTCCATCCTCCACATCGATGCGTACCAGGCGCACGGGACCCTTGTCGTCCACCGGCTCGCCCTCTCCTGGGATAGGCGAGAAGGTTTCTTCACCGTGGAAGGTAAAGAGAGTCGTGTTCACCCCTGCTTGGGCGTCCGCACTGGTCAGATCGCGAGTGATTGGCTCCAGCGGCGCGACGGAAACGGATGGCGAGGCGGAAGGTTCAGGCGAGGCGCTCGGCGATGCGGAGGGAGAAGTCGCGGCACGATACAAGGCAGGTACCTTGCCAGTTCCCCACCCGACGCCAATGCCGGCGACAAACGCGACAACGACCACAATCGCGGCGACCACGATGGGTCGCCATGGGATTCCCCTGCCCGCGAACAGGCTCTCGGAACGCCGACTCATGCCCCTACGATAGTTCGTAACACCCGTCGCAGGAACCAGTGGAGGACAAACGTGGAAGTAAGAATTGGCGTGCAGAACGTAACGCGAGAGATTTCCCTGGAGACCGATTTGTCAGCCGATGCGGTTGCTAAGGCCGTCGCCGATGCAATGGGCGGCGCGACGCTCGAACTCGCCGACAGCAAGGGCCGTCGGATCATTGTGCCCTCGGCGTCGATCGGTTATGTCGACATTGGCGAAGAAACCAAGCACCGCGTGGGCTTCGGCTCTTAGGGCTACTCGCCGCAGCTTCGGCGCTCGTGTTGTTAGGTCGTCACGCCCAGCGACTCGAGCGCGGACGTCGCTGCCTCCGTGACATTTGCATGAGAGACGTCGACCACCACACCGACTTCGTCCGCGGCCAACGGCTCAAGCGTGGCGTACTGAGAGTCCAGTAGCCCCGCACCCGCAAAGTGATTCGTGGTCGCACTGCGCGACCGCACTCGCTCCTCCAAGACCTCCTGCGGAGCCGACAGATGAACAAAAATCGTGTCGGGGGCATGGTCGCGCAACACATCGCGGTAGGCGCGACGCAGCGCCGAGCAGGACATCACGGCCTTGGGCTGATCCGCGAGCCAGACTCCCACCGCCGCCAGCCACGGCCACCGATCGTCGTCCATCAACGGGATTCCTTGCGTCATTTTGGCAACATTGCCTTCGGAGTGGAAGCCGTCCGCATCGGCATACTTGGCGTCCAGCCGCTGCGCGATCTGAACTCCCACTGAAGACTTACCGCACCCCGTGACACCCATAACGACGATTCTCATGGGCGTCAGCCTAGGGCCATACCCGTAAAATGCGGGCATTTGGGAAGCCCAACGGTAGACTGACTACGACCCGAGGTTGACCGGTCGTCATGGACACGCGGTACCGCTACAGATCAGCGATGAGCCGCTAGAAGATGATTCGCGATCGGCTACCCGCCGTACGGCGCGACATTCGCGCAACGAATCACAAGGATTTCCCATGACTGATACTCACTCGAGTATGCAAACGGCAGACCAAAGTTTTGCCGATTTCAACGTTAACCCCGCTATCGTCGAGGCCCTCGCCGACAAGGGAATCGTCAATCCCTTCCCCATTCAGGCAATGACTTTGCCTGTGGCACTTTCCGGCCACGACATCATCGGCCAGGCCAAGACCGGTACCGGCAAGACTCTTGGTTTTGGCGTGCCGCTTCTGCACCGCGCCGTTTCACCGGGCGAGCCCGGCTGGGACGAGTACGAGTCGCAGGGCAAGCCTCAAGCTCTCGTTGTGGCACCGACCCGCGAACTCGCGGTCCAGGTTGCTGGAGACCTTGAAACCGCCTCCAAGCACCGCACTACGCGTATCGCTCAAATTTACGGCGGCCGTGCGTACGAGCCTCAGATCGAGTCGCTGAAGCGTGGCGTTGAAGTCGTCGTAGGCACCCCCGGTCGCATGATTGACCTGCTCAACCAGGGCCACCTCGACCTTCGCTTTATCAAGACCGTGGTGCTCGACGAAGCTGACGAGATGCTTGACCTGGGCTTCCTGCCCGACGTGGAACGCCTCCTCGCGGCCACTCCTGCCTCGCGCCACACGATGCTGTTTTCCGCGACGATGCCCGGTGCCGTAGTCGCACTAGCTCGCCGCTACATGATTCAGCCCACCCACATCCGTGCCGCGGAGCCCGATGATGCTGGCGCCACAGTCAAGGCCACCAAGCAGTTCCTCTACCGTGCCCACGCGATGGACAAGGTCGAGGTACTGGCTCGCATCCTGCAGGCCGAGGGCCGCGGACGCTCGATCGTGTTCGCACGCACCAAGCGCACGGCAGCCAAGGTCTCCGACGACCTTATTGACCGCGGCTTCGCAGCCGGACCCCTTCACGGCGACCTGGGCCAGGGTGCACGCGAGCAGGCGCTGCGTGCGTTCCGTGCAGGCAAGATCGACATTCTGGTGGCGACCGATGTGGCGGCTCGTGGTATCGACGTCGACGACGTGACCCACGTCGTCAACTACCAGTGCCCCGAGGACGAGAAGACGTACCTGCACCGCATCGGGCGCACGGGCCGTGCCGGAAAGACCGGTACCGCTGTGACGTTTGTGGACTGGGACGACCTTCCCCGCTGGGGCATGATCGACCGCACCCTGGACCTCGGCTACCCCGACCCCCAGGAGACCTACTCCAGCTCACCTCACCTGTTCACGGACCTGGGTATCCCCGCGGGGACCAAGGGACGCCTGCCCAAGTCGCAGCAGAAGCTCGAAGGTCTGAAAGCCGAACGCGTCGAGGACCTAGGCGAGACCGGCAAGAAGCCTTCGGGTGGAGACCGCGATGGTGGTCGCTCTGGCGGCGGCCGCGGCGGCGATTCCCGTGGCGGCTCTGGTCGTTCGGGTGGCCAGTCAGGTCGCGGCGGCCGTAACCGCAACGGTTCCGGCGGTTCAGGCGAGAACCGCTCAAGCAACCGTAACGAGAACCGCTCGGGCGGATCCGACCGCCCACAAGGTGGCGACACGCCCACCAAGACCTCCGGTGAAGGCGCTCCCAAGCGCAACCGTCGTCGTCGCCGCAGCGGCGCCTCGGGTGAGCCCGGCGGTCAGAACGTCACCCCCGCAGCCTCGGAGTAATCGCCGATGGCCGTGCACAAGGTCCTACTGTTCTACGTCTTCACTCCGCTGAGTGATCCGGATGCAGTGCGGCTGTGGCAGCGCGACCTGTGCGAATCACTCGGACTCGGCGGCCGCATCATCCTGTCCAAGGACGGGATGAACGGCACCGTCGGAGGCGAATTGGCCGCGGTCAAGAAGTATCTGCGCAAAACTCGCGAATATCCCGCGTTCAAGGACGTTGACTTCAAGTTCTCTGAGGGCACCGGGAGCGACTTCCCCCGGCTAAGCGTCAAGGTTCGCGAGGAACTCGTGAGTTTTGGTGCGCCTGGGGAACTCAAAGTGGACGCACAGGGCGTGATCGGCGGGGGAACTCACCTCAGCCCCGAGGCGCTGCATGAGCTCGTCGCCGACCGCGAGGTCACGTTCTTTGACGGGCGCAATGCGGTCGAAGCGGAGATCGGGCGTTTCAAGGACGCCGTGGTGCCCGATGTGGCCACCACACGCGACTTTGTGTCCGAATTAGACTCCGGCAAATACGACCACCTCAAGAACTCCCCCGTCGTCACCTATTGCACTGGCGGAATTCGCTGCGAGGTCCTGAGTTCGCTCATGATCAATCGCGGGTTCTCCGAGGTCTACCAGCTGGACGGCGGAATCGTGCGCTATGGCGAGGCCTTCGCGGACCGCGGACTGTGGGAAGGATCGTTGTACGTATTCGACGGCCGCGAGGCAGTCAGCTTCAGTCCCGATGCTGCGGTCATCTCGAAGTGCCGCGTGTGCGGGCAAGCGTCACATCGGCTGAAAAATTGCGACGATGCGTCGTGCCGCGAGCAATTTGTGGTGTGCGAGGGGTGCGCAGTCACTGACCACTTTTGCGCCACGCACGGCGCCTCGGTCAACGCCTAGCGGGAGTTTCCGACTTTTCTTGATTTAGGGGCGTGTTGCCCTGTGTTTGTATAGGTTTCGGGATATTACCTAGATTTGACTTCTATTGTTGGGAAGAAGCAGGAAGGGAAGACCTATTATTACGCGGTGGAATCGGCGCGCGTCGATGGCAAGCCGCGGATCGTGTCTCAGCAATACCTGGGCTCAGCCGACGAGGTGATGGCCAAGATCAGCGGTGATGTGGTCGCTGGCGCGGCCCCGGTCAAAGGTGTGTCGGTTGGCAGGTTCCTGGTCATTGCGGCGCTGAATCGGGTCGTGGCCCCGTGCTCGAAGGCGCAGATCTGCAATTGGTGGGTCAGGACCGCCGGTCCCCGGTTCACCAGAATTAGTGCCGCGAAGCTCGACCATCGCCGTTTCGGGGATGCGATGAACCAGATCTCTGCTGAGCATCTGGCCGAAATCAGCAGCAGGGTCGCGGCGAAGATCGTTGCCCAATACGGCGTGGACACCTCATCGGTGGCACTGGACATGACGAACTTCGCCACCTGGGTCGATTCGACCAACGACGCCGCCCCGCTGCTGGCCCGCGGCAGATCCAAACAGAAATGCTCCGACCTGCGGCTGCTCGGCCTCGGGCTGGTCGTCACCCGTGACGGCGGCATCCCGCTCGCCTGGCACGCCTATCGGGGCAACCAACCCGACGTGTCCGTGTTCACCCAGACTCTGGACGCCCTGACGGCCAGCTACCGCCTCATCGCCGGCGCCGCAGAGCCGCCGGACGGCAAGGGAACCGACAGTCCAGCCAGGAACACCAAGAGCAATGACGGGTTGACCGTCGTCTTCGATGCCGGGCAGAACAGTGCCGCGAACTTCACCTATCTGACGGGAACCGGCGCCAAATATGTCGGCTCGATCCCACCCTCGCACCACCAGGACCTGCTCAAGGTCCCGGCCAGCAGCTATCAACTCGTCACCGGATTCGATGGGCTGACCGCTTACGAAAGCGCGAAAACGATCTACGGCCAACCCCAACGTGTCGTGATGACCCATTCACCGACCCTGCACGCCGCCCAGTCCCGCGGTTTCGACCAGACCCTGACCAAAGCCGCCGGCCAACTCGATGAACTGGCCGCAACCCTGGCCCGCGGCAAGACCCGCAGCACTCGCGAGCAGCTCACCGCACGCATTGACCGAATCACCCACAACACGTGGGTCACCGAAGTACTGGCCGTGACTCTCACCGCGAACAGTCCCAAAGAGTTCCGGCTCACACACCAAATCAAGAAAACAGCCCGGACAGCGCTAGAGAAACGGGTGTTCGGGAAACGGATCCTGATCACCAACCAAGACGACTGGGCAACAGCCGAGATCATCGCCGCCTACCGGTCCCAGTCCCACGTCGAAGACTCCTTCCGGCAACTCAAAGACCCCCACATCGTGTCCTTCTCGCCCATGCACCACTGGACCGATGACCACATCCGCGTCCACACGTTCACCTGCGTCCTCGGGCTGCAAGCCGCGCACCTGATGACCCGCACCGCCGCACAGTCCGGCATCAAGTTATCGACACGCAAGATTCTCGACGAAGTGAGCGCCATCGAGGAGACCGTGCTGCTCTACCACGACGGCGCCAAGGTGAAGCGGGAAGTGTTCATCGACCAGGTAGGACGAGGACGTGCCCAGCGCTGCGGTCACCGCGACGTAGTCCGACCCGGCACAACGCGGGGCCGAATCGCTTCCAAGGCGAACTCATGGAGGCGGCAGAACTTGGTCAGATCAGGACACACAAAGGTGACGTTGGGCATGTCGGGGTCCTTCAGATTGGCAGCGTACAAACTCCCATCATCGGAAGGCCTCGACCCCTGCCCCCGCACCCCAACTACACCCTCAATTGTGAAGAGCCATCACCGTGGAGAGCGACCGAGCCGCTTCCTCAAGGGCTGGCACGTGCTGAATGAGCTGATTGACGCTGTTGCGGAATGCCGGGGAGGCCGTCGCCACGGCAGCAACGATGTCCTGGTTCACGAAAACCGGCACGCTGATTGCCCGGATTCCTACCTCGTGCTCCTCGTCGGCGACGGCGTAGCCGCGACCACGCACGATGTCTATCTCGGCGCGGAAGGCGTTGCGGTCCGTGATCGTATTCGCGGTGAATTTTTCGAGCGCGAGGGTGTCGATGAGGTGGCTGCGCACGCTGTCGGGCGAGAAGGCAGTCAGCACCTTCCCTGCGGCGGCGCAGTGGAGCGGCCCGTGGGTGCCCGGCTCGCCGACGACGCGCACTTGCTGCGGTCCCTGCACGGTGTGCACATAGAGCTGCTGGTTGCCATCGAGCACCGCCAGCAGTGTGACCTCGCGAGTCAAGGCTGAAATGTCTTCAAGAATGGGCCGCGTCATGCCGGCGAAGCCGTGGGCAACCGACACGGTCTGTGCCAATTGAAAAATGCGCAAGCCCACCGCGTACTGCTTGCTCGATGGGTCGAATTTGACATAACCCTCGCGAACCAGGCTGCCGAGCAATCGGTGGGCTGTGCTGAGCGGCAAGCCCGACTCACGAGCAAGGACGGAAGCGACCGCGCCGTGCGGGTGACCACCGAGAATCGTCAATAGCGAGAGGGCCTTGCCCACCATGTCGCGGTTGGGCGCCACTGCTCGTGTGTCGGGCATAGTCCTACGCCTTTCCGTGGCAACTGATCTCGATGAACCGAATTGCCGGTTCGCGATGAGTGACTGCGTGGCCATCCAGTTGCCGCCGGCCGCGACGATCGACGGGCTGTCCCACGTAGTCGGTGAGGTTCGCGGCGCTCACTCCGCCGCTGGGCATGAAGCGCACGTCGGGGAACAGTGCGGCCAACGTTTCGATCAATGGTCGCCCACTCAGTTTACCAGCCGGAAAGAACTTGACGTGGCTCAGGCCCGCCACGACGGCTGCCTGTAGCTCGGTGGCCGTGGCAATGCCGGGTATCACGGCGACGTTGTGGTGACGGCACCGCTCAACGGCGTCGAGGCTGAACCCGGGGCTGACCACGAATGACGCATCGGCATCGACGACCCAGTCCACGTGCTCGGCATCGTCCACGACGATCACGGGAACGATTCCGACCTGTTCGAGCGGGAGCAGAACGGCATAAGTTCCCGGCGTTTCGGTCACCGGAGTGGTGCTCATGAGTGCTCCTGACCTGAACGTGTGGTGACGGGGTGCTGACCGGAAAGAGCGGCCACGGAGTTCCGCAGGGTTCCGAGTCCGGCGAGACTGATCGCCACATCATCTCCCGGCTCGACGCTGGTTGCGGTTCGAGGCGCACCCATGAGCACAACGTCGCCAGCACCCAGGGTCATGATCGAGCTGAGATAGACGAGTTGCTCGACGACGCCGTAGGTGAGGTCGGCCGTGGTGCCATGCGCCCGCAGGACACCGTTGACCTCGACGTCGATGCTCAGGTCTCGCCAGTCGAGATGTGTCGAGATCCGCGGGCCGAGCGGGGTGAACCCGTCGCCGTTCTTGACCTGCGTCATTTTTTCGTCCAACGCCACCTGGTCGATGGCCGTGACGTCATTACCGATCGTATAGCCCAGGATGGCGCCGGATACGTCGTCGGGCTGGAGGTAACGGGCGGTGCGCCCCAGGACGACGGCAAGTTCACCTTCGATGTTGACGGTTCCGGCACGCGGATCGACGCTGATTGTATCGCCCGGGCCCACCGCCGTGCGAGCCGATTTTAGGAATGCCTGCGGGGGCAGCGCGCGATCGCCCGGACCGTTATGGGCCATGCCGAGGATCACGCGCGGTTCGCAGGGGGCCAGCAACCTCACGTCCGGTCCGAACTTATGACCGGTCAGCTGCAGCACTTCGGAAAAGGGGTCACGAATGCCGCACCACTGCTCGTCCCTCCAGACCACCGAGCGCGGGCCGGTCGGGCTGAGGATTCGGGCGAGGTCTCCCGCGGCGGCGCGGTGGTCGCCGAGACCGCGCTGGCGCGTGCCGCTCGCCGGGCTAGTAGAACTCAACGGTGTCGACCCGATTGAGAAGCGGTTGCCCGTCGAGCAGCCTGCCCGCATTCGCGGCGAAGAGCTCGGCAATCAGCCGAGGTTCGACCGCCGATAGCGCCGCGGTGTGCGGGCTGATCAACACGTTTGGCATATCCCACAGCGGGCTCGACGCGGGCAGGGGTTCGTGGGCGAAGACGTCGAGGGCCGCATAGCCGACCTGACCGCTATCCAGGGCGGCGATGAGCGCTGACTCGTCAATAACGGTGCCCCGCCCCACATTGACCACGGTTGCGCCCGGCTTGATGGTCGAGAAGAGGGCCTCGCCGACCAACCCCTCTGTGGCATCGGTGCCCGGCAGCGTCACGACCAGACCGTCCACGCGAGAGAGCACATCACTCAGATTGTCGGGGTGCACGACCTCGTCGACACCGGCGAGGGAGGTCTCCCGTCGGCTCGTCGCAATCACGGTGCACCCGAACGCGCCCAGCAGACCGATGACCTGTCGGCCAATGCCCCCGGTGCCAAGCACAAGAATCGTCTGGTCGGTGAGGTGGCCCATTTCCCGGCGCGGAGGCCAGCGGTGCTCCTTCTGTTGTTCAAGCAATTGCGGCAACATTTTGGCGCCGGCCAGAAGCCCGAACAAAGCGAACTCTGCCAGGGGCCGACCGTGTACTCCGGCCGATGTGGTGAACGCGACGCGATTCAGCTCGGTCGCACTGAGGCCGGCAGACTTCACCTGCGCGCCCCCGCCGGCCGCCATGCTCTGCACCCACCGCAATCGCGGGTTCGCCGCGATCGTGCGTCGCAGTGCCACCGGGTCCATGTCGGGGATTCCGTACAACGCGTCGGCAGAATCGATCATGCTCTCATACCGCTGCTGGTACTGCTGCGTGCGGGAAAAGCCGGGATCGCCGCGGTAGTCGGTGGCAAACCGCCGGGGAGGCATAAGACTTGGCTCCCACACCAGGTCGATGCGCGGTTCGAGCGCGACGATGCGGTCACACAACTCTTGATCGACGGGAGTGGCCATCACCACCCGGAGGCGATCGCCCACGGCAGGGTAGCTCACCTCAGAGCACCTTTTTGAGGAAGGACTGGGTGCGAACCTGCTGCGGTGAGTCGAAGATGTCGGCCGGGGTGCCCTGCTCCACGATTAGGCCGTCATCCATGAACAGCACACGGTCGGCGACCTCGCGGGCGAACCCCATCTCGTGGGTCACAACCACCATGGTCATCCCCTCTTGGGCGAGTTTCTTCATGACGTCGAGTACATCACCCACGGTCTCGGGGTCGAGAGCCGAGGTGGGCTCGTCGAAGAGCATGACCGTGGGTTCCATCGCCAGCGCGCGAGCGATGGCGACGCGCTGCATTTGCCCACCCGAGAGGGTGCTGGGGAAGACATCCGCTTTGTTGGTGAGGCCGACTTTGTCGAGCAGGGCCATCCCCCGGGCACGCGCATCGTCGCGACTGACCCTGCCGACCTTCATCGGGGCCAGCATGATGTTGTCGATCACCTTCATGTGCGGGAATAAGGTGAAGGATTGAAACACCATGCCAACGTCTTTGCGTACGGCGTTCAGGTTCGTTTTTGCGCCAGTGAGGTTGTGACCGCCGATGGTCACCTGCCCTTCCTTGAATGATTCGAGAAAGTTCAGGCAGCGCAGGAAGGTGCTCTTGCCAGACCCGGAAGGGCCGATCACGCACAACACCTCTCCTTCGGCGACCTCGCAGTCGATGCCCTTGAGCACCTCCAGTTTCCCGAAGCTCTTGTGCAAGCCTTCGACCGTGATGATCATGCGTTACTCCGTTCGGCGGGTGAAAAGGGTGAGACGCTCATGCCAACTTCCGTTCATACCATCTGCCGAGCAGTGAAATGGGATATGAGATGGCGAAGTAGAGTGCGCCCACGATGAGGAATGTCAATAGCGGCTGCTGATTGATCGTTGTGACGATGCGACCAGCCCTGGTGAGGTCGACGAACCCGATCACCGAAACCAGAGAGGATGCCTTAACCAGCGCGATCAGAAACCCGATGCCTGGCGGCACGGCGATCTTCATCGCCTGCGGAGAGATCACATAGCGCAGCCGCATGAAATAGTGCATCCCGAGGGCCTCCGCCGCCTCTGACTGTCCCTTGGGAACCGCTTGGATACTGCCACGCACGATCTCGGCGATGTAAGCCCCCGCGTACACGGAGAGACCCATAACCGCCGTGAACCCTCGCGAGAAAGTGAGAGAGGGAAGAATCAGCGGCAGGGCGAAATAGGCGAAGAGCAAGATGATCAAAATAGGGACGCCGCGGAGGAAGTTGACGTATATGGAACTGATCGCCCGCGCGATCCAACTCGGCGACGCCTTGGCGGTGCCCAGCACGATTCCGATCAGGCTGCCCAGTACCCCGGCGGCGACGACGATGACGAGGGTGAGGCCGGCACCACGCAAGAGGGGCGGAAGAAATTGTACGAAGTCCATCAGCTCTGCCCTACCATCTGAAAGCAAACTTCTCGGTCATTCTGGATCCGAACGCGATGACTGCCGACGTCAGGTAATAGAGCACGGCGCCGACGGAGAAGATCTCGAGCGTGCGCAGAGTTTGCGAGTTCAGGTTCTGCAGGATGGATGTCAGCTCATCCAGGGAGATGACGGAGCCGACGGATGAGAACAGGAACAGCACGATGAACTGGTTGGTCAGGGCCGGCAAGACGTTGCGAATTCCGGGCTTGAGCATCACGTAGCGAAATGTCTGGTGGAAGGGCATCCCGAGGGCGGTTCCCGCCTCACGAAGGCCCTTTGGCACCGCACTGATTCCGGCTCGGAAGATCTCGGCGGTGTAAGCCGAGTTGTTCAGGGTCATCCCGATCAATACCGACCAGAGCGGATTGAAGTTGATGCCGATGGACCCGAGGCCGAAGTAGATCAGGTAGAGCTGAACGAGCAGCGGGGTGTTGCGGATCACCTCGATGTAGCCGTTGCTGATCAGCTGCAAGACCTTGAACCTGCTGGATTTAGCCAGGTAGATGAAGATGCCCAGCACGCTGCCGGCCGCGAAGCTGATCAGCGTGACGTAGATGCTCACCCAGAGGGCCTTAAGCATCACAGGCAGATACGGGACAATATCGCCGAAGTAGAGGCTCATGCATGGCCTTTCTTGAGCGCCACGTCTCTGCGTTGGGCGCTCGTCGACCGGACGTGTCCGGTCGACGAGCCGATTAGCCTAGCCAACGATGTCAGGGAGGTCCGCGTTACCCCACTTCTGGAACAGTTCCTGATTCGTGCCGGAAGCATTCAGGTTGCGAATGAAGTTATTCAGGTAATTGATCCAGACCTGGTCTTCCTGCAACACGCCCATGGACACCAGGGAGGGAAAGAGCGCGGGCGCATCAATGATCGCGTACTTCGGGTCGTCCTCGGCCATTTGCGTCACGGTGGAATAGCCCTCGACGAGCGCGTCGACCTTGCCGGCCCGCAACGCCGCCGCAGCGTCGGCGATGGTCTCGAACCGCTCGATCTTCGTGTCGGGGAAGTACTTGGTCATGATCGAGTCGTTTGTGCTGCCGCGGGCGACGGAGACGGTCTTGCCCGCCAGATCTGCGTAACTCGCGATGGGGTCTGCCGCGTTGACCAGGACGCCGGCGCCGTGGGCGACGTAGGGAATGGTGAAGCCGACTTCTTTGGCGCGTTCGTCGGTGGCTGTCCACTCGGAGATGTTCACGTCAACCCGATCAGACTTCAGCAGGGGGAGGCGGCTCGTGCCGTCGGTGCTGACCAATTCAAGTTCGACCCCGAGGGCCTCTGCGAGCTTCTCAGCGATGTCGATGTCGTAGCCTTCGAAGCCACCGTCCGCCGTCTGCACGCTCCACGGCGGGTAGTCCGGCAGCACGGCAACCCGCACTGTGCCGCTCTTGATCACTGAGTCGAGTTGGCTCTGGACCGCCGCATCTCCGCCCGTGCCGTTGTCGGGCGAGGTGCACCCCGAAAGCACGAGCGCGGACGCGAGTGCGGGAATAAGGAAGAGTTTGAAATTGACTCGACGCATGTGCAACATCTCCAAAGTTTAAACTTCATTGTAAATTCCTGGGACGACTCCCACGTGATGGGAGTGCCTCCCACCATAGCAGGTTCTTCGCCGTGGAGTGTGAGGTGAGCGCGGCGCGCCTGCTGCTAAGCCTGAAGAGTTCCGTCGTCGAGCGGTCAAGTTTGCCCGGTCGGGTGAGAAGCCTGTTGGCCAGATCACGAAGGATCTTGGAATCAGTGAGTCGGGGTTGCGTCGGTTGATGGCTGGGCGGAATCTGTCAAGTCAACTGAGACGGTTGCGGTCAGTTCATCTGGGGTTTGAATCGCCCCGGGTTTGGTGGAGGGTCTGATTTCCCGAAAGGATGGGAGCCATGCCGCTACCTAAGAAAGTATCCGCAGGAGCTCAGAGAGCGTTCTGTGCGGCTTGTGTCAGAGGCGATGGCGCATGAGACGTCGCTGTCGTTGAACGCGGCCGTGATCCGTGTGGGTCACCGCGTCGGAGTCAATCCCGACACGTTGCGTGGTTGGGTGAAGCAGGCCCGGGTCAATGCCAGCGAAGTTGCCGGTGTGACCACGGGGGACGCCGCCACGATCAAGGCGTTGGAGCGCGAAGTTCGGGAGCTCAAACGTGCAAACGAGATCCTGCTTGCGGCATCGAGTTTCTTGCGCGCGGGAGCTCGAGTAAGCGACTTCCGTTCTAGTGACCTTGATCGATGAGCATCGCTCGCGGTTTGGGGTCGAGCCGATCTGCAGGGTGCTCACCGAGCATGGCGTGCCGATCGCCCCGTCAACGTATTACGCAGCACGGTCGCGGCCTGCCTCGGTGCGCGCGTTGCGTGACGAAGAACTGATAGTCGAGATTGAACGGATCTTCTGGGACCGCAAGCTCGGCCGGGGAATTGCCGGAGTGCGCAAAATGTGGCATCTGTTGGCCCGGGAAGGCGTCGTCGTGGCGCGTTGCCCGGTCGAACGGCTGATGCGCGCCCAGGGGCTGCGGGGAGTGCGTCGCGGCAAGCAGTTCGTCACGACACGCCCATCCGAGTCCGCGACTCGACCGCCTGATCACGTGCAACGGTGCTTTCGGGCTAAGCGGCCGAACGAGTTGTGGTCGTCGATTTCATGTATATTCCGACGTGGTCGGGCATGGCGTTCACTGCGTTCGTCACCGATGTGTACTCGCGTCGGATCGTGGGATGGCGCACCATGAACCGCATGCCCACGCAGTTGCCCCTGGACGCGCTAGAGATGGCGTGGTGGGTGCGTGAGCGCGCCGGCGAGACCGTCTCCGGTGTCATTCAACATTCGGACGCTGGAGCTCAATACACGAGTATTCGATACTCCGAACGGCTCTCAGATGCTGGCGCGATCGCATCGATCGGGACGGTCGGTGATTCGTATGACAACGCCCTGGCCGAGTCCGTCGTCGGGCTCTACAAAACTGAATGCGTCAAGATCGACGGCCCGTTCTGCACGACCGATGAACTAGAACTTGCAACCCTGTCCTGGGTGCACTGGTTCAACGAAAACCGCCTCCACTGCTCGATCGGCTACCTCACCCCGATCGAAATGGAGAACCTGTACTACCGTGAGAACACGACCCAGGAGCAACCGCTTCTGGGAGAACTCGCCCTCCACAGTCCCCGCGGCGTGCTGCGCGAAGTACGGTGAGCGCGTCCTCGGTGGTGAGATTCTCGCCGAGCCGGTTGAGCTTACCGGTGCCGTGATAGTCGCTCGCCCCAGTACGCACCAGAGCCAAGCGGTCAGCAATGAGCGACAGGCGCACCCGCTGCTCGGGCGAGTGATCCCTGTGGTCGACCTCAAGGCCAACCATCCCGGCCTGGGACATCGCTTCGATCACACTGGCGGGGACCACCCGTCCGCGGGCGTCGGCCCCTGGGTGGGCAAACACCGGCACGCCACCGGCAGCGCGCATCGTCCGGACAGCGGCAGTCACCTCCGGCGCGTAGTGCGGGACGTAGTAGCGCGAGTTTCCCGCCAAGATTTTCTCGAAAGCCGCGTCCCGGGTAGGCACGACGCCGTGCGCGACCAGAGCATCGGCGATGTGGGGGCGCCCTACCGTGGTTGCTTCCCCCGACCGGTCCAGGACCTGCTCCCATGTCACCGGATAGTCCACCGCAATCAAGTCAACAATCTCGCGAGCACGGTGCACTCTTGCCTCCCGAGTCTTCGCCACCATAGCCGCGACCTCCGCGTCAGCGTCGCTGTGCCAGTAACTGAGCAGATGGATGCTGATGCCCCGATGCGAGCAACTCACTTCAATGCCAGGCACAAACTCAATCCCCGAGTCGGCCGCTTGTGCCGCCGCCGCGTCCCACCCGCCTGTGCTGTCATGGTCGGTGAGCGCCACGACGTCCAGGCCAGCGGCCTTTGCGGAGCGAATTACCTCGGCGGGCGACTCCGTGCCGTCGGAGACGTTCGAGTGGGTGTGGAGGTCGATGCGCATTCGATCAGCATATTGCGCTCGACGGGGCTCGTGGGCGCTCGCTGGGAGCCGGTCCGCTTCACGCGCCGACGGCGGCGCGTCACCAGCGTCCAGTCGCCCTTGTGAGCGCAGTGAGCTGCCGTGCCGCGTGCTCAAGTCCGCGGGCCGTCGTGGCGGGATCCATTGCCTCGACGAGCGCAAGTGGGGACGTATGAATCGGGAACACAGCGTCGATTCCTGGCACATTCGCATCGGGGTCAACAGAGCCCGCGAGCGCGATCACCGTCACTGCACCATGCCGGCGTGCCATCCGAGCCACGCCGTGGGGCACCTTGCCCATACTGCTCTGAGAGTCGATGCGACCTTCACCCGTGAAGACCAAGTCGACATGTTCGAACGCCCCTGGCGCGGCAACCTCAAGAATCCACTCCACCCCGCTGCGGAGTTCACCCCCCATTGCGGCAAGCGCAGCACCGATGCCCCCGGCCGCGCCCGCTCCAGGCACGGCAGCAACCTCTGCGCCGAGTACCTGCCCCCACGTCGCCAAGCCATCTTCCAACTCGTCGATCGTGACCAGGTCAGCACCCTTTTGAGCGGCGAACGTGTGGGCAGCTCCGTCCGGACCGGTAAGCGGGGCCGCGACGTCGGTAAGCCCGATCAGCTCAAGGCCGTCTAGGTCGGGGAGCTCCACACCGCACGCACCGCGCAAAATGGGGTTGCCGCCCAGGGAGCCAACCGGCTGTCCTTCAGCGTCCAATACCTTGCCGCCGAGTCCGATAATGAGGCCCGCCCCACCATCCGTACAGCCGGTGCCCCCCAGCCCGATCACCAACCGGCGCGGACGATGCTTATCCACCACGGCACGGGCCAGAAGCCCCAGACCCAAGGACGTGGCGACGCGCGGCGCGGTGGATTCCGGCTTGCCATCGGGGGTGTGCGGCAGCAAGGGAAGCCCCATCACCGAGGCCGATTCGATAACGATGCTGTCAGTAAGCACGACGTATTCGGCCATGAGCGGGCGGCCGAGCAGGTCTATCGCCGTGATCTTTTCTCGGCCAGCCCCCTCAACAGCGGCAAGCGCCTCGAGGGTGCCTTCTCCACCATCGGCTGTCGTGATCACCCTGACCAGTGCGGATGGATCAGCAGACAGAACCCCGCGTGCCACCGCTGCGCCTGCTTGAGCGCTACTGATCGACCCCTTGAAGGAGTCCATCGCCACCACGATCCGCCGTTGCCTCTGGCCCATGGTCACGGAACCTGAACGAGCCACGCGACGCCGTCACGCTCGAGTGTCAAAGAATCGTGGACGACCTCCGTGAGGAGGTCACGTCCCTTAACGTCCGGAAGCGACACCGAGCCGTGGGAAACGTTGACGATTACGGTCACGGCATCGGTGCCAGTACCGCGACGAATTGCGACCACTTCCGGCCCTAGGTCAAGAACCTGCTGGGGTGAGAACGGAGAAAATGCGGAGTGTCCACGCCTCATGCTGAGCATGTGAACAAGTCCGGTGAGCATCCCTGAACGGCGTGCGTCGGTCGTGAGTCCAGCCAGAAGGGAATCCGCGTCTAACTTTTCCCGGTTGATGCGACGCGCGATGCCGGAATCCTCCATCCCCGCGACGTCACCACGCGAGCCAAAGAGGGAGTGCACGTAAATCGCTGGCACACCGATCATGGTCAGCATGATCGCATGTGCAGCCAAAGCGCGCGCGACGACCGCGTGATCGTCGCCGCGTTCCGCACCATCCACCAGTGCGTCGAGATAGTTGACATTGAGTTCGTAAACGGCGCTCCCGCCGTCGGGTTCGTTCGCGTACGATGCCCTACCGCCGGATTCGATCGCGCGTGCGGCAAGGGCCTCGCGGTCCTCGTGCGAGAGAAGCCCGGCAGTGGGACGCAAGCCCACACCGTCGTGACTGGCAAGGAAGTTAAACCAGGTTGCGTGGGGCCCGACACCTCGAGATTCGGACCTCAGCTTTCGGCGACGATGCCGCTGCGATTGGCCTTGCGACTGTGGCCATCAACGACCACTATTCGGTTAACAACGTCAACCGCCGCCTTGACGCAGAAGACTGACACCTGGCGAGGACACCACCCATGCGTGACAAACTGGAACCATGAGCGAATCTGCCAAAACCCGCGAGCCCTCAAACTCCCAATCCAAGCCCACCGCCAACAAGGCACGCCGCGACCTCCCCTCAAGCGACGAATTTAAAAACTTCATTGGCTCGCACTGGGCTGAGGCGGAATCCCACGCCTCCGCACAGATCGCGGCGGCCCCCTTTGCTGCTGAGCGTCGGGCCGCATTGAGTGCGCAATTTCCCGGTGAGCGCATCGTCGCCCCGGCTGGTGAACTCAAGGCGCGCGCCAACGACACTGACTACCGCTTCCGTCCGCTCAGCGACTTCGCATACCTGACGGGATTAGGCATCGATCACGAACCTGGTGCCGTGCTTGTCATGGAACCCACCGCGAGCGGCCACGACGCAACCCTGTATGTCATTGCGCCTGCCACTCACGACGACGAAGGCTTCTATACCGATGCCCGCTCCGGTGAGTTTTGGATTGGTCGCCGCCCGGGATTGGCCGAGTTCGAGGCCATGACCGGTATTTCCACCAAGGCGCTCAAAGTCCTCCCGGACGGGATTCGACTTGCCAGCCACCCCCACAAAAAGGTTCGGAGTGCGCTGGCAGACCTACGTATGGTCAAGGACGAGTATGAGGTCCAGCAGCTGCGCGATGCTGTCGATGCGACCATCGCGGGCTTTGAACGCGTCGTCGCAGAACTTCCTCGCGCTGTCGCCCACAAGCGTGGCGAGCGCGTCGTGGAGGCCACCTTCGACGGCCACGCCCGTGAGGAAGGCAACGCCGTCGGCTACGAGACGATCGCAGCATCGGGACCTCACGCCACCACGCTGCACTGGATCCGTAACGACGGTCAGGTTCACGAAGGCGACATCCTGCTGCTCGATGCTGGGGTGGAAGTCGAGAGCCTCTACACCGCGGATATCACTCGCTCACTGCCTATCTCGGGCGAATTCACTGAGGTTCAGCGACGCATCTACGACGTTGTCCTCGAGGCAGCCGATGCGGCGTTTGCCGTCGCCCGCCCTGGCGCGACGTTCCGTACGATTCACAATGCAGCCATGGCCGTCATCGAGGCGCATCTGACGCAATGGGGCATTGTTCCGCAATCCACTGACCCCGACGCTCGGCTCTACCGCCGCTGGATGGTGCATTCGACGTCGCACCACCTGGGTCTGGACGTGCACGACTGCGCGCAGGCCAAGCGCGACCTTTATATGGATGGCGAGCTCAAGCCCGGCATGGTCTTCACGATTGAGCCAGGGCTGTACTTCCAGCCCGGCGACACCGCGGTGCCAGCGGAGTTGCGCGGCATCGGCGTGCGCATCGAGGATGACATCTTGGTGACTGAGGACGGTGTGGAGAATCTGTCCGCCGCCTTGCCGCGCGAGCCTGACGCGGTTCTCAAATGGATGGCGGGGCTACGACGATGACCGCCAGCCCCTCGCCTGCCGCGATGCCCGAACCGACGCCTAGGCACGTCAAGCGTCAACGCCCGTTGTGGGTGTGGTTCGTGGTGGCGATCGCCCTGGCATTACTGCTGTTTCCTGTAGGCACCCTCAACACCTGCAGTGATGGCGACACATCGAGTTCGTGCTCCACGACCTACGTCTCCGTTGTCGGAATGGTCACCGGGATCGGCTACCCAGGCAACTAACTCCGCCCGGCTCTGCCGCCCCTACCCAACCTCACCCCGCTCCGCACCCCGCTGCACCCCCTATTGGCTTAATTTGGCTCGTTTTGAGAGCTTGCCAGCCTCTATTGGTCAGATCTCGCACGCTTCAGGCGATGGGCGGGTACTTTCCGGGATCTGGGTCCCAATGCGCCGCATCGGCGCTAGAAGAGTTTCCCCTCGTACCGGGCATGACTCGGCCCCCTGCTGCGTTGCATCTGTCAGACCCCGCAAAAGCCACCAGAAAGGCACCCATGTCTATCGCGCTGTCCATTCTTGACCTTGCTCCAGTCGCCCCGGGCGAGACCGCCGCCAAAAGCTTCACCCACTCGGTGGCACTTGCCCAGACCGCGGAACGCTACGGCTACACGCGCGTCTGGTACGCCGAGCACCACAACATGCCCACCATCGCATCGTCCGCAACGAGTGTGCTGATCGCGCACATCGCAGCGCACACCTCAACCATCAGGTTGGGTGCAGGCGGCGTGATGCTCCCCAACCACTCGCCGCTGACCATCGCCGAGCAGTTCGGCATGCTCGAGACTCTTCACCCTGGACGAATCGACCTGGGACTTGGCCGCGCGCCCGGGGGCGACCGTGCAATCTTCAACGCCCTGCGGCGCGATCCTGGCGCGTCCGAGCAGTTCCCACAGGACGTCCTCGAACTCCAGGCTTACTTAGGCGATCAGTCGCGGGTCCCGACGGTCAACGCGTACCCGGGCAAGGACACCAACGTGCCGCTGTACATTCTGGGTTCGTCGCTCTTCGGTGCCCAACTCGCCGCCGCGTTAGGCCTGCCCTATGCCTTTGCGTCTCACTTCGCACCCGACGCCCTCAATGACGCCGTCGCCCTTTACCGCCGCGACTTCAAGCCTTCCGCTCAGCTCGAGGAGCCGTACGTCATTGCAGGCGCGAACGTGTTTGCCTCCGACACGTCCGCCGATGCCGATTCCCAGTTCGTGGCGGCGCGCCGCCAACGTGTGCGCTCGATGCTCAAGCGCAGCCCGTCCCCGGTTCAATACTCGGACGACCAGATCGATATGTTCCTCACCACACCCGAGGGCGCAAACCTCGCGAACATGATGCGGTGTACAGCAGTCGGCACCCCCGACGAGGTACACCTCTGGCTCGAGCAGTTCGCCAAGGAAGCGACCGCAGATGAACTCATCGTGGCGCACGGCGCTCTTGACGTCGACAAACGCCTGAGGTCGGTCGCTCTGGCTGCACCACGGCCCTAGCCAGAGATGCCGGCGAGCATCTTCACTCCCAACTTCATGTCCTCTGCAGGTAGGTAGAACGGCAACCGGAATCGGTCCGCCGCGGCACCGGGCATGACTTCAAAGGCAGACCCCGGCGCCACCGGTGCGCCTGCGCGCTCAGCACGTTCGGCGAATCGGTCGCCGGTGTCATGCGGCAACCGAATCCACAGACTCGGCCCGCCTGCCGGATCCTCAAACTCCCAATCCAAACGCGCATCGGCGATCGCGACTTTCGCCATGGCCAAAGACTCGCGAAGCCCGCCTAGCCGCCACGCGAGGGTGTCACCGTAGTGCTCTCGCAACAGCACTGCCGCGATCCGCTGCGTCAGCGCGGAACCACCCAGATCCATTGCGGCCCGTCGGTGCCGCAACTGGGCAGCGAGCGTCGAATTGGTGTGCAGCCACCCGATGCGCAGCCCGCCCCAGAAGACCTTGGACAAACCACCGATCGTAATTACTTGCCCTGCGCCGGGATACGTCGCGAGCGGACGTGGCGAGTCCCCGGTAAGTGCGAGTTCGCCAAGTACACGGTCGTCCACGATGACAGACCCGGCGGCAGCTGCGGCGGCAACCAGCCGCTCGGCCTGCTCATCCGTCATGGCGGTGCCGGTGGGATTGTGGAAGGTCGTCAGATACACAGCGGCTGGTTGCGTCGCGCGCACCAACTTGGCCGTCGGCACCACGTCGAGCCCCTGCGCCGTCATGGGCAGCGCGATGGGCCTTCCGCTGTACGCCACAGCATCAAAAACCCCGGGGTAGGTCACGGATTCCATCGCGACAGAGTTGCCTTGACCACCCACGGCAGTGACCGCAAGCCACACCGCCTGCTGGCCCCCAGAAGTAATCACCACCTCGTCAGGCTCGGCACGAACGCCCTGCGCTCGCAGGTGATCAACCACCGCGAGCGTGAGCTCCCGATCCCCCAGGGACGCATAGCCATTGCCAACCACCGCAGCTCCACCAAGGAAGTCCCGCGGGTTCTCCAGTGCCTCCACCACGATTGGGGCGGGTGGCGGGGACGCGGTATTGAATGCCACCAGGGGTGGCTTTTGGCCCACCAGTATTCGCGCGAACCGCTCTTGCGCGCTCAACCCCTGCACGCCGCGCGACCGCTTACCCAGTAGCGGCGCGGCTCCCGGGCGCACCTCCAGCCAGCCCTGATCACGCAACTGCTGATACGCAGCTGTGACCGTGTTGCGCGACAAGTGCAGCCGGTCGGCCAGCGCCCGCTCAGACGGCAATCGCGCGCCATGATCAAGCGAGCCGGCCTCCGCCAGCGACACAATCGCATCGGAAAGCTGCTGGTAGAGCGGTCCAGTGCCCGACTGCCAGTGGTCAAGGACATCCGCGAGTTGTTCGGCTGTGGTGCGCATGGTGCCAGTCTGGGCGGAACTGGACCTCGATAACAAGTGCCAGTCGCCGACATTGTGGCCCTTTCATTCAGGAGCCAGTCGCCATCAGACTAAGAGCATGAGCACCGAAACCGCCTCCGCGCCCACCACGGACCTCTCGCGCGTCCACGACAACCCCTTCTCCATTAGCCGCCAACGCGAGTCCATCGCAATCATCACCGAGGCCGCTCGCAGGGCCGGAAGTTACATCGCCAACGCACCCCATCGCCCCATCGCCCCATCAGCCGATGCCGTGGCCGCGCTCGACGTCTTCCGTCGCCCCTTGCAAGAGAGAGCGATTCCCGCGCGCGAAGTCCTAGCAGAGCTTGACACCTTCGGCTCCCCCGCCACCGTTGTACAAACACACGGACGGTACTTCGGGTTCGTTAACGGAGGGCTGGACCCCGCAGCGCGGGGCGCGGCCGTGCTCGCCGGGACGTGGGACCAGAACGCAGCCATGGCCATCCAATCGCCCATCGCAGCAGCACTGGACGATGTATCAACCGGCTGGATAGTCGAGGCACTTGGCCTACCGTCCACATCGATCGCATCGTTTTGTGGCGGCGCGACGATCGCGAACCTCACCGGCATCATCGCCGCGCGGGACGCGCTCTACGCGCGATTGGGCTGGGACGTCAGCCAAGACGGTCTTGTTGGTGCCCCAGCCCTACGGGTGATCGTGGGCGAGGAGGTGCACGCCACCACGCTGAAGGCGCTACGCCTAGCGGGGTTCGGCCTCAGCGCGGTCGAGCGTGTGCCCACCGATGACAGCGGCGCAATCATCGCCGATGCTTTCCCCACCGACACCGACGAGCGCACCTTGGTGCTGCTGCAGTCGGGCAACGTCAACACCGGCGCCTCCGACCCATTCGCCGCGATCATTCCGGGCGTCCGCGAGCGCGGTGGCTGGGTACACGTCGACGGCGCGTTCGGCATGTGGGCGGCCGCCAGCCCCAAGCGGCGCCACCAGGTGGCCGGCATTGAACTCGCCGACTCGTGGGGTACGGATGCGCATAAGTGGCTCAATGTGCCGTACGACTCTGGCATCGTGATCGTGCGCGAGCGCGCCGACCTGGAACGCGCGTGCGCAATGAGCGCCGCGTACCTGGCCACAACAGACGCGCGTGCCAACCTGCAGCTGGGTATCCAGAGCTCCCAGCGTGCCCGCGGCATCGAAACCTGGGCCATGCTCGCAAGCCACGGCAAGCAGGGCCTGGCGGACCTGATCGACCGCACGTGCGACCTGGCACAGCGGTTTGCCGACGCGCTCGCTACCGAGGGTGTGCATGTGCTGGCACCAGTGGCACTCAATCAGGTTCTGGTGCGGTTTGCCGATGCCGATGGTGACCCGAGCGACGAGATGACAACCAACGTGATCGCCGCGGTCCAAGCGGAGGGCACATTATGGGCAGGCCCAAGCCAGTGGCACGGAAGCAAGGCCATGCGCCTGTCAGTGTCGGACGCGGCGACTACCGCGGATGACATCGACGTGAGTGCCGCAGTGATCGTGCGGTTGTGGAGGCAGCTGGCGATACGTTAGACAGATGAACGAGTTCGCGCCGACGCCACCTTCCGAGGTGATGATCAATGCCGCGCTCGTGCGTTGTCTGCTAGCGAGTCAACATGCGGACTTGGCAACCCTGCCGCTGGGCGACCGGCACGAGGGGTGGGACAACGTCACGTGGCGCCTTGGTCCTGACCTCGCGGTGCGCTTACCCCGTCGCATCATCGCTTCGACCCTGGTGGTGACGGAACTGGCCTGGCTGCCTCACATCAGCAAGGAATGGCCCTTCGCCGCACCGGTCCCGGTTCGCACTGGCGCGCCCGGCTGCGGGTTTCCGTGGCGATGGTCTGTTGTGCCCTGGGTCGAAGGCTCAACCGCGTACGACGAGCCGCTCACTCACAAGGGCGCGGCCGATCTAGGCCTTGCGTTGCGCGCGCTCCATCAACCGGCTCCCCGAGGAGCCCCGCTCAATCCGTATCGCTCTTCGCCGTTGGCCAACCGCATCAGTCGAGCCCGCGTGCGAATGGAAGCGATCGCAGCAAAGGCCCCACACCGCGGCGCTTACCTCGACGTCGACGCCGCTGAGTCCCTCATGCGCCGCGGCGCGCAATCGCCAAGCAGCGAGAGGGTCTGCGCCCACTTGGATATCCATGGCGACAACGTCATTACCCGCGACGGCCGCCTCGCCGGCATCATCGACTGGGGCGACGCAGGAGCCGGCGACCGCGCCACCGACCTTGGTCAGGCGCGAGTTCTGCTGGGCCACCACAAGTGGCAGACGATGCTGAGGGCCTACGGAACGGTCGACGCCACGACCCGACGTCGGGCGCAGGCCGAGGCCATCGGGTACGCCGTAACGCTGGCCATGATGACCGACGGCGCGTACGCGGCATCGGCCTGGAACGCGCTGGTGAGCCTAGGGGTAGCCACAGAGCAGCCACACTAGGCTATGCCCATGAGCATTACGAATGAGCGCGTGTACATCGCACGCCTGGCGGGAACCGCCGTCTTCGACCCCATCGGGGATTCAGTGGGCCGGGTGCGCGACGTTGTAATGCTGGTGCGTCGCACCGGCCCACCCACTGCGGTGGGCCTCGTGGTTGAAGTCCCCGGCCGGCGCCGCGTCTTCATGCCACTGACTCGCGTCACCTCCATTGCTCCCGGCCAAGTAATCTGCACCGGCGTCGTGAACTTGCGCAGATTCCAAGCACGCTCCTCTGAGACGCTCGCGATTGCCGAACTCTTTGAGCGTTCGGTGACCCGTAAAGAAGACAGGTCGACGGCGTATATCGAGGACATCGCGATTGAGCGCGACCACTCTCGGACGTGGCACGCGACCAAGTTGTACATACGCAAGGCCGAACGCCGCAAGGGCGTGCTCGGTTTTTCTCGCCGCGGCGAGACCCTCGTCGTGGACATCGACTCTGTGACCGGCATCGGCGTGCGAGACAAGTTGCAGGGCGCCGCCCTCGTGATCCAGACCTTCGCGGATCACAAGCCTGCCGACCTCGCTGCCGCCCTCATGGAGATGTCTCCCCAGCGCAGTGCGGAGATCGCAGCGGCGCTGGACAACGAACGCCTCGCCGACGTGCTTGAAGAACTGCCTGAAGAGGATCAGATATCGCTGCTGTCGACCCTCCGCTCCGAACGTGCGGCGGATGTCCTCGAGGCGATGGACCCTGATGACGCTGCCGACCTGTTGGGCGATCTGCCAGAAAGCGAAGCCGCCGCGCTGCTGGAACTCATGGAGCCGCAGGACGCAGCCAGCGTGCGCCAACTCCTCAATTACGACGACGATTCCGCCGGTGGCCTGATGACGACCGAGCCGGTCATCGTCGGCCCAGAAACCACTGTCGCCACCGCGCTGGCAATGGTTCGTAAGCAAGAACTACCGCCCGCGCTCGCGTCGATGGTGTTTGTGGTGCGCCCTCCACTAGAGACGCCGACGGGTCGGTACGTCGGCCTGGTCCACCTGCAACGGCTGCTCCGCGAAGCACCTCATGACTCGATCGGTGGATATGTTGACCCGGCGATCGCGCCGCTTGACGCCACCAACACCTTGTCGGAAGTCTCGCGCCGCATGGCCGCATACGACATCCTGGCGCTGCCCGTAGTAGACAACGACAACCGCCTGCTGGGTGCAATTTCTATTGATGACGTGCTTGACCACCTGCTGCCCGCCGACTGGCGCGAGCAGACTGAACAGGACATGAGGGTGGAGATTCAGTCGGCACAGAAAGTCGCAGGTGGATCCGATGCCTGAACGTCTTGACCGCCCCAAGTCCGACCAGCGCAGATTCACCCTGCGTCGCGACAAGGGTTCCGATCGCTTTGGCGCGATCTCTGAGGGCATCGCGCGCTTCCTCGGCACGCCCCGGTTCCTGCTGTACCTCACGGTCTTTGTGCTCATCTGGCTTGCCTGGAACGCCTGGGCGCCGCCCGAACTCCGTTTCGACAAGGCTGAGAACGGCTTTACTGCTCTGACGCTAATGTTGTCACTGCAAGCGTCCTACGCCGCGCCGCTGATCTTGCTTGCCCAGAACCGCCAGGACGACCGCGACAAGGTTTCCGCGGAGCAGGACCGTCAACGTGCAGAGCGCTCGTTGGCCGACACGGAATACTTGGCGCGAGAGGTCGCGGCACTTCGCCACGCCGTGTCAGATACCGCCACCCGAGACTTCGTGCGCTCAGAACTACGTTCGCTCCTTGAGGAGCTGCGTTCAGACGGAGATGACGACAACTCAGAGCGGACACAGGGCTCGCATCGCGGCTCTCACTCTTCCAAGTCGGAGCGCCACAAGAAATAGTCGTTTCGCACGTTCAGGGCGAGCGCCTACGATGGTGGTATGCCTACGGTTGAACTCATTCAGACTGCCCTGTCCAAGGTCATTGACCCAGAAATCCGTCGTCCGATCACGGAGATCGGTATGGTCCGCTCCGTCGACCTTGCCGACGATGGTGTCGCGACGATTGGTATCGACCTCACCACCGAGGGCTGTCCGATGAAGGCCCGCATCACCGACGACGTGAGCGCGGCAACCGCATCAGTCGACGGTGTCACAGACGTGAAGATTGAATTGGGCGTGATGAGCGAGGAGCAGCGTCTTGGCCTGCGCTCCATGCTGCGCGGCGGCAAGCCCGAGCCCATCATTCAGTTCACACAGCCGGGCAACATGACTCGCATCTACGCGATTGCGTCTGGCAAGGGTGGCGTCGGTAAGTCCACCGTGACGGCCAACCTGGCAGCGGCGATGGCTGCTGACGGCCTCAAGGTGGGCGTCCTCGATGCAGACATCTTCGGCTTCTCCATTCCCGGCATGCTGGGCGTCGAGGGCCAGCCCACACGCCTGGACGACATGCTCCTGCCGCCCATCGCCAACGAGGTTAAGGCTGTGTCGATCGGCATGTTCGTACCTCCCGGTCAGCCCGTGGTTTGGCGTGGACCGATGTTGCACCGTGCCATCGAACAGTTCCTCGCCGACGTGTACTGGGGCGACCTCGACGTCCTGCTCCTGGACCTTCCCCCCGGCACCGGCGACATCGCAATTTCCGTCGCTCAGCTGTTGCCTCACGCCGAGCTGGTGGTGGTGACCACCCCGCAATCCGCAGCCGCGGACGTCGCCGAGCGCGCCGGATCGATCGCGACCCAGACCTCGCAGAACGTCGTGGGAGTAATAGAGAACATGTCGTGGCTTGAGCAGGAGGACGGCTCTCGCTTGGAGATCTTCGGTTCGGGCGGCGGACAGATTGTGTCGGATCGCCTGACCAAGCTACTTGGCACCTCCGTGCCGCTGATGGCCCAAATTCCACTGGATATCGAGACTCGCGAAGCAAGCGACGCGGGAACGCCGGTAGTGCTGACGCACCCCGAGTCCCCCGCCGCTCAGGCGATGCTCGCCATCGCGCGCACGCTAGCGAGCCGTCAGCGTGGCCTTGCGGGCCGGTCGCTGGGCGTTACGCCCAAGTGAGCGCGAGCCCGGCACCTATTCGAGCTCGATGCGGTCTTCGGGCTTAGGTCCCCAGCCGACGATGATTGCCGCGATCAGGCCCGCGAGCACTCCTCCAGCAGACAGGGCAGGAGTTGCCAGCGCCACAAACAGTGACTGATTAAATGAAGCCCCTGCCACGCCCAACAGATCGAGGCCGGGAATCGACCCAGAAGCCAGGCCTGTGGTGGCCATGATGTGTACGCCCAACACGGTCGCCACGAATGCGGTGAGTTGCGTCAGCAGACCCTTTCCCTGTGAGAGGTAGCGCACAGTGAAGCCCACTGCGGCCGCCATCAGCGTGCCTAGCAAAATCATCGCGAGCGCACCCGGATCGCGCGGCACTAATACGGAGAGCAGCAACGCCAGCACGGTCGCCACCACCAAGGCGGCGGTCAGGGCACCCATCCGATTGACGCGCAACGAGTCTAGAAAAGACGCGCCTGTTGCGGACATCCGCTCAGTACGCGAAGGGCCAGACGCAGGTGACGCCTGCGGTGCTGCGGACTCGACATCGTCAGGCTGCGGGTCCGTTGGCTCAGTGTTGGCGGGCTCTGGGGGTAGCTTCTTAGCCATAGCAGGCTCCTTTGTCGATGGGGTGCGCTCTCTTCTTCATCATCGCATGCGCCCCATCGCCAGCAGACCCCGCGCGGAAGGCGCCGATCGAGTGAGCCAGTTATTCGCGCGTGAATTCGTCGCCGCGACGCAAACGCTTTACGCGAGGTCGTAGTCGACCACGAGCGGTGCGTGGTCCGTCCACCGCGTATCCCATGATGCCTGTCGATCCACCCGCACCGCGGTCACCGTGGATGCGAGCGCAGGGGTCGCCAACTGGTAGTCAATCCTCCATCCCGCATCATTGTCGAACGCTTGACCGCGCATCGACCACCACGTGTAAGGCCCCTCTTGCTCACCCGCGAAGGTGCGATGGGTATCCACCCAACCAGCAGCGAACCATCGATCCAAGTACGCGCGCTCTTCGGGAAGGAAGCCTGCCGACTTGAGATTACCCTTCCAGTTTTTGATGTCGTTGTTGGTGTGGGCAATGTTGATGTCGCCCATCACCACCACCCGGTCGTACTCGGTAGCCAGTTCCTCGAGGCGCAGTGTCATGACCTCAAGGAACGCGTATTTGTCGTCCATTTTGGGCGTGCCAACCGTGCCCGAATGCACGTACGTTGACACGATGCGCACGGGTCCCGCTGGCGACTGAACTGTCGCCTCCACCCATCGTCCGGTGTGGGCAGCATCGGTGAGGATGTCGCCTCGAACGCCAAGGCCGTAGACCGCGTCGGTCAGGGCGCTACGCGACAGGATCGCTACACCCGAGCGCCCCTTTTGCTCGGATACCTGGTGCTCCAAATGCCACTGCTCAGGAAAGGCGGAGGTGACCACTTCATCGGGCGCTCGCACTTCCTGCAGGCAGATGACGTCGGCCTCGACGGCCTCCATCCACTCCGTCATGCCTTTCTTAAGTGCGGCGCGCACGCCGTTGACATTCACAGACACAATTCGCATCCCTTGACCCTACCGGTGTGCGCGGCTCATACGAGTGCGGGTTCGCGTGGCTGACGCGAGAAAACCTTGTCCGCGATCCCCATGAGCGGGCGCTGGACCAGGCGCTCGCGTACCAACTCGATGCCAGTGCAAATCAGGTAAACCAACACGGTGAATCCGATCGCGTGCAACGGCAACCACGCCGGATTCGAGGCCGCGTCCACGGTACCCACCCAGTCTTTCCATATCAGCGGGCGCAAAATCGCGTTGTCGTGAATCAGGTAAACCCCAAAAGTCGCACCCGCAACTGTATTGATTGCGGGAGAGAAGCGGGGCTTCATCTTGGTCACCCCCACCAGGCCGCAGATCGCAGACAGTGCCACGAACGGCGCGTACTGCGAGCGCACCAATGCAGGGTCAATGCCGAGAGCGGGGTAATTGACGTCCATGTAATTCGCCAGCAGGGTCGTCACCGGCACTGCCGCCGCCATTGCCAAGGCAGATAAGCCCCAGGCTTTGGCGCTACCGCGAAGTGGGTAGCCGGCGACGTAAGCGGCGATCAGGTAAAGCTCCATGAACCAGGTCAGACTGTTGGCGCCAAAGGAAACGTCCGGGATCAGTGACAGCACACTCCACGCGAACAAGAGGATCCCTATCAGGGTGAGGTGCTGACGTTGGGTCATGGCCTTGACCAAGATGTTGATGAATGGAGACAGGATCATCAGCATCACGTACACGGTGACGAACCAGTAGAACTCCGTGGCGACCGGGAAGATTGCGCGCCACTTAGTCTCGCTGTCCACCGCTGCAGGCAGGAACAACAGCGCCGCAATCAACACAATCCACGACGTGCTCCACACCTGGATCAGGACCGACCTCAGCCCACGCCACCGGAACGTGGACTTTGCCATGAAGTAGGCACCGACCAGCACAAAGGCGTCGACGCCCCACTTGCCAAAGCTCGCGTACGCGACTAAAAAGTTTGGGACGTCAGCCGGTTCTGCGCCGCCCAGGACGCCGCCGTGAACACCGTAGTGATATCCGACGATCGCCACCATCGCGAGGATGCGATAGGCCTCAAAAACAGAATTACGTGTTGTGCCCGCCATGCTCACCGCCATCAACCCAGGTTGGGCGCGCGAGGGCACCACAACAGACATTTAGTACAAAGGTCACCTACGGATAACGTACGACGAGCCGTTACTACTCCCGCGAAGTGTTTTAGGCGGAGCGCTCGGCGCTTTCCACCACGTTGGTGAGCAACATGGCGCGGGTCATCGGACCCACTCCCCCAGGATTGGGTGAGTACCAGGCGGACTTTGCCACGGCATCGGCCGCGATGTCCCCTGCGACCTTGGACTTGCCCGTTTGTGGGTCCGTGACTCGGGACACGCCCACGTCAATCAACACGACACCATCTTTGACCATGTTGGCGCCAATGATGTCTGGTACTCCCGCTGCGGCGACGATCACGTCGGCATTGCGAGTGTGTGCCGCCAGGTCTTTGGTGCCGGTGTGGCACAGTGTCACGGTCGCGTTCACGGCCTTGCGGGTCAGTAGCAAGCCGATGCTGCGGCCCACGGTGGTGCCGCGGCCCACCACGGTGATGTTCGCGCCGTTGAGGCTCACGCCGTGGCGCTCAATCAGTTCGATGATGCCCTTGGGGGTACAGGGCAAAGAACTGGTGACGTCTTGGGCAACCCGCAGGACCAGTCGACCCAGGTTGGTGGGGTGAAGGCCGTCCGCGTCTTTGTCAGGATCCACGAGTTCGAGCACGCGGTTGGTGTCGATTCCCGCGGGTAGCGGCAATTGCACGATAAAGCCCGTGCACTCGGGGTTGTCGTTCAGGCGCGCCACGGCCTGCTCGATCTGTTGCTGAGTGGCGGTCGCGGGAAGGTCTTCGCGCATCGACGCGATGCCTACCTCGGCACAGTCTTTGTGCTTGCCGTTGACGTACCAGGTGGAGCCAGGGTCAGCGCCCACGAGCAGCGTCCCCAGGCCCGGGTGAATCCCCCGGGCCTTGAGCGCGCTGACTCGTGTCGCGAGTTCGGATTTGATCGCGGCCGCAGTGGCCTTACCGTCCAGAATCTGTGCGGTCATGTCAGCCTCCCTGTGCTAGATCTATGCCGTCGCTCGGACTACTGCTGGAGACCTTCGTAGAGCGGGAACTCTGCGGTCAGCTTGGCCACGCGCGCACGCAGCGCTGTGGTGTCCGCGCCGCCCTTCAGGGCAGTCGCGATGACATCGGCAACCTCGGTGAACTCCTCGGCGCCAAAGCCACGGCTCGCCAGAGCCGCCGTTCCAATGCGAACACCGGAGGTGACCATCGGCGGTCGGGGGTCAAAGGGAACAGCGTTGCGGTTGACCGTGATGCCGCATTCGTGGAGAAGGTCCTCGGCCTGCTGGCCGTCAAGCTCCGAGTCTCGGAGGTCGGCCAGCACCAGGTGAACGTCGGTGCCGCCGGACACGACATTAACGCCAGCCGCGATGGCATCGGGCGCCACCAGGCGCTCGGCGATGATCTTGGCACCTTCGAGCACACGCTGCTGGCGCTCCTTGAACTCTTCGCCCGCTGCGGCCTTGAGTGCGACTGCCTTAGCGGCAATCACGTGCATGAGCGGTCCACCCTGCTGTCCGGGGAAAACTGCAGAGTTGAGCTTCTTGGCGAGCACGGTGTCACGCGAGACGATCAGCCCCGAGCGCGGGCCGCCCAGGGTCTTGTGCACGGTGGTGGAGACCACGTCGGAGTGCGGGACGGGGCTGGGGTGGAGTCCTGCGGCGACCAGACCGGCAAAGTGGGCCATGTCCGTCCACAACTTGGCGCCTACCTCGTCGGCAATGGAGCGGAAGGCAGCGAAGTCGAGGTGACGCGGGTAAGCGGACCAGCCGGCGATGATCACGTCGGGGCGCTCGGCAAGGGCCTGCTCCCGGACGCGGTCCATGTCCACCAGGTGAGTGTCTTCCTCTACCCCATAAGCCGCGACCTCGTACAGCTTGCCGGAGAAGTTGAGCTTCATGCCGTGCGTGAGGTGGCCGCCGTGCGGAAGGGCGAGGCCCATAATCTTGTCGCCGGGGCTAATGAGTGCATGCAGGACGGCGGCGTTAGCGGTCGCTCCCGAGTGTGGCTGCACGTTGGCGTACTCAGCGCCAAAGAGCGACTTGGCGCGGTCAATGGCGAGCGTCTCGGCCTTGTCGACCTCTTCGCAACCGCCGTAGTAGCGGCGGCCGGGGTAGCCCTCCGCGTACTTATTGGTCAGGACCGAACCCTGCGCCTGCAGCACAGAGCGCGGCACAAAATTCTCAGATGCAATCATCTCGAGGGTGCCCTGCTGACGGGCGAGTTCGCTGTCCAGAATGGCGGCGATGTCAGGGTCGTAGTCCTGCAGCGTGGCGTTCATCACGGCTGCGGTGGCGCTGGAATCGGTGCTCATGGGAAATCCTTTGGGTCAAGGCGGGCAGGCCGCCGGCTTGTTAGTTCTCCGGTGACCATGGCCCAGGCGTACGACCATCAGTCTTTTCCAGTGCCGCTCCCTCGTGGTAACCCACTGCGCCAGTCACGACGTAGGTCAGTCTAGCAAGAGGCGCGCGATCTGCATGCCCGCGCACCTATCCTGCGAGACCGGCGTAGGCGTGCCTACTCAGCGCTATGGGTAGACACCCCTTCGCGCCGGTGCAGTATTAGCCGCTAATCTTGCGCCAGGTACCGCAACCCGTGGAATCAAAGCCCGAACGCTCCGCTATTTGGGGCAGGGTGTGCGGGCCGCATCCAGGTCTAGCGATTTGCGCAGCGAGCTGAATCCCAGCGCGTTGGTCGTGGGACAAAAGGACGACACCGGAAGGTTGTACTCGACGTGGAGCACGGGCTTACCGGCCTTAATAAATGGTGTCAGCAGCGAGCACTCGTTGTACTCGGCACACTGCTCATTGACGGCGAAGTCGAACACCGGTTGGAGAAGGGCGACCTGGTCAACATCGTTTTTCAGACCGATAGCCAGGCCGCGATCGTGGGCGAGCTTCGCGAGTGCACGATTGAACGTCTCCTGGTCCTTGGCGGTCAGGCTAAAGCCCGAGTCGTTTTGGTAACCATCGACGTTGTCAGGTTCGACGGCGTCGAAGCCTTTTTTCGCACATAGGTCCATTCGCGCCGCGATGATGGGGAGCAGGACGTCGAGGCGGCGGATGTCGAGCCAGCGCTCGCCGGGCCAGCCGTCGAGTGTGCGCCCCAGGACCGCGGCCGGGTACTTGTTACTGTCCGGACGGTCTGCTTCGTAGGAGCCCGCGGATAGGTAGCAGATGACTTTGCTGCCCTGGGATTGGAGTTGCCCCACTTGCGCTGCCGAGGTATCAAACAGATCGACGTCATACACCTGAGCGTTCACACTGAGGTCTAACGGCCCGCTCAGCTGCCACTGCCAGGAGACCTTTGATGGCGGGTTCCAGCGGCCAGCCGAGGAACCGGACCCTGCCGACAGCGGTGCAGCGCTCGTGGTGCTGCGGTACAAGAACGCGGCGACTGCTTCGCGCGACACGTTGACCTTGGGCCGGAACGTGCCATCGGAGTACCCGGTGGTGACGCCGGATCTTGCCAGCCATGTGACCTCTTTGTAGAACGTCGAGCGAGTCGTCATGTCCGTAAACGGGGACCTGCTCGGGGCGCTGTACGAGGGCTTGCCCTCGGCGCGGTGGAGGAACGCGGCGATAGCCTCACGCGTGATCTTGTCCTTCGGTCGGAACGTGCCATCGGACCAGCCTGTGGTAATACCCTCCTTGGACAGCCACACGATTTCTTTGTAGAACTGCGCCGAGGACTTGACGTCCTTGAACGGAGACCTGGAGGGCAGGGACACACTTGGCTCGCCGTCCAATCGATACAGGAACGCGGCAAACGCCTCGCGACTTACGGACTCGGTGGGCAGAAATGTGCCGTCGCTGAACCCCGTCGTGATCTGCTGATCGGCCAGCCACATGATCTCGGAGTAGAACTTTGCGTCCGTTGTCACGTCGCTAAAAGACGCGGGGTCGTCGGCTGCTGCGGTTGTCGCGCCGCCGATTGCCGCGGAAATGGCAACCACAAACACAATGAGTGCCGAGAAGCCCGCACGCGAACGTCTCGTGAATTTCGTCCCCGGAGTTTTGTTCATTTTGTCTTTGTTTCATCGGTTTTATTTCCACAACTGGCACATACGGCGCCACGAGCCTTCAACTTGCTCCCCTTGGAACAAGCAGCGCGAGATTGGACGCACACATGAAGATCAGAAGTCAACGATCGACCTAGCGCGATAGATGAACGCTGCCGTCGCCTCTCGCGACACATCGTCGTAGGGCTGGAAGGTGCCATTCGAGTATCCGGTCGTGACGCCACTTTTGGACAGCCACAGGATCTCTTTGGCGAACTTGTCGTTGCGACCCACATCACTGAACGGCGCTGAGGTGGGGTTAGACGTCGACGGTGACCCGGCAGCACGATAGAAAAAGGCTGCAATCGCCTCACGTGAGATGTCGTCACTCGGGCGGAACCCACCGTCCGCGTATCCCGTCGTGATGCCCTGCTCCGCAAGCCAATTGATCTCGCGATAAAAATTGTCGCCAGGCGCGAGGTCCTTGAAAGGGCTGCGCGAAGGCGGCGAGTATGCCGGACTACCCGCAGTGCGGTACAGGAAGGCAGCGAACGCCTCGCGCGTCACCGACGACTGTGGCTTGAAACGCCCATCGGAGAATCCCGTCGTAATGTCTCGATCAACGAGCCATTCAATCTCGGTCGCAAACTGGTGGTTGGCTGGCACGTCGACGAAGGTCCCGGAGTAACGCCCAAAGTCCTGGACTGCGTACGCGCAATCAGACCCGCTGGAGTACGCGACGCCAATGCCGATGTGTGTAAACGAACTACGGACCATGTTGGTCCTGTGTCCGCTTGAGTTCTTCCAGCTCTTTACGATCGTCGACACGTTCGCATCCAAGCCGCCGTAGCCGCACGCGTAGCCGACGTTCTCGCCCCACGACGAGAGCCCCGATTGAGGCATCAAACTTCCATAGTTTGGATTGTGGGCGAGCTCGCGCCGCGCAAGCATGCGCTCCGCCCACGCTTGGGCGACGGAGTCAATTCCGCCGTCCCTCAGCAGGGCCGTCCGGCCGTCGGCGATACGGAGGTCGTTGGTGGCGGTAAGTATTGCCGCCGAGCCCCGATCCTCAGAACTGGCGGCCGAGGCGGTGCTTGGCGAGGCAAGCGTGGCAACGAGTGCCGCGACGATCAAGAATGCGCTCAAACGAACATTGCGTCGAAGTTGCGTAGTCAAAGTGTCTCCCAAACTTGCACGCCAACGGCGTGTTCGATTTTTCAAGTGGTACTGGTGGTCAAGTGTTTGGGCCATCACCGCCGGGGGTCAACACAATGTGACGGAAGCCTCATTACCACCATTGCGGCCGCTCTGTCCGCCTTGGTTGCCAAATCCGTCACATTCCCTTGACTGATCCGTCACATGTGAAACACTGTTCACTCTGGGAACAAACTTGGACAAACTAGCCGAATCTGGATGGTGTCATGAGCGATCGTGCACGCAAGGCGCTGTGGCGCACCCTCACCGCTGCGCTAGTAACGGTAATCATTGCCGTTCCGACCGCAGCGTCAGCCTCTGCCGCAGGGAACTCCTTCCCGGACGTGCCCAAGAGTCACCAGTTCTACACGCAGATCACCTGGCTGGCGGATCAGGGGATCACGACCGGCTACTCAGATGGCACGTTCCGACCGAAAGACTCGGTAAGTCGTGAGGCGTTTGCGGCGTTCCTCTACCGCATGGCGGGCAGCCCCAGGATCTCGTCAATGCCGAGCACGTCGCCGTTCAAAGACGTCGACAAGTCTGACCAGTTTTATAAGGAGATTGTCTGGGCGTACCAGACCAAGGTCTCGACGGGCTACTCGGACGGCACCTTCCGGCCCAAAGACAAGATCTCGCGCGAGGCAATCGCAGCATTCCTTTATCGCTTCGAGGGCACCCCGTCAGTAGTCGTGCCCGGATATTCACCATTCAAGGACGTCAGTACCCAGGCGCAGTTTTTCAAAGAGATCATCTGGATGTACGACGCGGGCGTCACTACTGGCTACTCAGACGGAACCTTCCGACCCAAAGATGCGACGTCACGCGAGGCAACCGCCGCGTTCCTCTACCGAGTCGATGACCGCCCACTCAACAACCCACCACTCGGGGTCCCCAAGAGCTTCTCAGTGAAGGGAGCCGGCTGGGGCCACGGCGTAGGAATGTCTCAGTACGGCGCGTATGGGATGGCCCTCGACGGGTATAACGAGACTAGCATTCTGCAGTACTACTACCAGGGCGCATCGGTCAAAACGGTCGATGCTGACAAAGAGATCCGCGTAGAAGTGTTCGGCTCGGGCTCGGATAACCGCGACTCAGTTGACGTTGTAGTACGTTCGCCCGGCGACGACAGCACGGACGATGGCCAATGGCGGATGCGATTCTACGATTCAGGCGAGTCTGTGGCCCATACAACGTGGACCGGCAAAAACAACGAAGACCTGATGGTGACCCGCGACGGCAACGACGTGATTGTGACGCGAGAGAACGGCACAAAGGCGCGGGCGACTGGCACCGTAAGCCTTCACTGGGAAAGCGCGTCTTACTATCAATCAAGTTCGGACGAGGACGCATACGTCGAACTACTGAACAAAGAGGGCGGTAGCCGCGTCACACACGGCCAGTACCGTCACGGTCGCCTGCTGATCAACGTCCCAAGCACCACTTACCCGCGACTCATCATCGCCAACTCCCTTAAGCTCAATACCGAGTACCTCTACGGCATCGCCGAGATGCCCTCGTCCTGGGACTCTGAGGCACTACAAGCACAGGCGATCGCCGCTCGTGGTTACGCACTCAACGCAGTCAAGACCTACAGCAGCACCTGTGGTTGCAACCTCTACGACGATGCTCGCAGCCAGAACTTCAGTGGCTGGAAGAAGGAGAACGAAGGTACCAACGCGTACTACGGCAAGCGTTGGGTGGCCGCTGTGGACGCCACGAACAGTTCCAGTGGGGCCCAGGGCAAGGTGTTGATGTACGGCAACTCGATCGCCAAGACCTATTACTTCTCATCGTCAGGTGGCCAAACGGAACGCTCAGAGGACATCTGGGTCTCGCAACCGGGCTACCTCAAGTCCGTCAACGACCCGTGGTCCCTGAACGTGCGAAACCCCAACGACTCGTGGACCTACACGTTGACCCAGTCCAAGGCACGGAGCATCTTTGGTCTCAGCGATGTGATGTCGATCAAGGTGACATCGCGCACCGCGGGCGGCTCCGACGCGGCGGCGAAGGTGGTAACGGCCACCTCGTCGAGCGGCAAGACCGCAACGATCAGCGGCCCTGATTCCATCCGAAACAAAATCGTCGCTGGAAAGTCACCGTGGATATGGTCCTTTAATGCTAACTACTGATAGGTGCCTCAGGCGCCGTAGCGAGTGACCGAGCGTGCGCTGGTAGTCTGCGCGTCATGGTCGAAGTGAGCCCAGTACCGACGGACGATCCAGCGTCCCGAGCTCGCCCTGCGGTGCGCCTGTACGCGCTCGACGGACTCCGTTTTTGCGCTGCTCTGGCAGTGCTCTTCTTCCACTTCACGGCTCGCCGCAACAGCGCGTGGGGACAGCCGGTCGAGACGGTCTTTCCCAATCTGTCCTACATCACGGGCCTTGGCGCCTTTGGTGTTGACCTGTTCTTTGTGATCAGCGGGTTCGTCATCCTCATGACGGCATGGAACGCGAACATCACTAAATTCGTCGCAAGTCGGGTCTCAAGGCTCTTCCCTGCCTACTGGGCGGGCGTCATCCTGAGCGCGTTCCTGCTGATCGTGGTGTGGCCGTATAAGTCGGTATCGTTCACCCAGGCGGCGACAAACATGACGTTGGTTCAACGTGCCTTTGGCGTGGGTGACGTTGACGGTGTGTATTGGACCCTGTGGGCCGAACTTCGCTTCTACCTGCTCATCGCGGTCTTTGTGCTGATTGGCATTACTACCCGCCGGGTCCTAGCGTTCTGCATTATCTGGCCCATCATGGGCGGAATTGCGATGACGCAAGGCTCTCAGGTGCTCGCTACCGTTTTGGTGGCCGAATGGGCGCCGCTGTTCAGCGCCGGAATGGCGCTGTTCGTGGTCAAGCGCGAACCACGTAACCTTGCCGCCTGGCTCACGGTTGCTTTCACTACCCTGCTCGCGGGTGGCTACTCAGGTCAAATCACGCTCGATACGACGATAAACGGGCTCACCAACCGAACCTTCCCCGACATCGTCGGTTGGGTGATACCACTGATCGCGATCGCGCTTGTGGGGATCTTCACCATGACGCGGTTCTCTCAGTGGGGCGGCAGGCGCATGATCGTTCTAGGCGCGCTGACCTATCCTCTATACCTGCTTCATGAGTACTGGGGCTGGTGGATGATCCACCTGCTTGAAGGAAAGCTCCCGACCTACGCCGTCCTGTTGATCGCGATGGCCTTCAGCATCGTGCTGGCGTGGCTGGTCTACACGTTGGTCGAAAAACGCACGGTCTCGCGCATGCGACGCCGACTTGAGCAGGACTTGGCCAAACTCGCGTAGTTAGTTGTCGCCGCGCACCGCGTTGCCGTCCAGGTCATCGACCACCATGCCGGACTCCAGAACCTTGCGCAGGTACGCGTAGGTGAGGTCGCCAGCAACCTGGTCAAATTGGTGCTCGAAGCCAGCCTTGTTGTACAGCGCAATGTTGTGCTTGGAGTTCTGGCCCGTAAAGACCCACACCTCAGACGTGTTCTCGGGGAGGTAACCAAGAACAGCGAACAATAGCTGTGTGCCGATACCCTGGCCCTGCAGGTCGGGAGCGACAGCCAAGCGACCAATGGTCGCCTTCTGGTCTTCAATCCCCACGCGGATCGAGCCGACCATTCGGTGTCCATCCCACGCCGCCAGAGTCACGACATCGTCCTCTGCGAGGTCAATGATGAGCTCTTCGAGCGTTTGAGTCAGCGCAGGGATATTCGGATCGTTAAAAACTTGCGCTTCCGACACGAAGGCTGCGCGCCGCAACGTCAACAACTCACCCGCCTCGGCTTCGCCTACTACGTCAACCCTGACCTGACTTTTTTCGCTCATACGCCTATCGTGTCAGATGCGAGGTCTGTCACGACCCGCCACACGGCATCGAGACTCATTTGTATCCTCGGGCAAGTAGTGGCACTAGGGGTGAACCGCGGCCGCAGGCTAAGGTTGTCGCCAGGCTCAAGGCAAGTGACCTTGCCCAACGACACGAAGGACGACACGTAACCACGATGCTAGGACTTCTGCGTAAACAAGCGGGCCGCACGATCAGGCGACTCGGTTTCCTGCCCGGGGGCACCCCCGACGGCCTCGGCGAGGATGCGAAACTCGGCGATTACGTGATCGAGTCCGGTGCGGTCGTGTTTTTTCCCGATCCCCCTGAGAATCTCTACCAAATTCGCCAGTGGTACGACGCGTTGGGTGCCCTTGACACACAGATGGGCGTCACCATCGTCACGCAAGACAGCCGGACCGCGCGGGCTATCCGTGGCGATACTGACCTGCCGGTGCTGATCGTCGCCCTCAACAGGACATACTCAGCAATGATCCAACGCTCCCAGGTACGTATCGCCATCTACGTCGGTCATTCAAACAACAATGCGGTAGGCCTTCGTTCGACTCACGTGGCGCACCTCTTCTTGGCGCATGGCGACAGCGACAAGTCAGTGTCCGTGTCCAATCAAGTGAAGGGCTTCGACTTCACCTTGGTCGCCGGTCAGGCTGCGGTTGACCGCTACGCGGCGTCCGTCCTGTTCCTCGACACAAAGGCCCACTTGCGCGTCATCGGGCGCCCCCAACTCCCCGAACGAGCACAGCGCTCCGGCCCCACGACGGTGCTGTACGCACCTACCTGGGAAGGCTCACAGGACGTCAACGCGTACTCATCCGTCAAGTCCCACGGGATGGCGATTGTTACCTCACTCGCCTCGGATCCCGATGTCCACATCACCTACCGGCCCCACCCGCGCACCGGCGCATCGGACAAGTCGTTCCGTGTCGCTGATCTCGCCCTCCGTGAGTTCGTCGAGGCGCTCGGCTCGCGTGGGAAGGTCGACGTTGGGCCCGACGCCTCGGAGGCACTGATGCGTGCCGACGTGTTGGTTTCCGACGTCTCCGCGATGTGCTCCGACTGGCTCTCGCAGCGAAGACCGCTTTTAATTACCGTTCCTGTTCAGCGCGAGGCCATACCCACCGCACCTTCGCGACTGGTATTGGTCTGCCCACGTATCACCGCGGACAACGCGCCCAATACTTTGTCTTTAGTGCGTGATGCCATGAACAATGATGCTCATACCGCCGTGTTGGATGACATGGCTGCGTACTATTTGGATGGCCTCTCCGGCGCAGCTGCGACCGCTAAGTTCGTCGATACTTGCACCGAGATCGCGCGGCTGCGCGACGCCCAGATGACCCCAAGTGAGGTACCCCATGTCGACTGACACCCCGCGCCCCGCGCACCCCAGCATCGAGCAGATCCGCGAGGTCTGCCAGCCGGATTCCATTCGTAAGCGCAAGAACGCCGAGCACTGGACCGGAGACGTCTTCACGCGTTCCATCTCGCCGTATCTCACGCGCACTTTTGTCCGCGCCGGGATCTCCGCCAACGGTGTCACGGTTGGCATGATTCTTTGCGGGTGGGCCGCAGCGGCCTCCCTGCTCATTCCGGGCATTGTGGGGCCCCTCTTGGCCGCAGTGTTCGCCATGTCGCAAATGTTGCTCGATGCCTCCGACGGCGAGGTGGCCCGCTGGACGCGCAAGATGGGGCCCAGGGGAATCTTCCTCGACCGCTTCGCCCACACCACCACGGAGTCGCTGATCCCCATCGCGCTCGGCTTGCGGATCACAATGGAATCCGGGAACTGGGCTTGGGCAACTGTTGGCGCCGTGCTCGCAACTCTCGTCCTTGTGAACAAGTCCTTAAACGAGGCGGCCCGTATGTCGCGTGTCGAGGCGGGACTCGACCTCCCCAAAAAGACCGACGGTACGGCCGCTCCGCAGGCGGGCTGGATTGCCGCTGCACGCCGGGCAGCCAACTTTGTGCCGATCCACCGCGCATACCACTCGGTGGAACAGACGCTCGTGGTGCTCGCCTTCGCCGTGGTCGGATTGATTGCTTCATTCAACGGCGTAGCTGTTGCGTTGATCGTCCTCGCCATCGCGGCACCGTTGGTGATTGCAGGCCATATGGTCGCCATTTTGTCCTCCTCCATACTGAGGAATCCACAGGCGTGAGTGCCACCTGGTCCGCCGTCGTCCTCTCGCAGGGCGACCGTCCGCGCGAGCTCCTCGCAGCCGTCACGAGCCTGATGGCGCAACAGGGCGTCTCGCTCGAGGTGATCGTCGTTGGTAACGGCTGGGAACCGGTTGACCTGCCTGACGAGGTGCGGACGGTCTATCTCAAGCAGAACCTTGGCATCCCCAAGGGCCGCAACCGCGGCGTCAACAAGACACGTGGAAAGTACCTGTATTTTCTTGACGATGATGCTGTTCTGCCCGATACCTCCACGGTCGCATCGGTTCAGCGCCTGTTCGAGGCCGATCCCACCCTTGGAGTCGTGCAGACACGCATCGCGTCGCCAGCGGGCATCACCGCAAAGAGGTGGGTGCCGCGAATGCGTGACAAGAACCCGGAGCGCACCTCTGAAGTCTTTTCTGTGCTGGAGGGGTCCGTCGCCGTGCGCAAAAAGGTCCTCAAGAACACCCGTGGATGGGCATCGCGGTTCTTCTACGCACACGAGGGCATCGAACTCGCATGGCGTGCGTGGGATGCGGGCTATCGGGTGGAATACCGCGCGGAACTTATCGCGAATCACCCGCTCGTCGAGCCCAGCCGCCATGACGATCAATTGTGGCTCAATGCCCGCAACCGAGTGTGGCTCGCAAAGCGGAACCTTCCCCTACCCGTCGCCGTTTGCTATGTAGCGAACTGGGCCATCATGTCTGTCGCACGGACAGTCCGCCGTCCCGCCTCTACGGTTGCCTGGTGCAAAGGTGCCTGGGCTGGCACCCGCACGTACGGCGGAAGACGTCGCCCCATCGGCTGGGGCACCGTCTGGGAGATGACCAAACGTGGCCGTCCTCCTGTGATCTAAGGAGCCTGCTAGCCCGCCCCCACCGCCATTGCGACACCAACGAGGAGCATCAATGAGTACCCGCGTTATCACCTTCGGCACCTACGACGTCTTTCACATCGGCCACGTCAACATCCTGACTCGCGCGCACGACCTTGGCGACCACCTCACCGTAGGTGTCTCCACGGATGCGATGAACTTCGCCAAAAAGGGTCGCTACCCCATTTACCGCCAGGAGCACCGCATCGAAATCGTAGCGAGCATGGCGTGTGTCGACGAAGTGTTCATCGAGGAATCGTTAGACCTCAAACGCCAGTACCTCATCGATCACAAGGCGGACATCCTGGTGATGGGCAACGACTGGGAAGGCCGGTTCGACGAGTACAAGGACATCTGCGAGGTCAAGTACCTGCCGCGCACCGATGACGTCTCCACCACGGACATCATTCAGGACATCCGTACTCGTATCGAGGACTAGACGGGGTCACCGGCGACCACCAGTAGGCTTGCGCACATGAGTGAGCCCACCGCCTTCGTCCTCAGCCTGTCCTGCCCTGACCGGCCCGGAATCGTGCATGCCGTTACTGGGTTGCTCGCCGAGCACGGCGGAAACATCTCCGAGTCGCAGCAGTTTGGCGACGCGGACACCGGCCTGTTCTTTATGCGAGTCGAGGTGGCATGCCCTGCGTCCCAGCAAGACCTACAGACCGCCGTCGCAGCCCTTGCAAAAGACTTCCAGATGACGTGGAAGCTCGATATCGCGGGCCGCAAAATGCGCACCGTCGTGATGGTCTCCACGTCCGAGCACTGCGCCAACGACTTGTTGTTCCGCGAGCGCGCGGGAACCCTCCCGGTGGACATCGTGGCGATCGTCGGCAACCATCCCAATTTGGGTGACCTCGCGGCGTTTTACGGCAAGCCGTTCCACCACATTCCGGTGATTGCGCAGACCAAGGTGGAAGCCGAACAGCAGGTGCTTGCGCTTGTTGACAAGCTAGGCGCTGAACTGGTGGTGCTCGCGCGCTATATGCAGATCCTGTCCGCTCCCATGGCGGAGGCGCTACGTGGACGCGCCATCAATATCCATCACTCGTTCCTGCCCTCGTTCAAGGGCGCGCGCCCCTATTTCCAGGCGCACGATCGCGGAGTCAAACTGATTGGCGCGACCGCACATTATGTGACGGCGGACCTCGACGAGGGTCCGATTATCGAGCAGGACGTCGACCGCGTCGATCACTCGTCCACTCCGGAGAAGCTCACCGCAATCGGCGCCGACGTGGAGCGCCGGGTACTCGCGCGTGCGGTGCGTTGGCATGCGGAGCACCGCGTGTTGCTCGACGGTCACCGGACCATCGTCTTCCAGTAGCCCGCCAATCCAAGCTGCACTCGGCTGCTAGAGCGCGATCACCTGTGCCGGGGTCGTACTTGCGGCCGCGACGGCTTCCGCTCGAGGCACCCCCGCTCTCACGCACACCTCTACGGCACGATCCATGGTCAGGGTTGAGCCCGCCAGCGTCGTGGTGCCGGCAACGTAGGCGTGAGCGTCAACGACGTCCACGTCGCGGGTGCCTAGCCGGTAACGCCCGGGCGCCGATGCTGCGGCTGCCATCGCATCTGTCACCAGCACCACTCGTCCCGGCGCTGCACGAAAGATCGCGGCGATAAGAGTGGGGTCGACGTGGATCCCGTCGGCGATCAGTTCTATTGCTACCCGCGCGTCGGCCAGCGCGGCACCGACCGGACCGCCTTCCCTAGCAGTGATTCCCCGCATGGCGTTGAAGCCGTGCGTCAGTAGCGTCGCTCCCCTATCGAAGGCCTTACGCGCCAGGTCTGCATTGGCCTCAGTGTGCCCGATGGCGACAACGACGCCCGCCTGGACAAACTGCTCAATTGCCTCCAGCGCGCCTTCCAGTTCCGGCGCCATCGTCACCTGGCGAATGATGCCGTCACCAGCACCTAAGAGCTCGGCCACTGCGGCACGGGTCGGCAACCGAAGCGCGGAAGGGTCGTGCGCGCCTTTGCGGGCAGCCGCGATGAAGGGACCCTCGAGGTGGACCCCCATGAGCGACGTGTCGCGCGCCATCGCTTGGCGCACCACGTCGAGTCCCGCAACCGTGCGTTCAAAGGGCTCAGACACGAGCGACGCGATGATCCGCTCGGTGCCATGCGCCCGGTGAGCAGCAGTGGCCACGAGCGTGCCATCGACGTCGGAGCCGAACGCGTAACCGCCACCGCCGTGGCAGTGAATATCGAGGTAGCCGCTCATGATTCGAGCCTAGAGGCCCTGCCACGCTGGCGCGTTGGCCTGAGCCCATCGGTAATAGTCAACGTGGTTGAGTTCCGATGCCGCGGCTTCATCAACGACCACACTCACGTGAGCATGCAATTGAATCGCCGAGCCGGGCATCGAGGCCGTCACCGGGCCTTCCACCGCGGCGGCAAGCGCCCGTGCCTTACTTTTACCAAAGGCGAGGAGCACCAGGTGACGCGCCCGCAAGATCGTGCCAAGGCCCTGAGTCACACAGTGGATCGGGACCTGGTCCGGGTCATCAAAGAAGCGCGCGTTATCCCGACGCGTCTGCTCGGTGAGCGTCTTGACGCGAGTCAGCGACGCGAAACTGGAACCGGGCTCATTGAAGCCAAGGTGCCCCGTTGTTCCGATTCCAAGTAATTGCAGATCGACCCCACCGTGCTCAGTGAGTTCACGTTCGTAACGCTCCCCCGCGGTTTGGATCCCCGCAAGAGAGCCGTCCGGCACGTGAACCCGGGCCGGATTCAGTCCTAGCGGCAACGTCACCTCCTTGGCGATCACCGAGTGGTAGCTCTCAGGATGCTCGAGGGCAATACCGACGTACTCGTCAAGCGCGAAGGCCGACATGCGCGAAAAGTTCACTCCTGCGTCCGCGCGCTTGCGAAGGGCCGCGTAGACGGCGAGGGGCGTCGAGCCCGTGGCCACACCGAGCGTGTAATCACGGTTTGCTTGCACCTGACCGGCGATATGCCCGGCAACTAACGCGCCCGCCTCAGCGGGGCTGTCTACGATTCTTACCTCAGCCACGTCCTGCTCCCATCATGGCGGCGCCGATCGCAGCCACAGGTTGGTCGGTGTCGAGCACTCTCACCCGTTCCGAGAGTTCAAGTGAGCGCAAAAACGCGCTGCGCTCTTGCCAGTCGTCAAGAAGTCCGATGGTACCGGCCATGAGCGGTGAACCCCAGCCTGTAAGCCCTCCTCCGATGACCACCTCGTCCACGTCCAGGGTCAGCACTAATACCCGCACTGCACTTGCCACTCCAAAGAAGAGGCGGTCACGAATGACCTCAGCGGCAGGGTCACCGCTAGTAGCTGCACTGAGGATCTCTTGCGCGGTCATCCCGCTGGCGCCCCACTGGCGGACAATTCCGCTACCCGAGGCGTACGTCTCGATCGCACCTGCCGTACCGTCAGAGTCGATTGGTCCAGCCGGATCGATCGAGATATGCCCGATCTCCCCCGCCGCTCCACGTCGACCTCGCCAAACCTTGCCGTCGAGCACGATTCCCGCAGCCAGTCCGGTACCAAGGTTGAGGAACGCCATCGATCGCGCGCCGTGGCCGCCTAACACCCAAGCACCCAAAGCCGCATTGTTAACGTCGTTATCGACCAGCGGTGTCTTACCCCAGGCCTCCGCGAGCCTTGAGGCGACGTCAAGGCGCTCGATGCCGAGGTTGTACGCGTGGCTCACGACGCCGTCGATGACGGCGCCCGGAACACCCACCCCAATCGTCGCGACATCAGCAACGCCGATACCCGCCTGCTGACACACGGCGTTCATCGCCGCGACCGCGGCGGCAATGACTTCATCGTTCCCCTGCCCAGACGCAACCCGATGGCGGTGGGCGATGACGCCATCTAGGTCCGTCAAGACCACATCGGTCTTGGTTCCGCCGATATCTACTCCCGCGTACACGTCTATTGTCCGATCAGATCAAGGAGCGCGTCCCCCACGAGACGAGACGCTCCAAAAGTGGCAATGTCCGCATACGTGAGTGCGGGGTCGGGCCAACCCATGTCCACCACGATCACGTCGCCGCGTTCGCGCAGCGCGTCGATCGCGTCCCGCGCCCAAGCATGACGGTGGTTGTCCTTGCCGACGACGACGGGAAGCGTACCGTGCGGCACCGCATTAACCAGGGCCGATGCTGTGGCAGGGCCTCCGAAGGCCACGGGGGTCACACGACCACTGGCAAAAGGTCCCCACGGGGTTGGTCCTACGGCAATGTTGGCCTCCGGCTGTAGCTGGAGAAATACCAGCGGAAGCGGATTAGCCGCGAGCATCGCCTGAGCCGCCTCGCTGATCGCAAAGGCGTCAATTACGTCTGCCGCGTCAAGGCCCGCGACCTGACCCAGCCGCAGGTGGGCTGGAGGGCCCAGGTCACGGCGGCGCTCGGCGAGTCGTACACCGAGCGCGTCAACCCGTCTCACGGCATCGGCGAGCCGGTCCTTGGCCAAAGAGCGATCCGCAACGGCGGCATCGATGGCGTCGACAATCTCGCCCATCTGCTCGTCGGTGTTCTTGGTACCGATGCATAGCAAGTCGCACCCGCCCGCAAGAGCCAGCGCAGCCGCACGCGCGATGCCCACTTCGCCGCTGGCGCCCTTCATGTCCAAAGCATCGGAAACGATGACGCCATCAAAGCCCATTTCGCCTCGCAGCAGGCCCTGCAGGATGGGCGCTGAGAACGTGGCCGGTACAGACGCGTCGAGTGACGGCACCATGATGTGAGAGGACATGATCGTCTCTACACCGGCGTCAATAGCCGCCTGAAACGGCGGCAGCTCACGTACACGCAAGGTCGCACGGTCAGCGTCGATGCTGGGCAGGTCCACATGCGAATCCTGGGAAGTGTCGCCGTGTCCTGGGAAATGCTTCGCGTTCGCCGCCACGCCAGTTGACTGCACCCCGCGTGTCCACGCGGCACCCAGAACACCCACTAGCTGTGGATCCGTGCCAAAGCTGCGCACACCAATGACGGGGTTGTCAGGGTTGGAGTTGACGTCAACATCGGGGGCCAACGTCAGGGGAATTCCTACCTGACGCAACTCCCATCCCACCTGCTCTCCCACACGGTAGGACAGCTGGGCATCCGCGAGCCTGCCAAGTACCGCGTTGCCGGGAAAAGGGGATCCTGTGTGTTGGTAAAGACGCGAGACGTCGCCTCCCTCTTCATCGATCGAGATGATCGCGTGAGGGTTCGCCTCGTAAATAGCGTCGGTGAGGGTACGCAGTTGGGTGGGGGTGTCGACGTTGTCTCCAAAGAGGCACACGCCTCCCATCCCCTCGCTCAACCTGCGGGCCACCCACTCGGGTAGCTCGGTGCCGACGAAGCCGGGCATCAGGGTACGTAAAGCTCTCATCCCTTTTTTCTCCCGTCGTCCGTTTCTATTTACTGAGTTGGCCGCCATGGCCACGTCGTAGTGGTGGTACCCGCGAGTCAGGAGACCCCGAGTTGGCCGGTGAGGACCATTACTACGGCCCCGAGCACGACGATGTCGCGTCCCAGGGTGGACATCCGTACCGACAAATCGCCATGGAATTCGGCCATTGTGCGGGCACGGACGGTATCGGCGGCCGCGGTGAGAAGCGGACCGTCGATCAGTTCGGAGGGGCCGCTCAGCACGACCTCCCCCAAATTCAATGCGCCCACGATGGGGGCGGACGCAATCCCAAGGCGCTCGCCGGCTTCAGTCAGAATCGCGATACGACCAAGGTCACTGGTGGCCGTAGCGAGCCGTGCTTCGATGCGCGGGATCGCCAGCCAGGTCTCAAGGCAACCCTGCTTGCCGCAAGCACAGGTCTGGCCGCCATCGGTGCCCACAACAACGTGGCCGATCTCCCCCGCCGCTGAGCCGGAGCCGTACACGGGCTGTCCGCCCACGACCAGTCCGGAGCCCATGCCTCGGCCGATGCGGACCAGCATCATGTCGCCACCGCCGCCTCCAAAGGTGCGCTCGGCGAGTGCCGCCGTGTTCGCATCGTTGGCGACCTGTACCGGCAGCTGCACGCGCGTCGACAAGATCGCCTGCAGCGGCACCCCCTTCCACCCGAGGTTGGGTGCAGAGAGCACTGTTCCGGTGGAGTCGACGATGCCGGGCGAACCGACGCCGACGCCGAGGATCGGCGCTTTCGCTGCGGACACCAAGCGGGTGAGGATTTCAATGGCGGCAGCGATGGCCTGCTCCCCTGTCGCACCAGTCACGTCGAGTTCCTCGCGGTGCAGCACGGTTCCGTCCAGATTGGTGAGGGCGCCGCGGAACATGGAGTCGTAGGACAGGTCGAGCCCAATCATGGTGAAGCCATCGCGGTTGATGTCGAGCAACGTTGCGGGCTTACCCGGACGAGAATCAGTACGTACACCAAGTTCGATGACCAACTTCTCCGTAATGAAGTCGGACACCAGATCGGAGATCGTCACCCGGGTCAGGCCGACCGCGCGAGCGAGGTCCGCTCGGCTCATGCCCTCGGCACGGTACAGCGCCTGCAAGACGAGAGCGCGGTTGTGGCTACGTGCGTGTTCGGGAAGAACACGCGCACCAGCCTGAACGGCGCCCGCCCAGGCCCTGCTGCGGGCAGGGATGGGGATGTCTTGTTGCCCGGAGGGAGCGGCCGCAGCGGCCGTCCGACCGGAAGAGCGACGTTGCGCTTCCTCGGTTGTCATGTTTGTTAGTAAAGGTTACAAACAAACAAAGCGCAAGTCCTAGGTCCCAAATTTCAACAAAAGTTACACGGCCGTTACACACGTGCCGTACCGACTGGCGCTTAGGTGCCTAAAGCCACTCGCGAACGATTGATGCGAGCCGCTCCGTTGCACCGCCATCGTCGTTGCTGTTGAATCGCGACACCCATGCGTCGTATTTCACCGAGTCCGAATCCCTGCTTGACCACGCATGGCGAACGGCGTCGGGCAACGCCCGCTCGTCTCGGATCACCGCGCCTGGCGCGTAGTCATCCAAGTCAAAGTAGACGCCTCGCCCATCCTTGGTGTAGCTATCCATGTCTGGGGTGAAGAACACAATGGGTCGCCGCGTCGCCGTGAAATCGAACATCACCGACGAGTAGTCGGTGACTAGTACATCTGCGATCGCCAAGATGTGCGATGAGTCCGGATAGCTCGTGACGTCAAGAACGTTTGTCGAACGGTGATCCGAACCGCCTCGCAGGGTCGCACTATGGCCGCGCACCACTAGGCGGTAGCCGGAACCGAGCTCACAAGCTAGCGATTCGATGTCGCAGAAGGAACTACGTTCGCGTTCGCCCTCTCGAAAGGTCGGTGCGTATAGGACAACGGTCTCGTCGACAGTGATGCCGAGCGCTGTCCGCACCTGTTCCCTCATTCCACTGCCCGCGGAAAGGATGTCGTTGCGAGGGTAGCCAATCTCTGCGACCTGACCGTCATATGTGTAGGCGCGACGGAAGATTTCTGTGGAGTACGCGTTCGGCGAAACGAGCAAGTCCCACTTGGCGCTCCCCCAGGCGAAACTCTTTGGAGTCGACGTCCTGCCTTCGTGTTGCGACCTATCGAAACCGAGCTTTTTGAGGGGTGTGCCGTGCCACGTTTGGACGACCTTTTGTCCGGCACGCCGCTTGAAGTGGCTCGGAATCCAACTGTTGTTCACGACAACCCGCGAGGACGTCACGACTTCCCACCATGCGGCGGAACCTACGATGACGGGGTGAACGTGATCGGGGACCTCCACCGAGTGATCTGAGACGCCCACATAAATGTCCTTGAAGTCGCCGCGCAGGGCATCCGCCAACGGCGCCGGGCTATCCGAGAAAGACTTCCCGAACCAGCTTTGGAGATAGAGGGCATCTTTGATGATCGGACTGCGGTTCGCGGGTGCGGTCACGGCGTTGCGGCCGGGCGCACCCACCTCGCCGTCGTCAAGTGGTGCCGACATAATGAAGGAAAACTGGCCCTGTGTGTCGCGCTCAACGCGGGTGTGTGCACGCTCGCAGCGATTATTTTTGGGCAGGGCCTGCTCGAGCACCCTCGAAACCATCAACCTCCCCGACTCCGTGTCATCGTCATAATCCGCGTCGATCCAATAGCGTCCCGAGGGTAGGGTGCGGTCCTGGCCGAGCCAGCCAACAGCGTGGAGCGGCAGACGACACGTAAACCGGCTGGAATCAAGTGTCGCTACGACGCCACGGATGTCAATCCTGGCGCCCCTCAAAGTCATGCCACTGGGCGGTGGACCGATGTAACGCCCACGCAATAGCAACTCCCGGCCTGCATCCAATAACTGGACAGACTCCACATCGCATCGGGGCTCAGCGGGCGCAAATCGCAGCACTGCGTCGCGGTCCGCAGTGATCACGACATTGGTCTCGGGAATCGACCATGCCGCGGCTAGGTGCTCAAGACCCCCGTGCAACGGCCGAATTGAATTTTTAGCATCAATCAGCTCTATTCCCACTGGCTGTCGAACAAAATTCTTTTTCGAGAGTGCGGCGGTGTCAAAATCCACGCTGGCCACTCGATTCCTGCCCGGGTCCATCGCCAACTGCAGCGCCGGGCCGCGAACCCCGTTTGACCACCTTGCGCGGCGAGGAACGAAGTCCTCTGGCATTGCAAACTGCAACGTGCATGCACCACTGCTGAAACGGACACCGCTTGACTCCAGTGCGGGCTTGCCGGGAGCGACTGTGATCTGGAGTCCCTCGCGGAGATCCCACTCCGACTGGAGGAACACCCCCGGTCCGATAGGACGTGCCCCGAGCGCACCGGCCGATCCCCTCTCGTACCTTTGGGAGAAGCGGGCTATGACGCATACGTGCTCAAGCTCAATACCGACTTCGACGACGTATCTCTGTGAGTACGTCTGATTGAAGCCTTCAAATGAGAGGACGAACCCAGAGTCCGCGAGGTCATGGCGCGAATTCTTGCTCATCAGATTTGGCAGCGGGGTCTTGGCCGCTCGTGTGACATCGCCCAACACAGACGCACTCGTGCCGCGGAGCCAAGCGTGGGTCACCTTGACCTCGTCTGGGCGAACCGGACCTTGCACGCTGCAAAAGCCCTCAACGTGAAGTTGACCAGTGGTGGATACCCTGACCGCCAGCAGCGAGACGTCAGGTGCAGAGACGAGACTTTGCTCGATCGTCACTGCAATCGGAGGCGGATCTTGTGGGACACGTTGTTCCGCGAACCTACCGGTGAGGGCGTTCAGCCGCTTCAGGCGCGCGCCCAGGCGAACTATCGGGTTCCTCATTGGCGCACATCCCCAGCCTTGCACTTCGTCGTTCCAACTCAGCCTGATTCTATTACCATTGCTGGCACATTCAAGGCGCGATCGCACCGCGAACGCACCTCTGTGATAGGCGCGAACAACGCCGATACACTGAGCGCGCCCCTTTACCCTCTTGAGTAGGACACTATGAATGTCGTAATTGTCGGTGACATCGGCTGGCAGTACCTCTACCACTTGGGCGATGAGGCCATGACGGAGGCCGCAATCGACATGCTGCGAGCCCGCGGCGTGGACGACATCACCCTCGTCGCAGGGCAACCCCACGTGGCAGAAGCCTTCTATGGCCTTCCGGCCGTTCCAAGAGTCCGCTTTAAAGCGGACTGGAGCCGAGCTCGCAACGATTGGCGACTGCAGGACGTCGCGCGCGTGCTCAAAGAGGAGGATTGGGACGATAGCCCCATCTATGCCGCCATCCGTGACGCCGATGCCGTGCTGATCGCAGGTGGCGGGAACATGAACTCACGCGACTACCACCTGCTATACGGACGTGTTGCCGCCAAACGGATCGCCGAACATTTTGGCAAGCCGCTCTATGTTTCCAGCCAGACCGTTGGGCCGATGCTTGCCCCCGAGGACCGCGCCCTCGTCGTGGAGATTGCCGACTACGCCCAAGCATTCGGCTGTCGAGAGGCTACCTCGACCGCGCTGATGCGTGAGCACGTGGCCCACCCCGAACGTATCCACCACACTTTCGATGACGCATTGCTCCTCGAAGCCGATAGCGCCGCGCGTATCAAAGCAAGTGAACTGACTGGTGCCCGGCCTTATGTCGTCGCATCGTTCACCGATCACCATGGATCCATATGGGAGTCCAATGAGGCGTATCTGCGAGATGTCGCGTCGCTCTGTACGGAGGTCATCGACCGGCTGAATGTTGACGTGTTCCTGGTTCCGCATGCGGGTTCGCTAGATCCTGGAAAGCAAGACCGAGACCAACTCAGCAACGCAATCATTGAGCAGATTGTCGCGTCACCGCGAGTGCGCGCAACGCGCATGGTGACGGCCCGCGAGGACATCGCGCTTATCGAGAACGCGGCACTTTCTCTGTCGACCCGTTACCACCCCCTGATATTCGCCGCCGCTGCAGCGACTCCGGCCGTCGCGATCGCACCTTCGTACTATTCGTCTATCCGCATGCGAGGTGCTCAACGGAACACGGGCTTCGAACGCTTCATCCTCCCCACCTCATCGATGCACCTGGTGGCTGACGCGGTGGCGGAGGCGATCGAGCCGAGTGCGTCGTTGCGGACCGCTCTCGGTACCGCCCGCGAACGCGCACTGTCTTTCCAAAATGCCTGGTGGGACGCGCTCACAGAGGCAATGCGGGTAGGCGGCGACGTGAACGTCGCAGTGTCGCTCGACCCCTGCGCCTCGTACGAACCTCGCGGCATATGGTCTATTGCCAACGAGGCCATCGTCCCCGTTTCTGACCGATATGCGCAGACCGTTGACCTCAGCCGGACGCTGGCAACGTCGCTCGATGAAGAACAAGCTGCTAACTCACGGCTCACCAAAAATCTGGGTGCCGCTCGCGCCACCATCGCGGGCTATCAGGCACGCAAAGCCGTGCGGATCGCCGACTGGATCGGGCAAAAGTTGGGTCGGCGCTAATGGGAGTGTGCGCTCGCACTGTGAGTTAAGCTATGCGGTCCATCTGCCAGGTCGTCAGTGCGGGCACACGCCGGCGGGGAACGTCGACACGAGGTGAGCCACCCATGACATGCGCGACAACGTCCTCGGCGGCATGACCTGAGTCGAACTCACAGAAGATCTCCCGGAACCTTGCCAATTTGGCCACGTTCTCGGCCGACGAGTAGTCCCGATGAGTGAGGCAATTGGCAAGCTCCGATGCGGAGCCCACGACACTTCCCGGCGCCTCCACCGTGATGTCAAAGTAGGTACCTCGCTGGTACCGGTAAAGCTCCCAATCGTGCGCAAAGATGATGATCGGACGGCCAAGGTTGGCGTAATCAAACATCGCGCTCGAATAATCAGTGATCAACACGTCCGCCGCGAGGTATAGATCCTCAACGGCGGGGTACGTGGTGACATCAACCATGGCGTGGTGCAACTCGGCCCCACGCTCACGGCCAGCGAGATAGTGACCTCGCATCAGCAGCACGTCACCCTCCTCAAGAACCTCCGCAATGGCGTCGAGGTCCTGCGTCGAGATCGAGTCTCTACCTTGCTCCCGGAACGTAGGAACAT
>Ga0307486_1000011_pt1 | contig 217997 bp, 203 predicted proteins | sample CBIW02metaG_FD_203663 | JGI IMG/M metagenome (GOLD analysis project Ga0307486, IMG submission 203663) | Sea-ice brine microbial communities from Beaufort Sea near Barrow, Alaska, United States - CBIW 0.2 | ecosystem: Environmental > Aquatic > Marine > Coastal | place: USA: Alaska | collected...
GCAGATCAAAACCCAGCTTGCCGCGGACGGCCCCACGAACGGAACACTCAATTTCCTGCTAACACTATTGAAACGGTGAAGCACCAAACTAATTACCGATTTCAACGGCCTTGGCAAAAACCGAAACTCGCCGGTTTTGCTACCAACTCTGGGCTGAGGCCACTGGCACCGAACCACCAAAAAAGAACAACACCAATCCAGCTAACAGTAACTTGATCGAGCGCTCCGCGACTGCCGAAATCTGACAGCTTCGTTATCACGATTTCCCCAAGCCACTGAGCGCCATCTAAGAATTTATAAAACAAAAGCTTAGCCCACACCCTGCATCGTCGCCACGTAATAACGTGACTTCTATGATCCGCGCTTTCAATAACACTGTATAAAAATTCAGCCTCAGGGTGGAGGCTGAATTTATGAGGGAAGAGGGGCCCGTTTACACGGCCAGATTGGGGCGGGTATTCGTGTGAATCACTATTGCAGCAACCTGAACTTCAGCGGCTGCCGCGTATAACCAGAGCCCCGGCCGCAGCCAGCAAGGCCCAGGTCAAAAGCGGTGCGTTCTCCGCCCATGCACGGGCTTCCGGATGGGTTCCGATAATGGCTACGGCAACCAATGCGATAGCGGTAATCCCCCGACGCCAGCGTCGGTCTGTTCTGCGTTGCTGCTCCCGGAGTAGCGCCAGGGTGTCTTGGTTCTGTTTCTCGGTGGGGCCGCCGCTACGCAGTTGCAGTAAGGCATCATGAACCAGTTGCGGCATTTCGGGGGATTGTTCCAGCCACGAGGGCAGGTGGGTCTGCAGGGATTTGATCAGGCCCGCTGGCCCGATTCGCTTTCGCATCCAGGTTTCCAGGAAAGGCTGTGCGGTGCTCCATAAGTCGAGCTCCGGATACAGCTGGCGGCCCAGACCTTCTACGTTTAGCAGGGTTTTTTGTAGCAAAACCAGCTGCGGCTGCACTTCCATATTGAACCGGCGAGCAGTCTGGAACAGGCGAAGCAGGAAATGGCCGAAAGAAATGTCCTTTAGCGGCTTTTCAAAAATCGGCTCGCATACGGTGCGAATAGCTGCCTCGAACTCATTTACCCGGGTATCCGGTGGCACCCAGCCAGACTGAATATGGAGTTGGGCCACTTGCCGGTAGTCCCGGCGGAAAAAGGCCAGAAGGTTGCGGGCCAGGTAGCTTTGATCATCCGGCGCCAGGGTGCCGACAATGCCAAAATCGACGGCGATGTATTTCGGGTCGGCCGGGTTGGTCACGTCTACAAAAATATTGCCGGGGTGCATGTCTGCGTGGAAGAAGCTGTCGCGGAATACCTGGGTAAAGAAAATCTCAACGCCCTTTTCCGCCAGTACCTTCAGGTTTACGCCCGCTGCTTCCAGGGCCGTAACATCGGCAATGGGAATGCCGTAGATGCGCTCCATAACCATCACGGTTTTGCGGGTATAGTCCCAGTCGATGAAGGGAATATAGATCAGCGAAGAATTCTCAAAATTGCGGCGCAATTGGCTCGCATTGGCGGCTTCCCGCTGAAGATCCAGTTCGTCGTGGATGGTGGAATCGTAATCGGCGACCACGTCTACCGGGTGCAGCCGCTTGCCTTCTGTCCAGTATTTCTCAAGCAAGTTGGCCATCAGGTACATCAGGGCAAGGTCCTGGCGGATCACTTTTTCGATGCCCGGGCGCAGCACCTTTACCACTACTTCCTGGCCGTTTAGCAGAGTGGCTGCATGAACCTGTGCCACAGAGGCGGAAGCCATAGCGTCGGCGCCGAACTCTTTAAACAATTCAGAAACCGGCGCACCGAGAGAGGTTTCAATAATCTTGCGGGCAGCGTCGCTGGAAAACGGCGGTACACGGTCCTGCAGAGTTTTGAGCGAGTCCGCCATGTCGTCTGGCAACAAGTCACGGCGTGTAGACAAAATCTGGCCGAACTTTACGAATACCGGCCCCAATTCTTCCAGAGCGAGGCGCAGGCGATCACCACGGCTGAGTTTTGGCTGTGGAAACAGGTGCCAGGGTGCCAGCAGGAAAAAGACCTTTAATGGCCCGGGAAGCTCCGCCAGTGGCAGAAACGTGTCCAGCCGGTAGCGGCAGAATACCCAGGAAATTCGAATCAGGCGTTGCAGGCGGGTCACAGAGTCTCCGGTTGGTCAGTATTGCAGCGGCTTTCGATCTGGTTCACTCGCGCCTCCAGGCGTTCGGTGCGCAGGTTGAGGGAATCGATATCCTCGAACGTCGCTTCCAGTTCTCGGCGGCCGGGCAGGGTGCGGCTTTCCTCGTGCACGTATTCTTCAATATTGGCGTTCAGGGTGCTGAAAGCCTGGCGGCTCCAGCTCACTGCGTTGCGAATACGCTTGCCGATAAAATGGGCAGGCACATCGCCGATGTGCTTTGCCATGGCGGCTTCCCAGTCTGGGCTGAGCTGGTCCAGCGCCCTCTGAAACTGGTGTGCCAGGCCGGTATCGCCCGTAATCTGGAGGCGGTTATCCGTGAACACACGGTGGTCGCCGGTGGCCAGCGCGGCAAACGCCAGGGGCCTGCCGCTGATTTCCAGTGCCGGTTGGTCTGTGGGCTGGCTCCGTACCTGAACGCGGTTGCCAGCTCTGTGCAGAGAGCAGGTAAGGGACACCGGGTCGGTAACACGGAACTGCACCGGCCCTTCAAGTGCGCTCAACAGTGCTTTCTGCCCGGCGGGATCCAGTTCAAGCGCGTGGTTCAGTGCCCGCTCGATTATGGCTGTTATCGCCGTAAGTAGGGTCGGGCCGGGAAACATCAGGGCTTGATTCCCACATGGAGGGCAACGATGCCGCCGGTCATGTTGTAGTACTTGCAGTTCACCAGGCCTGCGTTTTCCATCATGCCTTTGAGCGTGTCCTGGTCCGGGTGCATGCGAATGGACTCCGCCAGATACTTGTAGCTCTCGCTATCGCCGGCAACGAGCTGGCCGATCAGCGGCAGGGCGGTAAATGAGTAGGTGTCGTAGGCTTTGCTGAGCAGCGCATTGGTGGGCTTGGAAAATTCCAGCACCATCAGTTTGCCGCCGGGCTTCAGTACGCGGGTCATATCCCGCAATGCCTGATCCTTGTCGGTCACGTTCCGCAGGCCGAAGGCAATGGATACGGCGTTGAAGCTGTTGCTCGGGAAGGGAAGGTGCTCGGCATCGGCTTGCACGTATTCAATGTTGCCTGCATAGCCGCGATCGGTCAGGCGGCTGCGGCCAACCTGCAGCATGGAGGCGTTGATGTCGGCGAGAACCACTTTGCCGTCACGCCCTACCAGATCAGAGAATTTCATGGTCAGGTCGCCGGTTCCGCCGGCGATATCAAGCACCTGGTGGCCCGGTCGCACGCCAGAAAGCTCAATGGTAAAGCGCTTCCACAGCCGATGAACACCCATGGACATCAGGTCGTTCATAAGGTCGTATTTGCTCGCGACGCTGTGAAAAACTTCGGCCACCTGGCTGGCCTTCTGGCTCTTGGGTACGTCCCGAAAACCGAAGTGGGTGACGTCGTCCTGGCCATTGCTGGGGCTGGCCGGCGTTTGTTGCTCGCTCATGGGGCATGTCCTGTCAGAATCTGAACCTCGTATTCTAACGGTTGACGAGGTTGCTACAAGAGTGGCTACACGTTTAATACCGCCTTACACTGTAAAACCGTTCAATTTTGAAGAGAAAACTGATCCATGGCCGTCATCGATGTACATCGCGCTCACACTCTTGATAAAGAACATGCCCGCGAAGCGGCAGAAACGCTTGCCCGGGATCTGGCCAGCAAGTTCGAGCTCAATTACCTGTGGGAAGGTGATCATCTGAAGTTCAAGCGCAAGGGCGTTAAAGGCCACCTGAACATTACTGGTGACGACCTTAACGTGCATCTGGAGTTGGGTCTGTTGTTGAGTCCGTTCAAATCGCGGATTGAGCAGGAGATTCACAGCCAGCTTGATCAGATTCTGAAAGCCTGACCTGCCAGGGGATCGGGCATGCAGGTGTTTATCAAAGGTCGCCCGGGAGTACAAACGGCTCTGGGTGACCGTTAATAATGTTGTCCATAACCCGCTGCTCCCGGGTCACCAGCCGATCAATTAGCAAGTCCACTTTATCCATTTTCCGGAACGCCGAATAACCTCTGTGAAGGAAATCATGCAGGTCACTGAGATCGGCCATTTCCGCCGGGGCCCGGCTCATTGAGAGCAGCCAGCCCAGTGTGCGATTGCGCACGTAGCGGTCGAGCTGCTTCCCCACATCGGCAACCAGCATCACCTGTTTTCTGCGCTGCTCCAGCATCTGGCTGGCCCGGTACACCTCGCAGTAGTGTTCGGCCGTTACGGATCTGGCTTGTATGTCGCGCTCATCAAGCAGTTCGGCCAGTTCAAGATCCAGCTGTTGGGTAAGCAGGTTCAGCTCGACCAGCCCGGCAAGCGTTTCCAGCAGGTGATCCGGCAGCCACTTGACCATTTTCGGGAACACCCGGTCTATGTTGTCGTCGCGTTTGGTCATGCTGGCGGGGGCGTACAGATCGGTTAGCAGGAACTCGAGGCCCGCTTGATAGCCAGGGTGCTGATACAGATCCTGGTGGGTCAGTTTCAGGCGCCCTGCCTGCCAGTCGGCAAGGGTAAGCGCACTGTCGAGCAGCCGGTGATCCGCTTTGTGATGTCGGAAGTCGTGATAATCCAGTAACAGCTGCTGCAAGCGGCGGCCGCTTTCTGAGCGCACTTCCGTGCCAACAAGGCGCTCACGGTACATGGGGCCAGCTCCGATAGATCTGTGTGCGTTGGCTTCAGCCTTGGGCGGCAACAGGCAGGGACTCAAAACCAGGCAGCCATTCTTTGCTGTCGAGAGTCACGAAGTGGCTTGGTGCCTGGGTCTCGATAATGCGCATGGTGGTCGGGCTCTGCCTCGCGCTGGCGAGCATGGCCGGGCGGTCCAGAATGTGATCCACTCCCGGGATCAGGAAGGTGCCGTGGCGCACATGGCAATAGATGTCAGTATGGGTACGCGACATCCATTCGAGAAGGTTTTCGATATTGCGGACAATGGTGAGATGGTCGCGGGTGGCGTAAAACAGCTTGCTCAGCAGCTGTTTTTTTCGAGGGTTCATCTTGCCAAAGAACGTCTGCCCGTAAGCGGAGGAGGGCGCGCTGTTGATCAGGCGAATCAGCCAAGGCCACATGCCGTGGCTGACGGGCTCCAGAATGGTTGCGACCAACGGGTGAATTTTACCTTGTGGCAAGGCCGGCGCCTCAAGAACCACTTCTACGTCTTCGTAGAGTTCCGGCCGCTGTTTAATCGCCTCAAGAATAACCGCACCACCCCGTGAGTGCCCGTGAATCCGCACATTACGGGTGCTGGGCAGGTTAGCTAATGCCTGGCTCAGAATGCAGGCATCGTATTCGATGGTGCCTTCGAGGTGCTTGATCGGCACTTCCCATTCCGGCGTTTCCGGTGTTACGCCGTTTACCGGGATATGATAATTGCTGCAGGTAAGCAGGATCAGTTCTGTGGTCGGTGCGTCGTAGGTCTGAGTGAAGTAGCAATGATTTTCCAGAAAGCCGTGCACGCCAATAACGGTTTGCTCTGCCTCGCCGCTGTGGTTGCGAACAGAAACAGCGCCTTCACCCACGCGATAGACTCGCCCTGAGAACATCTCCGAGTAGGCGCTGTCGATCGGTTTGATCAGCTTGCGGATATGGCTTGCTTTCATAATGCGTCTCCTCCCGTTCGGCCCGCTCATTGCTGGCACTGGTAACGCCGTTGTTGCCTTACCGTGACCAATCGGTAACCACTTGGAGCGTTTAATAACTATTACATCAACGCTTATAACCAGTATAGGAGTGAAAGGGTGCAAACGTGTAAGTTTTTGTAACGTTTTGCTACAGGTGCCTTTGTGGAGCCGTTGGTGTATGTCTGGCACAATGCTGATCATTCGGTTTTCAACTCCACCACTTCCGGGGACGTTCGGGTTTGAGTCACGAGCAAACGCACCTAATGCTTCCTGCGGATTCAGCCTGGCTGGCTCTGGAGAACCCCCGAAACCCCATGACCATTACCGTCATGATGCGGGTGGACGGTCTGACCGCGCCCCGGCTCCGGGAATTCTTGCGAGTTTACTGGATGGCCTGGGAGCGCTTCCGGTACATGCCGGTCAAGCGGGTGCCGGCATGGTGGTGGGAACCAGATCCGGTTTTTGATCTCAGGCACCATCTGGATGTGGTGCTCGATCGTTTTACGGAATCTTCCCTTCAGGAGTGGGTTTCCGCTCGTCTTAATCAGCCCCTGCCTTTTTATCGACCGATCTGGAAGTTCTGGCTGGCCCCGAATGCAGAGGGCGGCTCGGTATTGCTGTTGCAGGTGCACCATTGTTATGCCGACGGGGTATCGCTGACGGGTATTTTTGATCGCCTGTGCCCGGCCTCCCCGCAGCAGCACCCTGCTATTTATGGTGCCCGGCAAACCAGAGACTTATCCCCCTGGATATCGGCGGCCAAAAGTCGGATTGAGCAATTGGTGGGTGGTGGCTTCACGTCTGAAGCAGCCACTGACAAGCCTCAGGCCGAGCAGGGAGGCCAGCGTGAGCGGGCCAGTGCGTTTTTGGATGAACTGGCCCGCAACGGTTTGAAGCTGGTGAATGAATTCAGTGATTTTCTGGCGGAGCCGGAGGATACGCCGTCTGACCTCAAGCGCCCACTGCTGGGCCGACGTCATTGCCGGTGGTCTGTGCCGGTTCCACTCGACCGGTTCCGGTCAATCGCCAGGGCGACGAATGTAACCATCAATGATGTCCTGCTCGGCTGTGTGGCGGCCGCGGTTCGCCCACGCCTTGGTATTTCGGGCGCAACTCTGGATGAAGCCGTACTGCATGCCGCCGTTCCTGTTGATATACGCAGCCGCCTGCCCGATGACTTACAGCCAGAGCCAGGTTCACTCGGCAATTACTTCGGCACAGTGTTTGTTTTCCTGCCAGTAGATGGAGAGAGTGCTCTGGAGCGGCTCTATCGCATCAAACAGGAAACCCGTCGGCTGAAGAAGAGCTGGCAGCCCGGAATCGCCTGGGCGCTTGCTGCCTGCTCCTCTATTATTCCCGAAGCCTTGCGTCAGCCGGTTTCGGATGTCTTTTACCGAAAAGCCAGTGCCGTGATATCGAACGTCCCCGGTACTCCCGAAGCGCGCTATATTGCCGGCTGCCGGATTACGGAACAGATGTTCTGGGTGCCTCAGGCCGGTGATATCGGGCTGGGAGTCAGCATTGTCAGCTACGCCGGCCAGGTTCAGTTCGGTGTGGTAGCAGACGAAGCCGTGCTGGCTGACCCCGAGGTTTTTCTGGAAGATTGCTTGCATGAGCTGTCGGAATTACCGGGTGGTTCACCTATTGTTGTTTGAGGTCTACAGTGAATGGGTAAGCGCGAGTGACCGCGTTGTCATTCACAAGCACAACAAAAGGTGACGACCATGATTTACGCACAACCAGGAAAAGACGGCTCCGTCGTTTCGTTCAAATCCCGTTATGAGAATTACATTGGCGGCGAGTGGGTTGCTCCGGTTAAAGGGCAGTATTTCGAAAACATTACGCCGGTAACCGGCGCTGTTATCTGCGACATCCCGCGTTCCTCCGCTGAGGATATTGAGCTGGCACTCGATGCTGCGCACAAGGCCGCACCGGCCTGGGGCAAAACCTCGCCGGCAGAGCGCTCCAATATTTTGCTTAAAATTGCTGACCGTATTGAGGCCAACCTGGAAAAACTGGCGGTCGCAGAAACCTGGGATAACGGCAAAGCGATTCGTGAAACCCTGAATGCCGATATTCCTCTGGCAGCAGATCACTTCCGCTATTTTGCTGGCTGCATCCGGGCGCAGGAAGGGCACATGGGGGAGATTGACCACAATACGGTGGCCTATCATTTTCATGAGCCTCTCGGCGTGGTTGGGCAGATCATTCCCTGGAACTTCCCGATCCTGATGGCCGCGTGGAAGCTTGGCCCTTGCCTGGCGGCTGGTAACTGCAGCGTGTTCAAACCGGCAGAGCAGACGCCCGCCAGCATTCTTGTGCTTATGGAGATCATTGGCGACCTGCTGCCGCCGGGGGTTATCAACATTGTTAACGGCTATGGCATCGAAGCAGGTGAGGCACTGGCGACGAGCAAACGTATCGCCAAGATCGCGTTTACAGGTTCTACACCGGTAGGCTCGCACATTCTCAAGTGCGCGGCAGAAAACATCATTCCTTCAACGGTTGAGCTGGGCGGCAAGTCTCCTAACATCTATTTCTCCGATGTTATGAAGGCCGAGCCAGAATTCGTGAGCAAGTGTGTGGAAGGCCTGGTTCTGGCGTTCTTCAACCAGGGCGAAGTGTGTACCTGCCCGTCCCGCGCGCTGGTGCAGGAAGACATGTTCGAAGAGTTTATGCAGCAGGTGGTAGAGCGCACCAAGGCCATCAAGCGCGGTAACCCGCTGGATACCGATGTGCAGGTGGGAGCCCAGGCCAGTAAAGAACAGTTCGACAAGATCATGTCTTACCTTGAGATCGGCAAGAAAGAGGGGGCTGTTGTCCTCACGGGAGGAGACAGGGAAGAAATGGATGCCGAATTCAGCAACGGCTTCTACATTCAGCCCACGTTGTTCAAGGGTGATAACAAGATGCGGGTGTTCCAGGAAGAGATCTTTGGCCCCGTTGTAGGTGTGACAACGTTCAAAACCGAAGAGGAAGCGGTGGCGATTGCCAACGATACCGATTTCGGCTTGGGTGCCGGTGTGTGGACCCGTGACACCAACCGTGCCTATCGCGTGGGGCGTAACATTCAGGCCGGCAGGGTGTGGATGAACTGCTATCACGCTTATCCGGCACACGCGGCCTTTGGCGGTTACAAAAAGTCCGGCGTTGGCCGTGAAACGCACAAGATGGCACTGGAGCATTATCAGCAGACCAAGTGCATGCTGACCAGCTACGACATCAACCCGTTGGGCTTTTTCTAAGCTTGACTCACGAGCAGGCAGGAGGAGCCATGAGTGACAACGGAACCAGTGGAATAAACACCCAAACCAGGGTAGAAAACGACAGCCTGGGCGACGTCCACGTACCTGCCTGCGCTCTTTGGGGTGCCCAGAGCCAGCGCGCCATCGATAACTTCCCGGTCAGTGGCCTGCCTATGCCGCCGGCCTTCATCTCGGCGGTAGCCCGCATTAAGCAGGCAGCGGCAGAAGCCAATACCAGCCTGGGGCTTCTCGACAATAGTCGTTGTGAGGCCATTACGGGCGCCTGCCGGGCGCTTATCCGGGGCGAATTTGCCGATCAGTTTCCGGTAGACCGCTATCAGACCGGCTCGGGTACCAGCACCAACATGAATGTTAACGAGGTGATTGCCTCCATTGCTGCCAGCAACGGCGTGGAGGTACATCCTAACGATCACGTGAATATGAGCCAGAGCTCTAACGATGTTATTCCTACGGCCATTCACGTGAGCTCGGTGGTCGGAGTCACAGAAAGACTTATTCCGGCGCTAACACACTTGCGTGGCGTTATTTACGAACGTGAAGCGCTTTTCTCCAGGCAGGTCAAAACCGGCCGTACCCACCTCATGGATGCCATGCCGATTACTCTTGGCCAGGAGTTGCGTACATGGCGGGAGCAGATTCTGGCGGTGGAAAAGCGTCTTGAAGCGTCTGCTGATGAACTGCTTGCGTTGCCTCAGGGTGGAACGGCGGTAGGCACAGGCGTGAATGCACTGCCGGAGTTTTCCGGCCAGTTTGTGAAGTTCCTGAAAGCCAACACCGGTTACTCGTTTCGTTCTCTGGAGCACAAGTTTGTAGGGCAGAGCGCGGTGGATGGCCCGGTTGCGCTCTCGGCGCAATTGCGTGGGCTTGGTATTGTGCTCACCAAGATTGCCAATGACCTGCGCTGGATGAACAGCGGGCCGATTCATGGGCTTGCCGAGATCAGCCTGCCGGTCCTGCAGCCGGGCAGCAGTATTATGCCGGGCAAGGTTAACCCGGTTATTCCCGAGTCGGTTGCCATGGTGGGGGCTCAGGTGATGGGCCTGGACAGCGCCAATGCCATTGCAGGGCAGTCGGGCAACTTTCAGCTGAATGTGATGTTGCCACTCATTGGCAGCAACCTTCTGGATATGATTGAGCTACTTGGCAATGTGACAGGATTGCTGGCGGACAAGGCTATCCGGGGCTTTACCGTCAACACTGATACACTGGACGCCAGCGTGGGCCGCAACCCGGTGCTGGTGACGGCGCTGAACCCCGAAATTGGTTACAGTTTGGCCTCGGATATTGCGAAGGAAGCCTATAAAAGCGGTCGCCCGGTTATTGATGTGGCCGAGGAGAGAAGCGGTCTCAGCAGGGAACGGCTGGAAGAGTTGATGGATCCGCTCAAGCTGACCCGGGGCGGAAACGCCTGAAATAAACGGATCAGGAGTACCGGCGTTTGCTGATATCCCTTGAGTTGTTCGTGATGCTGGTGCTGGCCAACGGCGCGCCAGTGGGTGCCGCAAAGGTTCTCAGGCGCCGCTGGTCAGCACCTGTGGATGCCGGGCTGAACTGGTTTGATGGTCGTCCGCTGCTGGGCAAAAGCAAGACCTGGCGGGGAATCGCTTCCGGTGCTTTGTGCTGTGCGCTGTTTGCCTTGGCCACCGGGCACGGTTTTGTATTCGGGTTACTGTTTGGTGTGCTGGCGCTCGCCGGGGATCTGCTCAGCAGCTTTATCAAACGCCGGCTGAGGCTCGAGCCCAGCGCGCGTATGCCGTGGCTGGATCAGGTGCCTGAGGCGGCTTGTCCTATGCTACTGGCCATAGGGTGGGGGTTGGTGAGTGCCTGGGTCGGGTTGTTCATTGTTGTGTTTTTTGCGCTATCTAACATGTGGATATCGCCTTTGCTCTATCGCCTGGGGATCCGGAGGCAACCTCACTGAGACGGCCCACGGGACAGGGTGTGAATAGTCACTTCCGGCGGGCAGTTCAGCCGCACGTTAACCACAGAAGTTCCGGCCCCGGGAGAGGTATATCCCTGCATGCCGTTGGCCTGCCAGTAGCCACGGCCAAGATGACGCGGGCAGTCTGCATCCAGTGTAAGTGGGATTCCCCCGGGCAGGCAGATCTGGCCGCCATGGGTATGCCCGCACAGGAATATGTCGTAGCCGGCATGGGAGGCTTCCCGCCATATTTCAGGAGTATGGCTGAGCAGGAGGCTGATGCCGCCAGGTGGAATGTCATCGCCTGCACGGTGCAGGTTGTGAACCTTGTAGAAGTGCGGGTCATCAACCCCAGCCAGGTACAGACGCTCCCCACCCCGCTCTATTGGGACCATTTCATTCATCAGCAGTGAGTAGCCCATGTCTTCCAGAGCGGGCACCATACGCACACTGTCGTGGTTACCAAGCACGGCATAGGCTGGCCCCCGGATTGCTTCACGCAGCTGCGCCATGCCTTCAAGGGCGGCTTCAATCGCCCCCCAGGTCTGTTTTCGGTAATCGCCAGTGAGGACACACAGGTCGTAATCCAACGGAGAAATCTGATGTATAACTGCCTGTAGGTTGGCTTCGTCCATATCCACGTGAAGATCCGTCAAGTGGAGGATACGAAAACCTTCAAAGCTCGCCGGCAGGTCAGACAGGTGAAAGCGGTTATGAACTGTGTCCAGACGCCGGCTGTTATCCTGCCCCCGCCTGAGGAGCCCCACGATTCTTAGGCAAAAGCGGATAAAACCGGGCGCAGAAGTCAGGTTTTCGAGATGAAACGAAGAGCGGTCCCGGCCTAATACTCTGGCTTCAGCTTCACGCTCAATGCCCAGGCGCTGGCGGGCATGAACTGGCCCCAGTCTCAGGCTCAGGCGGTACTCCAGAAGCTCATCCTGGTGTTCCGGTGTTCGGGCCGGTGAGTTCATCTGCGTTCCTTTGGTTTCAGGCCCGGCCTGTGCATTGTTTTGCCGAGCCCGCTCTCACATTATGGTAGGCAACAGAAGGGATGCAACCCGGCTGGTGTAAGCCAGGTAATGTGAGCTCTACTGGAAACAAAGGCTCTGGTTGGCAAAACGATGAGTTAACAGCCACAATCTGTAGCCTGTACACATTCATATCCGTAGCAGAGGGCATTATGACATCATCTTGCAGTATTCCTGGCCTGAACGTACCCCGCAGTCGCTTTCCAGAACCAGTGCAGAATCTGCAGGCTGGAGAGGGTGAGCAGAGAGTAGTGCTTGCTGGTGGTTGCTTCTGGTGTGTGGAGGCCGTGCTCCTGGCAATGGATGGCGTGAGCCGCGTAGAGTCCGGCTATGCGGGCGGATCGCGGGAAACTGCTAGTTATGAAGCAGTATGTACTGGTACAACCGGTCATGCTGAAGTGGTGGATGTGCACTACGATTCTGCCCAGGTCAGTTTTGGTGAGCTGCTCCGAGTATTTTTCTCTGTTGCTCATGATCCGACTCAGCTGAACCGTCAGGGTAATGACCGGGGCACGCAATATCGCTCTGCCGTTTTTTACGAAACCCTGGAACAAAAGCAGGTTGTGGAATCCTACATTCGCCAGCTTGATGAGGCGGGGGTTTATTCACAACCTTTAGTAACTGCCTTGGAGCCGCTGGAGGCATTTTACCCGGCTGAGGCGCAGCACCAGAACTTTGCTGCCCGGAACCCTTACCAGCCCTACATCATGGCGGTGGCGGCTCCTAAAATGGAAAAACTTATCGATGGATTCAGTGACCGGCTCAAACCGGAATATGCTGGTGCCAATTCCAATGTCGATTCTAATTCCGGGGACAACCTGGCCTGAGGAGATGAATGATGAGCAGTTCTGCTGCAGATTATGACCTGACGCCACTGACCGAGGCGCAGATTGAAGAGAAAGCGGCTGACCTGACGCCGGAAGAGCGTCAGGTGCTGTTGGATCACGGAACAGAGCATCCTTTTTGTGGAACTTTGCTGGACAACAAACTTGCCGGTGTTTACCACTGTCGGCTTTGCGAGCTTCCGCTGTTCAGTTCAAATGCGAAGTTTGATTCCGGTACCGGCTGGCCTAGTTTTTTCCAGCCGTTCGACAAGGAACATATTCGCTACATTGATGATACAAGCCTGGGGATGCCCCGCACGGAAGTGCGCTGCCTTCGCTGTGACAGCCATCTCGGCCATGTCTTTCCAGACGGGCCTCCCCCGACCGGGAAGAGGTACTGCCTGAATTCTGTTGCGATGGTGTTCCAGGAAAACAGCTAAAGCCCGGGGCGGGAGAGGGGCTTTCGGCCCTGCTCCCCCGGAGTCGACGATGCTGAGTCGCAGCCGTTGTTGTCAGCTTGTGCTGGCGGCTACCACAGTGGAGAGCAGATAGCCGGTATAAGCGACGTAAACCAGCAGCAGAATGGAGCCGTCAAACCGGCTGATGACTTTGCGCCACCCCGTCATTCCAAAGCCCATAACCAGTAGCCCAACCGTTAGCGCCAGCATCAGCGCCCAATCCCGGTACAACACTTCCGGAGCGACTGTCAGTGGCTCGATAACGGCAGCCAGCCCTACAACCGCCAGAGTGTTGAAAATACCGGACCCAATAATGTTACCCAGAATCAGATCGTGTTCGTTTTTTCTGACTGCGGCCAGGGCCGAGGCCAGTTCTGGTAGCGACGTACCAATTGCCACGATGGTCAGGCCAATCACCAGATCACTGACACCAAGGCTCTGCGCAATGGTAACTGCGCCCCAGACCAGAAGGCGAGAACTGACAACAAGCAGAATAAGACCAATAATCAGCCACATGATGGCTGTTTTCATCACCATTAGTTCGTCGGCCATCTGGGCATCAGTTTCTACGGCCATCGCGTCGCCTTTGCCTCGCATGCCCTGAAAGATCGACCAGCCCATAACCGCCGTAAATACACCCAAAAGCACCCAGCCATCAAGCCGGGAAAGCTCGCCATCCAGCAATTGCGCGCCGGCGATAAGTGTCAGGACGACCAGTAGGGGAAGTTCTTTGCGCAGTACCTGGGAATGGACTGCGATGGGCGCGATTACAGCAGTAAGGCCTACGATCAGCGCAATGTTGGTGATGTTGGAGCCATAACCGTTGCCCAGTGCAAGCCCGGGATTGCCGTCGGCGGCTGCCATAGCTGAAACGGCCAGTTCCGGTGCAGAGGTACCGAACCCGATAATCACCATGCCGATGAGCAGCGAGGGCATGCCCAGATGTTTGGCGGTTGCAGCTGCGCCTTCCACGAACTTGTCTGCACTCCATACCAGTAATACAAGGCCGGCGATGATTGCGCCAATAGCCATTCCCATAGATAAGCCTCAGTCAGGTAGCTTCCGCAAAAAAATCCGGGCCTGGAAACCCTGTGTTGCTAAGAGTGTAAGCGCCAGAAAGGTGTGCAAGATACCGCATATGGGCGGTTGAGGTCAGCCCCTTTCGGATGAAGTGCTATGCCCAAAGACGAGCAGGTGCATAGACTAAAGTTGCGGTGATATCACTTGCCAAAGAAGAGAAAATGCGCGAGAGCGTGGTGTTTCCTGTGTCCGAGTGATTACTTATAATCCGGTGCAAACCACTGTTCGTATGCTGGCGATACAACCGCTAGACTGTGGCGCAAAATCAGTTAGGGTAAAAAACCGATGGCCGTTAAACAGGCAGATGTAGTGCTGGTCGGTGGTGGCGTCATGAGCGCCACTCTCGGCATGATGCTAAGGCAGTTGGATCCGTCCATGAAAATCGTCATGTTGGAGCGTCTTGATCACGTTGCCCATGAAAGCACTGACGGATGGAACAACGCAGGAACCGGGCACGCAGGATATTGCGAGCTGAATTACACACCCCAGACCGAAGACGGGGATGTGGCTATCGAGCGCGCACTTCAGATCAATGCGCAATACGAGGTCTCTCTGCAGTTCTGGTCGCACCTGGTAGAACAGGGCATGTTGCCCGAGCCTTCAAAGTTCATCAACCGTACACCGCACCAGAGTTTTGTCTGGGGTGAAAAAGATGTGGCGTTCCTAAAGCGTCGCTATGAACGCCTCAGTGCCCATCACCTGTTCAGTGACATGGAATACACCGAGTCGCCAAGGGATCTGGAAGAGTGGATGCCTCTGGTTATTCAGGGCCGGGATCCCATGCAGCGAGTGGCTGCGACCCGTATCCGACACGGCTCAGATGTGGATTTTGGTTCGCTGACCCGGAACATGGTCGAGTATCTGCAAAGTCAGCCTAACTTCGAGCTGATGCTCGGGAGCCCGGTGCATTACATTGATCAGCGCGACAATGGCCGCTGGAAAGTCCGGGTTAAAAATCAGCATACTGGCGAGCTGACCAAGCTGGAAACTGACTTTGTGTTCCTGGGTGCCGGCGGCGGCGCCTTGCCGTTGCTGCAGAAGTCCGGAGTTGATGAAGCCCGTGGCTATGGTGGTTTCCCCGTCAGTGGGCAGTGGCTGGTATGTCGCAAGCCTGATGTCGTTGAGCGGCATCATTCTAAGGTGTACGGCAAGGCGCCGATCGGTGCGCCGCCCATGTCGGTACCGCATCTGGATACCCGAATCATCAACGGCGAGCCGGCCCTGCTGTTCGGTCCGTTTGCGGGCTTTACCACCCGTTTTCTCAAGCAAGGCTCCATCTTTGATCTGTTCGGCTCGGTGCGTACGACCAACCTTAAACCGATGTTGTCGGTGAGCAAGAGCAACATGGATCTCACCCGTTATCTGATCGGTGAAGTATTCCAATCGCACAGCGATCGTGTAGAAGCGCTGCGTAACTTCTTTCCGGAAGCGGCGGAGGGCAACTGGGAACTGCGTGATGCGGGCCAGCGGGTTCAGATTATCAAGCAGGCTGAAGACGGCGGTGGAAAGCTGGAATTCGGTACCGAAATAGTGGCTTCAAAAGACGGCACCCTGGCGGCTTTGCTTGGGGCCTCACCGGGTGCCTCTACGGCGGCTAATGCAATGATCAGCGTGATCGAGCGCTGCTTCCCGGAGAAAATCAAAACAGACGATTGGCAGGCGCGCATGAAAACGATGGTGCCATCCTACGGCCAGTCTCTGGTGAACGATGAGGCACTGCTGACGAAAGTGCGGGAAAGAACGCTCTCTACCTTGAAATTACGCTGATATTTGCGATTCTGACGCATCGGCGTAGGGTTGTAAGACACCCTGACGAAAGAAGAGAGAGCCTATGAGCGAGCATAAATATAATCCTGATAAGGGATATATTGCGTTTCTTGGATGGAGTCTCAACGCCATTGAAGCTGCTGATAAATTCGATCGCCGCTACGTGGTGGTTGCACCGGATTGGGCAGAGCCTTACTGCAAAGAGCACGATATTCCCTATGTGCCCTGGAACTTCGAGCGCCTTAACGACCGCTCTGTCGAGATTGCACAGACCCTCAAAGACATGGGGGTGGATGTTGCTATTCCCCTGTTTGAAGAAACCGTTGAGTGGGCGGGTGCCATTAATTCGGTACTGATGGACAAGCCGCGGTTGTTCGGCCAAGCCATGCTGTTGCGTGATAAAGCATTGATGAAGCGCCGTGCCCAGCTTGGCGGCATACGAGTGGGTATTTTTGAGGAAGCCCACGACAAAGGCGATGTTGTCCGCTTTCTGAAAAGGGTCAACCAGACGCTGCTCAAGCTTGATGGCGACCCCAACGACCCGATTCACCTGAAAGCTTTCGATAAGGCCGGTTGTCTTGGGCACAGAGTGATCCGTACCCCGGACGAAGTAGATTCGATCCCGGATGAAGAATTCCCCGTGCTCATGGAATCGCACCTCGATGGCTGGGAATTTGCGGTAGAAGCATGGGTTCACAATGGCAAAATTGCCTTCCTGAACATCTCCGAGTACGTCACTCTGGGCTATTCCGTTTTCGTGCCCGCTACGCCCGATCTTGAAAAGTATCGAGACCAGATCCGCGGCGAAATCGAAAAGCTGATCAAGACGTTTGATATTGATTTCGGCTTTGTGCACCCGGAATATTTCGTGACCAGCGACAGCACCATGTACTTTGGTGAAGTGGCATATCGGCCACCAGGGTTCAAGGTTTTCGAGCTGCTTGAAAAGGCTTATGGTTTCAACGCTTATCAGGGCCTGATCCTCTCGTTTGACCCCAAAACCACGCCTGAAGAAATCAAAGCCTTCTTCCCGAAAGAAGTGGTGGATGCCAAGGGCTACGCCGGTTGCTTTGGTGTGTACCCACGGCGCCGAGTGGTCAGCAAGCTGGAGATTCCCGAGGAAACTGAGAATCACGAGTACTTTGAATCTCACGAACTGACGCCTCCGGTTGAGGAAACCGTCACCAAGCGCACGGCATTCGGCACCCATTGGGGACTGATTTACTTCTTCGGTGAAGACCCATATGTGATGCGCGATCTCCTGAAACATCAGGAAGATCTGGATTTCTATGTATAATCGGGCGATGCACTAACAACTATGGGGTTTGATGCAGGCCCTGAGGAACATCGTTTGAACGATCAGCAATCGGGCAATGCAATAGTTTCGCCTGTGAATCTGGACAAGCTGGCACAAAGGCTGGATGACTCGATTCGGGTTCTGGAAGAAAGCCGGTCCTTTGCGAAGGTTGGCAAACTTCCGAACGTGTTTGATCTTGTCCGCAGGATACTGATGCGGCCGGAAGGTTGTGCGGTGGTTGAAGCACGGGCCGAAAGCCTGGAAAAGGCCGGTGTGTTTGCCGGCACGGACTGGGCGGAACCCGCCATCTTGCTGCCGGCACTAACCACATACGCGCTGCAAAGCCCGAATGCAGACACGGTGGTTGTCGAAGCGCTCAGCGAGCTTCGGCTGCTAGCCGTGGTCCGCGGGGCCTACCTTCATCCTTCAGTGTCCGCCGAGCAGGCTCACCGTTACCTGACTCAGGTTCTTGCGATCAACCTCGGCTTGCTGTTCGGCATGACCGGCGAAGCCGAGCGTGAGCAGGGCAAGCTATCGCTGATCAGCCAGCACGTTGTGAAGCACGTGGCCCAGCATATTGGCTACGAACATGTGATTGACAGCCTGATTGAAGAAATCTGGCGCATTTTGCAGCAGCGGCCGATTCAAGTGGCTGGTGTGCGCAAGATGATCACTCAGATCGCTATTTGCGGGGCTGAGCCAGATGCTGATCTCGGCAGTGCCGGGCGCGGAGCGGATCGGCTGATCTCCAGCCTTTATGGCCCGACGCGTGGATGCAGTGAAGATCCAGGTACGGTGGTTTACCAGCAGCGTCTGGAAACCATGGATTCCCAGACATTGCAGAATGAAGCCACCGGATTCGCCCGCTCCATGCACGATACCGGTTTGGTGTCGCCCTACCACGCATCCTTTGTACGCTACATCCTGGAAAACCACGACAATCTGCTCAGCGAAGCGTTAGGGCTCTCCAGCACAGGTCGCGACTGCCTGATGTGTTACCGGGAGTTGGTGTGTACTTTGATCACCGAGGGTATTTTCCCCGAAACGGCTCAGGGTCTTTATGGCCTAGCGCTCTTGCTGGAACGCGGCATTCTGTATCAGCCGCCCGTCGCCCCCGCCCTCTGGCGTCAGGCCCGGATGAATTTGTGCCCACAAGCTCGCGAGCGCCTGCAGCTCGCCTATGGCTATCAGCCTCAGGCGGCTGCCTGGCTGATTCAGGGCGTGCTTAACATGTTGGGGCAGCCCTTGGGTGTTGGTCAGGGAAATAACCCGACCTGTCAGTCTGCCAGGGCCTTGTCCATGTGGGCTTATAACGATCCGGATTATCTATTGCAGATGGTGGCCTGGGCCGCCCGGGATAATGAAATTGTCATGCATTTTGAGGGGCAGCCCGTCTCCTCAGCACGTAGCCTTGGCGGCGTGGCTTCAGAGGTAACCCTTGATCTCGATCCAGTGTCACTGGTTGTGGTGCCGCATCTTGACCGCATATACGGCGAGATGGGCCGCATGTGCATCGGGCGCGAAGGCGATCCTCACAGATGGGTGAATCCGGAATTCCACGGTTGGTCTGCAGGGCGGGGTTTTGCCATCAATGTGGATGTGGCTACCGGTAACCTGGATGACCTGGAAGGTTTTATCCGGCATTTCTACGCCAGCTATCACCCTTACTACAACGGCAATCAGCCTCTCATACACCCTCAGCCTGCCGGTGTTGCCATAACTGACAGGGCCGCACGCTTTATTGGCTGGCACGCCATAACGATCCTCCGGGCGGCTCTGGACCCGGAAGGCGAGATGCGTGTGTATTTCTACAACCCGAACAACGACAGCGGCCAGAGCTGGGGTGATGATGTGCACGTGAACACGGAGGGCTGCGGGGAACGATTCGGTGAGGCCTCTCTGCCGTTCGAGCAGTTTACGTCCCGGCTGTACATATTCCATTTTGACCCCCTTGAGCATGGCGAGCCAGCGGACGTAGGGGAAGAAGAGCTGCAACGTGTTATGGAGCGCGTATACCGGAGCTGGGGCGAACACCGTTTACCTGCGAAGGAACTGCAGGCAGAGCCGCCGCAGACGGAGTAAACCGATCATCCTGCCTATTGCTCAGGCTGGCTGGCGCCCCTGAGCATGGCATGCAGCAGTTCGTCCGCATCAAACTTGGTTAGAGCCTCGTTGGCGCCCACCTGCTTGGCATAGCTCAGGCTCATCTCACTGTTCAGTGATGTGTGCAGAATGATGTAGGGCTGCTTGAGCGCACGGTTATCCCGCACATCAAATGCTAGCTCGTAGCCGTCCAGCCCAGGCATCTCAATGTCGCTCACCAGAATATCAACGGGTTGCCCGGCCTCGTTGTCTTTCAGAAGAATTTGCAACGCTTCGTCACCGTTGATGGTGACCTGATAGGAGATATCCTTTGCGTCCAGCACATCGCATAGCTGTTTACGGGCGATACGAGAGTCGTCCACCAGTAGGATGTTGAGGGCTTTCAGGGTTTCGCTCTGGACGTCGGTGAGTACTACATCCTCGGTATTCAGTGAATCGGGGTATACATTCGCCAGCAACAGCTCAACATCCAGCAGTTGAATGATATCGCCTTCAACATCCAGTAGCCCGGTTATAAACGCCTTGTCTCCCAACGCGGCCGGTGGAGCCTTTACCTTTTTCCAGTCGGCCTCGATGATTTTCTCTACGCCTCGCACCAAAAAACCCGTTTCCTGACGTTGGACATCCGTAATCATGATGGACGAATTTTTCAGCTCCTCCGTCTTTAAAGCTGGATAGCCGACTGCCGCAGCCATATCAATCACCGGTACGGCGGAGCCGCGGAAGTTGGTTGCTCCAACGACGGCGTGGTGGCTGTGGGGTAACTTGGTAAGCGGTTTGAAGGGCAATATTTCGCGGATCTTTAGTGTGCCAATTCCGAACAGCCGGGTGCCGGACAGCCTGAATAACAGCAGTTTCTGGGATTGCTTGGCTTTGCTGGACATAACACTGGATCCTTACAGATAAAGCCGAAGCGTTAATACGAATAATGGCTCGTGGATGAGGGTACAACCGCATAGGCCAGGATTTCTACCAGCATTTCTTCCCGGGCAAATCCGGACACAATAATCGCCGCCCGATTGGGGAAGGGCTCTGATACGAAATCTGCGTAGACACGGTTAACGGTGGCAAGATGCTCCCGATCCGTCACGTAGATGACAACCTGAGTGAGGTCGGATACACGGCTCCCGGCACTTTCCAGAGTGTGTTTCAGGTTGGCCAGAGTTTGGATGATCTGTGGCTCGATACCACCGTCTACTACCTTGCCTTCGGCATCAATGGGGATCTGTGCCGTAAACAGAATGCCATTGCCCACGGTGGCCCAGGCCAGAGGAGACTTGGAAGCGGGTAAACTTGTATTAACCGGATACGGGTTCATTCGTGTGTCCTCAGTCGTTGTCATTTGTGCCAGCGCCTGCACCCTGGCGTGAGCCATCAGAAGCTTCTACCAGCATTTTGGTGGCCTGGGTCTTCAGCCGTTCCCAAACCGCTGCATCTACTTCGATCCCTTCAACCAGTGAGCGTTCATGCCAGCTTGCCATAGTATCCCGGTCCTGGCGTAAAAGATCGTTCAGCGGCGCATCCGGTTTCAAGTCTGGCAACAGGTTCACGTGGTTCACCATGACCAGTGTTATGCCATCATTGGGCTCAGTGTCGTCCGGTGTGGATGGCAGACTGTACATGCAAATATCCGGTTCGGCGTCACCGGCTTTAAAACTCACAAGAATTTCTGTCAGCGGTTCATGGGCATTGCGCCAGAACGCAGTCACGCTCATGTTACGACGGGCTATGCGTGACAGGTACCCCACAATCAGCATGCGATTGTGGCAGTGGCGGATTTTGGTAACCGAGAGCCCTCGGGCCCGGCATTTCGCGTAGCCCAGCTCAATCGCCAGGCTCGCATGGCCCAGTACCGTTTTGTTATGGGCATCCACAACGCATAAATCCGCGTCCTGGTAGATGAGTTCAGGTGGCTGGGATTTGTCCTCGTTAAGCAGGAAGTCCAGTCCCTTTTTAAGCGCTGCAATGCCGTCCAGTCCATGTGCCTCCATCCAGGCGACTACGTCTGCGGCATCATTGGCATCGCCGTCCTCAAAGCCAATGCCACTAAAGGCTTTTCGGGATAGTCCCTGCAGTTCGTTGAACGAGACCTTCATGATGCACCACCCTTGAAAGCTTGGTGGGTTTTTCCGGTCTCGATGTGGGGCTCCAAAGGGAAGCCCCAGTCATCCAGTTGTTCCAGCGAAAACTCCGGGTTTTTTAGCTCACAAGGCAGCGGCGCGCCCTGGAACAGTGTAATACGCACCCAGCGGTCGGATTTTGGATCAAATCTGCTGGCGCCGAAGAACGACAGCTTGGTTCTTAACAGGTGCATCGGCTTCATGTCCCGATGCCAGAGGTTTGCGCGGATTTCACCATAGGGTGTTTCGCCCATGGTCTGAATACGGCGCACGCATTCCTTCTGCTCCGGATGTGCCATGAGAAACTCCACCACCATAGCGTTTGGGTTGCGCTCCAGAAAGCGCTCGAGCTTGGTGTGGCAGCGGCTGATCCGTGGACCAATCGCCAGAGCTGTTTCTTTTTCGGCTCCGGACTCGCTTCCGCGTATACCTAGCCTCGGTTCTTCTTTCTCAACCGAGCGGTACCAGAACCAGTAGTTGTCGTCGGCGCAGTCTTCGCGGTAGGTCAGAGCCCAATCAAACTTTTGGTTAATCAGATCTTTTAGTTGCCGGGCTTTCATATCCGGCTGCAGATCCATGGATTCCTGGCAGCCGAGTTCGTCATCGAGGCTGTCTACAAGTTCCGGGTAAAGCTCAATCAGCATCGTATTGATGAGTTCCTGGGCTTCCAGCGAACAGTGCTCCCGGGCCCAGATTATAAGGTCTTCGTAGAGCGCCTGGTGGGCCGGAGTGCGGTCCAGCCAGTCTATGACTTCTGCCACAGAGCCTGTCGTTTTCAGATTGCGAAGGGTTTGTTCCCGGTCCTCTGTTCTGGTCTGTTGCAGGTGATTGAGGGCGCGGGCCATCAGTGCGCGCAGCTTTGTATGGGTCTGCTCGCAGGCAGGTTCTTCACGGGCGCTGGCGAGTGCGCGCTCTCTGCCGTAGACCCATTGCTGAATCAGTTGCGGGTGGTTAATCAGGAAGGGAGCCATGCCAAGCCCTGTCGAGTTTCCAACGCCCAGATAGCGTTGCAGCTCGGGGTGCAAGGGTACTGCCTGTTCTAATGACTGTACCCTTGCAAGGTGGTTTAGCTGTTCAATCGAAAACTGACGCAGTACATAGACGGCAAGCATCTGGGCGGCAAACGGGCGATTGAAGTCCGGATTGCGCTCAAGCCGGGCAAAGTCGGCGATGCCGAATTTTCCGTTGCCATATACCGCTGTGGTTCTGTAAAGGTAGCCCACTGCTGTCAGCCAGGCCGGATCGGGCTGTTGGCCAGCCGCCAGAGCCCCTACAAACTGACTGAAATTGCGCAGGCTTTTGTTGGCCCGGGAGATTACGAAAACTCTCGGATGCTGCCGCCCAGCCTCCTGCAAAGGCACGTTGGCGGCCATCTGCTCCAGCAAAGAATTTTCTACTTCACCCTCAACCAAGGCAAAAGTGACATCCCACGCTTCCGCGATCACCCGGTCGGAACGTTGCTCCGGCGCCAGGTCTCGGGAAAAAATCACACAGTGGTAGCAGTTGGCCGGTGTAGTGATCCGGTAGACCGCGAGGCCGTGGCCCGTGGAATCCAGATCAAACACCGTGTTCGTAATCTGCCATCGTTCTGTGATCATCTTGCGCATCAGCGATCTTACAAAGCTGAGCCTGCTGGCAAACATGCTGCCAAGCCGTTCCAGCTTCATCACCTCGCTTGCGGGCCGTAGGTTTTCCAATGTAGATGCAGAGGTTGCTGAAAACATGATGTCACCCTTGCCTGTTGAGGCTAGAATTTTCAAGCTACTAGGATATGAGCTTCTGCTCCCGCGCCATGGCATAGGCCGCTTTGGGGCCTAGCCACAGTGTGGGCAGCAGAATCAGTGACACCGGAATGGCCGTGATCACAATAAACTGCTGAAGCACGCTAATCTGGCCGGCGCCCATGTAGAGCAGAACGCCCGCCATACCTGCCATAGCCAAACCCCAGAATGCTCGTACAAAGGTGTTCGGCTCGTCATGACCTGAGCTTACAACAGCGATGGAATAGCTCATGGAGTCACCGGTGGTTGCCACAAAAATGGTGGTCAGCACCAGAATGGCCAGGGCCATGAACGCACCGCCGGGAAGAGCCTGAGCAACCGTAAGAGTGGCTACATCGAAGCGGAAGTTGTTCAGGGCTTCTGCGAGATCGATCACGCCAGTCATCTGGTAGTAGATGCCTGAGCCGCCCAGCAGGGTGAACCAGATCGTGGTGGCAATAGGCGCCATAACGGCAACCGCCAGAATCATGTCCCGAATGCTTCTACCGCGCGAGATGCGGGCAACGAAGATAGCCATCAGCGGTGCATAGCCAATAAACCATGCGAAGAAGAACACCGTCCACCACTGCATCCACCAGCCGGGTGCGGTTTCCGCGGTCATGGTCGCCATTTCCATGAACGAGGAAACGTACTGCCCCATGCTCTGGAAATAAGTGTTAGTCAGGAACAGCGTGGGGCCAAAGATAAAGATAATCGCCGCTACAGCCAGCGCCAGGAAAACGTTCAATCGGCTCAGGAACTGAATGCCGCGATGAATGCCGGTAACGGCAGAGGTTACGTAGATAACGGCGAGCACCACCAGGATAGCCATTTGTGTGGCCAGACTGTCGGTTAGGCCAAACAGCTCGCTGAGGCCGAAGCTCATCTGGGTTGCCAGAAAACCGATGGGGCCAACCGTGCCCGCAACCACAGCGATCACGCAGCATGCATCAACGACACTGCCCAGCCAGCCGCTCATGATGCGCTCACCAAACACCGGGTAAAGCAGCGTTCTTGGCTGCAGTGGTTTGCCTTTTACATAGTGGGCGTGGGCCAGAACAATGGCCGCCAGAGTACCCAGAACTGCCCAAGCCAGAAAGCCCCAGTGCATGAACGATTGCGCCATGGCATTGGAAACGGCTGCAGCTGTGCCGGGTTCACTCGTGTAGGCCGGCGGCGTTACAACAAAGTGGTAGATTGGCTCGCCGGCAGCAAAGAACACACCGCCTCCCGCCAACAAGGTACACATAATGATGGAGAGCCAACGGAAGGTGCTCATCTCTGGCTTGTCCAGGTTGCCAATCTTGGCTCTAGCCGCTGGCGTGCAGGCCAGGCCTATTGCGATAAAGAACGTTGCCAGTAGCAGCATCTGGAAGTACGTGCCAAAAACCTTGGCAGTCCAGGCAAAACCGTTGCCAATAAGATCAGCAACGCCCTTTAGATCGAAAAGAGAGAACCCGACGAACAGAACAATGAAGCCAACGCTTAGCGTAAGTACAACCGGGTCACCAAGCTGGGCTATGGAATAGTCCCCGCCTGACTTTATATTATTGTTTTTCATCACGCTTACCTCTAGTTTTGGGTACCGCTGTATAGTTGATTCAGCCAGTTAAGGCCCATGATCTTCTCAACCTCTGTTTCCGAAAATCCTTTTCGTTTTAGTCCCTCAATAATGGCAGGGAAGTCGCGATTGTCCTTAAACCATGACAGTGGCCTGGGCCAGCCAGCATTGTTTTTGTTGCCTTCGCCAAAATCCATTTGCTTCGACCAGCGCCCGTTGCGCATCCAGTCCAGAACGGACGGGGGTTGCCCCTGACACAGATCAGTCCCGATACCAATGTGATCGATACCCATCAGGTCAGCGGTATCGGCCACCATGTTGCAAAAACTTTCCAGCGTGCAATCGGGGCCGTCTTTCAGGTGGAATGGATAGACTGAAAAGCCCAGTAGCCCACCGCTTTCGGCGATTGCTTTCAGTACCCGGTCAGACTTGTTGCGCTTTGCTGGGTGAAAAGATGCCGGGTTAGCGTGAGAAATAATTACCGGTCGGCTGGATAGTTCTATGGCATCCATGGTGGATCTTTCCGAGCTGTGGGACATGTCGATGATCATGCCAACCCGGTTCATCTCCTCGATAGCCTGGCGCCCAAACCGGCTAACACCGCTGTCTTCAGACTCGTAACAACCAGCCGCAAGCAGGCTCTGGTTGTTGTAGGTCAGTTGCATGATCATCAGGCCAAGGCGGCGCATGACGGCGATCATGTCGATGTCATCTTCAATAGGCGAACAGTTCTGCGCGCCAAAAAATACGCCCACCCGATTGGTCTCTTGAGCACGCTCGATATCGGCGGCTTCATAAACCGGCATGATCAGGTCGCTGTGTTGTTCAAAGCGCCGGTTCCAGTCGCCGAAGCGTGACAGGGTTTCGCGGGTGTTTTCGTGATACACCAATGTCGCGTGTACTGCCGAAACACCGCCGGCGCGCATTTGTTCGAAAATCTCCCTGGACCAATTGGAGTATTGAAGTCCATCAATGGTAAGCATGGAATTAGACCTCGTCTCAGGCGCGCACATAGCAAGTTTTTACAACGGTATAAAACTCGCGGGCGTACTGGCCCTGTTCGCGGGGGCCAAAACTGGAGTTTTTACGGCCACCGAAAGGCACGTGATAATCCGTTCCGGCTGTGGGCAGATTGACCATGACACAGCCAGTTTGCGCCCGCGCTTTGAAATCGGAGGCGAGTTTGAGAGAGTTGGTGATAATCCCGGCAGTAAGTCCGTATTGAGTATCGTTAAGCGTGGTCAGAGCGGTTTCGTAATCGGCCACCCGGATCACACAGGCGATGGGACCGAACACCTCATCACGGTTGATTGCCATAGCGTTTGTAGTGTCGGTGAACAGAGCCGGCGCCATGTAATACCCATCTGTTTCGGCTTCAACAATAAAGCCGCCGAAGGCGAGGGTGGCACCGTCTGCTTTTGCGCGCTCAATCCACGCCATGTTGGATTCAAACTGGCGCTTGTCGGCAATAGGGCCGATTTGAACGCCCTCTTGCAGAGCGTGCCCGACTTTGGCCTGCTCAAGCCGTGCTTTCAGCTTTGCCACGAACTCATCGTGAACTGCATCGGTCACAATCAGCCGCGACGAAGCCGTGCATTTCTGCCCGCTGCCGGAATAAGCGCCGTTGAACGCGGACTCCACAGCAAGGTCCAAGTCGGCATCATCGAGCACGATCAGCGCGTTCTTTGAGCCCATCTCGAGCTGACACTTCACCAGGTTGCCCACGGTGGCCGAGGCAACTCTGCGGCCCACTTCAAGGGAGCCGGTAAAGGTAATGGCTTGTATATCCGGGCTATTGATCAGGGCTTCGCCGGTCTCAGTGCCGGAACCCATCACCAGGTTAAAAGTGCCGGCAGGGAGATCCTGCTTGCTGATGATTTCAGCCAGTGCCCAGGCGCTGGCAGGTACCAGGTTGGCGGGTTTGAATACCACGGCGTTGCCAAACGCCAGTGCGGGTGCAATTTTCCAGACAGCCGTTGCCATCGGGAAGTTCCAGGGGCTGATAACACCTACGACACCCAGTGGTTCGCGCCGTATGTCGATTTCTACGCCCGGGCGAACAGACTCTGCACGCTCGTCAATCTGGCGCAGTACTTCTGCGGCGTAATAATGGAAAAACTGACCAGAGCGGTAAACTTCTCCTTTGCCTTCCGCCAGTGGCTTACCTTCTTCCCGGGATAGCAGCTCGCCCAGTTCATCCTGCCGGGCAATCAGCTGGTCGCCAATCGCCATCAAAATTTTGTAGCGTTGCTCCAGGCCGCTTTTACTCCACTGCGCAAAACCGTTTTGCGCAGAGCTGATAGCATCGTTGGTTTGCTCAGCGCTTGCCTGATCGAACTCGCCGATAATGTCACTGAGATCTGATGGATTAATGTTAGTGATGCTGCTGGCGCCGGTTACCCATTGGCCATTAATGTAAAGCGGATGAGAGTTGGTCATGAATGCCTCCTTTATTACGATGCAATCATGGTAATCAAGATGTAATAATAAGAATAATCAATAATAAAGATTGAATGATAAATTATTTTTATTAAGCGGGTGGTATGTTGTCAGATCTCAAAATCCAACAGTTGCGCTATGTGATCGCCGTTGTCGAAGAAGGCAGCTTTCGTGCCGCCGCCAGGCGATTGCACCGAACCCAGCCGGCGCTTTCAATGGCCGTACGTGAGCTTGAGCAGCACCTGGGGCAGAATCTCTTTGAACGTGGCTCTAAAAACCGGCTGACGCCTTTTGGCGAGTACTGTATGCCGCGATTCCGTGATCTGACTGGCCAACACGACCGGTTGGCAAAAGATGTGATCAACTATGCCGATGGCAAACAGGGGCATATACACATAGCTACAGTGCCCTCCGTGGCCAGCCGCATCATGCCGTCGTTCCTGGCAGATTTTATCGCCCGCTTTCCGGGGCTTAATATCAGTTTGCACGATGAAAATGCCCATTACGTTTGCCAGATGGTGGCGCACGGTGAAGTTGATCTGGGCATTACCAGCCTGTGGCAGAGCGATGAAGAGCTGGAATATATTCATCTATTTGAGGATAAAATCGGGGTTGTGTGCCATCAGGATCATCCTCTGGCATCCCGGGAAACGTTAGATTGGCGGAGTTTGCAGGGCGAAAAACTTATACGTAACGGCACTTCCAGGCTATTGATGAATACTGCCGCTTCCGAGCTTGTGGAGAATAGTGCTTTTTATATTTCTAACATGATTTCATTGATTGCCATGCTGGAAGCTGGCGCTGGTATTACCACTCTGCCACGGTTGGCCTTCCCGGAATACAGCGCTAATCTTCGTTTTATTCCCCTGCACGAGCCCGATGTTGTGCGCCGGATAGGTCTTGTAAAAGCGGCCAACCGGACACTCGCTCCTGCCGCGCAGGCAATGCAGGCGTTTGTGTTAGAGAAGTTGCGGCATGACGGGGAGTGATTTTTCCGATCCTTACAAACTCACCCCTCCCGTGAAAGTCAGGGGCTTTCCGGAAGGGAGAGTCAACGTATTCAGCTTTTCTGTGTTACTGGCAGCTGAGCTATAAGATTCTGCTCACGGGCCATCGCATAGGCCGCTTTAGGTCCGAGCCATAGTGAAGGCAGCAGAATCAGTGAAACCGGAATCGCTGTGATCACAATAAACTGCTGAAGCACGCTTATCTGGCCAGCCCCCATATACAGAAGAACGGCGGCCATACCTGCCATGGCCAGGCCCCAGAATGCCCGCACAAACGTATTCGGCTGATCATGGCCAGAGCTTACAACCGCGATGGAATAGCTCATGGAATCACCGGTGGTTGCCACAAAAATGGTGGTCAGCACCAGAATGGCCAGGGCCATAAAGCCACCGCCCGGCAGAGCCTGAGCAACGGTGAGGGTCGCCACATCGAAGCGGAAGTTGTTCAGTGCGTCTGCGAGATCGATCACGCCGGTCATCTGGTAATAGATGCCTGAGCCACCCAGCAGGGTGAACCAGATTGTGGTGGCAATGGGAGCCATAACAGCAACCGCCAGAATCATGTCCCGGATGGTTCTGCCGCGCGAGATGCGTGCAACGAAGATAGCCATCAGCGGTGCATAGCCGATAAACCATGCAAAGAAGAAAACCGTCCACCACTGCATCCACCAGCCGGGAGCGGTTTCTGCCGTCATGGTCGCCATTTCCATAAATGAGGAAACGTACTGCCCCATACTCTGGAAGTAGGTGTTAATGAGAAACAGTGTGGGGCCGAAGATGAAAATAATGCCCGCTACAGCCAGCGCCAGGAATACGTTCAGACGGCTTAAAAACTGGATGCCACGATGAATACCGGAAACGGCAGACGTCACATAAATGATGGCGAGGCCAACCAGAATGGCCATTTGTGTGACCAGGCCGTCGCTCACGCCGAAGAGTTCACTCAGGCCGAAGCTCATCTGGGTAGCCAGAAAGCCAATCGGGCCAACTGTGCCGGCAACCACGGCGATTACGCAGCAGGCATCTACAACGCTGCCCAGCCAACCACTCATGACGCGCTCACCAAACACCGGATAAAGCAGCGTTCGCGGCTGTAATGGCTTGCCCTTCACATAGTGAGCGTGGGCCAGAACAATCGCCGCCAGCGTTCCCAGAACGGCCCATGCCAGAAAGCCCCAGTGCATGAACGATTGCGCCATGGCATTGGAAACCGCTGCAGCTGTGCCAGGCTCACTGGTGAAGGCTGGCGGAGTGACAACAAAGTGGTAGATCGGCTCGCCGGCAGCAAAGAACACACCGCCTCCGGCCAGCAACGTACACATAATGATAGAGAGCCAGCGGAACGTGCTCATCTCTGGCCGGTCCAGGTTGCCGATCTTAGCTTTGGCTGCAGGCGTGCATGCCAGGCCTATAGCGATAAAGAAAGTTGCCAGCAGCAACATCTGGAAGTAGATGCCAAAAACTTTGGCGGTCCAGGCAAAGCCGTTACCGATAAGGTCGGCCACCGCTTTGACATCAAAAAGTGAGAAACCGACGAACAAAACAATGAAACCAATGCTGAGTGTCAGTACCACAGGATCACCAAGCTGGGCGATGGAGTAATCCCCCCCGCGCTTGAGATTGTCATTCTTCATAAAAACTAACCTTTGTGTTTAATTACCTTCGCTTGCCTGTGTTGCCTGACAAAACCGTTCGGTGTGATTCTTGCTGCTTTCTGCAGGGCCGATCTGCATTGAACAGCAACTGATATGCGCTTAGGTCGATACTGGATACTGAGCGGGTCGCGACCTTGCCACAAAGCTGGCTCTAATACCAACGGCACAGTGCTTGATCGGCGTAAGGCAACAGCTTTGTTTCAAGTAGCGACGTAATCCTTCAGACGCTCAGAGCTCACAGTCGGTCCCGTCCCAGGATTTAAAGCATCCAGTCTCGGATAACCTGAGCTCATCAATCTGCTTCCGTAGCCCCGGCACGGCTTCTTCGAGCGTCAGATCTGCCGAGTCGCCTCCCATGTCGGTTGCCACCCAGCCCGGATGATAGATGCCCACTGCGATGCCTTCACTTTCAAGACTTACCGCCAGATTACGCCCCAGGTTTATGGCCGCCGCTTTGGAGGCACGGTAAATAAACCGGTTACCCGCTGGTGAATTCTGTGATCCCATCTGGCTGGCAATGATGGCTATTTTCGGAGTTTCACCTGCGTTCCGGCTGGCCCGCAGGTTGGGTAGCAGGGCCTGAACCACCAGAAAGACACCGGTTACATTGACGGCAAAAGACTGCGCCCAGAGTTCCGGCGCGTATCCTGTCTCCAGCTCATCGGACTTATCCAGAGAAACACCGGCATTGCAGACCAGGGTGGAGATTGGGCGCCCTTCGAGGCGTTTTGCGAGTTGTTTGATGCTGGAGGGATCGGCGACATCGAGCGGCTCCATACCGGGGGAGTTCCGGGCTGTCTGAATTACCTTCTTTCCTGCACTTTGCCACTCCCCGGCCAATGCGCTACCTATGCCACGGTTGGCACCCGTAATCAGAATCGACATCCGAGAATCTCCTTAGCCGCTAGGAATTTGGCGGAAGCTGCCGGAATGGAAGTCCGCCGTTATCGTTATGTTGGTACTTACTTACCTTTTAACTCTCAACTGGCTACTCTGTATTCATAAGGATCCATGCGATGCGAGGGTGCATGGCCCATGCCGCCAAGCGTCGCACAAACGGACCTGGAGTTCTCTATGAAGGCTGGCCAAAGGCGTAACCATTCTCTTTCTGCCCCTGTTTTCGCCAACCTGAAGGGTGTCTGGCGTTCGCAGGGATACGGCAAAATACTGCTGATAGAAAGCGACCAGTACACCCTGTTTGAAGAAACCACCATTAGTTGCCGCAAGCTTTATACAGGGAGCATCGAGGAGCTCAGCCATTTTTACGAAGATCTGGTGGTATCCCCGGGTGGGCAGGCGTTCAGTGCCCATCGTGTCAGCGGTGTGGCGCGTATCAGCTTTCGTCGCCTGAAAGCATTACCGGCCAGTGCCGCGGAAAGCCGGAGGCATGAGACAAAGGACCCAGAGCACAACTTCGAAATATTTTGGCGAACCTTCCACGAACAATATGCCTTGTTTGAACTGAAAGGCGTGGCCTGGGATCAGGCGTACCACACCTATCGCCCGCAGATTAATGCGCGCAGTTCACGAGAAACCCTGTTTGCAACCATGGCAGCCATGCTGCGGCCGCTTAAGGATGGTCACATCCGTTTGAATACACCCTGGGGCCATTACAGTGCCGGCGCTCAACCCGCACTTTACCAGCGGCTGACACAGGAACTTGAAAATGCCAACGATGACCGGGAACTCGTAAGTTATTTGGGCGATCTGAATGGGTGGCTGCACGACGTCATTCACGAGGACTATCTCGCGAGCGGCATTAGCCACGGTGGCAACCGGCTGGTGGGGTGGGGGCGTCTTAATGATGCCATCGGTTACATGAATATCCGGGCCATGGCCGGCCAAAGCGGCAAGACCGGGGAACCGGCGGCTGATCTGAGTGCCGTTGACGGTGTAATGCAAAAGGTGCTGGCGGATGTTGGCGAGCTCCCCAACCTGGTAGTCGATCTCCGCAATAACGGCGGTGGGTATGATGGCGTCGCGCTGCGGTTTGCCGCCTATTTGATGGACCGAAAGCGGCTGGCTTTCACCAAGTCGGCCCGTCATGGCAGTGGGTTCACCGGCAAGCAGGCCATCCATGTCACCCCTGTGAGCCAGACCTACCGTGGCAACCTGTTTGTGCTGACCAGCGAGCTAACGGCCAGTGCCGCGGAAATCTTTGTGCTCTCATTGCTTCAGCACCCCCGCATCACCCTGATTGGCGAGCCTACCCAAGGCATCCTTTCTGACACCCTTGAGCGCCACCTGCCAAATGGCTGGCACCTGACCTTATCCAACGAAATCTACCGGGCCTACGATGGCGAGGTATACGAAGATGTCGGCATCCCGCCGCACATCCGTCTGAACTATCTTGGACGAAAGGGGCGCGAGGAAGGCAAGGATCCGATGCTGGAGCGGGTGCTTAAGCTGGTCAGAGGGTGATGGGCGAACTTTTACCGACTTTATTGGAAGTGTAGAACGAAAAAAGGTCGCCATCGGGCGACCTTTTTAATTCCCCGGTTCCGCTATTAGGCAGAAGCAGTGGTTGTTGTCTTATTGGCCGGACTCTTGCTCGCAGTCGGCTTTTTAGTGCTGACCTTGTGCTTGGTAGACTGCGCCACGCTGGTTACGTCATCAGCGGCGTCAGCTACAACTTCAGAGACCTCATCGGCACCCTCAGCTGCTTCTTTCTCAAGCTTTGACACGATGTCGGCAGCAAAGCCACCCATACGCAGGTTCAGGCTGCGAAGCTGCTCGAACAGCGTTTCACTGTAGCCGTAGTAACGTGTGCGCAATGACTTGACACTGTATTCACGAGCGCCAGATTCCAATTTCTCAGCGTACTCGAAAGGCTTGGCAGATAACTTCTTCTGTTGCTCTTCTGCGGCGTTGATGCCTTTCTCGACGATTTCCTGAATCTGTTGCTGATATGTTTTGAGTTTACCCATTTTGGATCTCCTGATTGCTAGTAATTGCTTTAATTGAAGAAGGATTCACCAACCGAATTTGTCGACGGGAATCCGTCTAACTTCAAACTATGGGCCTACAGTACGGTGAAAAATTAGAGTGTTCATACTAGAGCGCAAAAAAATTTCGTTGAAAACTGGGACCGTTGAAAACCGGGACAGATTTATTTAAGCAGAGATCGGTAAGGGGTTTCAGTCTCATCCGCGACGGGTGCCAGTGTGTAGTCGTGTGGGGAGTCCGGAAGTGCACCGGCCGGGCGCCCACTGCACCGGCAACCTTTGTGCAAATAATGCACAACCAACTCGACATTGGAGGCCTAGGTCTCTATAGTGCGCCTCCATTTGTGTACGCCCTCTACGCCTCATATCGCGCTACTGGTTAACACCTTCTATTTGTCTGCTTCCAGGAATACGTCTTTGATCTCCACCGCAAACATCACCATGCAGTTTGGCGCTGAGCCTTTGTTTGAAAACATTTCCGCCCAATTCGGTAACAATAATCGCTACGGTCTGATTGGTGCAAATGGCTGCGGTAAATCGACGTTTATGAAAATCCTGAGTGGGGACTTGGTGCCGACATCCGGCAACGTCTCGATTATCCCCGGACAGACCATCGGCACCCTGAGCCAGGACCAGTTTGCCTTCGAAGACTACAGCGTGGTCGATGCCGTTATCATGGGCGATGCGGAGTTATGGAGGGTTAAGCAGGCCCGTGATCGCATTTATGCACAGCCCGAAATGACCGAAGAAGACGGTATGGTCGTGGCCGGGCTGGAGGTCGAATTCGCCGAAATGGACGGCTACACCGCCGAAAGCCGTGCTGGCGAAATACTGCTGGAAGCCGGCATCGAGGAAGCGTTCCATTTTGGCCTGATGAAGCAGGTGGCGCCCGGCTGGAAGCTTCGGGTATTACTGGCGCAGGCGCTCTACGCCAACCCGGACATCCTGCTGCTGGACGAGCCTACCAACAACCTGGATATCCACACCATCCATTGGCTGGCGACGATTCTGAACCAGCGCAACTGCACCATGATCATCATTTCTCACGATCGGCATTTCTTGAATTCCGTCTGCACCCACATGGCCGATATTGACTACGGCGAGCTGCGGATCTATCCCGGCAACTACGAGAGTTTCGTCGCAGCGTCGACACTCATCCGTGACCAGTTGCATACAGAGAACGCCAAGAAAAGCGCGGAAATTGACGATCTACAGCAATTCGTCAACCGCTTTTCAGCCAACGCCTCCAAGGCCAAACAGGCAAGCTCCCGCGCCAAGCGGATGGATAAGATCAAACTCGATGAAGTGAAATCGTCCAGTCGGGTCACGCCGTCCATCAACATGAAGCAGCACAAAAAACTCCACCGCCAGGCCCTGATTCTGGATAAGTTGTCCCATGGTTTTGACAACCAGCCGCTGTTTTCCGACGGCGACCTGATTCTGGAAGCCGGTGCCAAACTGGCCGTTATTGGCGAAAACGGCGCCGGTAAAACCACCTTTTTACGCTGCCTGATGGAAGACATCACAGCCAACTCCGGTGAGATTAAATGGGCTGAGAACGCCGTCGTCGCTTATTGCCCCCAGGACAGCACCGCCGACTTTGACTGTGATCTGAACCTGTTTGACTGGTTGGCCCAGTGGCGCACACCCAAACACGACGATTTGATGATCCGCGCAATGCTTGGTCGCCTGTTGTTCACCGCCGATGATGCCAACAAGAAAGCCAAGGTCTGCTCTGGTGGTGAAAAAAACCGGCTGCTATTCGGCAAATTAATGATGTCTGACGCCAATGTCTTGATCATGGATGAACCCACCAACCACTTGGACATGGAATCCATTGAGGCGCTAAACCGTGCGTTGGAGAATTACGATGGCACCCTGATCTTCGTCAGCCATGACCGGGAATTTGTGTCATCACTGGCAACCCGCGTCATTGAAATCAAAAACCAGGAGTTGGTGGACTTCCAGGGCACCTATGGCGAATACCTGATCAGCCAGGACCAAAAACTGAAAGTGGCGTAACCGCCGCCCTGGGCCATCACCTGTTGGCTCGGCGATGGCGCGCACAATACAGAAAATAGATCTGTCCCGGTTTTATTGAAGAATATATCCAAGCCTTACGCTCTGCTGACAGAGGTGGTTAAGGTTCGTCGTTTCCTCGTTTTTCCGATGCCCTGAAGCAACACAATCAAAGGCAAAGGAACGACAAACTGAATATTCAGTGTAAGAAAGAGCTATGTTTGTACTACTGATCGCGCGTAGATGCAGTGGAGGAATACGGCATCAGAAACCGATCAAGTCTGGCTCTTAGGCAATTGAACCACCGCCTCACCATCCAGCACTACCAGATCCTTCACCAGACATTGGGTATGTAACTTAGCGCGGCGTTTTTCAGGTATTAGTTCTATTACTGTTGCTTTAGCGTAGACCGTATCGCCCACATGCACAGGTGCTTTGAAGTGCAGTGTCTGGCTAACATAAAGGCAACCGGGACCCGGCAGTTTTGTGCCAATGACTGTGGAGAGCAAGCTCGCAGTGAGCATGCCATGCACAATACACCCCGTGGATAGGGTGCTTTTTGCATATTCTTCATTTAAGTGCGTTGGGTTGGTATCACCGGAAACGCCAGAAAAAAGGCGCAAGTCTGTATCAGTAATAGTAAGGCTATACATGGCTGACATGCCCAACTGCAATTCTTCAAAGGTGTATCCGTTCAGTTCCTTTATATCTATCATGATCCCCTCACATTATAACCAGCATCCACATACATCGTCTGACCGGTGACTTGTTTAGCGTTGTCGGACACCAAAAACGCTGCCATTTCGCCAATTTGTTCCAGCGTAACCAGTTGGAATAGCTTATGGTTAGGATTGCTCCGCCGTCCTTCATCAACGGTTCGGCTGCCTTAGCAAGGCGCATCAGCGAGTGGCAGGAAATATCCATTGCTTGCGTAAATCCTGCACTGGAGCTATCGACCACGCGCGCCTGCAAATCGCGCCTTCGGCGCGAAGGCGATTGAATGGAGCAGAACCCTTCCGAATCGCAGTATCTGTCAAAGGCATGGGGGCATCAAGTCTTCGTTGTGAGGTATGTGCCCCTAATGCTACCCCCGGATTAGATAAGACCTTCTAGGACGGAAGAATCGGCTATAAGCATGATTTTAGGCATGAAAAAAGCCGCCCTTGGGCGGCTTTGGATCTTTGTTTGGTGGAGACGGCGGGAATTGAACCCGTGGCCGGAGGTATTTTAAGCAACACATTAAACCACAATGCGCGCCGAATCAGTCACTTCCCAAAATCGCGTTCCACTTAAAACCACTGCAAGTCACAAAGCCGTGGACACTTTGTTGACACCTTTGAGGTACAACCCAGTTGGCTAACAGTAAGAAATATAGGCTACTATCTATAGCTTCATAAGGAATTGAAAAAGACTAGGAGATTCTGTGTTTGAAGGGCTGTTGTATTTGATTCCCTTGGCCGTGCTTGCGGTCATTGTCTTTTTAATCGCGTCGCCACGGTCACCACTGGCTAAAAAGGTTCCGGTTGAGTTCCCGTATCAATGTCGTGAACGGTTAATGACAGAGGCAGAAGGGTCCTTCTATCAGGTTCTTGAGCTGGCGCTACCGGCGGATCTCTTCAGGTTGTTTGGGAAAGTCAGAGTTGAAGATCTTATCTCTGTCAGACCAGGTCTCGACCGCCATGCCTGGCAGTCGTTTAGAAATCGAATTAAGAGCCGGCATATTGATATCGTGGTAGTGGAGCGCAAAACCTTTAAGCCGGTCTGGGCGATTGAGCTGGATGATAAATCGCATGACTCGGCCAAGCGAAAGGAACGCGATTCATTTTTAGATAACGCTTTCGAAGCTGCAGGATTGCCACTCGTTCGCTTTAAAGCAAAGCGCAGCTATACCTTCGCCGATCTTCAAAGCGCTCTCGGGTTAGACCAGACTAATTTTTCCACTCACAAGACGATTATCGAAAGGGAAGAAAGCATGGGACCCGTTGTCGATCCGATCTCTGCGTCTCGTGTTGAGGGTACTCCGGAAAGATTTTGCCCACGTTGCTATGCTCCCATGATAAGGAAGCGGGTTCGGTCAGGTAAGCATGCAGGGACTGAGGTCATGGCTTGTTCTCGATACCCTAAATGCCGAAAGCTTTTTCCGATTGCTGACTGTGCTACTCCTAATAGTAGCGATTAGCCAAAAGAAATTTTGTCTGCTTTACGTGAATCAAAGATAGCTGTAAAAGTTGTGGCGTCCATCAGGAAAATCGATTCTGCTACGGTTCCTTTTGGGCCGCTCTGAAGTCTTTTGGAATAATTACGTTTGATGTTTTGAGGTGTCGATGGTTAGTCAAATTAATAAACCTATCCTTGGTACCGTGCCTCTGATTGGAATGTTGCTTGGGATACTTCATAACTTTTTTTATTGGTACAGCTTAGGTGTCAACTATTTTTCATTCGTTGGGTTTCAGGAGATCTTTGTTTCGGCAGTTCAGCCAATAGTTTATGCCTTTCTTATTTTTTTTGTGATAACACTATTTTATTATTTTGTAGTAAGGTTTTTGGTAGGTGAAGAAGCGATGACATCGGCTTTGAATAGGCAATTTTACAGAAAAAAGAATAGGTTAGAGATTTTGCTTCTGGCTATGGCGTTCGGCGGCTTAGCTTATTTGCTTTCGTATTTTATGGAGTGGATCTACCTTTTCTCCTATTTAATAATATTTTTCACGATAATGGTAACCCCTCTGTTTGTAAGAACGTTGAAGTTTTATGGTGCTGTCAAACGAGATTTAAATTTTTTTGAAGTTTATTTGATTGGGGTGCTAATTATTTCTTCAATTTTTGTCTGCTTTATCGGGTATAGGTCTGCCTATGTCGTTAAAAATGGAAGTGTCGGAACTTATTTTGAAGAAAAAAAAGAGCTTGGTCGATATTCTGGCAATGTAGGTGAATATTTTGTTTTCTATCAAGATTCAGGTGATCTTTTTTTTCTGAAAAGAAGCGAGGTAAGTAGCTTTACTTTTATTAAAGATTGAGAGGTGTATTTTTAGATTTTTTCTACCTCGTATGAAGGTTTTACTCTAAACAGTTTCAAGTTTTTTTATTTAGAGTCAGGTGTTCTGCTGCTTTGAGGAGTCCTTTCATTATTGCTGTCAAAACTGCCCGGCAAGGACGAGTCTCCAAAGCGGTTTAACCGTATAGAGTTCTGTAACTAGCTTGCCGATTGTGTCGCGACTTTATTATCAGTGTTTTTAACCTTTTCCGAATATTCAGTTATAAGGAATTCTTTTTTCCAAGAGGGCCACTGATCAAAGATTTTACGGGATTGATTGAGCTGCTCGTGTTGTTTTGTATGTCTCTTCATCTTTCGGCCTCCTCCTGAGGTTCTTCTAAGATTCTTTGGAGTTCTGTTGAAATGGCAATCTCTGAGTCCAAATAGGATAACGGGGGCATAGGAATCCTAAGTTCAGAAGTCCACCTTTCCCAATTACAGTTCTCACCATTTTCTTTTCTTATTATTTTTCTGCCATTACCAAGATTCATAGAGAATAAGTCGATAAATTTCCGAGGTCCGATGCCCACAAACTGCCTAAAGTTAACCTTATTCTTGGCACTTTTGCTTTCGGTGTCAATTGAATCTCTGTGAAGATTTTTTGCATAGCTTTTGGGGTAAGGCTCAATATATATAACCTCTTGTACTCCTGCAGCAACTATGTGTTTGGCACAGTTATGGCATGGAAAAGTGGTTGTGTATAGCCTGGATCCTCTGACCGATACCCCAGTGCGAGATGCCTGTAGAAGGGCCTCCATCTCTGCATGAACAGCTCTCCCGAACTCTGTGAGGTCGTTTATCCGGGATTTCTTTAATCTCTGTCTTGCCGATTCCTTTTTTTCTTCATCCTCGTTTTCTCCTATAGCTAAATCTATAACCTCTTCTATAATTTTATTGCGCTCCTCCTCGTTCATGTCTTTTTTCCATACGTAATCTCTTTCGTCTTCTATGCCGCTCTTTGTAGTAGTCGGCCAGTAAAGACCTCCGCCGAACCGAGGTACATCATTTGCGCCGGTAGAGATTATGTCCCCATAGGCGTTGGCTAGGACAGCGCCAACCTGTCGTGAAAGGTCTGCGGACCTTAGAGACGCGGCATAGGCCATAAACATCGCATACTCTTCCTCATTTGGAGAAATATGGGGATTGGAAAATAGAAGTTCCAAAATTCTTATTAGTTGATGCGATAGTCGCTCGTGGTCATCCGTTGTGATAAATGCATCGGATAATTGAAAAACATTTCTTGTCTGCTGACCTAAAGGATTTTTTTCTTTATCATCCCTTGCTATGAGGCGTTCAACTTCCTCTTCCGGTACACCTTTTTGATTTTTCAAATATTCTTTTCTTGTTTCGTTTCGAGCGGAGATACCTAAGAGAAAAAAACCGTTACCATAAACTTCACGTAATGTGTTTACCTCATCAGCATGCTTCAATGAGCGTATTATGTGTATGGTTCTTGGGCTAGGCTTCTTATTTTCCCCTTCCAAGCCTCGGTTTGAATTTATTTCGGCAATCGCCGCAAGGGCATACATATCACCCCTTCCAAAGTGCTCCCTTATTTTTGTGCCAGTTTCCATTCCGAAATCCAGTCTTTGGACCTCATTTTCGGCTTCTTTTTGCCAGTTTGGAAAATATTTATCAGATATTTTGCTTAGGTGGATGTAGTTTACGTCGTAATTAAATTGTTTTAAGAAATCCTTTAGGCGCCCTTCGATATCATCATGATTAACACCCACTGGACTAACGAGGCCCAATACCAGTTCACAATCCCTAGCGTGATAGCTCATATAGCTCCCAAATTTAACTTTTTATTCTCGTCTTCTTTTTCCATTTTTCTTTGATTGGTTTTGACTGAGCCTTTAGCCGTAAAAACGCCTGAAACCGCCACCACACACTACGACGGCTAGCCCTTTTGTTTTTGTTGTTCCCCTCGTCGGTCTCCGTACCAGGAATTGGCGATTCTCGCCGCTAGCCTGAAACCTATCCTGCTTTCAGGCTGTTCCCTCTTCTAGCAATTTCCGTTTCTGGATCGACTTGACCGCATGATTCGTCAGTTTGATCGGTCATTAGCCAAAGAGTGTATTTTGGCCACTTCCTGCAAACGTCTTCTAATAGGTCCCCTTTAGGTACTTGTCCCGTCTGTTCAATCCTCGTAAGCGTGCCTTTGTTTACGCCCAGAATATCGCAGAACTCCTGGCGTCCAGACGTCTCTGCCTCTCTTATAGCTCTAATTTTTTTGGCTAAATCCATTGACAGTACACAAAATTGAATACACCATTAAATACGTATACACAATAATGTGTATACACGAATATGTGTGCACCCATTATTGCACACCAAAACAGTGTAAATCAGTGTAGCAGAGTGCAAAACAGTGGACGAGCAAAAACAAATCATCTTGCTAGCAACCCCGGTCATGACCCAGGAGCGCTACTCCCAGCTGACCGGACTCACGGAAGGGCAGGTTCGGGGCCAGGTCGAAAAAGGCCACCTGCCATCTCTGAAAATCGGCCGTGTTCGCATGGTCAACATTGCCGCCCTGTCTCAGCAGGCAATGGATAAGGAGGACTGGCAATGAAGCGTCTTAACGAAGCGGGTGAAGCCGTGAAGCTGTTTGTTGAGCTTCGCCGTAACGGTGGCGTTCATGTTCCAGGTGTTTGGTTCTTTGATGGCGCGAAGCTGGTCGCTTCTGCCGATCGTCTTGGGCCAGCTCGAATGGTTGCTCCTGGAACCGTCGCTGTGAGCGCTTCAGGCCGTCAGTGGATGGCCATTGGCGGTGATCGTGTCAACGGTGCCGCTGGCTGGTCCTTCGTCTCTCCGTATGTTGAACAACGCCCAGTGAACGGCGATGCCGTCCGTTTCAACGACAGCGTGAAGTCTCTGAAGATCCTCTCCAAACTGGATGCTTACCTGGACTACTTCCAGAGCGTTAAAGGAACACTGCCGGATTCGGTTGTGCTTCGCCGTGAACAACTGTCCGCCTGCGGTGCGTTACCAGGACAAGTCTATAAAGGTGTCCGGCTGGAGGCCTACGTATGACGCCGGCCCTACGCGAACTCAAACGCCACCAGATCCGCACCCTGTTCAACTTAGCCATCAAATGGCTGAACGCCGGCGACAGAGACAGCGCCTTCGAATGCCTGATCAAGATCCAGGGCATGATGGCCGCCTTCCACGACCTGGACGCCAACCTCTACGCCTACGCCAAACTCGCGGAGACGGCCTTTAGCAGCTACGCGCAGACCCGGACCATCAGCCCCTTCATGCACACCGCCTGCGTGGAGGCTCGCATCCAATGAACCGCAACAATCCAGGTTTCGCCTTCCAGAGCCTTCGACCGTCCTCTGCGCTCACCCCCGACGCTCTGGAAGGCCTTTTTAACACCCTTCTACACCGCCTAAACCACCTGCAGGACGTGCGCACCGACTACCCGTGCGACTACATGGCCCGGTGCAAATCGGCCTTCACCGACGCCCTGATTAACGAACTGGAAGCCAGCGGCCACCATAGCCCCGCCTTTGACCGTCTCATCCAACTGAGAGACGCCTGGGACTGTGGTCGCCTGGATCTTCCCAACGTCACGGAGCACAACCAATGAGCCACATACCCCCAAGAAAAGAGCAAATCGAAGACAAGGAACGGCGCTTCTACGTCTCCGCGCCAAGCTCCTGTTACCTCCAACTGCAACAGGAAGCCATCCAGCGAGGCACAGACCTCTGGACCCTTGGAGGTGCCGTCCTGCGCTCCTGGTTAGAGGCCGGCTGCCCGGATTTGGGCTTTCAGGCCCAACCCCCTGAAAAGTCCCCGAGTCCGCCCCCGTCATCGTCACCACTCGCGCACGATCAGGGGGCCGGGCAGTGACCGTTACAAGGCTGGCGCACAGCGCCAGGGCCAAAGGCCCCTTGGCCTTGTGGCGGGCTCTGGCTGGTCCACAGTGCGCACAAAGAGTGGTGAGGGTGTCGGGGGAGGACGCCCGCCCCTTGATTCCGAGCCATGAGCACAAGAGGCAAGCGGAGCGCGGCAGGCGACAAGGATCGTTACCCGTAAGGGTGTCCACCTTAGTGGACAGGAGCAAAGCGAGTAGAGCCTGCCCCGACGGGGTCGCAGATTACCTGATTCAACAACCTTCCTGATTTCCAACCTGGAAACGGAAAACAACCAGCAACCAAGCAACGCAACACCCAAAACCAGAGGACAAACACCATGGAAAACTACCTGAACCTCATGATCATTGGCGCCACCCGCTACGACATCGACGGCAACCGGGGTGGCTCCGTATGGGCCTATTCCCCCGCCGAAGCCAGCGACGACAACCGAGTTGGCAACGAAGTCATGAAAATCGCCTGCGACTGGAAACACATCGACCAGCTCAGGAACCACGCCGACCGCCTCCCGGCCATGTTCACCGTCAAAGCACAAATGAAAGCCGGGCAGGGCGGCAAGATCACCTTCAAAGCCCTGGACATGAAACCCCAGGACGTCACCAAGAAACCAACGGCTTAACCAGAAGGGGAGAAGACTGGTGAGCAAAGCAATCCTGTGTAACGGCGACTGGACACTCACGGCCTCGGGCTGGGACTGCACCGGCGCCATTACCCAGGTGGTGTACACGGTCCCGGTCGAGTACACCGCGGCGATGGTTATGGAGGCAATCTTTCAGGGTTTCTCCGCAACCTTGCCACTCATGGCGGTCGCATGGGGCGGCCGTCAACTCCTGAAAATGCTGAGGTAATACCTATGAATGCAATCAAGTTCCAGGCGGCCCAAGCCCGTCGTTTCGTAAAACCTGCGGCCAAGTTCGCCGCTGTTCCGCTGACCTTCCTGGGCGCATCCGCTGCCAACGCGGCTGACTGGTCCACTGTCACCGGTGGCCTCGATTTCTCCGGTGAAATCACCGGTGTGATCGCCGTTGTGGGTGTCCTGGCCGGCTTCTACGTCGTCCGCAAAGGCGCCCGTCTCCTGCTGAGCATGATCAAGTAGGAGCGTAAACCGTGGCAGAGCTGTGGGATTGGACATTCTTCATGATGGGAGTCGCGCTGTGCGTATATCTATTCAAGGATGTCTGATCCTGCTGCTCTGCCTTTTTTCAGCTGATGTTTTTGCTGAATGGAGTGAAATCGGTAGCAATATGTATTCACGTAATCAATGGGGATTGGCTACTTGGGAGACTAATCAGGTTGATGGTTGGAATACCTATCAAAAAGATAGGTATGAATTTACTAAATATGAGTTTTCAGGTCATTCTGAATGTACAGGCAATCGAATTTGTAGATGGTTCAAGTGGTATCGTTGGGTCGGTGATGAACCACCTCCACCATGTGAGGATGTTTGGTTTCATGAACCTGATCCCATAACAGGTGAAACTCCCTCAAATCTTTGTCAGTGTGAAAATGGTTGGATGGATGCTGGTGAGGATGCGTTGCCTCGGTGTGTTATTGATCGTGAGCAAGAGCTACCTGAATGCCGGGAAAACGGTCAGGTTTTTGATCCATCCAAAGGTTATTGCGTTTTAGAGTGTCCTGGTGGTGCACTTAATGGTGTTTGTCTTGAAGCGCCAGAGCCTGATCCAGATACCTGTGATGCTGATTCAGAGGATTATCGAGGTACCGTTAACCAGGGCTTCGGTAATTCTCCTTTGGCTATTTGCGGCGATACCACCTGTACGACGGGCGGCAAGCCTGGTCAATCAGGCATATTTAACGGTGAGCTTGTTTGCCTAGCTGAAGATTACGGTGCTCCTAAGTGTCAGGGAGGCACCATTACGGTGATCGATGAATACGGTTTTATTTGCGCCGGTATTGATGAGCCAGAAGATAATGAGCCGCCTCAAGAGCCAGAAGAACCCAACACCGACACCGATGGCGACGGCGAGCCCGATGAGTACCAGCGGGAGAATGACCCGGATTCCGTCGATAAAGCCCTGGATAAAGTGGCGGACGCCATTGGTGAAGGCAACGCCAAAACCGACCAAAGCAACCAGCACCTGGGCAACATCGAGAGCGCGGTTAAAAGTATTGCCGCCGACGTCTCATCGCTGGAACAGATGGGCAAAAATGGCGAACTGTCCGGCGGTGGTGGCTCCTCCGGTTCCGGTGAAGGTCTCCAGAATCCTGACGGTGAGGACTATCTGGGCGATCTGTCGGACATCAAACAGAACACCAAAGACACTGCCGACCGGCTCACCGAACTGAAGGATGGCCCTGAAGGGGGCTACAACACCGACGGCCTTGGCGATGCGCCCACCTTCTCTGAAAGCAGCGACCGCCTGCAGCTGGCGATCACCAGCAACCCCACGATTCACGCGGTCACCACCGTTCCGAGCATTGCCAGCAACAACACCTGCCCGGTCTGGACCATTCCGGCCACCGACTACTGGCAGGCGATGCCCATTGATAGCCACTGCCAGATCCTGGACGACCATCGCGGGATGCTCTCCATGCTCTTTATCGCCGTGTGGACCATCGCCGCCGTCTTCGTCTTCCTGAGGGCTTAACCATGATCCAGAAACTGATCGACGCACTGATCGACATCGTCCTGTGGGTACCGCGCCAACTGTTCGGCCTCTTGGTCGATGGCGTTGAACTGATGCTGAATTGGATTCCCGAGATCGACATTGTGGATCTGCAGGGCGTCTTCGATGGCCTCGGCGGCCAGCTCCTGTACTTCCTCACCGTCTTCGAATTCGATTACGGCATGACGGCCATGATGACCGCCCTGATTGCCCGCTTCATTCTCCGAAGAATTCCGTTTATAGGCTGAACCATGTCCATTGTCGGTTATGCGGGTCTGCCAGGGTCGGGTAAAAGCTACGGGGTGGTTGAAAACGTCGTCCTTCCCGCCCTGGAAGCAGGCCGGCACATCATCACCAACATCCCCCTGAAGCTCGGAAGATTGAGCGACGACTACCCCCAGGGAAAAGTCACCCTGTTCGATAACCGGAAAGCAGAAGACGATCCCACTTTCTTTGATATGGAACGCCACCCCGCCGGTGTTATCTGGATCATCGACGAAGCCTGGCGATTCTGGAAAAGCGGCATGAAGGCCACCAATATTCCCCAGTGTCAGAAAGAGTTTTTCACCGAACACCGCCACAACGTTGGACCGGATGGCAGGACCAATGAAATCGTGTTGGTTACTCAGGATCTGGCCCAGCTGTGCGCCTTCGTCCGGAGCCTGGTGGAAGAAACCTATCGAGCGGTAAAGCTCACTGCGATCGGCCAGAAGAACAAATACCGGGTCGATGTGTTTATGGGTGCTGCCACCGGCCAGAAACCCGGCAAACCCATGCGCCAGCTCTACGGCTCTTACAAGCCGGAGATCTATCAGTACTACAAATCCCACACCCGAAACAAAACCGACTTCGCCGCCGGCATGGAAGAGAAAGCCGACGACCGGGCCAACGTCCTGAAGCATCCGCTGATCAAGTTCGGCATACCGGTCTCCGTCCTGATTATGGTGCTGGGTGTCTGGAAAGCCGTTGCCTACTTCACTCCGGAAGAACACGCCGACGAGATCACACCAGGAACGGCAACCGAAGTCCGCACCCAACAGGCCAGCGGCCAGCAACCTATCAGCGCCACAAAAAACGCACAGACCGCGCAACGAACCCGGGCCGTGAAAGCCAGCCTTGAGGGCAGGGCACCCCATCAGGTCAAACACGAAATCGAACCTGGCTGGCTACCACTCTCCAACGAGTGGCGGATCGTGGGCGAGGTCAACGGGGTGTATTGGATCTGGGGCGAAACCGGAACACGGAAAATCCATTCCAGGAACTGCGCCAAGTTCCTCAAAACCGGGGAACCCTTCTGCGTCATCCAGGGCAAGCTCGTGACTTATTACAGCTTCCGGGAGCCTCAGCGGGATGAAGAAAGCCGGCAAAGCCGTTCTTCTTACCTGGAAACAGCACGACCTGAGAAGGAAGGCGACGGCGCGTGAGTGCGAGCGGAGCGACCACCACGCGCCGCGCAGCGGCTTGGAGACGTCCCTGTAACACGTCTCATAGAAAACGACGACCATCGAATTTTTACCACACAGAACCACAGTGAGACACACATGAAAATCAAAGACTTTGAACGACTGGACATCACCACCGGGGAAGTCGGAAAAGGCGACCTGTTTATTGGCCCTGAAGGCCAGCAGGTGAACCTGAGCAACGTCAACGTTCTTTGGACGGGCGTTGATACCGTAAGGCAGTTGTTCCAGGGACACCTGAAGCCCGACATCCTCGCGGAAATCGCCACGGAATACGAATCCGGCTATGACGCCACCCTCACCATCCGGAACATCCCGTTCCGGCTGCAATCTGGCAGACGAGGGGGCTTTAAATACATCCTGCATAACCGGGAATATGGCCTTACGATTCTGATTCAGAACTTCTATGCAGAAGCGGATGCCCTGGGCACCCACGTAAAGATCGAAACCTCCCCGCGTTGGCTCTATGAGCGCTCCAGTGACCAGATTCATGATGAACTGGCGGAGTGGGCATGCACTTCCTGAAAGGCATTAAACCGGTTGGAATCGCGCTTCACCTCGCAGTGGATTTCCAGGGCTGGGAACCACCTCAGGATTTGCCTCAGCACTTCGTCACTCGTGCAAAAACCGTCAGTGTTCACAACGGCATGAGTGACTTTCACTTCCAGGGCCTGGAAGGCTCAACCGTCAACGGACGAGGCGAAACCTACACCTTCGGCAAAGCCAACAGCTTACAGGTGTGCCTCTACGACAAATCCAAGGAAGTCGACGTCAGCGACAAGCGCGCCTTCATGGAATCCATCTGGGAATGCGCCACTAACGAACAATGCTTCCCGGACACCTGCTATGACCCTGACAAACCTGTCTGGCGTCTGGAAATCCGGTTCCATCACCGGATCGTCAATGAGATCTCCCAGGGCACACCCAGCATGAAGCCCATATACACCTACATGGATGCAGTCCCGCACCTGACAGGCCTCTGGCAATACGCCCTGAAATCCAACCGCTACGAAGTAAAGCGGGAGTGGGTACACCCCATCTGGACCAAGCTGAGAGAAGACATCGGCTTCGGTTATTCAGCTCCGGATCTGCTCTACAAACGCGCAAAAAAGGAACCCGGTTGCGGCAACGAAAAGAACGTCTCCCTGGCCTTCGGAAACCTGCTTTCCATATATGCACGCAACCGGTTTAACCCTCGTCAGGCCTGGGACTGCCTCAAAAAATCCGGTCTATGGGAGGATCTGTGCGCTTATTACCGAAGGCGAGAAATCTATGAAAACGAACTCTTCCAACTCGTCCAGGATGGACTCATAAGACGACGACTGCTGACCAAGGTGGCAGCATGATTAAGAAGTTATCTTCCGGGAAATGGCAGGTCGATATCCAGCCAGGCGGAAGAGGGCAGAAGCGCGTCCGGAAATCCTTTGACTCAAAGACAGATGCGCAACGGTTTGAGCGTTGGGCGCAGAGTCAGAATGATGTGGGTACGTTGGTACCGCACCTCAAGAAAGATCGCAGAAGTCTACTTGAGCTGATGAAAGCCTGGTATCTCGCGCATGGAAAATATCTTCGGGACGGTGAGCGGCGTTATCGGCACTTGAAACGCATGGCAGAAGCATTCGGGAACCCGGTAGCGGCTAAGCTAACGGCCAATGCCTACCAAGTTTATCGGGCCTTGCGCATCGAGAAAGGTATCTCTCCAAAAACCTGCAACAACGAACTGGGTTACCTGAATGCAGTGTTCAATGAGTTCCACCGAACCGGCGAAATCAGCTATCAGAACCCGTTTGGAAAGATACGCCCCATCAGCATTCAAGAAAGGGAAATGGGATATCTGGATCTTGATCAGATAAAGGTCATCTTCAGAGAACTCCGGGAGAGAACCACGAATCCTCATGCTCTATTGGTTGCGCGCCTATCTCTGGAAACTGGTGCCAGGTGGTCAGAAGCAGAAAGTCTCACCCTGGACAGATTGAAACCATACAGAGTCACATACGATCAGACGAAATCTGGGAAAAAGCGTTCTGTGCCTATATCCAAGGATCTTTACAAAGCTATCAAGCAACACCTGGAGCAATGGGGCACCTTCGGAACTTCCACCATTTCAGCCTTCAGAAGGGCCGTCGATCGCTCTGATATTAAACTGCCCCAGGGGCAATGCGCCCACATCCTGCGACATACGTTCGCTAGTCATTTCATGATGAACGGCGGAGATATACTGACACTTCAAAAGGTACTAGGACATTCGACCATTAATATGACTATGCGTTACGCTCATTTAGCGCCAAATCATTTCAATGTAGTCCTGAAGTTAAGACCGGTAGTCACTGATTAGAGAGAAAACGATCGGCTTTTCGCGACGGTCTTCTCCAGAGTGTCTATTGTTGTCTGGAAAAGCTCGTCAAAATTTTGTTTTTGTGCATCGTATTGTTGTCTTAAATCTGACTCTCCATCTGCATTGCCAAAGTCCTTTCTGATTTTTATCTGGAGTTCAAAGCACAGATTTAGTGGGCCACTGAGGTTAGATTTACACCATCTAAGGTAAGACAGTTGCGCTTCTACTATCGAAGTGAATATTTTTTCTTCGGTAGAGGATAGGCTAGCAAATTCTTTTTTACATGACTCTAGAGTTTCGTCTAAGAATCTCTTGTTTTCGTTTGTGTAACCGTCTCTTATGCCCGCATTGCGGATTTCTATAAGCGTCTGTTTATTATATTCTTCAATGTACTGCATTTTCGCCCTAACGGCGTTGATTTTGTTTTGAAGTAGCTGTAGCTCCATCAGTTCATTGATCGCTTTTGTTCCGAGCTTTGATATTTCTCCTGAGAGGTCCATGGCGACCCGAGCAGTGTCTGATGGAGCCACTTGAACTACTTGCGCCAATACAGCTGTCATGTTCAATAATTCGTCAGTGTTGGCTGGTTTGCCTTCTGTGAGCACTCTCAAGGATGTGATGTGCTTAGGGAGTCGGGCCAACTCGACAGCGGCGGATTTATATACGTCTTTTCTGCGGTCTTCTTCTCGTTGTTCTGCAGTGCGTCGATCGGCGTTCCTTGTTTGGATCATAACTACTGCAAGCCCCGAGAACGTACCAATTAGGCCCGTTATTAGTGGCATTACATATGATTTGGCGGTGTTGGAGCTCAATGTCAAAGTGAGGCTCTCAATGGATATAGTCAGGGCTTGTATTAGTTCTTGTAAGGCTTCCATGCTTCCGCCGTTGACACTTGGTTGACGTTGATGTGAAAGGATGAGCGCGAGAAATAAAAAAAGCCCCTGAAATCAGGGGCTTTCTCTTGGTTGGTTGGTGGAGACGGCGGGAATTGAACCCGCGTCCGCCAGCACTGTGCCTTGAGATCTACATGTTTATGTCCTTCTATTGATTTAACCTCGAGCGACCCGAAGGCCAGGGTGCAAGAGGCGAGTTCTTTAAATCTTAGCCGTTAGCCAGTGAACTCTGGATAACAGAGCATCCCGTAAGCGATGACGTCCTGAGATGTAGCTCTGGGCTACGGGCGACCCAGTCAGGACGACTAGCAGCTTACGCTGCTAGTGAGTAGTTTTCGTCGTTTGCGACTATTACGTTGCAGCTTTGGATTAACGAGATTGGCTGCCATCTCGACATGCACCCAAGGGTTCGCCACCAGCGTCGAAGCCATGTCGTCCCCTTAACCACAGTATATGTGGGCGTGGCGCTCGACTTCAAGGCTTCTCTGTTGCTGTTTTGCACAGGCAGGCTTGCACGTATCGCTGTTTATCAGCCTGGCTGGCGCTTTATGCTCTCGTGTCTGCCCGCCAGGGCCGCGTGGCTAAGGGCTTCAAAGCTTTGTCGGAAATAATCCATCACGGCATTTGGGTCGGCGTGGATGGCTTTGTCGACGGTAATGCCGAACTGAACGGTGCCGGCGTAACTGAGAATACTCATGCCGATGCCGATATTGCCGCTCTGGGGCACCCAGCACATGGGTTGGGTCAGCTTACTGCCCGCCAGGTACAGGGCGTCTTTCGGCCCCGGCACGTTAGTCAGTACGGCAGACGCTTTGTTGCTGAGCAGGTCCAGTGCCCTGCGTTCAATGACGTCGGGCCCGCGGCCGAATAAATCCAGAAGGCTATAGGTGACCTGGGCTTGATAGGACCGCTTAAGCCGGTTCATGTTTTCCTGCACCTGCCGGAAGCACATGAGCGGGTCCAATACTTCGACCGGCAGGGTAACTAACACCAGACCGAACTTGTTTCCGAGGGTTTCTATGGGTTGATCAAGAGGTCGCAGGTTGAACGGAACAGCAACGCGGATTCCGCAATCGGGAATGGCCTCCTTGTGAGCTGCAAAGTGCCGCTGCAAGGCCCCGGTGACCGTGCAGAGCAGTGCATCGTTTATGGTGCCACCCAAAGCCTTGGCGCAGGCTTTTACTTCGTCCAGATACAGAGGGTCTGCCCAGGCCACCTGTTTGCGTCCAGAAAGTGGCTCTTTCAACCCGGTTTTGGGTTCAACAGGGGTCAGGCCGAGTTTAATAAGGTCCAGGGCCACGGCACTGGCTGTCGACGCCAGTTTGAGGGGGTAGTTAGGCTCTTCCCGGACGGATTGAATGAACAGCTTGGCCTGGTGTGTGGCGATCTGTGCGTTGTCCACCGCACGGTGGAGCAATCGCTGGATTGCGGATCTCTGGGGTGGTTTTGAATGACGTTTTGACGTCACTTTGCTTAGCTTGGGCTCTGGCGTTTTATCCGTCAGCGACAGCATGACCCGAACCAGTGAGATGCCATCGGCAATACAATGGTGAATGCGAATCAACAGTGCGCTGCCGCCTTGATAATTGTCGATGTAATGCATTTGCCAGAGCGGTTGCCGGAAATCCAGTGAGGTACTGTTCAGATCGCTGACCAGTTTCTGGAGCTCGGCTTTGTCGGCCTTGCCCGGCAGGGCAATTTGGTGGAAATGGTTGTCCAGGTCAAACAGGGGGTCATCCTGCCAGTAGGCCCGGTCTCCGGTGTCCACAGCCCTCTGGCGGAAGCGGTCGAAGCACAGGAAACGTTCTTCAATCGTGCGCCTGAGGCGGTTCACGGAAACGGGACGTTCCAACATCCACACCCCACAGATCATCATGGAGTTTTGGGGCGTGTCCATTCGCAGCCAGGCGCGGTCGACGGCGGCCATTGGTATTTGAGTTGGTGACATAAACCCTCCCTGAGCGGTGCACCGGACAACTGCAGTATAGGCAGCATAAAAAACGGTGCATAGAGGAAGAGTATGCGACACAAAGTGCGTTTCGCCCATGACGCGGGTCAGGAAAAGCGACGGTTAAACCGAGCGTTCAGGCGTTGGAGTCACGAAGAATACGCTGTTTCTGTCGATCCCAATCGCGCTCTTTCTCGGTGGCGCGCTTGTCGAACAGCTTCTTGCCTTTCACCAAGGCGATTTCGCACTTCACCTTGTTCTTTTTCCAATACAGCGCCAGGGGCACGCAGGTTTGGCCGGCCTGACTCGTTTCCCCGATCAGCTTGGCCAGTTCTTTGGCGTGCAGCAGCAGCTTACGGGTGCGGGTGGGGTCGGCAATAACGTGGGTGGAGGCTTCGGTAAGAGGCTGAAAGTGCCCGCCCAGCAGGAAGGCTTCACCGTCTTTCAGCAAAACATAGGCGTCGGTTATCTGAGCCTTGCCAGCCCGCAGCGATTTTACTTCCCAGCCAAGCAAAACCATTCCCGCCTCAAAGCGGTCCTCGATATGGTATTCGTGCTTCGCCTTCTTGTTCAGGGCGATGGTACCGCTTGACGTACCGGGTTTTTTCTTGCTCATGAATCAGTTATCCGGGTTCGGACGAATGAACGAGCCGACCGTGCGTGGGTCGACAAAACGGGCATTGTAGCTCAGTAGTGCCAGGCTGGTCACGAAATGGCCTTTAAATGCGCTGTCGGTTCGTGTGTAAAGGAGCCATTCGACTACACTATTTGGCCGGACTCTTTCAGAGGCGAAAATGCCTACGCCGTATCAGACACATATCGGGTCGTTTACTCGTAAATCAACCTTTTTCTGGGCCGCAGTAGGTGCAACTGTTGGTCTGGCTAACCTGTGGCAATTTCCCTATCTGGCAAGCATTCACGGTGGCGGGTTGTTTATTCTGCTGTATCTTGGCTGTTTGCTGCTGGTGACTCTGCCCTTGATGGTTACCGAAGCTTCTATTGGCCGCTATGCCCGCCATGGCATTGTGCTGGCGATGGATGGCCTGATTCGCAGTGCTAAAAGCTCAAGAGCGTGGATGGCTGCGGGCAGGTTCAGCATGCTGGCTGCCTTTCTGGTGCTGTCTTTTACGGCGGTTTTCGGGGCCATCGCGCTGGCGTATGTGTTTTTCGGTGCTTTGGGCCGGTTTTCGGGCGCGAGCCAGGTGGAGGCCACCGAGGTTCTCGCCGGGCTGGTTTCTGACCCGAGGGTGTATCGCGAGTTTATGGGTTGGCATGCTTTCTTTCTGGGCATGGTGCTGTGGGTGTCCGGGCAGGGTGTTGTTGGAGGCCTTGAGCGCGCTTTCAGAATTGTGGTGCCGGGCACGCTTATTCTTTTGCTCGCACTGTTCGGGCTGGCCGTCTGGCATGGCAGGATTGACGGCGCCATCAGCCAGATTCTTCAGATGCACCCGCAGGATCTTACCTGGGCCAGCCTGAGCGCGGCATTGTTTCATGCGTTCTTTACTCTCGGTCTGGGGATGGGGGTATGGGCCGTTTTTGGCGCTTACACCACACCGGACACACGCCTGAAGCGATCCATTCTGGCTGTTGTGCTGATGGATACGCTGGTGGCGATTCTGGCCGGGCTGATGATTTTCGCCATGGCTAGGGAAAGCAACGTTTTTGATGGCGAGCGCGGGTTCAGCCTGCTGTTCGTTTCGCTTCCCGTGACGCTTGCGGAACTCCCCGCAAGCCAGTTCGTTATCGCGACTGTTTTTCTTTTGGTGGTGATGATTGTGTGGGCGACCGCCCTGGCTTTGCTGGAACCGGTAGTTGGCTGGTTTCGTGAGTGGACGGGCGCCCCACGGGGACTGTCTGTTTTTCTGGTGGGCCTGATGGTGTGGTTCGCAGGACTGGCGTCCCTGTTTTCGTTCAATCTGTGGGCGGAATACCGGGTTGGCGGCGCGACTGTTTTTCGTTGGCTGGAGCTGGTAACCGGCGGGTTGATGATTCCCTTGGTGGCGATACTCATCGCACTTTTTACCGGCTGGTGTCTGACGCGCAATCTCTCAAAAACCATGCTCGGAGCAGCTCCGAAGCTTTTCGTTACAATCTGGTTCTGGGTAATGCGGCTGGTGCTGCCTTTGGTCGTTGTCTACATCGGTATCCATTACACCGCAGCCTCACTGGTAAACATGTGCGACAACGGCAGTGGGGCATTCTGGTGTGAGCCGGCAGCGGGGATGGTCCTACTGGAGGAGAGTAGCGCCTCCCCTGAAGCGGCAGGAGAGCAGCGAACAGCAATCACGCCCTGAAAATGCCCCTAAAGACGACGATATCCTTTATCATAGCGCCTGATTGCAGCCAAGTTGGTTCTTCAGGCACCTGCAATCATTTTTAAAGCGTGTTTGTAAGCAGGACAACCGGTTCCGATGCCCCATCAGATTGATAAGACAGCCCTGGTTATGCACTCTGCCGAGCGCATGTTTCACTTGGTTAATGACATTGCCCGTTACCCGGAATTTCTCCCCTGGTGTGCACGTGCCGAGGTTCACCACCAGGATCCCGAGCAGATTATGGCTTCGCTGGAAATAGCCAAGGGAGGCGTGCGGCACACGCTCACTACCTGCAACCAGCTACTGATGCCCGAAGCAATTGAAATGAGCCTGGTAGATGGCCCTTTCCGCAACCTCACGGGCCGTTGGCGCTTCAAGTCGCTGGATGAAAATGCCTGTAAAGTGATTCTGACGCTGGAGTTCGAGTTCTCAGGCTCGCTGTCGCGCATGACTTTTGGGCCTGTGTTCAATCAGGCTGCTACCACCATGGTAGATGCATTCTGTCGTCGCGCGGATGATATCTACAAGAGGGGTGTCTGATGCCGCAGGTTGAGGTTGCGTATGCCCGGCCAGATAAACAGGAAATCGTTGTGGTTCAGGTGGCCGAAGGCACGACAGCCGTTGAGGCGGTCGAGTTATCAGGTATTGCCGCAATTTTTCCGGAAATCTATGCAGGTTCGATCGATATGGGGATATTTGGCAAGGTTATTAAAAATCCCGCTGACCATGAGCTGCGCGATGGCGATCGGGTAGAGTTGTATCGCCCACTCAATATTGACCCGAAACAGGCGCGCCTGAATCGGGTCAAAAAGAAATCCGGGCCAGGATCAGATCAGTAGGCTGGCGTTTCCTCCAGAAGCTGAGCTTCGTAATGGGAGTAACGATCAGCGTCGTAATACACAATGATGCGTTGTTCTTCGATATCGCCGCCGCGGCGCTGGAACGTATAAACATAGTATTCGCGGGAGCGATCAACCGGGTTCAGCATCAAAGGGCTGCCGAGTAGCGCCTGAACCTGGGTGCGCGGCATTCCTTCGTTGAGTTTGGTCAGCTCTTCATCGGTAACAATGTTGCCTTGCTGGACGTTGATCTTGTAAACGCCCGGGAAAGCACAACCGGACAGAACGAGAGTGAGAATGAGAGCTGTGAGCTTTTGCATCGCCGGAGGAAATCCTCTATCTTGAAATCGCCTGCCAAGGGCAGGTGTGGCACGGGTTAACCGTTAAATGGCGGCTTCATCATACCGGAAGCCGTGAGGCACACCAAAGAGTGAATAGTAACATGTCATCTGAAAACGCCGAATTACGTAAAGTCGGTCTCAAAGTAACTCTACCAAGAGTGAAGATCTTCAACATCCTGGAAAATGCCAAGGACCATCACCTCAGCGCTGAGGATGTGTACAAGCGGCTCTTGGATCAGGGTGATGATGTGGGGCTGGCCACCGTATACCGAGTGCTCACGCAGTTCGAGACAGCGGGACTGGTGTTGCGCCATAACTTTGAAGGCGGCCACGCGGTATTCGAGATGGCTGGCGAAGATCACCATGATCACATGGTTTGTACCCAGACAGGGCAGGTTATCGAATTTGTGGACGAGGTGATTGAAGAGCGTCAGAAGAAAATTGCGAAAGAGCACGGCTACGAAATTGTCGAGCACAGCCTGATTCTCTACGTTAAACCCATCAAATCGTAAGCTTGCGGCACTGATAAGCGATTAAAAAAGGGGCAGGCCGTGAAGCCTGCCCCAACAGCTCTCAGGGTCGAGAGGGGGAAGTGGTCATCGCCATCACGTCAGTGATGGGTTGCCTGTCCTTTGGAAAACATTTCTGTAGCGTGGGCAATGGTGTGCTCGGTCATATCCACTCCGCCCAGCATTCTCGCAACTTCACTGATTCTTCCCTGGTCGTCCAGAGATTCGATTTTTGAGAAAGTCGCGTCTTGCTGGATGAACTTGCTGACAAACAGATGCTGGTGACATTGGGCCGCAACTTGTGGCAAGTGAGTCACGCAGATAACCTGACCATTGTCTCCCAGAGAGCGCAGCAGCTTGCCAACCACCTCGGCGGTGCCACCGCCAATGCCCACATCAACTTCGTCAAAGATCAGGGTCGGAGTTGTGGATGTCTGTGCAACGACTACCTGAATCGCCAAGCTGATCCGAGACAGTTCGCCGCCGGAAGCGACTTTGGCAAGAGGCCTTGCCGGTTGCCCGGGGTTGGCGCTCACCAGAAACTCGATTTCTTCCAGCCCGTGTGGCGCTGGCTCGTTCTGGCCGTTGCGGTTCAGGTGCGTTACAAACTGAACCGCCGGCATGCTCAGGTGGGCCAGTTCGCCGGCAATGCGCTGATCCAGTTCCACGGCTGCTTTGGCTCGGGTTTCGGAAAGCTTGCCGGCCAGCTCGTCGAAGCCTACGCGTTGGCTTTCCAGCTCCGCTTCCAGTTTCTCCAGGCTGCCTTCTCCACCATCGAGTTCCGCCAGTTCTGTGCTTAATCGTTGATGGAATTCTGGCAGCTCTTCCGGGTTGATGCGGTGTTTGCGCGCCATTTGGTATATAGCGCTGAGTCTCTCTTCAACTTCTGTCAGGCGTGCGGGGTCTGCCTCATAGTCATCAACAAAATGACGAAGGTTATCGCCGGCTTCACTGATCTGAATCTGGGCTTCGCTGAGCATCTGGATGGTATCGGCCAGTGCGGGGATCGTAACCGGGAGTTGTTCCAGTTGCTGCAATGCCTGTCGTACCAGGCCCGCTGCACTGGTTTCATTTTCGGTGCACAGTAGAGCTGCCTGGTGGCTGTTGTGCAAAATCGCATCGGCCTGGCTCAGTTGCGCCTGCTCTTGCTCCAGTTGCTCCTGTTCGCCACTTTCCAGCGCCAGGCGGTCGAGTTCTTCAACCTGGTAGCGCAGCAGTTGCAGCCGGGCTTCAGACTCTTCTGCATTCTGCTGACGTTCGGTCAGCTTTGTACGAATCAAAGTCCAGGCTTTCCATGCGTCACGGGTCTGTCCAGCGAGATCTTCTGCGCCCGCGAATTCATCAACCAGCTTGCGGTGTGTTTCTTTACGCAGGAGCGATTGGTGCTGGTGCTGGCTGTGAATATCCATCAGCAACCCACCCAGGTCTTTCAGATGGGCAAGGGGGCAGGGCTGGCCGTTAATGTAGGCCCGTGAGCGCCCGTCTTTGCTGATTACCCGGCGCAGGATGCAGTCGTTGTCGTCGTCCAGTTCATGGCTTTCCAGCCATTGCAGAGCTTCGGGGATGCCAGAGACATCAAATGTGGCGGTGATATCTGCGCGCTTTGCGCCATAACGCACAGCTCCTGCGTCGGCGCGACCGCCCATAGCAAGCCCGAGAGCGTCCAGCACAATGGATTTGCCCGCACCCGTCTCGCCAGTGAGGGCTGTCATGCCTTTACTGAATTGCAGTTCTACCCTTTCGGCAATCGCGTAATTGGAAACAGTGAGCTGTGTGAGCATGCAGATAACCTCCACTCTTAGAAATATACTGTTTGTGCATACAGTGACTGTAAATATATACAGGGATTTTCAGGTTTGCAAACACATAGGTGGGATTTTTTCAGGAAAGCAGGCTTTGGTGGTTGAAACCTGAGTGGTGGGCCCCATATTCGTTCGCAATAACATTCTTCCGGCTCTGGGGCCGGAGCCAATGTTCAATGGGTCGCGTTTAAGCCGGCCACCGAAGATCTGGCAGGAGTAATCATGAGCACTGACGAAAACCGCAATGAGCGGGTAGACGAGTTGAAGGAGGCCGCTGAGGCGTCAGCGGAAGAGGCGCAGGCGCGCGAGCAGAGCGCTGAGCAAGGCGAGGCTTCTGAGTTTGACGCATTAAAAGCGCAGGTTCAGGAGCTCCAGGAACAGATGTTGCGTTCTCAGGCCGAAATGCAGAACGTGCGTCGCCGGGCAGAGATGGATGTTGAGAAGGCGCACAAGTTTGCGCTGGAGAAGTTCGTCAAGGAACTGCTGCCGGTCGCAGACAGCCTTGAGAAGGCAGTTGAGAGCACGGAAGGCCAGGGAAATTCCGGTGATCTTGTGGCGTCTATCCGCCAGGGTGTCGAGATGACGCTCAGTTTGCTTGAGTCGAGTCTGAAGAAGTTCAACGTCGAGCCGTTGAATCCAATTGGTGAGCCGTTCGATCCTCAACAGCACGAGGCTATGTCTATGGTTCCGGCACCGAAGGCCGAGCCGAACAGCGTGGTGGCTGTCGTGCAGAAAGGTTATCTGTTGAATGGGCGTGTGGTGCGTCCGGCAATGGTGATGGTGGCGAAGGCTCAGGATGCACCAAAAATTGATGAGCAGGCTTGAAAAAACAGCTAAAGCGCCAATATAGCCTTTAACCAGTAACAGCCGGAGTAGATGTGTCCGGACAACTATTCAGTACAGCATTCAGAAGAACTGGAGTGATTCAATGAGCAAGATTATCGGTATTGACCTTGGAACAACCAACTCATGTGTGGCCATTATGGATGGCGACAAAGTCCGGGTTATTGAAAACGCTGAGGGTGATCGCACCACCCCGTCTATCATCGCCTACACCGATGATAATGAGATATTGGTTGGCCAGTCGGCCAAGCGCCAGGCGGTTACCAACCCGCACAACACTATTTACGCCATCAAGCGTCTGATTGGCCGTCGTTTTAAAGATGACGTGGTCCAGAAAGACATCAAAATGGTGCCCTACAAGATTGCCGAAGCGGATAACGGTGATGCGTGGGTAGAAGTGAAAGGTCAGAAAATGGCGCCGCCGCAGGTGTCTGCAGAAATTCTGAAAAAGATGAAGAAAACGGCAGAAGACTATCTGGGCGAGAAAGTAACCGAAGCGGTTATCACCGTACCGGCGTACTTTAACGACAGCCAGCGTCAGGCCACCAAGGACGCGGGCAGAATTGCCGGTCTGGAAGTAAAGCGCATCATCAACGAGCCGACTGCTGCCGCGCTGGCTTATGGTATGGACAAGAAAACCGGTGATCGCACGATAGCGGTATACGACCTGGGTGGCGGTACCTTCGACCTCTCCATCATAGAAATTGCCGATGTGGACGGTGAGCACCAGTTTGAAGTTCTGGCGACCAACGGCGACACCTTCCTGGGTGGTGAAGATTTCGATATGAAAATCATCGAATTCCTTGCCGACCAGTTCAAGAAAGACAGCGGTATTGATCTGCGCGGCGACTCTCTGGCCATGCAGCGCCTGAAGGAAGCCGGTGAGAAAGCCAAGATCGAGCTTTCCAGCAGCCAGCAGACCGACGTAAACCTGCCGTATGTTACTGCAGATGCCAGCGGTCCCAAGCACATGAACGTGAAACTGACCCGCGCCAAGCTCGAGTCGCTGGTTGAAGATCTGGTTCAGCGCAGCCTTGAGCCCTGTAAGGTTGCCCTGAAGGATTCAGGCCTGAAAGTTGAAGAAATCGACGAGGTTATCCTGGTTGGTGGCCAGACTCGCATGCCGCTGGTTCAGGAAAAAGTTAAAGAGTTCTTTGGCAAAGAAGCCCGTAAGGACGTTAACCCGGACGAAGCCGTTGCCATGGGCGCTGCGATCCAGGCAGCCGTGTTGTCTGGCGATGTAAAAGACGTACTGTTGCTGGACGTGACTCCGTTGTCCCTGGGTATTGAGACCATGGGTGGCGTCGCTACACCGCTGATCGAAAAGAACACCACGATCCCGACCAAGAAGTCGCAGACTTTCTCGACAGCAGACGACAGCCAGACAGCTGTGACCATTCACGTGGTTCAGGGCGAGCGCAAGCAGGCAACACAGAACAAGTCATTGGGCCGTTTTGACCTGGCAGACATTCCGCCCGCACCGCGTGGCGTGCCGCAAATCGAAGTGACTTTCGATATTGATGCCAACGGTATTCTGAACGTGTCTGCGAAAGACAAGGCTACCGGTAAAGAGCAGTCCATCGTGATCAAGGCCTCTTCTGGTCTGAACGACGAGGAAATCGAAAAGATGGTGCGCGATGCCGAGGCAAATGCCGACGAAGATCGCAAATTCGAAGAGATGGTTCAGGTCCGCAACCAGGGTGACGCCATGGTTCACGCTGTGCGCAAGACCCTGAAAGACGCTGGCGACAAAGTCAGCGACAGCGAGAAAGAGTCGATTGAAGCGACCATCAAAGATCTGGAAGAAGCACTGACCGGTTCTGACAAAGATGACATCGAAGCGAAAACCCAGAAACTGACCGAAGTTTCGGGTGAGTTGGCCCAGAAGATGTACGCAGATCAGGATGGTCAGGCGCAGCAGGAAGGCGCGAAGTCTGAAGCTGCTGACGATGCGGTGGACGCCGAGTTCGAAGAAGTCAAAGACGACGAAAAGAAGTAATTCTGACGAATATCAGGTAGTTGGAAAACGCGGAGCTACTCCGCGTTTTCCGCGTTTAAAAAACAGGGTTTTAAAGCATGGCCAAACGCGATTATTACGACATTCTCGGAATTTCCCGGGACGCGGATGAGAAAGAAGTGAAGCGGGCGTACCGAAAGCTCGCGATGAAGTACCATCCCGACCGTAATCCGGAAGATAAAGACGCCGACGACAAGTTCAAAGAGGCCAGCGAAGCCTATGAAATACTGGCGGACCAGTCCAAGCGGGCGGCATACGATCAGTTCGGCCATGCCGGAGTGAATGGTCAGGCTGGTGGCGGCTTCGGAGGCGGCGGTGGTAACTTCTCCGACATCTTCGGTGACGTGTTTGGCGATATTTTTGGTGGCGGCGGCGGTCGCGGCCGCAGTACTCGCGGCTCGGATCTGCGCTATACCCTGGAGCTGGATCTTGAGGAGGCGGTAAAAGGAAGAACCGTTGAGATTACAATACCCGGGCATCGGGAGTGCGGCGGTTGTGACGGCAGTGGCGCGGAAAAAGGTTCTCGTCCTGAGGCCTGCAGCACCTGTAAAGGTATGGGCCAGGTGCGCATGCAGCAGGGTTTCTTTACCGTGCAGCAGGCTTGCCCTACATGCCGGGGATTGGGCCAGATTATCAAGAACCCCTGTAAGGTCTGCCACGGTCAGGGCAGAGTGCAGGAAGAAAAGACCCTCTCTGTAAAAGTGCCCCCGGGCGTTGATACCGGTGACCGTATTCGGCTTTCCGGCGAAGGCGAGATGGGGGTAGAAGGTGGTCCTTCTGGCGATCTGTACGTGCAGATGTCGGTGCGGGAGCACTCAATATTCACCCGCGATGGCCGTAACCTTTATTGCGAAGTACCGATCAGCATTGTTGATGCCACACTTGGCGGCGAGCTGGAAGTGCCGACGCTGAATGGTCGCGTGAAGCTCCGGATTCCCGCGGAAACCCAGACCGGAAAACTCTTCCGACTGCGGAATAAAGGCGTTAGCCCGGTTCGCGGAGGTCCTTCCGGCGATCTGTTGTGTCGCGTAACGGTGGAGACTCCGGTCAATCTGACCAAGCGCCAGAAAGAGCTGCTGAACGAGTTTCAGGTAACCCTTGATAACAATACCGGCGCGAACCACGCTCCGAAGAAAACGTCCTGGTTTGAGGGTGTTAAGAGCTTCTTCGATGAAATGAAATTCTGAACAGCTTGATATAGGGAAAAAGCCATGAGGGTAGCAATCATCGGCGCCGCCGGGCGTATGGGTAAAGTGCTGATTGAAGCGGTTGACGGCACAGAGGGGCTGGAACTCGGTGCGGCAGTCGTCGAGCCGGGCAGCAGCCTCATCGGTGCGGATGCCGGTGAAATGAGCAGCATCGGAAAAACCGGCGTAAAGATGGCCGGTACCTTGGCTGATGTGAAAGAGGATTTCGACGTGCTCATCGACTTCACCTTTCCGGACCTGACGCTGGAAAACGCCGAATTCTGCAACGCCAACGGCAAAATGCTCGTGATCGGCACCACCGGCATGTCCGACGCCGAAAAGGAGCAGTTGGCCCTTGCTGCAGAATCTACTTCAGTGGTGTTTGCGCCCAATATGAGTGTAGGTGTTAACGTGGTTCTCAACCTTCTGCGCACTGCCGCAGCGGCGTTGGGCGATGACTATGACGTCGAAATCATCGAAGCCCATCATCGCCACAAAAAAGACGCGCCCTCAGGTACAGCTCTGCGCATGGGCGAAGTGGTTGCCGGCGCGCTAGGTCGGGACCTTAAAGAATGCGCCGTCTACGGTCGCGAAGGCTTCACCGGAGAGCGCACTCGCAAGGAAATCGGCTTCGAAACCATTCGTGCCGGCGACGTGGTGGGCGATCACACCGTACTTTTCGCCACCGAAGGTGAGCGCATAGAGATTACCCACAAGGCAAGCAGCCGTATGACTTTCGCCAAAGGAGCCATGCGCGCCGCGTTGTGGCTGAAAGATAAGCCTGCTGGCTTGTACGATATGCAGGATGTCCTGTCGTTGAAGTAGTGCGGGGTGATGATTTTACATGGACACAAAACCGCATATTTTATACAATAAGGCGGTTTAACTGCACCAAGCGTAGGCTTTGAAAAGCCCAGGGAACAAAAGCTGTTCCTGGATAACAAAAAGCGGGACGGAGTTTTTACTCCCTCTCGCTTTTTTGCGACCTGAATTTGCGCTTGCGTTCCTGTTCGTGACGAACCGATACGCCACTCGATGAGGATACAAGCCTTGAGCACACCCGCAATCCTTGCACTCGCAGACGGAAGCCTGTTTTACGGCACCGCTATTGGCGCTGACGGCGAAACCAGCGGCGAAGTGGTGTTCAACACCGCCATGACCGGCTATCAGGAAATACTGACCGATCCGTCATACGCCCGCCAGCTCGTTACCCTGACCTATCCTCACATCGGTAACACTGGTGTAAATGAAGAAGATGTCGAGTCAAACCGCATTCGGGCCGCTGGTCTGATCATTCGTGATCTGCCCCTGATGGCCAGCAACTGGCGCAGCACTGGGTCGCTGGACGAATATCTGCGAAACAGCAACATTGTCGGAATGGCTGATATAGATACCCGGCGCCTCACGCGCATTCTCCGTGATAAAGGCTCACAGAGCGGCGCTATTGTGGCTGGAGCTAACGCTACTGCCGAGCGCGCATTGGAGTTGGCGAAGGCATTTCCGGGGCTAAAAGGTATGGATCTGGCTAAAGAGGTCACCTGCGATAAGATCTATAGCTGGACCCAGGGCGAGTGGACACTCGGCGAAGGCTACGCTGAGGGTGGCGAATCCAAATTCAAGGTTGTGGCCTGGGACTACGGCGTCAAGTTCAATATTCTGCGTATGCTTGCAGCCCGCGGCTGCGACATTACCGTTGTACCGGCGCAAACTCCGGCTTCAGAAGTGCTGGCGATGAATCCGGATGGCATATTCCTGTCCAACGGCCCGGGTGATCCCGAGCCTTGTGATTACGCAATCAAGGCGATCCAGGAAGTGCTGGAAACCGAGGTTCCGGTATTTGGCATCTGCCTGGGACACCAGCTTCTGGCAATCGCCAGCGGTGCGAAAAGCATGAAAATGAAGCACGGTCATCACGGTGCTAACCACCCGGTTCAGCGCCTTGAAAACGGCACCGTCATGATTACAAGCCAGAACCACGGCTTTGCGGTGGATGAAGCTTCCTTGCCCGCGGTGCTGGAAGTTACCCACAAGTCACTGTTCGATGGCACTTTGCAGGGCGTTCGCCGTACCGATAAGCCAGCGTTCAGCTTTCAGGGGCACCCCGAGGCGAGCCCTGGCCCCCGTGATGTGGCGCCCTTATTTGATGAGTTTATACGTCTGATGGACGCCCGGAAGGGATAGCGCCGGCTCGCGGGCAGATACATCATCCCAGACACGCGCCGCGTTTTTGCGCTGCAAGAATTTAAATGTTGCTGACAGGTTTACCAAGACATGCCAAAACGGACCGATATTAAAAGCATCCTGATTCTGGGCGCAGGCCCGATTGTGATCGGGCAGGCGTGCGAATTCGACTACTCCGGCGCCCAGGCCTGTAAGGCTCTGCGTGAAGAAGGTTACCGGGTCATCCTGGTTAACTCGAACCCGGCCACGATCATGACCGACCCGGTGATGGCGGATGCCACCTACATCGAGCCGATTACCTGGCAGACTGTCGCCATGATCATTGAAAAAGAAAAGCCCGATGCGCTGCTGCCCACCATGGGTGGCCAGACCGCATTGAACTGCGCGCTGGATCTCGAAAAGCACGGCGTTTTGGCTGAGCACGGTGTGGAAATGATCGGGGCCAATGCCGACACCATTGATAAAGCGGAAGACCGAAGCCGCTTTGATAAGGCGATGAAAGCCATTGGCCTTGAGTGCCCTCGTGCCGCTATTGCTCACACCATGGAAGAAGCGTGGAAAGTGGCTGAAGACATCGGCTTTCCATGCATTATACGCCCGTCGTTCACCATGGGCGGTTCCGGCGGCGGTATTGCTTATAACCGAGACGAGTTCGAAGAGATCTGTACCCGCGGTTTTGATCTCTCCCCCACCAATGAGCTACTTATTGACGAGTCGCTGATCGGTTGGAAAGAGTATGAGATGGAAGTAGTCCGCGACAAAGCGGACAACTGTATCATCGTTTGTGCCATCGAGAATTTCGACGCCATGGGCGTGCATACAGGTGACTCCATCACCGTCGCGCCCGCGCAGACGCTGACCGATAAAGAATACCAGATCATGCGCGATGCCTCCCTGGCGGTGTTGCGTGAGATAGGGGTGGAAACCGGCGGTTCAAACGTGCAGTTTGGCATCTGTCCGGACACTGGTCGGATGGTCGTCATTGAGATGAACCCGAGGGTTTCGCGTTCATCAGCACTGGCCTCCAAGGCGACCGGTTTCCCGATTGCCAAAGTGGCAGCAAAGCTGGCGGTGGGCTACACACTCGACGAGTTACGTAACGAGATAACCGGTGGCGTAACGCCGGCGTCGTTCGAGCCCAGCATCGACTATGTCGTTACCAAGATTCCCAGGTTTACCTTTGAGAAGTTCCCCCAGGCAGATGCCCGTCTGACCACCCAAATGAAATCTGTGGGTGAGGTCATGGCCATTGGCCGCACATTCCAGGAATCTCTTCAGAAAGCCCTTCGGGGGCTGGAGGTTGGATCTGATGGTTTTGACGAGCAGCTTGAAGAGTTCAGCTCCGAGAGCTCCCGTGAAACGCTAACCCGCAAGCTCAGTGTTCCCGGTTCCGAGCGTATCTGGTATATCGGTGATGCCTTCCGGGCGGGGCTGAGTGTTGATGACGTTTACGAGTACACCAAGGTAGATCCGTGGTACCTGGTGCAGATCGAAGATCTTATTCGTGAAGAGCAAGCTCTGAAATCCGCCGGCAAGGCTGATCTCGACCATGCCACCCTGTTCCGTCTCAAGCGCAAGGGTTTCTCCGATGCCCGTCTGGCAAAGCTGCGGGGCATAACCGAAGCGAGTCTGCGCAAGCTGCGGCATGATCTTAACATTCGCCCGGTTTACAAGCGGGTGGACACCTGTGCGGCTGAGTTTGCCTCTGATACTGCCTACATGTACTCCACCTATGAGGAAGAGTGTGAGGCGAACCCCACCGATCGCGAGAAAATTGTGGTTATCGGCGGCGGCCCTAACAGGATCGGCCAGGGTATCGAGTTTGATTACTGCTGTGTGCACGCTGCGCTTGCCCTACGTGAGGATGGCTACGAAACCATCATGATCAACTGCAACCCGGAAACGGTATCGACCGACTACGACACCTCCGACCGGTTGTACTTTGAGTCGATTACGCTCGAGGATGTACTGGAAATCATCCACGTTGAGAAGCCAAAAGGCGTGATTGTCCAGTATGGCGGTCAGACACCGTTGAAGCTCGCTCGTGGCCTGGAAGCTGCCGGCGTACCGATCATCGGTACCAGCCCGGATGCAATTGACCGCGCGGAGGACCGTGAGCGGTTCCAGCAGATGATTACCCGCCTAGGGCTCAAGCAGCCGGAAAACGCTACTGTGCGCAGCCATGAGGAAGGTATTCTGGCGGCCCGCAAGATCGGTTATCCACTGGTGGTGCGGCCGTCTTACGTGTTGGGTGGCCGGGCTATGGAGATTGTTTACGCAGAGGAAGAGCTGGCGCGCTATATGCGCAGTGCTGTGCTGGTTTCCAACGACAGCCCGGTGTTGCTGGACCACTTTCTCAATGCGGCGATCGAGGTGGATATTGATGCCATTTGCGACGGCAAAGATGTGGTTATCGGCGGCATTATGCAGCACATTGAGCAAGCGGGTATCCACTCTGGTGATTCTGCGTGCTCCTTGCCGCCGTACACCCTGCCGGCCGAGGTTCAGGACGCCATGCGCGAGGCCGTCAGGAAAATGGCCATCGAGCTGGAAGTTGTTGGTTTGATGAACGTGCAGCTAGCCTGGCAGGACGATGAGATTTACGTGATTGAAGTTAATCCGCGCGCTTCAAGGACGGTTCCCTTTGTATCCAAAGCCATTGGTATATCACTGGCCAAGGTGGCAGCGCGGGTCATGGTGGGAACGTCTCTTGCAGAGCAGGGTTTTACTAAAGAAGTGGTGCCCAGTTACTACGCTGTAAAAGAGTCTGTGTTCCCGTTCAACAAGTTTCCGTCGGTTGACCCGATCCTGGGGCCAGAGATGAAGTCCACCGGTGAGGTTATGGGGCTTGGTGATAGCTTCGATGAGGCTTTTGCCAAGGCTTCACTGGCCATTGGAGAGCGGTTGCCGTCCGAGGGAACCGTCTTTATGTCGGTTCGCGATGTGGACAAGGCCGGTGCCATTCAGGTTGCCCGGGATCTGGTCGACATCGGTTTCAGGCTTGTCGCCACCACCGGCACTGCGAAAGCCCTTCGCGAGGCGGGCATTGAAGTGGCGCGAGTGAACAAGGTGGGCGAGGGGCGCCCCCACATAGTGGATGCTATCAAGAACGGGCAGGTTCAGCTTATTATTAATACAACTGAGGGTCGCAAGGCCGTGTCTGATTCGGCGCAGATTCGCCAGTCAGCTCTGCAGACCAAAGTAGTCTACACAACAACACTGGCGGGTGGCGAAGCGTTCTGTCGGGCCATCAAGTTCGGCCCACAGCTTACAGTGCGTCGCCTGCAAGACCTCCACGCAGGGAAGTAAGATTATGAGTGAAAGAGTACCTATGACAAAAGCGGGCGAGTCCAGCCTGCGTGAGGAGATTCGGAAGCTGAAATCCGAGGATCGTCCCCGTGTTATTGCCGCTATTTCAGATGCGCGGGAGCATGGTGACCTTAAAGAAAACGCCGAATATCACGCGGCCCGGGAGCAGCAGAGCTTTATTGAGGGCCGGATTCAGGAAATCGAAGGTAAGCTTTCTGCCGCTCAGGTGATCGATGTCACCGACATGGAAAACACCGGCCGGGTTATCTTCGGAACCACCGTTCACCTGATGAACATGGATACGGATGAGCAGGTGGTCTATAAGATCGTTGGTGAAGACGAGGCTGATATCAAGAAAGGCAAGCTCTCCATCTCATCGCCCATAGCCCGCGCGCTGGTTGGCAAGAGTGAAGGCGATGTTGTCGCTATCCGCGTGCCCTCCGGCACAGTGGAGTACGAAATCGAAAAGGTGGAATACATCTGATTCGTGCGGAGCTGCCAGAGCCGGCGCACAGGAAACAAAAAACCGGCTGAGTTTAACGCAGCCGGTTTTTTAGTGTTCTGCGTGCGTCAGTTTTTATGGCGGAGCAGGTTGGACAGTTTTGGGTTGGGCTTTTTTGCCCGGCGCATAATCACCGCCATTTTGCCAATGGTCTGCACTATTTCTGCGCCGCTGGATTTGCAAAGGGCGTCGATCGCTTCCTGGCGCGCTTCACGATCCTGGCTCGCCACTTTAATCTTAATGAGTTCGTGGTCGTTCAGGGCGCGCTCCAGCTCTTCCTGAAGGTTCTCGGTGAGGCCCTTGTCACCCATAATAATGACGGGCTTCAGGTTATGGGCAATAGCCCGGTACTCCCGGCGCTGTTCCGGTGAAAGGCTCATGATGTAATCTCTTTATCGGTGCGATTAACAAAAGGTCAGCGGCATGTTCGCTGGCAACGTCGTATAATTGGCGGATTGTATCAGACAACCTTGTATAACAGATCACCTTGAAGGCGTTGTAATTTCCGAGATGGGGCCCACATACAAGGGACATGGGGATTTATCCGGCGTTCAAGAACGTCTTCAGGTTGATCCGCAGCTACGTTTTTCTGTGGCCGTTACGGGTAGGCCGTTTCTGGTGGATGGACGTACAATTGGTGTAAGGTATCAGCAAAGAGTAGTTGCTTAGCAGGCCTGCTCTTCAATTCACAGGTGATGATCCTTGAACGATATGGCAAAAAATCTGGTTCTCTGGCTAATAATAGCCGCAGTACTGCTGATGGTGTTTCAGAACTTCTCTCCCACCACCAGCGGGCAGCAAGTCAATTATTCCCAATTCGTTGAAATGGTCCAGCAAGGCCAGGTCAACAAAGTCACGATTGATGGTTTGGAAATCGCAGGCACCCGCGGCGACGGTTCCCAGTTCCAGACAATTCGCCCGCAGGTGGCGGATAACAAGCTGATGGACGATCTGCTGTCGAACAAAGTTGAAGTGATCGGCAAGGAGCCGGAGCGACAGAGTCTGTGGACTCAGTTGCTGGTAGCGGCGTTCCCGATTCTGATCATAATCGCACTGTTTGTGTTCTTCATGCGCCAGATGCAAGGCGGCGGTGGCGGCAAAGGCCCCATGTCGTTTGGCAAGAGCAAAGCGAAGCTGATGAGTGAAGACCAGATCAAGACCACGTTTGCCGATGTGGCCGGTGTGGATGAAGCTAAAGAAGACGTTAAGGAGTTGGTGGATTTCCTTCGGGATCCCAGCAAGTTCCAGCGTCTTGGTGGCAGCATCCCTAAAGGTGTCTTGATGGTGGGGCAACCGGGTACCGGTAAAACCCTGCTGGCCAAGGCCATCGCTGGTGAGGCAAAAGTTCCGTTCTTCTCGATTTCTGGCTCCGACTTCGTGGAAATGTTCGTAGGTGTTGGTGCATCCCGTGTGCGTGACATGTTCGAGCAAGCCAAGAAGCAGAGCCCCTGCATCATCTTCATCGACGAAATAGATGCGGTCGGTCGCCATCGTGGTGCCGGCATGGGTGGTGGTCACGATGAGCGTGAGCAGACCTTGAACGCGCTGCTGGTTGAAATGGACGGCTTTGAAGGTAACGAAGGCGTTATCGTTATTGCTGCGACCAACCGCCCGGACGTTCTTGATCCGGCCCTGTTGCGCCCCGGCCGTTTTGACCGTCAGGTCGTTGTTGGTCTGCCCGACATTATTGGTCGGGAGCAGATTCTCAAGGTGCACATGAAGAAAGTGCCTTTGGATGAAAACGTTGTGCCCGCGCTGATCGCACGTGGCACTCCAGGCTTCTCCGGCGCAGATCTTGCGAACCTGGTTAACGAAGCAGCGCTTTTTGCGGCTCGTCGAAATATGCGCCTTGTCTCCATGGAAGAGTTTGAGCTTGCGAAAGACAAGATCATGATGGGCCCCGAGCGCAAGTCCATGGTGATGAGTGAAAAGGAAAAGCTCAACACGGCTTACCACGAGTCGGGCCACGCTATTGTTGGTAGAGTGGCGCCCGAGCATGACCCGGTTTACAAGGTGAGCATTATTCCCCGTGGCCGTGCTCTTGGTGTGACGATGTTCCTCCCCGAGGAAGACCGCTACAGCCACAGCAAGCGTTTTTTGATCAGCTCCATTTGCAGCCTGTTTGGTGGCCGTATTGCCGAAGAGCTGACACTGGGTTTTGATGGGGTAACGACCGGTGCATCGAATGACATCGAGCGCGCGACCAGCTTGGCCCGTAACATGGTCACCCGCTGGGGCTTGTCCGAGAAGCTTGGGCCGCTGCAGTACGATACCGACAGCGAAGAGCCATTCCTTGGACGCTCTGCCGGTCAGGCCCAGACAGTCTACTCGCCTGAAACGGCACAACGTATTGATGAGGAAGTTCGCAACATCATCGATACCTGTTACGAGAAGGCTACGCAGATTCTGGTTGATAACCGGGATAAGCTTGACCTTATGGCCCAGGCGTTGATGAAGTATGAAACCATCGACCGTTATCAGATTGATGACATCATGGAGGGTCGCGCACCGCGTCCGCCGAAAGGTTGGGATGACAGTGGTTCTGCAGGTGGCGTCAAGGCTGACGCTCCCGAGCAGGCTCCCGAGGCCAAGCCTTCTGATGATGGTCACAGGCCTGATGTTGGCCGGCCAGCTGGAGAGCGCTAAGGCTTCTGGTTTCAGATAAGCTGAGTTGATCTGCGCCGCCCTGATTAGGGGCGGCGTTTGTTTTTATTGAGATTGTTTTATGGAAATGAAGTTTGCCGGGCGAGTATTGGATATGTCTCGCTGTCATGTAATGGGCGTTCTCAATGTGACGCCGGACTCGTTCTCCGACGGTGGGCAATTTAATCGGCTGGACGCAGCGCTTTTACGGGCCCGTCAAATGGTCACCGACGGCGCTGTGTTTATTGATGTCGGTGGGGAGTCGACCCGTCCGGGCGCTGCGGGAGTGACGGCTCAGCAAGAGCTGGATCGGGTTTGCCCCGTAGTGGAGGCGATTTCCCGGGAGTTGGACGTGATCGTCTCGGTAGATACCAGTACTCCCGAAGTGATGGCTCAGGCAGTGGGGCTCGGTGCAGGGCTGATTAACGATGTGCGTGCGCTGCAGAGAGATGGCGCATTGGCTGCGGCGGCAAGCGCAGGAGTGCCCGTGTGTATCATGCATATCCAGGGTGAGCCCGAGATTATGCAGGATCGACCTGAGTACCAGAATGTGCTGCGCGAGGTCAGTGAGTTTCTGACCGGGCGGATTCGTGCTGCAGGGCAGGCGGGCATTCCCGCAAGTCATGTAATCCTGGATCCGGGTTTCGGGTTTGGAAAAAACCTCGAACATAATCTGCGACTGCTTGCTTCGCTGGAACAGTTGCAGGTTTTGGGCCACCCTTTACTGGTGGGCATGTCCAGAAAATCCATGCTTGGCCAGATCACTGGCCGGGAAATTGATGAAAGGTTACCGGCGAGTCTTGCGGCCGCGACAATATCGGCTTTGAAGGGCGCAAGCATTGTTCGTGCCCACGATGTCAGGGAAACCGTAGATGCCATCAGAGTGGCGATGGCCGTAAAGGAGGCAGTTTGATGGCCGGCAGAAAGTATTTTGGCACGGATGGAATACGCGGCAGGGTGGGTGAGCACCCGATTACGCCGGAATTCATGTTGCACCTGGGGTGGGCAGCGGGACAGGCCTTCAAGAAGGTCGGTCAGCGAAACAGCGTGCTTATTGGCAAAGATACCCGGTTGTCAGGTTACATGTTCGAATCCGCTCTGGAGGCCGGGTTGTCTGCGGCGGGAGTGGATGTAAAGCTGTTGGGGCCTATGCCAACACCGGCTATTGCCTACCTGACTCGCACTTTCCGCGCTTCCGCAGGTATCGTTATCAGTGCGTCTCATAACCCGCATCATGATAACGGCATCAAGTTCTTCTCCGCCGACGGCACCAAGCTCGATGATGCACTGGAAGCAGAGATTGAGCGCTGGCTGGACAAGCCTATCGATGTTTGCGGTCCGGGCGAGCTTGGGAAGGCGTCAAGGGTGGAAGATGCCCCTGGGCGCTATGTCGAGTTCTGTAAAAGTACGGTGCCGAATGCATTCACTCTGGATCACATGAAGATTGTTCTGGATTGCGCTCATGGCGCGACGTATCACGTTGCGCCGAAAGTGTTCCGTGAACTGGGTGCGAAGGTGTCTGTTATTGGGGCGGAGCCAGACGGGCTTAACATCAATCTGGATGTTGGTTCCACCCACCTGGGTGCGCTCAGGCAGGCTGTTATCGACAAAGGCGCCGATCTCGGTATTGCCTTTGACGGTGATGGCGACCGGGTGTTGATGGTTGATCGTGACGGTTCAGAAGTGGATGGTGATGAGCTGCTGTATATAATTGCCTCTCAACGATTTGCCGAAGGTCGCCTTAAGGGTGGTGTGGTCGGCACATTGATGACCAACCTGGGGGTTGAACTGGCCCTGACAGAGATGGGTATTTCGTTCGAGCGGGCCAATGTTGGCGACCGGTATGTCATGGAGCGCCTGCTGGCGAACAACTGGGTGCTCGGCGGTGAAGGTTCCGGCCACATGGTCATCCGTGACTGCACCAGCACCGGCGATGGCATTGTCTCCGCGCTTCAAGTGCTGCTATCTATCGGGAAGTCTGGTAAAACTCTTGGCGAGTTGCGCCAAGGTATGAGCAAGCTACCCCAGACGATGATCAATGTGCGCGTTGCCAAGCGTTTTGAGCCCTTCAGTCGCGCTGATATTGTCGCGGCAGTCAAGAAAGCTGAATCGGTGCTTGGTGGTTCGGGCAGGATCCTGCTCCGGGCCTCTGGAACAGAGCCTTTGATTCGCGTAATGGCGGAAGGGCAGAGCGCTGACGATATTCGTCGCGTTGCTGAAGAGCTTGCGCAAGTCGTGGAAAATTCAACGTCCTGATTTTGTTGATTTCAGGCGGTTGTCTGTTATGAGGGACTGCTGTATAGTGCGCCCTCCCTTGCATTCGGGAAGTGTTATGCGTCGCAGGATTGTAGCCGGAAACTGGAAAATGAACGGGTCGAAAGACCTCTCAGAAAAACTGGTTGGCTATGTCCGGTCTGAGGCCGGATCTCTTGATAATGGCGTGGAGGTTGTTATTATTCCTCCGGCAATTTATATCGGGGATGTGTTGAGGCAAGCCCAGGGCGTCGTATCAGTTGGCGCTCAGAACGTGGGTCGGCGGCAGTCGGGTGCTTATACCGGGGAAATTTCCGCGGAAATGGCTAAAGATGCAGGTTGTCACTACGTGCTCGTAGGTCACTCTGAGCGCCGTCAGCTTTTTGGTGAAACCGACGAGCAGGTTGCCGAAAAAGTATCACTTGTTGTTTCCAGCGGTTTAACGGCCATCTTATGTGTTGGTGAAACGTTGGAAGAGCGGGAGTCCGGGCGGGCTGAGGCAGTGGTTGCTAGCCAGGTGCGGGCAGGCTTGGCATCAGTTGCGCCAGGGTCAGAGGCTCAAGGAAAGTGGCAGAATATCGTGGTAGCCTATGAACCGGTTTGGGCAATTGGTACCGGTAAAACGGCAACCTCAGATGACGCCCAAGCCATGCACGCTGCCATACGGGGTGTACTGAAAGATATGGGCGCCCCGGCCGAAGAGATTTCACTGCTTTACGGCGGCAGTGTAAAAGCAGATAATGCAGCGGCGCTTTTTTCAGAGCCGGATATAGACGGCGGTTTAATTGGCGGAGCATCGCTGGTCGCAAAAGATTTTGTTAGTATTTGCCGGCGCTTCCCGGCGGGTACCTAAAGTTAAAGGTTCGCGAGAGTCGATATGGATTGGATTGAAACACTAGTAGTCGTTGTGCACGTTGTGATCGCGGTGACGCTTGTGGGTCTGGTGCTGATCCAGCAGGGCAAAGGTGCGGATGCAGGTGCAGCCTTCGGTGGTGGTGGCGCGTCTCAGACTGTGTTCGGTAGTCAGGGCAGTGGTAGTTTTCTGACCCGCATGACAGCCATGCTCGCAATTGTATTTTTCGTAACAAGTTTCTCGCTGGCGGTATTTGCCAAGCAGCGTGCAGAAGTGGCAGGTGAGACAGGTATTCCTGTAGTTGAGGAATCTCGTCAGGCTCCGGCCCAGGGTGCTGTTGAAAGTGGTGATGCCGCCAAAAGCGAAACCGGGAGCGGGGAGTCTGATCTTCCCGAGCTTGAGTAAGAGTGTTGCCCAAGTGGTGGAACTGGTAGACACGCTATCTTGAGGGGGTAGTGGCGAAAGCTGTGCCGGTTCGAGTCCGGCCTTGGGCACCAATAAAGAAGAAGGACGGCTTGGATTTTCCAGGCCATTTTTTTGGTCAGTCCTTGACCAGTCCGTTCGGCATCTCTATACTCCGGCCGATATTGGAGTCTGACATTTTGTGTTGTCGGGTTTCTGGCAGGCCAGGTGTCTGTCAGCAGGAAGCGGTACACCGGTTTGCTTCCTGCGAGTTCTTGCAACAAAAGGCCCCGGTTACGGGGCTTTTTGACTAAGGGGCCTGGCGCAACGGGCCCTGGTGCGTAAAAAGGGCTGACTAACAGCCCTTTTTTTGTTTTTGGGGCCGGTAAATTTCATAACGGAGACCGCCTAACTTGTCAGGCAAGCTTAAACAACTGGAAGACATTCTTCGGCCTGTGGTGGAAGGTTTGGGATACGAGTTCTGGGGTATTGAGTACCGCTCCCAGGGCTATCAATCTCTTCTTCGGGTCTTTATAGACGATGTCGAGAACGGCATCGGCGTCGACGACTGCGAGAAAGTCAGCCGTCAGGTCAGTGGCGTGATGGATGTGGAAGACCCTATCCAGACAGAATACACGCTGGAGGTTTCGTCTCCGGGAATGGACCGCCCGCTGTTCCGGCCTGAGCAATATCAGGCATTTGTGGGGCATCAGGTACAAATTCGCTTGCGCATGGCGTTTGAAGGCCGGCGCAAATTTCAGGGGCTTATAAAGGGTGTGGAAGGCGATGATATTGTCGTGGTCGTTGATGATCACGAGTATCTTCTGCCTTTTGACAGCATTGAAAAAGCCCAGATCATTCCGGTATTCGAGTGAATCGTTTGAATAACTCAGTAGATGCACAGTTTATTTTTCAGAGCAGGGCAATCCAATGAGTAAAGAGATCTTGCTGGTGGTTGAAGCCGTCTCGAACGAAAAAGGTGTCGAGAAGGAAGTGATTTTCGAGGCGATCGAGCTGGCACTCGCCACCGCTGCCAAAAAACGTTACGAAGATGAAGAGTCTGATGTGCGCGTATCAATCGACCGTCGCACCGGTGAGTATGAAACCTTTCGCCGCTGGTTGATCGTGGATAACGACGCAGTGCCTGCGCTGGGCACCGAGCTGACGTTTCAGGAGGCCGAGGAAATCGATACGGCACTGAAGCCCGGCGATATCTATGAAGAGAAAGCCGAGTCTGTTGCGTTCGGCCGTATCGGAGCCCAGGCGGCCAAGCAGATTATCTTTCAGAAAGTTCGCGAGGCCGAGCGTGCCAAAATCGTCGACAGCTACCGCGATCGTGTGGGTGAGCTGGTTTCAGGCACTGTCAAGAAGGTTACCCGGGATAACGTCATCGTGGATCTTGGCGCCAACGCTGAGGCGCTGCTGCCCAGAGAGCACCTGATTGCTCGCGAAACGTTCCGTATGGGTGACCGGGTTCGCTCACTGCTGCTTGAGATCCGCACGGATCATCGTGGCCCCCAACTGATCCTCAGCCGTTCTGCACCGCAGATGCTGATTGAGCTGTTCCGTATTGAAGTGCCCGAGATTGCCGAAGAATTGATCGAGATCCGGGGCGCAGCCCGGGATCCGGGATCGCGCGCTAAAATTGCGGTGAAAACCAACGATCGCCGTATCGATCCGGTCGGTGCCTGTGTAGGCATGCGCGGCTCTCGCGTTCAGGCTGTTTCCAACGAACTGGGCGGTGAACGCGTAGACATCGTGTTGTGGGATGACAATCCGGCACAACTGGTTATAAACGCCATGGCGCCTGCAGAAGTGGCTTCCATTGTGATGGACGAAGATCGTCACACCATGGAAGTGGCTGTTGCTGCAGACAATCTGGCGCAGGCTATCGGTCGCAATGGGCAGAACGTGCGCCTGGCAACTGAGCTGACAGGCTGGACCCTCAACGTGATGACCGAGGAAGAGGCCGGTGAGCGCCAGGAGCAGGAGCACAATACTCTGGTTGAGCACTTTACCGCCCACCTCGACGTGGATGAAGAGTTCGCCGGTATGCTGATTGACGAAGGCTTCACCTCTATCGAGGAAGTCGCTTATGTCCCTATGGAAGAGATGCTGGCGATTGATGGTTTTGACGAAGATACCGTCACTGAACTACGCCGCCGTGCCAAGGATGCCCTGTTGAATCAGGCCTTGGCCAGCGAAGAAGCCCTCGACGGCGCTGAGCCGGCAGAAGATCTTCTGAGTATGGACGGAATGGATCGCGGCCTGGCGTTCAAACTCGCCGGTATAGGTGTGCGTACCATGGAAGATCTGGCTGAGCAGTCGGTTGATGACTTGCTCGATATCGAAGGTATGGATGAAGAGCGTGCAGGGCAGTTGATTATGGCCGCACGCGCCCCCTGGTTTGAAGACCAGGCCTAATTCGGGAGGAGACCAAATATGGCTGAAGTAACGGTAAAACAACTGGCCGAAGATGTAGGCGCTCCCGTGGATCGCTTGCTGAAACAGATCGTGGAAGCCGGCCTGAAAGCCCGCTCAGAAAGCGACGCTGTATCCAGCGATGAGAAGCAGCAGTTGCTGGCCTATTTGAGAAAGACCCACGGTGAGGCAGACGCTGAGCCGCGCAAGATTACTCTGAAGCGAAAAACGACTACCACGCTGAAGGCCGGCAAGGCCAAGACCGTGAATGTAGAGGTGCGCAAACGTCGCACCTACATAAAGCGCGAAGAGTCTGCACCTGAGCCGGAAGCTGAGATCCCGGAAGCACTGCAAGAAGAGCAGAAGATTGAGCAGGCGCAGGTAGAGTCCGTTGCGAATGTTGCGGCTGCGCAGGCGCCTCAGGCCGGTGCAGACGCTCCGGCTGAAGCTGCGAAAGCAGAAGAGCCGGTTGCTGAAGATAAGGCGTCCGCTGAGAAAGCTGAGCCGAAAAAAGCGGCAGCACCCGCCCCCGCTCCGGAAGATATGCCTATGCCGCCTCCAGAAGGTGATGGCAAAGACCGGAAGCCGAAGAAAAAGAAAGAAAAAGTTCGTGAGCGTGGCGATGAAACTGATGATGGTAAGCCTAAGAAGAAACAGGCTGGCCATCGTGGTCCACGTAGTCGCTCCGCGGACGAGCCGCTGGTGATCTCGGACGACGACGATGATTCCACGTTACGCAAGCCATTGCGTGCGAAAAAGAAACCCAAAGAGAAGCGTCATGGCTTCGAGAGGCCGACCAAACCAATGGTCAGAGAAGTAGAAGTTCCCGAAATCATTACCGTTGGAGATCTTGCCCAGCGGATGGCCGTCAAAGCCGGTGATGTCATCAAGACGTTGATGGGCATGGGCGTGATGGCAACCATTAACCAGCCGTTGGATCAGGCGACGTCAACTCTGGTAGTTGAAGAGCTGGGCCATAAGGCAAAGCCCATCAGCGACGATGCCTTTGAAGAAGGTGTGCTCAGCGAATTCAGCGTTGAGGGCAAGGTAAAGACCAAACGTGCTCCGGTAGTGAGTGTGATGGGCCATGTTGATCATGGTAAAACATCGCTTCTTGACTACATTCGACGCACCAAGGTTGCTTCCGGTGAGTCCGGTGGTATTACCCAGCATATCGGTGCGTACCACGTAGAAACCGATCACGGCATGGTTTCGTTCCTGGATACCCCGGGTCACGCGGCTTTCACCGCAATGCGCGCTCGTGGTGCTCAATGCACGGATATCGTTATCCTGGTAGTGGCGTCAGACGACGGCGTTATGCCGCAAACTAAAGAAGCGGTTCAACACGCCCGTTCTGCCGGTGTGCCTATCGTTGTCGCCATCACCAAGATGGACAAAGAACAAGCAGACCCCGACCGTGTAAAGCACGAGTTGGCGGCGATTGATGTTATCCCTGAAGACTGGGGTGGAGACGTTCAGTTTGTGCCGATTTCCGCTCACTCAGGTGACGGCGTCGACAATCTGCTGGAAGCTGTATTGCTGCAGGCTGAGGTTCTTGAGTTGCAAGCATCACCTGATGCGCCGGCACAAGGCGTTGTGGTTGAGTCCAGCCTTGAGCGTGGCCGCGGCTCTGTAGCGACAGTACTTGTCCAGAACGGTACGTTGCGCCTGGGTGATATGGTTGTTGCAGGCGCCTACTTCGGCAAAGTGCGGGCAATGACGGACGAAGCTGGCAAGCAGGTGAAGGAAGCCGGCCCGTCTATTCCGGTCGAGGTTCTTGGCCTCAATGGCACGCCGAATGCGGGCGATGAGTTCTTCGCAGTAGCGGATGAGCGCAAGGCCAAAGAGCTGGCTGAGTTCCGCCACATCCGTGAGCGCGAGCAGCGCTTGCAGCGTCAGCAGGCTGCCAAGCTTGAGAACCTGTTCGAGAACATGGGCAAGGACGAGGTGAAATCCCTCAACGTTGTCCTGAAAACGGACGTTCGTGGCTCTCTGGAAGCGATCACCAAGTCGCTGCTGGATCTGGGTAACGAAGAAGTTCAGGTCAAGATCGTGTCCTCCGGTGTCGGTGGTATTGCCGAAACGGACGTAAGTCTTGCAATGGCCACCAGTGCCGTTATTTTCGGCTTCAACGTGCGTGCGGATACGGCTTCCAAGCGCCTGGTTGAGCAGGAAGGGCTAGATCTTCGCTATTACAGCATCATCTATAACCTGCTGGACGATGTGAAAGCAGCGTTGACTGGCATGCTGGCACCGGAATTCCGCGAAGACATCATCGGTATTGCAGACGTTCGCGATGTGTTCCGTTCACCGAAGTTCGGTCAGGTTGCTGGCTGCATGGTGATCGAAGGCAACGTATACCGTAACAAGCCGATTCGGGTACTGCGTGACAACGTGGTTATCTTCGAAGGCGAGCTGGAATCTCTGCGCCGCTTCAAGGACGACGTGCCTGAAGTCCGCAACGGTATGGAATGTGGTATTGGTGTTAAAGGCTACGACGTGAAGGTCGGTGACCAGATCGAAGTCTTCGATCGCATCAGAGTCGAGCGTAAACTCGAATCTACGGGGGCCTAATGGCTAGAGAGTTCAGTCGTATTGATCGCATTGGCGATCAGATGCAGCGTGAGCTTGCCCAGCTGATTCAGCGCGAGGTCAAGGATCCGCGGTTAGGCATGGTAACGGTCAATGCAGTCAAGGTCAGCCGTGACCTTGGCTACGCCGATATCTATGTCTCTCTGTTAACCACCGAGGAACTCACCGCTGAGTCTCCCGAGGTCAAGGATTCGATTGCTGTGCTGAATAAGGCTGCCGGGTTCCTCCGCGGCCAGGTGGGGAGAGCCATGAAATTGCGGGTTATACCGCAGTTGCGGTTCCACTTTGATGCGCTTCAGGGCTACAGCCGCAGAATGGACAGTCTGATCCGGGACGCGGTTGGTGATAAATCAGCCGTTGAGCGGAACGACGGCAGCCAGAGTGATGATCAGAGTAATCCGGAGTCAAACGCTTGAGCCGCAGACGCAAGGGCCGTGAGGTTAATGGCATCCTGGTCATCGACAAGCCGCTGGGCATTACCTCCAACGGTATCCTGCAGCAGGTCAAGCGCCTGTATGGCGCGGCCAAGGCCGGCCATACCGGTGCTTTGGACCCGTTGGCGACCGGTGTGCTTCCTCTTTGCTTTGGTGAGGCTACAAAGTTCTCGCAGATGATGCTGGACAGCGACAAGGCATACATTGCCACGGCGCGACTTGGCGAACGCACTGAAACAGGTGACAGCGAAGGCGCTGTTGTCGAAATAAAGCCAGTGCCGACAGATTTGTCACCGGAGGTGCTTGAACCAGTGCTTGAGCAGTTCCGTGGCAATATCCAGCAAATTCCCTCCATGTATTCCGCGCTCAAGCACAATGGGCGCCCGCTTTATGAATACGCCCGAGAGGGTATTGTCATAGATCGTCCGGCGCGTCCGGTGACCATCTATGAGCTTCGCCTGCTGGATGTACGCGAGAACGAGATTGATATTGCAGTGAAGTGCACCAAGGGTACGTATATTCGCTCACTCGTTGAAGATATCGGCGAAGTTCTGGGTTGCGGTGCGCATGTGGTTGCTTTGAGGCGCACGCTGGCTGCCGGGTTCACTCTTGCCAATGTCCATGCAGTGCCTGATCTTGAGGCGATGCGAGAGCGCGACGAAAGTCTGGATAGTCTGCTTGTTGAGCCTGATGCAGCTCTTTCCATGTTTCCTGAGCACCGTCTGGCCGGACAGCCTTTGGTGTCGATATTGAACGGACAACCGGTTAGAATACCGGGCCGGGTTTACGATGGCTTCGTGCGTATTTATGGCAACGAAGGCTTTGTAGGACTGGCAGAAGCATTACCGGAAGGCGAGGAAACCGAACTGGTGCCCCGTCGACTGGTAAGTAGCAGCGGGAAACGATAGTTTTAAACCGCTGTGTAGCCGAGCTGTAGAGATGCGCGGTTCGGCCGGATTTGACAGCATCGCAAACATGAGGTGAATTATGGCACTTTCTGCCAACGAAAAAGCACAGATCGTAAAAGATTATCAGCAGGCTGATAGTGATACAGGTTCCCCCGAAGTGCAGGTTGCACTGTTGAGCGCCAATATCAACAAGCTTCAGGGTCACTTCAAGATCAACAAGCAGGATCATCATTCCCGCCGTGGTCTGATCCGGATGGTAAACCAACGTCGTAAACTGTTGGACTACCTCCGTCGGAAGAACGGTGAGCGTTACCTGGAGCTGATCAAGCGCCTGGGACTGCGTCGCTAAATCCGGTCTTACGACCTGACGGCTGCTCCGGGATTGTTCCGGTGGCAGCCACCAGCCGGCGGGTTCCTCAGGGGGCCTGCCGGTTGTGTTTTTCATCACCGCATCAAGTATTTTAGTGAATCTGGGATTTTCTGTCGTATTGGGAAGCCGAAGTAGATAGCAGGTTGTTGAAAGCCCGGGCGATACGCAACTGCAGCGTATCGATTGCCTGGCCGGGGTTTTACAACAGCCTGTTAGCTTTCAGGCAGAGTACCTTCAGAGTCACACTTCAATCATTCTGAACAGATAACGCAGGAGTTCGTTGTGGATCTGCAACCGCGTAAAAAATCATTTGAACTGGGTGGCGAAACCGTCACTCTGGAAACGGGCCGTATAGCCCGTCAAGCGACAGGTTCCGTTCTGGTCACCGTGGGTGACATTTCGGTTCTGGGCACTGTTGTCGGTGCCAAGACAGCCAAGCCGGGTCAGCCGTTTTTCCCGCTGACCGTTAACTATTTTGAAAAAACCTATGCCGTTGGCAAGATTCCTGGTGGTTTCTTCAAGCGTGAAGGTCGTCCTTCCGAGAAAGAAACTCTGACATCCCGTCTGATCGATCGTCCGATTCGTCCGCTGTTCCCGAACGGCTACATGAACGAGACGCAGGTTATCTGTACGGTGATGTCGTCCAGCAAAAACCAGGATCCGGACATCGCTGCCATGCTGGCCGCTTCGGCAGCCCTGGCCATTTCCGGTATTCCTTTCGCCGGCCCAATCGGTGCCAGTCGCGTTGGTTACACCAACGAGAAGGGTTACTTCCTGAACCCGAGTTTTGAAGACCTGAAAACCTCCCTGCTGGACATGATCGTTGCGGGTACTGAGGATGCGGTTTTGATGGTCGAGTCCGAAGCGAAAGGTCTGAGCGAAGATCAGATGCTGGGTGGCGTTCTGTTTGCGCATCAGGAAATGCAGACCGCCGTTGCAGCAATCAAGGAATTTGCCGCTGAAAATGGCAAGCCGCGTTGGGATTGGCAGCCAGAAGCTGAAAATACTGAGCTGCTGAACGCTATCAAGTCCGAGTTTGCCGGTGCTATCGAGGAAGCCTATGGCATTCGCGATAAAATGGCTCGCTACGATCGTCTTGGCGAAATCAAAGCCGCGGCCGTCGCGAAGCTTGCCGGCGAAGAGGAAGGCCAGCCTTCTGCAGATGACGTTAAAAAGCACTTTGGCAAAATCGAGAAGTCAGTGGTTCGCCAGCAGGTTATCGATGGCAAACCGCGTATTGATGGCCGTGACAACACGACTGTCCGCCCGATCGAAATTGAAGTGGGCATCCTGCCAAGCGTTCACGGTTCTGCGCTGTTTACTCGCGGTGAAACCCAGGCGATTGTTACCACGACGCTGGGTACTTCCCGTGACGTGCAGACTATCGATGCGCTGGAAGGCGAGCGTAAGGATCCGTTCCTGTTCCATTACAACTTCCCTCCGTACTCCGTAGGCGAAGCTGGCCGTGTTGGCACCCCTGGTCGTCGTGAAGTTGGCCACGGTCGTCTGGCGAAACGCGGTGTGATGGCGGTTATGCCGACCATGGACGAGTTCCCGTATGCCATTCGTGCTGTATCCGAGATTACTGAGTCCAACGGCTCCAGCTCCATGGCGTCTGTTTGTGGTTCAAGCCTCGCTCTGATGGATGCTGGTGTACCGCTGAAGGCTGCGGTAGCGGGTATCGCCATGGGTCTGGTCAAGGAAGGCGACAAGTTTGCCATTCTGACCGACATTCTGGGTGATGAAGATCACCTGGGCGACATGGACTTCAAGGTTGCCGGTACCAAAGACGGTATTACTGCTCTGCAGATGGACATCAAAATTCAGGGTATTACTGACGAGATCATGGAGCTGGCTCTGCAGCAGGCTCACGGAGCCCGTCAGCACATTCTGGGTGAGATGAACAAGGTTATCTCCGAGTCGCGTTCCGAGCTTTCGCCGCGCGCTCCGAGCATTACCATGATCAAGATCAACCCTGAGAAGATCCGTGACGTTATCGGTAAGGGCGGTTCCATGATCCGCTCTATCTGTGACGAGACTGGCGCTTCCATTGATCTGGATGACGACGGTAACGTGAAGATCTACGCAGATAATCTGGAAGCGGCACAGGCGGCGGTTAACCGGGTTAAGGAAATCACTGCTGAGATTGAGGTTGGTGCTATCTACAAGGGTCGCGTTGAGCGCATTGTGGACTTTGGCGCCTTTGTTAACATCCTGCCTGGCAAGGATGGTCTGGTGCACATTTCCCAGATCTCTGATCGCCGGATCGAGAACGTGACTGACGAGCTGAAGGAAGGTCAGGAAGTTCTGGTCAAGGTTCTGGATGTGGACAACCGTGGTCGTGTGAAGCTGTCCATGAAGGAAGTCAAAGAAGGCGAGCAGCCGACTGACTTCACTGACTGATAGCTAGCAGTTACGAAAAACCCGCCTTTCCTCTGGATTGGCGGGTTTTTTGTTTAATCCTGTCTTAAAAACTCCAGCACAGAGTCCTTATAGGCAGGAATGATAAACGTTGCGGCGTGGGGTGTATCCGTCTGCAGAAATTCTTTTGGTTCACCGGCGGCCTCATAGAGTGCCTGGCCGTGGTGGAAGGGGATGATGCCGTCGCGGACGCTGTGAATGATCATAAGGGGTACGGGGCTGATGTTGGCAATCTGGTCTATGCCTTCGTACTCGTCTGGAATCGTCCAGCTCAGGGGGGCCTGGAATGGCCAGGTGAGCCAGAAGTTTGCGAGCTTTTCTCTGGCTATGCCGCGGAAACCGGAGAAGGTGCCGTCGAGGATGACGCCGTTGAGTTCAGGCGTTTCGTTCCGTTGTACCCATTCACTGGCGAGGGTTAGCCCAAGAGCACCACCCAGGCTTTGGCCCAGCAGGAAAACGGGTGTGCCTTTGACGTCAGGCTGGCTGACGAGCCAGCGCAGGCCGGTTTCAGAATCGTGGAGGGCGCCTTCTATGTCTGGGGCGCCTGTGGATTTTCCGTAGCCCCGGTAGTCGATGGTGAAGACGTTGTAGCCCTCTGCGGGCAGCCAGGCGACATTGAGCAGATGGCTGCTGATATTCTGGGCGTTGCCGTGCAGGAAGTACACGGTGCCTAATGCATCGCTTTCAGCCGGCAGCCACCAGCCGTGGAGGGTTTCGCCGTCGGCTGTATCGAGGTAGACGTTTTCATGGGATAGGTTGAGCCGGTCTGGCGTTATATAGGTGGTTCTGTCCGGGAAGAAGAACAGGCTGCTGCAGCCGCTTTGCAACAGCGTAGCGGCGGAAAGAAACAGCGCCAGCAAGGGTGTTTTCAGCTTGGCCGTTTTCAGAAGTAAGCGTGCAGTCCGGCTTGCCATGTGTTCTGGTACCTGTCGAAGTGATCTTCCCGGGTGAATTCGGCGAACAGGCTGAATTCACGGCCGATGTGCCAGTTGGCTTTTGCGTATACCTGATCTTGCCGGTGCTGGCTGCTAACGATCCAGGCTTTGGTTTTGGCACCGGCTGTCAGGCTGAAGCGATCATTCTGGTGCAGTAGGCCGATATCGACACCTGGGGCAGCATCGTAGCCGCGGCGCAGGTCACCGTCGATTTCCAAATCCGCTGTGGCGATAGCGAAGGCCTGAGTTTTTCGGCCCAGACGCCAGCTGCCGCCCGCCCCACCTTCCAGATAGGGGGTCAGAACCCGTTTGTTGCCGGTATCGGTGCGACGGCCACCAAAGCCTACTTGCCACGACAATGGCGAGAAAAACGCGTTTCTGGGACTGAGGGAGCGGATTTCCACGCCGGTTAGCTGTTCCAGTTGGAGTTCGTCGTTATCGGTGTAATAGCGCGCATCCAGGCGGAGAAACTGCAGCTGGGCTCCGCTGCGATACCCGGCGGGCGGGTCGAGAATATCGTGGTAGGCGGGCCGGAATGTCAGTTGAACAAACTCGCGGTGGGCCAGTTGTCCCGCGCCCAGACTCACACGAAACGTATCGTGGCCCTGGTCGTCACGAACCAACGGCGCTGGAGGTTTTTCAAGTGGTGCAACGCCGTCGATTTTACTGCGCTCCCGCAGCAGATTGTGAGAGAGCGGGGCGGCAATCTCCCTTGGCCAGTCGTCAGCTTCGCTTTGGTAGCGCACGTAATCGTAGGTGGCGTCGAGCACGCGGGCACGTTCCCGTGGCGGAAGCGCAAGCACCTCGTCGCTGCCCGGCTCCACATAACCATTAGCCATGGCGGCTGCAAGTGTCTGATGGGATTTGGGCAGCGCCGCCAGGCTATGAGCCACGGAGGTGGCTGCCGATGCACGATAGTGCACTTCTTTTACCAGATCTTTGTCGACTACCCAGCGGACCGTGTCGGACGGTATGGCGTGCGTGCGGACCTCACCGAGAAGGTCCGTGCCCGGGCGGGCGATGTCGATGAGTGCGAGCAGTCGATAGGCGCAGTTCTCATCGAAAAAATAGTAGTCAAAATTGTGATCCCGGATTTCCCAAGCGTGAGCCAGCATGAAGTCTACTTCCTGCTGGTTCAGGTTTAGTTTGTATTCCCACAGATCCCGGTACTCAATATCGGAGTAGAGACGGATTTTTTCATAGTAGGGCTGCACACTGGTGATGCCCGGATAGCCTCCGAAGATCCCCCGATAGGCAAACAACAGCTCGCTGTCGTGGGCGGCCGCATCGGCGGCGTAGGAAATCGTATTGGCCAGAAGCAAGTTCGTTTTTTCATCTTCCTGTGGCGGGTCCAGCCTGAGAAAAGTGTGGCCAAACATCGAAGATGGACTATTAAGATATGAGGCTGCAAAAACCAGGGTAACGCTTTCGGTGTTAAGTGTTGTCATCCAGCCTCTGTAATCCGGGCAGTCTGCTGCCTTTGCTGGCAGATCAAGCTGTTCCCGAAGCCAGGCATCCCGGGCCGGAAAGCGGCACTGGGCGTGGTCGTTGCCATCTCCAGGCTGCTGTATCGCCTCCAACGTTGCGTCCAGTTCTGCTTTCGGAGAGGTCTTGCCATCTTCGCTCAGAAAAAACGCAGGGTCATCCGCCTGGCTGATATAGCCACCGCCAAATCGGGCGGGCTGGTAGTGAATAAGTGTGAGCCAGGCCGGGTCGAGGTGCAGTGGGCCTTCAGCGGCTTGCGCCTGAGCCTGCAAAGGTAAGCTGGTGATGAGCCAAAGCACAGCTGGCCAAATGCGAAGCGAGTTACCCATGGGTAGGTGCGAGTTCCGGTCGGAGATGATAAAACGGGGAAGCGCGCCATCCTTGGCGCTCGAGCATCCCTGCAGATCAGCTATCAGGCCGCTACGTATTTGCTCAGCGACTCATTCTTTTCCAGCAGGGCGACAATTGCGTCGACCGCTTCACCAGAGGTGGTGTCAGAGCTTGGGAAAATAGCTGCGAAGTTATCCTGAAGAACCTGGCTGAAAGCGCCGCGATCTGCTTCTTCAACACCCAGAAGAACTGCCAGAGTGTCCAGGTTCTCGCCGTTGCCGCGAGACATGTCGCGGGCTACTTTGTCGATGTTGCTGTCCATGTACATGGCCATGGATTGAACAGACTCGTTAGTCTGGCAGCCCAGAGTGCCCGTCGTCATGCCGAATGTCTGGTTGCCGAACGTACCATTGGTTGTTGCAGCCAGTACGTGGGGAGCAATGCCGGATTGTCCTTTCCAGATCATGGCGCCAACGCCGCAGCCGGGTTGGGCAAAGGCCATGGAAGAAGCACCCAGAAGAATTGCACCTGCGATCAGTTTTTTCATTATCCACTCCTTTGTATATTTTATAGTCGTCGCAAAAACCACATAGCCAACTCTATTGCTGGCTGTGTGGGAACGGCTCTGACGGGTTCCTGTGGAAACAAGCACAAAGACCGTTGCCTTGAGTATAGTGCAGATTTGATAGCGGCAAGTCTATAGTTCTGTGACTAACTGATTTTAACAGATTATTTTACCTCGTCAGCGGGTAGCGATGTAAATCCTGGGTATAAAAAACCGGAGCAGGCTCCGGTTTAAAGGTATCGCGAGAGCTGGCTTAGCCGCCCAGGTAAGCGTTCTGCACGTCCGGGTTTTCCAGCAGATTCTTGCCCGTATCGTGTAGGCGGATTTTCCCGGTTTCCAGCACATAGCCACGATCTGCGAGATGCAGTGCTTTATGAGCGTTTTGTTCTACCAGGAAGACGGTAATGCCTTCGTCCCGAAGATGACCGATGATCTCGAAGATCTGCTTGATTATCAGCGGGGCCAGACCCAGTGATGGTTCATCCAGAATAATCATGGTTGGCCGGCTCATCAGGGCCCGCCCTATGGCCAGCATCTGTTGCTCACCGCCGGACATGGTGCCCGCACGCTGATGTTCACGTTCTTTCAGGCGCGGGAACAGCTCGTAAACGCGAGCCTGGCTCTGGCGGATCTCGGATTTGGTATTGAAAAAACCACCCATGTGCAAATTTTCCTCAACCGTCAGGCCAGAAAATATGCGTCGGCCTTCGGGCACGATCGCTAATCCTGAACGCATGATTTGCGCGGTGGGCTCGTTGGTTATATCGCGGCCTTGCAGGATGATGCGCCCTGAACTGGCCTGCGGGGTTCCGCATACGGTCATCAGCAGCGTAGTTTTCCCGGCACCGTTGGCGCCGATCAGCGAGACAATCTCACCTCGGTTAACCTCAACAGAAACCCCGTGCAGGGCCTCAATTTTGCCGTAGTGGGTGTGGACGTCTTCTAGTACAAGCATGCTCATATTCAGGCCTCGCCCAGGTAAGCTTTGATCACGTCGTCGTTCTGGCGGATTTCTTCCGGTGTGCCACTGGCCAAGGGCCGACCCTGGTTGATGACGTTAATCCGGTCGGAAATATCCATGACCAAGCTCATGTCGTGCTCAATCAGCACCACGGAAACGTTGTAGTCCTCTTTCAGGCTCACGATAAGTTGATTGAGTTCTTTGGTTTCTGCAGGGTTGAGGCCGGCTGCCGGCTCGTCCAGCATCAGAAGTTTCGGTTCTGCGACCATGCAGCGTGCTATTTCAAGCCGTCGTTGCTGGCCGTATGCAAGGTTGCCTGCATCCCTGTTGGCGAGATCCAGAAGGCCTACGCGCTCCAGCCAATAAGCGGCGCGATCAAGCGCTTTCTGCTCACGCTGCTTGTAGTTGGGTGTGTTAAAAAGCCCGGCAAGCATGTTGGTATTGAGGTGGCGGTGCTGGGCCACAAGCAGGTTTTCCACAACGGACATCTGAGTGAACAGACGAACGTGCTGGAAGGTTCTTACCATGCCCAGCCGGGAAATCTTATGATCCGGCATGCCGTGTACTTCCTTGCCTTCGAAAAGGATCTTGCCGCCGGAAGGTTTGTAAAAGCCGCTCATGCAGTTGAATACGGTGGTTTTTCCGGCGCCGTTGGGGCCAATAATTGAAACGATTTCCCGTTCCTGAACATCCAGTGAAACGCCGTCTACCGCCAGCAGGCCGCCAAAGCGCATGGACAGATTCTGTACTTCAAGCATTGTCTGTCACTCCTGCCTGTTCAGTTTGATGTGTATTCGTCGCATGGGTAACAGGCCCTGAGGCCGCCAGACCATCATCAACACCATAGCGGCACCGAAAATCAACATGCGGTATTCGGAAAACTCCCGTGCCAGTTCCGGCAGGATGGTCACCGCAATAGCCGCCAGTATGACGCCGAGCTGTGATCCCATACCGCCCAGAACCACAATCGCCAGAATGATGGCGGACTCGAGGAATACAAAGGATTCCGGGCTGATGAAGCCTTGCTTGGAAGCAAATATGGTGCCTGCAAAGCCGGCAAAGAACGCGCCAATGGTGAAGGCAGAGAGCTTGACGGCCGTTCGGCTGAGGCCCAACGAGCGGGCGGCGATTTCATCTTCACGCAACGCTTCCCACGCACGGCCTACCGGCATCCGCATAAAGCGGCGGATGATCAGGGCTGTGATAACCGCCAATACCAGAGCGATCAGGTACAGGAAGATAACTTTGTGTTCGCCGCTGTAGGCAATGTCGAAAGTTTCGTGGAACGATGTGTTGCCTTCTTCCTTTATGCGGCGGCCGAACTCCATGCCAAACAGGGTGGGTTCGGGAATGCCGCCTATACCGTTGGGGCCACCGGTCAGGCTCGTCCAGTTATTGAGCAGGATGCGGATGATCTCACCGAACCCCAAGGTGACGATAGCCAGATAATCCCCGCGTAGGCGCAATACCGGGAAGCCCAGCAACATCCCGAACAGGGCGGCTAGCAACGCTCCGATGGGCAGAGCCATCCAGAACGAAATGCCTGTGTACTGTGACAGCAGGGCAAACGTGTAGGCGCCAACCGCATAAAAAGCCACGTACCCAAGGTCCAGCAGGCCAGCGAGGCCGACGACCACGTTAAGGCCAAGAGCCAGCATTACGTAGATCAGTACCAGCGTGGCGAGATCCACAGAGCCCCGCGACACAACAAACGGCCAGAACAGTGCAAGCACCACGAGACCGGTCAGTATCCAGGATTCCAGTTTTGCCCGCTTGGATTGCTCCATGGGCTTTTTGTCTGCCAGAGGGTTGAGCTTCGGCAGTTTGCCCAACAAGCCCAAGAGCGAGTCACGGAAAGCCTGAAAAACAAAGACCGCCCCGGCGGCCAGGAAAATGGCAATGATGGTCGAAGTCTTCGCCCCGGTGAGCGTGATGTTAATGCCTTGGGCTTCAAGGTTAAGCCCGAGGATGGGGAAAGATATAATCAGCGTGACAATCGCGCAGAACACCGCGTGTCTGTAGTTGTTAGAAGCCATTAGATCTTCTCAACCTCCGGTTTGCCAAGCAGGCCCGTGGGTTTGAACAGCAGAATGAGGATCAGCAAGCCGAATGAGACCACGTCTTTGTATTCACCGCTGAGATAGCCGGAGGTCATGCTTTCAGACACACCAAGAATCAGTCCGCCGAGCATGGCACCAGGAATGCTGCCAATGCCGCCGAGCACGGCTGCGGTAAAGGCCTTGAGCCCCGCTATAAAGCCGAACAATGGGTCAACTGAGCCGTAATACATTCCAAGGAGAAGGCCGGCAACCGCTGCCAGTGCGGCACCAATTATAAAGGTGGCGGAGATAATGCGGTTGGTATCAATGCCCAGCAGGCTGGCCATACCAAGATCCTGAGAAACTGCCCGGCAGGCGCGGCCAGTACGGGAGCGGGAAATGAACAGCGAGAGCGCCGTCATGCAGATCAGTGTGGTCACAAAAATAGTGATCTGCATATAAGACAGTGACATCTGGAAATGCCCGTCAGAGCCAAAATTGAACCCGCCTTCAATAAGTGCCGGAAAACCGATGTTGCGGGAGCCCTGTGCGAGGTGAACGTAGTTCTGCAGGAAGATGGACATACCGATTGCAGAGATCAGCGGGATCAGGCGATGACGGCCGCGCACCGGGCGATAGGCGACCCGTTCTACTGCCCAGCCCATGGAGCTGGAAACGATCATGGCGCACAGAAGTGCAACGATAAGAATCAGTGGAAGCCAGGCGACGCCAAGAGCTGTCAGGCCTGTAATGGCGATAAGCGCGGTATAGGCGCCGATCATATAGATCTCACCATGGGCAAAGTTGATCATGCCGATGATGCCGTAAACCATCGTGTAGCCGATGGCGATCAGGGCATAGGCGCTCCCGATCGTCAGCCCGTTAATGAACTGCTGGGAAAAATACAGGAGGTCTTGCATTGTTGTTTGACTCCGGAGGCCTGCTCCCTCCCCTCAGGCACGCCAGACACGGGATAACCGGGCCGGAAGTGAAGCAGGATCAAAAGGAGCCTAGAAAAACACCTTCCCCCGGATCGCGGTGAGAAGGTGTCCTCATGATTACCGTTAATTAACGATTTGGCTTAGTTTACCGGAGTTTTGCTGCCATCTGAATGCCATTCGAACACAACAAACTCAAACGACTTCATATCGCCGGCCTTGTCGTACTGCACAGTACCGATCGGTGTTTCAAAGGTGCCGCTACGTAAAGCTGCAGCAACGTCGAACGGGTCTTTGGATTTGGCAGCTTCGATGCCGTCAGCTACCAGCTGAACGGCGGCGTAGGAGGTCAGCACAAACGGGCCTGAAGGGTCTTCGCCCTTGTCGGCGAATGCTTTTACCAGTTCCTGGTTTTCTGCTTTTTGGTCGAAGCTTGGCGGCAGGGTTACCATAAGCCCTTCGGCGGCTTCACCGGCAATGGTATTGATATCTTTGTTACCAACGCCTTCAGGACCCATAAACTTCGTGTCCAGATTTGCCTGGCGCGCCTGGCGCAGAATCAGGCCCAGCTCGGGGTGATAGCCGCCAAAGTACACGTAATCCACATTGGCTTGCTTGAGCTTGGTGACCAGGGATGAGAAGTCTTTATCGCCGGCGGTAACACCTTCAAACATCGCAATCTCGATGCCTTTGTCTTTCAAAGTGTCGCGCACTGCCGTCGCAATACCCTCACCGTACTGCTGCTTATCGTGAATGACAGCAACACGCTCGGGATTCTGGCTGGCGATGTAGTTGGCGGCTACAGGGCCCTGCATGCTGTCGAGGCCAATGGTGCGGAAGATCAGCTCATAGCCACGCTCAGTGATCTCAGGGCTGGTTGAGGCGGGTGTGACCATCAGAATGCCTTCGTCCTCATAAATGTCTGAGGCGGGCTGGGTCGAGCTGGAGCAGAGGTGGCCAATTACATATTTGACGCCATCGTTTACCAGACGGTTTGCGACAGTAACGGCCTGCTTAGGGTCACACACGTCATCGTATTCTACAGCGACGAGCTTCTCGCCCATCACGCCGCCATTGGCGTTGATCCGCTCAATTGCCATGCGAGCACCGGAGAACTGCATGTCACCGTATTGGGCAACAGGGCCAGTCATTGGGCCTGCGATACCGATCTGAATGTCCGCTGCTGCGTAGCCGGCGCCCATGAGGGCAACGGAAGTGCTAACGGCGGTTACGAGTTTTTTCAGTGAAGTTGTCATTGAGTCTGTCCTGTTAGGTTCAGGGTTATTCTTATGTTCTCAGAAAGCTAAACAAACACTACACATCCTACCTTGTCAAGCTAGCCCGAGGCTTCTTTGATTATTTAACATTCTCCGGCTCAAGTTTCGGTGTTGTCAGGATGATCCGGGAACCTCAGTGTGCGGAAGCTTTCGTAGTCACGCAACTGTTCGAAGTTGATACCGACCTACGTGTCGCTCTGAGTAAACCTGAAGGTAAAAACCGCTACTTGCATTCGAGGGTGTAAAGACCTTTAATCGTTAGTGGTGTAAACAATAAGCCGGAAGGCTTCAGCGGAGCAGTAACACAGTGAATAATCATGAGCATGTTCTGGTGGCACTCAGACGTGTTATCCGGGCGACGGATCTTCATTCCAAGCGCCTTAGCAAGAATGCCGGGCTTACCGGCCCGCAACTGTTGATCATGCGGACAATCCGGGATCTGGGTGAGGTAACTATCGGTACTATCGCCGACAAGGTCAGTCTCAGCCAAGCCACGGTTACGACCATCCTCGATCGCCTGGAGCTCCGGAAGCTGGTTTACCGTGTTCGCAGCACTCAAGACAAGCGCAAGGTTCACGCGCACCTGACCGAGGATGGAGCAGACATACTTTCCCGTGCCCCGAACCCCTTGCAGGAAGACTTCATCAAGAAGTTCCAGAGCCTTCATGAGTGGGAGCAGAACATGATCCTGGGGTCCCTTCAGCGGGTTGCCCACATGATGGATGCTGACGATATAGATGCCTCACCGGTGCTGGATGTCGGCCCTGTGCTGAAGGACGATGGATGGAAAGAAAAGGCGTGAGCCTTTTCTTTCTCCGGTGATTCAGTGAACTGACGAGCCCGTTCGGGGCTTGTTGCCGAAGCATACCTGAAATACATCGTTGTAATGCCGGGCGAAATTGACGGTCAGGCCTTCCCTGAGATAATCCGGTAACTCCTCGTAATCCCCGCGGTTCGCCTCTGGCAGAATCAGGTTGTTGATTTTCTGCCGGCGAGCCGCGATGACTTTCTCGCGTATGCCCCCCACGGGAAGAACCTGGCCGGTGAGCGTCAGCTCTCCGGTCATTGCCGTATTTTGCTGAGGTATTTCCCGGCGAGCGATAGACAGCAGGGCCGTTGCCATGGTGACGCCGGCACTGGGGCCGTCCTTGGGTGTTGCACCTTCCGGCACATGAAGGTGCACGAAGGACTTATCGAAAAACCCGGGGTCGCCCTTGAACCGTTTCAGGTTTGAGCAAACGTAGCTGTAAGCGATTTCGGCCGACTCTTTCATGACGTCGCCAAGCTGGCCGGTCAACTTAAAGCCGCGCTGACTGGTATGCACACGGGAAGCTTCTATGCTGAGTGTTACGCCGCCCATGGCCGTCCAGGCGAGGCCGGTTACTACTCCGACACCCTTGAGTGATTTCTCTTTCCGGAATACTGGCTGTCCCAAATATTCCTGCAGGTCGGCTACGCCTACCTTCACCGGCTCGTCCGGAGTTTCCAATAGCTTTACGATGCCCTTGCGCATGACTTTGTGCAGCAGTTTTTCCAGGTTCCGGACACCGGCTTCGCGGGCATAGCCCTCGATTACCTGCCGGATCGCGGCATCGGTAATGTTGAACTGTTTCTTCAGAAGCCCCGCCCGTTTCAGCAGGCGCGGTAGCAGATGGTGCTTGGCGATCGCCAGCTTTTCTTCGGCGATGTAGCCAGACAACCGGATAACATCCATGCGATCCAGAAGCGGCCTGGGAATGGTGTCAAGCTGGTTCGCGGTGCAAATGAAGAGCACCTTGGACAGGTCCATACGGACATCCAGGTAGTGATCCAGAAACTCCCTGTTCTGCTCTGGATCCAGAGTCTCCAGAAGGGCAGAAGCCGGGTCCCCCTGATAGGAGGCGCCGATCTTGTCGATCTCGTCGAGCATGATCACCGGGTTGGCCACTTTGGTATCTTTCAGGGCCTGCACAAACTTGCCGGGCATGGCGCCGATATAGGTGCGCCTGTGGCCTTTGATTTCAGCCTCATCACGCATGCCGCCCACACTGAACCGATAGAATTTGCGCCCGAGTGCGTTCGCTACAGAATGACCAATGGACGTTTTACCCACGCCCGGCGGGCCAACGAGCAGAAGAATTGAACCGCTGACTTCGCCCTTAAATGTGCCTTCTGCCAGAAACTCAATAATCCGATCTTTTACATCACCAAGGCCGTCGTGATCCCGATCCAGGATGCGGCGGCCTTCTGCCAAATCAAACTGATCCTCAGAGTGCTGGCCCCAAGGCACCTGCGTAAGCCAATCCAGATAATTGCGGGTAACACCATACTCCGGCGAGCCCTGCTCCAGAATCTGTAGCTTTTGCAATTCCTCGTCAAAACGCTCTTGTACGGCCTCCGGTGGGTTCAGCTCCGCCATTCGGGTTTCGAAGCGCTCGGCATCCGCCGTTTTATCGTCTTTCGACATGCCCAGCTCGCGCTGGATGACCTTTAGCTGTTCTTTCAGGAAGAAATCACGCTGGTGCTTCTGTACCTTCTCATTCACTTCTTCGCTGATTTCAGACTGCAGGCGCGCCACTTCCAGTTCTTTGCGCATCAACAGAAGCACCTTCTCCATGCGCCTCAGCAAGGGTACGGTATTCAGGATGTCCTGCAGTTCCTTGCCCGGGGCGCTGGTCATGGATGCGCCGAAATCTGTGAGAGGGGCGCTGTCTTCCGGGCCGAAGCGCGAAAGGTACTGTTTTACTTCCTCTCCATACAGCGGGTTAGTGCGAAGGAGTTCTTTGATCGCACTGATGATCGCCAGAGTATAGGCTTTGGTTTCATCCGCATCTTCTTCAGGCTCCTGCGGGTACTCAACTTCCACCAGATACGGAGGCTTACGGCGCAACCACTGAACAATACGAAAACGCTGCAGACCCTGTGCAATAAATTGAACATTGCCGTCTTTATTCTGCGCGTGATGAACGCGCACTGCGCAGCCAACGGTAGCCAGTTCGCTGCTCTGGGGCACGCTTTTCCCGGACTGATGGTCATTGACAAAACAGATGCCGAGCACTTTGTGGTCGGTTTCACTCACGCGTTTGAGTGTCTCCTGCCATGGGTTCTGATTAACCATGACCGGCTGTACCTGTGCCGGGAAAAACGGCCGGTTTGATACGGGTAGTACATACATCCGCTTGGGCAAAGATTGCTGGGGCAGAGCCAAGGCTTTGCTGTGTTCGTTCTTGCCGATGTATTCGGTCACGTCTTCCTCGAGTTCTTCCAGCGAGTCTTTGTCGTTGTCGTGATTCATGCCGTATCTGCTTCCTGGTAGGAGAAGTGTCTGAATACTAACTGAAGCCTAAAGTCCTGTTTTCAAGCATGGGCACCGCTAATACCTTGGCCTGGCACTCTTGAATTCCGGGCCTCGGCGCCCCATCTACGGTTTAACCAATAATGAACATTTTGAACATTTCAGGTGCCCGACATGAGCAGCTCTCCCCATATATTTGAAGCCACCATGGAAAACTTCCAGCAGGAGGTTATGGATGCATCCTCGTCCGTACCCGTACTTGTAGATGTATGGGCTGAATCGTGTGCGCCCTGCAAGCAGCTTATGCCTCTGCTGGAAAAGCTAGTGAACGAATACCAGGGTGCATTCAGGCTTGCCAAAGTGAATGCGGATGAGCAAGAACAGCTTACATCCAACCTGGGTGTGCGCAGCCTGCCCACGATTATTCTGGTGAAAGATGGCCAAGCTGTGGATGGCTTTAGCTCAGCCCTGCCAGAGAGCGAAATCCGCAAGGTGCTAGAGAAGCACATAGCGCTGCCCGAGGAAGACCCTTACGAAAAAGCCCATCGCATCTGGGACGAAGGCGATATTGGCGGCGCGCTGGGTATTCTCTCCGAGATGAACCAAAAAGATCCGGAGAACCTGAAGGTGCTGATCGACCTTGCCCAGCTAAAAGCCGAAACCGGTGACCTCGAAAGCGCCGAACAGGTGCTCGAAAGCTTGCCGCCGGAGGAAAAACTGCAACACCAGGCAAAGCAGCTGGCAGCCCGGATAAAGTTCCTGAGGCAGTCTGCAGAACTTCCGCCCGTGAAAGAGTTGGAAATGGCGCTGGAGCAGGATGCGAAAGATCCTAACGCTTTGCACTTGCTGGCACTTCACAACGTGCTGCAGGAAAAAAATGCCGAAGCGATGGAGTTGCTGATCCGACTGATGCAGGTGGACAGTAAATATAAAGACGAGGTGGGCAAGACAACGCTGGTTGAGCTATTTGAGAAGCTCGGTAACAGCAACCCGGATGTGCGCACCTATCGGCGTAAGCTTTATACAATGATGCATTGATCCGGAACCCGGTTGGGCGAAAAACAAGTTAGGAGAAGGTGTGCCCGACTTGTAGCGTTACTAAAAACCGGGCGTGGTGCCCGGTTTTTTGGTGACAGTGTGGCTAACGTTTATCCATTCCCCTTCTTCATCTCCTCAAACTCATCCTCATAGAAAAACTTCTCCTCACCAAAAGCAGGCTCCAGCTCATTAAGCCAGGTGGCTGTTTCACTGTATTTGGCAAAGAATGGGCGCTGAACCCAGTCCGGGTTGCGGCCTTGCAAAAAGCGCAGCACAAAGACCTTCTCGCCGTTCACTTCGGCTATTCCCTGAATTTCCACTTTGCCTGGGCCGGCGCTCATGCTGGGGCCGCGAGCGGTGCGGGCCAGGCCGCTGACTTTTATCATGGCTTCGCGGTAAATATGGAAAGCTTCTGCGAGGGGCACTTCGAAGTAGTTCTTGGCGCCGGTGTCGCGCTCTACAAACATGTAGTAGGGGATGATGCCGAGCTGCACTTCTTTCTTCCAGAGTCTGGCCCAGGCGTCGGCGTCGTCGTTCACGTGTTTGATCAGCGGACCTTGCGCGCGGATTTCGGCACCGGTAGCGCGGATACGGCGGATAGCCTCCTCCGCAATGTCGGTGGTGATTTCCTGCCAGTGGTTGTAGTGGGCCATGATCGCAACATGCTTGCCCGCGTCCACAAGCCTGGCGAACAGGTCGATCAGCTCATCGGCATCCTTGTCGGTCACAAAGCGATATGGCCAGAAAGTCAGGGCCTTGGTGCCGATGCGAATGGTCTGGATGTGATCGAACTCGGGCTGCAGCAAAGGTTCAAGGTACTGAGCCAGGCTCCTGGTTTTCATCACCATGGGGTCGCCACCGGTTACCAGCAGGTCGGTAACTTCGGTGTGTTCCTGAAGGTAGCCATGAAGCTTGTGTGCTTCGGTGCTCGACATTTTCAGGTCTTTGTCGCCCACGAACTGCGCCCAGCGGAAACAGAAGGTGCAATAGGAGTGGCAGGTCTGGCCTTGTGCCGGGAAAAACAGCACCGTCTCACGGTATTTGTGTTGTACGCCGTCGAGCACTTCGCCTTCCAGCTCCGGCATGTTCATTTCCATCTGGCCGGCCGGGTGAGGGTTCAGTTCATCGCGGATCTCTTTTGCGACGACCTGAATCTCTTTTTTATCGGCGCCCTCCCGGTGCATCTGAGCCATGCGCTCAAAGTGCTCGTCTTTCAACATGCCTTTTTGCGGGAAGACCAGCTGATAGATGGGATCGTTGGGCACCTTGTCCCAGTTGATCAATTCGTTGATCACATACTCATTCACCCGGAAGGGCAGCACGCTGGCTACTACTTTCATTTCAAACAGGGTGTCCTCGGGGAGGCTCTGAATGATTTCAATCTTGTCTAGCTGGCGGTCTGTATAAACCTTGAAGCGTCGTTCCTCGAATTCTGCGGTGGGAATCCGGTTGGGAAAGGTGACGATTGAATTCATGGTTCGCCCTCTGTAGTTGAAAGTCTGAAATGTCAGGAGGGCAAAATCAGCACCGCTCCGATGGTCAAAAAATGGGCAGAGGAGTATACATAAATTGGCGTTTAGTTTCAGGTCTAATTAAAAAATCGCAGAAAGGATTCTTTAATCCCTCCTGTATACTTTTAACTTAATGAAAACAAATGGAAACTATAGATTTTGGCTGTAAATCTCTGTGTCGATATCATTTAGCACGATAATGAAAAGCCGGGCGCTGCAGGCACTAAGACGTTGGTCGGAGCCCGGTTGTTTGGTGGTCGAAAAAAGGGCATTATTACGTAACTAATCGTAATTATCTTTATGGTTTATCAGAAGAGTTCACGTTTCAGTCAGAATTTACGGGTAATGCGTAGTAAAAATACTACGAAAAGTTAGTCTGGATTGGTAAGACTGGGCGGGTTCTGGTCAGAAGCTGATCATTCCGTGGGGTTGGGCGGTAAAAGTGTAAAAGCTGTTCTATGCTTGATGAACACAGTTTGTGCCGTTGCCCGGTATATCTTCCGGTAGGTTACTCATGACAAAGAAGCTGTATTTTCGCAGCTCATCGATACCGCAAGCGCGGATGCCGGTCTCGGCACCTGCTGCACTTTTTTGATGCGAAGGGGGAGGTTTGATGTACCACGATGATGATCCCATTGAAACGAGCGAATGGCTTGATGCGCTCGAGTCATTAATCGAGAACGAAGGTATAGACCGGGTAAAGTACATTCTTGAGCGGCTCTCTGAGCGCGCGAGCCGGGATGGTACCGAGCTGCCTTATTCAATTACTACACCGTTCCGGAACACAATCCCGGCAGCTCAGGAAGCCCGCATGCCGGGTGATCTGTTTATGGAGCGCCGGATTCGTTCGCTGATTCGCTGGAACGCCATGGCGATGGTCGTGCGGGCCAGCAAGCGCCCGGGTGATCTGGGTGGACACATTTCCACGTTCTCGTCTGCTGCCACTCTTTACGATGTGGGCTTCAACTACTTTTTCCACGGTGGCGATGAAAAGCGTGAATCAGATCTGGTTTATTTCCAGGGCCATGCCTCACCGGGTAACTATGCACGCTCCTTTCTGGAGGGGCGGTTTACAGAAGAGCAGCTTGATAAATACCGCGAGGAAGTAGATGGCGACGGGCTTTCTTCCTATCCGCACCCGTGGCTGATGCCGGATTACTGGCAGTTCCCCACGGTATCCATGGGGCTTGGGCCAATTCAGGCCATTTACCAGGCTCACGTGATGAAGTATCTGGATGGCCGTGAGCTCATTGAAATGGGTGACCGCAAGGTCTGGTGCTTTGTAGGCGATGGTGAAACCGACGAGCCCGAAACGCTTGGGTGCATTTCCAAAGCCGGACGCGAAAATCTCGATAACCTGGTGTTCGTGGTGAACTGTAACTTGCAGCGCTTGGATGGGCCGGTGCGTGGCAACGGAAAGATTATCCAGGAACTGGAAGGCGCTTTCCGCGGTGCTGGCTGGAACGTCATCAAGGTGGTCTGGGGCCGAGTGTGGGACACCCTGTTCGATCAGGATAACAATGGTGTGATGCAGCGTGCCATGGATGAAATCTGCGATGGTGACTTGCAGAACTACACTCATAATGGGCCGGCACACACTCGCAAGCATTTCTTCGGCAAGTACCCGGAGATGGCCAAGCTGGTTGAAGGCTGGTCTGATGACGATATCAACAAGCTCAACCGGGGTGGTCACGACCCCTACAAAGTTTATGCAGCCTATAAAAAGGCGGCGACTGAGGCCAATGGCAAGCCAACGGTGATTCTTGCCCACACCATCAAGGGCTATGGATTTGGCGCAGCGGGTGAATCCCAGAACACGGCGCACTCTCTGAAAAAACTGGATTTGGACACTCTGAAGGCATTTCGTGATCGCTTTGCGATCCCGCTGAAAGACGAAGAGCTGGAAAGCGTACCTTATTACCGCCCGGCGCCAGACAGCCCGGAGCTGGTTTATATGAACAAGCGTCGGCAGGAGCTGGGCGGTTTCTATCCCCGGCGTCGCAAGGACAGCCAGCCGCTCAAGATTCCCGATCTGGATATTTTCAAGCAGGTTCTGGAAGGTTCAAACGGCCGGGAAATCTCCTTGACCATGGTGTATGTTCGCCTACTGAATGCGCTGGTCAAAGACAAACGCATTGGTAAGCGCGTCGTGCCCATTGTGCCGGATGAAGCCCGTACGTTTGGTATGGAGGGTATGTTCCGCCAGCTCGGGATCTATACCGCCGAGGGCCAGAAATACGTGCCTCAGGATCGTGACCAGATCATGTATTACCGTGAGGACAAAAAAGGCCAGATTCTACAGGAAGGTATTAACGAGGGTGGCGCTATGGCAGCGTGGATGGCGGCTGCAACCTCGTACAGCACCAACAATTTCCCGCTGATCCCGTTCTACGCGTTCTATTCCATGTTTGGCTTCCAACGCGTGGGCGATCTGGCTTGGGCTTCCGGTGACATGCAGGCGCGGGGCTTTCTGATCGGTGGTACCGCTGGCCGGACTACCCTCAATGGTGAGGGCCTGCAGCACCAGGATGGACACAGTCATATTCTGGCTAACACCATCCCGAACTGCAGAGCTTATGACCCGTCTTATGGTTATGAAATGGCAGTGGTCATCCACCATGGCATGAAGGAGATGTTTGAAGAGAACCAAAATGTTTTCTACTACATCACCATGGAAAACGAGAACTACGAACAGCCGGCTATGCCCAAAGGATGTGAAGACGGCATCATCAAAGGAATGTACAAGTTCGAGTCTGTAGAAGTAAAAGGCGGCAAGAAAAAGCTGCGTGTGCAGCTGCTTAGCGCTGGTGCGATTATGAACGAGGTTCGTGCAGCGGCTCAAATGCTGAAAGAGGACTGGGGCGTTGCTTCGGATGTCTGGAGTGTGACCAGCTACAACGAGCTGGCCCGTGATGGTCAGCACGTCGAGCGCTGGAATCTGCTGCACCCGGACGACAACAACCGTAAAGCCTACATCACCCAGTGCCTGGAAAATCAGACCGGCCCGGTCGTTTCTTCTACGGATTACATCAAGCTGCACTCAGAGCAGCTTCGTGCCTTCATCCCGAAAACCTTCCATACGCTGGGAACAGATGGCTTTGGCCGCAGTGATACCCGGGAGAAGCTGCGCAGTTTCTTTGAGATAGATCGCTATCATGTAACGGTAACCGCTCTTTCTGCTCTGGCCAAAGATGGCGAAATCAAGGAAGAGCAGGTTCTCGAAGCCATGCGCAAGTACGGAATCGATCGCAACAAAACGAACCCGGCGCACTGCTAAGGAGACCGTCATGAGCGAACAGGAAATCAAGGTTCCCGATCTCGGAGGGGCAGACGAAGTTGAGGTTATTGAACTTCTGGTAAGTGCCGGCGATTCGGTTGAAGTGGAAGATCCGATTCTGACCGTTGAAACCGATAAGGCCTCCGTAGAATTGCCCTCACCCGGCGCCGGAAAGATCATCAAGCTTACCGTAAAGGTGGGTGACAAGGTGAAGGAAGGCGACGTTGTGGGCATTATGGAATCCAGCGGCGAGTCTGGTGGAGAGGCTGGGGGGTCAGACGACTCTGCTGAAGATTCGGGTGATGAGCCGAACGAGAAGGCCGAAGAAAAGCCGAAGAGCGACACCAGCTCCGAAAGCCAGGCTGAACCGGAACAGAGCAAGCCGGCACCCAAGAAGAAGTCTGGCGGTTCCCGCACGGAAATCGTGCTGGTTCCACCCCTGGATGGCATGGAGAATGTGCCGGTTATCGAAATCAACGTTTCCGAAGGCGATACCGTTGAAGCTGACGATGCTTTGGTGACCGTTGAGTCCGATAAGGCCTCCATGGAAATCCCGTCGCCTTTCAGCGGCAAAGTGGCCAAGATTCTGGTGGTCGAGGGGGACAAGTTGTCGGAAGGCGACAAGCTTCTCGAGCTGACGGTTGCCGAAGACGGCGGTGAAGAAGACGACGACCAGCAGGACGATGCGCCTGCTGCCGACTCCGGTCAGGATGAAAAGCCTGAACCCAAAACAGATGATAAGGCCCAGCAGAAAGAACCGGCGCCACAGTCGCAGAGCTCAACCTACGAGCCGCCTGCGCCGGGCGCCAAGATTCATGCTGGCCCTGCGGTGCGCAAGCTGGCTCGGGAGCTGGGTGCAGACATGACCCGCATTAAGGGGTCTGGCCCGAAAAGCCGGATTCTGAAAGACGATGTGCAGGTCTATGTGAAGAACCAGCTGCAACAGGCTCAGCAGGGCAGCTCTGTGGCTACCGGCTCTGGTATTCCGGGCGTTAAGCTGCCGGACTTCAGTAAGTTCGGTGACATTGAGAAAGAAGCGATGTCGCGGATGATGGCGGTTACGGCTGCTAACATGCAGCGTAGCTGGCTGAACGTGCCCCACGTGACCCAGTTTGAGGACGCGGACATCACCGATATGGAGGCATTCCGCAAATCGCAGAAAGCCGCCGGTGAGAAAAAGGGCGTGAAGATGACGCCGCTGCCGTTCCTTCTGAAAGCCTGTGCAACCGCGTTGGCGGAGCTGCCGCAGTTCAATGTGTCTCTGGACATGGAACGCAAAGAAGTGGTTCGCAAGCAGTACATTCACATCGGTATTGCTGTGGATACGCCGAATGGGCTGATGGTTCCGGTAATTCGTGATGTGGACAAGAAAGGCCTTTGGGAGCTGGCCGCAGAGAGTGCGGAGCTTGCCCAGAAAGCCCGGGACAAGAAGTTGAAGCCGGCAGAAATGCAGGGTGCCTGTTTTACCATCACAAGCCTGGGTGGTATTGGCGGCACAGCATTTACGCCAATCGTGAATGCGCCGGAAGTGGCGATTCTTGGTGTGTCCAAGGCGGCGATGAAGCCGGTTTGGGATGGTAGTGAGTTTCAGCCGAGGCTGATGTTGCCATTGTCGCTGTCGTACGATCACCGCGCGGTGAACGGTGCAGATGCGGCGCGATTCACCTCGGTGCTGAGCCAGCTGCTTGGGGATATTCGTACCTTGCTGTTGTAGGTCGGCATTGCAGGTTCCTGATCCAGCGCAACAGGTTGCTGGCTGAAACCCGCTAGACTGGATGTATGTAAAGTGCATAAGGGGTGCAGAGCAATCTGCACCCCTTTTTTTATAGGGTAACCAGAGTGTAAGCAGGACTTTCCTGTTAGGAGCGTGTATGAGCACAGAGCTTAGCCTTGCAGCCATTATCTACGACAGTGACGACCAACCCGTTGATGCGTTGCTGCATAGCGTTGCAGCGAGCCTCAACGGCCGTGGTGACAGGGTGGCCGGGTTGGCCATGGCATTAGATGAGCAGGGTTTGCGGCGCGAGCCTATGGCGCTGCAGGATCTGGAGACTGGCCAGGAATATTCTATTGCCCAGAACCTGGGGAAAGAATCGCAATCCTGTTGCCTGGATCCTCACGGCCTGGCAGAAGCGACAGGCGTGCTGCGCGCTTTGCTGAAACATCCACCCCGGCTGGCGGTTGTGAACCGTTTTGGTCAGCAGGAAATAGACGGCAAAGGCTGCAGAGCCGAATTTATTCAGTTACTTGATGCGGGCATACCGGTGCTGACGGTGGTGAGGCGCAAATTTCTGAGACAGTGGCACGAGTTTGGTGGAGTGGAAGCGGTTGATCTGCCGTTTTCTGAGGCAGTGGTGCGGCAATGGTGTGATGAAGTTCTGATTAGGTAAGGCCAGAAACAAATATGCCCCGGAAGTCCGGGGCATATTTGTTAGCTTAACAGTACGTTTTAGAAGTTGTACTGAGCTGCAAACATCAGGCGATTTGCATCTGAGGAGTCGCCAGCAACAGTTTCCTGGTCAAGGTAGCCGTACTCAACGCCCATCATCACGTTTTTAACCGGGGTCCACATGTAGTTGACCAGGATGTTTTGGTTGGTTTCTGCCTGGCCGTTGGTTGTCGCGCCAGCAGCGATGGCATCATCCAGATCCAGTGTTGTCATGCCATAGCCAAGGTTGATGCTGCGACCACCACCAAGGTTCATGCTGACGCCGACTGAGCCGCCGTAACCCGCGATGGTTTCAACGCTGTTTCCGTCAAGGTACGCACTGTTGCCATAGTAGTTGTCGCCAGAGTGCCACAGGTAACCATTTGCACCGTCTGTGTAGTTAATTGCACCTTGAACCGAGAACATATCGCTCAGTTTCAGTTTGAGGGCACCAAACACGGCGTATCCGACGGCGCTGTCGTCATTTACGCCATCATCTGAGGTAATCTGGTTTGCTAAAACCGCTGCAGAGTATGAAAGTGCGTCTGTAGAATCTTCGAGTCTGGCAGTGATTGCAGGCGCGGATGTACGGCCAGTGCCGCCATAAGTCGCTTGCGAGCTAGGATCTTCAATAGAGAAGGACATAGCTCCAGTGGTGTAACGAATCTGCTCAGCACGATCCTGGCTGCCAGCCGTCCCTGCCAGACTGTCAAAGTCCAGAGTCGGGGTGTTGCCGACAAAGCTCAGGTAGTTAGACCAAGTGCGGCCCGCCAGGAGCCCATTGTATGTACCGTAGGCGTGACGCATACGCAGACTTCCTGGACCTGAACCGGAACCACGGAAGTCGCCTTCGATATTCACCATAACGCCGGAGGAGTGCTTGACTTTAACGCCCAGACGGCTCTGCTGCACGTCGGCGCCGAAGTGCCCTTCGATGTCGTCATTACCGCCGCTAAACTTACCGGCGCGAGTGCTCGTTGCACGTTCAGCGTTAAGATCGTAGCTCATGTTCAGGCGAGCATAACCATAGATGCTGGCTTCAACGTCGTCGCCAACGTTCAGGCTCACGGCATTGGCTTGGCCAGCTACACTCAGTACTGCTGCAGCAGCCGTCGCACGAATAGCCATTCTCAATTTGTTGCTTTGCATTATTGTTGTCTCCACACATTAGACAATTATTTTTTTAGGACCCACGACCAAGATAGTTACCATTGCATGACAATTCAAATAAATTTTCACCTTGCTTAGACAAAGGTCTAGGAAAGCTTTTTGTTTCGATACAGGTATCTGCACATTCTTTAGGGAATTAACATTGGTTCATGGCGTTTAAAAATAGTGATCTCAGGCGAAACTACATTCGCATTTCTCGATATTGAGACTACCGGTGGTAATTCGTCTCACGACCGCATTACTGAAATCGGAATTCGCTTCTGGCGTGCGGGTGAGACGGTAGGGGAGTGGCAAACGTTGCTGAACCCGGGCACCCGCATTTCTCCTTTCATCGAGCAATTTACCGGTATTTCCAATGACATGGTATCGGGCGCCCCGCCGTTCGAAGCCATCGCGGATATTCTGGAAGAAAAACTGAGGGATACAGTGTTTGTCGCCCACAACGCGCGCTTTGATTACGGTTTCATCAAATCGGAGTTCCGCAGGTTGGGGCGGCTGTTGCCGCGCTGTTGCAACGGCCAAGCATTCCCTCACACCTCCCTCTGGACACCTTGAAAGACTTGCCGCGCGGTCCGGGTGTGTACCGGTTCTACGGTGAAAACGATGTGCTTTTATATGTGGGAAAGAGCACCAACATCGCCCAGCGCGTGGCTTCGCACTTTTCCGGGGATCACAACACAAGTCGCGGTGTACGGATTTCAGAAAGCCTGCGCCGGGTTGAGTGCACAGAAACCGCCGGCGAACTCGGGATTGCCTTCCACGAGCTGCGTTTGCGAACCTGGCCATGGAAAGGGCTGGTAGCGATTGTGGAGCGCCGGGAAAATCAGATGCAGCCTGATATTCTGGTGGTCTACAACTGGATGCATGTTGCCACGCTGCACGACGAGCAGGAGCTCCATGGTTTGTCACTGCGCGGCCAGTCTGTAACCTTCGATCTGGACTCATACAAATTGCTGGTCAAAGCGCTCTTGGGCAGAAGTGACAAGGCACATCCGGTGATAGAACTGCCAGCCGTCGGAGAGCCGGATGTGCTTATGCCCTGAGTGGCGTATCATAAGCCATCGATCCGCACACCTACGTACTTGCCCGCGCCGGCAACTCTACTATTTTTATAGGCTTAACTGCTTTTCTGAGAGAGATCTATGCACAATGAACCTGTCAGCCGCGAACTTTTTGATGAAGTCATGGTGCCCAACTACGCCCCCGGTTCGATTATTCCGGTGCGAGGCGAGGGTTCCCGAATCTGGGATCAGGATGGCCGCGAGTTTATAGATCTTCAGGGTGGTATCGCTGTGAACTGCCTTGGGCATGCACACCCAGGGCTGGTTTGCGCACTTCGGGAGCAATCTGAGAAAATCTGGCATCTTTCCAACGTAATGACCAACGAGCCGGCTCTGCGATTGGCGAAAACCCTTTGTGGCCTGACCTTCGCCGAGCGAGTGTTTTTTGCCAACTCTGGCGGTGAGGCCAACGAAGCGGCTTTCAAGCTCGCGCGCCGTTACAGCTGGGAGCATGTCGGGCCGGAAAAGCACGAGATTATTTCCTTTAAAAACGCATTTCACGGCCGCACCCTGTTCACCGTAAGTGTGGGCGGTCAGCCCAAATACCTTGAAGGGTTTGAGCCGGCGCCGGGGGGTATTCATCATGCGGACTTCAATGATCTGGAATCTGTAAAGAAGCTGATCTCGAAGGAAAAAACCTGCGCTGTCGTTGTGGAACCGATTCAGGGCGAGAGTGGTGTCGTTCCGGGAGACCCTGAGTTCCTGAAAGGCCTGCGTCAGCTCTGTGATGACAACGATGCGCTGCTCATTTTTGACGAGGTTCAGTCGGGTGTGGGCCGTACTGGCCATCTTTACGCCTACCAGATGTACGGAGTGGTGCCGGATATTCTCACCAGCGCCAAGGGCCTGGGGGGAGGCTTCCCGGTTGCTGCTATGCTGACGACAGCAAAAGTTGCGGCCAGCCTCGGGGTCGGTACCCATGGCAGCACTTATGGCGGCAATGCGCTGGCCTGCGCCGTCGCCCAGAAGGTTATCGATACGGTGAGCCAGCTGGATATCCTCAAGGGTGTGAAGGCCCGTTCCGATCATCTGCGCAAAGGCATGATGGATATCGGTGAGCGCTACGGAATATTCAGTGAGGTTCGCGGAGCAGGTCTTTTGCTGGGCTGCGTGCTAACCGAGAAATGGCAGGGCAAAGCCAAGGAATTCCTGAACGCAGGCTTGGATGAAGGTGTGATGGTGCTGATTGCAGGCGCCGATGTGATTCGACTGGCGCCCTCGCTGATTATTCCGGATACCGATATTGATGAGGCGCTTGAGCGCTTTGAAGCGGCGGTGAAAAAACTTACTGCGTAGGAGCTTTTATGTGGCTGGTACGTCCGGCGTTACAGGATGACGCGAACCAGATACTTGAGATTGCGGGCACGGCTGGTTCATCGACCGCCCGCCTTTCATCCACGCTGCCCAGGCAACGTGAAGCTCTTGCGGAAAAAATAGAACACTCACTTGTCTCTCTGGCCGGCAAAACCAGCGCCGGTGGTCAGCCGCCAAGGTTCCTGTTTGTGCTGGAAGACACAGTCACGGGCAGGGTTCACGGCACGGCGGGTATCGATGCCCGCGCAGGTAACGGTCAGCCGTTTTATAACTATCGTCGCGATGCGCTTATTCATGCGTCCCACGAGCTCGGCATCTCCAGCCGGGTAGACGTTCTTTACCCCAGTCATGCGTTGACCGGCCACACACTGCTCTGCTCATTCTCCATTACACCGGAGCTGCGTAATACCGAAGCGTTTGAGCTGTTATCCAGAGCCCGGATACTGTTCATCGCGGGGCATCGCGACTGGTTCCCCCCGAGTGTTGCGGTGGAGATTCAGGGGGTTCAGCTTGCGGATGGCAGCGTTCCTTTTTGGGACAGCCTGGGGCGTCATTTTTTCAATATGGATTTTGAAACCGCTGACCAGCACTCCGGCGTGCTCAGTAGAACCTTTATTGCTGAGCTCATGCCGCCTAACCCTGTGTATGTCACGTTGCTTTCCGAGGCCGCGCAGGCGGCACTCGGTCAGCCCCATGAATTGACCGTGCCGAACCTTGAGCTGCTGCAGCGGGAAGGATTTCAGGCTGGCTGCTATCTGGATATCTTTGATGCCGGGCCGGTGCTTGAGGCGCGCACAGATGCCTTGCATACGCTGGTCACCAGTCGCGCCAAAACCTTGCATGGTGCCAGCGAAGAAGGCGGGGATACCTGCCTGATTTCTGCGGGTGAGGGTGCCGGGTTCCGTTGTACCCTGGCTCAGGTTGCCGACACCCTTGAGGGCACACTCAAAGTGCCTGTGAATATTTGGGACGTGCTGGGCAAAACGGCCGGTGATGAGGTGAGGGTGGCGCCATGCTAGTAATCCGCCCACTGCAGGAAAACGATCTTGAAGATCTTTACGCCATGGCACAGAAGGCCGGCAAGGGGATGACCACGCTGCCTGCCGATCGAGACCTGTTGCAGCGCAAGATCAACCTCGCCCAGGAAACCTTCAACCAGCGCTGTGCTCCGGAAGCAGGCCTGTATCTGTTTGCCCTGGAGGATACGGAAACCAGAAAAGCCGTGGGTATCAGTGGCATTCAGGCCCGCGTGGGTCTGGACGAGGTGTTCTACAACTACCGGCTCAGCGTTACTGTAAACGCCTCCAAAGAGCTGGGTGTTCATGTGCGCACGCCAACGCTGCATCTCTCAAACGATATGACGGACATCAGTGAGATCTGCTCCCTGCTGCTCTCCGATGCATACCAGGGGGGCGGAAACGGGCTGCTGCTTTCACGCTGTCGCTTCATGTACCTGGATGAGTTTCGTAAGCACTTCTCTGAAAAAGTATTTGCTGAAATGCGGGGGGTATCTGATGAGCAGGGTCTGAGCCCGTTGTGGGATGCTTTGGGCAGCAAGTTTTTTGATATGAAGTTTACCGAGGCGGATATGCTATCCGGGCTTGGCAATAAAGCGTTTATTGCGGAGCTGATGCCCAAGTTCCCCATTTACCTGCCTATGCTGCCGGATTCGGCACGGGCGGTTATTGGCCGGGTTCATGACAATACGGCTCCGGCACTGAAGATGCTGCAGGCGGAAGGGTTCAACTTCAACGGCATGGTGGACATATTTGATGGTGGGCCGGTGGTCGAGGCGTTCGTGCACACAATCCGCACGGTCCGCGACAGCAGGAACCGCCACGCCATGGTGACCCGCAAAGCCGTTAACCTTGATGTGCCGGCTGCGGAGCGGGTGATGGTGTCCAATCGATCATTCCGCAATTTCCGGGTAACGACGGTTCCAGCCAGCTGCGTTGGCACCGATACAATCAGCCTGCCACCGGCTGTGGCTGAAGCATTGCAGATTGAATCCGGTGACCCGGTGCGGCTGGCGCCACTGAAAGACAGAGCAAAGACGGCGGTGAAGGCAGCACGCTGAAATTGCACAATTCCAGTAACGGGAGAAGTAGTGATATGGCAAACCTGACAGGCGAACTGTTTATCGGCGGGCTTTGGCTTCAGGGTCACGGAGCCGCGTTTGAGTCGGTTCAGCCCGTTACCGGCGATACCCTATGGGAAGGTTCCGGCGCCAGCCTTGCGGATGTGGATGCTGCGGTGCGTGCGGCCCGGGATGCCTTTCTGAAATGGCGTCGCAAGAGCTTTGCGGAACGCCAGGCCGTTATTGAGGCCTTTGGTGAGTTGCTGGAAATCAACAAGGAAGAGCTTGCCCGTCAGATTGGTCTGGAGACCGGCAAGCCCCTGTGGGAGTCGCGCACGGAAGTGGCGGCAATGGCCGGTAAGATTGGAATCTCCATCAAAGCCTATAATGACCGCACCGGGCGGGCTGAATCCGATGTGGCAGGTGGTCATGCTGTGCTTCGGCACCGCCCCCACGGAGTTGTTGCCGTCTTTGGCCCCTATAATTTCCCCGGCCATCTCCCAAATGGCCATATTGTGCCGGCCCTGTTGGCAGGCAACACGGTTGTATTCAAACCCAGCGAGCTGACGCCCGGCGTGGCGGAGCTGACGGTTAAACTCTGGGAAAAAGCCGGCCTGCCGGATGGCGTAATGAATCTGGTTCAGGGGGCATCCGATACCGGTAAGTCACTTGCCGGTCACCCGATGATTGATGGCCTGTTCTTTACCGGCAGCTCAACGGTTGGCCATATGTTGCACCAGCAGCTTGGCGGTCAGCCAGAGAAAATCCTTGCTCTGGAAATGGGCGGCAACAACCCCCTGATCGTTCAGGACATCTCTGATATCGACGGCGCGGTGCATCATGCGCTGCAATCGGCGTTTCTGTCGGCTGGCCAGCGCTGCACCTGCGCTCGAAGGTTGCTGGTCCCCAAAGGCAAAAAGGGCGATGAGTTCCTGGATCGCTTGGTGGCGGTGTCTGCGCGCATTCAGGTGGGAGAGTTTGATGCCAACCCCCAGCCCTTCATGGGCTCGGTTGTTTCTGTGCAAGCGGCGGAAAAGCTTCTGGCCGCCCAGGCCAACATACTGGAGCAAGGCGGGAAATCCCTGCTGGAAATGAAGCAGATCAAACCGGGCACCGGTCTTCTATCGCCAGGTATTGTGGATGTGACCGGGCTGGAGCTGCCAGATGAAGAGTTCTTCGGGCCGCTGTTGACAGTCTATCGCTACAAGAGCTTTGATGATGCGCTTGAGCTGGCCAATAACACTCGCTACGGGCTTTCTGCCGGCATTCTTTCCGATGACCGTAAGCTATACGAGCGGTTGGTGGAAGAGGCGCGGGCCGGGATAGTCAACTGGAACCGCCCCCTCACCGGCGCCAGCAGTGCGGCGCCCTTTGGCGGCGTGGGCGCCAGCGGCAACCATCGCGCGAGCGCCTATTATGCAGCAGATTACTGTGCCTGGCCCATGGCCTCTCTTGAAGCTGGCAAAAGCGAGGTGCCGAAGAGCCTGGCACCGGGCCTGAATTTTGATTCCTGAATCCATACGGAACCTGAAGTCATGGTGAAGCATGCGGTAGAAGCAAATTTTGATGGCCTGGTTGGTCCCACCCACAATTACGCGGGCCTGTCCTGGGGTAACGTTGCGTCCAAATCCAATGTGAATGCGGTATCCAACCCCCGGGAGGCAGCGCTTCAAGGGCTGGCAAAAATGAAGCGCCTGGCTGATCGTGGCTATGTTCAGGGTATTTTGCCTCCCCATGAGCGCCCTCATATGCCATCCCTCAGAGCGCTCGGGTTTAGCGGCACGGATGCACAGGTTCTGACGAGAGCCGCAAAATCCAGTCCGTTGATTCTGGCAGCGGTATCCTCGGCTTCCTCAATGTGGACAGCTAATGCGGCAACCGTTTCACCCAGTGCTGATACCGCAGATCACAGGGTGCATTTCACGCCTGCCAATCTGAGCGCCAAATTCCATCGCTCGATTGAGCATACCGTGACCGGCCGTTCCCTGAAGTCTATATTCGCGGACGACGGATATTTTGCCCATCACCCGGCATTGCCGTCGGTCAGCCATTTTGGCGATGAGGGCGCGGCCAATCACACCCGGCTTTGTGGCCGGTACGGCGAGCCGGGAGTAGAGCTGTTTGTGTATGGTCAGGCAGCGTTCAACGAGCAGGCACCGGCTCCGCGAAAATACCCGGCCCGCCAGACCCTGGAGGCCTCACAGGCCATCGCCCGCCTGCACGGTCTGAAAGACGGAAATCGGGTGTTTGCCCAGCAGAACCCGGCCGCCATTGATGCCGGTGTATTCCACAACGACGTTATTGCCGTGGGCAACGGCAACACTCTGTTCTACCACGACATGGCATTCCTGAACGAAGAGCAGGTGTTATCAGATATCCGTTCTCGCCTGACCGGAGCTGAACTGGAGGCTGTTCGTGTGAGCCGTGAAGAGGTGCCGCTGGAGGATGCAGTGGCCTCATATCTGTTCAACAGTCAGCTGCTGAATACGCCCGATGGCATGCTGCTGGCGGTTCCGGGCGAGTGCAGGGAAGTGGCGTCTGTTAGTCAGTATCTGGATAAGCTGCTGGCCGCGGGCGGGCCGATTACGGCGGTGGAAGTGTTTGATGTAAAGCAGTCCATGCGCAACGGCGGCGGCCCTGCCTGCTTGCGCTTGCGTGTGGTTTTGAATGATGACGAACTGCAGGCCATGCATCGCGGTGTGATTCTTACCGATGCGCTATACGAGCGCCTGACCACCTGGGTTGAAGCCCATTACCGTGATCGGCTTGCCCGGGAAGATCTGGCCGACTCGATGCTGCTGGATGAAGTGCGCAAAGCGCTGGATGAGCTGACCGGTATTCTGGGGTTAGGCTCTATCTACGACTTCCAGATTTAGGCGCTTTCAGAGGCTCATCAGAATGCGGCGAGCGACGAGGTCAGCATATCCATGGTATGCCGGATGAGACTCTCGGCGGGGAAGCTGCCGCCGCTCTCGCTTATTTCCGACTGGCATAACAGGATGGTTCCGTGCAAAGCCCCGCGCAGGTAAAGAGCGGTTTGTTCAGGGCTGTGGATACGACTGCGATTCATGGTGCCGTCTTCAAGCCCCAGTTCGATGGCCTCTGTCATCAGTTTCATAAGTTCTGATTTTGAACAAAGCATCTCCATAGCCTGGGTTTCGTCTGCCTCCGCCATGGCGGTTGAGGCTTTGGTGAGCGCTGAGAAGTAGTCCGGCTCGTCCAGATAAAAGCGGTAGTAGGATTCTCCCATCGCCCGTATCTGTGCCAGCCCGGTATCGGCTGTTTGCCTGGCTACACGGAAGCGCTCAGACAGGCTCTGCCCGGCCCTCAGCATAATGTCCCGCTGAATGGCGGCTTTATCCTTGAAGTAAACATACAGCAGCGCCCGGCTCAGGCTGGCCGTGCGTGCAATGTCATCCATGGATGTGCGCTCGTAACCCTTTTCCGAGAAGACCCGCTCTGCGGCGTCCAGAATAGCGTCGTAACGGGCCTGTTTCTCCCGTTCACGGCGTGTTTTCAACGGTTCACTCATCTGGTTCTCTCATTAGTGTCCTTCTTGGAATATTGACATAATGTCAAAGAATGACATTATGTCGCAACCCATAAACCGGATTTCCGCAGGAAGCGGTATCGATATCAACTTATGCACGGACGAAAGGATACTTTATGACACCATTCCGCATCCCTGTTGCTCTTATTTTTCTCGTTACCTACGGCCTTTTTCTTGCCGGTTGTGAAGCCGTTGATACGCCGGAGCCATCGGGTGGGTATGTGGTGTCGGTGCGTGTTTCAGACGTCACCGGCGGGCAGGCTCAGGAAATGACCTTGCGCTTTTCCGGTATTGTACGGTCAACCCAGAGAGCAACACTGACGTTTCAAGTCAGCGGCACTCTGAAAGAGCGGGCGGTAGAACTGGGTCAGACCGTTGCGGCCGGCGATGTGCTCGCCCGGGTGTACAACCCGGCACTGGAGCCCGCACGGGATTCGGCCAAAGCCAGGCTGGATGAACTGATAACCCGGTACGAACAGTCTAAACGCGAGTGGGAGCGTTCCAGCCGTCTGCGCGAACGTGGTGTTGTTTCCGAGCAGAGCCTCGAGCAGATAGCAGCCAGCCGCGATTCCTTGAAAGCGAGCGTTGCGACAGCTGAGGCCTTACTGGCCGAAGCCACTCAGATGCTGGAAGTGAGTACGCTGCGGGCGCCGTTTGGCGGGCGTGTTGAGGCGCTTCTGGTAGAACGGGATGAGTTTGTCGCTGCTGGCCAGCCGGTAATGCGTTTGTCTTCACCCGAGGGCAAGGAAGTGGAAGCCCGGGTGCCGGCCTATCTTTTGGCTCATGTATCGCTGGATCAGGAAGTGCCAGTTTGGTCTGTGCAAAATCGCAGTGAGGCTCCGGTGACCGGCTCCGTTGTTGAAATTGCCCAGGCGGGCGCAATCCGTGGCGAGTTGCACCCGATTCTGGTCAGCTTGCCGATCAATACCCTTGAAGCAGGCGAGCCGGTTGAAGTGGGCATTACACCGGTGCGGGATTCCGCAATCACCGTTCCGCTGTTATCAGTGATTCGTAACGCCGGAGGCATGACGGTCTTCCGGGTGCGCGATGGTGTGGCTCGTCGGGTGGCGATAGAAGTTGAACGTGTGGTGGGAGAGCGAGTTGTCGTGCGCACGGGTGGGCTGGAGCCAGGTGACCAGGTGGTTTACGCGGGCATAACCCGTCTCGCCGACGGTGATGCCGTGGAGGTGCGTTAATGACGCGCCGGCTGCTCAATTATCAGCGCCTGCTGGGCATGGTAGTTACCATGCTTTGCCTGCTGGGTATCGCGGCATACAGCACCATGCCGCGCCAGGAAGATCCCTCATTTCCATACCGGGCCGGGCTGGTTTCGGTGAGCTATCCCGGGGCTAGCGCCGACGCTGTAGAGCGGTTGGTGCTCAGGCCTCTGACAGACGAATTGCGCCAGGTGGAAGAGGTGGACTTTTCCCAGGGCACGGCTCGTACCGGTGTGGCGCTTGTCAGACTGCGCCTCAATGACGACATATACGATACAGATCCGGCCTGGGATCGCATCCGCCAAGCGATGGAGCGTGCAAAACAGGATTTCCCGGACGACGTTGGCCGGATGGTTCTGGATGACCGGCTGATCGACAACCCTGCCATTGTGCTGGCAATTGGAGGGGCGCCTTCGGTGAGCGAGCTGACGGGTGTGGCCGAACGGCTCAAACAGAACCTCTCCGATCTTACCGGGGTTTCCCGAATCGAGCTGGAAGGGGATGCCGACGAACAGATTACTCTGGCACTGGACGACGCTGCACTCTACCGGCTGGGCATCTCGCCGGCCCGGATTCTGGAAACCCTGGCTCAGCGCAACCAGACTACGCCCGGCGGATTCGTGGTTGTGGATGGGCGCCGCTTGTCTGTGCTTCCCAATACTGAGTTTGCCGATATCGATGCCATTCGCGCTACCCCCATTGAGCTTCCCGATGGCTCCCAGGTGCCGCTGGCGGCGGCGGCTGATGTATGGCGTGGCCCAGCCGAACCGCGCCAGCCCGAAACCTGGTTTGATGGTGAAAGGGTGGTGCTGCTGTCGCTGATTATGGAAGAGGGCACGACCGACGCGATTCGCTTCGGGGAGCGGGTGCGGGAGCGGGTTGCCCAGATCCGGCCAGACTTTGAACCTTACGAAATCCGCGAGATGTTCTTTCAGCCAGATAAGGTTGCAGAGCGCCTGGATAATCTGGCCTGGAGCCTGTTGCTTTCTGTCCTGATTATTGTGGCGGTAGTGTTCACCGGCATGGGCATCCGAATGGGTCTGTTGGTGGCTTCCATTCTGCCGATGGTGGCGCTGATCAGCGTCGGGCTCTACGATCTCGGCGGTGGCGTTCTGCACCAGATTGCAGTGATCGGTATGGTGATTTCACTGGGCATTCTGATCGACAACGCCATAGTGGTTGTTGAAAACATTCAGGGCCATCTGGACGAAGGCATGCGCCGTATGGACGCGCTGCGCAAAGCCGTCGGCGAGCTTGCCGGGCCGCTCGGCGCCTCCACCGGCACCACACTTGCGGCCTTTGCTCCAATGCTGCTTGCCAAAGGTGGTGCCGCAGACTTCACCCGGGGTGTGCCGGTGATGATCATGCTTACCCTGTCCGTCAGCTATTTGCTGGCGATTTCGGTGGTGCCCCTGCTGGCGGCACGCTTCCTCAAGCCCCGTCGCAATGCTGAGGCTGACCGGCTGATTGGTCTGGCGCGGCTTCTTGGTGGTCTGGTTTACCGTCATCCTCGGCGGCTGATCGTGGCCGGAGCATTGCTGGTTGTGATGAGCCTGGCGATGACGCCGTTTATGGCGCAGCAGTTTTTCCCCGATGCGGATCGACCTCAGGTTATTGTCGAGATTTTCATGCCGGAGGGTACCGATCAGGTACGCACTGCTGAAGCCGCGGCCAATCTGGAGCGGGCCATACGGACCCATGCAGACGCGCTTGAAATTCACCGATTTGTCGGGTTTACCGGCCCGGCATTCTATTACAACCTCCAGCGTGCGCCACAGGCGCCGAACAGAGGCCGGCTCGTGGTAACGACGCCAACGCTGGAAGATACCACCGATATGATTCGCTGGATTCGCGCCCATGTAAATGAGCAGATGCCGGAGCTGGATGTAAACGTCGGCGTTCTTGGGCAGGGGCCACCAAGGATTGCACCGGTAGAGGTGCGTGTGTATCACGCCGATGATCAGGCTCGAATCCAGGCGGTGGAGCAGCTGTTCGTCGCACTGCGCGGTGTTGAAGGCACGGTGGATGTCCGGCACGACCTGGATATCGGCGTGCCCAGCATTGCGATCAACGTAGACGACGCCACCGCTGCAAGATACGGGCTTACCCGGGCCGATGTTGCTCAGAGTCTTTATGGCCAGAGCTTTGGCGTTGTCGCCGAGCGTTACCGCCAGGAAAAAGATCCGATTCCACTGGTGCTGCGGTCGCAGGAAGGCACATCACTGCCATTGGAGAGACTGCTCTCCGTGAATATCTACAATGGCCTTGGTCAAGCCGTCCCGCTGTCTGCTGTTGCGAGTGTGGAAACCACTTGGGAGCCAGCTGCGCGTTATTTGCGTAACGGTATCCGGCTTAATACCGTTACCGCTAACCTGCTGACAGGGTACAGTTTCAGCCAGGCACTGAGCGGCCTTGAACTCGCACTGGAAGAAAATCCTCTGCCTGAAGGCACCCGCCTGGAAATGGGCGGAGATGCTGAAGGCTCTGGCGACGCCAACGGCGCTCTGCTGACCGCCGCACCGATCGGCGTGCTCTTGCTGCTCTTCTTCCTGTTGCTGCAGTTCAATTCATTCCGGCGTGTTGGCATCATCCTGTTGACCGTGCCCCTGGCGACGGTAGGCATTTTTCCGGGCCTGGTGCTTTCGGGATCGCCCTTCGGGTTCCAGTCGCTGCTTGGCGTGATTGCACTAGTAGGCATTGTAGTGAATAACGCCATCGTGCTGCTTGATGTGATGGACAGAGAACTGGAAAATGGTGAAAACATCCACGAGGCTATGCGCAAAGCCGTGGTGCAGAGAACCCGGCCAATCCTGCTGACCACGGCGACGACCGTGGCTGGTTTGCTGCCGCTGGCGTTTTCTAGCTCTACACTCTGGCCACCCATGGCCTGGGCCATTATCTCTGGGCTGCTGGCTTCAACCGTACTGACCCTGCTGGTAATCCCGGCCGTATGCACACAATTGATCAAGGCCCGGGTTGCCGAGCCGGAAAACGCACCGGCCTAGGGGCTTATTATGCGAGTGTCCGGTGCGATTCACTGCGCCCTGATCATCAGGCCCACTCGCTGACCAACCGGTACGTCCCGGTTCGGAAATACAATCGCCTGAGGCGATAGCTCTACGCGATAGCAGGCATCGTCATCCTCCCAGATGACGGTGCCTGGTGGGTATTCGGTAAAATTGGCGACATCATCCGGAATATGGAACCGGAAGTTCTTTCCGGTATTCAGAATTTCATGCACCACCTCAAAGACCGTGAGATGGTTAAACGGCGGCTGTTTTGCCGGGCTTGCCCCGCCACAAAAACGACGCCGCAGTGCCTTCTTGATCCCCTCAAAGCTCCGCAGATCGTTCATGCCAAACGGCCTGACCTTGCCCAGCTCCACGGTAAAACTCTCAGTGCCCAGCACAGAGGATGAAAACGACGAAAAGGTGGTTCCTGCCTTGTGTTGAAGCAACAGCGTTTCGACCTCAGCCTCCAGCAGAAAATCACACTGCGCCTCCGGCACCTGCCGACCCTCAACAAACGGATAAAGTGCAAACTTCTCACGGTGGGACGGTCTTATGGCCGTATGCAAATCGTAATGGGACAAAGCCTTCGGGTGCGCCATGGCAAACTGACGACAAGTATCTTCCAGAAGCTGAGCCCGTGCGGCTTCTGGCAACCCATCATATTCCGGCCTGCGATGGGCTCCATTGAACAACCGGTTCAGGTTCGCATCCAGAAATCGCTCCCCGGCCACCATGGCTGGTGGGTTCCCCAGAATCAGCAGCAGCGGACAAGCCAATTGCCATTCTCCGTTTAATAGTTCGCTAACCAGCGCGTTCAGGACCTCAATGGGAGCGGTTTCATTGCCATGAATGCCAGCTGAAACAATCAGCGCCTCTTGATTCGGATTGGCGCGACCGGCTGGGGGGGTGAGATACAGAACACCGACGCTTTCCCGGCCTATGAGGGTTCCGTCCGGGAGGGTGGTTTCGATTTTTGGAAGGTCAGTTGTGGCGTTGGTGAGAGTGTGTGATAGCCAGCCAGGGCTGGATTCAAAAAGGTCCGGATAAGCAGCCATAGAATCCCCAAAGCCGGATGATCGAGAGGCGCTCAGGAGCCCACTGGCCGCTGATGTCTCAATAAATGATTTTCAAGCTTGCGGAACACAAACACCAGAATGAACGTCAGCACCATGTAGCAAAGCGCCACAAAGATAAACGCATCAAACGGCGCATAGAACCGCGAATAAATGTTCCGCGCTGCACCCGTCAGATCCACAATGGTCACCACACTCGCAATTGCACTCGAATGCAGCATGAAGATAACCTCATTGGAGTAGGCCTGAACCGCCCGTCGCGCCGCGCTTGGAAGTACAATCCGCCGCATCCGCATAAGCCAGCTCATGCCGTACGCTTTCGCGGCCTCAATCTCACCGTGGGGCGTCGACACAATCGCACCGCGAATAATCTCCGTGGTATAGGCGCAGGTATTCAAAGTAAAAGCCAGCAGAGCAGGGTAGAAGGGTTCCCGGAAAATCTCCCACCAGAAGGTCTCCTGAATACCGGGAATCTGGGCGACGCCATAGTAGATAATGTATAGCTGAATCAGCAGCGGCGTGCCGCGGAACAGGTAGGTGTAAAACCACACCGGGCCGGACACGAACGGGTTTTTAACCGTGCGCAGAATGGCCAGTGGAACCGCAAAAATAAGCCCGATAACGAGACACAGAAATACCAGCTGAACGGTCGTAACCATCCCATTCCAGTATTCCATGATGGTCATGGCTGTAAAAATGTCGTTCTTGTCGAGCCAGGCGGCGAAGAAGTCAGGCATCATTAATTCTCCTGAATCACGCCGACATTGGCTCGTTTATCGAGCCACTTGATGAAGAGCTCTGAGCCTGCCGTGAGGGCGAGATACACAAACGCCACGGGAATGAAAAAGTGGAACGGCATGCGCTCCGCCTTGGCCGCTTCCTCGGCCACACGCACCATATCCGTGAGGCCGATAATGGAAACCAGCGCTGTGGTTTTAAGCAGCACCTGCCAGTTGTTACCGATACCAGGCAGGGCATGGCGCAGCATTTGCGGAACCATCACCCGGCGAAAGGTGTGCCAGTTGCTGAAACCGTAGGCGCGCGCCGCCTCAATCTGGCCGGCTTCAACCGCCAGAAAGGCACCCCGGAAGGTTTCCGTCATGTAGGCACCAAAAATCAGCCCGATCGTCACCACACCCGAAATGAACGGATCAAATTGGAAGAAAAAGTCGATTTCATAGGTTGCCCAGATATAATCCGAGATCATGTTCACGCCCACTTGCCCGCCATAATAGAACAGCAGCATCATCACCAGATCGGGTACACCGCGAATCAGAGTGGTGTAAGACGTAGCGATTCCTACCGCTACTCGGCTGTTCGACAGCTTTGCAGCCGCGCCAATTAACCCGAGAGCCAATGCGAGGGCAAGAGACAGGAAGGCAAGCTCTATGGTGACAACTGCTCCGTTCAGCAGGTCCGGACCATAGCCTTTCAGATCAAACATGGAAGTGTCCGGTAGTCAGGGGCAGCCATTATGACTGCCCCTGAGGCTGGTGTTTTCAGGCCTTTACATCGTAAGCGAAGTACTTTTTCATGATGGCATCGTAGGTGCCGTCTTCCTTCAGCTTGCGCAGAGCAGCGTTCACCGCTTCGGCAACGGCCTTGTCACGCTTGCGCATGGCAACACCAACGCCTTGACCCAGCTTGACCTGCTCGCCGATTTCCTTGAAGCCGTCTTTGGTCAGAACAGTCTGCTCGCCCACCGGGTAATCAAGAAATACGGCGTCCAGGCGCTGGCCTTCAAGATCCAGAACCATGTCATCTGCGGTGGTGTAACGTTTGATCGTTACTACACCGGTCATTTCTTCGGTGACAAAGGTATCCATGGTCGTGCCACGCTGCACGCCCACGGTTTTGCCCTTCATGGCGTCCATGTCGGTGACGTCGGTATCAAAGCTATTGGGGCCAAACCAGCCGCCCGGAGTGTTGTAATACGGTTCGGAGAACAGAACCCGCTCTGCCCGCTCTGCTGTGATCGACATGGAAGACATGATCAGATCGAATTTACGGGCCACCAGACCAGGGATCATTCCGTCCCACGCCTGGATGACAAACTTGCAGTCGGCCTTCATTTCTTCACACATGGCAGTGGCCAGATCGACTTCAAAGCCAGTCAGCTCACCATTTTCATCTTTATATTCGAAGGGCTCATAAGGTACGTCAAAAGCAATGCGCAGAGTACGCTCTTCTGCCTGCACGGCGCTGGCCACCATTGCCAGGGCACAGCAAGCTGCAATCATTATTTTTTTCATGTGTCACGTCTCCAGTAGATCGCCTCTTGGGCGTTATTTTTTTGGAAGTTATACATCTGACCATAGTCACGATAGCACTGCATGTCAGAAGTTGGGAGCCAGGAACTGCTTCATGCGTTCTGAATCCGGATTGTCAAATACTTGCTCGGGCGTACCTTGTTCCTCGATAACCCCCTGGTGCAAAAATAGCACCTGAGACGACACATTTCTTGCAAACGCCATTTCGTGGGTTACGACGATCATGGTGCGGCCTTCTTCCGCCAGGGCCTGCATCACTTTCAGGACCTCTCCAACCAGCTCAGGATCCAGCGCGGAGGTTGGTTCATCAAACAGCATCACTTCCGGCTCCATGGCCAGTGCTCTGGCAATGGCAGCACGCTGCTGCTGTCCGCCGGACATCTGCGCCGGATAATAATCCTTGCGCTCATAAATGCCGACTTTGTTCAGGTAAGCTTCAGCTCGTTCAATAGCTTCTTTTTTTGGAACCTTGAGAACGTTGATTGGCGCTTCGGTAATATTCTCGAGCACTGTCATGTGCGACCAGAGGTTAAAGCTCTGGAATACCATCGACAGCTTGGCGCGAATCAACTCTACCTGCTTGTTGTCTGCCGGAATCCGCTCACCCTTGCGATTGGTGGCAAACCGTATAGGGTCGCCATGCACAATAATGTCACCAGAGGTGGGTGTTTCAAGCAGATTGATGCAGCGCAGGAAGGTACTTTTACCGGAACCGGAACTGCCGATCAGGGAAACGACATCGCCTTTTCGGGTCTCCAGTGAGATACCTTTGAGCACTTCAAGCTCGGCAAAGGTTTTGTGAATATCCCGGCAGATCAAAGGCGCGTGGTCCGCCATGCGTGGCTCCTGAAGCTGTCATTCAAAGGCGATTGTTTTACGGACTGTGGAGGTAGAAATCAATACCTTATACACACAGTTTTACGGTTTTTAGCGACAAATTTCGAAGCTTATTGTGGCGCAATGAGTGTTCAATGCAAGCATTTTGCCGGTCTCAACTTTGGGCATGATGGCGGCTGCCCAGTGCCTCCTGCTCAACCGGAATACGGATCAGCGTACTGCCTTCCTTTTCCATGTCGCGCATGGCTTGGCTAACGAAACGCACATGGGCCATGGCAATTTTCTGGGCACTGGCTGGCCTTCCGGAAATAATGGCGTCGTATAGCTGGCGGTGCTGAAGAACAATTTTCTTACGCATCTCGGCACGCGGATTGAGATTGGCAACCGATGCCTGCACGGTCATAAGCATCATGTTTTTGAGGCTGTTTAGCACATGGACCAGGATCGGGTTATGAGAGGCCTCCACAATCGCCTGATGAAAGCCGTGATCCGGGCGAGCATTGCTCAGAGGGTCTGTTTCTTCCAGAGCGCGGAAGGCTTTGGTTATACGATGGTGGTCCAGACTGGTCGCCCTTTGCGCGGCGAGGCAGGCTGCCTGGCCTTCTAACTGTTCGCGAACCTCCAGCAAATCGTAAAGCGTTCGCGGGTGACCTTCAAAAAGATGCATCAGGGGGCCTTGCTCACGGAGATCACCAGACGCCGGTACCATCGTGGAAACAAAGGAGCCTTTGCCGTGGCGGGTTTCGATCACACCACGCCCTTGCAGTTCGTGGAGCGCTTCACGGATAACCGACCGTGATACCCGCAGGCTCGCTGCAAGTTGCCGTTCTGAAGGTATTTTTTGCTCAGGCGCCAGCCCTCCATCTAGGATCAGCCTTTCTAACCGGTAGGAAATTTCCTGTGAAATAGCCATTCTATTGCCTGTGTGCTCACTGGTCTGACCAGTGCATGTTGTCATTATTGTTATTGGGCCTTCGCTTCGAATTGCATGCAAGGCCTCTAAATATGGCTGATCCGGAGGGATTCGTCCATTTTTCAAAAATCAAAAACTGGTCTGACCAGTGTGCTAAATGCTGGACTAAACAGGTGCCGCCTACGAGTATCCTTTCAGATGCCGGGTATTATGCCGGTGTTTCTCTGACCTCTATAAAAACAATTTCAGCGGAGATGTCACAATGAAACCGAGCAAGACCACTACACTTAAATGCGGAGCCGGCGCGGCTTCGCAGCGCAGAAGCTTTCTGAAAACTGCAGCTCTTGGTACGGCCTTAGCCGGCGTGCTGATGATGGGGGCTGGTCAGGCAAACGCTGCAACGACCTGGAAGATTCAGTCGGTCTGGGATGCCGGTACAGTCGGCTATGACCTGTTCGAGGGCTGGTGTAATGGCATGGAAGAGAAGTCGGGCGGTGAACTCATCTTCAAGTGTTTCCCTGCCAAGGCTGTCGCCGCCGATAACAACTCACTGTTTGATTCGGTTCGCAGTGGCGTACTTCAGGGTATGAACCCTTTTACCCTTTACTGGTCCGGTAAGATTCCGGCTTCGGTTTTCCTGTCTTCCTATCCTGCGGGCCCTGACCAGCCTCATCAGTGGGACATCATGTTCTACGACTTGGGCATGCTGGAAAAAACCCGTGAGATTTACAAGAAGTTCGGGCTTTTCTACGTTGGCCCGATTCAGCACGATGCAAACATCATCCATTCCAAGACGCCGGTAAACAGCCTCGAAGATCTTAAAGGCCTTAAGCTACGAGTTCCCGGCGGCATGGTTGCCGAGGTGTTCCAAGCGTTCGGTGCTTCCACCGTGAGCCTGCCGGGTTCTGACATCTTTCCGGCCCTGGAAAAGGGCACCATCGACGCAGCCGACTATGTGGGCCCGGCGGTGAACTGGGAACTGGGCTTCTCCCAGGTGACTGATTACATCCTGTTCGGACCTCCGGGCGTGATGTCTATCTACCAGCCGGTGGACCTGATGGACCTGACCGTCAACCTGCGTGCCTGGAACGCCCTGGATCCGAAACTTCAGCAACTGGTTGAGGATGAAGTGCGCATCTATTCCCAGAAACACTATCTGACCATTCAGAAGCGCAACATTGAGGCCATGAAGAAGTTCAAGGATGCAGGTGACACCGTGAGCCGTCTGAGCCAGGAAGATGTGCTTAAATGGCGCCGCAAAGCCATCCCGATCTGGTACAAGTGGGCAAACAAGGACGAAGATGCCCGCGCCATCTTCGATATCCAGATCGAGTACATGATGAACGATACTATGGGCTATATCCAGGAGTCGGACCTTGAAGGTGTGCCGGGCCGGTAACACTTTCCTGAACTAATAAAAAAGAAACAGGGGGAAGGTCAGGGGCGACTCCGAAAGCGGCGTTCCACCTTCCCCGATTTGTGGTTGAGGAAGTAACAACATGTCTGATCTTGAAGGTTTCGGATTCGTAATGCCGCACTGGTTCTATTGGGGCTGGCTTGCGGTTATGCCGCTGATCATGATGGCCTGGGACAAGTGGAGTAGTGGTCACGGAGGTGAGGATGAAGAACCGGAATTGACACCGGCGGAATTGCAGGCGAAAGAGGATGATCCGCTGATCTATCTCCAGTTCGAGGGGAACTGGTTTACCAAGGTAGTGGACTGGATTTGCGACAAATCCGGTCTGTTCGTGTCGTTCTGGACAATCAATGCCGTAGTGTTCTATTTCTATGGAGTGGTCATGCGCTACCTCTTCAACATGCCGAGCATCTGGGTCCATGAAGCCAGCTTTCTGCTGCTGGGCATGCAATATATGCTGGCGGGCGCATTTGCGATGCTTCATGGCGCCCATGTGCGTGTGGATGTGATGTACAACATACTGCCGGTGCGGGGAAGAATTGGCCTGGACATCTTTACTTCCATGTTCTTCTTCATTTTTGCCCTGGTTCTGCTGATTACCTCCTGGACCTTCTTCCAGAATTCCTATGCCATGAATGAAACCACGGTTGAGACCTGGGGCATCCAGCACTGGCCGGCCAAAGGCATGATGGTGGTGGGGTCAGTCCTTCTTTTACTCGCAGGCATATCCAAGCTGACCAAGGATATTGTTCTGTTCGTCCGTCTTGGCCGGGAGCGCACCGCATGACTACAAATACAACAACTGCGCCGGGTAGTAACCTTGTCGGGAAGCTGAGTACCTGGCTGATGATTATCGCCACAGTGGCACTGGCGTTTGTCATCTGTGTCGAAATGATCAACATTCTTTTCTACGATCCGTGGAGCGACGAGCAATTCCTGTTCAAGCTCTCCGGTAGCCTTTCTGACCTCAAGATCGGGCCTTTGACCTATCTGATGTTCGGTTCCCTCGCCGTGGCCCTGATGATGGGGCTGCCGCTGGCTTTCGTGACCGGTGGTCTAGGGGTGATGTTTATCTACCTGGTGGGCGACGCACTGATGCTGAACCTCGTGCCGGGACGCATCTTCCCGATGATGACCAACTCTGATCTGGCGGCGATACCGCTGTTTATCTTCATGGCTTCGATGCTTGAGCGCGCCGGTCTGATTGAGGAAATGTTCAGTGTGGTCTACAAGTGGATGGGTGGCCTGAGCGGCGGTCTGGCGACAGCAACTATCCTGGCCTCTACTCTGCTTGCAGCCATGGTGGGTGTTATCGGTGCTGCCGTTGTCACCATGGGCATCATCGCTCTGCCGGCGATGCTCAAGCGCGGTTACGACCAGAAGATCGCGCTGGGCTCGATCATGGCTGGTGGTACGCTGGGCATACTGATTCCTCCCTCAATCCTGGCGATTCTCTACGCGGTTGTTGCGCAGCAATCGGTCGGTGAGTTGTATCTCGGCTCCGTGATCCCGGGCCTGATGCTGTCTTCCCTGTATATTGCCTATGTGCTGATCCGCAGCTGGATTAATCCGAAGCTGGGGCCGCCTGTACCGGTGGAAGAGCGGATTTCCCTGAAGGAAAAGCTCCTGCTCACGAAAAACCTGATTGCTCCACTGATTCTGGTATTTCTGGTGCTGGGCCTGCTGTTCGGCGGCATCGCAACGCCCGTGGAAGCGGCCGGTATCGGCTCCTTTGGCGCCATCGTGGTGGCCATGATGCACGGCAGGTTCTCCATTGCCGGACTGCGGGAAGCATCCGTAACCACTACCAAGGCATCCGCCATGGTGCTGTGGATCATGTTCGGTGCCTCGGTCTTTGTTGGCTTCTACATCCTTCAGGGTGGGCAGCAGTTTGTCACGGATGCCATCCTGGGTACTGGCATGTCGCCTTACGGCATTCTGTTCCTGCTGATGTTCCTGCTGGTGGTTCTGGGTATGTTCCTGGACTGGGTTGGTATTCTGCTGCTGGCAGTTCCTATCTTCATTCCGATTGTAAAAGCTCTGGAGTTCCCGGGGCTGCTGGGCTTCCCGCCGGTGGCAGGTGATGACGTTGTGCTCTGGTTCGGTGTGCTCTATCTGGTCAATATGCAGATGTCGTTCCTCAGTCCGCCATTCGGTTACGCATTGTTCTACCTCCGCGGCGTGTGCCCACCAGAAATATCCATGGCCACGATTTTCAAGTCAGCCCTGGTGTTCCTGGCTATTCAGGCGTTCGGGCTGTTCATGTGTATCCTGATCCCCGGCCTCGTAACCTGGCTGCCAGGGCTGGTTTACGGTTAATAAATTCAAGGAGTAATGCTTTATGTTGACGATCAAACGACTGGACCTTGCCGAAGCTCGGATCCTCATTGAGGGTGCAGCTGAAAAGGCTCGCGAGATCGGCGTGCCCATGTGCATCGCTGTGGTGGACGAATCCGGCAATCTGGTGGCCTTCGAGCGTATGGATGGTGGCAAGATCACCAGTGTGACCATCGCCCAGGACAAAGCCTTCACCGCGGCGGCGGCCAAGAAGGCCACCCACGACTACAACAAGGTGAACGTGCCCGGCAGTCTGGCTTTCGGTATTCATACCGAAGTCGGCGGGCGCATCAGTTCGGTGGGTGGTGGCCTGCCTGTGATCGTTGACGGCGACGTGGTGGGTGGTATCGGGCTCAGTTCTGGCACGCCGCAACAGGATATGGATTGTGCCCAGGCGGGGATAGACTACTTAGAAACCCAGCGTGGTTGAGATAGGCGGGTTGAGGGAGACCTTATGACAACCAAACCGAAAATCAGCAAAGCGGAGCTGGCTGAACAGTTCCGGACATTTGTTGATGCGGAGTACGTCATCACAGATGACGAGACCATGAAACCCTACGAATGCGACGGCATGTCTATGTACTGCGAGATGCCGTTGCTGGTGGTGCTGCCGGAAACCGTAACTCAGGTGCAGCGGATTATGCGGATCTGCAATGAGCACGGGGTTCCGGTCGTTGCCCGGGGTGCAGGGACCGGCCTTAGTGCCGGAGCCATGCCTAATAGAGAGGGTGTGGTGCTCTCGCTGGCCAAGTTCAACCGCATTCTGCATATCGATCCGCTGGCACGAACCGCCAGTCTTCAGCCTGGTGTGCGCAACCTCGCCATCAGTGAGGAGGCGGCCCAGTATGGCATGTACTACGGGCCGGATCCCTCGTCGCAGATTGCCTGCACTATTGGTGGCAATGTCGCCGAAAACTCCGGTGGCGTGCACTGCCTGAAATACGGTCTCACGGTACACAATATTTTCAGTGTAGAGATGGTGACCGCCGAAGGCGATGTGGTGACTGTCGGAAGCGACGGACTGGATAGCTGCGGGATGGACCTGCTCGCCCTGCTGACTGGGTCTGAAGGTCTGCTGGGCGTGGTAACCGAGGTGAAGGTTAAACTTCTGCCCACGCCAGAAGTGGCTCAGGTTGTGATGGCTGGTTTTGATAGCGTTCAGAAAGCCGGTGATGCAGTTGGCGGTATTATCTCCCACGGCATTATTCCAGCTGGGCTGGAGATGATGGATGGTCATGCCATTGTGGCTGCTGATGACTTTGCCGGTGCCGGCTACCCCCGTGATGCCAAAGCGCTGCTTCTTTGCGAAGTGGACGGTACCGAAGAGGAAGTGCACGAGCACATCGCCGAGGCCGAGGCCGTTTTCCGCAAGCTCGGTGCCACCTCGGTTCGCACCTCCCAAAGTGAACAGGAAAGGACACTGCTCTGGCTGGGCCGGAAATCCGCGTTTCCGGCAGTCGGCCGTATTTCTCCGGATTACTACTGCATGGACGGCACGATTCCCCGTCGTCATATTGCTTATGTACTGACAGAAATGGAGAAAATGTCTGAAGAGTTCGGTCTGCGCGTGGCCAACGTGTTCCATGCCGGTGATGGCAATCTGCACCCGCTGATTCTGTTTGATGCAAACGTACCGGGGGAGTTCGAGCGCACGGAGGCCTTTGGAGCCAGCATTCTGAAAATGTGCGTGGACGTCGGAGGCTGCATTACCGGTGAACACGGTGTGGGCGTGGAAAAGATTCGCCAGATGGCGATTCAGTTTAACGACCAGGAACTCCAGCAATTTCACGACGTAAAGGCGGCCTTTGACCCTGCTGGGATTCTGAACCCGGGTAAGGGTGTGCCCGCGCTGAAATTCTGTCAGGAATACCGCTCGCTCGAGCATAAACAACACAAGCATGAAAAAACGGAAGCCGCACATGGCTGATCTCTCTCAACAACTGCAGGAGCAAGTGCTCCAGGCCCGCGCCGGCGGCGAGAAACTCAACATAGTCGGTGGCGGCACCAAAACCTTTATTGGCCGGGAGCCAAACCTGAATGCCGGCACCCTCAATGTGAGCGAGCATACCGGGATTGTGGATTATCACCCGGTTGAATTGGTGATGACCGTTCGCGCAGGAACGACTCTGAGTGACATTGAGGCCGTGCTTGCCGAACAGGATCAGGCGCTGCATTTTGAGCCCCCTCACTTTCGCCCTGAGTCCACCATTGGCGGCACGCTCGCCTGCAACCTCTCTGGGCCTTCCAGGCCCTGGGCCGGGTCGGTGCGGGATCAGGTGCTGGGCGTACGTCTGCTTAACGGTAAAGGTGAGCATCTGCGCTTTGGCGGCGAAGTGATGAAAAACGTTGCCGGCTACGACGTTTCCCGGCTTCAGGCCGGGGCCCTTGGCACCCTGGGGCTCATTACTGAAATTAGCCTGAAAGTGATGCCCAGCCCCGCGGCCAGCCTGACCCTGGTACAGGACATGGCAATGGACGAGGTGCTGCACTATATGAACAGCCGCACAGCAGAACCCAAGCCAATCACTGCCGCCTGTTGGGTCGATGGCAAGGTTTACCTTCGACTCGCGGGTGCGAAATCGGCGGTTGAGGCAACCGCTGAAAAGTGGAGTGGTGACGTCATGGAAAAAGGCGAAGCTTTCTGGCGCTCAGTGCAGGACATGCAGCACGAGTTCTTCGCCGGCAACGACCTGCCGCTATGGCGCTTCTCTGTGGGTTCCACGGCGGCCAATCCCGCTATCGAGGGCAAGTGGCTCATCGACTGGGCCGGTTCCCAGCGTTGGTTCCGGGGCGCGGGAGAACTCAGCGATATGGAACCACTGGCACGGGCCGCTGGCGGACAGGTTAGCCTGTTCCGGGGCGGCGATCGCGGCGGTGAGGTGATGCACCGCCAGCCGAATGCGCTTAAAACGATCCAGCGCCGGGTTAAGAGCTCGTTCGACCCGGACGGAATATTTAATCCCGGGCGGCTGTATAGCTGGCTGTAGGTTTTTGAAAGTTCAAAGCAGGTAACACATGCAAACAAACCTGGTTCAACAATTTGCCAACACAACGGAAGGGCAGGAAGCGGAAGCCATACTGCGGGCCTGCGTCCACTGCGGCTTCTGCACCGCAACCTGCCCGACCTACCAGGAACTGAACGACGAGCGTGACGGGCCCCGCGGGCGAATCTACCTCATGAAAATGTTCCTTGAAGGCGCCGAGGTTACTGAAAAAACCCGTGAGCATCTCGATCGCTGCCTGACCTGTCGCAGTTGCGAAACCACCTGTCCCTCAGGTGTTCAATACGGGCGACTGGTGGATATAAGCAGGGTTCTTATTGATAAAGAGCTGCCGCGTGCTCCGAAAGACAAATGGATGCGCTGGGCTTTGGCGCGGGTTCTGCCCAACCGGGCGTTGTTCGGATTCATGCTGCGCCTCGGGCAGACATTTGCGCCCATACTGCCGGGCAAACTGCGCGCCAAAGTGCCGCCCAAAAAGCATGCCAGCCCCTGGCCGGCCGCAAGCCATAACCGCATTGTTCTGGCGCTGGCAGGCTGTGTGCAACCATCCGCTACGCCGAATACTAACGCAGCGGCGGCTCGAGTACTGGACAGGCTCGGAATTACCATGGTCGAAGCACCTGAAGCCGGCTGCTGTGGCGCGGTGAATTATCATCTCTCCGAGCATGAGAAAGGTCTCGAACGCATGCGCCAGAACATTGATGCCTGGTGGCCAGCTATCGATTCCGGTGCAGAGGCCTTAGTGATGACGGCATCTGGCTGCGGAGCCATGGTTCAGGATTACGGGCACTTGCTGAGGGACGACCCGGTGTACGCCGCAAAGGCTCAAAAGGTGACCGAGCTCTGTACCGACCTGGGCGCCTTCCTGCTGAAGCAGGATCTGGAAAAGCTCAAGCTCAGCCAGAGCCCGGGCAAGGTGGCCTTCCACTGCCCATGTACGTTGCAGCATGCCATGAAGCAGAGCGGTGTTGTGGAGCAGGTACTCACCAAAGCCGGTATTAATCTGGCCATCACCAAAGACAAGCACCTGTGTTGTGGGTCTGCGGGCACATACTCCGTGCTGCAGCCGGAACTCAGCCAGAAATTGCTGGGCAACAAGCTCAAGGCGCTGACCATAGATAACCCTGATCGTATTGTAACGGCCAACATTGGTTGCCAGATGCACCTTGAGACCAGATCTGAGGTTCCGGTGCAACACTGGATTGAGCTGCTCGACCAGTAAATCGCTGGCGAGCGCCGCATTACACTCCCTCTGGTAATCGTTATACTGCCCCGGCAATTAACGTCACCACAGGGAGTGGATTTTTATGCCAGGGATTATGGCAGCTGCAATTCTGATATTCGTTTTCTCATCATCGGCCATTGCCGGGATTTATACCTGGACAGACGCCAGCGGCGTTGTTCATTTCACAGATACCCCGCCACCTGGTGAAAATCACCGGCCCGTTGAAGTTGCCGCCCCGGTGACTGTGCCCATGGCGGAGAACCTTCAGCAACACCGGCGTATTTCGGAGATTCACGAACAGGTGCAGGGTATGCTCCCACCTGATCGAAAACGTGATTCAGCGCGTAACAAGTCGAAAGAAAAGGCGATTGCGAAACAGGCTAAAATCTGTGGTGACTATCGGCGAAAACTGGCGCAGGTTCAGTCACAATTACGGGCAGGCTATGGTAATAGCAAAGGCAACAGCCTGCGCCGCAAACGTCGCAATATCAGTCAATCGCTTAGCCGGGAGTGTATTTTGCGCTGATGCGGTAGACTGTTGTGTAGTGAGCACCCTAACAATCTAAGGTTTTTCATGTTCCGTCTGTTTACTCTTGTTTGGATACCGGTTTGAAAACGACACCCTTATCTCATCTGCAGCTAGCCATCCTTCTGGGCATGACCGTTGCCCTTGGGCCGCTTGCGCTTGACGCCTACTTGCCGGCATTTCCGGAAATTGCCGATGCGCTGGGTGTTGGCCATGGAAGTGTGGGGCTGACTCTTAGTGCCTATGTCGGTGCCCTTGGGCTTGCGCAGTTGCTGGGCGGCCCCTTGTCAGACCGCTATGGCCGGCAACAGATTCTGTTCACAGGGCTGGCGGTATTCGCCTTTGCTGCCTTCATGATTGCGCAGGCGCAAACGCTCCCGGAGATGCTGGGCTGGCGGATTGTTCAGGGTATTGGCGGAGCCTTCTGTGCGGTATCCGTTCCTGCCATTGTCCGTGATCAGACCAGTGGGCAGGACGCAGCGCGCCTGTTCGGGCTGATTGGCCTTGTGATGTTTATCGCACCGGCCGCGGCACCCTCCATTGGCGCAATGTTACTTTATTTCAGTGAGTGGCATGCGATCTTCCTTATGCTGGCCGTTTACGGAGCCTTGTTGGCAGTCGTTCTGCACTTTGTGCTGTTCCGCCGCTTGCCGCTACGGCAGAAAGATCCCACACCGGTCTCCACGCTGATTACAAACTATGCGTATGTACTCCGCCACCGCGTAACCATGCGATTCGTCGGGATTCAGGCTTTATGTTTCAGCGCCATGCTTGTGTTCATCACACACGCGTCGTTTATCTATCAGGAGTGGTTTGGACTATCAAACGCCACATTCTCTGCGCTGTTCGCCGCAAATATAGTGGCCATGGCCAGCCTGAACCTGCTCAATCGGCGCCTGCTCAACCGCTACCAATCCGTGCGGATACTTCGAGTATGCGTATTCCTTCAGGCTATTGCCGTTACCGTGCTGGTGGTCTGTGCCTGGGCAGGTGCGCCTTACTGGGTTATTGCCGCCTGCATTATCTTATCCGTTGGATTCATGGGGGCAATCATCCCCAATAATATGGCCAATGCGCTGGAGTTCTTTCCCCACCTTGGCGGCACGGCTGCGGCCATGCTCGGGGCTGCGCAGTTCACCATTGCCGGAGCTATAAGTGCGCTGTCGGCACCCCTGGCTGGCGGAACCTTGTTGCCTGTCGTGCTGGTGATGGCGGTCTGTATATACGGTGCGGCCATACTGGCAGCAGGCGGGCCGGGTGCAGTCGAGAGAGAGCCTGGCTTAGCCTAACGTCGCCGGGCTTTTGCAGCGTTGCTCTGTTTGGCAATTGAAGCGCGGGAGCTGATGCCCTGATCAATGTACAGCACCGCATCCGTTATCTGGGGGAACATATGCTCATTCAACACATACTCGCGCAGAGCCGCAGAGTGCGTGAGGGTATCGCGAACCGGGCCTATCAGACTTACCATGTAAAGTTGGATGCCCTGTTCCTTAAGGTTTTCGATTACGCTTTCCATCATGATCAGCGAGGTGCTGTCGATGCTGCTCACGGCTTGTGCATCCATTATGACGGCTTTAAGAGCTCCCTCGGGGCGCCGTTTTATCATGCCGTATAACCGCGACTTGAAAAAATCTTTGTTGGCGAAATACAGAGGCGCATCGAAGCGGAAAATCAGCAGATCCTTGCGCACACTAATGCTCTCGAAGCGGTGAATATTCCGATAAAGATCTTCTCCGTCGATCTTGCCAAGCTCAGTCATGTGCGGCGTAGTGCTGTTATAAATGACCAGCATCAGCGACACCGCTACGCCCACCAGTAACCCCTGCTGAACACCCAGCAGCAATGTGATCAGGAAGGTGACCAGCAATATCAGAAATTCCTTTCTGTCTTGCCGGAACAGGGTTTTCATCTCTTTGTACTTGAACAGCCCCAGCACCGACATCACGATAATTGCGGCCAGAACGGCTTTCGGTAATGGGTAGTCTGTAAACAGCGGTGTAAGAAAGACCACAGTAATGGCAATCAAGGCTGACGAAATGATTGCTGATACTTGTGTCAGCGCGCCCGCTTCGCGCAAAGCGGCGCTGCGTGAAAAGCTGGCAGAAACCGGAAAGCTTCGGAACATGGCGCCCAGGGCGTTTGCCAGGCCAAGCGCGATCAGTTCCTGGTTCGGCTGTACGCTGCGCTTGTCTTTTGGCGACTCCTGCGACTTGCATATCGACATGGTGCCCACAAAACCCATCAGGGCCACGGTAAACGCAACCGGCAATAGCTCTCTAAGTTTCGCAAAATCGATATCCGGTATCCGCAAGGGCGGGAAGCCCCGTGGCACCGAGTTAATCACTTCTACACCGGCCTGCCCGGCATGAAATAGCCCCGACAGCAGCATGGTGCTGACCAGTAGGATCAGCGCGTTAGGCAGTTTTGGTACGAGGCGTTTGCAAAAAAAGATAAACAGCAGGCTTGCCACAGCAATCCCCACCGTAACGCCGTGCCAGTCGCTTATATTCACCAGCAACTGATAGGACAAATCCAGCACATTGGCGCTATCTATATGAACGCCCGCCAGGCTTTGTAGCTGGCTGCCTATGATGATTATGGCCGCTGCAGAGGTGTAGCCAACAACAACCGGGTAGGAGAGGAAGTTGACGATAAAACCAAACCGCAGCACCCCGAACAGAAACTGAATCAAACCAACCAGCAGTGTCAGCTCCACAGCCAACTGAAGGTATTGGTCTGACCCGGGTTCGGCGAGAACACTGAGGCCGGAAAGAATAAGGATGGCATCCAGCGCCACAGGCCCGATGGAGATCTTGTTGGAGGTTCCCAGCAAGGCGTATAACAGCGGCGGAAAGATTGCAGCGTATAGCCCGAACTCTGGCGGCAATCCAGCGAGCACCGCATAGCCCATGCTTTGCGGGATTAGCATGACGCCAATGACGAGGCCCGATACCACATCCTGTCTTAACGTATGGGCCGTATATCCCTGCAGCCAAAGCAAGCCAGGCAGTAATTTGTAGAGCATAAAAGCAGTTTTTCGCTTGAGGGCTAGTCTGCAAGTGTGTGGAAATCAATTGGCTGAATCAAGAAATATTAGCGCCTCCGGCAGGGTGCTCTTCCACCGCCGGTCTGTCAGTAGGCTCCCCGGATCAGATCGATTCCCGGAGTCAGTACTTCTTTCCACGCGTTTTCAAGATCCTTTGTGTACTCAGGATCGTGGCTGCGCACGGTTTTCATCAGCGCATCCAGCCACAACGAATACCATTCTGGCTTGATGTCATAGTTCGAGCGGTTATGGCTTTCGCCCAGTGCTTTGAGTTTGCGGTCTGGCATGCCTCGTGCAGTCAGTATCAGTTGCAAGATCCCATGGCGCAGCAGGTGCCGTTGTCCGGCCATATCGGTGTTCAAAAAGCGATTTTTGATGGCATCTGAGCTCGACATGAAGTGGTCGTAGAAATCGACGAAAAATTCGTCACAGCTACAGCACCTTCCGTAGCTTTGAAAAACCAGATCAGTGTTATTCATGTGCAGTAGGTGTCCTTGCGAAATAGCGGGTGTTTGATTAGGCCGCTAAGGATAGTGGTTGGGTGCGATTTCTTCAGTTGAGTTTTGTTAACGATAGAGGCCGGAAGGTGAGTGTCTTTACGTATGCTCTTTGAAGTATCGGTAGGTGCTATAATCCTAGTGTGTAAACCAACAGCCAATGGAGACATTACTATGGCGAAAAAGAAGGCAGAGCCCACAAAGTACAGCGCCGTGCAGCGGGAACTCAAAACCCCGAAGTACCACATGCGTGTGGTTGAGGACAAAAGCAAATACCGCCGCAACCGCGACAAGAGCGTACGGATGGAGGATTTTCGCAAGGCTGCCTGAGAGGTGGTTTTACGAAAATCCTTCGTTTGTGTTCTCGTAATCCCGTCCGCTTTCCTGGTTGAAACGTGCATGCTCATTCCCAGGAAAATAGCGAGTGCCGGGGTTATTATCTGAATTCAGGGAGTGACGTGCCGACCAGAAAAGCCGTGTAGCCTATAAAGCACGCTAGCAGGAACGCTCCTTCTACCCGGTTGATGCGCCCAGGGCCACGGAAGCCGAAGCAAAGCGCAAACAGTAAAACGGTCAGCGCAGCCATAACCACCAGATCCCTGCTCAACACCTCCGGCGGCACCGCCATAGGTGAAATCAGCCCTGCGATACCCACCACTGCAAGAGTGTTGAACAGGTTAGAACCCAGGATATTGCCGAGAGCCAGATCATGCTGACCTTTGCGGGCGGCAATGACTGAAGACGCCAACTCTGGCAACGACGTTCCGACCGCCACAACGGTCAGGCCTATAATGAGGTCGCTGACGCCAAACGCCGACGCCAGATCCACAGCCCCCCAGACTAGAATGCGGGAGCTGACAACCAACAGAACGAGCCCGACCACCAGCCAGAGCACCGCTTTCTTTACTGGCATAGTGTGGACCTTGAGCTCCGCTTCCATTCCGGCTGCCATCGGGTCTGCCTTCTGCGTCATGCCCTGGCGGATTGACCATGCCAGCAAGCCGAAGAACACAACAATCAACACCACGGCATCCACGAAACTCAGCACGCCATCCCATAGCTGCCAGAAAGCCAGTAGCGTGATCACCGTCAGTATTGGGAGCTCCTTGCGCATCACTTGGGAGTGGACGGCAATCGGGCTGATCAGTGCAGTAAGCCCCAGAATAAGCGCAATATTGGTAATGTTGGAGCCATAGGCGTTGCCTAATGCCAGCCCAGGGTTGCCCTGGGTTGCAGCAAGTGCCGATACCACCATTTCCGGTGCAGACGTACCGAAGCCAACCACCACCATGCCAATCAGCAAAGGCGGCATGCCGAAATGGCGGGCGGTTACGGCGGAACCTTCCACGAAACGGTCTGCGCTCCAGACAAGCAGGACGAGTCCGGCAGCGATAGAAAGCAGCGAAAGAAGCATTATTAATCCTTGGAGTAACGGGTATTGATGGGCGGGATGCCCAGTTTGACGTTAACTGGCAGGGTTATCCCCTCACGTGCGTGACGCTTGCTGCCATTAAGCAGATAAGTACAGGCATAAAGGCAAGTCAGTATCACCACCGCAAGGCCCGCTTTTTTCCACAGCGGCAGGTTGAACTGCTCAAAAAGCAGGTGGCTGATCAGGGGTAGGGTCGCCAAAAACAGGACGACTGAGGTCGCTTTTTTCCACAGATTTACTTCAGGGTCGTACTTTTTATAGTTCTCAATGTCATAGGGCTTCCACGGGTCGTTCTGAGCGACATCCGCCGGGCGCCAACCCGTTGGCATGAACCAGAGTTTGACTTTATCTGTCCATCGTTGCGTATTCACTGCGTCTTTCCACAATTTTGCCCACCAATCCACGTGAGCGGATAACGGGTTCCAGCTGCGATATGGCTTGCGCACACCAAAAATACAGGGTTCGTCGTCACATTCTTCAGTCCAGGTGCCAAAAAGCTTGTCCCAAAGCATGATCACACCGCCAAGGTTCTTGTCGACATATCTGGTATTCACAGCGTGATGAACGCGGTGGGCTGAGGGCGTGTTAAAAATACCTTCAATAAAAGGCACGCGCCCAATGGCACGGGTGTGGATCCAGAACTGGAAGAATTTGTTCAGCAGCAGCACAGTTGCGAATACTTCGATCGGGCAGCCCATGAACGCCATTGGAATAAAAACAGGGAACATCAGCGTGTCTTGAAAGGCGCCTTGCCGCAGGGCGACGGTAAAATTATATTCCTCACTCTGATGGTGGGGCAGGTGGCCGCTCCACATAAAGTTCACGGTATGAGACAGACGGTGGCCCCAGTAGTAGAAAAAGTCGAAAACGAAGAAAAACAGAATCCACGTAAACGCAGAGCCCATATCCCATTCAATCAGGCCAAATCTGCTCGACAGAAAGGCAAAAAGCAGGAACAGCCCACCTTTGGTAAAGAGCTCAAAAATCAGCGTGACAATGCCGCAGCTCATGTTGGTGAGGCTATCATTTAGCCGCAACGAAGACCGGTTTTTCCGCCAGAAGAAGAGTGATTCCAAGGCTATAAACAACAGAAAAAACGGAATGGAGAAGGCTACATAATGATCAGCCATTGTTGACCTCATTATTTTTATTAGAGCTTGGAAGTTACACCGGCTGATAAGTAAAAGCTTGTGCAAATGCGACACTGTTTTGTTTTATTGTGCCGCCACCACAACACAAAGCTGCGCTCTCTAGTCGGCGTGGCTAATATTAGTCCCAACACGACCCTGGCCTCTTGATTGCTTGCAATCTACGCTGGGGTTTTTATTTTCTGCTTAACACCAATCTTTCCAATCCTCTGTAATTCCCATACCGCTTAGATTCAACTTTTTCGATGAATTCTGCTCCGGGAACTGTTCCAGGTGCCGTGCGAGTCGGTGATGCGATTGGGTCTTAGGGAAAATCGACTTCACCCGCCTGATAGCCAGCCCACAAAAAGCTTATATCAGAAGCCGATTTTTTCTCTGAATAACTTCCCAAAAAGCAGGTGATCTCCGGATTCATGACGCAACCTGCCTGCAATAATGCAAGGCGAGATGTTGAGTTCTCGGGCAAGAGCGCGAATGCTGCTAGCGTCTGTGGGCTTCTGTTTTTTCCATATTTCGTCAGGCATTAGCGCATTTTGGGCCAGTGCGTCAGCTTCGTCTTCCTTCTCGTCATTACTCCTCGCCTTGAGATCGTCTATAAACCAAGTCTCTGTTCCATCCAGATGCAGGGCAACATGTGAAAGCTCATGCATGAGGGTAAACCAGAAATTGTCGAGTCTGTCGTGCCTGAGCGTCATGGCAATGATAGGATTGCCGTTTGCGGCTATACACACCGCACCGTCAAGATAGGTTTTTAGTAAGTGAGGTTCTGTAACAAGATGAATACCGGCTATGTTCAGGTATTCAATTGCCAGCTGTGGCCCTTTTTCCGACCACGACAGCTGGGCAAGAGTTTTCAGCCAGGCTAGGTTAACCGTCCCTTTTTTGTAGGCGACGGGTAGTCTCTGCTCCTGGGCTTTGTGCAGTACGCGAGCCTGCCAGGCCCACAGTGCGTATGGGTCTGTTGCTTTGTCGTTGGAACGCAAATGCGCGGTGGTACGGAGCATAGCCGGCTTGAGCTCAAAGCCGCCCGGAATACCCTTCAATAACTTGCTTACCCACTCGGAAGCACACTCTCTCAATTCCTGTAGTGAGCCGTTGAATCCCTCGAAATACCCTCTTTTCCTCATCTCCCCCAGAGGGAATGCCTGCCAGTCGATATCCTGGCGGTTTGCGGTTTCCTGTGAAAGATCCCTAATGAGGACGTCGGCCGGGATTCCAAGGCCGTCAGTGAGCCGACGGATCATGTTGAGACTCAGATTGCGGGTTCCGTTCAGTACCTCGGTGACCTTGGATGCGGAGCCAATGTAGGGAGCCAGGTCTTTTTTCTTGAGGCCTTGCTGATCCATACGAAAACGGATGGCGTCCAAAGGACCCGGCATATCAATCGGGAATTGCTTCCGTTCATAGCGTTCGATTAACAATGCCAGTAGATCCAGCTCGTCAGTGTCTTGACTGCCTGGCTGTGGATCAGCATCCATGAGACGCATGACGCGGGCCATGGCCTGCTCATGTTCTTCCGGAGTCTTGATAATCTTGATGTGATCCATGATGTCTATTCCCTAAAATCGCTTTTTATCGTATTCAGCGTGAGTACCCACCCACTCCACCACCACAATGCCGTTCTGATAACGAACTTTCACGACGAGTCGGTAATCATTACCTTTGATGTCGAAATCGGCCCGATTGTCGGCGAGAAAATCTGCACTGCGATAGCGGTTCTTGATATCTTGAGGGGTCTGCCAGGCTGCCCCCTCAGCTTCATTAACCCATGCTTCCAGAGGTTTTTTGGATGAAGCATGCTTGCGGATAAAATCGTAAATGTTTTCTCTTCCTAAGATTTTCATAAGCCAGAAAGTTCCCTTTGAGGGAATTATATAGTTTGTTTCCAAAAAGGGAATTTACGAATAATTGTAAGGATAACGCAGGCTATTCCAGTATCTGCCGTTAAGCAGTATAAACAGTTAACCAAGAGCTACCTCCACAACGGTATCGGCCAATTGGCAGCGGAATGGTGCAGCTTCGCAACTATCTGATTTTGCGTGTTTTTGTGGCTTCAGAGTAGCTTATTTGGGCAGATTTCAGAAGGCTTGTGCAGATTCTGGGTTGATGCAGAAGGAGATGGGGATTCTTGTCACATCGTGCCCCCATGAGTGTCACACGGGGTAGTCCAGAAACGAAAAAGCCCGCTAAGAAGCGGGCTAAGTCACTGAAATAATGGTGCCCGGAGGCGGAATCGAACCACCGACACGAGGATTTTCAATCCTCTGCTCTACCGACTGAGCTATCCGGGCAAGTTGCTATACTGTTGTGCAACGGGGCGCTATTAAACCGGTTTCGGTGTGGTGAGTCAAGACCGGCCCTGAAAAATAGATGAATCTTTTCAGGCCTGCTCAGGCTTTGATCAAACCGATGTTATTGCTCCGGTGGTACGTAACCTTCAGCTTTGTCGAAAGGCTCATTATTGAAGTAATGCTCCATCTGCGCCTGCAGGTATTTGCGGGTGTTGGGATCCATCAGGCTCAGATGTTTTTCGTTGATCAGCATGGTTTGTTCGTGTTGCCATTCTTCCCATGCCTGCCTGGATACGTTCTCGAAGATATCCTGACCCCTTGCGCCGGGCATGGGCGGGAAATTGAGGCCTTCCAGGTCTTTCTGGTGTTTACGGCAGAAAACGGTGCGGCTCATGTTCGCTCCTGTCTTGATGTGTAAGGTATGTGAATGGCCGGATGATAACAGATCGTGCCGGCTAAGCGTGTGAGTGCTCTGGTATCAGAGAAGGGTGGTCTGTTCCGGGTTCGTGAGAAGGGTGCGTATAGGTGCCGGTAGGCCGAGATCCAGCGCTTCGTGTCGGTAAAGCCACTTCTGCTGAGCATCATCTCTCACCTTGTTTTGCCCGGTTACGCCCAGCCGTGCGGGCTGGATGTGCAGGTGATAATGGGAAAACGTATGGCGAAAGCCACTAATCATTTCCGGCTCTCCGCAATCAAAACCAAGGTTCTGCTCGCATGCCTCCTGGAGTTCGTCTGCGCCATAGGCCGGATCCAGTTCCGGCAGGCTCCATAGGCCGCCCCAGATGCCGCTGGGTGGGCGCCGCTCCAGCAAAATGCGGCCTTCCTGGTCTTCCAGTATGACCATCCATGTGGTTTTTTCAGGTTTCACTTTTTTAGGTTTGGATCCGGGGTAGAGGCTGGTCTCTTCTTTGGCGTATGCCGTGCAGCCCTGTTGCAGTGGGCAGGTGTCGCAGGCGGGCCGGCTGCGGGTGCAAACCATTGCGCCCAGATCCATGATCCCTTGGGTGTAGTCCCGGGCTCGTTCGTCTGGAGTGTGCGCTTCGGCATGTTCCCAGAGCTGCTTCAGTACCGAAGTTTGTCCGGGCCAGCCGGAGACGGCGTGGTAACGGGCCAGTACGCGTTTTACATTGCCATCAAGAATGGCAGCACGTTTTCCGAACGCCTGTGCAACGATTGCAGCCGCCGTGGAGCGGCCAATACCTTTCAGGGTTTCCAGCTCTTCCTGAGTGTCGGGAAACTTGCCGTCAAAATCGCCCATAACGGATCGCGCGGCTTGCTGGAGGTTGCGTGCACGGGCGTAATAGCCAAGCCCTGACCAATAGCTGAGTACGTCATCAACCGGCGCCTCCGCAAGAGATTGCACATCGGAGAAACGCCCCATGAAAGCCTGATAGTAGGGGATAACAGTGGCCACCTGGGTTTGCTGAAGCATGATTTCAGAAACCCACACCCGATAGGCATTGCGGTTATGGTGCCACGGCAGGTTGTGCCTGCCGTGTTGGTCGTACCATGCCAGAAGGTTTTCGGCGAAGCAGTCTGCTGTCACTTGAACAGGCCTTTGAGGGCGTCTTTTACCTTATCGCCAGCTCCTTCACCAAGCTTTTCTTCCAGCTTTTCGCGGACTTTCTCTTCAGCTTTGCCTTTCGCTTTGTCGACTTCTTCCTTGGCCTTTTTGCGTGCGGCATTTGATGCAATGGTTTTCAGTGTGTCGCGGAAGCGTGAGCCGTCAAAGGAGCACAGGCTGGCTGCGCCCGCCGAGAACTCGCCACGGCACTCCACCGGTATAACAACGTCTTCCACATATTCGGTTACACGGCAAGCGTTGTCGCGGTGGATTTCGCCGACGATTCGTAAGCCAAGTTTGTAATCGACGAGGGTCTGCTTCATGTCAACCGTGCCATTACCTTCAAGCTTCATGCCCGCCAGCGAGGCGACCAGGTCTGTGTTATCGAAGATATTGCCGTTGATATCGAAATTGCCGTGCATATCGTTGAAGGGAGTTGTGTCACCCCAGTCGTCTGTTGTCAGTTTATCCTGGTTGACCAGAGCAATACCCTGGCAGGCCATGCGGGTCAGGTTCATATTCCGGAACTCACCTTTAGCCAGGTTAAAGCTGATCTGGCCATCGGCTTTCTCCCTCAGAGCTGAGATGCGGTTGCCGGAAGTGGTTGCGTTTACTTTGAGGTTGGCTCCGCCGGATAACATGGTGATCTCTGCCACGTCAGCCAACAACGGAAGGGTCTGAACATTGCTTACATCAGAGGTGATGGACCACTTCGGGTTGTCAGTACGGGCATCAATGGTAGCTTTGGCGCCAAAACTGCCCTCATAAAGCTTGCCGCTAAACTCGTCCACTTTCAGCACGCCTTTGCTGGCGGTTGTGCTGGCTTTGATTTCGTTGATGGTCAGGTTGCTCACAACCAATTCACTCAGCCCGACGTCGATATCCAGTAGCAGGCTACGCAGGGTTTCCAGCGGAAGAATGTCGCCTTCCGGGCCGGCACCGGCCGTTTGTGCAGGCGCATCGTTTGCCGCTTCTGCGCCCTCGACTTTAGGTGGCAGGTAGCGGTCGGCGTTGAGCTTGTCGCCCTGGAGGTCGAACACAATACCGCCGTTGTCGAGGTTGTAGCTGCCGGAGCCTTTGAATGTGGTGTCATCCAGTTTGATTACGAGATCAGACAGTGCCGGCTTGCCTGCAGGGCCACCGATGTTGGTAGAAAACGCAATGGCCTGGAGGACCTCTGCGTCGGCTGTCTCAATGGCAGGTTGCCCCAGATTTTCGAGCAGATCCTTGAGAGAAAACTCGCTGATGGCTACTTTTCCCTTCAGGGTTGGCTTGTCGCCGAAGCCTTTAACATCAAGGTTTGTGTTCAGGGTCAGGTTTGCGAGGCTGGCGGTGAAGTCGCTTAGGGTCGCCGTTTCATTTTCAAGGTTGGCTTTAGCTGAGCCTCCCAGTTTCGCGGTGACCGATTTGCCGCCAAACGGTTCGCCGTTCATTTTGAACACCGCCTCCAGGCCGGAAACTGCAAAATCGTTAAGTGCTTCGTTGGCCACCAGACGGGCCTTTATGCTTCCGTCCACTGCGAACTGCGGCTGCGCTGTTTCGACACGAAAGCCAACTTCCAGCGGAAATTCGGAGCCCAGAGTGATGTTGCTGGCATTTACTGTGAAGTTTTCAAGTGTCACGGTCTGGCCGGTGCGTTGGTCGCTGTAGTGCACCTGTGCATTGCTGATCTGGACGTTGTCGACATTGAAATTCAGGGGGTCGCCACTGCTCTTATCACCGCCGGCCTTTGGAGCTGCCTCATTGCTGGCGACATCCTGCGCGTCTTTCGGCTTATCACCCTCGGCCGGCTCTGGCATTATGCGAGTCCAGTTGCCTTCTCCCTGCTCGTTGATGCTCAGGTGGGCATTCAGGCCGTCAAGCACAAAGGTGCTGACCTGCGGCGACATGCTGATCAGAGACCAGAAATCGACCTTGGCCACCAGCTGCTTCAGGGCAATGAGGCGCTCACCGTCCAGCGTGGCTTCCACATCATTCAGCTCAAGCCCGAGAGGAATAAAAGACCAGCCGATATCGCCTTCCAGAATGAGGTCGAGGTTGGTTTTTTCCTCAACGACTTTTTCGATTTGTGGCTTGTAGTCGTTGGGGTCGATGACAGCCATGGCAACAGCAATCGCGACGACGGCGAGAACAACAAGTGCAACGATGGCGATCAGCACATAACGTATGGCTTTCATGGTTCGGGCTTCCTTTCTTGTTGCGGGAGCTTTCTGGATTCAAGGTAAATCCGGTTGCGAATACGTTAGAGGATAACGCAGGGTTAATAAATTAACAGGGCAGGAGTATGACAATGCGGTAGTGTTGGGCCAAAATACCCCCATTGTTTTCCGGCTATATTGATACGTATAAACATAAAAAGGAGTTAGCTATGGCTATTACTGTTTCTATTGAACTGAACCGGGAGCTTGAAATTCCGGGCAGCTATGACGAAGTTTTTGATCTGCTGGCCGATGTGCCCCGTTCCGCAGGCTACTTTCCGAAAGTGCACAAACTGACGGATCTGGGAGACAACATCTACCGCTGGGAAATGGAAAAGGTAGGTGTCGACAAGCACGCAATCCAGTCCATATACGCAAGCAAGTACTTTGCGGACAAAGACTCAGGCAAAATTACCTGGGAGCCGGTAAAAGGCGAAGGTAACGGTCTGGTTCGCGGGTCTTGGGTGCTGACTGCAAAAGGCGACAAGGTCACGGCACTAAAATTTCAGACCAGTGCCGAGCTGACACTGCCGCTGCCCGGCCTGTTGAAGCTCGCTATCAGCCCGGTTATCAAACACGAGTTCAACAGCTTGGTGGATACTTACATGAAAAATCTGAAGAAGGCCTTCTGATTTTCTTTTGACCAGACTGACTATCGTGCTGATTAACCCGGCTATGGGATTCCTGAGGGCATAAAAGGTATAATCCGCGAATTAAGTTTTCCGGCGTTGTGCCACCTAAATCTGCTACGGAGTCCCCATGGCCGAACGTAAGGCTCGGGTAGAACGAAATACCCTTGAAACCCAGATCAGCGTTGAAATCAATCTCGACGGCACCGGTAAATCCAGCTTTGAGACCGGTGTTCCGTTTCTAGACCACATGATGGAGCAGATTTCCCGCCATGGGTTGGTTGACCTGACCATCGTCTCCAAAGGCGATCTGCACATTGATGACCATCATACGGTAGAAGATATCGGCATCACCCTTGGTCAGGCGTTCAAGCAGGCTGTGGGCGATAAAAAGGGTGTTCGCCGCTACGGTCACGCCTATGTGCCTCTGGATGAGGCGCTCTCTCGAGTGGTGATTGATCTTTCCGGCCGCCCCGGCCTGATTATGGAAGTGCCCTATACCCGCAGCACTGTGGGCGGGTTTGATGTGGATCTGTTTGAAGAGTTCTTTCGCGGGTTTATTAACCACGCCATGGTAACGATGCACATCGACAATCTTCGGGGTAAGAATACCCACCACCAGATCGAAACTGTGTTCAAGGCATTCGGACGTGCCCTGCGCATGGCCATTGAAATGGACGAGCGCATGGCGGGTATTACACCGTCGACCAAAGGCCTGCTGTAAACCGCCGCTCTCAGCCACTTAAGGACACTGTATTAACCATGAAAACCGTTGCCATCATCGACTACGGCATGGGGAACCTTCACTCTGCCCGCAAGGCAGTAGAGCACGTGGCCCCGGATACCAGGGTTCTGGTAACCGACAACGCAGATCACATCCGTGAAGCTGACCGGGTGATTCTCCCCGGCGTCGGCGCCATCCGCGACTGCATGGCGGAGATTCGCCGGCTAGGCGTGGATAAGCTGGTGCGGGAGGTTTCACTCGATCGTCCGTTTCTTGGGATCTGCGTTGGCATGCAGGCGCTTATGTCCCGTAGCGAAGAGAACGGGGGTGTCGACTGCATCGATCTGTTTCCTTCGAAAGTACGCTTTTTTGGCGAGAATCTGGTAGAAAACGGCGAGCGCCTGAAGGTTCCTCACATGGGGTGGAACGAGGTTTACCACGCTATGGCGCATCCGCTGTGGCAGGGTATTCCCGACGGTGATCGCTTCTACTTCGTGCACAGTTACTATGCCGAGGCAGAAGGTAACGCGGATATCGCAGGGCTCAGCCATTACGGTGTTGATCTGGCGGCCGCGGTGGCCCGGGACAATATTTTTGCTGTGCAGTTTCACCCAGAGAAAAGTGCCAGGGCAGGGCTGCAACTTCTTAAGAACTTTACTGACTGGAATGGAACATGCTGATTATTCCCGCCATTGATCTCAAAGACGGAAAGTGTGTGCGGTTGCGCCAGGGCCGGATGGAAGATTCCACCGTTTTCGGTGGCGACCCGGTTGATATGGCCACCCGTTGGGTGGAAGCCGGTGCCCGCCGCCTGCACCTTGTGGATCTGAACGGCGCGTTTGCAGGCGAGCCGGTTAACGGAGAAATTGTTAAGGCCATTGCCCGAAAATATCCCGATTTGCCGATACAGATTGGTGGTGGTATCCGTTCTGCTGAAACCATTGAGGCCTACCTCAAGGCCGGTGTGCAGTGGGTCATCATCGGAACCAAAGCGGTGAAAGAGCCGGAATTTGTGACCGAGATGTGCAAGCGCTTCCCTGGCCACATTATTGTTGGCCTGGATGCCAAAGACGGCCGCGTAGCCACAGATGGCTGGGCCGAAGTATCCGACGTGATGGCAACCGACCTGGCAAAGCGCTTTGCCAACGATGGCGTTGAAGCGATTGTCTACACCGACATCAACCGTGACGGCATGATGCAGGGCGTAAATGTGGAAGCTACCGCTGCTTTGGCAGTAGAGGGTGGTATTCCGGTGATTGCCTCTGGAGGTGTAACCAACATGGATGATCTCAAGCGCCTGGCGCCGGTCGCTCATAAGGGCATCATAGGCGCTATCACCGGCCGCGCTATTTATGAGGGGACTCTGGATGTTGCAGAAGCCCAGGCATTTTGTGACTCCCTGAAAGGCTGAATAAGGTAGATTTTATGGCACTGGCGAAGCGCATTATTCCCTGTCTGGACGTGGACAAGGGGCGTGTTGTAAAAGGCGTTAACTTTGTGGATATCCGGGATGCCGGCGATCCTGTGGAAGTAGCCCGCCGCTATAACGAGCAGGGTGCCGATGAAATCACCTTTCTGGATATCACTGCAAGCCACGAAAGCCGTGACACGACCTACGAAACCGTAGAGCGCATGGCAGCTGAAGTCTTCATTCCACTGACGGTCGGCGGTGGCGTTCGTACTGTGGACGATATCCGCAAGTTGCTGAATGCCGGCGCAGACAAGGTTGCCATTAACACGGCTGCGGTAGTCAACCCGGAGTTTGTGCGTGAAGCCGCTGATCGCTTTGGCAGCCAGTGTATTGTCGTGGCTATTGATGCCAAGCGGGTCAGTGCTGAAGGCGAGGAACTGCGCTGGGAGATCTTCACCCATGGCGGCCGAAAGCCGACAGGGTTGGACGCCGTGGAGTGGGCCCGTAAGATGGTAGAAATGGGTGCAGGCGAGCTCTTGCTCACAAGTATGGACAGAGACGGCACAAAAATTGGTTTTGATCTTGGGCTGACCCGTGCGGTCAGCGATGCCGTGATTGTTCCGGTGATTGCCTCAGGCGGTGTGGGCGAGTTGCAACATCTGGCGGATGGCGTAACCAAGGGTGGCGCAGATGCGGTGCTGGCAGCGTCTATATTCCACTTTGGCGAGCACACAATCCCGGAGGCCAAGGCCTTCATGAAGGGTCAGGGAATCGAAGTCCGGGATTAGTCTTTTTTAGCGAAAGCAGGCCGAATGGTCTGCTTCTCGCCTTCTGCAAACATCCTCCGGTTGTTGTTACGTATCGCCCAGATCCCGCTCACCGTGGCGATGGCGATGCCCTGTTCATCCAGTAGAGGAAGATGTTTTTCGAGATAATCGACGGTCACTGTGTGTGGGTGGCCGATGCCAACAGCGCTGCCGTTTTCCTTTGCTCGCCGGATCAGTTCCTTGAACTGCCGATCTATAAACTCTTCCGTTTGCTCATGATCGAGAAACACGTCCCGTGTCATGGTGGGGATCTGATAGGCCTCAGCGACATTTCCCGCAATCGACGAGGCAATCGTCCGGCTGTCGACAAAATAAACGGGGTAGCGATAGAGTTCTTTCATCACCCAGTCCATAGGCCTGAGCTGCTGGGTCAGCAGGCTACCCATGTGATTGTTCACGCCTTGCACATAGGGAATGGACTGCAGAGCACGGCGCAAAGTGGTTGTCAGACTCTGCTCATCCATATCTGACGTTAACCCGCCGGCGCCAAGGCCAAAGTTCCTGGTGTTGGCCATGGGGGCGTGCAGCATGATCTCTTTATCGCGGCTGTGTGCCAGGCGGGCAAGAGCGTTCGTGTGCGGCCGATAGGGCAGGAATGCCAGAGTCAGTGGCTGGTCCAGGTTGGCCAGGCGCTCGCCTTCGTGCAGGTTATGCCCCATGTCATCAATGATAATGGCAATGGTTGGCGGAACATCACCTTTTGCTGGATCTGCCGCTACCCCGCCGGCGGCCAGGCTTGTCAGAGCCGCCAGCGCCAGAGTAAACAGGGTCTGAGTAGAGAGCGCGTTCACTGTGCTGCGTCTGCTCCCGTGCGGTTGAGAATATTTAGCCCTTTCAGCAGATTGAGTGCTGAACGCAGCTGGTAGTCGCGGTCGACGATGGAGCCGACCTGGTTCTCAGGCATCGGTTGTTTGTCGTTACCTTCCGTTTTCTCATCCTGGCCAACCAGGTGGCCGCTCAGATCCGCTTCGGTAAAGAATGGGCGGCTATCCAGCTCCTTGAGTTCTGCCGGCCGCACTTCGATATCCGGCTTGATGCCTGTGGCCTGGATAGAGCGGCCATCGGGAGTGTAATAACGCGCCGTTGTCATTTTGATAGCGTGGGTTTCGTCCAAGGGGATAACCGTCTGGACGCTGCCCTTGCCAAAGGACTGAGTGCCCATGATTACGGCCCGTTTATGATCCTGCAGAGCGCCCGCAACGATTTCTGATGCAGACGCTGAGCCGCCGTTGATCAGAACAACAATGGGTGTGCCGGCCATCTCATCGCCATCTTTGGCGCTGAAGCGAAGGCGCGAACTCTGGATCCTGCCTTCGGTATACACAATGAGCCCTTCGTCCAGCAATGCGTCTGCCGTTGCAACAGCCGCCTGTAGCACGCCGCCCGGGTTATTACGCAGGTCGAGCACCAGGCCGTCGAGATCGCCGCCGTGATCTTCCCTGAGCTTCTTCAGGGCTTTTGTAAACTGTCCGCCGGTCTCCGCCTGGAACTGGGTCAGGCGTACGTAGCCGTAACCGTCTTCAATCATGCGGCTCTTTACGCTGGTGACCTTGATAACAGCCCGTTCAACATCAATCTCAACGGGCGCGCTCTCGCCTTCTCGCATGATAGTCAGGGTGAGTATGGTGCCAGGTTTTCCGCGCATGAGCTGAACAGCTTCTTCAAGCCCCATGCCTTTTACTGGCTTTTCATCAAGTTTGATGATCAGGTCGCCCGCCTGAACGCCCGCCTGTTGGGCAGGCGTGTCGTCAATCGGAGCGATAACCTTTACAAAACCGTTTTCCATGCCAACTTCAATACCGAGACCTCCAAACTCACCGGAGGTGCTTTCTTCCAGCTTTTCATAGTCTTTCGGTGCCAGGTAAGTAGAGTGCGGGTCCAGATCCGAGAGCATGCCCTTGATGGCGCTTTCCAGTAACTGCCTGTCGTCTACTTCTTCAACATAGGCTGCCTTTATGCGACTGAAGACCTCTGTAAATTTGCGTAGATCGTCCAGTGGCAGTTGCTTTTCCGGATCGGGCAGGGTGATTTCCACACGCTCGCCGTCCTGGATGCCTTCCAGAACCTGCGTGTTGCCTGAAGAATTGTCCTGGGCGAAGGCCAGCCCGGGGATGGTGATGAAACAGGCGGCAAGGATGGCAGAGCGCAAAGGTAAGGCTTGGAGTGTGCTTTGGACCCGTTTCATTCACATATCCCGTGGTTATTCCGGTAGTTGAGCAGAAAGTTGGGCAGAATTCGCTGTTCCCGACAGTATGCCGTCAGCGGGCGTATTTGTCAGCCCTGCTGCTGGTATTCACTTGCCTAGCCAGCGCCCTGGGTTGTCTGGCTTTCCATTATGACGCACCTCAAAATAAAGCGCGGGACTTTCTGTACCGCCAGTGCGGCCAGCCAAAGCAATGGCTTCCCCGGCGGCAACCCAGTCGCCTGGGCTGGTAAACAGGCTGCTGCTGTGGCCATAGAGTGTCATGTAGCCATCGCCGTGATCAATAATTGTTATCAGCCCAAAGCCCCGGAGCCAGTTGGCGAAAACAATTCTGCCATAATGAATGGCTTTTACTTCCGCTTCTTCGCCGGTCTGAATGAGCAGGCCGTTTCTGCTTAGCTTGCCGTCTGCGTATTTGTCGCCAAACCGGCTGGTAACCTTACCCTGTGCCGGCCAGGGCAGTTTGTTTCTGAGCGACGAGAAGGGCTGTGATTCGTTCGGGGATGGAATGCTGGCAATGGCTTGCTGGACTTCCGACAGCAGCTTTTCCAACCGCTTGCGATCAGATTCCAGTTCATCTTTTTCGCTGCGACGGTTGCGGATATCCGTATCAAGGGCGGCCAGAGTTTTCTGGCGTTCCTGACGGGAGGTCTTCAGTTCCTGTTGGCGCTTGATGACGCCTTCCTCGGTTTTTGCGAGCTCGGCCCGGGTGCTCTGAACGGCAGCTTGTGTAACTTTCAGTTCCTGCAAACTCTTCTGAAAGGTTTCCAGACGCCCGACGGTGTTGCGGCTGAGGTATTCGTAGTAGGTCATGGTCCGGGCAATGTTGTCCGGATTGATTTCGTTAAGCAAAACTTTTACGGCTGGCGCGTCACCCTCCATCCAGGCCGTGCGAATCTGCTTTTTCAGGCTTTCGCGCTGACGTTCCAAGGTTTTTGCTAGCTCCCGCTCCTCACTCTGGAGCTCGGCAAGACGCTGCTGCTGATTTTTCACTTGCCCGCGCAGAGATCGACGCTCACGGGTCAGCCTGCTGATCGTGCGTTCGGCCGCAGCAAGTTGTTGCTCCAGAGAGGAGCGATCCTTCTCGGCATCGGCCAACCAGTCATCGATACCCTCAATGCGTTCCTTGAGGGCTTCAATCTGGGCTGGTGTAACCTCTTGCCCGGACACTGCTCGTGCCGCACCCAGTATAAACGTGAGTGCGAGCACGAGTACTGCGGTCAGTCGCAATGGAAGGGCCTGCTTTCGGGTCAACTGATCTTGACCAGGCTGTGCCCGGTCATTTCCTTCGGCTGTTCCAGGCCCATCAATGTAAGCAGGGAAGGTGCCACATCGCTCAGGCTGCCGCCTTCCTTCAGGCTTATACTTCGATTGCCCGTGTATACCAGAGGTACCGGCCCAATAGTGTGTGCGGTATGGGCCTGCCCGGAGTTAGGATCGGCCATCTGTTCGCAGTTCCCGTGGTCGGCGGTTATAAGCGCTTCACCACCCACTTCATCAAGAGCTTCAACAACTCGCTGCACGCAGTGGTCAAGGCACTCTACCGCCTTAATGGCTGCATCCAATTTGCCTGTATGCCCAACCATGTCTCCGTTGGCGTAGTTGCAGATCACCAGGTCGTACTTACCACTCTTTATGGCTTCCACCAGTTTGTCGGTGACTTCCGGAGCGCTCATCTCAGGTTGCAGATCGTAGGTTGCTACCTTGGGGGAAGGCACCAGAATCCTGTCTTCGCCAGCAAAAGGCGTTTCTAGCCCGCCGTTAAAAAAGAAGGTTACGTGCGCGTACTTTTCGGTTTCTGCAATACGCAACTGGGTTTTTCCAAGCCCCGCCACGTATTCGCCCAGGCCGTTAACCAGCTGTTCGGACGGGTAGGCGCACGGTGCCTTTATGTCTGCCGCATACTCGGTGAGCATTACAAAAGCGGCAAGTTCCGGGCGCTTCCGGCGTTCGAATCCTTCGAAACCTTCGTTTACGAAGGCGCGAGTCATTTCTCGTGCGCGGTCAGCGCGAAAGTTCATGAACAGTACCGCGTCGCCATCATTGATGGTGCCTGTCGGTTCTCCGGCGCGGTGAATGCGGGTTGGCTTCACAAACTCATCGTTCTCGCCGCGCTCGTAGGCTTGCTCGAGGCCTGATACCGGGTCGGCTGCAGTGAACTCGGAATCACCAAGAGTCATCAGGTTGTAGGCGCCTTCAACCCGATCCCAGCGGTTATCCCTGTCCATCGCGAAATAACGGCCAACAATAGACGCCACACGGCCTACGCCCAGGCTTTTAAGTTTTGCAGCGGCTTTTTCCAGAGAGGGGCGCGCGCTGCGGGGTGGCATATCCCGGCCATCAAGAAATGCATGAATGTACACTTCTTTTGCCCCCCTTGAGGCGGCAAGCTCGGCGGCAGCAAGAACATGATCTTCGTGGCAGTGAACTCCGCCAGGCGACAACAGGCCCATAAGATGAACAGCTCGACCGTTGCTTACGGCTTTGTCGATTGCGGAGCAGAGGGCGTTGTTTTCATTAAATGTGCCAGTCTCCAGATCTTTGTCAATGCGCGTAAGGCTTTGGTAAACTACGCGCCCTGCGCCGAGATTCATGTGCCCTACTTCCGAATTGCCCATCTGGCCCTGTGGCAATCCCACAAACATGCCTGAGGTGTTGATCAGCGCCTTTGGCCGGGACTGCCAGAGCTTGTCCCAGAAAGGCATATTGGCGTTGCTGATGGCGTTGTCGGCGGCGGGGTCACGGTGGCCCCAACCGTCAAGTATAATCAATGCTGTCGGCTTGCGCTGTGCTGTCATTATTCAGTCCGGAAGTAAAATGTTAGTAAGTTTACGAAACTAACTCTGAAGTTTATCTATTTTCGCACTTCGAGGCCACAGTCGTCACCTGTACGGTTACCTTCTGTCTGACGAGCAGGCTGTGTATAATCCGGCCAAACTTATTATCAGGGTAACCTCATGGATCGGATGTTTGAATTTGTCGTTAGCCACTATATTCTCGCGTCGCTGTTTGTGGCTTTTCTGGTTGCCATCCTGTTTCTGGAATCCCATCGCGGGGGCGCCAAGATTTCTGCCCAGGGAGCGGTTAGCCTAATCAACCGGGATGAGGCCATAGTGGTTGATATCCGTGACCGCAAAGAGTTTGGCGAGGGCCGTATTACCGGCTCCGTCAATATTCCGCTGAACAGTCTGAAAAGTCGTGCTGCTGAACTGAAGAAGCATCAGGACAAGCAGATCATCGTAGCGGACAAAATGGGCCAGCATTCCGCCATGGCGGTCAAGCAGCTCAATGCTGAGGGTTTCGCTAACGTGGTTCGTCTGAATGGCGGGGTCAGTGACTGGAAAGCCAGCAACTTGCCTCTGGTGAAGAAGTAGAGGCAGCTTCAGAGGTTGATCTGAGCGACGATCTACCGCACTGTTCCACATAACCGAGCACCGCCAGGCAGTAGACTGTTCCGGCAGATGTGACCATAACAATGGGCCTTGAGCCCACTCTACAACTCTCTACAAAAGGGAAAGGATGGAACATGGCTGAGAATCAGCAAGCCGCCGCAGGCAGTGACAACCAGAACCAGGCCCAGTTTGCCCTTCAGCGTATTTACGTGAAGGATCTTTCTTTTGAGTCTCCGAACTCGCCCTCGGTATTTCAGGAGCAATGGAAGCCGCAGGTGAATCTGGACCTGAACACCGCTCACACCAAAGTCAGTGACAATCAGTATGAGGTTGTTCTTTCACTGACGGTTACGGCAAAAATAAGTGAGAAAGTCGCTTATATCGTTGAGATTCAACAGGCGGGTGTGTTCCTCGTGGCGGGCATCGAAGGGCCGCAGCTCGGCCAGATGCTGGGCGCTTACTGCCCGACCATTCTGTTTCCCTATGCCCGTGAAGCAATCGACGGTGTCGTAAACAAGGGCAGCTTCCCGGCGTTGATGCTGGCACCGGTTAACTTCGATGCCATCTACGCTCAGGCGCTCCAGCGTAAGCAGGAAGAGGCTGCAGGAGAAGCAGGAGAAGAGCAGAAGACTCACTGACAGTTTCGCTCAAACCTGATCACAGAACAGCCCGGCAAGCGCCGGGCTGTTCTGTTTATATCCTCCTCTTTTCCGCACTTCTGATTTTTACAAGTAAATGAAAACGAATCTCATTATCAAAAGTTCTTGATTTAAGTTAGATATTGAATGAGAATCCCTCGCATTCGTATTAATGCTTATGGGGTTTTTTGTGAATTCTTCTGCGTATTGCTCGCCGGCTACCGGCACATGTTCGCTCGCACTTTTTGTCTTGATCTCTGCCCCGGCAGCCCCGGTGTATGCGGCTGGCTACCTGGATGAATTGGTGGTTACGGGCACGCGCAGTGAGAGAACGGTTCTCGATACTCCGGTACGCACCGAAGTTGTTACCGCTCGTGAGATTGAACAAACCCACGCCCGAAATCTTAAAGAAGCCCTGACTAACGTGCCGGGCCTGCAGCTGCGGGAGATACACGGCAAGCCCGGTTATGAAGTGTGGTTGCAGGGTATTGATGCCGACCGTGTGCTGGTGCTGGTGGATGGTATGCCTTTAAGCGCCACCACTGGCTCCGCCATTGATGTGAGCCAGCTTGCGGTACTGGATATTGAGCGCATTGAGGTAGTGAAGGGGGCCGTTTCGGCCCAGTACGGCAGTGCGGCTATGGGTGGCGTTGTAAACGTGATTACCCCTGGTGTCGGCGCCGGAGTTAAAGGCATGTTCTCCGCAGATGCCGGTACCTACGGTGATCAGAATCCTTCTGGTGAGAAGTGGGATGCTGCCCGGTACAGCGGTCGCGCTGCGGTCTCCGCCGGTAGTGAGCAGTGGGGCGTGCGAGTCTCCGGTTCATCGCAGCACTCTGATGGCATCGATCCCGAGCCCGAAACCTGGGCCCGCCCGGGGGATAAGTACGATCGCAACGATGCAACGGTGCGTGTGGACTGGCGCCCGACAGGGAATAGCAAGCTGTCTTGGTCTGGCTCGGTGTTTGATGAGAGTTCGGGCTCCCGTTTCAGCACGCTTCCGGGTGGCACGATTAACCAAGGCAAAGACGAAGACGTACGCAGGCTTCGCACCACGCTTTCCGGCAACCATAGCGACGGCGACGGCCTGCGTGGGCACTGGGCATTTCTGCGCGAGCAACTGAGTGATAACACGTCCAAGTTTTCCGTTGCTGGAACCTTCGATCGGCGCGAGGCGGATATATCGCTTTCCCAGGCATCTGGACACATCGAGTCTGCCGTGGGCGATGCGCACAGCGTTCAAGTGGGGGCGGACGTAAGGCGGGAAACGCTTGAGCAATACAAAGATGGTGTATCAGAGCTTGCCGGAAGTGAGGCGTTCTCCAGAGAAGGTTATGAGCTCTGGGTGCAGGACACCTGGTTTGCACTGGATAATCTCGAAGTCGTTACGGGTATGCGTGGCCAGCGGGATTCCGATTTTGGCAACCACTTTGCGCCCAAGGTCAACGCCCGACTCGGCTTTGAGGACGACGAGGGCTTTGACAGCTTCATCCGCGCCGGCGTGGGCACCGGCTACCGGGTTCCCAATCTGAAAGAGCGCCACTACCGTTTTGACCACAGCCAGTTGGGCTATATCGTCAATGGTAATCCGCAGCTTGAGCCCGAATCGTCCGTCAGTTATCAGCTTGGCTTTGGTGGCCATTTTGAGAAAAAGGTCTGGTTCGATATTAACGGCTTTTTCAACGATATCGACGATCTTGTTCAGACAGATATCGACCAGCCTGCCACGGATGTCCGCACGGATAACGTGGTGGTTTATCGCTACGGCAATATCGACCAGGCCCGCACCTGGGGCGTTGAGTCCACAGCGGGCTGGGAAATCTCCGATGGCTGGCGCATCTCTGCAGGATATACATGGACTGAGACCGAAGATGTGGCAACCGGCAATGAACTTAACCGGCGCCCGCGTCGCCAGTTGCAGGCGTCCGTGGATGGCTTGACGGGTCTCAGCGGTTTGTCCTGGTCTCTGAGGGCGCGTAATCAGAGTTCTGAATACGCAGATGCCGCCCTTGATCGCAAGTCTCCTGGCTACACCTCTCTCGATTTTAAGCTCAATTACCGGATGCTCCCGGAGCTGCAGTTGTACGCCGGTGTCGACAATCTTACCGATAACCAGCGCGACTTCTCTGATCCTGACGATTTTCAGCCCGTTGCCGGTCGATTTCTGTACACCGGTTTTTCTCTGACGCTTGGCGGCAAGTGACTGCCTTTTCACTCATAAACAAGGAACGATGCAATGCAGCAGCACAATTTCAAGTATCTGGTACCGGCTCTCGGTCTGATGATGAACGCCTGTGGTGGGGGCAGTGATAATAATATTGCAGGAAGCACCGGCGATAGTGGACAGACAGATAAAGGCTACAGCCAGAAAGTGATTGATGCCAAGTCTCAGACCCGGTACCTGAATTTGGCCACCGGTGAGACGGTTTCCAGTGATGCGGGCTGGCATGTTGCCTTCAATCGCACCAGCGTATTGCTTAACTCAGGCGCCTCCGGCGATGGCAGTGTTGCGGGAGCCGTGGGAGATGAGCAAACCGAGTTTTATGGGGCTCCCGGGGAACCTGATCTGAACACATTTTTCGGCGCAACGCCGGCAGGCGAATTGGACCATCTCAAGGGTTCATTCCCGGAGCCCGAAAGCTGGAAGTCCGATGGCGTGGTGTATGCCTTTGGTGATGGCTGGTCGGTATACGGTGACGGGGGCGTTATTTCAGAGGTTCCGGACATAGGCTATCTGGTTCGTTCCGGTGAGGGCGACAGCTATGCCCGCATGCGAATTCTGGATTTTAATTTCCCGACCAGAACCGGTAGCGGTATTGAGAGCTTCAACCTGGAATTTGAGGTTCAGGGTGCTGACACCACGCATCTCTCCGGTACAACGATAAATTTCAATGAGCCGGAGGGTTACGACGGCGGCGATGCCTGTTTCGATTTTGATGCCAATGCAACGGTCGACTGCTCGACCTCGGATACATGGGATGTCCTGGTCGGCTTTTCCGGTCGGGAGTGGTATCTCAAAACCAACAGTGGACCGTCCGGTTCTGGTCAGGGTGGGGCGCTTGGGCCGATTCCCTGGGCAGAGCTGTCAGCCTACACAAGTGCAACGATTGATAATGCTACAGGTGAATCTCTTGCACGGGCCTACTCCTCGGACTCTACGGGCGGCCTGTTCGCAGACAACAGCTGGTATGCCTACAACCTTCAGGGTGCCCACAAACTATGGCCCAACTTCCGTGTGTACCTGATCGACAGTGACTCCGAAGATAACGCTGCGCCAGTCTACGCCATGCAAGTCATTAACTACTACGGCACCGACGGCAACAGCGGACAGCCTGAAATTCGTTGGAAAAAAATTAGCCTGACAACCGAGGAGAACTAAGATGGAAGCTCTCGCTACTCAAACTGAGATGACCCTGGCACAACGCTGGCAAGCACTGCTCGAAGAGCAGCCCAAGCTGCGTATTCGTAACGCAGCAGGCGCTCTTGATGTTAGCGAACTGGAGCTTCTGCTCAGTCGCGCAGAAGGCACCCAGCCATTGAAACCCGAGTTCGGCGCTCTGATGTCTGCAATGGATGACGTGGGCGACGTGATGATTCTTACCCGCAACGACCAGGCTGTGCATGAAGTAACCGCTACGTTCAAAAAGTTCACGGTAGCCGGCAAAGGTGCCATGGGCCTTGCGGTGGGCGACATTGATGTTCGGGTGTTCCTGAACCAGTGGGCCCACGGATACTTGGTCACTGAGAACACCGGCAAGATCACCCGGGAAAGCCTGCAGTTTTTCAGTGCTTACGGTTTGGCGTTGCACAAGATTTATAAAACAGAGGCTACAAACTCTGCCGCCTGGGATGCGTTGCTGGGTAATTATCTGGACAGCTCCGTGCCTGCTCCGCAGCTGACTGAAGCACCTGCACGAGAGCCGCGCGCCGATGCCAGCGCCATTGATGTCGACGCGCTGCGCAAAGACTGGGCCGTGCTGAAGGATGTGCATCACTTTCATGCCATGCTCAAGCGCAACAAAGTAGATCGCCTGACGGCCGTGGAGCTTGTTGGCTCTGAGTGGATCACCCGCCTGAAAACCACCACCCCAGAGGTTCGTTCGCCTCTGGACAGAATTCTGGAACAGGCTAAAGCCAGCGAATGCGCAATCATGGTGTTCGTTGGTAACCCAGGCATTGTTCAGATCTTTGCTGGAACGGTGGACAAGATAAAGCGTGTGGGGCCTTGGATGAACGTGCTGGATAAAGGGTTCAACCTGCACGCGAATACCGACGGCATTACGGATTGGTTCGTGGTTCGCAGGCCGTCGACCGATGGCATCATCACGTCGCTGGAAGGCTACAACGCAGATAGCGATATTGTGATTACGCTTTTCGGCGACCGCAAGCCGGGCAACCCCGAATCCACCCACTGGCAGCGTGAAGTTGAAGCGTTGGAGCGCGCCTTATGCGCATGAAGGCCCTGGTTGGCTTGTGTGCCGCCTGCCTCTCCTTCATGGCGCTGGCGGAAGCCGGGAAACCGCGCATTGTCAGCGCCGATGGCAGTATTACTGAGACGGTTTATGCCCTGGGGGCTGAGCGCAGCCTTGTGGGCGTGGATACCACCAGCAACTACCCGGCGGAAGTGCGGTCACTGCCACGGGTGGGTTATCTGCGCGCTCTGCCGTTTGAAGGTGTGCTGGCGCTGCGACCGGATGTGCTGTTAACCACAGAGGAAGCCGCTCCGGATAAAACCCTGGAGCGGTTGAAGCAAGCCGGAGTGGACGTTATCCAGTTACCGGTTGCTCGCTCGCCAGCGGACACCATGGCGCGCATTCGTGAGGTGGGCCGGGTTGTTGGCAAAGAAGCGCAGGCAGATGCCGTGATCGAAGACATGCAGCAGCATGTTGATCGCATAACTGCTGCTACAGATGGCTCGTCGGCACGGGTACTGTTCCTGATGGCCGCTGGGAATCACGGAGTCATGATTGCAGGCCGGGATACAGCCGCCCATGCGCTTCTTGAAGCTCTGGGTGCAAGCAATGCGATGGGCGATGTGAACGGCTATAAGCCCGCCAATCGCGAGGCGCTGCTCGCTTCCCGGCCAGACGCCATTGTTATTGCCGAATCCCGCCCCGGTCAGTTTAATATCGCTCAATGGCCACAGCTGGCGGCGCTTGAGGCCTGGAAGCAGGGGCGGCATTACGTGGGTGACAGCATGCTGTTGCTCGGTTTTGGTCCGCGGCTGCCGCAAGCCATGGAGGCGGTTGCGGGTGTGTTAGCGGAAGCTGGGCAGGTTTCCAGTAATGCTCACTGATGGTGCGGGCCGGCTGGCAAAAGGGCCGGCGTTACTGATGATCCTCGGGGCCGCTTTTGCGGTCTCTGTGGTTTCGGTCACCAGCGGTGCCTATCCGCTTTCCATAGCTGAGATTCTGGGCGTACTGGTCGGCGACCTTGATGACGAGGTCGCCAGATTGGTGCTCTTCGACGTGCGCTTGCCACGCCTCGTTCTGGGTTTTCTGGTGGGTGCTGTGCTGGCCGTTTCAGGTGCGATTCTGCAGGGCCTGTTCCGTAACCCTCTGGCGGACCCCGGGCTTATCGGAGTCTCAGCCGGGGCCTCGTTGGCGGCTATTGCCGTTATTGTGCTTGGCGATACCTGGCTGGGGGGCTGGTTGGATCTGGCCGGTGTTTGGGCCCTCCCGATTGCGGCTTTTATTGGCGGCAGTGGTACGGTTTTTCTGGCCTGGCGTATTGCCCGAAGGGCAGGGCAGACATCGGTAGCGACTCTGCTGCTGGCGGGGATCGCCATCAACGCCATCGCTGGCGCGGGTACAGGTTTGCTGACGTTTTATTCTTCCGATGAGGAGCTGCGTTCACTGACCTTCTGGACCATGGGCAGCCTGGGCCATGCCGCTTGGGATGATGTTGCCATGGCCGCGCCCTGGCTTTTGCTGTCGCTGTGCGCGGCACCTTTTCTGGCGCGGCCACTGGACGCCTTTTTGCTCGGTGAGCAGGTAGTCGGGCACCTGGGTTACAACACCGACTGGACCAAGCGCGCTGCCATACTGATCGCCGGGCTTGGCGTGGGTGCTGCTGTCGCCGTCAGTGGCCTGATTGGTTTTGTCGGTCTGGTTGTGCCTCATCTTGTGCGACAAACGCTGGGTGCAGGGCATCGGATCGTGTTACCGGCCAGTGCACTTGCCGGTGGAACGCTGCTGGTGGGCGCGGACTGCCTGGCGCGGGTTGTTGTGGAACCGGCTGAGTTACCTATCGGGTTGATGATGGCACTGATCGGCGGCCCGTTTTTTCTGTTGTTGTTATTGAGAACGAGGATAGTCTGATGCTTCTGCACGTCGACGGCTTGGGTGTTCATCTGTCTGGAAAGCCGATCGTCAGCGATTTAGGCTTTCAGCTGGATGCGGGCGAACTGCTTGTGGTGCTTGGCCCCAATGGAGCGGGCAAGTCTACTCTGCTTAAGGGGCTGGCAGGCGAACACAAAATTGGCGCCGGGCAGGTGATGTTTGCTGGGCAGGCTCTGAAAAACTGGTCGAACCGGGATCTGGCGAAGCGCAGAGCCGTCATGCCTCAGCGGGTTGAGGTTAGCTTTCCCTTGACTGTCGAGGAAATCGTGCGTCTGGGGCGCCCACCCGAGCCGCTATCACAGAGTGCGCCTGTGCTTTCGGAACTTATGGAACTGCTGGACATAACCCACCTGCGGCATCGTCTTGCGCCCGGCTTATCCGGCGGCGAACAACAGCGGGTTCAGCTAGCTCGTGTACTGGCACAGGTATGGGATACGGAAGGCCCTGTGTTGCTGTTGCTGGATGAGTGCACCTCGGCACTGGACCCGGCTCATCAGCAGCAAGTGTTTTCTTTACTCCGGCGGCTGGCTCGGCAGCGTGGATTTGCCGTGCTGGCGGTTGCCCACGATCTGAATCTGGCGGCAAGGTTTGCCGACCGTTTGATGCTGCTCCACCACGGCCAGTGCTATATCTCCGGTGAACCTTCGGAAGTATTGACCGAGCATGTGCTGGCGGAGGTTTACGGTTTGTCTGCAAGGATTCTGGAGCTGGAGGAGGGCTATCCGCTGGTAATTCCCCGGGATGATGCATGGGCATCGACTTATGCCAAGTCTTCGCCTTCCGGGTTCGCACCCGTAAATCCCAGCTGTCGCCAGGCTTCGTAAACCACCAGCGCGGCTGTGTTAGACAGGTTCAGGCTGCGGCTCTCGGGGCACATAGGCACTTTCAGGCAGTGTTCTGCGGATAAGCCTTCGCGCACTTCCTGGGGCAGGCCGCGGGTTTCGGGACCAAACATCAGGTAGTCATCTTCCTGATAGGCAACCTGGTGGTAGTAACGATGGCCTTTGGTGGTCAAACCAAATAGCCGTCGAGGTTGTTCGCTGCCCAGAAATGCCTGATAGCTCTTATGGACTTTTACCGTGGTGTATTCGCTGTAATCCAGCCCGGCCCGCCGCATCTGCTTGTCCTCCAAGGTAAAACCCAGAGGTTCAATCAGATGCAGCCGGCAGCCGGTGTTGGCGCACAGCCGAATGATATTGCCCGTGTTAGGTGGTATCTCCGGTTCGTACAGCACCACATTCAGCATCGCGGTTTAGCGCTCAACGGCCAGGGCAACACCCATGCCGCCGCCGATGCACAGGGTTGCAAGGCCTTTTTTCGCATCACGGCGCACCATTTCGTGCAGCAGCGACACCAAGATACGGCAGCCAGAAGCACCAATGGGGTGGCCCATGGCGATAGCGCCGCCGTTCACGTTGACCTTGTTGGTGTCCCAGCCCAGGTCGCGGTTTACGGCGATGGCCTGGGCCGCAAACGCCTCGTTGGCTTCAATCAGGTCCAGATCGTCAACACTCCAGCCGGCCAGTTTCAGGCAGCGCTGGCTGGCAGGAATCGGGCCCGTGCCCATGATGGATGGGTCAACGCCGGCACTGGCGTGGGCCTTGATGGTGGCCAGCGGGGTAAGGCCCAATTCTCTGGCTTTCTCAGCGCTGCACACCATAACGGCTGCTGCACCATCGTTGAGGGATGAGGCGTTACCAGCGGTTACCGTGCCGTCTTTCTTGAAGGCCGAGCGCAGTTTGCCGAGCCCCTCACGGGTTATTCCGTCCCGGGGGCCTTCGTCTTTGCTGACGATGACCGGATCACCCTTACGTCGGGGGATGGAAACTGGCACTATTTCACCGTCGAAACGCCCGGCTTCGCGGGCTGCAACGGCTTTTTGCTGGGACGCTGCCGCGAATTCATCCTGTTCTTCGCGGCTGATTCCGTACTTCTCAGCAATGTTCTCGGCTGTGACACCCATGTGATAGTCGTTGAAGGCATCCCAGAGGCCATCGGTAACCATGGTGTCGATCATCGTCCAGTTGCCCATGCGTTGGCCGTTGCGGCTGTTGGGCAGAACGTGCGGCGCCAGGCTCATGCTTTCCTGTCCACCGGCAATAATCATGTCTGCATCGCCGCAGCGGATTGCCTGAACCGCCATGTGTACCGCTTTGAGGCCGGAACCACACACCTTGTTGATGGTCATCGCTGGCACTGAGGCAGGAATGCCGGCATTGATGGCCGACTGGCGCGCAGGGTTCTGGCCAGAGCCTGCGGTCAGCACCTGGCCCAGCACCACTTCACTGATCTGGTCGGCGGCAACACCGGTCTCTTCCAGCAGCGCTTTGATAACGGCGGTGCCAAGCTGATCCGCACGAAGGCTGCCAAGGCCTCCACGGAATGCTCCGATGGCAGTACGCCGGGCGGCAACAATAACGACATCACGCATGGACTTTCTCCGATTAGATGGTTGTGTTGATACAGCGCAGAAAACCGAGCCGTACCCTCACAGAATAAAAACTGCGCACATTGTAGCCGAAAAGGCCGAGCCGGAAAAAGCACGGAGCGATGCTCGGGCTTACATATTCAGGCTTCGCCCGCCATCCACAGAAATAATCTGCCCGGTAATAAACGGGGCTTCGGTCAGCAGAAACACGATGGTTCGGGCAATATCGTCTGGTGTGCCGGTGCGGTTCAGGGGAGTTTTAGCCAGAATTTTGCTCTGATAGCGAGCATCAACCTCCGCGTCGCCTTCTGGCCAGAGAATGGCCCCAGGGGATACGCCGTTCACTCGCACCTCCGGGGCCAGGTCTCGCGCCCAGGACCGGGTGAGAGCAGCGAGGCCAGCTTTGCTGGCACAGTAAAGCGGGTGCTCCGGCAGCGGCTTTTCACTGTAAATATCAATTAGGTTCACAACACTGCCAGCGCTTTCCCGCAGCGCGGGCAGGCAAGCCTGCAACAGGAAAAATGGCGCTTTGAGATTGGTGTGCATGATGGTATCCCAGTCGTCCTCCGTTGCTTCCGGAGTCGGGTTTGGGTAGAACACCGATGCATTGTTAACCAACGCATCCAGCCGCCCCCACGTCGCCGCTGCCTCGCAGCCAAGGCGCTTTATGTCGGCCATGTTGCCCAGATCGGCCTGGAGCGCGATCGCTGAGTCCTGGCGCTGATGGTTCATGGTATCCGCAAGGCGGCGGGCCTGCTCTTCACGGCTCCGGTAGTGGATAACCAGATTCCAGCCGCGCTCGTGGAGCCGTTCAGCGGTGCGAGCGCCAAGACGATGGGCTGAGCCAGTAATCAGGGCAACAGGCGTATTCACGGGCATGGTGATTCCTCAGAAAGTTGAGTCGGAGATTGCCTGAGCTATACGCGCCAGGCGCTCCGACCGGATTGCCCCGCCCAGCTCTTTGCCCGAAAAGCCCTGTTTCATCAGTGCTTTAGGATCAACGTCTGATGCAGCGTCAGCGGCCTTTTTGAGCGGCCCAAGCTGTTCCCGGTCAGCACGTTCGAGAGCGCACCCAAGTACAGCGATTAGTTGCGAGAAGCGCTCCGGTCGCCGCCATAAGTCGGCCTTTTCCAGTAGTTCAAGCAGCGTGCCTGCATCCGGCTGCACGGGGTCGAGTTGCCTGATCACAGGGATAAAAGCCACCAACAGCCTGGCAAGTTGCTGGCAGTCATTGGGTGCTTTCATCGCTTTTGCTCTCGCCATGCAGGCGGGCTCATCGAGTGTGCAGAGCAACGCGGCAAAACGCTCTGCCGTTGAGCCATTGCTGGAGTGCACGCAGTGAAGCGCATCAATCGCTGAACGGAAGTGGGTTTCGGGCGCGAGTTCGGGAATCAGTACGCCGAGCGCACCACAGTCCTGCAATACCTGAAAAAACGTACTGGGGGCTTTTTCCTGCAGGGCCCGCTGAATCTCCTGCCACACTCGCTCGGGAACAAGATGTTCTACTTCGCCTTCGGCAACCATGGTGCGCATCAGCGCCATGGTTTCTGTGCAGACGCTAAAGCCTAGAGGCTGGAAACGTGCAGCGAAGCGCGCGGTTCTCAGGATACGCAGAGGGTCCTCTTTGAAGGCCTCCGAGACGTGGCGCAGCTCGCGGGCTTCAAGATCTTTTCTGCCGTGGAAGGGATCTGTCAGCTCACCCTGTTCCGAGCGCGCCATGGCGTTGATGGTCAGATCCCTGCGCAGGAGGTCTTCTTCAAGAGTGACATCCGGGGCACTGTGAACGGTGAAGCCGTGATAACCGTGCCCTTGTTTACGTTCGGTGCGGGCGAGGGCGTGTTCCTCACGGGTTTTCGGGTGCAGGAATACCGGGAAGTCTGACCCTACCTGGGTAAACCCCTGGGCAAGCATCTGCTCCGGTGTCGCGCCGACCACCACCCAGTCCCGGTCTTTGACGCCCAGGCCCAGTAATTCATCGCGAACGGCGCCGCCAACCAGATAGGTTTGCATGAAGAGTCAGATTCCTTTCGGAGAAGTGTCCGGGAATTATCCGTGTCCCGGGCGGGTCAGGCAAACCGGAGTTGGCCTGACACCGAAAACAACTGTCAAGGCAGGATCAGAAAGAGGTACCCAGTTCCAGAGCTGCGCCTACATCGGCACTGCTGAGCAGGGCGCCGAGATCAAAGCGCACACCCATCAGGTTCAGGCCGAGGCCGGCGGTAAATTGAGTTTCTTCTGCAATACCATCGTTGTCATCGTTGCTGGCCAGGTTATAACGAACACCGGCACGAAGCTGAGCATAACGCCAAGCATCGAACTCTGCGCCGAGGGCAAACCATTGGGTATCATCTTCGAAACCAAAGGCTTCCTTTTTGGTCAGGTCAATTTCGGCGGTAATCACGTGGTAGGCGCTCTTGTGGGCGATGCCGACGGTTGCCATAGGGCCTACCTTGAGGGTGCGCTGATCTTCCAGTAAAGGCTTGCTGCGAGCTGAGTCCAGCTTCATGGGAATGAGGTTCTTGACTACGATGCCTGCGTTCCATTCTTTTTCATCACCAAACGCATAAGCAGCACCTATATCGAGGTTAAAGCCACTCTTTTCGGTTTGAAACTGGTCACCGTCGAAATCACTATCTTCAAAACCAGAAACGGTTTCAGTGTATTGGAAGGTTTGTAGCTGGACATATTTGGGGGAAATGCCCAACTGAATGGTGTCGCCGTTATTCAGCTCCAGTGCGTGGGCAAAACTGATACCTGCTTCTACTACCGCTGAGGCAACAACTTTGCCGCGGGAGTTGAGATCGTCGGTAGCGCCTGGGGTCAATACGCCGCTTTCGATAGCCTGAAGTTTTGCGTCGTCGCTTTTGTCATACTCACCCCTCACAGTGGCAGTCAGATTGCCGTTGCTGAACACACCCACAGAAAGCTGCTTTCCCGGAACGGCGAGAGAAAGACCGAGGCCGATGTTGGCGCGCACGGTGTCTTTATCAAAACCCTCAAACTGCTCGCGCAGCTGGCCGGCCAATTGTTGTGCATTGGTTACATTTCCTGTGTCGATCGCAGCCTCAAGCTCGTCAATTGTTTCTTGAATGCTATCAACCTGATCAACAGTCTCTTCTTCATCCGCAACCCGCACGTTGACGGACGGTAACGTCAGGCCAAAATCGTCTGACCATGAATGGTGGTCAGCGGCCATCATGGCCGGGTTTTCCGAAGTGGCAGAGGAAGGGTGAGCAACGGCTACGCCGGTTCCTGCCATGGCAAAAGAGCGTGAAGACATAAACGCCTGAGGGCTGGCAAGTGCGGACGTGGCGGCAACGGATAAACCCAGGGCAATGAACAGTCTGGACAAGCGATATTGGTGCATTCGGTTACCTTATGTAGAAAAGTATGCATTACTGAATTATTAAGCTGATGGAAGGTTAGAACAATATGCGTATCCGAACATGACATAAGCGGTAACGGTTTGTTTTTGATATGTAAACAGAGGCAGGTTTTTGCCGGTTTCCCGTTCTGCTTCGTTACGTTTTCAGAGAAAACGCTTCCAATCAGCGTGTTAGCAAAACTGGCGTGAATCTTTCATGGGTTAGCCGAAACGATCTCTGGAGACAAGAACATGGTCATTCGCTGGTTAGTTATCCCTTTTCTGGCTTTCACACTGGCGGCCTGTGCACCCGTTGGTGGCTACCGGGACAGCAACAGAAACAGAGCGCAACCCGAGGCAAAGCTTGAGCCCATTACGGTGCGGGTCAGCGGCTTTGGCACTTATGAAGATGTCAGTGCGGATCGACTGAACACTCGTAAACGACTGATGGCACGCAGAGCATCCCAGATGGATGCATACCGTAACCTTGCAGAGCGAGTGTACGGCACGGTCATTTATGGCAGCTCTACTGTGAACGATTTCGTTCTCCGCAATGATATGTTCCGCACTTACGTGGACAGCTACATCCGTGGCGCCAAAATGGTGGCTGTTAATGAGCACAGCGACGGAGTTATTGAGACGGTTATGGAGTTAAAGCTGGAACCGCGCTTCAGGGCCTGCGTGTCCAAGGTGGCGGATGACCAGGTTCAGGATCTTTGCCCTATACCTATGCCCAGATACAACGACAGTGTTGGGGATGTTCAGAGCAGAAATGTCGACGCCTTGTACTATCTCGATTGATTCTGGTTCGACTGATTTAGGGGCACCGAAAATTGAACGAAAAAACGGGTAGGAAACGATGCGCGGGTTTATAAAGCAGTTTATGCGGTTGTCGTTGTCGCTGTCGCTTTGGTGCGCGCTGATGCTGGTTGCCAGTGCTCAGGCGGTGGTTCTGGAAGGAGTGGGCCACGCCAGCATCCACAATGACGATCTTGCATCTGCCCGCGTCGAAGCACGCAACGCGGCCATGCGCGATCTTGCTCTGCAGTACGAGGCGGAGGTGAGCACAAGAGACACCATGGAAAACGGTGTTCTGACCGAATCCAGAATGCGCCTGGCCTCCAGTGCCAGAGCGCGGAACGTAAAAGTTATTGATGAGCATCGCAGCGGTAATCTCTTGCGTGTAACTGTGCGCGGAGATATCTCTGCCGGGCAGGCCAGTTGCGATGGCGGTGAGAGCGGCCGATTGAGAAAGAGGGTTGCGATTACCGGATTTCCGCTTCTGTATCCGGATCAGGCCCGGGTAGGGCGCATTGATGATGCCGGTGAAATCCTGCCGCAACAGTTGCAACAAGGCCTGCGCGAAGCCGGCAACCTACAGGTGTTTTCTGCTACTACTTCTCGACTGTTCCCTGACCTGCTGAACGCACCGACGATACAGCGCAGTGACAACAGGCTTACCAATGTGATTCAGCTGGCCCGTGAGATGGGCGTCCAGTTCGTCGTGGCTGGTGTTATCAGGGATATCGGCGTTGCGGACCCGGCGGCTTGGGGCTCTTCCGTTCTGGACAAGATGCAGAGGGGCATTGGTGCCGCTGATATGCGCCGGCGATTCGCGGTAGATGTGGTGGTGCTGGATGGCTTCAGCGGTTCGCCGGTCTACCAGCAGCGCTTTGAAACTGCGGCCGACTGGAATGCTAGTCCGGGCAGTTCTGCAGGCTTTGGCTCCGAAGGGTTTCGTAAAACGCACTATGGTGAGGCGGTCGCTGGTGTGGTCGGGGATATGACCAAGGCCGTAACCGAAGCTCTTGCGTGCCAGCCTTTTATGACGCGGATTACCCGGGTAGACGGTCAGCTGGTTACGCTGGCATCAGGCGCGACAGCTGGTTTGCGGCCAGGAGATGAGCTGCATCTGTATCGCAGTGCCCGTTATTTTGATTCTCTGGGAGGAACGCCGGAGCTGAGTGACAGCCAGGTGAAGGTCACTCTCAACAATGTTCATCCGGATTTCAGTAACGGTCGCATGCCCCAGGTTGGCGGGCAGGTAAACATTCAGCGGGACGATATTGCCATCATCTGGTAGCTCACAGGTATACTGTGAGCGGGTCAGGCAGCTTCGATAGAAGCAATATCCCGAATCTTCCCCACCATGGCTCGCAAGCCGTTGCCGCGGGTCGGAGAAATGTGGCGGAACAGGTCCAACCGCTCAAACAGCTCGTCGATATCCGTTGCCAGCAGATCTCTCGGAGGCCTTCCGTTCAGCGCAACCAAGATCAGTGCGGCAAGGCCACGCACGATTATGGCGTCGGAATCAATGAGCAGATAGAGTTTGCCGCTGGCTTCGTCGTAATGGGCGATCAGCCACACCTGGCTCTGACAGCCGTGAACATAGTTCTTTTCGATCCGGGCATCGTCTGGAAAAGCTGGCAACTGCTTGCCAAGATCGATAATAAATGCGTACCGGTCTTCCCAGTCATCCAGAAACTCGAAGCCGTCGAGCACGTCTTCCAAAGTTGGGTTTGTCCCCAGCGGGTTGTTCAGAAAATCCTGTTCCGTAGCTGGCATTTACAACATTCCCAATTCTAGCTTGGCTTCGTCGGTGAGCATGTCGTTGTTCCAGGGCGGATCAAAGGTCAGCTCTACGGTTACCTTGTCCACGTTGGGTACGTGCTCTACCTTGACCTTCACATCTTCAGCAATGACCGGCCCCATGCCACAGCCAGCAGCCGTGAGAGTCATCAGGATGAAAACATGGTTGCCTTCGGCCGTGTCGTTTTCGATCCGGCATTCGTAAATCAGGCCCAGATCCACCACGTTAACCGGAATCTCCGGGTCGTAGCAGTTGCGTATGGCTTCCCATACCTGGTTTTCATTGATGGATCCGTCGGCCGGCGTGTCGAAACTGCTTTCCAGGGGCTTCTTGCCCAAGGCATCGGCGTTGTGGCCTTCGATGCGGGCAAGGTTACCATTGACCGCAACGGTAAATGTACCGCCCAGTGACTGCGTGATGGTCACAAAGCTGTCTACCGGAATCATCACTTCTGTTCCGGTCGGAACAAGGCGGGCTTCCACCTCGCGTTTGGTCAGGACGACTTCACGTTCATGCATGCCTGGTTAAACCTCATTTGATGCGGAGAGGGGGCGGAATTAAGTTACGGTAAAACTCTCTCCGCATCCGCACTCGGCGGTGGCGTTCGGGTTGCGGAACTGGAACGTCGAGTTCACACCTTCGGTAACGAAGTCGATCTCGATACCGTTCACCATGGATAGGTGCTCCTCTTTCACAAACACGTCAACGCCATCAATGTGAAATACTCTGTCGTCGGATGAGGCTTCATCGACCCATTGGGTTTCGTATTTGAAGCCGGAGCATCCGCTTTTTCTGATTGCTAACCGAATACCTTTGGCATCCGATGCTTTGTCGAGTTGCTTACGCACGTGCTTGACGGCACTTGGTGTCATGGTAACGCCAACGGTTGGAGTAAAGACTTCAGCTGTCATAGTGTCACCTCCATCAGGCAAACAGGCGTTGGATTTTTTGCAAGGCGGTAAACAATTGATCCACCTCGTCCAACGTATTATAGAACGCAAAAGAGGCCCGGGCTGTACCGGGAACTCCGTAGAAATCCATCAGTGGCATTGCACAGTGGTGGCCTGTGCGAATGGCGATGCCTTGTTGGTCCAGTAAAGTACCTATATCACTGGGGTGCAAGCCCTCGATTTTAAAGGACATGACGGGCACTTTGTTCTTTGCTGTACCGATAATGGCCATACCCGGGACGGTTTCAACCAGTTGGTTGGCGCGTTCCAGTAAGGCGTTCTCGGCCGCTTCCATTGCCTCTCTGTCGAGACCGCTCAGGTATTCGATAGCCGCACCAAGGCCTACTGCCTCAGCGATAGCCGGCGTGCCTGCCTCAAATTTGTAGGGCAGGATGTTCCAGGTTGTGCCTTCGAAGGATACCCGCTCAATCATCTCGCCGCCGCCCTGATATGGAGGCATTTCCTCCAGTAACGCGGCTTTGCCGTAGAGCACGCCAATACCCGTCGGGCCGAACAGTTTGTGGGACGAGAACACGTAGAAATCGCAATCCAGCGCCTGCACATCTGGCTGGAAGTGCGGTACTGCCTGGGCGCCATCAAGCAGGGTGATGATGCCGCGGGCTTTCGCCTGGCTCACCATCTTCGCAACCGGGTTAATCGTGCCCAGAACGTTGGAAACGTGGGTGATGGCAAGCACGCGGGTGCGATCGTTCAGCAGGCTATTGAAAGATTCGGCATTCAGCTCGCCTTCTGGCGTAATCTGGATCGGCACCACTTTTGCACCCGTACGCTCGGCGATCATCTGCCAGGGCACAATGTTGGCGTGGTGCTCCATGTGGCTCACCAAAATCTCGTCGCCGGCTTTAAGGCGCGGCGCCAGACCATTTGCTACCAGATTGATAGCTTCGGTGGTGCCCCGGGTCCAGATTATTTCCTGCGTACTTCGTGCATTCAGAAAGCTGCGCACGGTTTTCCGGGCGCCTTCAAATGCTGCTGTTGCACGGTCGCCCAGGGTGTGAGCGCCCCGGTGTACATTGGAGTGCATTTCCCGGTAATAGCGATCCATGGCATCCAGAACAGCGAGTGGCTTCTGGGCCGACGCACCGTTATCCAGATACACCAGCGGTTTCCCGTTCATCTGTTGAGACAGAATAGGGAAATCCCGGCGTATGGCTTGTACATCAAACGCCTTGTGGGTAACTGTGGTTGCCACGGACAGGTTGCTCATACCGGTCAGGCCTCCTCAAATGCTTGATCAAAGAACTGGTTCAGGCGGATTTGCACTGTCTCTCTTACGGCTTCCACCGGAATCTGGGCCACCAGCTCGTTTATGAATGCCAAGGTCAGCAGCACGTTGGCTTCGCGGCGGCCAATGCCCCGTGACACCAGATAAAACAGCGATTCTTTGTCGAGCTGGCCGATGGTTGCACCGTGGGCACACTTGACATCATCGGCGTAAATTTCAAGCTCTGGCTTGGTATCGATTTCCGCGCCGGTGGAGAGCAGCAGGTTCTTGTTGCTCATATTCGCGTTGGACTTCTGTGCGTCCTGGTGAATATGAATCCGGCCGTTGAACACTGCGTGAGACTTGTCTGCGGCAATGTTGCGATAGGTTTCTTCGCTATCACAGTGGGGCGCCAAATGCTCGATGGTGGTGTGGTTGTCGTAGTGCTGCGTACCTTGAGTGACGACTACACCGTTCAGCTTGCATTCTGCGCCTTCGCCTTCCAGCCATATTTGCAGATCGTGGCGGCGAAGAGGGCCGCCAAAGCCCACGCAGTGGCTTTCAAAGTGCGAACTGCGCTGCTGTCGCACACCGGTGGCGCCGATGTGCTGCACATTCTCGCCATCCATGCACAGGCGTATATTAGTTACGTTCGCGCCCTCAGCAAGATTGAATTCGGTGACGGTGTTAACCATGACCGCTTCCTGCCCGCTGGAAATATATTCTTCAACCAGAGTGATTTGGCTGTTGCGGCCTGCATCCACAAAAATGCGCGGGAATGCGGATCCGCTGGCACCTGCAGTGACCTCGTGAATGACAAACAGAGGTTGATCAAGAACCGCACCCGGTTCCAGGCGAATCACCAGACCATCTTCAAAACGGGCCGAGTTCAAACCTGCCAGTTGTACGGTTTTTCTGTCCAGAGTGCTGTCCAGGCGCTCGGCCAGTTCGCTGGCTTCTGCGTCTGAAAGGTCGCCGAAACGCTGGATGAGAATGTTATTCAGATCCGGATACTCGCTGGCTTCCGGTATCATCATGCCATTGATGAACACTACCTTGTAGCCCGGAACCGCCAGAGCAGTGCCTGTTTTGCCTTCTACGGGAAGTGATGTGGCCATCTCGTCGGTCAGCTTCAGGTACTTGCTGGAATACTTCCAGTTTTCTGTTTTCCGCGTCGGCAGAGGCATATCTACCAGGGCGGCACCGCGCTGCTTGCGCAGGGCGAGCAGCGGTTCCGGCAGAGCCTGGCCGGTGGGATGCAGGAACGCGGTGGAAAGAAGAGTTGGTGCTGGTTTCATTCCGCGGTCTCCTTAATTGGCTGAGCTGGCTGCAGTTGCTTCATCCTTGATGCCAAGCCAGCCGTAGCCGCGCTCTTCCAGCTCCAGAGCCAGTTCTGGACCGCCGGATTTTACGATTCTGCCATCGGCCAGAACGTGCACGTAGTCCGGCACGATGTAATCGAGCAGACGCTGATAATGGGTCACCATCAGAATGGCCCGGTCTTCGGAGCGCAGGGCGTTAACGCCGTCTGAAACCACCTTCAGTGCGTCGATATCCAGCCCGGAGTCGGTTTCGTCCAGAATGGCCAGCTTCGGCTGCAGCAACAGAGCCTGCATGATTTCGTTACGCTTTTTCTCGCCGCCGGAGAAGCCCTCATTTACGCCGCGCTTGAGAAATGCAGGATCCAGATCCACCTGCTTTGATATTTCTCGTGCCAGCTTCATGAACTCGGCCGCATTCATTTCCGGTTCGCCGTTATGGTGGCGCATGGAGTTCATGGCGGTGCGCATGAACTGCAGGTTACTGACGCCAGGAATCTCTACCGGGTACTGAAATGCCAGAAATAAACCGTCCCGCGCCCGCGCTTCGGTTTCTTTTTCAAGCAAGTTATCGCCGTGCAGCGTGACCTCACCGGAGGTAACTTCAAATGCGTCGTTACCTGCGAGCACCTGGGAGAGCGTACTTTTGCCCGAGCCGTTCGGGCCCATAATGGCATGTACTTCTCCAGCCTTGATCTCCAGGTTGATGCCCTTGAGGATCTCTTTTCCCTCAACGGATGCGTGCAGGTTTTTGATGCTCAGCATGTGTAGGCTTCTCTCTATTTTAACCGTCTGAATTCTGTTTGCTTATGCAATGCTTTGAGTTCATGCCGCTTTAGCCGACAGAACCTTCGAGGCTCACTTCCAGAAGTTTGCCGGCTTCCACCGCAAATTCCATCGGAAGTTCCTTGAAAACTTCTTTACAGAAGCCGTTTACAATCATGGAAACGGCCTGCTCTGGATTGATACCACGTTGACGACACAGGAACATCTGCTCTTCACTGACCTTGGATGTGGTCGCCTCGTGCTCCACGATCGCGGATTTATTCAGGCTCTCAATGTACGGGAAGGTGTGCGCGCCGCAGCGGTCGCCGATTAATAGCGAGTCACACTGGGTGAAGTTACGCGCGCCTTCTGCACGGGGGCCGAATTTCACCAAGCCACGATAGGTGTTGGAGCTTTTGCCAGCCGAAATACCTTTAGAGATGATGGTACTGGAAGTGTTTTTGCCCAGATGAATCATCTTAGTGCCGGTGTCAGCCTGCTGGTAGTTGTGGGTGAGTGCTACGGAGTAGAACTCACCAACGCTGTTTTCACCTCGCAGGATGCAGCTGGGGTACTTCCAAGTGATGGCAGAGCCTGTTTCAACCTGAGTCCAAGAAACTTTGGAGTTCTTGCCGATGCAGGCCGCGCGTTTGGTGACGAAGTTGAAGATGCCGCCTTTTCCGTTTTCATCGCCCGGGTACCAGTTCTGTACTGTGGAGTACTTGATCTGGGCGTCGTCCAGCGCAATCAGCTCGACCACCGCTGCGTGCAGCTGGTTCTCATCGCGCATGGGGGCAGTGCAGCCTTCCAGATAGCTGACGTAGCTGCCCTCGTCGGCAATAATTAATGTTCGCTCGAACTGACCGGTGTTTGCCGCGTTGATGCGGAAGTAGGTGGACAGCTCCATGGGGCAGCGAACGCCCTTAGGCACATAAACGAAGGTGCCGTCGGAGAAAACTGCGGCGTTAAGCCCGGCAAAGTAGTTATCAGTGTGGGGCACAACGGTACCGAGATACTTTTTGACCAATTCAGGGTGTTCGCGCATCGCTTCTGATATTGAGCAGAAGATAACGCCTGCTTTCGCCAACGGCTCTTTGAAGGTGGTTGCTACGGAGACGGAATCAAATACCGCGTCCACTGCCACGCCGGCGAGCTGTGCACGTTCATGCAGGGGAATTCCCAGCTTCTCGTAGGTTTTCAGAAGCTCGGGATCGACCTCATCAAGGCTCTGGAGCATGTCTTCTTTGCGCTTGGGGGCGGAGTAGTAGGAAATCGAGTTGTAGTCGATTTTCGGATAACCCACATGGGCCCAGTCTGGCTCTTCCATCTCGATCCAGCGACGATAGGCTTTGAGGCGCCATTCCAGCATGAATTCCGGCTCTTTCTTGATTGCAGAAAGGCGGGCGATAACGTCTTCATTCAAACCGGGCTCGAACGTATCAGATTCGATTTCTGTTACGAAACCGTGCTCGTATTCCCGTTTGATCAGCTCGTTCACCTCTTGGTCGGTGGTCGCCATGATCGTCGCTCCGTATTCTCTCATCGGGGGCTCTGAGGCCCTTTGGTTTGCCGGCAACCGGGGTGGGTTGCGGGGGCTGTTCTGTTGCTTCTGATTGGTGATTGTACAATACCAGACTAAATTAGTCAGGTATTAAATTGCGGGAAAGCCAAGTATATCGTAATACACCCGCCAGAGGCTAAGTCTGACGGGCGCTGTGCGCCTTGGGTATGAGTTTATACGGAGCCCAAGGGCTCCGTAGAGCCTCAGGCCTCGGGTGGCAAAATGCGGGTAAGGTAACTGTGCTCCAGCGCTTCAGGGCAGTGCGGCGGGCGGGGTATGCGAACAATGTGGCCGCTGCCCGGTGCGCAATCCATAGCGACGCCGTTCAGGTTTTCCATAGCGGGTATCGCAAACAGCAGGTTGCCGGATGGCGTAATCAACTCAAGCTGGTCGCCTGGTGCGAATTTGTTCTTCACATTTATGGTCAGCCATTTACCGTTGTCATGGGTGATGGTGCCCACCACCTGCTGTGTGCCCAGGTAGGAGGAGCCTCTCTCGTAGGTCTGGTATTCCTGGGGCATGTGCCGGCGCAGGAAACCTTCGGTGTAGCCCCGGTTCGACAGCGCTTCCAACTCGTTCATCAGTCCCATGTCGAAGGGCTTGCCTTGAGCGGTCTCATCGATGGCCCGGCGATACACCTGGGTGGTGCGTGCCACGTAATAGGTGCTTTTCGTGCGCCCTTCTATTTTCAGCGAATGCACGCCCATTGCCGCCAGCTCGGCCACATGCTGCACAGCCCGCAGATCCCGGGAGTTCATAATGTAGGTGCCGTGTTCATCTTCATAAGCGGGGATAAAGCTGCCCGGGCGGTTGGGCTCCTCGAGAAGAATTTCTTTGGGTTCATAGTTTTGCAAACCGTTCTGCACATCGCTTTGTGCGGATGTGGCAATCAGGTCGCCGGTGTGGTCGTGGGTATGCTGAACTTCCTTGTAATCCCAGCGGCAGGCATTGGTGCATGCGCCTTGGTTGGCATCCCGGTGATTCATATAACCGGAGAGCAGGCAGCGTCCGGAATAGGCCATGCACAGTGCGCCGTGAACAAACACTTCCAGCTCCATTTGCGGAACCCGCTCACGGATGTCGCGTATTTCGCCGAGGGCGAGCTCCCGGGACAGGATCACCCGGCTGATACCCTGGCGGCGCCAGAATTCCACGGTTGCCCAGTTTACGGCGTTGGCCTGCACCGATAGGTGAATGGGCTGATCTGGCCACTTTTCCCGCACCAGCATAATCAGGCCCGGGTCTGACATGATCAGAGCATCTGGCTTGTATTCGAGCACTGGTTCCAGGTCCCTCAGGTACGAGCGCACTTTGTCATTATGGGGTGCTATGTTCGAGACCAGATAGAACCGTTTCCCCAGAGCGCGGGCTCTCTGTATGCCGGCGCCAAGGGCGCTGGTGTCTTTAAAGCTGTTGTTGCGTACCCGCAGTGAGTAGCGTGGCTGGCCTGCATATACTGCATCTGCGCCATAGGCAAGCGCGGTTTCAAGGTGTTCAAGGGTGCCGGCAGGTGCCAGCAGTTCCGGGATGTTCATGGGGGGCTCCGTGTATGTCGGTGGCTGGCTATTCTGCCGCAGGCTAATGCACTTTCCCTTGATCCTGCTCAAACGTCTTATTGATTATTTTCAGCTAACATGTGTACGCTGTAGGTCGAAACGAGTGAGTCGGTATTCATGAATAAGGAGGATCGAAGGATGACATCAGAGCCTCTGGGCCCAGAGGTGGTGCGGGTTTCATTGAGTAGCAGAGTGAGTTCACTGATCAGCATTCAGCTTGCCCGTGGCAAAGTGGGCGTTGAAGTAGTGGCATCACAGTTACATATGAGCCGGTACACGCTTCACAAGAAACTGAAGCGGGAGGGGTTAACCTTTGCCCGCCTGCTGGAAGATGTGCGCCGTAAGCAGGCGCTGACTTACATGCAGGATAAAACCAAGCCGCTGGTGGAAATAGCTGAACAGCTTGGGTTTTCAGAACTGAGCGCATTCAGCCGGGCGTTCAAGCGCTGGATGGGCACTTCCCCGGCTGAATATCGCTCCGTCAGGTTTTCCTGACCGCGATTAGTGCTTTTTGAACACCAGCGTGGCGTTGGTGCCACCGAAGCCAAAGCTGTTGCTCATGACGAGATCCAGGTTCTGATTGTCCAGCCGTTCGCGCACAATCGGATAGCCTTCTGCGCCTTCATCCAGGTTCTGGATATTGGCTGAGGGTGCAATAAAGCCTTCCCGCTGCATAATTATGCTGTAGATGGCCTCATGCACACCGGCTGCCCCCAAAGCGTGACCACACAGAGGTTTGGTAGAGCTCAGTGGCGGGATTTTATCGCCGAAGGTCTGCTTTAGTGCTTTCAATTCCGTAACGTCGCCGGCGGGAGTGCTGGTGCCGTGGGTATTGATGTAGCTGATCTCGCCGTCGATATATTTCATGGCCTGCTGCATGCAGCGCACGGCGCCTTCGCCACTGGGCGCAACCATGTCGCCGCCGTCCGATGTGGCGCCAAAGCCAACCAGTTCCGCAAGAATGGTCGCTCCACGGGCTTCCGCATGCTCCAGAGCTTCGAGCACCAGAGTGCCACCGCCGCCGGAGATAACAAAACCATCACGATCTTTATCGTAGGTGCGTGATGCCACTTCAGGGGTGTCGTTGTACTTGGTTGAAAGCGCACCCATGGCATCAAATAGCAGGCTCAGCGTCCAATGAATGTCCTCGCCGCCGCCGGCAAGCATCACATCCTGGCGGCCAAGGGCAATCTGATCTGCAGCATGGCCAATGGCGTGGGCGCTGGTGGCACAGGCTGAGGTAATGCCGTAGTTGATGCCGGTAATGCCAAACGCTGTGGTGATAGATGCGTTGATTGCGCTGCCCATGGTGCGGGGCACTCGATAAGGGCCAACCCGGCGAATGCCTTTTTCCCGATGGGTATCAATGGCGTCCATCAGTTCGACAGTTGATGCGCCGCCGGTGCCGAAAACAGCGCCAGTGCTGTTCGCTGTGAGGTGCTCTTCGGTTAACCCTGCCTGCTCAATAGCCTCGCAGGCTGCGAGGTACGTGTAGGCGGCTGCAGGACACATGAAGCGCAATAGCTTGCGGTTAATCAATGCCGGTAGATCCAGATTGATTTGGCCACAAACGTGGCTGCGCAAACCATTATCGCGGGCCTCTTCGCTGAAGCCGATACCAGGCAAAGACTCCCTCAAGGAGCGGGTTACTTCTTTTTGATTTGTTCCGAGGCTGGAGATAATCCCCATACCGGTGATAACAACACGCCGCATCTTGCTAACTCCTAAAAATCATCGGTGGAAGAGAATACGCCAACCCGCAGGTCTTTGGCCGTGTAGATTTCCTTGCCATCCACTTCCATGCGCCCGTCGGCAATGGCCAGCGTAAGTTTACGCCTGATCACACGCTTGATGTCGAGGTGGTAGCGCACTATTTTGTTGGTAGGCAGAACCTGGCCGGTGAATTTCACCTCTCCGGCGCCCAGCGCGCGGCCTTTGCCTTCGCTGCCGCCCCACGCCAGATAAAAGCCCACCAGCTGCCACATGGCATCAAGGCCAAGGCAGCCTGGCATGACGGGGTCATCGACGAAATGCACTTTAAAAAACCAGAGGTCCGGATTGATATCCAGCTCTGCCACCAGGCTGCCTTTACCGTAAAGGCCGTCGTCCGTGCCGATGTGGGTGACACGATCAACCATCAGCATCTCATCTATGGGCAGCCGCGTGGCGCTCGGGAAAAGTTTGCCATGACCGCATTTAATCAGGTCTTCTTTGTCAAAATGATCCGGGTTCATAGTGCCATAGTCTCTGTTACAGAATGATTTATTGATACTTTAGCTGTTATTTCGCGAGTCGCTATTGACCATTAGTGGATAATTAACGTTTAAACGGTGCAGTTGCAAGTGGCGAGTGGTCTTTAAGAGGCGGATAGAATAAAAAAGAGCAGGTTCCTCGCGAACCTGCTCTTTTAAACTGCGACGGAAAGCGCAGCGCGGTCATTCAGCCAGCGCGGCCATCTGGCCTTGGGCTTGCGAGTATTTTGGTGTAGCGCACCAGAAACATGCCGTAGGCGAAAACCCAGAGCAGGCTGCTGCTGCCGATTCCAGGGTGCCACGGAATAATATCAAACGCTGTAAGTACTCGGATCAAAGCCGCCAATTGAATGGCAATAAAGGCAATAACCATGCCTTTGGGCAGCACCAGAGGTCGGCCGGTATGGCCAAGGGTCACTCGGGCGATGACTCCCAGAATAAGGCAGCTGACAGCGCCCGTGCCTGCCGCGTGGCTCCAGGCGTTGGACGGCCAGCCAGCAAACAGGGTGCCCGCGAGAAGGTACAGAGAAACCGGCACCCAGAGGATAGAAAGGTGCAGAACCCACAGCAAGGGTTCTTTGCGGGCCAGCCAGCCTTTCCAGTTCGCAAGACGCACCAGCATGAGCGTGCCTGCTACGATTGCCAGAGTACCTGTGAGGGTCTGCCAGCCTGTCACCAGCGATGCCGTTAGCAGAATCATGGAAAACAGCGTGGTTATATCGAGCGCCGGAATGGTTTTTACGACGTTGGCATCCAACCCTCGCTGGCGCAGCCAGCCTGTTGTAAACGCCGGAGTGATGCGTCCGCCAACAACACTGATAAGCGCCATGGCCATAATCAGCGCGCCATGGCTGAAAGCCATATCCAGGCGGGTCACAAACCCTATCTGCATCAGCCACAGCAGGCCCAGAACCACTAGAATCATAAGCTGACGTTTCTGCCTTGCGTGCCAGATACGCCACCCGGCATCCAACATCACCAGTGGCAGGAAGGCTAAGTTAACGCCCTGAACCAGCCAGTCTGGCAAGTCAGCACCCAAGGCCAGAAGCAGTCGCCCGGCCAGCCAGACACCCCATAGCAACACAAGGCGGAAGCCATGAGTGCGCTCAGTCTGAGTCCATACGCAGACAGCCGTCAGCAAAAAACCCGCTATGGCGGCAGACAGAAAACCGAACAGCATCTCGTGCTGATGCCAGAACAGCCCCGGCATAGCCAAGGGCAGGTTGATGACACCGGTTACTTGTAAAACCCAGAGTGGAATGACCAGAAGCGCCAGCACTGTCATCGACAGAAAGAAAATACGAAATGGATAGCCGAAAAGCTGTCTGACGCTGGCGGAATCGGCTTGAGCGGATGTGGGAATGGCCTGCATGTTGGTTCCTGCTAATACATATATGTTAGTTATATGTTAAACGTCTGCGACCAGAAATAACATACCCGGTTGGTGGTATCTTTGCGTACAATGCCGCTATCGTTTTGATTCACAATGGAATGATTTATGAGCACGTACGTGATCCTGAAACACCTCCACATGACCACAGCTTACCTGACGGTTGTCCTGTTCACACTGCGCCTTCTGCTCGATGCAGTGGCAAGGCCCGGCTGGCGCAACACTCCGCTGCGCTGGATTCCTCACGCCAACGACACAGTACTGCTGGTTGCCGCTATTAGCCTGCTGGTAATCGGAGGCTGGAACCCGCTCACGCAAGGCTGGTTGTTGGCCAAAATATTTTTGCTGCTGGGCTATATAGCGGCCGGTATCTTCGCTCTGAAAGTCACCGTATCGCGCCCCGTTCGTATTGTCGCGGCCTTTCTGGCATTGCTCCAGGTATCGGCCATCTTCCACTTGGCAATGGCTAAGCCAGCCCTGTTCTGATCCGGATACCGGGTTCAGCCATCTTTCTGTGATGGTGAACCCGTGCCACTGCCTTGGCGGAGCTTCCGGTTTAACGGATAAAACAATTGAGGTGATGCCAGTTCGGGCAAATCGGTCTGTTCCTGATTTGCTGCCCACTCGACCCGTTCGGCCGAACGGATGGCGTAATGCATCCAGGCCAGTGCGGCAGCCGCAATGACGAACATCAGCATAAAGCAGCTCTGCCATATGCCCGTGAGATCATTAAGAACACCGAAGGTCAGTGGCAGGATAAACCCGCCGAGCCCGCCAATCATTCCGACTACGCCGCCAACAGCACCCACGTGCATGGGGTAATAAACCGGTATGTGTTTGTAAACGGCCGCTTTGCCGAGGGACATGAAAAAGCCCAGAGTGAAAATCAGCGCCACGAACACCGGCAGGCTCATTTCCAGCGTGAAGCGAACATCGCCGTCAATGCCATGCACCACATAATCTGTAGGCGGGTAACTCAGCAGGAAGGTGCAGACCACCGATGCGATAAATGTCCAATACATTACGCGCCGCGCGCCGAAGCGGTCTGACATCCAGCCGCCAAGAATGCGGAACAGAGATGCCGGAATGGTGTAGAGCGCGGCGATCATGCCCGCCGTTCGGATGTCCAGGCCGTAAACGCCGATCAGATAGTGTGGCAGCCACAGTGCCAGAGCCACGAAAGCCCCGAACACGAAAAAGTAATAAAGCGAAAAGCGCCAGACCCGCAGGTCTCTCAGCGGCTCCATCTGCTCCATAAAAGAACGTTGCTGCTCGTCTTTTTTACGACCAGCAGAAACCGGATCTTCTTTTGCCAGAAGAATAAAAACAACGCCCATAACCGCCAGCACAGAGGCATAGATCTGGGCAGTGGTCTCCCAGCCAAATGCCACCAGCAGAAAAGGTGCACCGAAGTTGGTTACTGCGGCGCCGACGTTACCTGCGCCGAAGATACCCAAGGCCGTGCCCTGGCGAGCGGGTTCAAACCAGGCGGCGGTATAGGCCACGCCCACAATAAAAGCGCCACCGGCAAGGCCAACCCCTAGCGCTCCGACCAGCAGCATCAGATAGGTGGTGGCAAAGGTCAGCAGGTAAACACAGGCTGCGGTAGTCAGCATGAGTATGCCAAACACCCAGCGCCCGCCGTAGCGATCCGTCCAGATACCAAGGAACAGCCGGCTGATGGAGCCCGTCAGGATGGGTGTGGCCATAAGCAGGCCAAGCTGGGTGTCTGAAAGACCAAGATCTTCAGCAATGCGAATGCCGATAATGGAAAAAATTGTCCAAACGGCAAAACAGAGCGTGAAAGCCAGTGTGGAAAGGCCAAGTGCGCGATGCTGCTTTGATCCGGTTGGCGAGATCATTATGGCGGTACTCCTTGTCTGTATTTAACGACCTGTATTCATATCTTTGTGACCATACCAAAACCCGGTTTTTCCGGGTGAGAGCATTGGAGGTACCTCCAGCAGGGTGAGCTAGTGGTAGGCGGTGGCAGGGATTTCCTCTGATGGGGTAGAGCTTGATTGCTCTGGTGGGGTACCCGGTGCAGGTTTTGACTTTAATCAATTATCTGCAGGTGTGGAGTGTGGGCTAATGCTGACCAATATCAATTGGCGCGCTACCCGTGCGTGGCATTAACGCCATCGGAGATTGCTATGAAAATCATGATTGCCTACGACGGCTCCAGGAACGCAAAGCTGGCTTTGGCCCAGACGATTACGATGTTTCGCGAGCTGAAACCACAGATCACGCTGGTGGCAGTGGCGGAAAATCCCAGGGACATTACCGCCGGCAACGAGGATATGTTTCAGGAAGAGTTGTCCGACCTCAAAAGGCATCTTCTTGAGGCGCAGGCGGTCTGCGAGAAAGAAGAGGTCGCCTCAGAAACACTGCTTCTGGAAGGCGATGCCCGCAAGATGCTGCTTTATGCCGCCGAGAACAAGGTTCATCCCAACATGCTGGTCATTGCCCGCCACAGTGAAGAGCTGGACGGAGGCCTGATCGCCCGTTCACTGACCTACTTCGTGGATGAACTGGATTATATGACATTCGGTAAGGTCAGTTCGTTTCTGGCGCGCCGGGTTCAATGTCCACTGCTTATTCTACCCAGCTGCTGACAGCCGCTGGCACTGCAAGAACTGAAAGCCCCTGGAGGCTTAAATGAAAGTCGCAGACGTGTTTGGATTCAAAAATCCAGAGATCAAGGCACTGCACTTGACCTGGATTGCGTTTTTTATCACCTTCTACGTGTGGTTCAACATGGCGCCGCTGGCGTCCAGCATGCTCAAGAGCGTGGACTGGCTGACCCCGGATGACTTGCGCCTGTTTGCCATCTGTAACGTGGCGCTGACGATCCCCGCGCGCATCATTGTGGGCATGGCCCTTGATCGCTTTGGCCCGCGACGTGTGTTCTCGATACTGATGGTTTTGATGTCGATTCCGGCTCTCACCTTCGCCTTTGGTAACACCATGACTCAGCTGCTGGTCAGCCGTCTGGTGCTCAGCTCTATAGGCGCAAGCTTTGTGGTGGGTATCCACATGACAGCCATGTGGTTCAAGCCCCGCGATATCGGTTTTGCCGAAGGTTTCTACGCTGGCTGGGGTAACTTTGGTTCCGCAGCGGCTGCTCTGACTCTGCCTACCATTGCCTTGCAGATGTACGGTGGTGATGACGGCTGGCGCTGGGCTATTGCCCAAAGTGCCATCGTGATGGCGCTGTACGGCGTGTACTACTGGTTTGCCGTTACCGACGGCCCTGTTGGAACCGTGCATCGCAAGCCGCGTAAAGCCACTGCTCTGGAAGTCAGTACCTGGGGCGATATGGTGAAGCTGATTTTGTGGACCATTCCTCTGGTTGGCGTTCTGGCTATTCTGGTATGGCGTATCGAGAACATGGGGTACCTGAGTGCTACCGGTGCGATTATTGCCTACGCGGTGATCGTCGCGATCGTGTGCTACCAGGTTGTGCAGATACTGCGGGTGAACGTGCCCATCCTGAAAAAAGGTGTGCCGGAAGACGACAAGTACCCGTTCAACAGTGTTGCAGCGCTTAACAGCACCTACTTTGCCAACTTTGGTGCAGAGCTTGCGGTTGTCTCCATGCTGCCGATGTTCTTCGAGGAAACCTGGAGCCTGGGTGCTGCTGCTGCGGGCATGGTTGCCGCGTCATTTGCCTTCGTGAACCTGGTTGCACGCCCCATGGGTGGGTTGGTTTCCGACCGAATGGGTAACCGCCGCTTTGTGATGCTGAGCTACATGTTCGGTATTTCGGTGGGCTTCGCGCTTATGGGGCTGCTTAACTCCAGTTGGCCACTGATCATTGCCGTGGGTGTTACCGTGTTTACGTCTTTCTTTGTGCAAGGTGCAGAGGGCGCAACCTTCGGTATTATTCCGTCGATCAAGCGCCGTCTGACCGGGCAGATTTCAGGTATGGCGGGTGCGTACGGCAACGTGGGTGCGGTGGTTTATCTGACCATCTTTACCTTCGTAACGCCTAGCCAGTTCTTCTTCATTATTGCAGGCGGTGCTTTCGTGAGCTGGCTACTGTGCATCATGTGGCTGAAGGAGCCTGAGTCTGGTTTTGCGGAAGAGTACGAGGTGTCTTCTGTAGACCTTCAGATCGAAGACGAAGAGCGCAGGCGCCAAGCGGCACTCGGCCAGGCGTGATACTGAAGTACTAAAGCCTGAACCTAAACCCCGCCGGGAGTGATCCCGGCGGGGTTTTTGTTTGTGCTCAAATGCTCATGTGCATAGATATGAGCAGGGCTCAGGGTATCCCGATACGATGCCAACACTGTTGTTCTCTTTAAGGCTTCTGGTGCGGGCTGGGGGTGGTTCGCCTGGCCTGACATACTCCGGTATAGGGTGGTGGTAAATGCCCTGTGGTAGCGACCAGAGAGGCTTTGGCATGGAGGAGGCACTAGGGCGTTTAAGACATCGCGCTGGTTGCGTGAAGCTTAGTCTGAAGAGCTGGCGGAGGTGATTCTATGTTTGCTTGCGGGCCATGGGCCTGGATCAGCCAAGCCCATACAAAAAGCCCGTCGGGGGTGAACCCCCGACGGGCTTTTTGTTTACTGGAGGTGCCTTAACCGAAGCGTTTAAGGGTTCTTGATATAGGCACCTTTGCGCAGGTAGAACCACCAGTTCACCACCAGGCACAGGGAGTAGAACACTGCGAAGCCATACATAGCCACTTCCGGAGTGCCCGCCTGAATCTGCTGCCCTAACAGCTTGGGCGCAATGAAGGCACCGTAGGCGGCGATGGCGCTGGTCCAGCCAAGTACTGGGCCTTTCTGCTGCTGGTTAAAAATGTAGCCAATGCTGCGGAAGGTGGAGCCGTTGCCGATGCCGCTGGCAGCAAACATGACGATGAACAGAATCAGGAACAGCGCGAAGTAGCTGTTCGGATCGGTGGCGTTGTAGGCCAGCATCATCACGTAGCCGGTTGCCACGGAGGCTACGACCATCACCACAGAGATAATCTGGGTAACGATAGAGCCGCCCATCTTGTCGGAAATCCAGCCGCCGATCGGGCGAATCAGAGCGCCTACGAAAGGTCCCATCCAGGCCCAGGTCAGTGCGCTGGGTGCGTTCGGGTTAACAACGCGGGTTACGGTGCCATCGGAAGCGACGTCCATCATGTTGCCGAAAATAACGCTGATAGACAGCGGCAGCGCAGCCGAGAAGCCAATGAACGAACCGAAGGTCAGGATGTACAGCACAGTCATGGACCAAGTGTGCTTGTTGCTGAAAATCGCAAACTGATTCTTGATGTTGGGCTTGATATCACCCGGGATCAGGCGCAGCAGAACCACCGTCAGAATGATGGTCAGCGGCAAGGCAAGCCACATACTCATAATGCTGAGCGCCCAGACTCCGGCAATGGAGGTCAGCATGCCGACGCCATACAGCCCGAGAATCTTGCCGAAAGCTGACGCAGGATTTCCTGGGTTCGGAGTGACAACTTTCAGGTTGTTCATGCCAAACCAGCCGGCGAATGCCAGGGGAACCAGGAAAATCAGCCAGATAAAGCCGGCGTTCTGAATCCAGGTGTCGGTGCCCGCTTCAATGCGACCGATCAGCGTGCCGCTAGGGCTCTGCAGTTGCATAGGGTCGCCAGCCAGAACTCCGAATATACCAACCGTCATGGCCAGCGGAATCAAAACTTGCATGGTGGTGACACCAAAGTTACCGAGCCCGGCATTCATTCCCAGACCATAGCCCTGCTTGCTTTTCGGGTAGAAGGAGCTGATGTTGCTCATGGAGCAGGCGAAGTTGCCGCCACCGATACCGGAGAGCAGTGCAAGAGCCTGAAATACGATGAACGGTGTATCCGGGTTCATCAGTGCAATGCCAGTGCCGGTAGCAGGAATCATCAGCAGGGCAGTGGTCAGAAATACCGTGTTGCGCCCACCGGCAATCTTGATCATGAACGACGCCGGAATCCGCAGAGTGGCGCCAGACAATCCAGCAATTGCTGAAAGTGTGAAAAGCTGTTCAATGCTGAACGAGAAACCCAGGTTTTTCATCTGGGTGGTGATCATTCCCCACATCAGCCAAACCGCGAAACCCATCAGCAGGCTGGGGATGGAAATCCATAGGTTGCGGGAGGCAATGCGTTTGCCTTCCTGCTCCCAGAACTCTTCATTTTCGACATCCCAGTGTTCGATGTCGGCGTTGGTTTTAGCCATAACGGTTATCCCTCGGTTAGCATGCCCTGTGCCGCATTGGGCGCGGATTCCGGGCTTCTCGACACCATTGTGCAAAGTGAAGCGCAGGTTCGTTCATGACATTTATCAAGGAAAAGTCTGCACAGATAAGAATGCATAGCATGCCGTTTTTCTTGTAAGGATTTTCGGCTTTTAAACCTCTGTTTTTCAATGGGATGCGATAGGAATATCACCAAGTAGGTAATCATTCTCGCGGTTGGCGCAGGAGAGGTAGCCATTCATTTCCGTCGGTTCTGCGCATGTCTGGCGAGAATGCAGAGCCTTACGGTTATCCACAGGTAGGCCAATGACCAGAAGCCGGCCGAGAGCCATAAAAGCGCAGGCGCACTGAATGGTGAGTCGCCCGCTATAAACCGGCAGATGGCCGCGAGAGAAAGAAACGCCGCAATGGGGAAAACTTCCCCCGCAGCAGGTGGCTTGCGGTGGCTTCGTTGCCAGGCCAGGCGAAGCATCACGCTGGTGGACAGTATCCCCAGAGCGCCGGTGGTAATCAGGTGTAGGGCAGGGGCCGGCGCCGTGCCTTGCAACAGCGCCAGGCCGGTAACCAGTGCGCCAATGGCAAGCCAGAGATAACCCGCTGCCAAAACCAGTAAGTCGGGCCGCTCGGGGCATAGCCAAAGCTTCCAGCGCAGGGTGCGTATGGTGATAAGCCCTGCGGCTGTTATCAACAGGCTGCCTGTTATCGGATTTGCTGCGGGAACGGCCATCAGAAAAACCGAACACCCCAGAACAATAATTAGCATGCCCTCAATACGCGGCTGAACGCGGGCTTCCAGCGGAACGCCCTTCTTCTCCAGGGTGCCTGCAACTGCAGGCGCAATGAGTCGCCCACCCATGAATGTCATCAGCAGTAGCAGCCCGGCAATGGCTGAATGCATGAGCTTAAATGGGCCAGGCAACCACGATGTGTGCGGCAAGCGCAACGTCGTAGAGAGCCAAAAAGCGACCGCAAGCAGGCAGATCAGCAGGATCAGCGGGCCGACCATGCGGTTTCGCCATTTCTTGGCAGCGTTGAAGCGAGGCACTACTCGCCAGGCAAGCGCCAGGGCAAATGCCGGCCCAAGCAGCTGAGCTACGAGCGTATCTGGCAGCAGTATCCAACTCAGCCTTGCAGCCAGCCAGAGACCAAAAAGCGGATAAAGTACTGCGGCAGGTTGGGGGCCGAGTGTATAGCCTGCAACCAGAGCCAGCGCAAAACCGAATATCAGTTCATGGCCATGCCCGGCGCCAAGCAGCCCGGCAGGCCAGCCAGTGCCAGACCACACGGCCCACACTGACAGTGGGACTGCAATTGCTGCCAACAGGCTTGCAGCAGGGAAAAATAGCCAGAAGGCCTGGGGTTTTTGTATACGCTTGTTGCCTGACTTGTTCAAGGTCATCCCGATTAATTGACGGTTTGGCGTAAGGCGCCTAAAAGGAGTAGATGAATGCCATCATAATATTGCAGACGCTGTCCCGTGAGGCAAATGCCTCCGTCAGAGAGCAAGGAGATCCACTATGAATGTTTCAAGCTTGCTTAAACTTCCGTTTTCCAGCAATGGAGGTTGGGGTGAACTTCAGCGCCGGGAGTTATCCATACCCATGCTTGCATGGTTTGTTGTGGTGCCCATGTCGCTTTTACCCCCTGTGCTGCTTTACTACGCCGGAACCCATTACGGCGATGAATTTATAGCCGGGTTTGGAGGCAAGGAATGGCGCTTTATCACCACCATTCTCTTCCTTGCAGAACTGTTGACGTTTTTTGTGATGGGCTGGTTGATTCACGCCGTGGTGGAGAGCCACAAACTGGAGATCAGCTACGACAACGCCTATCTGCTTGCGGCCATTGCACCTCTGCCACTGTGGCTGTCGTCACTGACTCTGCTCATACCCGTTGTGGCTTTCAGTGTAATAGCGGTTATGGTTGCGATGGTGCTCTCCTGCACCTTGGTGTATCAGGGCCTGAGGTCACTGTGCCATCGCAGCCCTGACGACGTTCTCACCATGTCGGCCACCTACACCGTTATGGCGGCGTCGCTGTTGGCTTGGGGTTTACTGATGGCTATGGTCTGGGCATTCTGATTGCGGTGTTTGAGGTCAGTTGACCGGCTGGGCTGTGTAAAGTCCTGCATGGTCAATAAACTGGCCTCGCCCACGACTTTTCATGGCGTTCTTCAAACCTTCCGGGATAGAGACTTTTTCAAAAGTTTCCGGATGGACAGCCACGCCAATCATCTCGCCCGAAACCAGAAACTGTCCGGTTTTCACATTATGAATGTGCATGGTCAGCGTAAACGACGTGTTGCCCAGATGGGTTGCGCTGACGGATATTTCCAGGTCTTCGCGAGAGCGTGCCGGTGCTTTCCATTCAATCGTCAGTTTGACCACTTGATAATCGAAAGCATTCTCTATTGATGACTCCCCGGTACCTACGTGACGCAGAAACTCGGTAGCTGCGAGATCAAAATAATCGCCATACCGGGCGTTAAAAACGATCTGTTGGGCATCACACTCACCGTATCGGACCTGCATGAAATACCTGAACGGCTTCTTTTCAGAGAGGTTTTGCTCAGGTGTTTCCTGTAACTGCGGCATCACTGCTTTCCTTCTTCAGAATAATGGGTTTACCAAGTGTAGTTTTAGGCCCGAATTGCGCAGCGGGCCTGTTCTTCATCTTGTATTTGCGTTTTATTATTCCGCCAGCATGTCACGCAGAGCCTTCCGGTTCAGCTTCCCGACCGTCGTTTTCGGAATGGTGTCGATAAAGACAAACTTCCGGGGTTTTTTGTAGGAGGCGAGCTGGTCACCGATAAACTCAATCAGTTCCGCCTCGGTCACCTGGCTGCCGGGCTTGAGCGCAATAGCCGCTGTTACGGCTTCTACCCACTTATCATCTTTGGTACCAACAACCGAACACTCGGCAATGGCAGGGTGCTCCATGAGAACGTCTTCCACTTCACGCGGGTACACGTTGTAACCACCGGTGATGATCATGTCGGAGGTGCGATCCTTCATGTGCAGGAAGCCCGCGTATCGAAAACGGCCACGTCTCGGGTTCTCAACCAGCCGTCCTCGGTGAAGGTTTCTGCGTTCAGCTCCGGGGCGTTGTAATAGCCCTTCATCATGATCGGAGCCCTGACAAGAATTTCCCCGGGATGGCCTTGGGGAACATCGTTGCCGGCTTCATCAACTAATCGAACCTCAACATCGACGCAGGGCCTGCCGCAGGAGCCGAGCAAGTCGCCGCGATGATCCTCCGGGCGCAACACCGACATACCCAGGGGACACTCCGTTTGTCCGTAGTACTGCCAGAAGCGTTCCTGCCCCCATATCGACATGGCTTTTTCGATGACCGGGCGAGGCATGGGCGACGCGCCATAGATTACGTGGCGCAAGGCAGCGACATTGGTATTTTCGAATTCAGGGTGGCCCAGCAGCATCTGGAGCATGGTGGGAACCAGGTTAATGGCCGTAATCCGTTCTTTGGCGATGAGTTCCAGGTACTTGGTGGGATCAAAAGAATCCATGATCACCGTTCTGGCTCCGCGCAGCCAGAATGGCAGTACGAAAACACCGCTGGGATGAATCAGTGAGGCTGCGTGCAGCATCGCGTCATTGTGCTCCACGCTGATAACGTTCATCAGCACGTTTTTGCAGATTGCCGCGTAAGAGGCCTGAGTGTGCTGTGCGGCTTTCAGGGCACCGGTGGTGCCGGAGGTAAACAGCGTGGCCACCGCATCGTCACCCTGCACGGTAATTTCTGGCGGCTCACAGGATTGCGACCGGGCCGCTTCGGCAAGATCGATGCCGTCATCCAGCCGGCTTTCCAGGCCCAGACATTCCAGCTCCGGCAGCTCCGCCTTCAAGGCGGCAGCATGGTCTGCGAGATCGGCTCCGAACAGGATTTTCCGGGCGCCGGTCTCCCGTAGCATTTTCGTGTGCTCGCTGACCGAGAGCCTGCTGTTCAGAGGAACCCGGTTAATCCCTGTTTTAACACAGGCGAAATCGACCGGAACGCTGTAAGCGCCGTTGTTGATCAGTAAGGCAATGCAGTCACCTTGTTTTATACCCACAGCATTCATGGCGTTTGCCAAACGGCTGCTCAGCTCGTCGACTTCCCTGAACGTGAAGGACTGATCCCGGTATACGATGGCCGTGCGGTCCGGATACGTTTTGGCGCCGCGGTTGATCAGCTCAAGATAAGTTGTCGTCATTCTGTTATCTCTTGTTTTAATGATCGAACTGCCCGTGACGGCCCGCCCCTTTGGCGAATCGTTCGGCACCGGCAATAGCTTCTTTGAACACGATGGGGTAGCCCTTTTTGCCTTCATTACGCAGGGCGTCTGCCAGTGGAAGTTCCCATTGGCGATAGGCCGATGCACGGTCTGCCAGCATGCACTGCTGCGGGAACTCTGCTATTTGCCGGGCCAGAGCCTCTGCTGCGTTGCGGCTTTCGCCGTCGGGAACAACGCGATTCGCGAGGCCCATCTGCAAGGCTTCATCGGCGTTCACCGGACGACCGGTCAGGATCATATCCAGAGCACGGGATTGGCCGACAACCCGAGGCAAGCGCACCGTGCCGCCGTCAATTAATGGCACGCCCCAGCGGCGGCAGAACACGCCGAACACTGCGGATTCCTCAACCACTCGCAGGTCACACAGCAAAGACAGTTCAAGGCCGCCGGCCACAGCATAGCCAGAGACAGCTGCGATCACAGGTTTGCTCAGCGCCATGCGTGTTGGCCCCATCGGGCCGTATTCTTTCCCTTCAGGATCAATGCTGTTGCGGGTTTCGGGGTCGTGCAGTGCGGTAAGGTCGGCGCCGGAGCAGAAGGTGCCATTAGCGCCCCAAAGCACGGAAACTCGCAAGTTTGCATCCGCCTCGAAATGCTCAAACGCCGCATAAAGCGCCTCGGCGGTTGGCCGATCCACGGCATTCTTTTTATCAGGCCGATCCAGGATAATAGTGCAGATGTGACCGTGTTCTTCGATCCGGACGGCAGGTGGGTGCACGCTGGAGTCTTCCTTTTGTTACAGTTATTGTTTGAGTGTGCCAATTCATGAAACATTACGCAGTATGAGCAGGCAGCGCGAGCACTCTGGAACCGGGACCTGATGATCGCGCAATATGCCGAACTGGTTGAACAGGTTGCGTCGTGCTTCCAACGCCTGGAAACCCTTCTTCCGAAAGAAGCGGCGGCTGAGTCATTGCTGTTTGGCCGCGCGGTTATCCGAGAGATTGTCCGTGACCCGCTGCTGCCGGAAGAACTGGTTCCGGGGGAACAGCGGCTCAGGTTGATCAACCTGATGCAGGAGTATCAGGCCACAGCCATCAGAATCTGGTTCGAGGTGCTGGGCTCGCATGGAGTTCACTCTAAGGAAGGGAGATAGAGAATAAACTCAGGAACTGCGATCAGGAATATCAGAACCAGGAAGTCCATGACCAAGAACCAGAATATACCTCGGAAAATAGCGGAGGTTGAGGCCAGATTGCCTACAACGCTTTTAATCACGAACACATTCATTCCTATTGGCGGGGTTATCATGCCGATCTCTAACAGTTTGGTCAGTACCACACCAAACCAAAGCAGGCTCAGGCCAGCGCTATCTACGATTGGCAATATGATGGGCAGAGTCAGCAACATGGCTCCGATGGGCTCAAGGAACATGCCTAGAAACACGTAGATTAAAACGATTGCCAGAAGCAACATGAAGTGGCCCGAGTTCAGACTTATTATCAGCTCGGACAAATAATCTCCAGCTCCGGATAGCGCCAGGAAGCGGGTAAGCAGGCTAGCGCCAACCGCGATGATGATAAGAGCGCCGGTTGTCATCAGCGTCTCAACAATGGCATTGCGAAAACGTGTCCACGTGAGGCTGCGCTTAAGCGCTGCGACCACCAGTGAAAGAAAAGCGCCAACTGCGCCTGCCTCCGTTGCAGTGAATACGCCGCCGAATAAACCACTGAATATACCAATCATAATCAGCAGTACCGGCCAAGTGTCTTTCAGGGCGCGGATTTTCTGCACAGTAGGGATGACTTCTTTGGTGTCTGGTGCGAGTGAGGGGTTCAATTTCACCCGTATCAATATAACGACGATATAGCCAATAGCGGTCAGAATGCCTGCGCTGATGCCGCCAAGGAATAGCCCGGTAATGGACTGCTGCGCGATGATGCCGTAGAGAATCATTATTATTGAGGGTGGGATCAGCGCGCCAATCGTACCCGCCACTGCAACGGTGCCAGTGGCCAGTTCTGGATGGTAGCGGTGGCGAATCATTTCCGGAACGGCAATTCTGCCCATAGCAGCCGAGCAAGCTACAGAAGATCCCGAAACCGCAGCGAACCCTGCAGATCCAAATACTGCAGCAATTGCCAACCCGCCCGGCACGCCAGAGAGCCACATTCGAGCAGCGCGAAACATCCCCTGTGTGAGTTGAGTGTGATAACAAATAAAGCCCAGCAGTAAAAACATGGGCACTGAACTCAACACCCAGTTCGAGGCGAACTGGTAAGGAACAATGCCAAGGGCGCCCCATGCAATATTCCAACCCATCATGTACCAGAGCCCACCGAAGGAAACCCCTAGTAACGACACTCCAATTGGCACTCGTAAAGCAAGAAGAGCAACCAATAGCCCGAGTCCGGATAGCCCGATTTGTACATCTGACATTATTGTTTTTCCATCTCGTCATCAGCGTCCAGGTCATCAACTTGGGCTGCGGAAGCATCCAGTCCTGATCTTGTTCCCAGGCAGGAGTTCACTAATTTGTAGATAACCACCAGCGTCATTAACCCGCAACCAACGGGCAGCACGTAATAGGTGATCCAGATAGGAATGGCATCGTTGCCTTGTATAACGGAAGCGCCATAGGTTCGTTTTTTTTCTGCTTCTTCCCAAGTGCGAACGGTAAGTAGCGAAAAAACGGTTGCCGACAACAGGAAGGACAGGCGTTCCAAATGGCGCTGCATCCACATCGGGAGCCGGGTGGTGACTACTTCTACTGAAATGTGAGCGTTTTTCTGTTCAGCGAATGCCAGAGGAATGAATACCGCAATAACCATGTAGTAATACGAAACTATTGAGATCGTGCCCGGAATGGGCGAGTTCAGAATATAACGACTGGCAACATCTAAGGTGATGTGTAGCATCATGAGTGCTATTGCCAGCCCACCGATCACGGTCATTAAATTCGTGATCATTGACAGAAATCGTCCAATACCGTACATGCCTGTCCCCACTACGACCCCTTAGCGGGCCGGTTTGTTGTTATTGAGTCTGTGTGCATCAGCATCGACTGCAGCAGGGTGGTCGCTTGCCCTACTGACAATAGGTACATTTAAGAATAAGCGTGGCGGGGCGGCGCAACATCGTCGTAACCGACGAATTCGAGAACTAAGGTCGTGCAGCAGGGAATGTTACAGGGGGCTCAGCATTTCATGATAGGCTCTGGCGTTGCTATCCAGGCGGTAAGAACTGAACAGCTACGCTCAAAATTCTCATTGAGTGAGTAGCTGGTATTCGATATAACACCGGAGCCGTTAAGCGCTATGCCTGTTTCCTACACGCCCCAGCGTGTTCTCTTGGTGAGCAAGCTCAACCCACCTGCGTCCAGAGCTGCTCAAGTTCAGCGTGCTGAGTTGTGCCAGAAAATATTGTCCGCTTCTGCGGCTAAGTTGATCGTCGTTCGTGCGTCTGCAGGGTTTGGCAAAACCACTGCAATGACCCAAAGCATGTCTCGAATGAATAGCGCCGGCATTGTTACGGCTTGGCTCACTATTGATGACGCTGATAATGACGTTTCACGATTTTTGTTTTGCCTCAACGCCTCGGTCTCACGGCTGACCGAAAATGATACTCACGTGACGAATGAAGAGGCCGTTGGGAGTCAAACCGCCAGTGAAGCGGCCTTTAACATTGTTGTTCGCTTATCAGAAAAACGATCGGCATTTGCGCTATTCATTGATGATTTTGAAAAAATCCATGAACAGTCTGTTCTTGGGCTTATTCGCGAAATAATCGAGCATTTGCCAGCGCACGGACAAATAATTGTAGGATCCAGACATTTGCCAGAGTTGGGTCTTGGGCGTCTGAGAGCGCGTGGTCAGCTGTTAGAAATTGATGTTTCTGAATTGCGTTTTTCGGTCGAGGAGACTACCGAGTTTCTCGTCAACAGGCGTCAACTGGAACTGTCGCAAGACGACCTCATTCGCGTTCATAATCGCTCGGAAGGATGGGCAACCGCACTTTGGCTGGCGTCGTTGGCGCTTGAAGGCAATAAGAGTCCACAGTCGTTCATTCAGCGCTTTTCAGGTGAAAATGATGCTGTTGCAGACTATCTTGCCCATGACGTTCTAGCTCAGCAGCCCGAAGACATTAAGAACTTTCTGTTGCGTACGAGTATTCTTCGCCATCTGACGCCGTCTCTGTGTAATGCTCTTGTGCCGGGTTGCGACAGCGACGCAATGTTGCGCCATCTCGACACCCGCAGTGCTTTTCTTGCGCCTATAGAACACGAACAGCTTACTTATCGTTACCATAGTTTATTCGCAGAGTTTTTACGCTCCGTACTGCACGCACGGCACCCTGAAGAAGTAGCAAATCTTCACTTGGCAGCATCAAACTGGTACGAAAATTCGGAGCGTTTCGTTCCTGCCATCGATCACGCTATCGAGGGACTTGCGTTTGGCCGCGCAACGATCTTGTTGGAAGCGCACGCCGAGCGATTGTTGTCACAGGGTCGAATGAAGCTGCTCGCTCGCTGGCTGGGCGATCTTCCAGCAGAGCAACTTAAACAGTATGAGTTGCTCGAAATGATTTATATGTGGGCTGTGGGGTTTACTCGTGGTCCGGACGAGGCGCTTGAAATGCTTTCGACTACCCTCTTGGAAGCCTCAGAGAGTCCGGTAATCAGATCACATATTCTAGCGTTCAAGCCGTTGATGATGGGCATGATGGATCGCTACGAGGAAGCCAGTGAACTAGGACGCACTGGGGATAGCGAGCTTTCTGGCTATGCGCCGTTTGCCGATATTGTCTCGATTAACTCCAGGGCGAACGTGTTTTCTGTTATGGGCCACTACGATCAGGCTCGCCAGCTTATTGACGGTGCCAGGGATGCCCAGTTCAGTCATTCGAGCTCCTTCAACTCCATGTATTCGGAGTCTCTGGAAGGTTTAATTGATCTTCAGGAAGGCCGACAAAAGCAAGCAGCTGCGCGTTTTCGCTTGGCGGTCGGCGCTACTAGCTCGGCTTATGATTTTAGCCATACTAGTGGAAATGCCTGGGCGGGTGTATTACATGCAAACACCGTTTATGAAACCAACAATCTGGAGTTGGCCGCCCGCTTACTTCACGTATACGGTCCGCTGGTGCGGGATGCGGGCTTGCCGGACCATATGCTGATCAGCGATATTATGCTGTCGAGATTGGCGTTCAACTGTGGAGATGTTGATCGGGCATTTCAGGCTCTGACTGAACTGGAACACATGGGCAGGATTAGAAAACTACCGAGGGTGGTCGCGACTGCCAGACTTGAACGCTCGCGACTGTTTTTGGTGCAGGGGCGCAGTGATGCGGCAAAGCAGGAACTTGACAGAGCTGGTAATGAGGAGCTTTGGCGGCGTGTTCGTAAGCATCGCATGCCCGCCAACGACTTGCAGTATATAGAGATGGCCCGCTTACGCTGGGAGGTTCTTGCAGGTGATGCGCAAAGCGCTCTTTCACCGCTTGATATGGAAATAGTTGAATCGCAAAACAGTTCTTTATACCGGCGCGTACTGAAACTAAAGCTTTTCAAAGCAATTGCGCTGTATCGGTGTGGTCGACTTGAAGACTCAATCGCAGTGATGTCAGACATCATGCCAACCTGCTGCGCCGAGGGTTATGTGCGCTTGTTCGTGGACGAAGGTTGTGCGGCAGGCATTGTCGTCAAACTCTACCATCAAACATTCCGAGAAACCGGGCATCAAAGCGATCCGGTTTTCGTTAGCTACCTCGAGAACTTGATTGAAGCGTTTGGGCCGGCGTTATTGGCGACAGCAATATTGCCCGAAGTGGATGAGCCGATACTCAATGCATTAACGCGAAAAGAAAGTCGGGTTTTGCAGCTATTGTCTGAAGGCTATTCAAACAGTGCCATGTCAGAAAAGCTGTTTGTTTCAGATAGTACAGTGCGTACCCACCTGCGTAGCATAAATTCCAAGCTGAATGCTTCCAGCCGCACTCAGGCCGTTGCAATAGCGCGGCGTCATGGGCTCATTTAAGGTACACCTTGCTTGAGTGAGTCGCGGGTTTGAAATCAAGAGCCCGCGACTCCTTAACGCATCCAATCTATGCAATTGCAGTTTTGTGCTGTTTCGCAAACTTTTCAAAATAGACAAGGCTATCGGGGTTGGCCATCGCGTCGGGATTCGCGACGCTCTCCAGTGGCGCACCCTGTAGGAGTTTTTTAACCGGCAGTTCCATTTTTTTGCCGGTTAACGTTCGAGGAATCTCAGCCACCTCGAATATGTCGTTTGGTACATGTCGGGCTGAGAGGTGAGTGCGTATGGCGGTACGAATGCGTTGCTCAAGTGAACTCGTCAGCTCAGATCCTTTCTGCAGTACGACGAACAGCGGCATATAGGGATCGCGACCCAGGTACTCGAGATCGACCACCAGGCTGTCCACAACCTCCGGCGCTTCTTCAACAACGCGATATATTTCGCTAGTGCCCATTCGAATGCCATGGCGGTTGATCGTCGTGTCTGACCGGCCGTAAATGATTGCGCCACCACGGGGTGTTATTCGAACCCAGTCTCCGTGTCGCCACCACTGCGGGAAAACGTCGAAATAGCTTTCGTGATAGCGGTGTCCATCGTCATCCCCCCAGAAGTACAGTGGCATAGAGGGCATCGGTTTAGTGACTACCAGCTCGCCTACTTCGTCTTCTAATATGTTGCCATCATCATCCATGGCGTAAACAGCCGTGCCCAGGGTACGGCACTGCATTTCGCCTTCGTAGAGCGGCATGATCGGGCAGGCGCCGACATAAAATGCAGCGACATCAGTGCCCCCGCTGATGGGTGCTATAAGCACGTCATCAAACTGGTCATTAATCCATCTGTACCCCTGCTCTGAAAGCGGTGAGCCAGTTGAGCCAATGGAGTGAATCCGCTTGAGGTCGGCGATATTTTTGAGTTCAACTCCAGCTTTCAGGCAGCTCAGATAATAGGCTGCGCCAGCTCCAAAAAAGGTTACTTCCGCTTCTTCGGCAAAGCGCCACAAAGTGCCTAAATCCGGGTGCCCCGGATTACCATCGAACAGGCAAATGGTTGCTCCGACCAAAAGCCCACTGATTTGGCAATTCCACATAATCCAGCCGGTGGTAGAGAACCACAGATAACTGTCCTGAGTGCCCAGGTCCAGATGTAAGCTGTGGCCAAGGATGCCTTCAAGTAACGCGCCCCCATGACCATGCACAATAGGCTTCGGCATCCCGGTAGTGCCGGACGAGTAGACTATCCACAGCGGATGGTCAAAGGGGAGATGTTCAAACTTCATTGGAACATCGTGCCCTAGTAAGTCGTCCCATAAGGTTGCATTTTCAAGGCGGGCATCCGGCTTGAGGTAGGGCAAAAGAATCACGTTTTCCAATGTTGGCAGTTCTAACTTGAGATTTTTCAGAACATCAAGCCGGTCGAAATCCTTTCCTCCGTACTTGTAGCCGTCCACAGCCAACATAACTTTCGGGTCAATTTGCCGGAAACGATCTGTTACGCTGCGTGCGCCCATATCTGGTGAACAGCTAGACCAGATTGCACCGATACTCGCGCAGGCATAAAACGCAATAACCGCTTCAGGAATGTTGGGCAGATAGGCAACAACCCGGTCGCCGGACTCAACCCCCATTTGCCTGAGGGCATATGCCACCGATGCGATTTGGCTGCGCATTTCGGCCCAGGAGATAGTTTCTGTCGGGCGTAACTCCGACCTGGCGACAATGGCCGCTCGATCTGAATCTTCCTGGTGAAAACGAAACGCTTGTTCTGCAAAGTTCAGGCGCGCACCTTCGAACCATACAGCGCCCGGCATTTGGTGACTGTTCAGAACGCTTCTGTAAGGAACAGACGACTGAATATCGTAGTATTCCCAAAAAGCTGCCCAAAAGTCTTCCAGGGACTCCACTGACCATTCCCAAAGGGAATTATAATCACTGAAGTGCAACGATTTTTTCTCGCTGAGCCAGTCCATAAAACCTTTCATTTGGCTCTGTTCAATGCGCGCAGGGCTTGGCTGCCACAGCGGCTTGGGAGTGACGGCTGTCATTTTGATACCTCCAGCATATTGTTTTTGATGGGGAGGTACGTGCAGCTCGTCCCTCGAAACCCTCATCCATAATGATTCGATGGCTGGTTAACAGACATCGTCTGAAACGACGAAAAACGCAGCGCGCCTCCTGATAGTCAAAGAAAAGTCCCCGGTTGAAGCGGAATTATTACTCCAGTTGAAAGATTCGTCGATTCCGACGATGTCGAAGAATTTGATTTGCTACCAACATGATATGGCTGGCGAGAACTCCCGATGTTCTAGCCTGGTGTACTTCTGCAACCGACTATAAAAGTACTGAACGTATACAGGAGAATAATAATGAACTGTCCCAATTTCGTTAGACGTGGATTGCTTCCTGCAATTTTGGCAGGTGTATCTATGACCAGTATGGTAGAAGCAAGGCAACTGAGTTATGCAACCGGTTATTCGTCTGGCTCCATAGGCGCCAATGCTGCGGAGGTTTTTGCGAAAGATATCGAAGATCACTCCGGCGGTGAACTCACTGCAAAAGTTTATGCGCAGTCGTTACTTAGCTTCAGTGAAATTCCGCCAGGCATTCGGGACGGCATGGCCGACAGTGGTCTGGTTTTAACGCCTTATTTTCCGTCGGCGTTTCCGAGTACCAATCTTGCCACTGAACTGACAATGCTCATTGAAATGACCGATGCACCAACGGAGATGGTAGGTCTGGCCTTTGCCGGTGCAATGGCTGAATATGTTTTTTTTAACTGCCCAAGTTGTATCGTTGAATACAAACAACAGAATCAACTGTTTCTTGGAGGCGGTGGAACTTCGTCATATTTCCTGATTTGCAACAAGCCGGTAAGGACGCTGGAAGAAATCAAAGGCAAGCGCCTGCGTATCGGCGGCGCTCAATGGGCGCGCTGGGCCAATGCGGTTGGTGCAACACCCGTTTCTGTCCCGCAGCACGAAACTTACGAAGCTCTAAGTCAAGGTGTCGTTGATTGCAGCGTGCACTCCGCCCCTGAGCTAACCATCGTTAAATTGATGGAGGTTACTTCCGACATGACCCCCAACATGCCGGGTGGAGTCTTTTCGGGTATTGCCAATAATATCAATTTGGACGTTTGGAAAAGCCTGACAGCCAGTGAGCGTCGAACTATGCTTCACGCTTCTGCTGCGCATGCCAGTGCTCTGAGTTGGGGCTACGCCCAAACAGCGACCACGAATATGGAAACAGCTAAAAAATTAAAAGGAATTACAATTCACGAGCCTGATGCGGGCTTGGTCAAAGCAACTCGGGAATTTATCGAGCAGGATCTCAAAACTATCGCTACCAAATACGCTGATACGCATGGGCTTGAATCTTCCGCGCAAATGGTTGAGACCTTTCGCTCGCTCCTGTCCAAGTGGGTAGAGCTCGTGAAAGAGGTAGATAGCAGCGAAGAGCTCACGCAGGTGTATTGGGACGAAGTGTACTCTAAAGTGAATGTGGATAATTACGGACAATAAGAGCTCACGACTGCGCTAAGTCTTGAGCAAGCGCAGAGGTTGCCGGAGAGCAATTTCTGCGCTTATTTGCTTTTCGGGCACATACGTTTGGTGTCGTCATTTTTTAATCGCGCCGGTTTTGAGCCGGGAGAATGTTGCGGGCACTACGCCAAGCCAAGAGGCGAGCTGGTTATCCGGCACGCGTCTTACCAGTTCCGGATACTCTTCAAGCAGCAGCTGATAACGCTCTTTTGCAGACATGGTGTGCTTGCGGAATTCCCGCATACTGGTCAGCTCCGCCAGTTCTTCAGTCAGGGCCATTGCAAACTGTGGCCAAAGGCCTTCGCCGTGGGACTGGATAGCAGCTCTAAAGGCGGCAAAATCGGCGACCCAGACGGTGGCGGGAGTTACTGTGGTGAGGCACAGGGTATTGCGTATTGTGCGGCTGCGGCCAAATACCGGCCAGACCATGTCGCCTTCGGTAAAAAAGTGATGCACCGCAACCTTGCCGCTGGGCGCCTCCCGGAACAGGCGCATGATGCCGTACTGGATCAGGTAAACGTTGGCCCAGGGGGTGTCATGCTTTTCCATATGGGCTTCGACATCGACTCTTTGCTGGCGAAACAGGCGTGTCAGGTCGCTTAAGAACTTCGTGTCAGGAGTATCCTGTTTTTCATTCAGCCTTATTCCGAATACGCGGCTCAGTCCGTTAAGCAGGGCCACTGATTGTGGGGCCGGCTCGTACTGAATAATGTCCGGATTGTTTTCTCCCAGTAAGCAGGGGGAGGAGGACACGTCGGGTCTGAAAGTGCGGGTCATTACGTTGGTGCCATTGAAATATGTGTCAATTATCCTAACAGAAAGATGTTTTCGGAAATGACTTAAATCATTAAGGCTTTTTCACTCACTCGATATAGGCTCAGTGGCTTGTTCCTTCCTCGTAGTTGATCTTGTTCCACACGTTGTACTTGCCAGATGGCTTGTTCATCGGAATTCGTTTTTCTTCCTCCAGTGTGTCGGCGTTGTAGACGATCACGGCGCCTTCTTCATCCCAGATGCTCAACAGGAGTTTTTTTCCGTAGCGGTCGAACTCCACGTGTGCGGCTACTTTTCCGGGGGCGGGTTGGAGAGTTTTTACGATTTCCAAGGTTTGTTTGTCGATAACGTGGACTTTGTCTTTGTTGGGGCCGAAGAAGACATCTACCCAAGCGTAGCGGGAGTTTTCGTGGCTGCGCATGAAGAAGCCCGGGCCGGCGGTTTCGAGGGTTTTGATGACTTTCCAGGTGTCCATGTCGATGATGGAAACCGCCGCGGTGCGGAAATGAGGTGTGGCCATAACGCGGGTGCCCTGGTAGTCCCAGGTTATGCCGGAGCCTAGGTGGGGCATGCCAGGAAGGGGCAGGTTAGCGATGGTTTTTCCGGTGTCCATGTCGATCACCAGCCCGTGTTTGCCGTCGCGGGCGGCGCCGATGAGGTGTTTGTAACCCGGGTCGAAAAAGAAGTCATCAAGCCAGGTGTCGGTCTGCATTCGGCGTACGTTCGCCCGGTCGTTTTCAATGGTGATTTCCCAGGCTTCGGGTATGTCTTTCAGAGCCGCGATAAAGCTGTTCCGGGGCGGCGCGGCGTAAACGGCGCTTACCCTGGAGCTCTCTCCGGCCTCGTTTTCAACGGGGAGGATTTCTAACAGATCGAGATTTTTCGCGTCGAACAGCACCAGCGTGTGGGGCAGGTAGTTGGCTGCCATTACGTGGTCGCCATCCGCGGAGACGGCGATGTTGCGCATGTTGATGCCGGCACGGACTTCAGCGACGACTTTGAGGTTGTACAGATCGTATTTGGTAATCCAGCCGTCCCGGGAGCCGAAGTAGACGTAGCGTCCGTCAGGGCTGTATTTGGGGCCGCCGTGGAGGGCGTAGCGGCTGGCGAAGCGGTGGATGGGTTCCATGCTGTCGCCGTCAAGCAGGGTAACGTGATGGTCGCCGATTTCCACCACCAGGAACAGGTTCATCATGTCGGCTTCATAAGCGGGCTTGTCGGGGAGCGAGCCGGCCGGGTGCGGCAGCAGATGGCTGGCGGTAATTTGGCTTTTGCCCCACACAGGCTCTTTTGCCGGTGGCTGGTAGATGAATTCAGCCAGTGCGGTCACGGATTCGGCGTTCAGGGTGTCGGCAAAAGCCGGCATCTGGGTTGCCGGCCGGCCATTGCGAATGGCTTCCTCGGCCTGGTCTTTTTTCAGGCGCGCGAGGTTTTCCGGCAGCAGAGCCGGGCCCATGCCGCCGAGACGATCGTTGCCGTGGCAGCTTGCGCAGTGTTCCTGATAAAGGGCTTCGGTCTGTACATCGGTATTGGCAGCAACCAAGGGCGAGGCCAGCAAGCCTGCGGTCAGCATCAGGGTTTTCAAAGTCTGTTGCATCGGGTTTCCAGATTTGAGCTTTGGTAATGGTTCCAGCCTGCCTGGGCTGGTTGTGCGAGCTTTTCCGCCAGCTGCACCACTTCGCCTACAATGATCAGGGTTGGCGGCTGGAAGCCTTCCATTCGGATAGTTTCTTCCAGGTTATTGAGCGTGGTGACGGACATGTGCTGGTGGGGTGTGGTGCCGCGCTCAATAAGCGCGACCGGGCAGTCGCCGGACAGCCCGTTGGCGGTCAGTTCCCGCACAATGGTGGGAGCGTTATGCAGGCCCATGTAGAACACGCGGGTCTGGCCCGGTGCTGCCAGGACTTTCCAGTTCAGGTCGAGGGCCTGGTCCGCTTTACGGTGCCCGGTTACGAAGGTCACGCTTTGCGCGTAATCCCGATGCGTCAGCGGAATGCCGCAGTAGGCGGCACAGCCGGCTGCGGAGGTAATGCCGGGCACTACCAAAAAGTCGATGTCGTTATCTACCAGGAATTCGGCTTCTTCGCCGCCGCGACCAAAAATGTACGGGTCGCCTCCTTTCAGACGCACTACGCGGCGCTGTTTTACGGCCAGCTGAACTAAAAGTTCGTTGGTGTCTTCCTGGGCCACATAGTGGCAACCACTGGCTTTGCCCACGTGGATTCGCTCTGCGCTCGGATTCACCAGTTCCATGATCTGAGGAGACACCAGGCGGTCATAAACGATGGCGTCTGCCTGTTGAATCAGCATCAGCGCTCTGAGCGTCAGCAGCCCGGGATCACCGGGGCCTGCACCGACGATGGCAACTTCACCGGCTCGCAAGGGCTGTTCCGCCAGCTGGAATTCTACCAGGCACTTCTTTTTCTGGCTGATAGTCATGGCACTTTCCTTACAGATGATGAACCGGAATTTCGACCACCGGGGCCGCGACGCGCCTGGGCATGTCGATAACGCCAATCTCTTCGTTGGTGAGGTAACAGCCGGGATCTTCTTCCCAGAAATCACCGGAAATGTTGTAGGCCCGAACCCGGGTGTTGCCGTTGCAGATGGCCAGGTACTGGCACTGGGCGCAGCGGCCTTTCACCGGCCGTGGTTTCTGCCGAAAACCTAGCATCAGCTCATCGCTGGCTTCTGACCAGATTCGTGAAAACGGCGTTTCGCGCACGTTGCCGAGGCTGTAGTCCCACCAGAAGGTATCTGGATGGACAACGCCCAGATTGTCGATGTTGGAGACGTTCACGCCTGAGGAATTGCCGCCCCAGTTAAGCAGTCTCTGCTCCAGCGCAGGCACCTGGTCGGGGTAATGCTCCTTCGCCCACTGCAGCAGGAAAGGTCCGTCGGCGTCGTTATTGCCGGTGACGTATTCGCGCTCTATACCGCGTTTTAGCTCTTCGTGACAGTGGTTGAACAACAGGTTCATTGCATCCCGGGTCATGTCATACCAAGCGTCGCGCTTGCGGTTCCGGCCGCCACGGCCGGAGTAGTTCAGGTGGGAGAGGTAGAACTTGTCGATATCATGCTCGTCCAGCAGTTTGAGCATATCCGGCAGCTGTATCGCGTTGTCTTGTGTGAGGGTGAAGCGTAGGCCCACTTTAATGCCGGCGTCTTTGCACAGTTTGACCGCTTTCATCGAGGCGGCGAAGGCGCCTTTCTTCTGGCGAAATTCGTCGTGGGTTTTCTCCAGGCCATCGATGCTGATGCCTACGTAATCGTAGCCGGCGTCGACGATCTGCTGAATGTTGTCGTCGGTAATCAAGGTGCCGTTGCTGGACAGGCCCACGTAAAAGCCCATGTGTTTGGCACGACGTGAAATCTCGAAAATGTCGGGTCGCATCAGTGGTTCGCCGCCGGAAAGGATCAGCACCGGTACGCCGTAAGCCTTGAGGTCGTCCATTACGGTATAGACCTCATCGGTGCTGAGCTCACCCTTGAAATCAATATCCGCAGAAATCGAATAGCAGTGCTTGCAGGTGAGGTTACAGCGGCGGATCAGGTTCCAGATCACCACCGGGCCGGTTGGCTTCGGGATGGCTCTCACCGGAGCCGGATTCATCAGGCTTTTGATGTAGCGAGTCATTCTGAACATAGTGCTTCCCCTTGCGCTATTTGCGCAGCCGCAGGCCGGTTTTCTTCAGAATGGCCGAGCTGTAAAGAATGGTGTGCTGGCGGCATGCGTCGCCGAGCGCTGCGCGGATCTGTGTGGCTTTGTCTTCCACTTCTTCCCGGGTGGTGCCATGTACCATGGCAAACAGGTTGAAAGACCAGTAAGGCAGATGGCGTGGTCGGCGATAACAGTGGCTCACAAAAGGCAGCTCACCGATGGCCGCGCCCAGGTCTGCTACGCGGTCGTCGCTAACGTCCCACACGGTCATGCCGTTGTAGCGATAACCCAGGCGGTAGTGATCGGGCACAGCGGCGACTCTGCGTATCACGCCGGCTTCCTGCATGGCCTGGAAGCGGGCAAGTACGTCGTCGGCATCCATGTCCAGCTGCCTGCCCAGTACGGCCCAAGGGTCGGATACCAGAGGCAGGCCTGCCTGAGTGGCAAGAATCAGTTCGCGGTCGCGTTTTGTTATAAATGGGTCAGACTGGGAAGTGGAGGTGGACATGGAACTCTTGCTCCTTCGGCATGTTGTAAACGGGATAACCGGTGGTGTTTTCAATGGCGTCGAGGGTGCTTTCAATAGCGCCTTGCGTTTCGGTTGCCAGTACAAACCACATATTGAGTTCGTGCTCGCGGCGGTAGTTGTGGGCTACTTCGTCAAAGCCGTTGACCTGTTCGGCAACCCGCTCAAAATCCGCCTCCGGAATGCGCATGGCTGCCAGAGTGAGGCCGCCGCCCAATTCGCCGGCGTGGAACATGGGGCCAAAACGGGTCAGCACGCCTTCTGCGAGTAGTTTTTTAACCGCATCCAGAACCTGCTGTTCGCTGAGATTGAGCTCTTCTGCGACGGCAGCGTAAGGGCGGCGCACCAACGGCAGTCCGTGTTGCAAACGATTAATCAGAACCTTCTCAACCGGGTTGAGGTCGGCAATGGGAGACTGGCGGCGGGATTCAGTCGTGGCTGACATAACGCCCTCCGCGCTGTCGATAGGCTTTATTGCTGAACAGCACGGAATGATGAATGTGCTGAAGGTTGTGCTCAGCGATCAGGCTGTCCAGTTGTGCCAGTACGCGCTCGCGATTGGTACCGTGAATCATGCAGAACAGGTTGTAGGGCCAGTCCGGGAGCCGCCTCGGCCGCTGATAACAAAGGGTGATAAAGGGCACGCCGGCCATGGCTTTGCCCAGTGTCTGTACCTGCTCATCGGGGATGTCCCAGACCACCATAGCGTTGGCGGTGTAGCCCAGCGTGCGGTGTTTCACCACCAGCCCGAAGCGTTTGATCAGGCCCTGCTTCTGCCATTGGGTAATGGCACTCATCACTTCCTGTTCGGAGAGGCCGGTACGCTCCGCAAGCGCCTGATAAGGCCGGGGTGAAAGCGGCAGCCCCTGCTCAAGCTGCTGCCTCAGCCGTAGCAGTCCCCAGGCGCTTATAGCGCTTGGGTCTATGGACTCGGGGCGCAGGTAATCGGCCGACGAAAAACGGCTCATGACAAGGCCCCCCAGTCGATATCGAAGCCCAGGTCAATGTGATAACCCTCCACCATGGGGAGACGCAGCATGGGCAATTTCAGTTCCTGTTCCAGTTCGTCGAGATGCTCTTCCAGAAGCTCGTTATCCGGTGCAGTCATGACAAACCAGAGATTGTAGGTGTGCTCCCGGGCGTAATTGTGATTCACCCCCGGAGCACGGTTGATGCGGGCGGCTACCAGATCCATTTGCTCTTCCGGAGCCGCCACAGCAGCCAGCAGGCTTGCGCCTGCTTTGCTGTGTTCAAACACCGGTCCGACCCGGCCGACGACATCGCGGGACTGCAACGACTGCAAACGCTCAATGACCTCCTGCTCGGAAATACCCAGTTGCCGGGACATTTCCAGATAAGGCCGCTCACACACCGGCAGATGCCGCTGATAGTGATTGATCAGTTGCTGATCCGTATGGTCCAGTCTCATCGTTCGTCTCCTCCGGGCCGGCGCGGCTTAGGGCTCTTTATGGGCTGAGGGCTCTCTAGTAAACGTCGTGCTGAGTGTTGTAGACGTTGAACTTGCCAGTCGGAGTGACAATGCGCTCGTCGTCGATGACCTTTTTCAGTTTGCGGGTCTTGTCATCCACCACCACGATGGCTGATCTCTGTTCTTTGCCATTCCACACAGAGAACCAGACCTCGTCGCCTGCCACGTTGTACTCGGGCTGCACGACCCGCTTTGGACCTTCGCCCAGATTCGCCCATTCTGCGATCGGTAGCACTTCGTAGCCGGCTTCCAGGTTGTCGATGCTGTACACAGCAACGCTCTGGCTGACTGACTCTGCCGGGTTCAGGGGAGTATCAACGTACAGGTTGTTGGACTTCGGATGGGTCTTGATGAACAGTGAACCACCGCCCTGACCATTGAGGGTGCGTACCACTTTCCAGGCTTTATCCGGGTGACCTTCCGGATCTGTACCGATCATCTGGATGGTTGGGTCACCCAGGTGACTAGTTGCCCAGACTGGGCCATGCTCCGGATCAACAAAATTGGCGCCGCGGCCGGGGTGAGGAATCTTTCCTACATCCACCAAGGCTGTCAGTTTACGCTTTTTGGAGTCAACAACCGCGATCTTGTTGGACTGGTTGGCTGCGGTCATGAAGTACCGCATGCTGCTGTCCCAGCCGCCATCGTGCAGGAATTGTGCCGCGTCAATAGTGGTGGTATTCAGGTTGTCCAGATCTTCGTAGTTGACCAGCATGATTTTGCCGGTCTCTTTTACGTTAACAATGAACTCGGGGTGTTCGTGAGACGCGACGATGGCAGCAACCCGTGGCTCCGGATGGTATTCCTGGGTGCCCACGGTCATGCCCCGGGTAGAGACGATTTTTAGCGGCTCCAAGGTCTGGCCATCCATAATGGTGAACTGCGGCGGCCAGTAAGCGCCTGCTATCGCGTACTTGTCTTCATAGCCCTTGTACTTGGAGGTTTCTACCGAGCGCGCTTCCAGGCCAACCTTGATTTTGGCAACCGTGTCCGGATGCTCCATCCACAAATCAACCATGTTGATCATCGCATCGCGGCCGATTACGAACAGATATCGGCCTGAGGCAGAGGTGCGGGAGATATGCACCGCATAGCCGGTTTTGATGATTTCTACGATTTCCTTGGAATCCCCGTCGATCAGCGCGATTTGACCAGCGTCGCGCAGGGTCACGCTAAACAGGTTCTTAAGGTCCAGGTCGTTCATCTGTTTGGTTGGGCGGTCTTCGGGCGCCACAATCACTTCCCAAGTCGCCATCATGTCGGCCAGACCCCACTCTGGAGGTACTGGTGCCTCATGCATCAAGTACTTGGCCATCATCTCGACTTCGTCTTCCGATAACTCGCCCGATGTGCCCCAGTTGGGCATGCCAGCCGGAGAGCCGTAAGTGATGAACGTCTTGAGATAATCCATGCCCCTTTCCTGCGTGATGTCGGGGGTCAGTGCCTTGCCAGTGGCGCCTTTGCGGAGTACGCCATGACAGCCGGCGCAGCGCTCGAAGAATATCTTTTTGGATTTTTCGAACTCGGCATCGGTAAGGTCTGGCGCGCCCGGTGAGCGGACGATTTTGGCGGATTCTGGCGAAATCGGGCTGGAAGTGCCCTCGTAGGCAGTCTCCGCCGGGTCAGGATTCTTTGGGGCAGCACTTGCGGTCATGACGCCGAATGACGCGATGGCCACGGCAAGCGCCAGTGGTTTCAGAAACAGGTTGGATGCTCTCATCAGGTTCTCTCCTTGGATTTAAGAGTGTTGTTAGGTTTCCCTTCTTTGCCTTGATGAACATTGATTTAAGTCACATAGATGTTAATAGTCCAGTGGGTACCCACCCGTGGGTATAACCAAAGAGTTGTTGTGGCAGGAGGTGTTTTTAACCAATATCAAAGATGCGTTTGATGGGTGGCGTCCACATGAGGCCCGCCCGCTGCAAACCCATGGGAGAAGCTGAGCTGTGAACGGTTCCGGAAGGAGTGAGGCAAGGCGGCGGGCTGGCGCTACAACGGCGTTATTAATGCTGTTCTTTGCGCCTTCAGGACTGATGGCTGGTGAGCAGCCTGAGCAGTCGCGTAGCCGGGCCGATCTTGAAAATCTTGTGTTGCAGGATTGCGGTTCTTGCCACGGGATGACCCTCAAAGGAGGGCTTGGCCCGCCTCTGCGACCCGAAAATCTTGGCCATCTGCCAGAGGAAGCCATCACCGCCATTATCCGTGAGGGTGTTCCGGGCACTGCAATGCCACCCTGGAAGCCTCTGCTGGCTCCCGCCGATATTGAATGGATCAGCCATCAACTCAAAGTTGGCTCGCTGGTCTCGCCCTGACCGTTATAGCCTGGAGGACTCACTGGATGGTTCAGATAGCCTGTTCTGCGAAACGACTGTTAATGCTGTTGCTGTTTGCGGCGCTGGTGAGTGGTTGCCAGGCTCTTTCTGAAGCTGACTCGCAGAGCACAGCGCCTGCAGCTTCTAGTGATGGTTTGATGGGTACCGGCGATCTGGGCCTGATTGTCGAGCGGGCAACCGGTTCTTTGCTGGTTATCAACACCACCAGCCACAGCGTGATCAGCCGTATTGAAGGGCTGGGGGATCTGTCTCATGCATCCATTGTGTACTCCCGAGATGCGCGCTATGGCTTCGTATTTGGACGTGATGGCGGCCTCACCAAAGTTGATCTGCTCACACAGTCTATTGTTGGCAGGGTGATTCAGGCCGGTAACAGCATTGGTGGTGCTATCTCTCAAGACGGCCGCTACGTTGCGGTGTCCAACTATGAGCCCGGTGGGGTAAAGGTTTTTGATAGTAAAACGTTGGAGCTCGTGGTCGATATTCCTGCCACCTATATCCGTGAAAACGGTGAAACCGCGCAGTCCAAAACCGTTGGTCTGGTAGACGCGCCGGGTAACCGGTTTGTGTTCAGCCTGTTTGACGCCGGGCAGATCTGGATTCTGGATATGCCTGATGGTGTCGCTGGCAGTAGGCCTGAAGTGACCCGTTTCGATGCCGGTAAAGCACCATACGATGCCATGATCACACCAGACGGGCGCTACTACATTGCCGGTCTGTTTGGCGAGGATGGCCTGTCCATGCTGGATCTCTGGGATACCGATGCCGGTATCACAGAAGTTCTCCCGAATTACGGCAAGGGCGAACAACAACTCCCCGTATACAAGATGCCGCACCTTGAGGGCTGGACCGTCGCCGATGGCAGGGCGTTTGTGCCGGCAGTTGGGCACCATCAGGTGCTGGTAGCAGATATGAATGACTGGTCGCTGGTGGACAAAATCCCGGTACAGGGTCAGCCGGTTTTTGTGATGGCCAGCCCGGACAACCGGCGAATCTGGGTGAGCTTCGCGCACCCGAAAAACGATGTGGTTCAGGTGATTGATTCCCAGACTCGCAAAATCATCCGTACGCTCGATCCGGGCAAGGCGGTGCTGCATATGGAGTTTACGCCACGGGGTGAGGAAGTCTGGGTATCGTCCAGGGACAGCAACCGGGTAACGGTCTACAACACCCGCACTCTGGAGCCTGTTGCAGAGCTGGATGCGCAAAATCCCAGCGGCATTTTCTTCACCAGCCGGGCCCATGTGCTTGGATTATAAGCACACTGGGGCATCAGTACTTACGGCGCTGATGGTCTGTACGCCGATGGTGACAGCGGCTGAAGCGCTTTTACCGGTTGTGCTGACGGTTGACTCGGCCACCCGCGTAACAGACGTTGCAGGTTATCGTCTTGGCCAGCGCCTGGCAGAGCAGGGGTGTCAGGCCGACATCCGTTTTGGGAACGCGCATCCCATGGATGCATTGATGTTCCGCTTTTCAGCGCAAGGCAGTCAGGATCAGGTTGCATTGAGTGCGAGGAACCGTGATAGCGAGTGGCCTCGCCCAGCCTGGATAACCCGCAGAACGGCGGGTGTTCGTTCAGTTTCCGAGCTGGAGGCTCGGGATCTAGCCACCGTTGCAGGCCGGGATCCGTTGGCATCCAGGCTACCCCTTGCCGCGTTGGGAGCTGCCGGCATACATCCGGAACCGGAAAGAATCTATGAATCCGGAGACTTCAGCTCTGCCCTGGGTCTTCTGCTGCATAACAACACCCATGCTGCGGTTTCCGAGGCAGGGTTTGCTGGACAGTTTCTTGAGCGCCGAGATCTGGTGATTATCTGGCTCGGTGCGCCGGTAAAAACGGTAGGCTGGTACCGGGGTGATGGCTGGAGTGAACAGGCATTGGCCTGTGAGGAGGCGCTTAGCCATCTGAGCCGGATGGATGATGAGCAGGCGTTTGCTGTTTTTCCTGAATGGGTTCATGGCTTTGCCAGAACCAACAATCAGTAACAGAGGATTGTAATACATGACGTTTTACCAGCCAGTTGGTAATGAAATAGAGCTGTTCCAGGCCGCCGCTAATAACGGCCTGCCCATTCTGATCAAAGGGCCAACCGGCTGCGGCAAAACCCGGTTTGTCCGTTATATGGCCGAGAAGCTGAACCGGCCGATTTATACCGTAGCCTGCCACGACGACCTGACCGCTGCTGACCTGGTAGGGCGACATCTGATCGGCCCGGAAGGCACCTATTGGCAGGATGGCCCGCTGACCCGCGCGGTGCGCGAAGGTGGCATTTGTTACCTCGATGAAGTCGTAGAAGCCCGCAAGGATACAACCGTGGTGCTGCACCCGCTGGCGGACGATCGTCGGGAACTGCCGATCGAACGCACCGGTGAGCTGCTGACGGCAGCACCGGGCTTCATGTTGGTCGTCTCCTACAACCCGGGATACCAAAGCCTGCTCAAAGGCATGAAGCCAAGCACCCGTCAAAGATTCGTGTCACTGCGGTTTGATTACCCTTCCGAAGAGGCGGAGCAAACCATCGTGATGGAAGAATCCGGTTGCGACCGCGATCTCGCACAGCAGCTCGTGAGCCTTGCGACAGCGCTGCGCAATCTCAAAGACCATGATCTGGAAGAGGCCGCATCAACGCGATTGCTCATACACACAGCCCTGTTGATACGCGCCGGCTTGCTAACGGCGGTAGCCTGCCGCGCGGGCATGATCGAGCCGCTCTCAGACGACGAAGCAACAGTCAGTTCATTAATGGAGGTGGTATATGCAGTATTCGGGCGCTCGGACGAAACCCGCTAGCGGAGCGGTTGTTCCAGTCATCTGGTACCTGTTGAATTTGCTGGTAACCCCGGTTATCGGTTTTGTCATATTGCTCTGGTTGTTTATCCGAAGTTCAAAGGTTAATGAACTGCGCCGGGCTCATACCCGAGCTGCCCTGTTCATGTCGTTGCTTGGTTTTACCTTGATTAGTTCCGGGGTTGCTATCAGCTGGACGTTCTTCGGAGATGTGGGGCATTTCGGAACCTTCGCCCTGGTTTGGGCCATTGCGTTGCACACCAGTTTTGTACTTTGGGGGATGGTCTCCTTGGCGCAAGCAATGTCGGAGAAGATGCCTTACTTTCCGGCTAAGTGGCTCTAGCCTGTTAGATTGGGAGTGGCGCCAGCGCTTATCTAACTTTGAGAGGTGCCCGCCCCTAACTATCGGCTTTTGGGGCTTTTATATTCACGTAATCGTATGAAACCCGGCCACAGCAACGATTACCACAGGCGCCCACATCTGGGCCGCCAACCGCCATCCGCGCGGTGCGTTTTTCATCTCCATAAAGTGATCCACCAGCAGTAAAGATTTCACAATCACCATGCCGAAAACCAGCCAGGCCAGAAACTCAGGTCCTATACCAGCCTTTAACGCAATCACCGGCAAGGCTGTGCAAATCATCAGGGCAAAATAGACCGTCAGCATTGTCAGTCCTCCCTAGGCTAGCACGTAAATAATCGGAAACAGCACCAGCCACACCAGATCCACCATGTGCCAGTACGAGGCACCAGATTCCATGCCGTTCATGTCGGAGCCGTCGTAGTCTCCGTTACCTATTTTTACGGCAAGCACAATCAGAACAATCTGCCCAAGAATCACATGCATGAAGTGAAAAAAAGTCAGAAAGAAATAGAACATGAAGAACGTATCTGTGCCCAGGTTGTAACCCTGGCCGTACAGGTTCACGTATTCCCAGAGTTTGCCAACGGTATAAACGCAGGAAATCGCGACAGCAAGCCACAGGCGCCATTGCACGCCGGAGCGCTTGTCACGAAACTGGTGAACGGCAGTCGCGACCAGATAGCTAGCGGTGATCAGCGCAGCGGTATTCAGCAGCCCAATCCAGGGATGCAGAACTTCACGACCGGCGTGGAACGTGGCTGGGTCGAGGCTGCGGGCGACGGCGAAACCGATGAGCATGATGCCGAATACAGCCAGCTCGGCAAAAATGAACATCCATACGGCGATATCGCCAGGAAGCTGACGTGTATCGGATTCCGGCTCAAGAGTCAGACCCGCCATATCACTGTGTCAGGTTCAGGTAGAGTTTGGGGAGCTGCAACGGCAGCTGCGCAGGATCGTGGATCACCACGTAGTTATTGCTGCCAAACACATAGGGCAGGTACTCGCTGGCTTCGTCATCAATGGTGACGCAAAACGGGGTGATGCCAGCCTTGTGAGCTTCCTGCACAGCCATGCGCGTGTCTTCAACGCCGTATCGGCCTTCATAAATATCCAGATCATTGGGCTTGCCATCGGTGAGCAACAACAGAATTTTCTGCTGCTCATGGCGCGCCTGTAGCAGTTTGGTTGCCTGGCGAATGGCGGCGCCCATGCGGGTATAGAAACCCGGCTCCAGCGCCTGAATCCGGCCCCGAATGGTGCTGGTATAGGCTTCATCAAAACCTTTCAGGTGATGGAACCTTACGTGATCACGCCGACGTGATGAAAATGCAAACAGCGCGAAGGGATCGCGGCTGGCCTGTAAGGCTTCGCTGAGCAGTTGCAGGCCGTCTCGGGCAATGTCGATGACCCGCTGATGGTTGTTTATATAGGTCTCGGTTGAGAGCGACACATCCGCCAGTACCAGGCAGGCGAGATCGCGCTGGTTCTGCTGGCAACGCCGGAACAGTTTTTGGTCGATAGCTCCCTGGCCGCGGCGGTTCTGAACTTCTCGTTCAAGGCAGGCGTCCAGATCCAGCTCGTCGCCGTCCAGCTGGCGCCTTTGCCATTGCTTGAGGGGTTTCAGGGCGCTGAACTGGCGTTGCAGGCGTTTTGCCGGTCGGCGTAGTGCTTCCGGAAGGTCCGCAGGCGCGGCGTCTTTTGCCAGCATGGGCTGCAGGCAACAGAAGTCTTCCCGATAGCTCTGGCTACGCCAGTCCCACTCTGGCAAGTGAATGCCCGGGCCAAGGTGTAGGTCGTCATGTTCTTCCGATGGCAGGTCGAGATCAAATTTGATGGACGACGACGTTTCCTTGCGGTCATTGGAGACGGAGATCATGTCCATATCGTCCGCAACCGCCTCGGCATCCTCTTCGTCTGTGTCGTCGCCCGCCCGATCAACTGGAATGAAGTCTGTCCAGGAAAACAGACTTTCCAGGCGAAAGATCATCAACCCCTGATCGCGATCGAAGGCGTCCACTCGCTCTGCCTGCCGGCGTTTGTTCTTCTTCGTCAGACCTCCGGGGCGGGACTGAGTGTCCTCATCGCCGGTTACCGGTCCGTTAGCTTTTCCTTGTTCCAGGGCCGGGTAAAGCCAAAGGATGACCGGCCAGGGGTCGGTGCCCGCAGCGGGCAGGGCAGGAACACTGCCCGGATGGATGAGAGCCTGCCGGATTGCCTGTTCGCGAATTGCTTCGGTTGGAGAAAGGCTCTCGGGCTCGGGGCGCCAGTGCAAAACCTGTTTGACCAGTTGCTGATAAACGTTCTCCAGCCCAGGCCAACGCGCGATCACATCCTGAACCAAGGTTTGATTGCCGGTAAACCAGTCGTTGTCGGCCGGAGCAGGCGAAGCTGCGAGTGCCGCGAGCCAGATATAGAGTTCCCGGTTCAGGCGTTTAGAAGGGAATTTGGCTACTCTTTCCGGCAGGCGCAGGTTCTGCTCATCCCGCCAGGCCAGTTCAAATTTGCGGTGTGTTCCTGCGATTTTGTGCAAAAACCTCCGACGCAGTCGAAAATGCCGGGGTTCTGCAGTCACCAGACTGAGCGCCGGATCGCCCCCGAAAGCGCGGAATAGAATGCCCAGGCTGCGGGCTTCGTCTTTCAGGTAAACGGCGTGCTCGGGAAATTCGCCCAGAGCCTGGCGGGTAATGTATTCGTGCCATTTGTAGCCGACCCACTCTTCCATCTCGAGCTCCTGTTAAGCCCGCTGTTTGGCGGGTTTGCTGTCAAGTTGGTGGCTGGTATTTAACTGGTGAACAGGAATCAGAACAGTCTGCCGGCTAGGTACGCCGGGTTGCCAGTGCAGCAGGCTGCCTTCCGGGTTATCTTTCTGCACCTCACGGCAAGCGCTCACGCATTGCAGGCACTGGGTGCACGAAAACTTTGCGCGTTTGTGGCTGCGGGTTGGTAGCCGCATGGGGCAGGCCTCGTCGCAGGCTTTTGTGCAGTCGCGGCAGGCCGCCGCGCGGCGGGTGTCAAAGGTCACTAGCTGCCCGCGTCCATGGGTCATCCAGGCGATGCTTTGTACCACGCCAAAAACGCAGCCGTATTTGCAAAAAAGGTGGCGGGCAAACAGAAAGTCCAGCGTGAAAGCCGTGGTTGCTGCGGCCAGAAAAATGCTCGGGTAAAACGCCAGATTGCCAGTGATCAAATCCGTATATAACGGAATGGGTGGCAGTAGGTAGGAAAGCAGAGCGAGGGCCCAGGAAAAACCAATCAGGCCGCAAACCAGTGACAAGCCCGCCCAGTGTATCGCCTTGCCGCGCTTGCCTTTTCTCAGAGCTTCCCAGAGTGTCGGGCGGCCGGTAATACGTGTCATCAGGTGGTTGATGGTTTCCACCACTGAGAAATGTGGACACAGCCAGCCGCAGTATATCCGGCCCCATTTCCAAGCAACCCAGAGTACGAGGGGAACCAGCACCAGAATGGGAAGAATGAACCACAGCAGAACCTGGCTGGCGACGTCCACAGGGGAACTTTGCGCCACCCAGTCAAGATTCAGATTGAACGAAAGTGGAAACCCGAGCAATACAAACCGGGTTTCCGTTAAGTCATAGCGAAAAATATTCAGAACCGGTGCCAGCAGGAACAACCCAAAGAAGGCAGCGCGGGTGATCAGCCGCTTGCTCTGGAGTGTGTCTTTGGGATTCGCTTGCTGCACGGTCACCATTTCAGCTCCGTATAAGCAGGGCCGGAAACGTGTTCCGGCCCTGTGGGTTTGCTCTATGGGTTTAAGGTAGCGGGTTTATGCGTCCTGAAGTGCAGGGCCGCTGTGAACCTCCTCGTCAAAAGACGCCTGTCCCTTGATAAAGAAGCTGCCGAGGTACACCACTAGCCCGGCCACGAAGAAGCAGCCGGCAACCAGGCGCGCCCAGTAAAACAGTGAAATGTTGTCCTGGGTGGCCATGAATGACAGCGCTTCACCGCTCTCTGGAATGCGTTGCAGCCAGATTTGCAGGATGCCCGCCCCAGTCAGGAACAGGGTGATGAACACCATGGAAATGGTCATCAGCCAGAAGCCCCACATTTCCACAACCTGAGCGGTGTTGCTGTTGCCGTAGGGCCGGCCACGCATGATCGGCATGGCGTAGGAAATAATGGTGAGCACGATCATCACATAGGCACCGTAGAACGCCATATGGGCGTGGGCCGCAGTGATCTGACTGCCGTGGGTATAGTAGTTTATCGGTGCCAGCGTATGCAGAAAGCCCCATACTCCTGCGCCCAGGAAAGCCATCACAGCGGTGCCCATAGCCCAGAGCGTAGCGGCCTTGTTGGGGTGATTACGCTTGCGCCGGTTGATCATGGTGAAGGCAAACAGCACCATCATGAAGAACGGCAGGGGTTCCAGCGCCCCGAACACAGAGCCCAGCCACAACCAGTACTCGGATGGCCCGATCCAGAAAAAGTGGTGACCGGTGCCGATGATGCCGGTGATCAGCGCCATGGCAATGATGATGTACAGCCACTTCTCGATGACTTCCCGATCTACACCGGTGATTTTGATCAGCACGAAGGCCAGGATGGCGCCCATGATCAGTTCCCATACGCCTTCAACCCAAAGGTGTATTACGAACCACCAGTAGTACTTGTCGGTGGTCAGGTTTTCGGGGTTGTAAAAGGAGAACATCCAGAGCACTGTCAGGCCGATCAGGCCGGTAATCAGTATGATATTGATTACGGTTTTGCGGCCTTTGAGGGCGGTCATCAGGATGTTGAACAGGAACCCGATGAAGACCAGGGCCAAGCCTATTTTGGTAATAGTGGGTTGTTCCAGAAACTCCCGGCCCATGGTTGGCAATAATCGGTTCAAGGTTATATCCGCCAGAGTGGCGTAGTCCACAAACAGGTAACCAAGAATGGTGAGCGTGCCTGCAACGGCAAAAACCCAGAATAGGATCCACGCAAGCAGCGGGCTGTATAGCTCGGTTTGCGCTTCTTCCGGAACCAGATAGTAGGTTGCACCCATAAAGCCGAACAGCAGCCACACGATCAGCAGGTTGGTATGAACCATACGCGCAACGTTGAAGGGTATTTCGGGGAATAGAAAATCACCCACCACGTACTGCAGGCCCAGAACCAGACCGAATACGATCTGACCGGCAAACAGAACCAGGGCGAAGACAAAGTAGGGCATCGCGACCCGTTGAGACTCGTATTTCATGTTTTCTCCCTTAGCCTTCAATGTTGGGTGGCCAGCCGTTATCGTCGATCTTGGACGTCCATTCGAGGAACGATGCGAGATCTTCAATTTCCTGGTCGGTCAGGTTGAACTGCGGCATTTGCCTGCGACCGGGCACGTTGGTGGGCATGGCGTTCATCCAGGCGTTCATGTACGCCTTGAAGACTTCGCTATTGCCCGCGCCGCGGCGGTCGAACACGTTGGCCAGTTCCGGTGCAAAGTAGGCGCCTTCACCCATAAGCGAATGACAGCCAATGCAGTTGTTGTTTTCCCAAATGTGTTTGCCATTAACAACCTGCTCGGTGAGCTGGTCCCGGTTATCCCGCTCGGGCATCGCCCGCGATTGAGTGTCAAAAGTCAGAGCCAGAAACAGCAGGATGAAGAACGTGCTTCCTCCCAGATAGATGTTTCTGGCCATGCTTTTGGTAAAGCGTTCGGCCATTGGTCTCTCTCCTTGTTCGTTGTGGAATACTTGACTGCTGCACTAGGGTATAAAGATGTATTGAAAATGTTGTTGACGATTATCAATCATAAAGAGAAATCACACTATTGCGCCGGAGAGTTACCTCCGGAGGGGTAGGTGGTAGACTTCTCGGCCTGTTTTTCCTCAATTCGGATGTCCGGAGCCTTCATGGCCGCAGCGCTGGCGTTGTTTATCAAGCTGATTCCGCTTTATGTCACGGTTGCTCTCGGCTGGACTGCAGGCCGCTATCTGGAGGCAAGCGGCAAACACATTGCGGGTATCATGCTTTATATTATTACGCCCTCGGTAGTGTTCTCTGGTGTTATGGCGGCGCCGCTCTCCCCGGAAGTGATCTTCCTGCCCTTTCTGGTTTTCGGGTTTGCATCCGTGCTGGCGATTGTGCAGTTCAGATTGGCGCAACGGGTGCTTACCGATGGCAGTGCCAGCATCATTCCGTTGTGTGTAGGGTCGGGCAACACGGGCTATTTTGGTGTGCCGGTGGCGTTGCTGCTGTTCGGTAAAGAGGGATTGGCGCTTTATATAGTGTGTATGTTGGGTGTCACCCTGTTTGAAAGCTCCGTGGGGTTCTACCTCGCAGCCCGCGGTCGGTATGATCTGAAAGAGTCTCTGTGGCGGGTCGCAAAGCTACCTTCGGTTTACGCATTTTTGGCGGCCGTAACACTCAACCTTTCAGGCATCGGCATTCCCGATGTGTTTATGCCGCTTTTCGACAACCTGCGCGGTGCCTACAGCATTCTGGGCATGATGATCATTGGTATGAGCATCAGCAGTTTCCGGGGTCTGGTGGGGAACGTACGGTTTACCGCTCTGGCATTTTTCGGCAAGTTTGTGGCTTGGCCGCTGGTTGCCACGGCATTCTGGTGGCTGGACTCTCAGGTTATGGGCATTTATGAACCAGCCGTTCACAAGGCTATTTTCCTGATTTCCATTACCCCCATTGCAGCCAATACCGTTGTCATTGCGACGTTGCTGGACACCTCTCCCCGGCAGGCTGCAGGCACAGTTATGCTGAGCACGGTTTTTGCGCTGGTGTTTATTCCGGTGATGATCTCGCTGGCCTTCTAGCCGGGCTTCACCCTGCCGTCACCATCATTTTGTCAGTGGGTTTCTGCCCTTTTGGCCGTGTTTGTGCGGCTACGGGCCTCATAAATATCAGCCCGGGCATGGCGCACGACGCTGATGCCGGCCGTTATTGCCAGGGTGCCCATAACGGCGGCGACCATCAGATCCGGCCAAGCGCTTCCTGTACCAAAAACGCCCAGAGCAGCGGCCATTACGGCCAGATTGCTGATGGCGTCGTTCCGGCTGCATAGCCATACCGAGCGCATATCAGAGTCGCCGTCCCGAAACCGGAAAAGTATCAACGCAACGCTCACGTTAGCAATCAGAGCCAGCAGGCCAATTGCTCCCATGGTAAACGGCTCGGGGGTGGTGCCTTGGTCAACTACCCAGAGTGCACGTGCCCAAACGATCGTGCCGAACGCTGCCATGGTGATGCCTTTAACCATGGCAGCGCGGCCCCGCCAAAGCATGCCCAGGGACAGAACTGAAAGTGACAGAATATAATTAGCGCTATCGCCAAAGAAGTCGATGGCGTCTGCCATCAACGAAACGGAGCCAGACTGCAAGCTGGCGACACCTTCCACGAAGAACATGATCAGGTTCACCCATAAAGCAATCCAGAGCGCGCGACGAAAGCCCGGAGCCGGGAATCGTGGTTCTGGGCCAGAGCAACTGCATGCCATAAACACCTCCTGTAATAGGTAGGCTTTTATTAAAAACCCTGTAGTTGCTACAGGGTCAATATCAACCACGTCGTTTTCAGAAGGTAATTGCCCGGGATATCAGTAGTAACCTGCACTGTGTATTCAATCTGTAGTGGTCAATTAATCCCGGACAATGTTTAAAGCGCTCCTCAGTCCCTCAGAGGAAGTGCCGGTGAATTCAATCCCAGTATGGGGGGTCGCCAAAATAACCGTCAATAAAGTCAACAAAACTTCGAACCTTGCTCGCCAGCAGCTGCCGGTGCGCATACACCGCGTAGAGCCCCATGGGTTCGGGTTCATACTCCGGCAGGACGACCTGTAGCTTTCCTTCCTTGATTGCTGAGCCTGAAATAAAAGTAGGCTGCAAGGCAATGCCCGCGCCGGCTATGGCGGCTTCGATCAGCACATCTCCGTTGTTGCATATCATGTCGCTGATGCCGTCTTGACCATTGCTTTGCAGCCAGCGGTACACGGGCTGGCTAGCATCCAGCTCCATGTAGCTATAGCGCAGGTAACGGTGGCCCCTAATATCTTCAGGGTGTTGGGGGGTACCGTGTTGTTTCAGATAGGCCGGGGAGGCGCACATCGACAGCCGTACCGGTGCGATCCGTTTGGCGATCAGTGAGGAGCTTTTCAGGTGGCCGATTCGCAGCACTATATCAAACCCCTCCTCGACGACGTCGACCTTGCGGTCGTTCAGTTGCAGATCGATGCCTACGCCCGGATGCGCTTTCTGGAAATCGTTCAGGAACGGCGTCATGTGGCGGATAGCGAAGGACACAGGCGCACTGATACGTAGCAGGCCCTGGGCCTGGGTTTGCAGGTCCCCGATTTGGCTCTCTATGTCATCGATGTCGTTCAGTACCTGTTGAGCCCGCTGGTGATAGCTCGTTCCCGCCTCGGTCAGGTGGATCTTGCGGGTGGTGCGGTTGAGCAGGCGTACGCCCAAGTGTTGCTCCAGCTGGGAAACGTACTTGCTGACCAGCTGCGGGGACATTTCCAGCCGGTCGGCGGCGCGGGTGAAGGTGCCTGCGTTCACCACTGTGACGAAGGCGCGCATGGCATCGATACGATCCATTGGTTTCTCTTGTCTCTGTGACTTTCGGCTATTATCAACATTTTATTGATAATAAAGCAGTGATCATAATCTTAGTCTTTTGATCTGGTGATAGTAAAGTGTGTCCACCATCCGGAACGCGGCTTCGGGACAAATCAACAGATCAAAATTCGAGGTAACTATGATGAGCTCCAAATTTGCACAGACGTTATTCAACTCCAACGGCGGTTATGCCGCTTTGGTCCTGCGGGTACCGGTTGGGCTGACCCTGGCGGCCCACGGCGCTCAGAAACTCTTCGGATGGTTCGGTGGTTATGGTCTGGAAGGGACCGGGCAGTGGTTGGCCAGCATCGGCTTGGAGCCGGGCTACCTGATGGCTTTGCTGGCCGGCGGTGCCGAGTTCTTCGGTGGTCTGGCGCTGGTGCTGG